>Ga0082212_10000021_pt1 | contig 215862 bp, 195 predicted proteins | sample TergutNt197P3_FD_71548 | JGI IMG/M metagenome (GOLD analysis project Ga0082212, IMG submission 71548) | Neocapritermes taracua P3 segment gut microbial communities from Petit-Saut dam, French Guiana - Nt197 P3 | ecosystem: Host-associated > Arthropoda: Insects > Digestive system > Gut ... | reverse complement strand
GCCTGAACTCAATCTCATTGAGAATTTTTGGTCTTGGCTTAAACGCAGGCTCAAAAAAGTCATTTCTCAATTCGATTCTCTCGACCTTGCTATTTCAGACTCTTTTAAACTTATTTAACTATAATTGTAAAAAAATCAAAAACAAAATGAGACGGGGACACTATGATGATATAATAAAATTACGAAGGAGATTGCACTATGGAAAAAGTACATTTCGGGAAAACAGGATTATTTGTCAGCAAGATTGCGTTCGGCGGAATACCCATACAACGGTTAAGCGTTGCGGACGCTGTTGAAGTAGTTCGCGGAGTAATCAGCCTTGGCGTGAATTTCATAGACACCGCCAACGGTTATACTGACAGCGAGGAAAAAATCGGAATTGCTATCAAAGGTAGGCCGCGAGAAAGTCTTGTCATAGCATCGAAATCGGGAGCGCGTGACAAAAAGACATTTCTGGAACACGTTGATTTGTCTTTGTCGCGGCTTGGTGTAGATTATATAGACATATATCAGCTTCACGGCGTATCGTCAGTCGAAACATATAACGCTGTGTTTGACGATGGCGGTGCATACGAGGGATTGGTTGAGGCAATACGGCAGGGTAAAGTTCGATTCCCCGCGTTTTCGAGCCACAGTATTCCGTTGTCTATACAGATAATGCGCAAGGGTAAATTCGCGGTTGTGCAGTTGCCGTTCAACTATATAGATGACGACGTGGCGAAAGAAGCCATACCTCTTGCCAAAGAGTTAGATATGGGATTTATCGCAATGAAGCCGTTCGGCGGCGGTCTGTTGAGCAACGCGAAACTTTCAATCAAATATTTATCTCAGTTTGACAGCATAGTGCCGGACCCCGGTATAGAGAAACTGTCGGAAATGGAAGAAATTGTTCGTATAGCGGAATCGAAAGAGGGATTTACTACAAATGACGCGGCGGAGATAGAAAAAGTGAAAACAGAACTTGGAGACCATTGGTGTCACCGATGCGAGTATTGTCAGTCATGTCCGCAGAAAATCCACATCAGCACCGTTCTCAATATCGAGAGTTTTATGAAACGTATGCCATATAGCAGAGCTTTTAATATGGCGGGGCAAGTCATGGAAAACGCAAGGAATTGTGTTGAATGCTGTGCATGTGTAGATAAGTGCCCGTACAAGGTGAATGTTCCTGCGCTTATCAGAGAAAGACTGACTATGTGGGATAGGTATGTCGAGGAGAATGCGGTGAAATAAATTCGAGAGGGTAAAATGAACATACAAGAAAAAGAGTTGCAGATTAGCCAGTTAAGACCGTTCAGTAAGCACCCGTTCAAGCCCTGTACCGGCAATTATTTTAATCAACTGGTCGAAAGTATCAGAGATAAAGGAATCATTCACCCAATCATTGTCAGAGCGTTCGAGGGTGAAGAAAACATATATGAAATCCTGAGCGGGCATAACAGATATGAAGCGGCAAAAAAGGCAGGATTTACAACTATTCCCGCAAGGATATACGCAAATATTTCCGATGATGAAGCGGTAGAGATAGTAGTAGAGACAAATTTCTATCAGCGTTCGTTCGCGGATTTATTGCACTCTGAAAAAGCGAAAGCTATTGCAATGCGGCATAACGCTATTAAAAAGCAGGGTAAACGGACTGATTTGATAAATGAAAAAACAAAAACTTCTGACGGAAATCCGCATAAGTTGACGGCGAGAGACAAAATTGCTAATGAACATGGATTATCCAGAGAGACTGTTGCGTGTTATTTGTGTATAAATGAGCTAATTCCTGCCCTGTTAAACCGTCTTGATAAGAATGAATTTAAACTTACGTCTGCGTATCATGTTTCTTTTATTTCAAAACTGGGACAGCGCGACTTAAATATAGTGTTGAACAATCCAAAGTACAGACTTGATACAAAAAAAGCGAAGTTGATGAGGGATAGATATAAGGCGCAAATGAGAACGCTAAACTGTGACAATATTGAGGAAATTTTGAAAGGTGAAAATATAGATACTAAAGATAAGAAAACTCCGTTTAAACTGAACCCGGCTCTTATGTCAAAATATTTCCGGACAAATATAACGATAGCGATGTTGAAACTGAAATAGCTGAAGCATTGGAGTTTTATAGAACAAATAAAAAGTCTGAAAATTACGATCTATAGCTTATAATAGTAGAGTTATCGTGTTGCCACATTTGCCACCTTGCCTCTATATTATTTATATGGAAATAAATATTTGGATTTTTTACACTATATTCAAATGCGAAAAATGATGGCAAGCCGGCAACAGTGGCAATATCATTTATCCGAATTACACTTTATTTCAAGAAATGCAAGCAATCAAAATAAATTAACGATATATATTAAAGAATGCAGGTGCGTATGAAAATAACTATACAGTATAAAAAATTAGCCGCAGAAGTATATTGTGAAGAAACATGCAAAAAATGTAGCAACGGTAATACAGCACTCGTTATGAAATATACCAAAAAATTAAGCCAAAATAGAAAAGATCAATTAGAGAACATATGTATGAATAAAACAAATTTTAAAAATATGACGACCATAAATACTATAATAGAGTCTATAAGAAAACAATTAGAGTATTTATATAATAAATTCAGCAATATAGAGCATCCATTTAGTGATTTCCCGATAGAAAATTACGATAAGCATTCCATAGAGAGGTTTATCAAAAAATTATACATTATAAATATTAACAGCGACAATAATCGGAATTTACTATATAATATTTCCAAAAGAGACCTTTATTTAGATTTGAATTTTATATATGATATTTCAGAGAAAATTGTGATAGACCCATTAATAGAGAAATTGTTGTCACATCCACCTGTATCAAGCGAGGATAAACAAATATACGAACCTATAAAAGCTAATATAAAAACCGCGTTGTCCGAATTATTTAAGTTAGAGAAAAATTCGCATGAAGCATTAATTAAAAATAAAAATATATTAAATCAGAATAAAGACAAGAAAAAAATCGGAAAATTATACAGGAATCAATATATAAATCATTATGGCTATCGGGATTTTTATGAGCTTCTTATTAATTCATTATGGTTTATCAATCATGAATTATATAATTACAATCTTGATTTAGTATCTACCTATAATATATTGCTGCTAAATAAAATCATATTTATAAATCGTCCTGTCGTATTTACTGATTACGGTGTACGGTTCGCCGCTGAATCTATTTTCAGGACAAGCCCAGACGAAGATCGAACTATAAGCCAGAAAGATAAATTCGAAGTAATAAAAAAAAATTATATTAAAATCTTAAATTTTATTTCCAATATAAATACCGAAATAAAGGATAATATTATATTATATAAAAACACAAATGATATTGAATATATATATTACGGCTATCTTACAGACTATTTGTTCTTAACAGTACATTCATTTATAGAATTTTGTCGCGCTCGTATATTAGTTGATGAAAAAAATAAAGAATACCCGATTATATCAAAAGAAAAAAGAAAAGAGATTTTAAATAACTTACTTCAAAGAATTAAAGATCTTGCAAACCCGTTATTTTTATTTGAATATAGTAAGCCTTTAAATAAAGACGATATTTTTGAGGCATTCAATATATTTATAACTTATCTGAAAGCATATAATGTTCATAGAACGGATAATCAAATCAATTCGGATTTGTTGAAAAATGCAACAGAAAAAAGTCCAAAAGTTGAGCGCATGGAAAAGGCATATAATATAAGGAAAGAAAAGATATATAATTTACAACTTGAATATTCGGAACTCTCGCATGAAGAACAAGAAGCAATGGTTAAAAAAAATAAAAAATTATTTGATAGCTGGGAAAATGGGGAAATTGACTTTGAAAGATTTATCACAGAAAGAGATACCAAAAAAGGAACAATGGAGGATTTTTATCAGAAAATAGAAGAAGCCGAAAAGTTTATCGATTCTATCAACGAAATTACACAAATGAACTTTAATCCCGGTTCTGATTATGACTTGAAATTAGTTTTCCGTGAAATATTTATTAATTATAACCATGATAAAACAATTAATCTGTTAAAAAAGTATTATAATAATAAAAAGATAACTGCCGAAGAATTCTTATATCTCAAAGAAAAATTTCTTATTGGTTATTATAGGCAATATGATTTTATGAAAGAGTATCGTATTATAAAAGAAATAGAATCATATCTTATAGAATCTTTATTCAAAACATTTTTCAGTTTCAATTATGATACAATCTTAAATGATTTACATAAAGCGGCGGAAAATTTGACAGGCTTATTGGAAAGCGAATTTTCAAAACTGTAAGTCCGCTCGCTCTGTACAAAAATAAGGAATAATAAAAAATCACTGGTCACAAAATCAGTGGTTTTTATTTTTATGCAATTTATGAATATAGATGAATAGTTTATCCGCGACAAATTATAATCAAATTATAATCGAATTATGAGCAGAAAATGAACTTATTAGAATTATTAGGTGAATTGGGATAAATCAAAAATATATTGCACATTAGTTTCATTCCTTGTCATTTTATAAATTTTCCATAAAACTTTTGAATTTTATTTATAAATATATAGGATAATTTTATTACAGAACCAATGAATATCAATTAAAGTCAAAGTGGATTCAAAAAATATATCATGAAAAATCAAAGGAGGTCGTGGTATCAGCTAAGACTTTTAATATAGGAGAGTGATTTTATCGGGAAATAACATTGAGCCCAAACGAAAATAATCATAGAAAGGATGATAACAATATACGAACCCGAATATAACAAAACAACCGCCGCTCGCGTGATTGACGAAGAAAAGTTTATCGAAATGCGAAGCAAAAGAAATGGAAAATGGTTGCATTTACTTTTAAACCCGAACGGCGGGGCATATTTAGAATTTGCAAAACGACAGTTCCGGATAGTAGAGTTGGCAATTTCGGAAGTCAAAGATAAGAAATTAAGATTTTTTCTAACAGGATTAGAGATAATTCCGCAATTTGACGCTTACGATGATATAATCACAGATATTGCAGATTCGGATATATTTATTTTGCGTGAGGAGACGGACAAACCCTATATTAGCCGATTAGACTTATATGCACATTCAAAGAAAGACAAAATTTGTTTATATTCACCCGAACCTGTTTCAGATTTATTCGATTATTTACATATTTATGCAAAAGTCGAAGATGTAAGTAATAAAGAATCTAAAGAAAATTTTCATTTTATTGCCGTTATAAGCAACGAACGTGTCGGTGAGCCTCCGGAAGTTGACATTAACTTTTCCAAAAAAACTGATCCCGATAGAATATGCAAGATGTTTTATAAGATAATTAAAAACGAATGCAAGACGGCGGTAATAGTCAACCAAAACTACGTTCGAATCGGTGAAAAGAGTAATTGTAGATCGGAAGTGACGTAAATGAAAAGAGAAAATGACGATATATCCGATGAATTACAGACCTTTATCGAGGGAGAGCTACCCCATCCCTCTGATAAAGGAATAGTGGTAAATAGTATCGAAACCGATAAATATTGGAAAAAGGCTGAAGAATTTGCCGATGTAAATAAAAGTTATTCTAAGTACAATTCGCAAGAAAAAATTGTGGAGAATATTGAAAGCGAAGAAGTTGACGATATTGACGAAGCCCTGCAAAATTTTACGAATTGCGGAACCGAAACTGGCGAAGAAAGTTTCGATGCTTTTATTAATGTCTCAGAATCGGATACATCAATTCCTTCCGAAAATTTAGTTCGAAGATCATTTGCCTCTAAAGAAAAATTGTCTCATAAAGACTCTCTGCGTTTAAACAATAAATCCAACGAAATAAAAAAGGAAGAATTTCTTTCAGAATTAATTAATACTAACAAGGATAATTTTGATGGAACTCGATCGGAGATAGTATTTAATTGTGAACCTACGACGCATATAAATGAAGCTGATTGCCCGGTATTTGAGGAATTCATAAACAATTTAACTGCTCGACAACAAAGTCAAATATTATTAATATTACAAATTATCGGTGCTATCTTGGCAAATGACACCGCGCGTAAACGCGTTTTATTGTTGATAGGTCCATTACATGCAATAACTATGTTGTTAAATTTGATAAAGATATTAGTCGGTGCTGAATTTGTCCGTAATTTTAGTTTCAAACAGTTATTTGAACAGGATAAACAACCATTGCTCCACGATATTACGCTTAATGATTGCGGCACCGTTTATGAATTGCAAAAAAAATATGTTTATCCGCTCTTAAAACTTTCTAATAATCCATTGCTGAGTGTAAAAACTAATGGCACTTATAGCTTGGAATTAATTACCACTTGGTTTGTATTATCTGGAGAAGATGTAATACAAGCGCATCGGGCTGTAATCGAAACGCTGGCAAATAAAATTCTTGTATTAAATTTCAAAAATAGCACTGTAAAAAAGGGGCATGACAAAGAATTTCTTGAAGAAATAAAGCAGGAATTAAGCATTATTGCCGATTTTGCGATTACAACTTTCGAAGAAATGGTCGAAAGCAATTCTGACTTTTTTCAAATCGAAGGTATTGAAGATAATCGTAAATATTTTGTTGATAAATATAGTGAAGTGCAAGAAATACTGGATGAATTTTGCGTTATCGACGATACACTCGAATCTTTTATGCCAACAGAATATTTTTATCAAATGTACTGCACTCGTTGCGCAGATAATAAAGTAAGACCTTTAACCGAACAACAGGTAAGGGCATATATATTGGAAAATTTGGGAGATGTGGGAGTAGTTGAGGGGCGGACAAAAAAAGGATTATCTTCACAAATGCGGGGCTTTTGGGGTATAAGACTTACATAACCTATGATCTTATAAATATGCGGGATAAACGGGGAAAGTTCCCTGTTTGATCCACAATATTACATTCAAATCAATTATAATTTTTATTATATTGATATAACCAAAATAAATTTATTAAAAATCTGGAGGAAATTAAAATGTTTAAAACTCTTAAAGAGTGGTTCGATTTTGAAAACGAGCCAATCGGAGAAAATGCGAAATGGTACGAGAAGACTCTCGATTGTATTCAGCAAATCGATGCTGGCGAAACAACTATCGACGATAAGCGGGCTGAAATGATGTTAATCTGGTTCGTCGTAAATTTCATCAACACGCAGGACAACGAATCCGAAGAAGAGAATAAGTATAAATTGCAAGATTGTATAAATTTATACTTCATGATATTTAAACGCATGAGTGACTTAACTTACCGCGAAATAATTGATTTGTTTCCCGTTCGCATTCGTTGCGAAGACGACATTAAGTATTTCGGCGCAGACGATATACCCGAATTTACAGATTCCGAAGACAGCGGTTGCGGTTATATATGCGAATTCTTTGGGGAAATAGGCTTAGTTACTCTATGTTCTTGTGGGCTTCATTTCGGGGACGAAACTGAAGGAACAACAGACTTCGACAGTAAAATCGGCGACAACATAATGGAATACGCAGCGAATTGTTCAAATCCCGATCTTGGTTTATTCTACAACGGCTTCATTTGTGCGGCTCATAATCTTTGTTTTTATGATTGACTTTTAATGCTTGATAAATCTTTACTCGTTGACTAATGGTGAATTTTGTTTTAATTAATATAACTTACAAATAGCAGAGGACATAGATAGCAGAGTGGCGGGGGCATACGTTGCCCCCGGTAATGCGGGATCAATAGGTCGCGGTCACAATTCCGCGTGAAATATAGTATTAGGAGATTTCAGTATGGCCATTAAAGAAAAAACGAAAACAAATTGCGAATATAAAACCAGTTCGTTAAAAATAAAAAATCTGACCGTAAACGTGAAAAGTTACTTCTATCCCGAAAAGAATTTATATGACATTCTTTTTTCGATAATAAGTACAAAACTAAAAGAAAAATCTGCGTAACATCTTGATTGTCGGGAATGTTTGTGATATAATATACATAGGCATTCCTGACATAATACGCTGTTTTTCACGAAAGGAGTAATATGAAAACAGCATTAAAAATAGCAGCGGCAGTTCTTGTCGCTATATATTGCCGTCTCTCAAGAGAGGACTTGAAAAACGGCAGAAAAGACGTAAGCCTGAGCATCGAAAATCAACAGGCGATGCTTATCTCTTACGCAGAACAACAGGGCTGGACTGTATATAAAGTCTACATTGATGACGATGTGACGGGTACGACATTCAAACGTCCGGGGTTTCAAGAAATGATGAACGACATAGAAAACGGTAAAATCAACTGTGTAATTACAAAGGATTTATCGCGCTTGGGACGAAACTACATTGAGGCGGGCAGACACCGCGAATTATTTTCCGAAATGGGAGTACGATATATCGCCATACATGACAATCACGACAGCATAAACAACGATTGTTACGACGTTTCAACTCCAATAAAAGAGATCATGAACGAGATGTACGCCGCTGATATAAGTCGTAAAGTCCGCTCAACAAAAAAGCTGATGGCAGAGCAGGGCAAGTTTGCCAACAGCCGCGCCCCGTATGGTTATATAAAGTCACAAGAGGATAAACATATACTGATTGTGGACGAAAATGTATCTCAAAATGTCGTTAGAATTTTTGAATTGTACTTAAACGGTACACCAGCAAGAGCCATAGCGGATTTGCTTAACCGTGACGGCATAACTCCGCCCAACGAATATTTTTATTCTACAATCGGCAAACCTAACCCTTTCAGGAATAATAAAAACTCATGGGGCAGCGGAAGTGTAATGAATATTTTGAAAAATCCCGCTTATTACGGAGCAATATCAAACGGCAAAAGGGCGGTAACATCATTCAAAAACAAGCGCATAATTTGTAAATCTTTCGATGACTGGGTGATCGTTGAGGGAACTCATGAACCCTTAATCTCAAAAGACCAATGGGACGAAGCTCAGCGTATAGGCTCAAAGAACAAGCGTGAGACAGTTCGGCGCAGCGCAGACGGCGAAGTTAGCATTTTCGCCGGAATTATAAAATGCGCCGACTGCGGCGGCAATATGATTTTCAACCGTAAAGAAAAGAAAACCTGCACCGATGAATTCTACCGTTGTAGTACATATCAGCAAAAAGGTAAAAATGTCTGCCCTCCACATAGGATTGATTATGATGTGTTGTATGAAGCCGTCTTAACGGATATTCAAAAATACGCTGTGTTAGCCGTCAAGGACGAGAAAAAGTTGATTGACCGTATTCTCAAAGCCAACGACGCTTTCAAGGATAAGAACATTTCCCGCTACGAAAAAAATATCCGTGAATCCAAAAATCGGATAAAGGAAATCGACGGGATTTTGCAAAATCTTTACGAAGATAAGATCGCCGGTGAGATAACCGCAGATACATTTAAGCGCATGGCGGCAAAATATGAAAATGAGCAAACGAAACTCATAACCGACGTTGGACAAATGGAGTTGGAACTTGACGAGTGCCAGCGTATACAACAGGATTTGACTGGTTGGATCACTCGTATCAAAGAGTGTCTGAAAGTTGATGCAGTCACGCGGGCGATAGCGGTTGAACTGATTAGTCGCATTGAAGTAAGCGAAATCTCCGATACCAATGGAGAAAAAACTTTAAACTTGGAGATATTTTATAGGTGCGGTTTAAAGAACTCCAAGAACGAAAACAGGGCTTCCTGAAAGCCAACCCCTTCAAAGGCACTTTCAATAAGCCCTATTTTTATCGCAATATCCACGTTTTTGGATATTAGTGAACTGGCGGAGAAGGTGGGATTTGAACCCACGCGACAATCACTCGCCCTATTCCCTTAGCAGAGGAACCTCTTCACCACTTGAGTACTTCTCCGTAATTTTTTAGTGAATAATATTTTATATTCATTTTATAAGTGTGAAATATTATAACATATACTTAATTAAAAGTCAAGAGTTTGAAAACTTTTTCAATTAAAATTTTTATTTCAATTTAAGTCTCGGTTAAAAATGCCGAATTAACACAATATAAATAAATTTTATTCACTAAAACAATTAAACAATAATAAAAAAATCTACAATATCCAGACTGCCAAAATAATATCTAAACTATCCGCGCCATTAAATTTTTTTAATTTATTCTTTGTCACTATTCCATGCCAATATCGGTTTTCTTGCCGCTTTTACGTCGTCAAGTCTGCCAACAGACGTATTATGCGGGGCGGTTTTTAAATATTCCGGATTTTCGTCTGCTTCTTTTATAATATCCCGCATGATTTCAACAAACTCGTCAAGCGATTCTTTGCTCTCTGTTTCAGTCGGCTCGAACATCATTGCTTCTTTGACAATAAGCGGAAAATATACCGTTGGAGCATGAACCGAAAAATCAAGCAATCTCTTTGCGACGTCAAGCGTACTGACGCCTTTTTCTTTAAGCGGCGCGCCTGTGGCGACAAATTCATGCATGCATTTTCTGTCATATTCGATTTTCATAAATTCTTTTAATTTAAACATTAAATAATTGGCGTTTAACACGGCATTTTCCGAAACGGATTTTACCCCATGCGCTCCCATAGATAAAATATACGCGTATGCTTTAACCATAACGCCGAAATTACCGTAGAAAGACCGGACTCTCCCGATAGAATCAGGCATGTCGTAATTAAGCCGGATTTTACCGTCGTTATCAGCATATATTTCAGGGCAGGGGAGAAATGGCGCGAGCCGCTCTGACACCCCGACAGGGCCTGAACCGGGTCCGCCTCCGCCATGGGGAGTGGAAAACGTTTTATGGAGATTTAAATGCATTACATCAAATCCCATGTCTCCCGGCCTTGATATACCCATAATAGCGTTCTGGTTTGCGCCGTCGTAATATAAAAGCCCGCCCGCCTCATGAACGATTTCGGCGATATTTTTGATATTAACTTCAAATAAACCCAGTGTATTTGGATTCGTGAGCATCAGTCCGGCAAGTTTATCGTCTATGCTTGCGCGTAAATCGTCAATATCGACGTTTCCGGATGCGTCCGACTTGATTTGCACCGTTTCAAAACCCGCCATACTCACAGATGCGGGATTTGTTCCGTGCGCGCTGTCGGGAACTAAAATTTTTGTCCTGTTATATTCTTTGCTTTTTTCATGATAAGCTTTTATAATCATTAATCCGGAAAGTTCGCCGTGTGCGCCCGCCGCGGGCTGTAAAGAAAAAGCGTGCATTCCGGTGATTTCCGAAAGCATTTTTTGCAATTCATATATCAATTTTAGGCTTCCCTGTGAATTTTCGTCGCCTATAAATGGGTGAATATCAGTAAATCCGGCAAGTTTCGCCAGTTCTTCGTTGATTGCGGGATTATATTTCATCGTGCACGACCCCAACGGGTAAATTCCGGATAAAACCCCGTGGTTTTTATTTGAAAGCCCGATAAAATGCCGCAAAACATCGATTTCGCTCATTTCGGGAAGTTCAGCTGAATTTACACGCAAAAACTTGTCCGGTATATATTTATTTAGGTTATGCTCCGGAACGTCGCATTCAGGCAGACTATACGCAATCCTGTTATTTACGCTTTTTTCAAATATTACTTTATTTTTACCCATCAGATTTCACCAGCTTTCTTTATATATTCTGTATATGCGTCGATTTCGTCAACAGTTCTTTTTTCCGTGACAGCAATCAGCATACAATTATCAAGCCCGATATTAGTCAGATTAATCCCCGGCATAAAACCTGCCTGCAACATTTTGTTATTCATGGCTTTTATATCGCCGCCATTATATTCAAGAACAAATTCTTTGAAAAACGGAGCGGAAAATTTCGGTTTAAATTTGCCTGTGTCAATAAGTTTCTTATACATATAATGCGATTTTTGAATACACAAATCAGCAACTTTTTTAATTCCGGCTTTCCCCATAACGCTCATATAAACCGTGGCGGCAAGAGCGCACAGAGCTTGATTCGTGCATATATTAGAGAGCGCTTTTTCCCGGCGGATATGCTGTTCTCTTGCCTGAAGCGTAAGTATAAACCCCCGGTTATTATTTGAATCAGCAGTTTCGCCGACTATCCTTCCGGGCATTTTACGCATGTAATCATTCCTGCACGCAAAAAATCCGAATCCGGGACCACCGAAATTCATAGAGTTGCCGAGAGATTGCCCTTCGCCGACGACAATATCCGCGCCAAACGAAGCGGGAGGCTCCAGTAATCCCAGTGAAATCGGGTCAACGCATGTTATAAGCAATGCGCCTTTATTTTTCGCGGTTTTGCTTATCTCTCCCAAATCTTCGATTAACCCGAAAAAATTCGGGGTTTGGACTATTACAGCCGCACAATTCTCTGTTATTGCCTGATTAAAATATTGCATTGAAACGGTTCCCGTTTCAGGGGCAAAAGGCGATTTGATTATATTTATGCCCCTGTATTTCGCGTAAGTTTCGCAGGTTTCGGCATATTGCGGATTGATTCGCCCGGCAATAATTATATCTGTCCGTCCGGTTATATTATACGCCGTAAGCATAGCCTCAGCGCATGCCGTCGCTCCGTCATAAACCGAAGCATTGGATACATCCATGCCTGTTAATCTGCAAATCATGCTTTGATACTCAAAGATTGCCTGTAATGTCCCCTGACTTATTTCGGCCTGATAAGGCGTATATGCAGAATAAAATTCCTGCCGTCCGGTTATCTGATTTATTACGGCGGGAATAAAGTGATCGTAAATTCCGCCGCCCATAAAACATATATGAGTGTCACAGTTCACGTTTTGCGCCGCAAGATTTTTCATGTGCTTTAAGAGTTCAGGTTCGCTCATAGTCTTGGGAAGCGCAAGGTCTCTATGCAACTTTAATTCGTTGGGTATATCGGAAAATAGCTCTTCGACAGAATTGATCCCCATAATATCAAACATTTCATTCTGTCCATCTTTCGTATTGGGAATATAACTGCTCGTATAATAATCTTTTTGATTTTTATGATTCATTTTTGCAAAACTCCCCGTATTCTTCTTCATTCATAAGCGAATCTAATTCTGTTTCTGAATTTGCGTCAAGTTCAATTTTTACAATCCATGATTCATAAGCGTCTGCGTTTAATAATTCCGGAGCGTCTTCGAGTTCACTGTTGACTTCTGTGACTGTGCCTGATACGGGCGCGTAAATTTCAGAAACAGCCTTAACGGATTCAACCGAGCCAAACGCTTTTCCGGATTCTAATTTTGCGCCTGTTTGGGGGAGTTCGACAAAAACAATATCGCCGAGGGCGTTCTGCGCAAAATCGCTTATGCCGATATAAGCCGTTTTGCCTTCGGATTTTACCCATTCGTGTTTTTGTGTAAATTTAATAAACATAACATCTCTCCTGATTTTATATATATTTTTATATTCTTCTTTTCTTTTTATAAAAAGGCAAATTTACTGTTTTGGCTTTTATTTTTTTATCTCTTATTATAACGTCAACCTGACTGTCCGGCTGTATTATATCCGGTGAATTTGAAAGCATTGCCATCGCAAGGCCTTTCTTAAACGTTGGCGAATAAGTCCCGCTTGTTATATAGCCTATGTCAACGCCGTCTTTTTCGACCCTGTAACCGTCTCTTGGAATCCCTCTGTCTATAAGCTCAATTCCCGTTAAACGCTTTTGAGTACTTTTGTCAGCCTGCTTTTTTAATATATCTTTCCCGATAAAATCTTCTTTTTGAAGATTTACAAAAAATTTCAGACCCGCTTCAATCGGGGTAATATTATCGCTGAGTTCATGACCGTATAACGGAAGCGCGCTTTCAAATCTTAAAGTGTCCCTCGCGCCTAAACCTACAGGTTTTATGCCCTCGTTTTTGCCAGCAATAATAATTTCGTTCCATATTTCTTTGGTATGCGATTGCCGGCAGTAAATCTCAAATCCGTCCTCGCCTGTATATCCTGTTCTTGACACAATCGCGTCTATGTCACAAACTTTTATATAATCAAACGCGAAAAACCCGATTTTACTAAGATTAAATCCCGTAAGCTTTTGAAGTATTGTCTGAGCCAAAGGCCCCTGTATTGCAATCTGTCCGTATTCTTTAGATTGATTTATTACTTTAACGTCTGAAATCCCAGCCGTTTTTTCTTTAAGCCACTTATAATCTTTATCTGTGTTTGAGGCGTTCACGACGAGAAAAAACTCGTCGCCGTTTATTTTATAAACAAGCAGATCGTCAACAACGCCCCCGTTTTCATTCATGATAAACGAATATGCTATTTTTTTCGTCGGCAATAAATTTAAGTCATGCGTAATAAGCCTGTTCAGAATATCTTTTGCGGCATAGCCTTTTATTGTGATTTCGCCCATGTGTGAAACATCAAATAATCCGGCTTTCTCGCGTGTATTCAAGTGTTCTTCGATTATTGAAGTATATTGCAGCGGCATTTCCCAGCCGCCGAAATCTACTATTTTCGCCCCGAGATTTTGGTGGGTTTCGTAAAGCGGCGTTCGCATTAACAACAAAAATTCCTCCTTATTTTAATTTAATAAAACAAAAAATCATAAAATATATTTTACTCTTTAAAATTTTTTTTGTCAAGTGCGAGTACTAAATTTTACTGTTTTATGGTTGACACAATAATATAAATAATATATAATTATAATAATTTATTTTTTTATTTAATTTGAATTATTTAGGAGACTTTTTATGAAACGTATTTTAACTGTATTATTAATATTAATTGCTATATTTACGCTGATTTTATTATCGTGCGGCAAAGAAGAAGCAAAGGGTTCTGACGAGTCGAATGATTTAAACAAAAACAACGGCAATCCCGAAAATAATATAGCCGCCGAAGATTCAACAGAACCTCCGACTGATAATTCCCAACAGGAAGCGTTTACTCCAATAGAAGCAGACTATAACGGCTATAAATTTCGCATGATCGGCTTTGATTCATATCAGGGCTCGTGGAAAGCCGTAACTTACAGTGAAATCTTCGCGGAAACGGAAAACGGCGACCCGATCAACGACGCACTGTATAAAAGAAACCGCGCCGTCGAAGAATTGTATAATATCGAAATTGCGCTTACGCCGGGAGTAAGCTATTCAGACAGGAGCACGCATGCCAACACTGTTCTCAAAAGCATAATGGCAGGAGACGATAATTTTGACGCGGGGCTTATACTTGGCTACCAGATGCCCAAAATACTTACTACGCCCAACGCCCTGATTGATCTTAAAACTATCCAGAGCCTTGACCTGACAAATAACTGGTGGGACCAGAAATCAGTCAAAGAATTATCAGTTGCGAATAGACTTTACGCCGTAGTAGGGGATATATCTCTTTACAGCGCGTTCGGTACTGTTGTAATCTACTCCAATAAAGATTTAATACAGGAATTTGATCTTGAAGACCCGTATAAACTTGTAAAAGAAGGCACATGGACATGGGATAAACTTGGCGAAATGTGCAGGGCCGTAGTAAAAGACCTCGACGGCGACAATAAAATTACATATAAAGACCAGATCGGAATTATGTCTGAAAGCCACTCTCTTATTTATTCGCTTGTATCCGGCGGGCAGCGGCTTACAGTAAAAGATAAAGATGATTTGCCTGTCTTGACGGTAAACAACGAAAGAACTGTAAGCGGCGTAGATACAGTTATAAGCGTATTGCGCGACAAAAACACAAACATGAACACAGGCGACGTGACGGGTTACGGCAACGCGTTTTTTGAGTTTACTATGCCAAAATTCCGTGACAGTCAGGCATTATTTTTCTATCATCAGTTATATACGGCTTTGAACCTGCGCGAAATGGAAGCGGATTTCGGAATACTTCCCGCGCCGAAACTTGACGCGTCGCAGGAGGGATATAACAGCGTAGCTTCAGAGTGGTGGATCACTTATCTGTTTGTGCCGCAGACAAACACAGACCCTGAGCGCACAGGTAATATTTTAGAAGCGCTCGGATATTACTCGCAAAAATATGTCATGCCCGCTTTTTACGACGTGACGGTCACAAATAAATTGGTGCGCGACGAAGGTTCGGTCGAAATGCTCGATATAATTTTAAAAAACCGTGTTTACGACCTTGCAAGCGTATATGACTGGGCGGATATAAGCGGGATATTCAGGGATATATACGACAGGGCACAAAATAATTTCGTGTCTAATTATGAGAAAAAAGAAGAGCGTATAAAAACCGCAATAGAAAAAACAATAGAAGAAATGACAAAATAAATAAATTAAAATTATGAGTCATAAATTTCCCAGAGAAAAGCCCCGTAGTTTATCAATTTCGTTTCTCATGCGTTTTTTATAATGCGCAAGTTCTTCAAGCCCGTAGTCAGCCGCCAATTTTTTGACGCTTACTCCGGGCTTTAATGCTCTGAGAGTAAACCACGCTTCTCTGGCAAGACACACGTCTTGTTCGATTTCAACGGCATGTTCTTTCAGCAGTTTATCACGTTTCGCAATATTATAATCAAAATGATAAATACTGCGGTCAAGGTCGAGAGTTAATCTGCTGATATTCACTCCTCCCGGGGTTTTCTGATAATATATCTCCCGTCCGGTAATGTCATACGCAAGACAGTCCGGCGCAAGAGTGCTTGATACGATATAATAATTATAATTTATAGCGTGTGCCTGAAGGCTTATTCCCGCCGAATAACCGCTCGGAAACAATACAAGCTCAGCCCCAAGTTCCGAAAGTCTTTTATAAACATCGGGAAAATTAACGTCAAAACATATAGATATGCCGATTTTCCCGAAATCCGTTTCAAATACCGGAGCGTCTTTGCCCGGCAAACACGGCGGGTCAGAGAATCCTTCGCCCCAGAACGGGAAAGCTTTATCGTAAATTCCCGCTATATTTCCTTTACGGTCTATCAATACAGACGTATTGTAAGTTTCGTTTTCGTTTTCGTTTTCGTCTCTGTCACCATAACGAAAAATAGTAAAGATAATATATACGCCTTTTAATAAAGCGGCTTCGCGCATTTTCATAATAGCTTCGCAGTCCATTTTTTGTATGCCGTATCCCAGACACATCTCCGGTAAAACTATCAGGTCAGCGTTTTCGCTGCTTTCCTGTTTAATTAATTGCAACAATTTGCAAAGATTTTGATTTATGCCTGAAACGCCGATGCTTATTATATTAACCGGACGGCCTATATTTTTCATGTTTTTATGTCCTTTCTGCTATAATTATTATAAATTAACGCATGGTGGTAAGCCCCCTTTCTTGAAAGGGGGCAATTAAATTTTTATCTCTGAACCCTGCCGCTGCCGTCACCGCCGCTTAACTTTTCAACCTCGTCTGCCGTAGCTAAATTAAAATCGCCTTCTATCGTATGTTTGAGACAGCTTGCGGCAACCGCAAACTCAAGCGCGTCCTGCGGGGATTTACCCTCAAGCGTCGAATATATCAGCCCCGCGCCGAAACTGTCGCCGCCGCCTACGCGGTCAATTATATGAATGGCATAATTTTTCGAGAAATAATAATTTTCGCCGTCGTAGAGCATTCCCGCCCAGTTATTATCGCTTGCTGATACTGACCCTCTCAGGGTTATCGCGATTTTTTTGAATCCGAACCGTTCTTTTAACTGATGCGCGACACTTTTATAACCCTCATGGTTTAATTTTCCGCCGGAAATATCAGTGTTTGCGGCTTTTATGCCGAATACGTCGCTCGCATCCTCTTCGTTTGCGATACACACGTCAACATACTGCATAAGCCCGCCCATAATTTCTCTTGCAGAGTCTTTCGACCATAAATTTTTACGGTAATTCAAATCGCAGCTTATTGTTATATCTTTGTTTTTCGCGATTTTGCACGCCTGTTCGCAGATTGCGGGAAGATTACCGCCCAATGCCGGAGTTATCCCTGTAAAGTGAAACCACTTTACTCCATCAAATATAGCTTCCCAGTCAAAATCTTCCGGCGAAGCCGCCGCGATTGACGAACCCGCCCTGTCATATATAACTTTTGACGCTCTCTGGCTCGCGCCTTTTTCTAAATAATAAATCCCGACTCTCGCCCCGCCGCGTGTGATTTTACCTGTATCGACCCCGAAACGGCGCAAAGAATTAACGGCAGCCTGACCTATATCGTTATTTGGCAGTTTTGTGACAAATATTGCGTCAACGCCGAAATGCGCGAGAGATACAGCAATGTTTGCCTCGCCACCCCCGAATGTCGCACCGAGTTTATCAGCCTGCGTGAATCTTAAATACCCTTCGGGGGCAAGCCTGAGCATGATCTCCCCGAACGTTACTACTTTTGGCATATATATTTCCTCCTGTATTTTTATATTTATATTAATTTGGGAAATTCTATTATATAAATTTTGCGTTCTTAGGGATAAGTTCGGGGTGTTGCCGTTCAAATTCCGCTGCTTTGGCAAATAATTCCTCCGCAGTCATATCTTCCCAGAGATTTTCTCTCCATTCGGTATAGTCAAAACCTTTGTTTTTAATACTGACTATAAAAATTTCCGTTTCAATCAATCCCAGATTTTCTCGTAAAAGTTTCATACCCGCACTTAAAATAGCGGAAGTTTGCATATTATCAATCATATTGTTCCCTCCATATATTAACAAAATTAATTGGATTTACTATCTTTATTTTGTCTGTTTTATAATTAAGTACGCGCTTATCTGTTGTTATGAAATAATCGCACTCTGCAACAATCGAACAAGCTAAATGAACGGCATCTTTTAGTTTAATGCCCGTTTCCATTATTTCATTTGTGAGTGGCAACATTTCGTTCTCCCGTTCTCGGCTAATAAAATAATCCGAATAATCATCTAAAAAATGTAATATGTGTTCTTTAATATTTTCAAAAGGGTTTTCATTTATTTCAAGCGAAAGCATATACGAAGAATAAAGCGAAAGACTTTTATATTTTATCAGCGATTGAATAAACATTTTTGCAGTCGCTTCATTTCTAATTTTTTCCTGTGACAAATCGTCAAACGGTCTGCCGTAACAGCAGTTGTCAAGATACACTTTGAGCATGTATTTCCTCCCTATCCTTTTTACGCTTTTTATAACCTTTATAAAATCCTAAAATCATACTAAATCCAAACAGTATCGATTGTAAAAAGGCTGTTACAATACGTAAATAATTATAAATATCATCATAATATTCTGGAAATGGATCTTCTCTAAGATTTTCAAAAACTACGCCAGTGCGAAACATGTGTAATAAAGAAGCGATATATATTGGGTAAGCCGACATAAATATTATAGTTATTATCGCGAATAGCAGGCTTGATATTGATATTGTTATCAATAATTCTTTCATAGGCTTTTCTTCGTATATATTGTTTCTTTTATAACCACTCATATACATGATGATATAAAAAATATAAAGTATGAAAAAATAAAATATGCTATATATAACAATATTGATTTGATATATTTTCCCATAAAACTCACCGTTCAAAATATAAATTCTCTTCGCGACAATATTGTCTTTAACCCCTCTACTTCTGCACCAAATGCACGGCAAAACCGCCGATTTCATTTTCGAGATACACAGCAGCCAGTTTATTTTTATCGTTATATTTCTCAGACCCTTCTTTGAATCTAATCCCGTTTGATTTCAGAAAACTCACGGCGCGGCCAATATAATTCGTGCGGATCGCGATATGCCCGTGAACACCTAAAAACGGCGATTTCATCGCCTCGACATAACTGCCCGCAAATACAGAAGAATTACCCGGTTTATACGCGAACCCAAATATATCAGAAAATGATTTTGCGGTTTTTCCGGCTTCTGCTTCGTCTGCGCCGTTTATGCCGATATGCGCAAGTTCAAAGCCGAGCATTGCGTGAACGGCTGTGCGCGTCAGTTCTTCGATTGCCGTAAAATTTCCTGCGGCGATGAGAGCCGCGTCAACCATCCATGAACCACCGCACGCGATGACTTTATCAAAAGAAAGATAATCGTTGAGATTTTTCGCATTTATGCCGCCTGTCGGCAAAAACGAGATATTGCCGTAAGGCGCGGACATCGCTTTGATTGCCGCAATCCCGCCCGCTTGTTCGGCAGGGAAAAATTTAACGCAAGTTAATCCTAATTCCAATGCTTTCTCGATATCCGACGGGCTTGTACAACCGGGAAATATCGGGATATTTTTAGATTGGCAATACTCGACTACTGTGGGGTTAAGTCCGGGACTGACAATAAATTTTGCGCCCGCCGCTTTTGCTTTATCGACTTGCGTGGGCGTTAAAACAGTGCCCGCGCCAACTAACATATCCGGCATAGCCTTTGAAATGCGTTTAATAGATTCTTCGGCTTTGTCAGTCCTGAAAGTGATTTCGGCGCACGGCAATCCTCCGTCGCACAGAGCTTTGGCTAACGGGACGGCTTTCTCGGCGTCGTCGATTTTGACGACGGGGACGATTCCGAGCGATTTTATTTTTTCTAACATGATATTAAAATCTCCTTTGCTTTTTTGTTATATATATTTTAAATTTTATTTGGGAACAGATATAATACAAAAGGATTACAGCCTTCGCACAGCTGGATATATGCCCATGGCCTTTTTGAGTTTCCCTCATACAAATAAATATGGGTGTGACACCCGTGCGTGATATAATAATGCCTGTAGAGCATTCTGCCTTGTTCATCATATTGTATATCCCCTGAACAGTCGTATGTTCCATGATTATAATAAAAATAACCGTAATCCGCCGATTTTAATTTATTATTTTCACGGTAATCAAGCGTGATTGTCCCGGAAAAATCAACAGAAAAATCCAACTCTATAAAATCCGGCATAGTAATTTTTTCTTCTTCTGAAAAATGTTCGCGTATTTCTTTTAATCTGCCGTTTTCGTCATACAGAAATTCATTGAAACGGTTATAAAATTCTGTATCGTCTTTAATACCCGATACTTTTCCTGTTGCGTCAAATTCATAAAAATCTTTATAAAACCAGAATTTTTGATTTCTGTTTAAAACAGATTTACGAAGATACGAATACATATCTATATCTCTATCTGTCAGTTCAAAAGATTTATAAAACGCGTTTTCTTTTATAAAAGGGAATGGCACTCCGTCAAAATATTCATAAGATAAATTTGTGATATGTTCGCCGTCTGTATTATAAAAATCTTCGTAAACAGCGTCGCCGTTTTGATTGCAGTTATATGCTATACTGCCGAACTCTTGTAAATCGTCCCACGGAATTGTCATGCAGCATACTTGCCCGCCATAAGAATGACACGAATCTAATTTCTCGTTAAAATAAATAATAAAACTGGTTTGCCGTTTATCGCTGTTCACATAATATTCTACAATATAACACTCGCCGCCATAGAAAATGCTATCCGGCGTTTCTTTAAGCATTTCTCGTTCTTGCAAATATTTATTTATAAACGAAATCTCCTGATTTTTGTCCTCGAATTTAACAATAAACGGCTCTTTTTCTTCGCGTGGTTTGTCAAAATTATAATCAAAATCGCTCCATATTAAAACATTCTCAGTTTTTTCTCCGTCAGATAAATCCTGTTTAAATTCTATAAAATCTTCAGAAAAATTTATGTTGTAATTTATCGGTTTAGCGGATTCTGTCTGCGATTCAGTTGTATTGTTCTCTGTTTGAATGTCTTCTGATTCCTGAATATTTTCAGTAGCATGAATTTCATGATTATCTAAAACATCATCATTGACAGCGCATGACGATAAAACCAACGCAACCAAAAATATTATAATAAATATCTGTTTCAATTTTGTTTTCATTTTATAATATTCCCTTAATAACTTCTATAACCTGCTCCTGCGTTGCAGTCCCCGTAACGCCGATTTGTTTTATAGTAATCGACGAGATTATATTTCCGAGCATTGCGGCAACTTCCGGAGACGCTCCGAGAGCCATTCCAAGCACAATCCCCGATGTGCAAGCGTCCCCCGCGCCGCAAATATCAATCGGGCCGTCTACTTTTATTGAGGGGATTTTATGCTCGCCGTATTTGTCATATACTATCGAACCCTCTTCTCCCATTGTCACAAACACGGGCTTTTTGTTTTTACGATACATAGATTCGCCGTTGTCTTTTATCTCGTGATTGTTGCATTTTACCATGATATTCTTAAATAAATTAATATACGCCCTCGAATCCGCGTATATAATCAAATCCGGATATTTTTCTGCGATGACTGCTATTTCTTCGCGTATATTTGAATTAACCGTGTTGCAGTTTTCCTCAAGAAACTGGTCAAGCACGATAACCGCGTTCGATTTTTTTATAGCCGAATAAATATTTTCGATTAATTTTTGCGCTGTCTGTTTGCTCATCGGTGAAAAATTCTTGAAATCAAGACGGTTTAACTCAATATCGCCGCGCATAGGCTTCGTGTATGTGCTTGTGCATCTGTCGCCGTCGGTTATCATATATGATGTGTCAGCCCCGATTTTTTTCAAAGCGTTCAACAGTTCATATCCCTCGCCGTCATCGCCGATAACCCCGACGCATAAAGTCTGGACTTCAAGCGAGCGCAGGTTATTCACGACAGTTCCCGCCGCTCCGGGATATAATCCTTTTTTTGTGACCTGATAGGCAATCAAGCCCGTTTCAAGAGATTTTTCGTCCCTTTCTGAATCTATATATAAATATTTGTCAAGGCAGTAATCTCCGAGAACTGTTATAACAATATCTTCGGATTTATTAAGTTTTTTGACGAGTTCGTGTATGTTCATGAATATTTTTCTCCCTGTTGGTTATATTTGTAGGGAACGCCGCCCTCGGCGTTCCGCGAATATGAATTTACGCCGGTTTTTATTGGCGGAACGCCGAGGGCGGCGTTCCCTACACAATTAAAATTTTAGATTAAAAATTATTTGCCCTTTTCAAAAACTTTTTTTGCCAGCGCAGGCAAAGTCATATCATGCGTTCCCTGAATATAATAGCTTTTCCCTCCGTCCGCGACAGTTCTCGCAAGAATCGTTTTCCACGGTCTGAAATAATATCTGGGGTCGGTTTTTGGCGGAGCCGCGCTGTAATCGTCGCCCTCTATCGGCAATAAATCAAACACCGCCGTCGTAATATCAAATATTTCACGATTTTCCTGTTTTGCGACGTTCCGAGCCATAGCTAAACATTTCAGATATACTTCCGGTCCCGCGACTGCCGAACCGAAGTTTAAAAATACCCCGTGCTGGAGTTTATTTATAGTTTCGGCGTAAATCAAAAAATCCGTATATGAAGTCTCGCCTAAAACTGCCCCGTCGCAGTTTGCGTGTTCATGAATTATATCGTTGCCTATGCCGATATGAACAGTCGCCGGGATTTGATTTTTATAAGCCGCCGCGAGAACGCTTATATCTTTATTGGGGAAATTGTTTTCCCAGATATATCTGCCGATAGATTCTCCCGCTCCGAGACCGAGAGCGCAGCCTTGTTTTAGAGCGTCGTTGATTAATCCGCTTTCGTGCCATAAGCCAAACTGCCCCTCGCTGATATATTTTGCCACGCTTTCGCATGTTTGCCCGATAAGCGCAAACTCAAAATCGTGAATCGCTCCCGCGCCGTTTGTCGCAAAATGCGTTACATATCCTTCTTCCATCAGTTTTATCATGAATTTCGCGCACCCTGAGCGTATGACGTGCGCTCCGTACATGAGTATAACTTCCGCGCCTTTTTCTCTCGCGCTGATAATATCTTCGGCTAACTTGTCAATATTGGGATTGTCAAACGATTTTGGATTATTCGTGGTGTTTTCGATAACAGACAAGTCAATATCGTGTATTCTCTGGTTTATAGGCAGTATTTTAATTTTACTGCGGTCAAATTTTTTAAACGGCATGGTTATTTCTCCTTATGTATTCAATTCGTTTTCTTCGTTCTTACCCCTGCCCCCTTTCGCAAAAGGGGGATGCCGTCGCAACGGCAGGGGGATTCAGCCGACAACGCGAAAGGAACGGAATCCCCCCGTCACTGCGGTGACACCCCCCTTTACGCGGCTTCGCCGCTAAAGGGGGCTTTTTTAGGATTTTCACGACTTCCTGTTTCTTCTTGTTTCTAATTCATTTAGAAAATCAATAAATTTTTGTATTTTAAACTCTTTCATTCCCAATATTTAACTAATCCCATGATTTTATCAGCCCCGACAAAATCAGGGATAACCGCGCTTGCACCGGCTTGAATCAATCTATTGCGTTTCCATTCGTCTATGCCTTTTTTTCTCTTTTCGTCCGTTGCGACGGCGACAGAATATCCGCCGATATTCACGATTAACTCTATCTCTACATAACCGTCTCCGAACGATATTAAATCTTCTCCGGTTATATTATTTTCGCTTAATATGCGTTTTATGACCAATTCTTTCGTGCATTCCGTAGCATGTTCGTCAAGCGCGCCGTATATATTTTCGCCGAAATATTTGTCAAGCCCCAATAATTTCGCTTCTTCAAGCACAGCGTCGTTATCCGTGCCGCTCGCGCAATAAACAGACAATCCTGATTCTTTCAGTTTTTCAAGCAATCCAACCGTTCCCGGCACAAGCAATTCTTCCGGTTTTATACTCCCGTCTCTTAAACCGGCTTTACGGTCTTTGATTTTTTCATGCAGACGGCGAAGATATTCTGTTTTGTAAACCATCGGGTCCTGAGCTATGCCGCCGCGTTTTTTTATCTCTTCGCCGACTTGTATGCACTGGAATATCGTCTGTTTTCCCGTGAGTTTATCAACGAAATCCGTCACGCATTCTTTTATTTCCATTTTTGTTTCGGCTATCATGTCACCGTCGCCAACGCCGTAATCAATACAGCCGTATAATAATTCGCAGAAATACGGTATCATGATTTTTTGCCATCCCTCGCGAATCAAACTTAAAGTGCCGTCAAAATCAAACAATGCCGACTTAAATACTCTGTTTTTCTGCGGCAGTTTTAAAATCTCCATGCCCCACGTATCTTCTAAAGCGCCGACCATAACGACAGTCAAAGCATGTTCATAAGCCATGTGCGCGTCCTCAAGACTTTCCATTGAATCAGTCGGCGCGATTATATATAAATCGCATAAATCTTTCATTTTGCCGCCGTCGCGCCCAAGAAACCCTATGACAATTATTCCGGCTTCCTGCGCGTACTCTGCCGCTTTGACTACGTTCGGCGAATTGCCGCTGCCCGAATATACAACAAGAACATCGCCTTTTTTCCCAAGAGTTTTAAGCTCTATCATATATGCTTCTTCATACGAAAAATCATTTGCCAGACAAGTGACAAGCGTGCTTGAATCGCTCAGGCATATCGCTTTAAAGCCCTCTCTCCCGTGAACTCTGCACCCTTTGGTCAGATCGTTCACCATGTGAGACGCAGTGGCTGAACTTCCGCCGTTTCCCGCAGTAAAAACAGTGCCGCCGTTTTGTTTTGTTTCGATTAATTTATTTGCGATATCCGACAACGCTTTCATGTCGGATTTTTTGATGACTTCCGCAGTCGCGATTAAATAATCGCTGAAATTTTTTTCTAAATTCATAAATATAATATTTCCTCCCGTTTATTTTTTTGAGATGAGCCAAACCCCTCCGTCACGCTGCGCGTGACACCTCCCCTTACAGGGGAGGCTTGGTTCAACTTCTTTGCCTCCCCTGTAAGGGGAGGGGAACCGTCCGCAGACGGTGGTGGGGTTTCTTTCGACTTTTTACTCGCCTCTATTTAATTTTGTATATCACAATTATATCATAAATATATAAAAAAAGTCAATCACAAAAAACCGTACCGCAATAATTTACGATACGGTTTTATATATTATAAATTTTATAAATCGTCGCCGTCTTTAAATTTCAGTTCATCGTCGCCGCCGTCCCCGCTTCCGGGGTCGTTGGGATTAACGGGAGGGTAGGGAGGTCTTGTTTTCATTCTGTTGAGCATTTCCTCGCGTTCTTTTCTCCGCAAAGCATCTCTGCGCTCAGCTTCTTCTTTTGCCCTTTTCTCTGATTCTTCGCGTACTTTGCGGTTTTCTTCTTCGCTCTTGCGCCTTTTCTCGATAACCATAGCGTCAAGTTCCTCAAACGTCGGATCGCCGGCCATTGCCGCCTCGAACTGTTCTCCGTCCATTACCTCGTATTTTAACAGGAAATCCGTGATAAAATGCAGCTTGTCCATGTGTTCTTCGAGTATTCTCTGAGCTGTGTCATACGCGCCGTCAACTATAACTTTCACTTCGTCGTCTATTTCCGAAGCGATTTTTTCCGAATAATTGCGGGAACTGTTTAACTCCCTGCCCAAAAATACTTCTTCGTGCCCTGAGCCGAAAACTATCGGGCCAAGCCTGTCGCTCATGCCGTACTGGGTTATCATGCGCCGCGCCATAGTCGATACTCTCTGTATATCGTTTGACGCTCCCGTTGATATATCGCGCAGTACGAGTTTTTCCGCCGCCCGTCCTCCGAGAAGGCTGACTATCCGTTCTTCCATTTCGGTTTTGGACATCATGTTTTTATCTTCTTTTGGCAGATACATGTTATATCCACCTGCGCCGCCGCCCGTCGGGATTATCGAAATCTGGTGAACAGGGTCCGACGTGCTTAAAAATCTATTGACTATAGCGTGCCCGGCTTCGTGATACGCGACGAGTTTTTTCTCGTGATCGCTTATGACTTTTGATCTCTTCTGCGGTCCCATCATGACTTTGAGCATCGCTTCTTCTATATCGTTCATGCCGATCAGTTTTTTCATTTTTCTTGCCGCGAGAAGCGAGGCTTCGTTTAGCAGATTCTCCAGATCCGCCGGGGTAAACCCGGCTGTGGACTGCGCGATTACGTCAAACTGCACTGAATTTTCAAACGGCTTGTTTTTCGCGTGTATTTTTAATATTTCTTCCCTGCCTTTTATATCGGGGTAATTAACTGTGATCTGCCTGTCGAAACGTCCCGGCCTTAACAAAGCAGGGTCGAGAATATCAGGCCTGTTTGTAGCGGCGATAACTATAACGCCCTCGTTTGTGCCGAACCCGTCCATTTCAACAAGAAGCTGGTTTAACGTCTGTTCCCTCTCGTCGTGGCCTCCGCCGAGACCTGCTCCCCTGTGCCGTCCTACCGCGTCTATCTCGTCAATAAAAACAATACTCGCCGGGCTCTTTTTCGCAGTCTCGAATAAATCGCGCACTCTCGAAGCACCGACTCCGACATACATCTCAACGAAATCAGATCCCGATATAGGATAAAACGGTACCCCGGCTTCGCCTGAAACAGCTTTTGCAAGATAAGTCTTACCCGTTCCGGGAGGGCCTACAAGCAAAACGCCCCGCGGGATTCTCGCGCCGAGTTCAACGAATTTTAAAGGATTTTTAAGATAATCCACAACTTCTCTGAGTTCTTCTTTTTCTTCGTCCATTCCGGCAAGATCGGCAAAATAAACTTTTTTCTTGTCTTCGGTCACAGGTTTTGTCCGCGCCTTGCCGAACGAAGAGATTTTACCGCTTTTCCCCGTAGCCTGATTCATGAAGAAAACCCATACCGCAATCAAAAGCACAATGACGATAAAATACGGGATAATGCTCACCCACCACGCCATTTCGGGGGCTCTTATCACATCGTATTTTTCAAGATTTTTTTCAGGATTGATCTTATTTGCTATCAAAACTTCGCCTACGTCCTGTTCAAAAAGGCCGATGCTGCTCAGTTTATGAGTTATAGTTTGAGCCCCGGCTTTTTTTGCCCCCTCGCTCGTCAAAGTCAGTTTTATCTCGTTGGATTCGTCTATAACGCATTCAACTACTTCGTCGTCGTGAATATACTGTATTACTTCACCGTAAGTGACTTTTTCAGGCTTTGTCTGGTCGAAAAAATACCCCGCGATAAAAATAATTACGACAATAAGCAGGAGATACAGGAAAATTATACGCAAATTACTACTTTTCATCAATTAAAACTCCTATGATTGTATGTATTGCTGAAATTAAATCTATATTAAAATAACATAATTATATAAACCAAATATAAACTTATATTTTATATTATATTAATCTTTTCTAATTTTCTTATGTTTTTAAAGTATTTTCATACATTTTTTCGTGAAGCGAGGCAATAAACGGCAAACTCCTGTATTTCTCGTTGAAATCGAGTCCGTACCCCACGACAAATTCGTTTGCTATCTGCTTGCCGATATATTTCACGTCGATTTTGCTTTCCCGTCTTTCAGGCTTATCCAAAAGCGTGCAGAATTCTATATTTTTAAATCCCCGCTCTCTCAGAAAATCTTTTAAGCGGCACAGGGTGTTTCCCGTATCAAGTATATCGTCAACGACCAGTATATCAAAATTATTGTAATTCCCAAGGTCTGAAAATTCTGTGACTTTCACTTTACCCTGAGAAGTCGAGCCGTTCCCGTAAGACGACGCTTGTATAAAAGTTACTTCAAGAGGTATTTTTATCTGCCGTATCAAATCCGAAGTGAATATAAACGCCCCTTTTAAAATCCCGCACACGAGAAGTTTTTTACCCGCGTAATTTTGATTTATTTCATTTGCTATACGGCATATTATGCCCTTTATTTCTTCTTCCGATACAATTATTTCTCTAAAATCCGACATAGGATATTCAGCGTTTATAATATCCGCCATTTTAAACCTCGTTAATTTTATATTCGGGGGATTAATATTCCCATTATTCCAATTATTTTATCAAAATCAATTATAACATGATTAAATCAATTATTAAATAAATTGTAAATTATTTCTGACGATTTAAAATTATCTAAATTATTTTTCGGTTTCTGCTGGTTTTTTTGTTTTCTGTTTTTTCAAAAATTAATCTGTTTTCTGAGATTACAGCCGTCACAAATCCGGGCAGATCTATTGATTTTTTTGAATTGCCCGAATTTTTGAGCAATTCTTCGACATATAAAACATGCTTGAATTCGAGTTTTTTCGTATCCGGACAGACGGCGTTCTCATAAAGCCTTGTTATAACCGCTCTCTGTAAAGCTTTATGACTTGTCAGAAGAGCGTAAATATCAATTTCATTTGATTTATCTGAGTTATTTTTTATTAAATCATCGGCGCAAGAATTCAAAAAATCGGCCGCGTCACGCGTTATTTCCGTTGTTTTGAATATATTTTCGTCTAAATTATTAAACTTCTCTTTTAATCTTGAAGTTATATTATGTCTGATAAAATTTCTTGTATAATTTTCGTCCGTATTTGTTTTATCTTCGATATATAATATATTATTTCTTTTGCAGTATTCTAAAATATCTTCTTTTGAACACGACAGAAACGGCCGGATAATATTTTTGTTTTTTATTATATTCACAGGAGAAATCCCCGAAAATCCGGTTAATCCGCATCCTCTCGCCAAATTAAAAATAACGGTTTCGCTATTGTCCGACGCTGTGTGTGCAGTTGCGACTTTAATATCTCCGCCGATTGATTCCGCGACCCTGCAAAAAAAATCATATCTTTCGTCCCTTGCGGCTTCTTCCACGCTTTTTTTTGATGTTTTCACGATTTCCGGGATATTTTTATGCTCCGTGAAAAGCTTTATATTATATTTTTCGCATGTATCAACCGCAAACTTTTCGTCGTTATCAGATTCTTCCCCCCGTATCGTATGATTCATGTGAGCGGCGTAAATTTTATCTTTTTTGTCTTCGCCTGTATTTTTTATATAATTAATCAGGAAAAAAAGCAGAGCGGACGAATCGCTCCCACCCGAAAAAGCGACAAGAATATTGCCGCTGCTGTCAATCATGTTATATTCTTTTATCAGTTTTTCAGCTTTTTGTTCCAGATTCATAATACGTTTATTAATTTTGCGCAATTACATGCCTTTCAATAATATATTTAATTTTTCGTGATGTTCCGCAGGTATTACGGATAATTCGGTTTTTTTATAAATAAATTTGTTTGAAATAATAAATTCTAAAGCATTATCAATTCTTTTAATCAAATTCTGATCGGGAATAAATAAATAATAATTACTGGAACGTTCATCTTCCGGCGTAACTAATATATATGAAGCTTCCTGATTTGATATTTTATATATTTTCATAAACTTGAACCCCTACTGTTCTTTATGCACTTCGTCTATATCATAAAATCTCGTGAATTTCTTTTCAAATCCGACTTCTACTTTGCCTATTGCCCCGTGCCTGTTTTTGGCAAAAATTATCTCGGCCCTGTTATGTTTCTCGACGCTTTCTTTATAATAATCGTCCCTGTACAAAAACATAACTACGTCGGCGTCCTGCTCTATTGCGCCCGATTCCCTCAAATCCGACAGCATTGGACGCTTGTCGTCCCTCGATTCGGGCCCCCTCGATAACTGTGCGCAGGTTATCACGGGAACGTTGAGCTCTTTTGCCATGATTTTTAAATTGCGCGATATTTCGGATATTTCCTGAACCCTGTTCCCGTTGGCTCTGTCAGTCTGCATTAACTGCAAATGGTCTATTACAACCAAATCGAGTTTTTTTAATCTTCTCAGCTTAGCTTTCATTCCGGTGACGGTCATGCTCGGCGTGTCGTCTATATATATATCGCACTCAGATATTCTCGAGCCTGCCTCAGTGATTTTCGTCCAGTCCTCAACGCTTAGCACGCCGGCTTTAAGCTTGAAACCATCGACAAAAGCCTCGCTTGCCAAAAGCCTTGAAACAATCTCTTCTTTGGCCATTTCAAGCTGGAAAAAGGCGACGGTTTTCTTTTTAGCCGCCGCGTTTATGGCGATATTCAGGGCAAAAGCAGTCTTTCCCATACCGGGTCTCGCGCCTATTAAAATCAAATTCCCCGGATTCATGCCCACAAGCACATTGTCAATCCCCGAAAATCCGGACGAGAGCCCTCTCGCGGCTTCTTTGTCTGTCTGAAGATTATGGACATTGGCGAAAACGTCAACCAGTATATTTCTCACATGGACAAAATCCTGCGTTATCCTGCCCTGCGCGAGGGCAAAAATCATCTGTGCAGCCCGGTCTATTATAATATCTGAATTAGACGCGTCTTCATGCGCCATTTTTATCATCTCGTGCGAGATGCTTATTAATTTTCGCCTCAGAGATTTTTCTTTGACGATCGCCGCGTATTCTTTTATATTCGCGATAACCGGGACGTTATCCGACAGTCTCATCAGATATTCTTTTGTACTGTTCCGGATTGCGTCTCCTGAGCCTGAGCGCGAACTTTTAGAAACTATATCTTCAAGCAGCGTAACTAAATCAAGCGACCGGTTTTTAAGATATAAATTAGTTATAGAATCGTAAATCTCCCTGTGATTATCTAAATAAAAATCATCAACTGATAGAGTCTCGGCGATTTCTTCATAGATTTCAGGAGAAATTAAAACAGCCCCCAAAACAGACTGCTCGGCATCCAAAGAATACGGTATTTTTTTTATGTCATATTCAGACGATATAAAATTATTGTCGGAATTATTAGAACTATTGTTATTATTACTGTTAAAATTAGAGTAACTGCCCAATTTTAAAACTTCCCCTTTTATCTATTATTTATTATCCGTCACCACAACAGTGAGACTTGCGGTTATTTCGGGATATACTTTTATTTCGACAGTATAAGTCCCGAAAGATTTTATATGCTCGTCAAGATTTATTTTGCGTTTGTCTATATCTATATTCTCCTGCTTTTTTAATTCTTCTGCAATATTAGATGTAGTGACAGAGCCATATAATTTACCGTCAGGGGTAGAAGTCGAAGCGATTTTTAATATAGTTCTCGAAAGCCTCTCGCCCAAGTCTTTCGCGTTTTGTTTTTCAGCCTCGATTTTGTGAAGCTCGGCCTCTTTTTTTGTTTTGACTTCGTTTACGGCTTTTGCGTCGGCTATAACAGCAAGACTTCTCGGAAACAAAAAATTTCTCGCATAGCCGTCCGAGACGTTTATAATCTCGCCTTTTTTGCCCTGACCTTTTACATCTTCTTTAAGCAAAACTTTCATCCTGATAAATTCTCCTAACTTTATTTTTAGTTTTGGTTATTATATACTTAACTTATTTTCACTATTTAATTTTAAAATTTTTATCCAGTCAATAGAGCCGTCTTCCAAAAAATATGTATTTAAAAATTCGCGGTTGAATTTATTTATTACTTTTGAATATTCTTTGTTGAAATCTTCGCTATATCTTATTTTATTATCTATAATTTCTAAATCTATGCTATATATCCCGACCTGCGAAGCAAATATTGCAAGTTTCCCCCAAAATTCAACTAAAATATTTTCTTCATGGGACATCAAATCGGAATTGATGAGAGTCTTTATTAATCCTTCACTTGTCTGTATATTTTTAGCTTTATATAAATATATATTTTCCCTTTTCAAAATATCAGTTAATTTCAATTTATTCAGATAATCAAACCTGTTTTGGTTTAAGTCAGAAATATTGACGTTTATAAACTCCTGTAATTCATTTTTATCCATATTCTTTTTTTCTGCCATTTCTTATTAAAAATAATATATTTATTTCATATAACGCATATTATAACATCGTTTTTCAAATCCAAGAGATTCCCAAAATGAAATTCCGGTTTTGTTCCATGAATAAACATCTAAATCAATTTCTTGAATATTAAGATAGATAAGCAATTCGTGAAATGCTTGTTTTCCATATCCCTTACGGCGTACATCACGGCAAATAAAGAATTGCCGCAAATATACGGGAGTTTTCGTCATATTACATAGAGCGTATCCTATAACATTTTCATTGCGATAAAATAGAAATGCCTTATAGCTGGAATTAATAAAATCTTTCATGCGTTTTTCTAATTGTTTTAGGTTTAAATTTGTTTCTGCCTTTTCATCTTCAATTAATTGCTGATTCATTTTAGCCAGCAACGAAACATTTTCAGAAGAACAGTCGCCGCAAATAATTTTATTCAAGTATTCATTCACTCTGCAATCCTCTGTTTATTAAAGTTTTATTTTTATTTTAATTTGCGTCAAAATATTCGTCTATCGTCTTTTTGAGCAAAATTAATACGTCTTTAAGACTCGCGTTTCTCACCTGCGCCCCCGCAAATTCAAAATGCCCGCCTCCGCCAAACGCCTCCAAAATTATCTGCACGTTTACTTTTCCAAGCGAACGCGCCGAAATATGAACCGTATCTTCTATTTTAAATATAACAAATGACGCCGTGATTCCGTCTATTCCCAGCATTCTTTCGGCGGCTTTAGCTCCGGCAGTTTTATCTGTGACAGTCAATTCTTCCTCTACTACTGATATAGCGATTATATTCCTGTAAGTTATAGCGTTTAATTCAAAACGCGCTTCTTTAGTGAATTCTTCGACGTTTGTCTTGACCACCATAGCCTGAGCCTCTGATGTGTCGGCCCCTTCGCCCCTCAGATATAATGCCGCCGAAAAAGTTCTCGTACCGGTTTTGCGGGAAAAATTCTTAGTGTCCAGAAATATTCCCGCCAGAAGAAGCTCGGCCTCTTCTTTTAAAAGCGCGCCCGGGGCAAGCGATTGCTCGAGTATTTCCGCGACAAGCTCGGACGCGGAAGAAGCCGCAGGCTCGATATAAAATATCTCCGGTTCTTTTTCGTATTCTATAGTTTTTCTGTGATGGTCGATAACCGCGCATTTATAAACGTTTTTGTAAACTGCCTCTGATTCAAAATACTGCGGGTTATTTACGTCTGTGACGACAACTAAAGTCTCTCCCGTAATTTTATCCAGCGCGGCAGGCTCGTCTGTAAAAATATCTTTATATTCTTCCAGCCCCCTCAGTTTTGCGAATGCAGGTTTTATATTCGGGTCGTGGATATTTACTATTATATTGACTTCACAGTTGAAAGACATAGCGAAACGGGCTATGCCCACGCATGAGCCTATACTGTCGTTGTCTGCGAATTTATGCCCCATAATCAAAACATTCGAACTGTTTTGCATATACTCCGCAAGTTCGCCCGCTATGACTCTCGATCTGACTTTTATTCTTTTTTGCACAGTTTTTGTTTTACCGCCGAAAAACTCAGTAGAAGACAATCCCTTGACCACTACCTGATCTCCGCCCCTTTGCAGTGCCAAATCAAGCGCGTGGCGCGCCGCGGCTTCTTTTTCAAAAAGGCTGCCCGTTATATTTGAAACGCCGCCCGAAATAGTTACAGGCATATCGAGTTCCTCTATTTTTATATCCCTGACTGAATCCAGAATGCCGAACTTTGATTTCGTAAAATTTTTTAAATCCCTGTTCTCAAAAAAACAAAGATATTTGTCTTTGCTGTATTCTTTTATGACCCCGCCGCAATTCCCGATAAATTCATTCAGCAAATCAGATACCGCTCCCGACGCGTTCCTGTATTTGTCCTGCATTTTCTGGTTTGTCTCGTCAAGATTGTCTATCATAAAATAAGCGGCTACAGGGTCTTTCATTTCAGTTTCTGTTTTTAAGTATTCAAACTCTGACATATCAGTAAAAACAAATATATTCAGTTCGTTTACTTCCGGAGACACTACCGAATTTATTTTATACACAGCAACCCTGAAAGATTTGCCGTTTATAAAAATATTTACGGGAGACAAATTTTCGGGTTTATCAGGTTTTGCCATGCTTTTTGTGCCGTCTGAATTTTCATAAAATTTTTCGACCGATATTTGATTTCCCGAAACCGCAGAAATATTTTTCCATAAAAGCCCGCCGCTGTCCTCCTGCGGCAGATACTCGACAGCCGACCCGTTATGCCATAAAATATAGCCTTTCTGTTCAGTTATCAAAATAGGAAAAGCGAAATCATATATCAAATCAAGCGTCATATTTTCAATCAGAGGCTTTAAATCTCCCGCGCCTTTTTTTTTGATTTTAGGACTTTTATCCGGTCCTCCCAAAACAATAACTATCAGAGTCAGAATAATATCTACAGCAAATATTATTAACGCCAGTTTTATTGATTTATCATAATCTTCAAGAGTTTTAGAAAACCAGAAGAAAGCCAAAACCAATAAAACGCAGAAAAAATTAACGACAAAACGCAAAAAGCTTCTGTGTTCCGATATATATTTTTTCAACCTGCCATTAGATTTAGGTTTCATAAACGTTCACCAGTTTTTAAAGTTTAAATATAAAATATTGTTTATGAAGCTATTATATCACATACAAAACAAACATACAATTAAATTTATAATCTTCTTTTTTAAAATTTTTAAAATTTTTTATAACAAAATAAGAAAAGTAAGCGTACCCGTCGCGAGACGGACTATAACCCACCCGTAAACACTTACTTTAAATTTACATTAACATTAGATTTTCTTTTTCAAAACCACCGGTTTATTTTATAAATAACTATACTATACATAAATATAATCTAATTTATAATTTATAATCAGTCGATATAATCATCATCGTCGTCGTCATTTTCATCGCCGAGCAAAGCTTTTTTTGCTTTATCCAACACTTTTTTTATTGAGTCTATCAGAGCAGCGTACAATCCCACCGCCATTAAAACAGAAGCGGCGGCGTATAATATAAAAATTATAGCCGAAGGGAAAATAAAAGCGAACATAATCGCGGCTGCTATCAGCATAACCGGAAAAATACGGGCTTTTTCTTTGAAAATCCTGTCGTATGTAAAATAAATTCCCATCAGACAAAAACCGGGCGCGAGAATATATATCAAATTTGTCAGAACTATCGACGGCAGGATATTATCTTTTTTTGAAAACAGAAGCGCAAAAAACAAAGCGGCTATCATGATTATTGCCGACACAACAGAAATATTAACCCGCCAGTATTTATTTTTTATTTTTTTCCTGCCCGGATTTGCCATAGGTATAAAAATATTATACGCCGACTTGAAAAGCGACGTTGACAAATACGCGATAAGCGCGCTGTATATTATAAAACAAGCCGGTATTATAGCTTTAAAATTCATCACAAGCTCTTTTACATAGATTTCAGTAAGATACGCCGCCTGAGCCGTTTCTTCAGATACTGTTCCTCCCGAAGATTTCGCAAGCAACGCAGTATATTGGCTTATAAAAGATTCTACGCCGTCGTTTAATGCCCTGTCAATTTCAGAAGTCAGCGCAATCATTCCGGAATAAAACGTTCCTGTGGCCATCATAAAAGAAAGCGCGAGCATCAGAAAATAAAATACCACCAGAACAACCGTGATTAAAACAGTGATCTGGGTTCTGGTTTTTTTGTTTTTTGCGTTTCTTAACCCGAAATAAATAATAGACCCGATAATCACGTATATAAGGCTTTCAAACGAACCTGTTATATTACCGTTTATTGTGAAAGTTATAGCAAAACTCGCAATCCCCGAAATAAATATCACGCCCGGATTTGTGAGAAACAAAACGCACGCAAACAAAGCTGAAGCCGCAATAACGCAGATTAAGCCTGTCAAATCATTAACCAGCGCGCCGCCGCTTATAACCGAAAGAAAAACAGCCGCCGCAGTCAGGACAAAAGCCTCGATTACATAGATTATATTATTGTTTTTTAACTTCTTTAATTTTTTTAACTTTTTTTCTTTTTTATTCGTTTTATTCACAGTCATAACTTAATATTATGCCTCCCCGTTAATTGCCCGCTATTTATTATACCGGGATTTTAAAAATATAATACAATTAAAACAAGCGCGTTTAAATTTGCGAAAATTTTGCTTTGGATTTGTAACTTTTTTATATTTTAATTATTTTATCTTGTTATACTCAGGAAAAATGTTGTATAATATATAAATTAATATATAAATTTGTCGAAGGAGATTATAAAATAATATGCTGAATTTAAAAAAATCCGGGAAATTTGCCGGAATCGACGGCCCGCTTGTATGCGTCGTGATGGACGGAATTGGGATCGCCGGAGAAAACGCGGGGAACGCGGTTTATCTTGCGAATACTCCCGTTCTTGACGGTCTAAATAATAATTATCCTGTGAGAAAACTCAAGGCTCACGGTACCGCAGTCGGTTTGCCGTCTGACGAAGATATGGGAAACTCCGAAGTCGGACATAACGCGATGGGTTCGGGTCAGGTTTTCGCTCAGGGGTGCAAACTTGTAACTGAATCTATCGAATCGGGCGCAATGTTTAAGTCAAAAACTTGGTGTGAATTGCGCGATAACTGTCTGTCAGGCAATTCGGCTTTACATTTTATCGGGTTATTATCCGACGCGAACGTCCACTCGAATTTAGATCACTTATATTCTATGATAAGACAGGCCAAATCAGAGGGGATAAAAAAAGTCAGGATTCACGTATTATTGGACGGGCGAGACGTGCCGCCTATGTCGGGGGTTATTTACGTGGAAAAATTCGAGCGCTTTCTCGCCGGACTTAACTCTGATGATTTCGACGCGAGAATCGCTTCCGGCGGCGGACGCATGAGCATAACTATGGACAGGTACGAAGCCGACTGGAAAATGGTCGAAAGGGGCTGGCATATTCACGTTCTCGGCGACGGCAGGCTTTTTGAGTCCGCAGTCGAAGCGATAAATACAATCAGAAAAGAAACAAATAACGTAAACGACCAGCCGTTAGACCCTTTTGTAATTGCTGAAAACGGCGAGCCGATTGGAAAAATCACAGACGGCGACAGCGTCGTATTATTTAATTTCAGGGGCGACAGGGCAATCGAGATTTCAAAAGCGTTTGACTCAGGGGACGAGTTTGACAAATTCGACAGGATAAAAAAGCCTGATATATTATACGCGGGTATGCTCGAATATGACGGGGATTTGCACATTCCAAAAAAATATCTTGTTGATCCCCCCGAAATAACCGGCACGCTCGGCGAATATCTCGCAAATGAAAAAATAACCCAGCTTGCAGTTTCAGAAACTCAGAAATTCGGCCATGTGACTTATTTCTGGAACGGCAACAGGAGCGGAAAATTCGATGAAAATACAGAGACATATATAGAAATAAAATCAGATATAGTACCGTTTGAGCAGCGCCCGTGGATGAAAGCGGCTGAAATAACCGATATACTCGTCGAAGAAATTAAAAGCGGCAAATATAAATTTATCAGGGCGAATTTTCCCAACGGCGATATGGTCGGCCACACGGGAAATCTCGACGCTACTATAATCGGGGTCGAGACAGTCGATTTGCAGCTTGCGAGAATTTTAAAAGCAGTAGAAGAAGCCGGGGGCGTTTTAATAATCACGGCCGATCACGGCAACGCCGATGAAATGTTTGAGATTGACAAAAAGACAAACGCTCTGGCTGTAGACAAAAACGGAAAATTCAATTCAAGGACGGCGCACACGTTAAATCCCGTGCCGTGTATATTTATTGACGATTTTTATAAAAATAAATATACTGTAAAGCAAAAAGACTTTCAGTTATCCAATTTGGCGGCGACGTTCGTAAATTTATTAGGATACGATGCGCCGGATTCATGGGATGAAAGCATGATTGAGTTTATATAATGCGATTTTGCAGGGAACGCCGGGGGCGGCGTTCCCTACAGATTAAATTCCGTATGTTATTTATATAAAAACTTGATTATTTTTTGGGGAGTGTAGGGAACGACCACAGTTAAGTTCACCCGCGAACCTGCTGTTTGATTCACTTTTGCGACCCTATGCAGCCGCCCCTACTAAGATGAAAGCTTATTTGATTTTTGCCGTCTCTGCTGACGGTGACGGCTTCTTATCCTATCCTCCATTTTCCGATGGAGAAAGAACCGTTCTTTTTGCCCGGTTTCTTTTTCATGATCTGACCGAGCGTGAATAATTTATCTGAATTAAATATCCTCACGGCAACCGTGAGCAGTATCGCGACAAATATCGCCTGATATATCGCTCCGAAGATAAGCAGCGTGTAATTTTGCACGAATATATTTGTAAAGGCTGTGTACGTATGTGTAAACGGTATCGCATATACAAGAATTTTCGCAATCAGCGGCAATGTGTTTATATCAAGAAACATCGATAAGAAATACGGTATCATTACGGCAAATATAATCGGGATAAGATATGCCTGAAGCGATTTAATATCTTCTATCATCATGCCTATAAGCAGTGAAATCGCAAGCCCGCATAAAACTGACAAAAACAACTGCACGCCAACTATAGCCAGAGTAGTAATATTAAACGTTATGCCGAATGTTTCAAGAGTTGCGGCAAATCCTTCGGGATATATATCGCCGCCGGCCATACTGCCCATAAAATTATTATTGGATATACTGAACACGACGGCGTATATTATAGCGTAAATCGCCGCTGCCAGAACTTTAGCGAGCAGCACAGACATTCGGTTCATCGGGGCGGTCATAAGTGTCTCAAGGGTTTTGTCTGTTTTTTCGTTCACTATAGAGCCCGCTATCATCTGGGAAGCCATCATTAATATAAGCATTATTATTATAGGTATAAACATTGTCTGTGAGGAAACATAACTTAAAACCATAGTCGCGTTTACTTTTTCGGTTTTACTGTTTAAATAAGTATAATCGTTGGAATATACCGGATAGTTTATATAATTTATATCTATGCTTGGGTCGCCGCCGTATAAATCAAACAATTCCCGCGTTAAAACAGAATTTATCGAGCCTATAGCAGTCTGCGCCGAAGCACCGGCGATCATCGAAGTCAATCCAAATGAATCTATCGACGAATACGCGTCAATGGAAACGTATTCTCCCGCCCTGAGTTTTGCGTCAAGACCTTCAGGTATCACGATAAGCGACTGGATTTTTATTTCCTCGCCGTTTAAATTATAAGTTTCAAGTTCGGTCATCGCTTCTTCCGGGTTTGACGATTTCGGGATTATCGGGGTTATTCCCCTTGTCGGCAGATTGACGTAAATATAATCTGAAAGCTCGGACTTGTCGTAATCTATAAATCCTATCATTGAATTTTTAGAAACGGTTATCTCAACTTCAGAAGTTTGTCCGCTCTGGTCGGTTTGTTCTGACTGGATTGTGACTGTGTCGTCGCTTATCAGAGAGGGCATCATATTTCCCAGAAAGTAAAAAAGGACAAATATTAATACAAGAGGAAACAAAGTCTGGACAGTTATAAGGTCTTTCAATTCTTTTTTAAATATTACAAAAAATTTATTCTTCACGGCTGCCCTCGACCTCCTTTACGCATTTTACAAATACTTCTTCAAGATTTTGAGCCTCGTATTTTTCTTTTAGTTCTTTAGGCGTGCCGATTGCGTAAATTATACCTTTGTCGATTATGGCGACCCTGTCAGAGACATAGTCTATTTCAAGCATGTTGTGGCTCGATAAAAGCACGCTCATTCCGGTTTCTGTGAGCGATTTTATAAAATTTCTGACTTCCAGCCCGTTGATTATATCAAGTCCGCTTGTGGGTTCGTCTAATATCGCGAGCTTCGGCCTTGTCATGACTGCTCGTGCAATTAACAGCTTTCTCATCATGCCTTTGCTGTAAGTTTTGATTTTATCATAAATCGCGTCGCCGAGTGAAGAACAGACAGAAACTGCGTAATCTACTGACTTTTTTTGTTCTTCGGCTGAATTTGTGCATAACTCCGCCATGAATTTAAGATAATTTATGCCGGTCATATTTTTATAAGCTCCGGCTTCATCGGGAAGATATGTTAATAGTTCTCTGGCTTTCGCGGGATTTTTTTTAACGTCTATGTCTCCGAGGAGAATCTGGCCGTCGTTTATTTCTATAAGCGTTGAAATCATTCTTAATGTAGTGGTTTTACCCGCTCCGTTAGGTCCTATGAGCGCGAAGATTTCACCTTCGCCGACTTCAAACGAAATGCCCTTGACGGCTTCTTTTTTGCCGTATGATTTTTTTACGTTTTTGATTTCAAGCAATTTTGGCAATAATATCACTCCTAAAATTTATAAAAATAATATTGTTATTTTTGTGTATTTATTTATGCTCTGTCAAGGCAAAACACTTTACGGTTTATTAAAATTTGACAAGGTATTTACCTTTACAATGAATAAAATATATCGCGAAACACTCGGAGAACTCACGATGGTAAATTATATTTACTCATGGTAAATATAATTTACTCGACTGTATAATAATATAATATACTAAATTTATTATAAAGTCAAGGGATTTTTGGAAAAATAACAAATTATACAAAAAATTTTCAATATTTCACCTATAATTAACAAAAAAAATCATTGACTTTTGCAGAATGAGTATGTTATAATAAAATTTGCTGCTTAATGTCTGCCAAAATTTTATTATTTTATATATTTTTTGCATTTAATTATATATATATAATTAAATGATATGAAAATAAAAAATATTTAAGAATCGGCACGCAAAAAAATACAGACCGGATAATAACGCGGAGGAATTAATTAAAATGAAAAAGAGTATAATAACTTTTGCCCTTGTGATAGTGTCTATTTTATGCCTGCTCTCGATAGCGGTTTTTGGGATCAGGGTGTGGGGAATACCGGGAGTTTTTGACGAAGGGGGGATAAGGCTGGGACTTGACCTTGCCGGAGGGTCGGCTATTTTATATGAGGCTGACACAAATGAAACGCCTTCGCGCGATGAAATTAATTCGGCTGTGGCAATGATACAGGGACGCTTAGATATGCTCAATTATTCTGAAGCCACAGTTGCGGCAAGCGGAATAAACCAGATTCTCGTTGAGATACCCGGAATATCAGACCCCGAAGAAGCGGTAAAAATGCTTGGCGCAAACGCAGTTCTTGAATTCAGGGATTCTGACGGAAATATAGTGATGGACGGAAAAGATATAGAAAGCGCGGTAGCGTCTTTCGGCGACGCGAGAGGCTACGGGAACGAATATTTTATAAGCTTAAAACTTAGACCCGAAGCTGTTTCAAAATGGGCGGAAGCTACGAGAATTGCGGCGGCAAAATCTTCGACAAGCGAAAATTATATTGCGATATATCTCGACGACAATCTTATGATGAGGCCTTCGGTTGAAAAAGAGTTAAACACCGATAGCTGCATGATAACGGGAGGATATGACAGGGCCGGCGCTGAATATTACGCGGGGATAATCTCGGCGGGGCAGCTGCCTTTTGCGTTAAAAGACGTCCAGTTGACCGCTACGGGCCCTATGCTTGGGGAAAAATCGCTTGAGACAAGTCTTATAGCCGGACTTATAGGCATAATTTTAGTAATGATTTTTATGACGGTTTATTACAGGCTCCCGGGATTTATCGCATCGATAGCACTTGTTGCTTATATTGCGATAATTGGCGTTACTCTTGTTATAACGCAGGCGAATTTATCCCTGCCGGGAATTGCGGGAATTATTTTATCCGTAGGTATGGCAGTTGACGCTAACGTAATAATATTTGAAAGAGTCAAAGAAGAACTAAGGAGCGGGAAGACTATAAAAGCATCGGTAAGCGGAGGATTTCACAGAGCGTTTACGGCTATTGTGGATTCTAATATAACTACGCTAATCGCGGCCGTCGTACTCTGGATTTTCGGCTCCGGGCCTATTATCGGATTTGCGGTGACTTTATTTATGGGCGTTATTATATCGATGTTTACGGCGATAACGGTGACAAGATGGCTGCTGAACCAGATTGTCCGTATGAATATAACTAACGGCAGGCTTTACGGGCTTTAAAATAAAAACTATATATTTGTGGGGGCAGACTTAGTGTCTGCCCCTGATAAAATTTAAAAGGCGCGGGAAAATATTGTGAGTGAGAAATTTATATCCGGCAGGAATAATAATTTTATAACGGAAATATGCAAGTTAAAGCAAAAGAAATACAGAAACCAAACCGGGCTTTTTTATGTTGAGGGAATAAAACTTTTTAAAGAAGTTTTTAATTCGACATACAGAAAAAATATAAGATATATAATTATTTTAGAGGAATTTGCTTTTGATTTCTCGTTACCCAAGTTACCCCAAAATGCCTCAGTTGTGACCGTGACAAGCGAAGTTTATAAAAAGATCACGGACGAAGAAGCGTTTCAGGGAGTTATGTGCGTTATTGAAAAGCCGGGGGAAGATATAATATTATCATACGAAAAACCGGTGATTATATTAAATTCAGTAAGAGACCCCGGAAATGTCGGCACTGTTATAAGAACTGCAAACGCGGTTTGCGGTATTGATATTATTTTATCAGAAGACTGCGCGGACATATATTCAGGAAAAACACAGAGGGCCGCAATGGGTGCGGTTTTCCGGCAGAATATAAAAATAAGTAAAAATATAGAAACAGATATTGCAAATCTCAAAAAAAACGGATATAATATATTTGCTGCGCATCTGGATAAAAATTCCCGTTCGATAGACGAAGTTGAATTTAATTCAAAAACAGCAGTGGTTTTCGGTAACGAGGGAAACGGTATTGACGGGGGAATTGTGAGTATATGCGATGAAAAAATAATTATACCGATAAATCAGAACAGTGAATCGTTGAATGTATCGGTCGCGGCGGCGATTGTTTTGTGGGAGATGAGAAAAGGGATGGAATTGAAATAATTAATTAAAAACAGGAGAATGAAAAAAATGGGCGGAGATTTATATTATATATGGCTGGCTCTCGCTTGCGGCGCGGGAAGCGCGGCGCCGCAGAAACTTTTGGGTATATTTGAAACAGCCGAAAAAATATATTCGGCTGAAAAAGATGAATTAAAAGAAAAATGCGATTTAATAGATATGGAAGAAAGCATTTTTGACAGGCTGTGCAACAAAGATACGGCGGATGCCGAAAAAATACTTGAGTTTTGCGCGAAAAATAATGTGTCTGTATTAAACTGCGACAGCAAATTATATCCTAAGCGGCTGAGAAGCGTAAGGGCTTTTCCGGTTGTTTTGTATTATAAAGGTAAACTGCCGGATATAGACGATAATTTATGCATAGCGATGGTCGGCACAAGAAAAATGACGGATTACGGAAAAAAGACTGCTTATGAATTAGCGAGGGAGCTTGCGTCGTGCGGGGCAATTATAGTGAGCGGCATGGCCGAAGGTATTGATTCTGCGTCTCATAAAGGCTGTTTGATTGCGGGAGGTTTTACTGTTGCTGTTTTCGGGTGCGGTATAGACAGGGTTTATCCGTTGGAAAATAAAAACCTAATGGATAAAATTATAGAAAAAGGGCTGGTTATGACAGAATATCCCCCGGGAACTGAGCCTAAGGGATTTCACTTCCCGGTCAGGAACAGGATAATAAGCGGATTATCTCAGGCTGTTCTTGTGGTCGAGGCGGATTTTAGGAGCGGGGCGTTGATCACGGCTAAAACAGCGTTGTTTCAGGGCCGGGAATTATACGCCGTACCCGGCAATATAAACGCCCATAACAGCAGGGGTGCAAACAGTTTACTTAAAGACCAGGCAGGGATAGTGACTGAGGCTTATGATATTTTATCTGAATACGAGCATATTTACAGTCACAGGATAAATATCGAAAACACATGGTTTTATAAAAATAAAAGCAGTTATTATGAAAATAAAGAAAGCAAAGAGAATAAAAAAGACAGGAATTATAATAAAAAAATCGTAAATAAATTATCGGACAAAATCAAATCGCAAAACACGGGAATTAAAAAAGAAGAAGATAAAATAAATCAGGAAAATAAACCGGAAGTCAGCCTTTCGGAAAAGCTTTCGGCCCTGAAAATAATTCTAAACGATACGGAACTCAGGGTTTTCGAGGCGTTTCACGCAAAAAGAAACGAAAAACTTCACGCTAATGATATAGAGACCGGAATGACAATATCCGAAGTAATGAATACTCTCACTTTTCTTGAACTTTACGGAATAATAACGTCCCTTCCGGGAGATTATTATAAAATAAGCGACAGTTTCCTGAGCCTTTAAATCAAATAAATAAAATCGCGGGAACGCGCGTTGCGCGTTCGTATAAAATATATAAAAATAATAAACAGCGGAGGATTTTGATAATAAAATTATGAAAAATATAGTTATAATGGAATCGCCGGCAAAAGCGAACACGGTAAAAGGTTATCTGGGAAGCAATTATAAAGTTATAGCGTCAAAAGGGCACGTCCGGGATTTGCCAAAAAGCAAGCTTGGGGTTGACGTTGAAAATAATTTTCAAGTCCGGTATATAAATATGCGGGACAAGGGCGATATAATTAAAGATTTGAAAAAAGAAACTAAAGGCGCGGAAAATATATTTCTGGCGACAGACCCGGACAGAGAGGGCGAAGCCATAGCATGGCATTTAGCCGCAATTCTGGGGATCGAAACCGACAAGGCAAAACGTATATCGTTTAACGAAATCACAAAAACGGCAGTCAAAAACGGCATAAAAAGCCCTCGTCCTTTAGATATGAATCTCGTTGACGCCCAGCAGGCAAGAAGAATAATAGACAGGCTCGTTGGTTATAAAATCAGCCCGTTTTTATGGAAAAACGTAAAAAGCGGATTATCTGCCGGGCGCGTGCAGTCTGTCGCGACGCGGCTTATTGTAGACAGGGAAGAGGAGATACGCTGCTTCAAGCCCGAAGAATACTGGAATATAGTCGCCGACTTGTTTAATTCACAGAACAAAAACTTCGAGGCAAGATTTTTCGGAAACGAAAAAGGCAGGATTAATCTTGCAGGCGAACAAGAGACGAATAAAATTTTAAATGATCTCAAAGGCGCGGAATATATTGTCAAAAATATTAAAAAAGGAGTGAGATATAAAGCTCCCGCACCGCCTTTTACTACGGCGACTCTGCTGCAGGAGGCAAATAAAAAATTTAATTTCCAGTCAAGCAGGACAACAAGAGCCGCGCAGGAATTATACGAAGGGATAAATCTCGGAGGGAAAACCGGAGTTCAGGGGCTTATAACTTATATGAGAACGGATTCTGTGAGGATATCAGACGAGGCGAGAGAAGGCGCGAAAGAATATATATTAGACAAATACGGCGAAAAGTTTTATCCGGAATCCCCGAAAGAATATAAAACAAACGAAAAAAACGCGCAGGACGCGCATGAAGCCATACGCCCTTCGCACATGAAAGATTATGATCCCGAAATTATAAAAAAATCTCTCTCTCAGGATCAGTATAAAATATATAAATTAATTTGGGAAAGATTTCTCGCAAGCCAGATGCAATCGGCTGTTCTGGATACTGTCAACGCAGATATAATTGCTAACGGGTATATATTTAAAGCCTCGGGATATACGATCAAATTCCCCGGATATTTAGCTATATATGAAGAAATTTTAGACGAAAGCGATAAAAAAAGCGACAAAGACAATTTTGATAATTCAGATAATTTTGACAGCAAAGAAAAAAAACTGCCTGAATTGAACGACGGCGAAAAACTCGGTTTTAATAAATTGACGCATACGCAAAATTTCACGCAGCCCCCGTTCAGATATACAGAAGCAACTCTTATTAAAACATTAAAAGAACAGGGCATAGGCAGGCCGAGTACTTACGCGCCGACTCTTACGACTATATTGCAGCGGGGATATGTCGAGCGGGAGGGCAAAGCGTTAAAGCCCACTCTGTTGGGCGAAATTACGACAAATGTCATGAAGAATAATTTTCAGGATATAGTAAATTACGGGTTCACGGCTAAAATGGAAGAGGATTTCGACGAGATAGAAGACGGCAGGGTTGATTATATAAGCGTATTGGATAAATTTTATGTGGGTTTCAGCAAAAGCCTTGACGAGGCTGAAATAAACATAGGAAAAGAAGAGATAGTCGTCCCCGACGCTGAAATAGATTATTTATGCGAAAACTGCGGCAAAAAATTAATAGTCAAAAACGGCAGATTCGGGAAGTTTGCCGCTTGTCCGAGTTATCCCGAATGCAAATTTACTATGCCGCTGGACAAAGACGGCAATATAATAAAAAAAGAAGAAAAAGCAGAAGTCCAGAAAACTGATATAAAATGCGATTTATGCGGTGAATTCATGGTTATAAGAAGAGGAAGGTACGGGAATTTTTACGCCTGTTCGAATTATCCTAAGTGCAAAAACACAAAGCCTATAAACGATGAGATAGAAAACGCAAACTGTCCGGTATGCGGCGCGAAAATACTGAGGAAACGCGGCAAAAACAAGATGTATTTTTATTCCTGCGAAAAATATCCGGAGTGCAAATTTTCAGTCTGGGACATGCCTGTAAAAGAAAAATGCCCGAAGTGCGGCGGTCTTATGCTGCATAAAAAAGGCAAGGATTTTGTTTATTGCTATAACAAAGAAAGCTGCGGTTATCAGGAAAAACGGGAGATGCCAGAGAAAGACAGACAGGAAACGGAAGAATAAATATATATTTAACAGGAGGAAATTATAATGGAATTTACAGTAAAATTTACATGGTACGATGACGAAAAGATTTGGCTTGCGACATCGTCCTGCGACAAGTTTGCTTTGACTTTAGACCATGGCTCGTTTGACGCGCTGCTTGAAAGAGTGAAAATCGCCATGGGTGATATAGCAGAAAATGAACTTGGCTATAGCGGCGAAATTAAAATAAAACTTGAGATAGAACGTATAGTTAGTATGAATGTGGAGGTTTCCGCGTAATGGCTGATTATACAAAACAAGTATTGGATATATTGTCTGAACATGGCTGTTATTTTCTTCGACGCGGGAAAGGTTCGCATAAAATGTGGTATAGCCCTATTAACAACAGGGCGTTTACCGTTGTTGATAAAATTGAAAACAGACATACTGCAAACGGCATATTAAAAGACGCGGGAGTGAATCAGAAAGTATAAGAAAAATTTTAATTGCGTAAAAAATTTATATTAGTCGGAGGTATAACTTTATGAAGGAAAAAATTCTTAGTTATATGATTAGTGGAATAGTTTATTTTTTGGTAAGTATTTTATTTCAAGTTATATCTAACAGAGAAATAGATATTCTTTGGATTACCATTGAATCTGTAATATGGTTGGTTCTTTTTGCGTTAATAACGGAAATAATTTCGAAGATAACTAAGAAGAAATGACCGAAAATAAGCATTAGTGGAAGCGAGGAACAAAAAACATAGATAGTATAAACATAACAGGCGCGGGACTTGCGGGGTGCGAGGCGGCGTGGCAGATTGCGGTACGCGGGATTAAAGTAAAACTGTTTGAAATGAAGCCAATTAAATTTTCTCCCGCTCATTCAAATAAAAATTTCGCCGAGCTTGTCTGCTCTAACTCGTTCAAAGCGCAGAATATCGAAAACGCTACGGGACTTTTAAAAAAAGAGCTTGAAATAGGCGGCAGTTTAATTATCGAAGCGGCGTATAAAACTCAGGTGCCTGCAGGCGGGGCTTTGGCGGTTGACAGGGATAAATTTTCAGAATATATCACAGATAAAATAAAATCAAACGAAAATATAGAGATCATAACCGGCGAAGTCGGAAAAATAAACAAAGATAAAATTAATATAATCGCGACGGGCCCTTTGACTTCTGAGATTTTGCAGGATGAAATAAAATCTATTATAGGCGGGGATTATTTATATTTTTTCGACGCCGCCGCGCCGATAGTGAGCGTTGACTCTATAGATTTTGAAAGCGCGTTTTACGCTTCGAGATATGACAAGGGCGAAAAAGATTATATAAACTGCCCTATGACAAAAGAAGAATATGAAATGTTCTATAAAGAATTAATCTCAGCCGAAACGGTAAAACTTCACGGATTTGAGCGTGAATATATAGAAAAAAACGTGTTTGAGGGCTGTATGCCGGTCGAAACTGCGGCAAAAAGGGGAGAAGAAACTTTATTGTTCGGTTGCATGAAGCCTGTGGGGATTAAAGATCCCAAAACCGGGAAACAGCCGTATGCCGTAGTGCAGTTAAGGCAGGACAACAGCGAGAAAACTATGTATAATATAGTTGGGTTCCAGACTAATCTTATGTTTCCGGAACAAAAAAGGGTGTTTTGTTTAATCCCGGCGTTAAAAAACTGCGAATTTTTAAGATACGGGGTAATGCACAGAAACACTTTTATAAATTCGCCGGAACTTCTGGATTGTTGTTATAATTTAAAAAAATATAAAAATATATATTTCGCCGGGCAAATCACAGGGACAGAGGGATATATATGTTCGGCAGCGTCTGGATTTGCCGCCGGGGTCGCAGTTGCGGAGAGGGTATTAAACGTTGAGAATCCAACGGTTTTCCCAAGATTTACGGCGATTGGCGCGTTGGCGTATTATATAAGCGACGAAAGCGTGAATAATTTTCAGCCCATGGGGATAAATTTCGGAATAATCGAAAGTTCCAAAGGAAAAGAAAAAATAAAGGGCGGAAAAAGATTTATCAAACAGAGAACGGCTGAAATCGCTCTCGAATACATGAAACTTTGGAGAAATTCGCAAAAATATCTTGAAAAATTTGAGTGAATGTGGTATAATTAAAATGAAAGCTGGTGATAAGATGAATTCTATATTAATAAACTTTAATAAAAAAATGGATATAAATAAAGTATACGACCAACTTAAAAAACTTTATCCCGATACGGATATTATAAAATATAATGACGAATTTGGCGACTTGTTGCTTGCAAGCGAAAGCAGCCTTGATTTTTGGAATAACGATGTAGATGACGAGGTATGGAATAATGCCTGAACAAAGTGAAATCATTCTCATTAATATACCATTCAGCGATTTAAAATCAACTAAAAGGCGACCGGTTGTTGTAATATCGAAAAATGAATATAACAATAAACAAAATGATATAATTGTCGCCGCAATAACAAGTAATATCACGTCAAAAGATTATACGGTAGAATTTGATAATGATGATATGAAGCAGGGAACTCTCCCGAAAAAATCGTGTGTACGCGCAGATAAGATATATTCTTTGGACAAAAGCTTGATAATTAAAAAATTCGGCGTTGTTTCGGATGATATTATGGCAAAAACAATAAACATGATTTCCGAAGTTTTGTCAAAACCCGAAATTAATGAAAAGCAAATGTCATCATGCGTAAGGTCAATTAATTCGGGAAATGAAAATCATTGCAAATGTACTTTTACAGATTGCGATAAATGGGGAAAATGTTGCTCATGCGTATTATTTCATCGCACAAAAGGCGGATTGCCGGGTTGTTTTTTTACTGAAGCAGCCGAAAAGACAGGAAACAGAGATGTTGATTATTTTATAAAAAATGTAGGCGTGCCATTAAAAGAAACCAATTAAGCATTATTTGTAAATATATAAAAACCGAAACGGAAGATTGTGAAAAATGAAAATAATTTTAGACGCTATGGGCGGCGATAACGCGCCGTTTGAAACAGTCAAAGGCGCGGCTCTCGCAGTCGATGAACTTGACGTGCAGTTGATTTTAGTCGGCGACAGAGAAAAAATAAATCATATAACCGAAGAAAATAATTTATCTTTAAAAAATATAGAAATAGTACATACCGATAAAATTTTAGCAATGGAAGATGATCCGATTTCGGTTATAAAATCAAATAAAGACTCGTCTATGGGCGTTTGTTTCAGAATGTTTGCCGACGACAAAGACGATGAGATCGCGGCAATGGTTTCAGCCGGAAATACCGGCGCGCTTGTGGCAGGTTCGACTCTGATAATAAAACGCATAAGCGATATAAAAAGGCCGGCACTTGCAATGGTGCTGCCGTTTGAGAGAAAAACGCTGCTGATAGACGTCGGCGCAAATTCGGATATAAAAGCCGAGTATCTGAAGCAGTTTGGGTTTATGGGGTCTATCTATATGAAAAAAATATTCGGCATAGAATCCCCGACGGTCGGACTCGCAAATATCGGCGAGGAAAAAACCAAAGGAACGGCTGAGCATGTCGAGGCTTATAAATTATTGTCTGAGACAAAAACTATAAATTTTATAGGCAATATCGAGGGCAGGGATATACCCATCAGGTGCAGTGATGTTCTAGTCACGGACGGCTTTACGGGGAATATAATTTTAAAACTGACTGAGGGTTTTGGTATCTTTATGTTTAATAAATTAAAATCTATGCTTTCCCGCGATATTTTTACAAAAATTTCTGCGGCTTTGCTTAAAGATTCACTTAGGGGATTCAAAAAATCTTTTGACCCGTCAGAGTACGGCGGCACGCCGTTTCTGGGTGTTCGCAGACCAGTCATCAAAGCTCACGGGAGTTCTGACGCTAAAGCCATAAAAAACGCGATACGGCAGGCTAAATTCTGCGCTGAAACAAAATTAGTCGAAGAAATAGAAATGCAGAGCAGGATCAATAAATAATACAAAGGTAACAAATAAAAATGGAAAAAGAAAAAATCGCACAAAATACAAAACACAATAAAAATTTGAATAATAATAAAAATGATGAAAAACAAGTCAGGAATTTCGCAAAAAAAATAGGATACGAATATAAAAATATTTCTTTTCTTACAACAGCTCTGACTCATTCGTCATATTCAAACGAAATGAAATCAAAAGGGATAAAGTCTGAATGCAACGAGAGGCTGGAATTTTTAGGGGACGCCGTTTTATCTTTGATTACGTCAGAGTATATATATTTAAAGCTCAGGGACTGCAAAGAGGGCGAGCTTACGCGTATCAGGGCGACTGTCGTATGCGAGGATTCTTTGTTTAGGTTCGCGGAATCTATAAATCTCGGGGCGGCTTTATTTCTGGGACACGGGGAAATAATATCGAACGGCAGAAACAGAAAATCAACTCTTGCCGACGCTTTTGAAGCTGTTTTAGGTTCGATTTTTCTCGACGGCGGGCTTGAAGCGGCGAAAAAATATTTATTTAAATTTATATTAAAGCCAATCGACGATATAGTAAACGAAGGTGATATAAAAGACTATAAAAGTCTTTTGCAGCAAATAATCCAGCAAAACAACGGCGAAGTTTTAGAATATGTTCTTATCAATGAAAGCGGGCCCGCGCACGAGAAGATTTTTGAAGTACACGCAAAATTGAACAATAATATAATCGGCGAGGGAAAAGGCAAGTCGAAAAAATCGGCTGAGCAGAATGCCGCTAAAGAAGCGATAATTTTGTTCGGGTATTAAGCGCGATGAGAAAGCATTATAATATACCCGTATTTATCACGCATTCAGGATGTAGAAACGATTGCGTATTCTGTAATCAGAAGATAATAACAGGGCAGAGCGAAAGCTCAGGGGAAAAAGAGATAAGAGAGACAATCGAAAAATTTATTGATATTATTTATAAAAATATTGACCGTATTGACGATAATTATAATAATTCTGTCGGTACGGAAATCGCTTTTTTCGGAGGTTCATTTACCGGGCTTGAAAAATCCCAGATGATAAAATTTTTAGAAATCGCAAATGAATATATCGAAAAACATAAAATAATAAACGGTATAAGGATTTCTACGCGGCCTGATTATATTTCCCGGGAAATAACAGATATTTTGCTGAAATATAACGTAAAATCAATAGAACTGGGAATCCAGAGCATGTTTGACGAAGTTTTAAATGCGTGCAAAAGAGGCTGCACTGTTGAAAACACGAAAAAGGCATGTGAAATTATTAAATCTTCGGGAATAAACTTAACCGGGCAGATGATGCTCGGACTGCCGGGATCGAACAGGGAAAGAGATATAAAAACGGCTGAAGAACTTGTAAATCTCGGAATTGATTCGTCGAGAATATACCCGACTGTTATATTGCGGGACACACAGCTTTATAATATGTATAAATCAAATAAATACGAGCCTTTGAGCCTTGACGAGGCAATATTCAGAGCAAAAAAAATAAAAAATATTTTTGATTTTAATAAAATAGAAATTTTAAGAATGGGACTTTGTTCGTCTGATATAAATAACTCGGATATTATCGCCGGAGCGTATCACCCCGCATTCGGCGAACTCGTGGAAAGCGAGATTATATATGATAAAATAGTTGATGAGATAAGCGGTTACAACCCCCGACTCTGCGGAGCCACCCCCTTCTCCAGGGGGCAAAAGAAAGAAGCTTATAACCCCAGCCCCCTTCTCAGAAGGGGGTGCCGTCCGCAGACGGCGGGGGTTGCAATAATTATACGCGCAAACAAAAAAAACATGTCAAAAGTTATGGGGCATAAGAAAAAAAATATAAGCAAGCTTAAAGAAAAATTTAATTTTAAAAATATAAAAATTATTGAAGATAATAATATAAATTTATATAAAATAGAGATAACGGAGAATTAAAAGTGTATTTAAAAACTGTGGAATTAAACGGGTTTAAATCATTCCCGGCGAAAACGTCGATAAATTTCGAGCGGGGAATCACGGCTATCATCGGGCCTAACGGCAGCGGGAAATCAAATATATCTGACGCTGTCAGGTGGGTATTCGGGGAAATGTCGTCTAAAATTCTGAGGGGCTCAAGAATGGAGGACGTTATTTTCGGCGGCACAAAAGAAATCAAACCATCGAGTTTTGCGAGGGTTTCTCTTATTATCGACAATTCTGATAAACTTGTGGACTGCGATTACAGCGAAATAAAAATAACCCGGCAATTAGCAAGATCGGGTGAAAGCGGATATTTTATCAACGACAAGAGCGTAAGATTAAAAGATATATATGAATTATTTTTAAATACGGGAGTTGGCAGAGAAGGCTATTCTATAATAGGGCAGGGGAGGATAGCTGAGCTTATATCTAAAAAGAGCGAGGACCGCAGGAGTATTTTTGAAGAGGCGTCCGGCATTTCAAAATACAGGTACAAAAAATCCGAAGCCGAAAAAAAATTATTTGACGTAAGGGATAATTTAACCAGAGTCAAAGATATTATTTTTGAGATAGAGGGACGGATCGAGCCGTTAAAACTCGAATCTGAAAAAGCGAAAAAATATCTTGATTTATACGACAGAAAAAAAGCCCTTGAAATATACGTCTGGGTAAATTCTATTGAAAAGATGCAGACGGAATTTGAAAAAATAATAGGCGATTATGAAATCTCTAAATTTAATTTCGAAAGCGCGGATGCGCAAATTAATAAATTAAACGAAAAAACAGAAAATTTATATAATAAAATTCAGGCGATAAGACGTGATTATGAGATCGGAAAAAACGAAAATTTTGAGATTCAGAAAAATATAGCGGGCAAAAAAGCGGATATTGTTATAATGCAAAACGATATTGCCAAAATTAAAGACGATATAGAATTTAATTCGTATGATTTTGAGAAACATAAAATTGAAATAATTAATCTCGACAAAGAAATCGCGGACAAAACTGATATTATAGATAAAATTAACGCGGAATATAAAACTCTTGAAATGGAAATAGAGGACATAGAGTCATACTCTGAGCATATAGATTTAAAAATCTCTGAGCAAAACAGTAAAACCGAAGAGATAAATAATATAATATTTGATTTAAATTCTGAAATAAACGCGCTTAAAATAAAAATTTCTGAAAATAACGCTGAAATCAAGCATATTCTTGAGAGAAAAGAAATGCTTGCGGCGGATATTGAAAAAATCGCGGAAATTAAAGAAAAAAACAAGAGCGATTTAAAAAACTTAAATTCCAGAAAAAAGTCTATTGAAACCGCAAAAGAAAAAACAATAATAGAATCTGAGGAAACAGAAAATAAAATAAAAGAATTGCAAAAAAACGAAAAAGCACAGCGAAAAGAATATGATATTTTATATTTAGAGCGCGAAAAAAACGGGCAGTATATCCAGTCGCTCACTTATATATACGATAATTTAGAAGGCTATCCCGAAAGCGTCAAAAGCGTTATAAAAGGCAATCTTAAAGGCGTAAACGGCACTGTCGCGCAGCTTATCGAAGCCGAAGAAAAATATGCTCCTGCAATCGAGACTGCACTGGGGGTTAATTTGCAGAATATAATCGTCGACGACGAAAATTCGGCGAAAGACGCAATAAAATATTTAAAGACAAATAATCTGGGGCGCGCTACGTTTTATCCTGTTTCGATTATAAAAGGCAGGTTTATAGAGAGAGACAAGCTTGATTATCTGCGCAGGAACAATAATGCTTCGGGATTTATTGACACAGGGAGCAATTTAGTAAAATGCGATTCAAGGTACGAAAATATAATAAAATACCTGCTTGGCAGGACTATAATCTGCGATAATATAAATAATGCGGCAAAAATCGCCGAAAAAACAGGATATATGTATAAAATAGTCACGCTTGACAGTCAGGTCATAAACGCAGGCGGCTCTTTTACCGGAGGTTCTACGGTTAAAAAAAGTTCGCTTTTATCAAGTAAAAACGAAATAGAAAATCTCAAAAAGAGAAATTCAGATATTGACGCAACGCAAAAAAAACTACAGAAAGAAATAGATTTAACGCTTGATAATATAACAAAACTTTCAGAGCAGGATAAAATTTTAAAAGAAAAATTAAACGCGCATGTTTCGGATTTATATAATATCGATTCAGAGATAAAATTAAAACTTTCGGCTCTGGATCTAAACGAAAATCAAATAAATTCAGAATCGAATGAAAGAGAATTAAAAGCAAACGAGGAACTTTCGGCGCTGCAGAATAAAAAAAATTATGAGAAAAAACTTTCGGAAACCATAGCGCAATTTGAGCAATATTCGCAGATTTTAAACGAACATAAATCCGGGATAAAGAAGACAGCCGAAGAAAAAGAAATAGCCCTGATGAATATAAACCAGAAAAAATTGTTTTTGTCAAGTATATTAAATAATATAAACATAGAAAACGAAAGGCTTGAGAATTTAAACAGGGCAAAGATAAGCTTAAAAACGCAAAACGACAGGTTATCGTCTCAGAATCAGGAGAAAAAGCAAAATTTAACTTCTGCCGAGAATAATATAAAAATAAACCGGAATGAAATAAAAGAACTTGAAAATAAATCTAAAGAACTTGATGTTTTATTGGCCGGATACGAGAACAGCAGAAACGAACTCGAAAAAGAAGACGTAGATTCAAGAAACAGCATCAAAGAAAAAAGCCACGAGAGAGAAACGCTTTTCAGGGAGACTACAAAACTCGAAGCAAAGAAAAACGAAAAAGAAAAAGAACACGACGATATAATTAATAAATTATGGGAAGAATACGAACTTACTTTTTCAGAGGCAAAAGAAATAGTGAATTTCACTAATATAGTAGCAGCAGATAATAACGGCAAAGCGATTAATGTTCAAAGGGAACTCTCAAAAATAAAATCCGAAATAAAAGAACTCGGCAACGTAAACGTGAACGCGATAGACGAATACAAAGAACTCAGCGAAAGATATGATTTTATGACGACACAGTCGGCAGATCTGGGTAATTCTCTTGATTCTTTGCAAAAAATAATAGATAATCTCGAAATTGAGATGAAAAATGTTTTTTCTAATTCTATGGTACAGATAAATGAAAACTTCAAAGAAGTTTTTGCCGAGCTTTTCGGCGGCGGAACGGCGAGAATAATTTATCTGGACCCTGATAACGTACTTGAAAGCGAACTTGAAATAGAAGTCCAGCCTCCCGGCAAAAACGTGAAGCATATATCTCTTTTATCAGGAGGGGAACAGGCATTTGTCGCGATTGCTTTATATTTCGCGCTGCTTAAAATAAACCCCGCGCCTTTTTGCGTGCTCGATGAGATAGAAACGGCACTGGACGAAGTAAACGTAGACAGGTTCGCGGCTTATTTAAAAAGATACGCTGAAAATACGCAGTTTATAATAATTTCACACAGGCGAGGCACAATGGAAATCGCAAACAGGCTTTACGGGATAACTATGCAGGACAAAGGCATTTCGAAATATCTCGCGCTTGATATAAATGAAGTGGAGAGAAAGATTAAAAAGATTGGGGCGTTAAAATAAATTTATGGGATTATTTGATAAATTAAAACAGGGGCTAAAAAAAACCAAAGATACAGTTATAGGACAAGTCAATAATATTCTTAAGGCATTTGTTAGAATCGACGAGGATTTATTAGACGAACTTGAAGAAATATTAATAGCGTCTGACGTTGGCGTAAATACAGCGTCTGAAATAATAGAGCGTTTGCGCGGAGAAATAAAAGAACGCAGATTATCGGACGGCAATGAAGTAAAAAACGTACTTCAGGAAATAATAGAAGAGATAATCGGCGACAACGAGGGTTTAATTCTTGAATCAAATCAATCGAATAAAATAAATCAAATAAAGCCGTCGGTGATTCTTGTTATAGGAGTAAACGGAGCGGGAAAAACTACGTCTATTGGCAAACTCGCGGATATTCTGCGCCGCGATAAAAAAACCGTTACAGTCGCCGCCGCCGATACTTTCAGGGCCGCCGCGATAGAACAGCTCGAAGTCTGGACTGAGCGCGCCGGGGTTGATATTATAAAACATCAGGAAGGATCAGATCCCGCCGCCGTTGTTTATGACGCCATACAGTCGTGCAAGAGCAAAAAAACCGACGTTTTAATAATTGATACTGCGGGAAGATTGCACAACAAAAAAAATCTCATGGACGAACTTGCGAAAATATCGCGCGTGATTAACCGTGAAATTCCGGAAGCAAGCGTCGAGACTCTGCTTGTGCTTGACGCTACGACGGGTCAGAACGCGGTAAATCAGGCGCGTGAATTTAAAAATTCGGCGAATATAACGGGAATAATTTTAACTAAACTCGACAGTTCGTCAAAAGGCGGAATTGTAATATCAGTGCGGCGCGAGCTTGGCATACCGATAAAATTTATCGGGGTAGGGGAGAAAATAGACGATCTGGATAATTTCGACGGTAAAGAGTTTGCGAGGGCATTGTTCGATTGATTTTGGAAATTATATTGGGGGAAATAATGTGTCGTATAAATCAATAGATTTTATGCAAAATCTGTTATCTGAAACTATTTTTTCGCATACTGAGTCGCCAAAAAAAGCAGCCGGCAGGGCTTTGGGTACTATGGTTGAGATTATCGGCTTTTATCTTATCAAAGCTTGGGGACACGAATATAGAACGGCAATAGAAAAACCGTTGTCTGAATATGCTAATCAGGATATAACGCATAATGTAGAATTTACTTTTCACCACAACAAGCTGATAAAAATTTTGGAGATGCCGCAAATTGCCGCAGTTTCGTCAACTTGGATTTATAATAACGCAAATTTGCCGGAAAATTTCCAAAAATCAAAAACGACAAGAAATTTAATAAAAGACGGCGTGATAAAAAACGCCTGCACGATTGCCTATTCTGATACGTCGTTTTGTAACGCTTATTATTCCGGCGATAAAAAGCGCGTTTTTATATATGAACTATCCAATAAGCCGTTTGCGATGTTTGAATGTAAGCGCGTCGGAATAGAAGAGGGCGCAAAAAAGGGTCCGCAAACGATAGAAAAAGCGAAACAGGGCTCATACGTTGCGCGAACGGTATCGTCGATTCAACGGATAAGATTAAGCGACGGCAGAATTGGCGGAGTTATAGAAAACAACGGGAAATTTTGTTTTTATGACGATTATAACGCTCTTATTAAAAAAGCTGTTTTTGAACATGAGACAGAACTGCTCGCCGATTTTATCCTTACGGTAGGGATTGTAAGCAATCACGGGAATTGGTTCACTTCCGGCAATCAAAACAAGGAAATGAAAGTTTTGTCTCAATCATATGATTGGCTGCTTTTTCTCACAGACGAGGGGTTATCCGCTTTTATTGAAGACATAATAATAAATAGCAATAATGATTTTCAGGCGGTAAAGAACGCTTTTGAAATGAGTTACGAAAAAGGAAAGAAAATAAACAGGTTTACAAAAACTACTATGGATTATGAAGCTGATATAGTTTTAACAAAATATTTTAACGAGAACATAAAAGAAATTGAATCATGGTTTAACATAATTGCGCCAAAAGAAAACGGTATTAAAGGATTAAACGATATGTTAATAGAGCTGGGAAAATAAGGGGGATGAAAGATGTCGGCAGGCAGACAGGCAATAACTGTTAATAAAGACTGGTGTACGCCCCAAAAATACGTTGACGCGGTAAAACGCGTATGGGGCGGTAAAATTGATTTAGACCCGTGTTCGAGTATATATTCGGTAGTAAATGCCGAAACAGAGTTTTTACTTCCGGAAAAGGACGGTTTACTTGAAGAATGGGATTATCCCACAATATATGTTAATCCGCCTTATGGAAACGATAAAGAACGGGGTACCGCCATTAGGGACTGGTTCAAAAAAATATCGGTCACGTATAAAAAATTCAATAATGAAATTATCGCATTAGTTCCGGTTGCCACAAATACTTCGCATTGGAAAAAATATGTGTACCCGATCGCAGGCGCAATATGCTTTTTATATGATACGCGGCTTAAATTTATTATTGGAGGGACTGACGACAATAAAGGAGCTCCGATGTCTTGCTGCGTTATATATTATGGAAACAACCCGACTTCTTTTATGAAAGAGTTTTCATCATTCGGAGCCGCTTTGACTTTTAACGGAATACTGTTCCCCGCGCCGATAATCGAACATGAGTATGAACAAATTGATTTTTATAATATTATATAAAACAAAAAGGCGGTTGGTGAAATTTCATGCAAAAAACAAAGATAGTGTTCGCGTCGAATAACGCGAATAAAATCAAAGAAATGAATTATCTGATAAATAAAAATTTAAGTAAATTTGAAATAAATTTGCTAAGTGTAAACGATGTCGGCTTTACAGATGAGATAATCGAGAACGGCACTACTTTTGAAGAAAACGCAGCAATAAAAGCCCGCGCGGTTTTTGAGAAAACAGGTATGATATGCTTCGGCGACGATTCGGGTTTATGCGTGGATTATTTAAACGGCGCGCCGGGTATATATTCGTCAAGATACGCGAGCGTCGCGGGTAAAAAAGTTTCAAATCATGAACAGATAGAAAAATTATTAAGCGAATTAAAAAACGTTCCGGACGATAAAAGAACGGCGCATTTTTACTGCGCGATTTATTGTGTTATAAATAAAAATACAAGTTTCTGCGTTTCGGGAAAATGCGAAGGGTTTATCATGCGTGAAAAAACCGGAGAAAACGGATTTGGTTATGATCCTGTGTTTTATTATCCGCCGGAAAAGAAAACTTTCGCGCAGCTATCTGAGACAGAAAAAAATAAAATCAGCCACAGGGGGGTGGCGGCGGAACAATTCGCGAAAAAAATCGTCAAATATATTATATAAATTTAAGAAAGGCAAAAAATATAATGCTTACAAGCAAACAGAGGGCTAAATTAAAATCAACGGGCGCAAAAACTGACGCTTTATATCAAATGGGGAAAAACGAAATCGACGAAGATTATATAATCCAGATAAATTCTGCGCTCGACGCGAAAGAACTGATAAAAATAAAAATTCTTGAAACTGCCCTGTACACTGCAAAAGAAGCCGCTTTTAAACTCGCGGAAAGAACTGACAGCGAGGTAGTTCAAGTCATCGGCTCAAAAGTTTTATTATACAGAAAGTCGCGCAAAGCCGAAAAACGCGAACTGTCGAAAATTATTGAAAAATTATAGAACGCTCTTGAAAATGGGGAGAGGGATTTCTTAAAGGGGGAACGGATGGTTCCCTCCTTTAAGGCAATTTTTTTGCTACTTTTTTGTTTGATTACAAAAAAGTAGATATAGATTTCACAAATGTCTATTAAAATTATTAAAAAATTAATGAAATCTTTATAATAAAAAAAATTTACTGTGATATAATTGATGTAAATAAAAAGGAGTACGGGTTTTATTATATGAATAAAATCGGCGTTTTCGGCGGAACGTTTAATCCGGTTCACAAAGGGCACGAGATTATCTCAGTTGAATTTTATAATAAATTTAATCTTGATAAACTTTTGATCATCCCGTCGAATATTCCGCCGCACAAGCCGGGCGACGCAAATATTTTGCCTGAAAGCCGGCTGGAAATGTGCAAAATCTGTTTTGGCAAGTATAAAAATCTAAATAATTATAATATAGAAGTTTCTGATATCGAAATAAAAAAAGACGGCGTGAGCTATACTTTTGATACTATTAAAGCGCTTCGCGAAATATATCCCGAAGATATAATATATTTTTTAGCCGGTTCGGATATGTTTTTATATCTCGAATACTGGCACAGATATACGGAACTTCTCGGAATGTGCGTTTTTGCCGTCGCTTTGAGGAATGATTCGGATATAACTCAAGTACTAAAAAAACGCGAAATTTTAATAAGCCGGGGATATAAAATTGAACTTTTGGGAAATAACGCGTTTGAAATTTCTTCGACTGAGATCAGGGAAAAAATAAAAAACGGCGATTTTGATAATTTACCTGATTATTTAAGCCCTGAAGTTATAAATTATATAAAAGAAAGAAAAATTTATGTTTTGCAATAAAGATAATATAAATTGGGACGATTTTGATGGGCTTCGCGCGCTTGTAAAATCTCTTGTGAAAGAAAAAAGATACACGCATATTCTCGGGGTTGAAGAAGAAGCCGTAAAAATCGCGGAGATATATAACTGCGGCGATGAATTTATAAAAAAGCTTAAATCCGCGGCGATATTACACGATATTACAAAAGAGTTTGGCGTTGAAAAATATTTCGAAATTCTTGAAAGTTATAATATAATTCTTTCGGAAGACGAAAAAAAGGCAGAATGGTCGCTTCACGCCAAGACAGGGGCGTATATCGCTAAATTCGAGTTTGGCGCAGACGATATAATTTTTAACGCGATATATAATCATACAGATATAAGCGATTTGTCGAAATTTCCGGATTTATTCAACAAAATTCTTCATTTGGCCGACTGGATAGAGCCAAACAGGGAGGACCAGCGGTGCATTGAAGTCCGCGAATATTTTTACTCAAAAATAGAAAAAGCCGAAACCCTCGAACAAAAGTATAAAATTCTTGACGAAACGATATTTGACTTTGTTTATAATATATAATAAAAAATAATGGTGTTAAAATATGAATAAATATAAAGTCCGCGAACTGCCCGGAAGCAGTAATAATAAAGGGCGAAATAAAAACAGTAAAAACAAAAGCAAAAAGAAATCCGGTAAGGTTTTAACCGCCGGAAGAATCGTTCTGCTTACGTTTTTGTCATTGATATTCGTGTTTTTTTTAGCGGTAAATATATTTTTATATGTTTACAAGCCGCCAATAGACGATACGCCGTTTTTTGATATTGAGGGCGATTTAGAATTTATGGCAGGCATTGACGAGGACGGCGACGAAATACCCCCGGGGGTGGATATGTCAAAAGACAGAAACAGCGACTGCTATACTTTTCTGATACTCGGGCTCGACGGCGAAGGCGGCGGCAGATTTGTAGGACGTACTGATAATATGATGCTTGCCATGTTTAACGTAAAAGAAAACACGATTTCTATTTTGAATATACCCAGAGACACGTATGTAGGAATAAATTATGCCGATACCGCCATAATGAACGGTGTTTACCCCAGAGGGCGCATAAACGCGTCAAAAAACGGCAAAAGAGGTGATGAAGCATCGGTAGATGGGATAAAATATCTTTGCGGCGTGATAAAAAACACTTTCGGAATCCCGGTTAATTATTATGTTATGATAGATTTAGACGGCTTTAAATTGCTTGTCGATAAAATCGGCGGGGTTGATTTTGCCGTGCCTTTAAGAATGAAATACGACGATCCATATCAGAATCTGCATATAGATCTGCAGCCGGGGTTACAGCCTTTAGACGGCAAAAAAGCCGAACAGGTCATAAGATTCAGACACGGTAATATATATGCAAACGGCAGCAGAGAACCTAATTATTACGATATAGGCTATCCCGGCGAGGATATAGGCAGAATACAAACTCAGCAGAGGTTTATAGCGGCAGTATTGAAAAAAATGCTCAGCAAACCGGACGTAAACACAATAAAAGGTCTGTTTGAAGTAGGCTCTGATTATATGCTCACGAATATATCTCTTGCCAACGCCGGCTGGTTCGCGGCAAAAGTCGCCGGCGTCAAACTTGAAAATATACGCACTCACACAGTTCCGAGCGAGTGGTTAACCTCCGTAGGGAGGCTTGAAGTGTATAAAGCTGAAACTATGGAAATAATAAACAAATATTATAACCCGTATAAAAAAGACATACCCGAAACTAATTTTAATATTTACGACAAAGATTTATTGAATTATACGGGATATAAATCGGAAATAAACATAGACGGCGAAACTATGAACAATTTAATTAAATAAAAAAAATATATATTATTTATATATATTTAAGAAAGGAATTTTTATTTTAATGGATATAGACGGCGAAAAAATAAATAACGTAAATAATTCTGAAAATATAAAAAAAGAAGAAATCAAATATATCGAGATAAAACCCGGACAGCTTGAACAGTCAAAAAATCTGGCAGAAAAAATAAGTATAATTTTAGACGACAAAAAAGCCAAAAGCGTAAAAATAATCGAGACTAACAAACAGACTATTATAGCCGATTATTTTGTTATAGCGACTGGAACTTCATCAACGCATATCAGGTCGCTTGCCGGAGAGGTTGAGTTTCAGCTAAAAGAAAAATTTAATACAGCGCCTTCAAGAATAAGCGGCCATTCGAGCACAGACTGGATAATACTTGATTATGATTCTGTTCTCGCGCATATTTTCAACAGCGAGGCGAGGGATTATTATAAACTCGAAAAGCTCTGGGGCGACGGCGAAAGCGTGAATGTGGACGAACTGTTGAATTTAGAGAGAAACGATAAAAATTAATAATAAAAAAAATCGGGCATATATTATATAATAAATATAATAATTCTAACGGCGGGATAAAAATATATATATGCCTGATTTTTTTAAAATGCCAGAAAAAGAAATAATTTTATTGTCTGCCGAAGTCGCGATTTTGCTCGCTGATAACTTAACTTCAGACCAGCAAAGCACGCTCGGGAATTTTTTGATGGCCGTTGGGCAGGATATTATATTGGCGGCGGGACAAAAGGCGATACGCGAAAAATATTTTGAAAATAAAAATACCGGAAACGAAGAAAAAAACCAAGCCAAAATAAATCAAAAATAATAAGGCGGCATATTGCCGCCCTAAATTTTATTTACGGAAAATTTTTATATATTTTATTTCATGAACCAGACAAGCATTTCGTTTCTGCCCCTGTTTGCCCACGAAGCATACGGAATAAGCGAAAGGCGTTTTTTCTCTTTTTTAAAAATATTCTCGGAATATAAAACGTCTGATTTTTCAGTTATAATTTCGCAGTCGCATGTTATTTTTATTATATTATTATCGTCGATTTGCGACTGTTCGCATTTATATTCGGGATTATCGCTTATTTTTACGGATTTTAAATAATCGCCGTTGTCGACGCCCTCGGCGCAATAAACTATCGGGCCGCGTTTAATCGCGATTCTTCCCGCGCAATAATGCACTTTGGGATTTGCATACAGTTCAACTACGGGCATTTCAAATTCAAGCGAGAATTGATCACATCCGGATTCAAAAGGATTTACTGCGATATATCTGTCGTTAGTAATATCATACCTGTCCGCGCCGCATTTAAAATTTTTATTCCAGTTCGGTATTCTCAAATATAACTCGAATTTTTTATCTGTTTCTTCTGTTTCTTGTGTTTCTACTGTTATATTTATTTTCCCGCTTCTCGGATAATCAGTCTCTTGGATTATTTTAACGCCGTTATACTCGAACACACTCGAATTATATAAATTCACGTAAATTTTATCGATTTCTTCATCGTCCTGATCGTCGCCGTCAACGTGATACATATACTGGCCAAGCGAGGATATAAGCCTGATAACGTTTGGCGGGCAGCATGAGCAGCCGAAATATTCGGGCCTTTCGTATTCGGGCGCAAACTGCGAATTGCGTATTTTCGTGAAATAATCTCTGCGTTCTGGGTGTACTTCTAAAGGATTGCAATAAAAAAACCTGTCGCCGTGAAGCGATATCCCCGATAAAACAGCGTTATACAACTGCAATTCTATTATATCTATGTATTTTTTTTCACCGGTCAGTAAATACATTCTGTCGCAGAAGAAAATCATAGCGATAGACGCGCACGTTTCTGTATACGCAAGCTCGTTTGGCAAATCATAATCGTAAGAAAACGCCTCTCCCGAATAATTTCCGCCGATTCCCCCGGTCACGTACATTCTTTTATTTATTATATTATCAAAAACAGTCTCACACGCTTTTTTAAGTTTCTCATCGTTAAATTCCCTCGCTATATCCGCCGCTCCCGAAAACATGTATAAACACCTGACAGCGTGCCCCTCAGCCGTCGCCTGTTCGACTACGGGCAAATGGTCCTGAGCGTAATTAGACGACGCCCAGCCGTCGTTTGTCTGTTTTTCACCGTCGATAGTTCCCCTTTTGTCAATAAAAAACTTACTTAAATCAAGATATTTTTTGTTTTTTGTCTCATGATATAATTTAACAAGCGCAAGCTCGATTTCTTCATGTCCGGGAGTTATATAATTTTTATCCCTGTAGGGGTCCGTGAAAACTTCGTATATATAATCGGCATATCTGCACATGGCGTTTAAAAACGCGTATTTTCCCGTCGCTTTTTTATATGCCACGGCTCCTTCTATAAGATGTCCGGCGCAGTATAACTCGTGATTATTCCTGTTTGTAAATCTGTTGGCAAGCTCAACGGTCTGATAATAACTGTTAAAATATCCCTCTGAAGTTTGCCCGCTCACCAAATCTTCTATTATAGAATCAATCAGGCTTTCAAGGTTCACGTCTCTCTTATGAATAAGAGTATAAGCCGCGCCCTCGATCCATTTTGCCACGTCGCTGTCCCAGAAAATATGAGGCTGGTTGGGCTGTTCGCTCCGCCATTTTAATTTAAACGCGTCGATCCTGCCGGTATTATAAAACTGCCTGTAAGTTGCGGGAATAGTAATTTGCCTGTTCATTTTTTGCTTTTCGTGAAAATATCCGCCGGTTATTTTCACGTTTTTTAATTCAACTTGTTTTGGCATAAATTCAAAGCTCCTTTTCAGATATAAATTATTATAATTCTTTCCGGTCACAAATCACTCACAAAACGGTCACAAAAAACAAATAGACAGAAAATTTTTTATTTTAATCAAAATCAACTATTTTGGCCAGTATATAATTAGACACAAACATTCCCTCGACAGATAACGCATAACCCGCGTCCGTTCGGACAATATGACCGCTTTCGATAAACGGCGCGATTTTATTATAATATAAATTATCGAAATCCATATAAAATAGTTTCGCAAATTTATTCTTGTCAATTCCGGATTTAAGCCTGAAATTTAGCATTATATATTCGCCGACTCTCTCGTTTGGCTTAATTTCAGTATGCTCGTCGAAAAGACTATATTTATCAAAATCAAACATGTCAACCCCTTGCAGTTCAGTCTCGCCGTAATTGAAATTTTTGATATATTCTTTTATATCTTTTTTAAACGAAAACCGGCAATTCGAAAAATAAGAATGCGCTCCCGTTCCCAATCCGATATATTCAGAGCAGGTCCAGTATTTTAAGTTATGCCTGCATTCATAGCCGGTTCTGGCGAAATTTGAGATTTCGTACTGATTATATCCGTTTTTTTCCAATAATTCACAGCACATAAAATACATCGTTTTTTCGTCGTCTTCGGACGGCAGATATTTTTGCAGTTTTTCGTGATTTTTATAAAATAAAGTATCCGGCTCAATTTTCAGGCCGTAGGCCGATATATGCGCGGGTTTTAATAATATAACTTTTTTTAAAGTTGCGTAAAAACTTTTTGGGGTTTGTCCGGGTATGCCGTACATAACGTCAACGCTTATATTCTTGAATCCCGCAGTTTTTGCATTTTCATAGCACTCTAAAAAATCATCATAATTATGTATGCGTGACAAAAACTGCAATTCTTTGCCGTCCACGCTCTGTAATCCTATGCTTAGTCTGTTCACTCCGGCTTTATATAATTTTTTTAGTCCCGGCAAATCAATCGTTTTAGGGTTTGCCTCAATCGTGAACTCCAGATTATGCGACAAACTAAATAATTTTTTTGCGTTTTTTATAACGTCTAAAAGCAAATTAATATCAATGCACGTCGGGGTTCCGCCGCCTATAAAAACAGAATCGATTAAATTATCTTTGGCAGGCAGGCTGTATTCTTTCATTTGTTTTATGAGCGCGCCGATATAAGCCTCGTGAGTTTTTTCCGTGGCTTTGACCGAATAAAAATCGCAGTATCCACATTTTGCCGCGCAAAACGGAATGTGTATATATAATCCTAAGTATTTCATTTGATATTATTGTCCTTTCATCACTCGTCAAACTTCAGCACAACCATAAACGGATTTTGATAACCTAACACCAATTTTCCATTATTAATCCGTTAATATTTGAATAATGCTTTGAATTGTTTGTTATAAATTTTCCGCCGTTTGATATGACAATCGACGCTATCAAAATATCTGCGTCCCCGATAGTTACGCCCTTTTTTCTTAAAGTCGCGTATATATCTGCGGCTTTCTGAATTGATACTTCTTCTAAATAAAATACTTTAATATTCGTTAAAAATTTGAAAAAATCTTGTTCTTTATTTTTATTACCTCTATATTTCAAGCCTTTAACAACTTCATAAACATTGACGCAAGTCAGGCAAATTTGATGTTGATTATCAACTTCTTCTTGTATTTTGTCACAAATTATAGGATTGCCTGTTAAAAAATATGACAGTATATCAGTATCAAGAAATATCATCATTTTCATATCTCCCTAAAGAAAAATTTTTCCTTTCAGCCATTATCTCGTCTAAATCTAACATGTCCCCATCTTTCCAAATCCCTGCAAAATCCATTATTCCAGCTTGCTCTTTTTTTACAGGTTCGATAAACGTAATGACTACTTCATAATTTTCTTTTACCGGGATTGGCTGCATAGGTTTAAAATTAATCCCGTCATATATAGCTTTTATCGCATACATAAATATTACCTCCATAATTTGTATAAATAATCGCTCACTCGTCAAACTTCAATACAGCCATAAACGCCTCTTTCGACACTTCGACCGAGCCTAACTGGCGCATTTTTTTCTTGCCCTCTTTCTGTTTTTCAAGCAGCTTTTTCTTTCTGGTTATATCGCCGCCGTAACACTTTGCCAAAACGTCTTTTCTCAATGCCCTCACAGTCTCCCTCGCGATAACTTTTCCCCCGATTGCCGCCTGTACAGGCACTTCAAATAATTGCCTCGGGATATTCTCTTTTAGCTTTTCAGTGATTTTACGCCCTCTCTCATAAGCTTTTTCAGCGTGGACGATAAAAGAGAAAGCGTCGATTATATCGCCGTTGAGCAATATATCAAGTTTTACAAGATTAGATATTTTATATCCCGCAAGTTCATAATCAAGCGATGCGTAACCTTTGCTCCTGCTCTTGATTGTGTCAAAAAAATCATATATTATCTCGTTTAACGGCAATTCATAATGAAGCTCTGTCCTGTTTGTGTCTATATAACGCATATCTTTAAATATACCTCGCCTGTCCTGACAGAGTTCCATAATACTGCCCACATATTCCGACGGGGTGATAATGCTCGCGTTTACTATAGGCTCCATAGCCGATTCTATTTCATCCGGCGCGGGATAATTTGTGGGGTTGTCTATCATGACAGTATCGCCGTTTTTTTTGTTTATATGATATATAACGCTTGGCGCAGTGACGATTATAGTTAAATCAAACTCCCGCTCTATTCTCTCCTGTATTATATCCATGTGCAAAAGCCCCAGAAATCCGCACCTGAACCCAAATCCCAGAGCAACCGACGTTTCAGGCTCAAAAGTCAAAGCGGCGTCGTTTAACTGCAATTTAAGCAAAGCGTCTCTTAAAGCATTATAATCTGCGCCGTCCGCAGGATAAATCCCCGAAAATACCATAGATACGGCTTTTTTGAATCCCGGTAAAGGCTCTACAGCTCCGTTTTCGGTTGACGTGACAGTATCTCCTACGCTTATCTCATTAAGATTTTTTATGCTCGCAGTTATATACCCGACTTCTCCGGCTGATAAATTGCCGGAATTTACGTATCCGTCAGGCTTGAGATACCCGACTTCGACCGCTTCATATTCTGTCCCGGTGTGCATCATTTTTATTTTATCGCTGATTTTTATTTTGCCGTCCATAATTCTTATATACACGATTACGCCTTTATAAGAATCATAATAAGAATCAAATATAAGCGCTTTCAGCGAATTATTTTCATCGCCTTTCGGCGCGGGAATATCAGCGACTATTTTTTCCATGACGCTCTCTATATTCAGCCCGGTTTTAGCCGAGACCAACGGCGCGTCCTCGGCTGGTATGCCGATTATTTCTTCTATTTCCCTGATTGCCCGTTCAGGCTCCGCGCTTATCAAATCTATTTTATTTACTACAGGCACGATTTCAAGATTATTATCGGCGGCAAGATAAGCGTTGGCAAGCGTCTGCGCCTGAATACCCTGCGACGCGTCAACAACTAATAAAGCCCCTTCGCACGCTTTAAGCGAGCGCGAAACTTCATAATTAAAATCAACGTGGCCGGGAGTGTCGATTAAATTAAATAAATACTCTTTCCCGTCTTTTCCGGTATAATTCAAACGCACGGCCCGGGCTTTAATAGTTATGCCCCGTTCTCTTTCGAGTTCCATGTTGTCTAATATCTGTTCTTCCATATCTCTTGACGCGACAGTATGCGTGAGTTCAAGAATCCTGTCGGCGAGTGTGCTTTTGCCGTGGTCGATATGGGCGATAATGCAAAAATTCCTGATGTTGTTTATATCCTGCATGAGTTAAAATATCCTTCCGATTGTTACAATAAATTATTTTTATATATTATACCAAAAATATATATTTTAATCAACAATATTCTTTTGATTTTTTTATAACTTTTTTATTATCAAGTTAGTTGATATAACCTAAGCGGTTATTGTCAAATATATTTTTATGATATATAATAAAATCACACAAAATTAATCCGGAGGAATTAATCATGAAACCGAACATAGGAGAAAATATAAAAAAACTGCGTAACGAAAAACAAGTCACGCAGGAACAACTTGCCGAGCATTTATGTATATCATATCAAGCCGTGAGCAAATGGGAAAACAACGTCACAACTCCCGATATATTTTTATTGCCCGCGATAGCCGAATATTTTGAAGTTCCGATCGACGAACTTTTCAAAGTCAACATGAAAGGCTATAAAAACAAAGCCCATAGACTTTTTGCTCTATATTGTTATAGCCACACAAAAGAAAATTTTGAAAAAGCAGATTCCGAATATGAAAAACTTATCGCCGAGAACAAAATAGATAAAGAAGATATGGCATGTTATGGGCAACTATATCAATTCCGCGCACAGGATTTTAATAAAAAAGCAGAGGAAATATATAATAAATCTATCGAAATGGGCGCGCAGATGGAAGGACAGTTACGCTATCTTTTAGCAACTCAGGGACGGCATAAAGAAAATATAGAAAAATATGAAGAACGGGTAAAAAATGACCCTGATAATGCGGTTAATTGGTACGGGCTTGCTTCTTCATACAGCGGGACTTACGGCGACGGCATAAATCCCGAAAAAGCGTTGGAGATAATCAAAAATGGTTTAGAAAAATTTCCGAACGACGCGTTGTTATTAAATCTTTACGGGGAAACATGCAGAGGGGTGAAAAGATACGACGAAGCAATTGAATATTTTAAAAAGTCCGTTGAACAAAAACCGGATATGGGCGATAATTATTATGGCATGGCTTTCACATATAATGAAATGGGAAAATATAAAGAATCAATATGGGCGTGGGAAGAAGTAATAGCGCTGCACGAACGGGTAATATTTAACGAGGAAGAAATTGAACTGGCAACAGAATGGCCAAAACGTGAAATCGCAAAATTACAGGGGTTTTTGAATCAATAGAACAAATCGCTATTTGAAAGAACACAGAAGAACTTACTCTTTACCCTCTTTGATTTAAAGAGGGTGCCGCCCGCAGGCGGCGGGTGTTTTTAAGAAACATCAAATTTAACAAAACACCCGTCACGCGGACTAAACGTAAACTTACAATAATTTACACAACATCTCGCGTGCCACCCTCTTTAAACTAAAGAGGGTATTAAGTGAGAACGCTATTTTGCATCGTTATTCAACATCAAAAAACAAAAACAGGGGCGGATAATTTAATCCGCCCCAAATCTTTTTATAAAAATATCTCTTACTCCTCGTCAGTCACGCCGTAATCGCCGAACATATTGCTGCCCGATATTATTGCGGTTTCTTCTTCTGTATCTTCGGAATCGCCGGCAAACATTTTTTCGCCGTATTCGTTTTCGTCGGCGTCTGAGTCGGATATATTGCCTGCGAAATCACTGTTGTCGTCAAAGCCGTCCTCATCGGAAAAACCGTCGTCGCCGTCAATTGTATCTTCGTCGTAAACGGCAGTCGTCCCCAACACTTTGGTAACAGGCTTTATAATATTCTGAAAAGATCCAAATTCTCCGGAGACATTCCTGTTCAAAGCAAATCTCTCGAAATTCCGCGTTTCTATATTTCTCGCTTCTTCGCTGGTGGATTCAACCACGCGAATATCCCTGTAAGACTGCAATCCCGTGCCTGCGGGAATAAGCTTGCCGATAATTACGTTCTCTTTCAGCCCTAAAAGTTCGTCCACTTTGCCTTTTATCGCCGCTTCCGTCAAAACTTTCGTCGTTTCCTGGAAAGAAGCTGCGGATAAAAACGATTCAGTTGAGAGAGAAGCCTTTGTTATGCCCAGTAAAACCGGAGAACATGAAGCGAACCGCAAAGTATCGTCCCCTGCGTCGATTAACTTCTGTATTCTCTCGTTTTCGTCCTCAAATTCGTTGCTGTCTACAAGAGAACCGTATAATAAAAGAGTGTCCCCGGTATCTTCTACCCTGACTTTTCTTGTCATCTGGCGGGCGATAACTTCTATATGCTTATCGTTTATCTCAACTGACTGGCCTCTGTAGACTCTTTGGATTTCTTTGATTATATAATTGTAAACCGCGTCGAGTCCTATGATTTTTGTTATATCTGCCGGCGCAAGGTCGCCCTCTGTGAGCGGCGCGCCTTTTTCAACGTAGTCGCCTATATCAACTAAAACTTTTATACCCATCGGCGAAGAATATATTTTTTCTTCTCCCGTTGAAGGATCGGTTATTGATATATGCCTGTTGCGTTTTACGTCCTGAATATTTACATATCCCGAAATTTCGCTGATTATCGCGGCTTTTTTCGGGCGGCGTGCCTCGAAAAGCTCTTCGACTCTCGGAAGCCCCTGAGTTATATCAGAACCGGCAACGCCGCCGCTCCTGAATGTTCTCATTGTGAGCTGCGTTCCCGGCTCGCCTATTGACTGAGCCGCTATAATTCCGACAGATTCGCCTATATTTACCGGTTTGCCCGTGGCCAGATCTGAGCCGTAACAATGTATGCACACTCCGCTGCGCGAACGGCATCTCAAAATAGAACGCACATAAATTTTTTCTATACCTGCGTCGATAATATCTTTTACGTGCTTTTCTAAGAGTATCACGTCGTCTTCGGCTATAACTTCTCCGGTTTCCGGGTGAACTATCTGGCCTATCGTATATCTTCCCAAAAGACGGTCCTTGAAAGGCTCAAGCACTTCGTTTCCGTCTTTTATTTCCGAAATCCACAAGCCTTCTTTTGTATGGCAGTTCTCTGAATGTATTATGACTTCCTGCGAAACGTCAACGAGGCGGCGGGTGAGATAACCTGAGTCAGCCGTTCTTAAAGCCGTGTCGGCAAGTCCTTTTCTTGCGCCCCTTGCCGCGATGAAATACTCTAATATATTAAGCCCTTCCCTGAAGTTTGACTTGATGGGAATTTCAATAGTTTGCCCGGTTGCCGAAAACATAAGTCCCCTCATTCCGGCAAGCTGTCTGAGCTGATTTAGTGAACCTCTCGCTCCTGAGTGAGACGTCATATATATTGGATTATCCCTGTGGAGATAAGCCTGCAAAGAAGCAGTGACGGCCTTTGTCGTATTTTCCCATGTTTCTACTACGTTTTTGTAGCGTTCGTCTTCTGTCAGCTCCCCCATAGCAAAAAAGTTATTGATTTCCTCGACTTTTTCTTCAGCGGCTTTTACGAGAGTATATTTTTCCGGCGGGATAGTCATATCAGAAACCGCAATCGTGATTGCGCCCTGGGTAGAATATTTGAATCCGAGATTTTTTATCTGGTCAAGAACAATCGCGGTTTTTGAAGTCCCGTGGCGTTTTATGCACCTGTCTACTATATCTTTAAGTTCTTTTGAAGTAGTCTCAAACGCAATTTCCAGATCGAGCATGTTAGATTCGTCCGTTCTGTCGGCATACCCCAAGTCCTGCGGCAGTATTTCATTAAATATAAATCTGCCAAGCGTCCCGTCGATAAGTTTTGAGTAAACTTTGCCGTCTATTTCCCCGGTCCTGTGTATTTTTATCGGGACATGCAGGCCTATATATCCGTTTTCGTAAGCCATCACGGCTTCGTCATAATCTTTGAAAATCTTGTCTTTGCCAATTTCATCGTCGCGTATCATAGTCAAATAATATGCGCCAAGAACTAAATCCTGCGACGGGACAGCGACTGCGTGACCGTCAACAGGTTTTAAAAGATTATTTGCCGAAAGCATTAAAAATCTTGCCTCAGCCTGAGCCTCCGCCGATAACGGCACGTGAACGGGCATCTGGTCTCCGTCGAAATCTGCGTTAAATGCCGAGCATACGAGCGGGTGAAGCTTAATTGCCTTACCCTCGACAAGAATCGGCTCAAATGCCTGAATAGATAATCTGTGCAGGGTAGGGGCTCTGTTTAACAACACCGGGTGTTCTGCGATTACGCTTTCAAGAGCATCCCATACAGCAGCGTTCATTCTCTCAACTTTTTTCTTCGCGTCTTTTATATTAGAAGCCCTGCCAGTTTCTACAAGACGTTTCATAACAAAGGGCTTAAATAATTCGAGAGCCATATCTTTAGGCAATCCGCACTGATATAATTTTAATTCAGGACCCACGACTATAACCGAACGCCCGGAATAATCTACGCGCTTACCCAGAAGATTCTGCCTGAAGCGTCCCTGTTTGCCCCTGAGAAGTTCAGATAAAGATTTCAACGGACGGTTATTCGGTCCGGTCACAGGCCGTCCCCTCCTGCCGTTGTCAATCAAAGCGTCAACGGCTTCCTGAAGCATTCTTTTTTCGTTTCGTATTATTATATCCGGAGCCGATAACTCCATAAGCCTTTTTAACCTGTTGTTTCTGTTTATTACCCGCCTGTATAAATCATTTAAATCAGAAGTCGCGAATTTTCCTCCGTCTAACTGGACCATAGGTCTCAGATCCGGAGGCACGACAGGCAAAACGTTTAATATCATCCATTCAGGCTTATTGCCGGATAGTCTAAACGCTTCAACAACTTCAAGCCTTTTTATTATTCTTATCTTTTTTTGTCCCGAAGCGGAGGAAAGTTCTTGTTTGAGTGCGGCAGAAAGCTCCTCAAGGTTGATGTTACGCAAAAGCTCTTTTATTGCCTCCGCGCCCATTCCCGCCTTAAAATTATCTTCGTAAGCCTCTTTCATATCCCTGTATTCGCGCTCGTTTAATAACTGTTTTGGCTCGAGCGAAGATTTACCGGGGTCGATTACTATATAATTCGCGAAATACAGCACTTTTTCCAACAAACGCGGGGAAATATCAAGAATAAGCCCCATTCTTGAGGGCAGCGTCCTGAAATACCAGATGTGCGAAACCGGGGCCGCGAGTTCTATATGCCCCATCCTTTCGCGCCTTACTTTATTTGTCGTAACTTCAACTCCGCATTTTTCGCAGGTTTTGCCTTTATATCTTATTCTCTTGTATTTTCCGCAGTGACATTCCCAGTCTTTCATCGGGCCAAAGATTTTTTCACAGAAAAGACCGTCGCGCTCAGGTTTGAGGGTTCTGTAATTTATAGTCTCGGGCTTTTTGACTTCTCCGTGCGACCATGATTTTATCATTTCCGGTGAAGCAAGACCGATTTTAATAGCCGCGAAATCTTTATGTTCCATTAATTAAATAACCTCCGTAAAAATTAATAAACCGCCGAAAATATACAATCCCCCTGCGGCTGTCGCCGCTTTCCCCTTTATTAATTTATTAAAATTATTAAAATAGGGGCTGATTGGCATTTCCAAAGCCCCTTTTTTATTTTAAAAGGGGTGGCAAACGCAGCGCGTTTGACGGGGGATTTATCTAAAATATTAAAAATTTTTATTTAATCTCATAATCGTCGTAGTCGTTCTCGTCCTCGTCTCCATCATATACTTCTTCGTATTTCGCATCCTCGTCGTCTTCATATTCGCTGTCTTCTTCATCTTCGTCATTTTTATAACCGTCGTCAGTATATCCGCCGTCTTCGAGACTGTCGCGCTCTATGACTGATTCGCCTATCATTTCCGGAGTTATGCTCTTGGGACGGTTAACGTCCTCTTCAGAACTCTCTTTTATATGCACTTCGCGCATTTCTTTGTCCAGAACTCTTATATCAAGCCCCAGAGACTGTAATTCTTTTATCAAAACTTTAAAAGATTCAGGAACTCCGGGAGTCGGGATATTCTGCCCTTTTACGATAGCTTCATAAGTTTTGACCCTTCCCAGAGTGTCGTCGCTCTTGACTGTCAGTATTTCCTGCAAAGTATATGCCGCGCCATAAGCCTCAAGCGCCCAGACTTCCATTTCGCCGAATCTTTGACCGCCGAACTGCGCTTTTCCGCCGAGGGGCTGCTGGGTTACAAGCGAATACGGCCCCGTTGACCTTGCGTGAATTTTATCGTCTACAAGATGCAGCAGTTTCAGGAAATACATATAGCCGACAGTAACTCTGTTATCAAAAGGCATACCCGTTCTTCCATCGTACAGTACGCTTTTTCCGTCCGGATCAAGCCCTGACTGTATCAGGCAGTCTTCTATATCTCTCTCGTTTGCGCCGTCGAAAACCGGGGTCATGATTTTCCAACCCAAATATTTTGCCGCAATTCCCAGATGCACTTCCAGAACCTGTCCTATATTCATTCGCGACGGAACCCCCAAGGGATTTAAAACTATATCGAGCGGCGTTCCGTCCGGTAAAAACGGCATATCTTCAGGCGGCAGTATTCTTGATATAACGCCTTTGTTTCCGTGGCGGCCCGCCATTTTATCGCCGACTGAAATCTTGCGCTTTTGAGCCACATAAACCCTCGCGACTTTGTTTACTCCCGGTGTCAGCTCGTCTGAATTTTCGCGTGAGAAAACTTTTACGTCTACTACAATACCGCTCTCTCCGTGAGGCAGCTTGAGAGACGTGTCCCTGACTTCCCTCGCTTTTTCACCGAAGATTGCCCTGAGCAATCTTTCTTCGGCTGTGAGTTCAGTTTCGCCCTTCGGCGTAACTTTTCCAACGAGTATATCGCCCGCCCTTACTTCCGCGCCTTTTCTGACTATTCCTTCGCTTGTTAGATTTTTCAGAGCGTCGTCGCCGACATTGGGTATATCTTTTGTTATCTCTTCAGGACCTAATTTTGTATCTTTTGATTCGTGCGAATATTCTTCTATATGAATAGACGTGTAAACGTCATCCCTGACAAGCCGTTCGTTTATTAAAACAGCGTCTTCGTAATTATAGCCTTCCCATGTCATAAAGCCTATCAAAACATTTTTACCCAGCGAAATTTCTCCGTTATCTGTCGAAGGACCGTCCGCGATAACTTCGCCTTTTTCGATTTGCTGGTCTTTTGATACAATCGGACGCTGGTTTATGCACGTTCCCTGATTGCTCCTCTTGAATTTTATCAAATGATAAACGTCTTTATGACCCTGATTGTTTCTGACGATAATTTCATCAGCCGAAACGCTTTCGACAATTCCGCCGTCTCTTGAAACCACCGCCGCGCCCGAATCCATCGCTATTTTATATTCCATGCCTGTGCCGATAATCGGCGATTCTGAAATCATGAGCGGCACTGCCTGTTTCTGCATGTTTGAACCCATAAGGGCTCTTGAGTTATCGTCGTTTTCAAGAAACGGGATAAGCGCAGTTGCGACTGATACAAGCATTTTCGGCGAAACGTCTATAAAATCAGCTTGTTCTTTTTCTACCTCGGTTATTTCGTTTCTATGCCGGGCGGCGACCTTGTAATTTTTAAAATATTTATGGTCGTCAGTCAAAGGCTCGTTTGCCTGAACGACGTAAAACTCGTCTTCCTGATCGGCTGTCATATAAACTATTTCGTCGGTTATCTCTCCGGTTTCTTTGTTTATTTTCCTGTACGGGGCCTGTATAAACCCGTATTGGTTTATTTTCGCATAAGTTGCAAGATAAGATATAAGGCCTATATTCGGACCTTCAGGGGTTTCTATCGGACACATTCTGCCGTAATGAGTATAATGCACGTCCCTTACTTCAAAAGACGCCCTTTCTCTTGACAGGCCGCCGTGGCCTAATGCCGAAAGCCTTCTCTTGTGGGTTATTTCCGATACCGGATTCGTCTGGTCCATAAATTGCGACAACGGGTTCGAACCAAAAAATTCTTTTATCGAAGAAACAAGCGGCCGTATATTTATAAGCGACTGGGGCGTTATCTGCGTGGGATCCTGAGTAGTCATTCTCTCTTTTATAACTTTGTCCATTCTCGCAAAACCCATTCGCATCTGATTCTGGAGAAGTTCGCCGACCGAGCGCAGCCTTCTGTTGCCCAAATGGTCTATATCGTCAGTCTCGCCTATCCCGTAGCCCAAGCATATAAGATAATTTATAGACGAAAAAATATCGGCTTTAATTATATGCTTTGGAACAAGCTTGTCTTTTTGTCTTTTGATTTCGTCTTTTATATCTGTTTCATCCGAATAATTTTTTAAAATATCCTGCAAAACCGAAAATTTTACTTTTTCTTTTATGCCCAGACCGGAAATATCAAAATTCACGACTTTATCGAGATATATCATATCATTAGAAAAAACTTTTACTTCCCTGTCGTCGTCAATATTAATATAAACTTCGTTTATGCCGTTGTCTTCTATTGCTTCGGCTGTTTTTCGCGTGAGTTTTTCCCCCGCTTCGGCTAATATTTCGCCTGTAATAGGCGAAACTGCCGGACGGCTCAAAGTAAATCCGGCTATCCTGTAAGCCAGAGCGAGTTTTTTATTGAATTTATATCTGCCGACAGTAGATAAATCATATCTTTTGGGGTCAAAAAACAAATTATTTATCAAAACTTTCGCGCTTTCGACAAGCGGCGGATCTCCCGGACGGAGTTTTCTGTATATTTCTTTCAGTGCTTCGTCTGAAGCAGTAGTATTATTTATCTCGGCTTCGCCCGGAGTGGCGTCTTTTTCAAGAGTGGCAAGTATTTTTTCGCCGTCCCCGAATATTTCTTTTATCTCGTCTGAAGAATTAATGCCAAGGGCCCTGATTAAAACAGTTATAGGGATTTTTCTGTTTTTATCTATCCTGACATAAAAAACGTCGTTTAAATCTGTCTCATATTCAAGCCATGCCCCCCGGTATGGAATAACAGTATTTGAAAACAATCTTTTACCGGATTTATCCATGACTGCTTCGTAATATATACCCGGCGAGCGGACAATCTGCGAGACGACGACTCTTTCGGCCCCGTTTATGATAAAAGAGCCGTTTTCGGTCATAAGAGGGAAATCGCCCATATAAATTTCAGACTGTTTTACTTCGCCGGAGTTTTTATTTTCGAGCCGCACCGTTATTTTTAGCGGCGCAGCGTAATTTACGTCTCTGTCTTTGCATTCCTCAACGGGATATTTAGGCGCCGGATCCAAAAAATATCCGGTAAATTCAATCGTTAAATTGCCCGAATAGTCAACAATAGGAGATACGTCTCTGAGCACCTCCATAAGTCCTTCGTCAAGAAACCATCTGTATGAATTTTTTTGCACCTCGATAAGATTAGGCATTTCGAGAGCCTCTTTTATTTTGGCGAAGCTCATACGAATATTATTGCCGAGTTTTTGAGGTTTGACCATAAAAATAAATCACTCCATTCAAAAAATATAAAACCGCAGGTTATAATTATTATAAAATCTGAAAATCTGAAATTTAAGTGATAAAAAATCGACCTCCCGGTATAAAAATGGCGTGTTATGTTCATAAATTCACGCGAAGAAACATATAATAAATAATAGAATAAAATAGCTATAAATAACATCAAATATTTGTCAAAAATATACAAAAATCAAAAAATAGACATAATACTCTATTATACATTTTTATAGAATAATAGTTTATTATAACACAGAAAAGATTTCATGTCAAGTATTATTTTGCGAATTTTGTAAAAAATTTATAAAAATATAAATAACACAAAGGACACGTTAAACCGTGCCCTTATAAAAATTTATAACCAATGTGTTATTCTTTATAATTATATAATTCATATAACGCAAATATAAATAAATTTAGCATAAACAATACAGTCCCGGCTTCTCTGGCAAATACAACGCTTATTACTTCAAGCACGCCCTCGTTCCCAACCAGCAAAAATTCTGTTATATCCGGCATAAATATTATAAATAGGCAAAACAAAAACAAATTCACGCCCGCGAAAATAAAATATATTCTTTTCTTTTCCAAAATATACATGACGCAATATATCAGAAAAATCACGGAAACACAGAGAAATAACCTGTATAAATGCTGATTGTCCCATAAATTAGAAGCAGATTCCGTCGAATCGCTGTATTCAATAACTAACATTTTTATTAAGAGCAATATTTCGCAGAACGCGTACAGAAAAAATCCAGAAAACCACATCTTAACATAATTTATATTTTTTATATTTTTGTTTTCTTCGAGCTTTTTTATAATAAAAATTCCTGTGATCACGCAAACCGCCAGACAATAAATTATATAAATAAAATAGCTCCAGTAGTCAAATCCCTGATTTATTATCGCCTGCATATAAAAATATATCACCGACGATAAAAATTGCAGGAGTATAACCGACGATGCCGTAAATAGTAAATTATACGGCTTATTAAAAAACTTTTTCATGTTTTAGATTTCCTTTTGTGCAAACTTTTTCTTTAACTTTTGCGTATGCAATTCCCAAAATACAGCCGATTATTGCCGGTAAAATTAATATTCCTAATAAAAAATAAATTATATCTAATCCGTCGATTTGGTAAGTAACAGGAGGATATTCGCCGTTAAACAATAAATATCTTTCCGCATGATAAGCGATATATCCGAACGCGCCAAGCGCAAATACGATTATAATAGGTATAAACTTAAATATTACACGCTCTGCATAAGTAAAAACAATTTTTTGCATAAAGAAAAATATAAAAAATATACTGCCCAAAATTAAATAATACATATTCTTTAAATTTATACCTCCGTTCAAATCAAAATATAAATTCTTTTTATTAATATTGATTAAAATAAAAAACAAATAACTATTTCATGTCCTTCAAAACATCAACTAAATCTAAATTCTCCCACGGCACATCTAAATCCTCGCGCCCCATGTGGCCGTATGCCGCAAGCGCTTTATAAATAGGACGGCGCAACTTAAATCTCTCGATTATCGCAGCCGGCCTTAAATCCACCACTTCAGTTATTATTTGAGATAATCTCGAATCCGGAAGTTTTCCCGTCCCGAATGTGTCTGCCATGACAGATACAGGTTTCGCAACGCCTATCGCGTAAGCTATCTGAATCTCGCATTTTTTCGCAAGCCCCGACGCTACGATATTTTTCGCGGCGTGACGCGCCGCGTATGCCGCCGTCCGGTCAACTTTTGTAGGGTCTTTACCCGAAAAACTCCCGCCGCCATGTTTGGCATATCCGCCGTATGTGTCAACTATTATTTTTCTCCCGGTCAACCCTGAATCGCATGCCGGACCACCTATAACAAATCTCCCTGTGGGATTTACGTATATTTTAGTCTTATCGTCTATAAAATTTTCGGGGATTACCGGAATTATAACTTCTCTTACAATATCTTTTTTTATTTTGTCAAGCGCAATATCGGGGTCATGCTGCGTAGACACGACTATCGTGTCAACTCTTTTCGGTACGCCGTCGATATATTCGACCGTGACCTGCGATTTACCGTCAGGCCTGAGATATTCCAAAATTCCTGCTTTTCTTGTTTTGGCGAGTTTCTTGGCGAGCTTATGGGCGAGTGAAATCGGCAGGGGCATTAATTCCGGGGTTTCGTCGCACGCATACCCAAACATCATGCCCTGATCTCCGGCTCCCGTGTCAAAATCAGACATTTCACCGTTTTTCGCCTCATAAGATTTATCCACGCCCAGCGCAATATCCGGCGACTGCTCATGTATAGAACTTATAACGGCGCAATTTATCGAATCAAACCCGTAATTCGCGTTTTTATAGCCAACCTCGCCGATTGTGTTTCTCACAATCTCCTGAATATCGACGTATGTCTCAGTTGTTATTTCTCCCATGACCATGACAAGCCCTGTAGTCGCTGTGGCTTCGCACGCGACTCTTGACATAGGGGCGCCTTTCAGGAGTTCGTCAAGTATAGCGTCCGATATTTGGTCGCATAATTTATCCGGATGCCCTTCAGTAACAGATTCAGACGTAAATAATATTTTTTCCATAATTTAATATAACCCTTTTATTTTTAATATAAAATTTATTTTATTATATCATAATAGATTTTCGCTTTCAAGTTAAAACCTATCAAGATTTTCGTCCCTTGTGAAATAATATATATTTTTTCTTGAATTTACGCTTAAAACAAGTCCTATTGCCAAAAGAGAACTTAAAATCGACGACCCTCCGTAACTGAAAAACGGCAGGGTTATTCCAATTACCGGGAGTTTCCCAAGACACATCCCTACATTTTCCACAGTTTGCCCGATAAATATAGACATGACCCCCACGCATATCAAAGAACCCGAAGTGTTTCTCGCCTTGCGTGAGATAATAAATATCCGCGCTATTATTACAGTCAGAAGTATCAGGACCAGCATCGCGCCTATAAATCCAAATTCTTCCCCCGCCGCCGAATATATAAAATCCGTCCACTGTTTTGGAACAAGACCCCGTTGAGTCATATAGCCTTTTTGATAACCCGCGCCGTATAATCCCCCGGAGCCTATTGCCCTCATTGAACGCAACGCCTGAAATCCAAACTCGTCAGGATCAACAGAAGGGTCAAACCCGGCGATTATACGCATTTGCCTGTAATAAGGCATCAGATTCCACCATATCGGCGACGATGCGACAAATATAAAAATACCGGCCAGAAAATACCACAAACTTACCCCTGCCGCAAAACACATTGCCACAAATATAAACGCGTAAACTAAATTATTTCCCAAATCCCCCGCCGCTAAAATCAGCCCGAATATTATAGCAAATGGCAGAATTACCAAAAGTATAATTTTAATATGGTTTAAATTTTCTTTAAATTTGTCAAGAAGATTGGCAAGAATTAAAATAAACGCGATTTTTACAAATTCTGACGGCTGTATGCCGACGGGAATACCGGGAATATAAAGCCATGAGCGGTTTCCCACTTCGTCTCCCACTCCGAAAATCAATGTAAAAACGAGAAGCAAAACGCCAAAAATATATAAATATCTTGAATATTTGACTAATTGGCCGTAATCCAATTTAGAGAGTATAAACATACCCGCGATTCCGATAATTGCCGCCGTAACATGAACAATAATCATTCTTAGTTGATTTTGAGGCGGATTTAAGTATGGCACGACATTTGTCGCACTCTTGATTAAAATAAAACCGTAAACCATAGCCAAAAAAACGGTTATGACAAGAAACCAGTCTATTGTCGCCAAATGTTTTTTTATATCATTTGCCAAAACATTCATGTTTATTTATTTTCCTCTGCTGTAATCTATAATAAATAATTATACAATAAAATTATTGAATATCTGTTGATATAATTTTTAACTTTCAGTAAAAAATCCCGCGGGGCCTATGTCAACCGGTTCCAGTCCGGTTTTTGCTTTAATATTTTCGCATATATATTTTTTCATATCAAAACATAACGCGCATTTTGAGGCATATCCCTCACTTTTCGGGATAAATCCCAGATCTTTTGCTTTTTTAAATAATTCTTCAAGCCCGTTATTTATTACAGATGTAAAGTATATATACTTGTCACTGTTGAGACCCCCGCTGCACAAATCAAAAATATTCGCCCTGAAGCCGTTGCAAGATGGGGGAATCAGATTTTCGTCCATATCAACGTGAAAATGATGCAGGGATTTTATTCTGTCGCCGCACTGATTATCCCTCAGAAAATAATCATACGGTTTTTTATCTTTTGTAAATTTTTCGAGTATCCGCAAAGCCCTGCCGTTATAACCCAGCCCGTAACTTTCAGAAATTGATTTTATAAAATCGCCGCCGAATATATCTTCATATTCAGAGAGTGAATGAGTAGCATGTTCGTCAAGCTGCCGGATTATTCTCTCAAATTTAGACTGCCACAAAAAAGTCCCCATGCCGTTTTTTTCGCAGCATTTCAGCAGATTTTTTATCTTGATATACGGCACAAATTCGTTATGAAAAGGATCGATTGATATTAACAGGCAATCAACTCCGGCAGATATTAAATTTTTAAGTTTATCGGAAACGCTGATATTATCCGTAAACCATGAAGCGTTTGTCTCGATATAATCAATAGAAATATTATGCTCTCTTGCGGATTTGCAGACTTCTAATAATTTATCAAAATTCATAAACGGCTCGCCGCCGCCTATGTGAACAGAATAGCACCCCATTTTTTTGAGCAGCGCGAAAATTTTGTCAGCCGTATCTTTTGACATATAGTCGCCGCTTCTTTTGGGCGACGAAGAATAACAGCAATGCAGGCAAGCTGCCGAGCATTTGTATGTAACTATAATCCCCGCTCCTGAATATAGCGAGTTGATTTTGTAATTGGACATAAAATTACTCCTGTTTTTCGTAAAAAATTAACATAGAAATTTTTAATCTATGTCTTGACAATAATATAAATATATGTTAAAATGTGTCTGTAGAGAAATAATAAATGCGGGCGACCGTAGAGTGCTTGCAACACCCTACGGCATGCAACAGGTGCAGTCCCACCATACACATCGAATTTCTCGTAACCCGCAATTATATTATACATCATTTGACTTATATAGTCAAGTGTATTTTATGATTGTGATTTAATTAGAGATAATTTTTATGCCGTGTGTGGTTTTATTTTCCATGCCCGGCATTTATTATTTCTCCTGAAAAAATATTTAATACATATTTTGGGAGGAATTTTTATGAAAAAAATTGTTTCGGTTTTTTTAGCGGCGGTTATAATTATTTCGGTGTTTTCTATGTTTGCGGCTTGCGGCGGCGGGGGAGGGCTTTCCGGTACATGGGAAAGAGAATATGGTCGTGAGATTAATGGAAAAACTTATAAGGATAGTATAAAATTTTCCGGAAAGTCGTTTACGAAAACCCAATATACAAATTTATCTGAATCTAAACTCTTGAATGAAGATAAATATTACGATGAAATAAAATTTATTGGCGAATACAATGGCCATAAATATTATAGTATTGTGAGAAAGGGAAAGTATTCTGTATCAAATGCAGGATTGGGTTATAAACAAATAGAATTTGTTTACTCGAACGGCGACATAGCAACTGATTATTTTAATCTTACTGAAAATACATTAACTTTTACGTATAATGATATTAAGTATATTAAAAAATAACAAACGCACAAAAATTCACGGGCAGGTTTTTTCCTGCCCGATGTCTGTTAATCTCCAATTATCAGTTTAATAAAATCGAATGGATCGACGATAAACGGTTCATTTGGATAATGCCTGATATTACTGGTAATCAGATATGCGTTGCACGCTTTTGCCACATCATAAAAAGCCCGGTCACTTTCGTCTTTTAGCGGCATTGAACTTGAGCGGACTACAACGCTTAATCCGTCAATTTTAATTTTATTTATGATTTCATTTACTCTCGATTTTTCAAAGTGAAACGCTAAATTTGGACGGCTTAATACTTCCTGATATTCCTGCATAACCGCGACGTCGTAACACGCCAATAACGCGTCGTTAATGACGAGCGAAAGAATTTCGGTAACTCTGTTATGTTTCGACCAAAGCGCCGAGACTAACACATTTGTATCAATAACGACTTTTATTTTATCGTCCGATTTCATTTTTTGTCACGCTTTTCCTGACGGTATGCTTGTATTTCCGCTTCGATTTCGTCATCGCTTAAAAACCCTCTTTCCGCAGCTTCTTCCCGAATAGAATTTAAAGCTATCATTGCCTTTGCCTGCCTGATCGCCCTCGAAAGCTCATCAAAGTTGCCATTTTCAATATTTAGCATTAAAGCAGTTGGTTTTCCGTTATTAGTAACAACAATTTCGCCTGTTTGGGCTAACTTATCCCAAACATTTTTAGACGATGCTCTAAAATCGCGAACAGTTAAAAATTCCATTTATCTCACTCCTATATATATTTTTTCCCTATTATTAATTATACACGATTGTCGCACGATTGTCAACACAAAAATTCACGGGCAGGTTTTTTTCCTGCCCGATAAACTTTATTTTAATATTATTTCTGTCCCGTTAGCTTCGCGATTTCTTCGGCAAAATTGTCTTCTCTCTTCTGAATACCCTCGCCTTTTTCAAATCTGTAGAAAACCGCGACTTTTACATCTGCGCCGACTTGCTTTTTATAATTCTCGACATAGCCGCCAACGCTCAGTTTATCTTCTTTTACATAGCCCTGTTCGAGCAAACAGTTATCCTCGTAATATTTGCGTATTTTCCCCTCGACCATTTTTTCAATGACACTCGCCGGTTTTTTAGCGTTCGCTTCGTCGTTTTTGATCTGAGTCGAAACTATTTCCCGCTCTTCTTCTATAACTGACATTGGAACATCGTCCCTGCTTACATAAACCGGGCTCATAGACGCGATCTGCAACGCGAGATTTTTCTTAAATTCGTTAAATCCACTATCTGCCAGAGCTTTTTCGTCAGCGTCAACTTTTACTATAACGCCTATCGCGCCTTTATTGTGTACATAAGTGCTGACTACGCCCTCAACTATCACAAATCTTCTGATTGACAGGTTTTCTTTGATTTGCAAAATCTGCTCTTTCAACGCTTCATCTACAGTTATTCCGTTTCCGAACGGTTTGGTCAATAATTCCGCAACATCTGCGGGCTTTTCTTTTAATATAACTTTCAGACAGCCCTTGACAAATGCCTGAAAGCTTTCGTTTTTGGCGACAAAATCAGTTTCTGAATTTACTTCAGCCATGACTGATGTGTTCGACGTTTCGTCGTATAATATATCCACAACGCCCTCAGCCGCTATTCTGGTTGCTTTTTTAGCCGCGACCGCAAGCCCTTTTTCCCTCAATAATTTTATAGCTTCGTCGAAGTTCCCGTTTGTTTCCTCCAACGCTTTTTTACAATCCATCATACCGACGCCTGTTTTCGCTCTTAAATCGGCGACGTCTCTTGCGCTTACTGCCATTTTATAATACCTCCGTTTATTTTTATATTTTATATAATATTTATTTTTATTTCGTGGGGGCAACCCTTGCGGTTGCCCTCAGAACTATGATAATTATTGATTTTATCGGGCAACCGCAAGGATCGCCTCTACATATATTATTTTATTGAGCGTTTTCTTCAACTGCCGCAGCTTCTTCAAATACTTCTATTTTAATAGATTCGGTTTCGCCGTATTTTTCATCAGGTTCTTCAATGGCCGCCGCCATTTCACTCTCAGAACCCGGAGCCTCGGCAAACGATTCTCCCTGACGTCCCTCGATTAAAGCGTCTGAAACAGCAGAAGCAATAAGTTTTATAGCTCTGATAGCGTCGTCGTTTCCTGGAATGGGATAATCGATTTCGTCCGGGTCGCAGTTTGTATCGACTATAGCGACTATCGGGATGTTAAGCTTTTTGGCTTCAAGAACTGCGTTTCTTTCTTTTTTCGGATCAACTATAAACAAAGCGTTTGGCAGAGAAACCATATCTTTTATACCGCCGTAGTCGTGTTCGAGATCGTTTATTTCTTTTAGAAGCGCTATGATTTCTTTTTTGGGAAGCATATCAAAAGTCCCGTCTTCCTGCATTTTATACAGGCTGTGCAAACGGTTGATGCTCTTTTTGATCGTCTTGAAATTTGTGAGCATTCCTCCGGGCCAGCGTTGATTGACATAAAACATGCCGCTCCTGCCGGCTTCTTCTTTTATAGATTCCTGCGCCTGTTTTTTTGTGCCTATGAATAATATAGCCCCGCCGTCTTCTGACAACTGACGGACATACGCGTAAGCCTCTTCGATTTTTTTGACTGTTTTTTGCAGGTCGATTACATATATGCCGTTTCTTTCGGTAAATATATACTCAGCCATTTTGGGGTTCCATTTTCTTGTGTGGTGACCGAAGTGAACACCTGCTTCAAGAAGCTGTTTCATTGAGATTACAGACATTTTATTTCCTCCTTTAAGGTTATCTGTCACGGAATTTATACAGACTTATCAAATTTATCAAAAAAAAATTAATTTTATCCGTATGCCCCACAAAGAAAAAATCCCACCTTTGGGGCGAACTGCCAATTTGCAGGGGACGGCGTCCTCGACGTCCCGCAGACCGGCCAAAATTCCGCGTGAAATTTTGTAAAATTTTTGGGATAAATTATATTATAACATAAACAAACGCCAATTTCAAGAGGTTTATGCAATTTTTTTGTTTTATTCTTAATATAAATTTCTGTTAATGTACGTGTTAAAAATAGAAGTAAGTTAGTCGCCCGCTTGCAGATGTGCGACTAACTTACATAATTTGGTTAACCATTTGGGCCGGTCAGCCCGGTTGCTATCCCCCCGCTTTCGCGGGCGCATGCTATATATAAAAACTTTATTCACAATCATTATACATCACAGATTTAAAAAAGTCAAGGAAACGCAAAAATATTTTTAGCGTTCTTTTTTAATTTTTCTCGGCTTGCCAATGTTTTTGTATAAATTTCTATGAATTACACTATAAAATCCGACACAAAAAATCCGGAATTAAAATAAATGCCGAATTTTTTTTATATTTTATATATTTTTTTAAAAATGACAGTTGAAAAATTTTATTTTATATAGTATAATAATTATTATACAGAATAATAGTTATTGGGAAGAGCCACTAAATGAGCAGCAAATCAAACAAAAAAACAAGAATTATTACTACTGCAGTTTTAATTATTATAATGCTGAGCGTATTAATTCTGGTTGTAAATCAGGATCAAATCCCGAACCCGGGCAATATAGTTTTAAATAATAACGAAACCCAGCCGCAAATATCCCAGTCCCGGACAACCGAAGAAATACATATAAATATTATTGAAATCGAAAACGACCCCGATTATTCCAATAAAATTTCAGAAATTACTGCCGGGCCTGAAGAACCCATAGAAGAATCTACAATTCCGTCTACTACCAATCCTCCGGTAAAAGTTAAAAGAGAATATCAGGATAAATTCGACAGGCTTAGAGCGAAATATAACAACGACGATATTATCGGGATAGTAAAAATCCCCGACACCGTAGTATATTATCCCGTCGCGTATTACGACCAGTACACTGAATATTATTTGGAGAGAAATTTATATAAAACTTTGAGCGCGGCCGGCTCTATTTGTCTGGACTATGAAAACAGCGTTGAACGGCATGACCCGAACACGGTTATATACGGGCATCAGATGTATTCTAATTCGATGTTTCATACGTTGAGTTATTATATGGACGAAGATTTTTTTAATAATCACCGTTATATTATTTACAATACGATATATGAAGACAATGTCTGGGAAGTGTTTGCATATTTTAAAACGCATATATCTTTTAATTATATAAAAATATTTTTCAGGTCCGAACGTGAGTTTCTCAATCTTGCGGCGGAAATGAAGGAACGGTCTATATATGACACCGGGATTGAGATAAAAGAAGGGGACAGAATCCTGACTTTATCGACCTGCACAAATCAAGAATCGGACACCAGATATGTTTTGTCGGCAAGAATGATTAAAAACAAAGATGAAATACCGGAAGAAATAGCCGCGCAAATGGCAAACGCCGCCGATGATTTTAATTAAAGATTTTATAATTCAGAGAAAGAGGGATATTCAAAATATGGATGCATATAACGAAAAGAACGATTATTTGTTTCATATATACACACTGGGCAGGTTTGAGATATACTCGAAAGGCGTTAAAATAACCGAAAACAGTAAACGGTCTATACGCGTGTGGAATCTTTTTAAATATATATTATCACACAAAAACAAAATGCTGTCCGCAGGGGAACTTATTGATATTATATGGGGAGAGGATTCATGCGAAAATCCCGAAAAAGCATTGCAAAATTTAATATATCGTTTACGGAATTATCTTTCTCTGACAGTAAAAGCCGACGATTTGATTTTATTTAATCAGGGCTGTTATAAATGGAATGAAAAATTTCCCGTATGGACCGACTGCGACGCTATGACTGAATATATCGAAAAAGGGAAAGAACTCATGAAATCTTCGCCTTATGACGCGAGGCAGTGCTTTGAAAAAGCGATAGAGTTATATAACGGCGATTTTCTGAGCGATATTATATATGATATATGGGTGCTGCCCATAAGGACCACATACAAGAAAAAATATTCGGACTGTATTGCTCTATTTCTTGAACTGTTAGATAAATCCGGTGATTTTGAAGCTGTCATAAGAGTGTGCAATGATTTTTTCAAACATGAATTCTTAGATGAAAAGAGCAATCTGTATTTTTTAAGGGCAATGGTTTCGCTTAACAGAAAACAGGAAGCACAAAAACATTATGACAGAATGGCCGAAATCATGTACAGGGAACTCGGCGTGAATCCGTCGTATTTATTCGCCGATGTTTTGAAACAGGCGAGAGAAACCCCTCTTAAAACAGAAATGACAAATATCGATCTGGAGTTTATAAACGATATTCTCTGGAAAGACGAAAGAACTTCCGGGGCTTTTCAATGCGATAAAGACACTTTTATCGCAATAAGTAAAATTATGCTGAGAAATCTGGAACGCAGCGGGCTTTCGATTATGATGGTTTTGGCGACATTTGCCGAAAGCCGGTTGTCTGACCCTGATGAAAAAGAAAAAATGCTTCATATAATCGAAGAAGCGCGGAGAAAATTTGTGCAGGCTTTCAGACGTGGTGATATAGTTTGCCACTGGAATCCCAAACAGATTTTAATAATGCTGACAAATCTTACTTTTGAGGACGCCGAAATTGCAATGAAACGCATAAACAAAAAAATAGAGGACGAAATTTTGAGTGAGCGTTATGTTATTAATTATAAAATAATCCCGCTTGAACATGAAATTATATAATTTACGGAGATATTTAAAATATGGATAAAATAGATAATATAAAAACAAATGCTGAAGAACAGGTAAATATAAATTCGGCAAAACGGGGAATCCCGAGAATTACGCAGACAGAAAAAAAAGGGCTTTCTGAATTTACGGTAAATATGCAGGGCGTCGGCGGTGAAGTTTCATGCGTGTGGACGGACAAAACCCAAAAATTCAGCGATATAAGCGAGCTTTTTAAATTTATTGAAGAGCAGTGCGATATTGTATGGTATCCGCAGTCCCAAAGAAAACTCCGGGGATGGGATGATTAAATAAAAATAATAATTTAATAATAATTTAATAATTAAAACGGAGAGAAAAATTATGACTATAAACGAAGAAAAAGATTTGATAAATTCTGAAAGTTCATTTTTGGTTAAAATCAAATACAGGCAGAATTCAAGCTGGCAGGGTACCGTTCAATGGATAGAAACGGGAAAAATTCAAAATTTCAAGAGTTGCCTTGAATTGATAAGGCTTATGGATATTGCCGTAAATTCAGAAAATTTAGAAAATTCAAATGATGAAAACGATAAAACCGGGCAATAACATAAAAAATAATGCGGATATAAGCGATAAAACCGGGCAAATATTAACAAACTATTAAATTATACAATATTTTTTTGTTTTTATTGACATTTTTTCGTATAACTGATATACTGTTTATTATTGATTTATATTTTTATATGTTTGTATTAATTAACTTTAACTTTCGGGGATTTCATAAATGTTGAAAGCGTACAGTCTGCCATATCCGCAGGAAACATCGGAAACGGATTGCAAATTAATAAACCAGGGCGATTTATATCTGATAAAAGAAGTTAAAAGCGGAAACGGAGACGCTTTCAGGGTACTTTCGGAACGTTATAATAATATTATATCTTATAATATTTCAAAGATATATTCTTATTCGGTAAATTCGTCGTCTAAGTTTGCGTTTGCCGCGCTTAATTCGGACAAAGAAGATTTGTTTCAGGAATGCCGCATAATTTTATACAAAGCCGCAAAATATTATGACTTCATGAAAGACGTGAAGTTTTCGACATACGCGAATATATGCATAAAAAATTATCTGGTTTCTTTGTGCAGAAAATACGGCAAAACCGAAAAATATTCGGGCTATGCTTTTATTTCGTTTGACGAAATCCGCGAGAACGAATCTGTAAAATATGACCGTTATTTTGATTTTAGCGATTTCTCTTCGTTTCTTAGTTTTATTAATGTTAATATACTCACAGCGCTTGAAAAAAAAGTTTTCATGATGTACGTAGAAAACAAAAGCTATAAATATATGGCCCGAATGCTTAATAAAAGCGTAAAATCAATAGATAACGCAATCTGCCGCGTCAAATCAAAACTCAAGCCTTACGCCGAATATTTTGTTTCAGAATATTAGCAATTAATTATATAATTGTTAATTATAATGTGCCCATGCTTTGCAAAAGAAAACTGAATATAATTAAAATTATATTCAGTTATGCCGGTTTAATTCCGGCCTTGGGCTAATAAATTTTTTTAAACCAAAAGCGAGGTATTATCATGTATCAAGACAAAACTATCGTATGCAAAGACTGCGGACAAGAATTCATTTTTACTGTGGGAGAACAGGAATTTTATGCTGAAAGAGGATTCCAGAACGAGCCTCAGAGATGCAAAAATTGCCGCGACGCAAGAAAAAACTCCGGGAAATCCCAAAAAGAAATGCATGTTACAACATGCGCAAGCTGCGGACAAGAAGCGAAAGTTCCGTTCCAGCCCAGTTCAGACAGACCTGTTTATTGCAGCGAATGTTTCGCAAAAATGAAACAAAACTAATTTTTGCTTATCTTTCGAAAATAAAGCCCTCCGACAGTTTTATTGCATATGCTATAAAAATGTTGCGGTTATAATAATTTGCCGGATCTATTATCTATTATTTATAAACGTAAACATATCTATCCAATCCTCGAACGAAATTCGGGTACCGGTTTTTGATACGTATAATATTTTTAATAGGCATCTTATTTTTAAGTTTATAATTATTAAGCAAGAATAAAACGGCGGCTGTATATAGATGTTATGTACAGCCGTAGTTTTGTTTTCAGAAAATTTCAATATATATTATAGCACGCTCTTGAAAATGGGGAGGGGGATTTCTTAAAGGGGGAACGGATGGTTCCCTCCTTTAAGTCAACTTTTTTGCTTCTTTTTTGTTTGATTACAAAAAAGCAGATTACGCAAATATAAAAGGTTATTATAATTATTATGGAAAAAATTTATATAAAAAACGAAAACAATAATTATCAGTATTTTGAAACGCTGAAAAAAAACAGGACAAAAAGATACGCAAACGGCGAATTTTTCGCCGAGGGAGTTAGGAATATAAACGAAGCATTTGCTTCCGAAAACAACTGGGAGATAAACTCCCTGATTTTTTCAGACGAAATAAAACTTTCGGATTGGGCTGAAAGTATAATATCAAAATACACTTCAAATATTTCAAATAATAAAAATAACAAAAACAAAAAAATATATATCATAAAAAAAGAATTATTGCATAAATTAAGCGATAAAGAAGATAAAGAAAGCCCGTCTGAAATTATTATAACAGTAAAAATAAAACAAGAAAATATTCAGGATTTAAAATTAAACAAATCTTCTTCTGTTCTAATTTTCGACCGGCCGTCAAACAAAGGCAATCTCGGGACAATAATTAGATCTTGCGACAGTTTCGGAATTGATGCGTTAATTATAACGGGACACGGAGTTGATTTATACGACTGCGAAACAATACGCGCTTCAATGGGTTCTCTCTTTAAACAAAAAATAATAATCGAGCCGTCTTTTAAAGAAATCGCTCAATGGATTGAAAATCAAAAATCTATTTTTCCGGGATTGCAAATAAGCGGGACAAGCGCGAAAATATCTAAGCCTTCTAAAATTTTAGATCACGAAACTTTTTTAAATAATAATATTCCGGTAATTGTCGTAATCGGCAACGAAACAATGGGAATGAGCAATAATTTTTATGAGATATGCGATAATTTAATCAGAATCCCCATGAGCGATAGTTCGTCAGCGTCGTCGCTGAATGTATCCTGTGCGGCTTCGATATTATTGTATGAGATATATAAACAAAAAAACAGAGTGAAAGGATAAAATATTATGCTAAACACAGTAAAACTAAGCGGGTCAAACGCAAATATCAGCCAGCTTATAATTGGCGGCAATATATTCAGCGGAACATCGCATTTGTCCCCCGAAGCCGACAACGAAATGGAAGATTATTATACGGCTGAAAACATAAAAAAAGCGTTGTTTCGCTCAGAAGAATGCGGCATTAACACAATGGCTCTGCGCGGGGACAAGCATATTTTCAGGATTATACGGGAATATCGAAACGAAGGCGGCAAATTGCAATGGATAGCGCAGACTGCCCCTGAAATGATTTATTTTAAAGGCAATATCGATCAGATTATGAAATTGAAACCCGTGGCGATATATCTTCACGGAACGGTTACAGACGCGCTTTTTAAAGAAAAAAAGTATAATGAATTAAAAGACCGCCTAAAAATAATCCGCGACACAGGCGTATCTGTAGGATTATGCACTCACATGCCGCAAGTTGTAGAATATTCGGAAGAACATAACTTTGATGTAGATTATTACATGACATGCCTGTATAATCTCAGCAGGATAGACAGGGTAAGTTCGGCCGTTACGGGCAAAATGGAAAACGGCGAGCCGTTTTACCGGGAAGACCGCGAATTAATGTACAAAACGATAAAATCTGTTTCTAAGCAATGCCACGCATTTAAAATTTTAGGCGCGGGCAGACTCTGTCAAAACCCGGAACAGGTCAAAGACGCGTTTGAAGAGACTTTCGCAAATATAAAAGATATTGATGTTGTCGTAGTCGGCATGTTCCAGAAATATATCGACCAGATTAAAATAAATTCGGATATAGTCAGAAAAATCTTGAATTAAAAAAAAATTTTTTATTTTTGAAAAAACTCTTGACAAAAATATATTTATGCTGTATAATATTATATGACGAATAGTATCGGGCGTGCGCATCCTGAATATTATTTGAATTAGACGGACGTTTTAAGGGTATTATATTTTTAAAGTTAAAGTCAAACGAAAACTATAAAAATTTTTAATTAATATTAATATTGGAGGTATATTATTTATGAACGATTTTTTGGATAACTTAGGCAAAGTAGTAAACGAAACGGCAAAAAAAGCAATAAAGGCTTCGGGTAATGTTGTAGAACTTACAAAAACTTCTTTAAATATAAAATTCGACGAAGTAAAACGCGACAGTTTTTTTAAAGAGATTGGCAAAATAGTGTATAATACTTATAAAATTTCCCCGGAAAGCGCAGTAGATGAAATTTTGGATTTTTGTAAATGCATCGATGAAATCGAAAATTCGATAATAATTCAAAAATCGAAAGTTGCGGCGATTCAAAACAAAAAATATTGTGTCGATTGCGGCGTAATATTGGGCAGATCGGTTAATTACTGTTATTCATGCGGTTCGAAACAACCTGAAATTATTGATGAAGACGAAAGCGATGAAGATTGTTGTTGTTGCTGCTCTGAAGATGCAGAAGAAGCAGAATGCGATTGCGAAGAAGAAGCCGAAACTTCAGATGCAGATGATTGCTGTTGTGGGGATTCAGGGGATTCATGCGATTGTACACCTGAAGAATAAATAAAGTTTAAAAGCGCAAATAAAAAGGCGATTATTATATCGCCTTTTTTATTTTTTACATACAATAAATATTATAGATAAATAATATAAAATATATGATTTTTTTGGAGGTATTTTTTAATGGAAATAACAAAGGAAAATATAAAAACGGTAACAGTTGCGCCAGAATATATAAAAAAGACTTTGAAGTTTAAAGATGCCGACGTTTTACAGATAAACATAAAATATCCCGATATAAAAATTTTGCCGTCTGTGTTATATCAAAAATCCGAAAATAAAATAAATAATTTTTACGGAGCAGTCATTAAAAATTTTATAAACTTCTGTGAAAAAAAATTATATAAAAACGCGGCGGTTGAATTTACGGCGTATAAAAATAATTCAGATAATAATTACAATAATAAATTTAAACCGTTTGGTGCAGTCATAACTTTTGAGATTACATATAATAAGCAAGATTTATTAGGAATATATTTAGATATAAATATATATGTAGGTAAAGGACGCGGAAATACCGTAAGAAAAACGCACATCTGGAAATTAGACGGCGGGGAACTTCTTTCTCCGGAGAGATTTATAAAATTTACCCGTCCGGTTAAAAATAAAATATGCAGATGTATATGCGATACTATGAAAAATCAAATTGAAAGAAGGCAAGAATATTATATAATATCTGATATGCCGTCAGTCTACAGATATTTAAACGTTAAAAATTTTTATCTGAGTGAAAACGGATATTCTTTTTTCTTTCCCCAAAATACGATAGCTCCGGTTGAGAGCGGAATTATTTCTTTTGAATTGCCTGAAAAAGTTATATCTGCTTTTTTGTCGTCAAACAAAAAAGCAGCAAAAAAATTGACTTAAAGGAGGGAACCATCCGTCCCCCCTTTAAGAAATCCCCCTCCCCATTTTCAAGAGCGTGCGAAGCTGAGGCATTGTTGTAAAAGCAACTGTGGCCGCCTGCAAATATTAATTGTACCAGCCGGCTTGAGCGTCATACATATCCGCGTAAGCCCCGCCTTTTTGCACAAGTTCGTCGTGACTGCCGATTTCAGCTATTTCGCCGTCTTTCATCACGACTATGCGCTCGGCGATTTTCGCCGAACCCATTCGGTGGGTAACTATAACAGCGGTTTTTGCTTTTGCGATTTCTACGAATTTTTTGTATATCGCGCTTTCTTCTATCGGGTCGATTGAAGCGGTTGGCTCGTCTAAGACTATTATGTCGCTGTCCCTGTAAAACCCTCGCGCGATCGCGATCCTCTGCCACTGTCCGCCTGATAAATCCACGCCGTCGAATTCACGGGACAGCATTGTGTCAAGAGAATTAGGGAATATATCTGTATTGTTTTTGTCGATATTATTTTCTTCAAGAATTTTATCTACTTTGGTTTGACTGCCGGTATTTTCTTCGGTTGAAAAATCGGCTATCTGTATGTTTTCTTTTAAAGTCAGCGCATATCTCTGGTAATTCTGGAAAACCCCTGAGACACTCTCAAATAGCGATTTGTAGCTTATAGTATTTACGTCTGTTTCGCCGATCTTTACGCTGCCTTCAGTAGGCTTGTATAATCCTGTGAGAAGTTTTACAAGAGTTGTTTTCCCTGCGCCGTTTTCGCCGACTATCGCGATTGTTTCGCCGGGATTTATAACGAGATTTATATTTTTTAGCGATTCTTTTTCAGCGTTTGGGTATTTAAAGCTTGCGTTTTCAATAATTACACCGTCTTTTTTACTTATAGCCAAATCCGATCTGGCATCTGACGGTATATCCAAAAACCTGAGAAAATTGCGTATCTGCCCGAAATTGTTCGCGAGATGTCCTAAGTGTCCGCTTATCATTTCATTCATGACGCCGAACAGCATGCCGATAGAATTATAAACCGCAGCAAACGCTCCGACTGAAATTTCTCCGGCAAGTAAATATTTAACAAGTAAGAATAATATCCCGCCGTAACCCAAAAGAGAAAGCGTGTTAAACCCGAAATCTATTAACGAGCTTCTTTTATTTGCGCTCCAAACCGCGGAGTTTAGCGAATTTATCGTATCGATAAGAAGATTTTTCAAATACTTGAAAGAACCGAGATTTCTTGTTTCTTTATAAAAATTTTTCCCGGCCGTAGCATCTTGATAAGCGTCAAATTCGCGACGGATAGGCGCGGCTTTGTCTTCGAGTTTCGAAAAAACCGACGAACGCAGGATCTGAGCGGTGAGCACTGGTATAAAAACAAACAGCAGGCACAATATAAGCATTGGTTTAAGACTGGTCAGGTAAAATCCCATAAATATAAAATATGGCAGATAAAAAGTTATAACCGTCGATAATATAAAGACAAGGTGAACTGCCGAACCCGCTCCGTTCGCGGCTTTGTTTATATCGTCGAGACGCTTGGGATTTTCGTATTCCACAGGATCGATTAGGGCGGATTTTTTGTTTATTTCAGAATTCATAAACCCCATCGCTCTATGCCAGTGCACATTAGTCGTAAAATTATGTACTGCGTTTAAAATATCGCTTGCAAGTCTGCACGCAATAAAAAATATAAGCGCAATTATAACGTTTGTAACTGTGTTGTCTCCGGTTGACGCTCTGTATACAGAATCAAAAAATATTTGCGCGACCATGACGTTTGCTCCGTGCGACATTCCGTGAATTATAGAAAGCGACTGATTTACTAAACAATAAGAAGGCTTGGCTTTAAAAACCATAGGAAATATTTTTTTTGCCATGTAAAATAAATTTATAGGGTCTTTTTCTTTTTTATCTTTGACTTTATTTTCTTTATTTTCTTTTTCGTCGGTTGTTATGTTTTCTTCAGGCATAAATTTCGACCCCGCTTTCCTGTTTATTCGCGTCTTTATACCATTCTGACTGGCTCTCGAACATTTCGGCATATATGCCGTTTTTTTGTATAAGCTCGTCAAACGTTCCGGTCTCTGCCGCTATGCCGTCAGATATAACAATAATCTCGTCGGCAAGTTTTGTCGAGCCTAATCTGTGACTGATAAAAATAGTTATATTGTTGGATTTATTTACGTGATTCTGGTTGACTATCTCGCCGAACTGCTCATAAACTTTGCTCTCTGAAATCGGGTCGAGGGCAGCAGTTGGTTCGTCTAATATTTTAAGCGGAGCGGGATTCACGATGAGCCTCGCAAGTGCGACCCTCTGCCACTCGCCGCCGGATAAATCAACGCCGTCCTCTTTTACTTTCGTAATTGGCGTCTCGTATTTTTTCGGCAGTTTATCGACAGCCTCGGACAAGCCGATTATATCTACGGCATTTTCGACTTTTTCGCGGTTTTGCATATCGTTTGCATTGCCGATTGCGATATTATTATAAAAATCAAGAGGATAATGGCAAAAATCCTGATATACAACGGCAGAAAGGGCTTTTATTTCGGCTTGCGTGTATTCTTTTAAATCTTTGCCGTTGATTAATATTTCGCCGTCGTATTCTGTATAAAGTCCTGTAATTAATTTAGTCAGAGTAGTTTTTCCCGCACCGTTTACCCCGACAATAGCATAATGCCTGCCTGAAGCTAATTTTGCGTTGAAATTTTTTAATATATACGGCTCGGTTCCTGGATATTTAAAACTTATGTTTTTAAACTCTATTGATTTTAATTCCGGAATATTTGCATCGGGCAGGCAGGCGGCGTTTTCGTCCTCTTCGAATTCAAGAAATTTGTTTAAATCTTTGAGATATTCAAGTTTATATTTAAAATCAGATATAAAATTCGACACATTCCATGACATCTGCCAGCTCAATCCAAAAATCGCATTTACAAGAGCCGTAAACATGCCGATAGATAATCTGACTGCCCCGCTCGCGTCGGGGAATATAGCCGAGGGAATTAATAAAGCGATAACGATTACGCCGCTGATAAACGCGAGATTCCCCGTCAGTTTCATAACAATCCATCTTTTTCTGTCCATGTTTTTGCGCGCAATTCTCGCAAACTCATATTTATCCCTGTATTCTTTGTTCATTCTTTTTGTATAACCGTAAATATAACGTTCTTCTATGGTGTCCCTGCCGGTTAAGATACCGAAAATATACCCGACTTTCCTGTCGATTTTCGTCATTTCTTTATCAACGTCATATTGCTTTTTCCCGAATTTATACGCTATGATAAAAGACGGCACGCACGTCACGGTAAAAACAATCGAAGCCCACCATAGTTGCAATCCCAGAATAATTACAAAGCCTATTATCTGCGCTACAAGATTCCACGCGCCGAAAACCTGATCAAAAAACCCCTGTATATTCATTTCGAAATGCCACATAGCCCTGTTTATTATATCGACGTTTTCCTGATTTTCGTAATATCTGAATTTGACAGATGCTTTTTTTTCGGCCATCGCGGGCTGAACGATCTTTTTTATTTTATTTCCCGCGCGTGTGTTTAGCATTCCTATAAGTATTTCTATGTAATAATTAACGAGCATAATCGTTATAATTATAAATAACGGCGGAAATATTGCGTTTACTTCGCCTGTTTTATTGACTGCCGCAACAGCTGAGTCAATAAATTTTGCGATCATGATTATATTAACCGTCGGCAAAACCGAAACGATAATATTTTTTATAAATTTTATTATAACCGCTGCGGGAACCATTTTAAAATATATAATCAGCATAGTCATATAATTATATTTTTTCTTTCCTAACAGCATAAAATTCAGGCTCCTTTTCATGATTTCCGATTTTTGTAAAACGATAATAAAATTATATCATGTTAGAATAAAAAATTCAAGCAAGCGTTGCTTGAATTTTTTAAATGCAATTATTAATTGAATTAATTTAATTTTTATAAATCATGTTTCTTTTTGTTTATTTATAACAGATAATACCGTGACAACGGCAGGAGCGGCGACGAGAGTTATAATTGATTCGGGAAGCATATATTGCAGGTTATACACTATAGAATACATCCATGCGCCCACAGTATGGACATATTCGTTCCAGTTGCCCGCTTTTGTTATCGCGTACCATACGATTATTCCGACGACGACATGAGATATATATCTTAAAATACAGACGAAAAGCGTCGCGATTGACGTAAAAATAATTTTTTTCCCGCGTGATTTAGTTTTAATAGCCAAAGGCTTAAAAAATCCAGTTAATCCGAGAACTGTAAACGCAATAATATAATCGAGAAATATACAGAGCAGCATGTTTTTGGCTCCGGCAACGCCCCAGCCCGATAATTTAGACGCGTCAAATAAAAAATGCGTAAAAGAATAAACAAACGCCGTGCTAAGCCCCCAGAAAGGTCCGTGCCTGAGTCCGATTATAATTAACGGGACCATACTGAACAAAGTCACCGAGCCGCCGAGGGGGGCTTCATAGATTTTAAAAATAGATAAAACAGTTGCCAACGCAACCATTACCGCGCACTCGACTAAAATTTTTAGATTTTTTTGATTTTGCATAAAAAAGCACCATCCTTAAATTTTTAATAAATAAAATCACCGCACAAAATAATCCCATGTGCGGTAAAAATTCAAGGACAGATCGTCCTAAAATAATCTCCCTACGTTGGCATTACCCATATCAGGTTTAAAGGGACAGCAGGTTTTTCACTGACATCTCAGCCGTTCGGCACCCCCGATTATTTAATTTGCGGTTTGTGTTATTATAGCATAGAGAAAAATAATTGTCAATATTTATTTTTCTTTATTTCTTTTGCCAATATTTCAATGACCTTTTCCGGAGATGGAATTTCTCCGTTCGGCGCGATTTTTCTCCAATATTCCTGAACTGCGGGGTCAGGGTTATTATACCCTGCCTTTATTACTTTTGATATTTCATAATATACAGATTCTGCGCTGACCCCGTTTTGTTTTGCGACTTTTTTTATTGCTTTGCCGTAATTTCTTTTCATGTTTCAACGCTCCTTTATTTATCGAATATGTTCATGATTAAAACTATTATATTGTGTTAAAGATATACAATCAAGATATAAAATGTTAATCTTTAAAACATATTAAACGGAGCGTGAATATGAAAATTTACTGGCATAAAGGGAAGAAGAATATAATAGGAGGCAATATACGGCAGTTACGGCGAAAAATGAAACTGACTCAGGAGCAACTTGCGGCAAGATTACAGGTGGCAGGTTATGAATTAGACAGACTGGCAATAGTCCGAATAGAGGCAGACAATCGTTTTATCGCCGATTATGAAGTAAAAGCGTTGGCGGGCGCATTGAATGTAAGCATCGAAAAATTATATGAGGAATGTGATTAAAAACAATATATTATTGTGTCTGTGGATATAATAAAATAAACTATAAAAATAACAGGAGAAATAATTTATATGTTCAAAGGTAAAATATCAATAATCGGAGCCGGATTTGTAGGTTCAACGACGGCTTATACTATAATGCATTCTGGATTAGCTTCGGAAATCGTTTTGATAGATATAAATAAAAACAAAGCCGAGGGCGACGTTATGGACATGAATCATGGCATAAGTTTTGTGTCTCCGGTTAAAATCTCAAGCGGCGGATATGAACTGATAGAAAATTCGTCGGTCATAATAATCACAGCCGGGGTAAATCAAAAGCCCGGCGAAACAAGAATAGATCTGCTCAAACGCAACACAGACGTCTTTAAAAATATATTCGACGAAATTCTAAAATACTGTAATCCCCAAACTATAATTTTAATAGTGACAAACCCCGTTGATATACTGACTTATATTGCTGTAAAAATATCAGGGCTGGATAAAAAAAACATTTTCGGGTCTGGAACGGTTCTGGATACTGCGAGATTAAAATATCTTATCGGCGAGCATATAAATATAGACGTGCGCGATATTCACACTTATATAATAGGCGAGCATGGCGACACAGAAGTCGCCGCTTGGAGCCTTACGCGTATCGCCGGGATAAATATAGACGAATACTGCGATATATGCAAAAGATGCAAAAACGGCAATAAAAAAATTTGCAAAACCGAATATGAACTGATGACAAAAAACGCCGCGTATGATATAATAAATAAAAAAGGCGCGACATATTATGCAATCGCACTGTCTGTCAAAAGAATTATAGAATGTATTACGGGCAATGAAAATTCTATTTTAACTGTATCAAGTTATTTTGACGGCGAATACGGGATTAAAGATATATGCCTCAGCGTTCCCACTTTGGTAAACTCAAAAGGCATAGAAACGATAATAGAAGTACCGTTTGCCGACGAAGAAATAAAAGCCCTGCGCCATTCGGCGGACGCGTTAAAAGAATTGGCAAAACAGGCGGGGTTTTAAACTCCTGACAAAAAAATATTGACTGTTTTAGGCAAATGTGATATAATAAAATTATAATTGGCAATATATAATACGAGAATGTAGAGAATTTATAATTATATAAGTATCACAAAATTTCTGATTACTATACCTAATATAACAAGCATTTTCCGGACTAAATAAATCAGTAATTGAGGAGGGATATTCCAATGTTATCAATAGAAGAAATTAAATCATATATCATACCTGTCGTTGAAAAGTATCCTGTGGAAAAAGTTATACTTTACGGCTCTTATGCCCGCGGGGACGCTTCCGATACGAGCGATATTGATTTGGTTGTTGAAAGCGGCGGGAAAATGCGAAACAGTAAAATATTCACTTTAGGCGGCGATTTGCTTGATGTATTGCCTGTAAGAGTTGATGTATATGATATTCTTGAAATAGCAAATCCATCGGCTATGTACGAAAATATCCAAAAAGAAGGAGTGATAATTTATGATGGTTCAAGATAATGAACGTTTTAAGAAGATGTATACGTTTGCCAAAGACGCTTCTTCTATAGCTGAAGGAATAACTTTAGAACGTCTGACTGTCGATAAAGCATATCAGTATAGTTTATTATATCCATTAGGGCAAATAGGGGAAATTGCCATAAATATGGGAAGTGATATTCCTGAATTATATCCGGCTATTGAATGGTCTAAATGGCGCGGATTCAGGAACAGAATATTTCACGATTATGGTACGATTGATTTTTCGATTGTTTTTGAGATGATTACAGAAGCCCTTTCGTTGTTATTAATAGAGTTACAGAAAATTCACGAAGATTACCATACCGGTTAACAAGCATTTTCCGGGCTAAATAAATCAGTAATTGAGGAGGGATATTCCAATGTTATCAATAGAAGAAAATATTCAAAAATACGATGATAATTGGATATGGCAGATAAGCAGGATTGATAACGAATAAAAATTATATAATATGCGATGAGGTAAAAGTTATGGCTGTTTTTAGTAAAAAGAATAAAAAGTCGTGTCAGGAATCCGAACACGAATGGGATGGATGTATATGTAAACGTTGCAAAAAAGAAAATCATGAATGGGAATTATTATCGTCGTCAAGCGAAGTGCAAATTCGGGGATATGTTCCTTTATCAAATGCCGCCCCAACAGAAACCACGCGTTTAGTGCATATACATAAGTGTAAAAAATGCGGCAAAGAAATAGAACACGCGAAAAAAAGATAAAAAGCATAATTATGAGGTTAAAATAAATAATGATTGAAAATAATATAGATTTAATACGCGAAAAAAAAGGCTTTTTATGCGATATGGACGGCGTTATATATCACGGCAATTATCTTTTGCCGGGCGCAGTCGATTTTGTGAACTGGCTGGGCAGGGAAAACAAAAAATTTTTATTCCTGACAAATTCAAGCGAACGCTCGCCGAAAGAATTACAGCAGAAACTCGCGCGTCTCGGGCTTGACGTTGACGAGTCGCATTTTTACACAAGCGCGCTCGCGACTGCTGCGTTTATAAAAAATCAATCACCCGGGTGTACGGCTTATGTCATTGGTGAAGCGGGGCTTTTAAACGCGCTTTATGACGCCGGAATCATGATGAACGACGTTAATCCCGATTATGTTATAATCGGCGAGACAAAAAATTATAATTATCAGAATATACTCAGGGCAGTCAAATTAATTCACGAAGGCGCGAAGCTGATCGGCACAAATCCCGATTTGACCGGCCCGACAGAAGAGGGTATAGTTCCGGCGTGCAGGGCATTGGTTTCGCCGATTGAACTCACTACCGGAAAATTTGCGTATTATATCGGCAAACCGAACCCGTTCATGATGAGAAACGGCAAAAGAATTTTAGACTGCCGCACGGCTGAAATGGCTATAATAGGCGATAGAATGGATACTGATATAATCGCGGGAATAGAATCCGAAATGGACACTGTTTTAGTTTTATCGGGGGTTTCGTCAAGAGAGACAATAAAAAATTTTTCGTACTCGCCCAAATACATATTTGATAATATAGGCTTTGTTAAAAAATTTAAATAATAAAAATAATAAATAAATTTTCAGGAGGAATACAAAAATATGACGGTCAATATTTCATCAAAAGAAATCAAAATCACGTCCGACATGGAAAAACTGGTAGAGAAAAAAGTATCGCAAAGGCTGAGAAAGTACAGCCAGAAACAAGACGGCGAACAGATTATATCTATTCGCGCATCAGAAAAAAAGCCGTTTACAAGAGTTGACGTAGATATGCCGTATTTAAATTATCAGATTCATGCAGAAGCCGTAACTTCCGACGGGATACTCGGGGGTATTGATAAGTGCATGGATATACTCGAACGGCAGATTAACAAATATAAGACAAAAATGCACAAATCAAGGGTCAGGACCAGCGGACTAAAAAAAGAAATCTTAAATATAGTCAACGACGACGAACTTATAACTCCCGTAAATTCAGGTGTAGATGCAGATTTAGAAGATGAAACCGGGTATAAAATAATAAAAGTCGAAAGCAAACCCAAACCTATGGGTATAGACGAAGCTATCCTGCAAATGGAAGTTTTAGAATATAAATTTCTGCTTTTTTATAATATAGAAACAGACGCGGTAAATGTAATTTATAAACGCGACGACGGAAATATCGGCTTAATTGAAACTTAATCGAAATTTGAAATTAGTGAAAAATTCCGGCAAATTTAACTTTTGTAAAATATGTGTAAAAAAAACGAAAAGAAAACATAAAAAAACTATTGCAAATATAAAAAAGTTATGTTATAATAAAAAATAGAGCTAATTTTTTAAAAGTACGGAAAAAAAGATTTCGTGCAAAAAATAAAACAATTTATTTTTACCAAAAGAAGGAGAATAAAAATCATGAAAAAAATTTTAGCATTAATTATTATTTTAGCAATGCTCGTTACGCCGGTGTTAATGTTCAACGTTGCTGCCGCAGATGACGACGATGACACAGTTGCCGCAGAAGTTACAAGCGCGGAAGCCGACGACGATGAAGAAGACGCTGACGAAGAAGAAGCAGTTATTCCGACGCTTCCGGTATCTTCATACAAGAGTATCGAAGGTAAAGTTACAGCTGTAAATGATTATAACGGAGCGACTATGGTTACAGTAGCGGCCGCCGATAAAAGCTTATGGAACGTAATTATTAACGAAGCTACTTATAAAATAATAGCTTTCGCCGCAGATGACGAAGAAGATGAAGAGGAGGAAGCAGAAGAGGCAGAAGAAGCAGAAGAAGCTGCTGAAGCTGCTGAAGCTGAGGACGAAGATGAAGAAGCTGAAGAAACCGACGACGCAGACGAGGGTGAGGACGCAGACGAAGATGAAGAAGCTGAAGAAATATCGGATTTTAATGTCGGAGACAGCATAAAAGTTTTCTATGTTTATGACCCGAAAGCCCCGATACTTTTGATTTATCCGCCGATTATAGTCGCCGATTATATAGCAATAAATCTTGATGATGATTTATTTATATATATAGCAAGATTTGACGCTGAATTTTTAGCCTATATAGACAACGGACTCAAGCTTAATCTTCCTGAAGAAGACGAAGAAATCGAGGATTTAGAAATTGATATAAAATATGCTGACGGAAAACTCTTTGATGGAAAATTGGCTGATTTGGCAGGAAGAGAACTCGTTATAATTTATTCTGCGTCAACAAAAAGCATTCCGGCTATACCGTTGCCGCCCTATGTAATAATTGTTATGTATGAAAAAGCCGTTCATCCTGTTTATATACTGACCGACGAAGAAAAAGCGGCTATCGCTGCTGCTTTTGCAGAGGCAGAGATAGTAATAAACGGCGAAGTTCTTGACGCGCCAAGCCCGTTTTTAGACGAAGACGGCGTATTGATGGTTCCTGTAAGGGCGATTGCGGAAGCGTTGGGATTTGAAGTTGAATGGATAGGCGCAACGAAAACTGTTGTTATAGGCGGAGGTTTGTTATCGTTCTCAATCGGCGAAGATGCATACAGTATCGGCGGATTGCCCGGCATACCTCTCGGAATTTCCGCGCCGGTTTTGATTAACGGCAGGACTTTTGTCGCGATAAACCTGTTTGAGCTTGCCGCGCAGGTTGATGGCGTGCCTGATGTAGACTGGTATTTTACAAGCGGAAAGATAGTAATCGTAATTCCGGAAGTAGAAGAACCTGAAGACGCTGAGGAAGCAGAAGCAGCAGGCGAAGTAGAAGAAGCGGCTGAAACTGAAGAAGAAGATGATGATGAGGACGACGAAGAATAAAAATTAATTAAAGTATAAGTATAAATATAAAGAGAGCGTTACTGCTCTCTTTTATTTTAATTTTTAATATAAATAATTATGGAGAATTTATTTATGAGAATAGGGCTGTATTCCGGGGATATTAAACGTATAAATGCCGATAATTTATTTGCGAAAATCGCGAAATACGGGTTTGCGTCCACACAGTTAGGCTTTGCCGATGTGACTGAGACAAATTTTGATAAAACAGGTCAATTTGAAATCCCGTCGGAAATAGACGACGGAGCAATTTCTGTTATAAAAGAAAGTTCGGAAAAACACGGAGTTGAAATAATTGCCTGCAACGCCACTTTTAATGCCGCTCACCCAAATCCTGAAATCCGGATAGAGGGGATAAAAAGATTTGAGGCAACGGCAATAGCAGTTCAGAAACTGGGCTGCAAAATAGTTTCTGTTTGCAGCGGAACAAGATGCAGGGAACATCTTTGGACTTACCACCCGGATAATTCTTCGCGGGAAGCTTGGGACGATATGACGGACACGCTTAAAAAGTGCGTGAAAATCGCGGAAAGATATAATATTATCATGGCAATCGAGACAGAAGTCGCAACTATTATAGATACTCCCGAAAAAGCGCGCGATACAATAGATGAAATCGGGTCCGAAAATTTAAAAATGATAATGGACTGCGCGAATTTATTTCACGCCGGCGAAGCTAAAAAAGAAAATGTCAGCAGGATCATAAATCACGCTTTTGACATTTTCGGCAAAGATATAATTCTCGCTCACGGAAAAGATATTGCGGAATCAGACGGGGTAAAATTCTGCCCGACAGGTGAGGGGATAGTCGATTATAAGCAATTTATCCAACTTTTAAATAAATATAATTATAACGGCGATATAATTTTACACGGGATTTTTGACGAAAGCAAAATGTCTTTTGGTTATCAGACAATAAAACGGTTATTGTAAAGTATTATCTGCCGTAATAAACGGTTCCCGGCTCTGTTTCCCCCAAAAGTTCAGAAACTGTGACTAATTTATATCCGGCGGCAATCAATTCCGGAATAATTCTCTCCATTGCTTTTACTGTTGTTTCATGCGTATCGTGACATACTACTATACAACCGTCTTTTACGCTTGAAATAATATTATTATAGACAGTGTCGGCATTTCTGTATCTCCAGTCATTTGGGTCAACGTTCCACTGGATAAGCGACAGGTATAAATCTTTTGAAACATTTTTGACTCTTTCGTTGAATGCGCCGTAGGGGGCGCGGTATATTTGAGGATAAATGCCGGTTATATTAAAAATCGCGTCGTGCGTATATTGCAGTTCCTGTTTAATCGATTCATCGCTTGATTTTGTAAAATTGGGGTGATTCCATGAATGCCCGGCGACCTGAGAGCCTTGTTCGGATATTTTTTTGATAGTCTGCTCATAAGAAGATATTTTATACCCGACAATAAAAAACGTAGCTTTGCTGTCGTTTTCGGTGAGAATCTCTAAAAGTCGTTCGGTATACGGGCTTGGCCCGTCGTCAAATGATAAAGCTATCATGCCGCCATCGCCGGAAGGCTGAATTGTGGGCGCGGGCGTTGGAATTACAGCGACAGGCTCAGGCTGAATTGTCGTCGAATCCTGAGTAGTCGGTTCAGGCAATACAAGCCATTTCAAAAGTCCTTCGGCTGTAGTTTGGGGTTCTGTTGCGGTATTAATTTCGTCGGCAATAATTTTTTCAGTCGCAGGCTCTTCAATCGCAATCGCAATCGTAACGGGAATGGTTATTGTTTCGGGTTCGGTTATGTAAATTTCTTCGGTTATTCCGGTTGTTTCAATAATATCAGCAATCGCCGCAATTAATTCTGTAGTTTCTGTAGTTTCTGTAGTTTCTGTAGTTTCTGTAGTTTCTGTAGTTTCTGTAGTTTCTGTTGTTTCTAACCATACGGGAATTGCCGCATCCAAAGAAATTTCCGTTGCGTGATTTTCCGGCTCTGAATAATCAGCCGAATCAGAATTTAATATTATTAAGCTAAAAATCACGGCAGATATGATTAAAATTATAATTACGGCAAACACGGCGTATAATTTGTTTTTATCCGCAAATGTTTTTTTCAGCCAACGCAACAAATCAGAAAGAACAGAAAAAACACCTGATTTTTCTTCCTTTTTATTTTCATTCATGTTATTTTTATGTACATCTTTCTTTTTATGATTAAAATAATTATATCATATATTTTATGTTTTATCAATAAAAAAACGGCATAACCGTAAAAATTACAATTATGTCGTTTTTTCTACATATAAGATTTATTTTATTTATATTTAATTTTTTCTTGCCCAGATGACAGCGCGGTTTCCTTCGGTATTTTCGTTAAAATTTTCTTTGTTCCGGCTGCCGTATAATCGCAATATTTCCCAGCCGTATTTATCAAGCCATGTTTTGGTTTCGTCAAAAGTCGGAAAATGCTTTGCGGTTCTGTATGTAATAAAATCAAATTTTTCACCGTTTTTCGGCGTGATTTCAAAACGTCTTCTTGCCATAAGCTTTCCGTTGATATATTTGTCGCACATCATGATAAATTTGCCGTAAGTGCCAATGTCGTCCGTTCCTTCAAAAACTATCCATTCTTTAGTATCTTTTTCTGTTTCCGTTAAATCATTTTCGTCGTCGTTATTGAAATGAACGGAACAGTCAAAATCAAGATACATATACCCGCCGGGTTTTACGCACTCAGATGCTTTTTTTATAAATAATTCCTGCGCTTCAGAATAACCTCCCTCGGTATATATATTTACAAAAATATTCCCCGCCAACACAACAACGTCAAAATCTTTACCCCAGTTGTCTTTGATTGCGTCGGATTTTCGCCATGATATATTTTTGATTTTATCGCGTTCGATTCTTTTTTGAAGCTTTTCGAGCATATATTCGTCCGCGTCAAATCCTGAAACTTTATATCCTGCGTTTGCGATAGGGACTGTATTTCTTCCGCCGCCGCAGCAAACGTCCAAAATAGTTTTAACGTTATTATATTTGCCGTCTTTTAAAATAGACAATACAAATTCGGCTTCATCTGTTTTATTTATTTTCTGTTCGTAAATATCGGCGTACCAGTGATTTAATAAAAATTCTTTATCTAAGCCATCGGTCGGGTTAAGTCTTTTTGCGACATGATAGCCGTCTACAATTTCTTTACACCATTCCACCCATATTGTCGCAGGACACATGCAATAATTTAATGCATGCCACATTTTTATCGCTTCCGGCTTATCATAACTGCTCCACGCTCTGATTTGAGATAAACCCATACTTTTTGCCCATTTTTCGGCGCAGCTTACAAGTTCTCTGGCTATACCTTTGCGCCGATAATTTTTATCTACTTCAATAATAGCTATATCTGCGCCTTTTTTATCTTCTAACGGAACTGTAAAATTTTGAGTACATACTGAAATAAACCCTACAGGTTTATCTTCATGAAAAGCGGCAAGCGAATAATTACCATTTTCAAGATTTATATGGCTTTTTATTAATTCTTCGTTGCCGTAGTGAACAATTATTTTTTTTAGTAAGTTTTCATCAATTTCTTTATATATTATTTGCATAAATTCTCCTTTGATTTTAATTTGATTTTAATATTTTTCTGTGGCGTTTTGTTACTGATTATGTTTACAAAAGTAATAGTTTTCATGTGAATCCCATCCTCAAATATTAACAAAATAGCCGATTGCAAAAGTCGAAAAGGCATAGATAACGAACCCCACCGCCGTTGCGACGGCACCTCCCCTTTTTAGGGGAGGCAAAGAAATTGAACCAAGCCTCCCCTGCAAGGGGAGGTGTCACGAAGTAACGGAGGGGTTTTCCCGGGCGTTTGCTCATCTCTAATTAACAAAAAATAAAATTTTTATAAAATAATAATAACATCATAAATTCATAAATTCAAGTGAAAGATTTATTATAATAAATTTTTCCCGCCCATAGACAAATAAATAAAAATGTGATAAAATATATATAATTTTATTTTAAATATAAAAAGGAGTAAAATCAAACATGAAATTTTCAAAAATTAAAATTATTGCGTTTATCTTGACAATAATTATGCTTTGCGCGCTTGCATTAAATATTATAGGCTGCGGAAACGGCGACTCCGGAAATGACAATGATGGTAATACCACCGTCGCAAATAATGAAAACGGAGACGGCGGCTCAAATGACGACGCAAAAGAAAATGACGCTAATACCGAAAAATCTGACAATTCAATCGAGGCGCGGCCGGATTACGACCTCCCGGAAAAAGATTTCGGCAATTATGATTTCAGGATAATATCGCGAAGCGAAAGCGCGAACCTGCACTGGTGGAACTACGATATATCCGCCGAAGGGGAAACCGGCGACCCAATTAACGACGCCGTATTTCAGAGAAACCAAAAAATAGAGGAAAAATATAATATCACAATTACGAATATTCCGGACAGCGCAGTAGGCTCAAAAGCCGCGCGTTCTATAAAAGCCGGGAGCGACGATTATGACTTAGTAGTGATAGGGCTGAGGGACGGACAGGATAATCTCATAAATTCCGGTTATCTTATGGATTTGCATAGTATGCCCTATGTAGATTTATCAAAACCTTGGTGGGACCAGAAAGCTACCGAACAGCTTTCTATTTATGATAAACTGTTCGCTACTTCGTGCGATTTGACGATACGAGACAAAGACGCTATTATAATATTAATGTTCAGCAAGACATTGCTCAAAGATAATCAGCTTGAGGACCCGTACCAGCTTGTGCTTTCGGGTAAATGGACGCTCGATAAAATGTTTGATATGATGAAAACCGTTTCAAAAGATTTAAACGGCGACGGCAAAATGGACGATGAAGACCAATACGGGCTTATATCGCAGTTAAGGCACAGCCAGTATTTTTATAACGCCGCAGGGGAATACATAAGCAAATTAAATGCCGATAATATTCCGGAAATTACTATGTATAATGAAAGGGCTGTTGAAATCTGTGAAAAGATAGGCGCAATGCAGGGAGACAAAAATTATTCTATATGCGCCGATGAATACAACGGCAAATACGCGGACGTCTGGGACGATTTTCAGGTGCCGCTGTTCGCCGAAAACCGCGCGTTATTTTATCACGCAGGGATGAACAGGGTGACTCTGCTCAGAACAATGGAAACTGACTTTGGCATACTGCCTCCTCCAAAATTTGAAGAAAGCCAGACAAATTATTATGTGGCTGTGGACGCGTGGTGCACAAGCGCGGTAAGCGTGCCGATAACTGCCGAGGACAAAGACAGATCCGGGCTTATACTCGAAACTCTCGCTTATGAGAGCAGATATATTTTATTGCCCGCGTATTATGACATAAACCTCAAGACAAAATTCGCAAGGGACGAAGAATCAAGAGAAATGATAGATATTATTCTCACAAATCGTTTATATGATTTAGGCGATATGTATTACTGGGGCAGCGCGACTTCGTATTTTGAAGATTTATCAAGGGGCAAAGGCGGTTCTCTCGTTACATACTGGGAGAAAAACTCCAGTAAAATAGAATCCGCTATGCAAAAAACACTTGACAAATTATCGGCTCTGGATTAACAGACGCGCATAACAACAATAATCAAGGGAAAATATAATTTTATTATAGGGGCGGGGTTTTCCCGCCCCTGACCCGGAAACTTAAACTAAAATAATACAGAATAATAAGTGCAATAGGAGATTTTTTTGTGCTGTTGAAAAAGTTAAAATTTATTTTAAGCTGGAAATATGCTTTTTTAGCTTTTGTATTGCCTGTCGCGGCGGTCTGTGTAGGCTTTGCGCGGCTTAAAGTTGCACCTTTTGGTGAATTTTCAATGCTCAATCTGGATTTGTGGGGACAATATTTTCCGATATATGTAGATCAGAATAACCATAGGGTCAGTATGTCGCTGGTTTATTCATGGAACGGAGGGCTCGGATTTAATTCTTTTGCCCAGTCCGGATATTACGGCAACAGTTTGTTTCTCCTGCTGTTTTTGTTTTTAAAACAAAACTCGCTGATAACGGCATTGGATATTATCCTGATATTAAAATTCGGATTTGCGTCTCTGAGTTGCTTCTTTTTTTTGAAATACAAATTTAAAAAAGAAACTATTGTCACCGTGGGGTTTTCTGTCGCGTATGCCTTAGGCGCTTATATGCTGGCTTTTATGACGCATCCGATGTGGACTGACGCGGTAATTTTACTACCGCTGACGCTTATAGGCTTGGAGCGTATGTTATTGACAAAAAAACCTTTGCTTTATTGTTTAAGCTTGGCGTTTATTATTTTTTCTAATTTTTATATCGCTTTTAGCGTCTGCATATTTTTGATATTATATTTTTTAGTATTTACTGTTGGTAATTTCAAAAAGTTTTCTTTAAAAATATTTTTGCGGCAGGCAAAATATTTTGCGGGATTTTCTCTGCTCGCGGCAGGTCTTACAGCTTTTACGCTACTGCCGATATATAATGCCTTAAATATGACTTTGGCTTCGGAAATATCAGTTCCGGACGCAGGGAAATTTTATCATCCCCTGCGTAATTATTTTTCAAATATGCTGCCGCTTTCGTCGCTTACACTGGAAGGCGGCGTTCCCAATATTTACGGCGGGAGTTTCGCGTTTTTATTTATGCCGCTGTTTATGCTCAACAGCAATATAAAACTGCGTAAACGCATAATTTACGCGGCGCTTATCGTATTTTTTTATTTTTCCCTGAATTACAATATGCTCGATTATGTCTGGCACGGTTTTCACTTACCCAATAATTTTCATGGAAGGTGGAGCTTTATTTGCACTTTTATGATTATTTTAATTTGCTATGAAGCATTGATAAAATGCAAGTGGCAAAGTTGGAAATCTGTTATGGCTTTGCCGGCGGCATTGCTGATAATTTATATCGGCGGCGAAGCTGAAAAAAAACATGATACTAATACTGCGTTTATAACCGTATTAATCGTAATGGCGCTCGCCGTATTGATTGTTTTGATGTATTCGGAAAAATATAAAATAATAAAAAACGCCGCATTGATTGTCATTGGCATAATTATTATTGCCGAAGCGGGAGTAAATACTGCCTTTGTCCTTGCCCGCGACCAGAGAGTAAGCAATATTGAGCAATATCAGTTTGCCGATGATAAAATGGCAGATATTATACTAAAATACGACAGCGGACAGGATGATTTTTACCGAATGGAATTAACGCCGAGGTTTACGTTTAATCCGGGCATGTTATATAATTATAAAGGCGTGACATATTATTCTTCTACTATGATCGGCACAGGTTATGATTTCTTCAGGACGATGGGCTATCAGGTTTACGGGAAAAACGTATCGACTCTTTATTATCCGGATTATCCGGTGTTAAATTCAGTGCTTAATATAAAATATCTCGTTCAGCGGCATGGAAATGAAAAGATTTACGGGTTTGAACAAATCGGCGAACACGAAGGCTTTAAAATACTGCAAAATGAATATTATCTGCCGTTCGCGTTTATTGTTGACCGTAAACTTGCCGAATGGAAACCTAAATTATCTGCCACACCGATACAGAACCAAAATGCTTTTATACGTTCCGCAATAAACAGCAATTCTGATGTTTATATATCTATGCCCGAAGGGGATATGATCTGCGAAAATGCGACCCTCGCGCCGAATGCCGACTGGAACGCGCAATATTATTACAGAACGGACGCGGACCTGCCTGTAGTTTTTGATTTCAAATATACGGTGACTTCAACCGCGCCGGCATATATAGTCCACGGTTTTCGCGCGGGAGAGATATTTACACGCGTAAATAACGGCGAGCCGGTAAAACAGGACTGGCAAAACCGCGCGATATATTTAGGCGTATTGGAAGCGGGAACTGAAATATCAATTAACATTGAAGTCCCGGGCTTTCAAATCAGCGGCATTTCTTACGGGGTCTGGGGAATGGAACTCGTCATGCTTGACGAAGCGGCGTTTAATTCTTGCTTCGAATATCTTTCAAAAGATAAACTTGAAATAATAAGCGCAGGCGACACTAACATAAAATGCCGTATCAATTCTCAGTCCGGCGGGCTGCTTTACACGTCTGTCCCGGCAGAGGGCTGGAGCGTAAAATGCAACGGAAATAAAATAAATACGCTTAAAATCGCGGGATATTTATTGGCGGCGGAAATACCGGCAGGGGAGAGCGAGCTTGAATTTTATTATAAAGTCCCCGGATTAATTCCCGGTTTGATAATATCGCTTTTATGCTTAGCCATATTGATTTTTTGCCTGTATAGGATACGCAAATCTCCCGCGGGATTATTGCCGCCGGAATATGATAATCAAGATAATATAGATATAGAAACAGACAAAAAAAATGAAGATAAAAGCTTTAAAAACTTTTATCAGAAATTAAAAAAGATGTTTGAAGAAAAAGGCGACGAAACTTACGAAAACGATACAGAAAATGACGAAGACAGCGAAATTTATGAAAATTACGATGAAGATGATAATGATTAGTTAAATTACATGATTTTAAGGTTGTTTATAATCAGATCAAATTCAGCTTCAAGATATGCCGCCGCCCTGCGGCACATAAGCATTCTTGTCAAAAATATTTCGAAATAGTCCATAACTGAGCATACAGATGTGTCGATGCTTAAGTTAAGGACTATTTTTTTCGCGCCGTTTTTGTCATTGTCAGTACAGGCAGAGATATTTCCGTTTGTGACCGCGTAGTTTACACGGTCGTGAATATCAGCGAGGATTTTATCCATATCGCTTTCAGTTACTCTCGAACGGCGCACGTCAGATTTGTCGGCTAAGATAAGCGCGGCGGATATTATATTGACAGGACGCCCGGTTTCTTCGTCATGATTGCCGATAGCTGTTATTATAGAAGTCATTTCAGAATAAGGCATATTATATTCCGGGCTTGAAAGAATTGACTCTGCAAGCACCCCGCCTGTCAGAGCGTGATAATTTCTGTTTACCATGTTGCCTATATCGTGCAAAAGCCCCGCGATTTTCGCCAGTTCCGCATCTCTTTTGCCATATCCTAAATCTGATAAGATAGCGGCGGCGGTTTGCGCTGTTTTATACACATGCGGAAAAGAATGCTCCGTATATCCGAGGACTCTGAGGGCTGCGTCGCCGGCGGTTATATAAGCCCTGACTTTTTCGTCGTTTTTTATTATATCAAAAGTTATTTCACCCATAAATTTTTCCTCTCAAAGCTCAAATTAAAAATTAAAATCTTAGGGGCGGCATTTTGCCGCCCCTGAAAATATTATTTGCGTAATTTTATAATTTTAGTCTGTCGGCGGATTGGTCTGCGCTTTTATTTCCGCGAGCAAATCCGACCATCCCGCAGCGTCAAATTCTGGGGTTACATATCCCGCAACATAATCGTCTATATCTTCGTATCCATCGGGAAGTCTCCAATTAGAGTAAATCTGCTTGATTTTTTGGCTGAGCGCGTCTATCTCAGGAATCACTTCTTCGGCGACAGGGGTCAGTTTTGTTTTATCGAGATAAAAAGTCAAGAATACTGAATTTACTACGCTCAGATTATGTTCTTTCGCTATTTCCCACTTGTTGGGATTGTCGCCTTCCATTAAATCGGCAATAAAACGATTGCCTGTATAGTTCATGTTTATCATATAATCGTTATTTATATACTCGATTCTGCCGTTGTCGTTATAAAAATAGTGCGTTCCCAAAATTCCGTACTGGAAAGTATTTTTAAATTGCTTGTTTGTATTTAACAGAGTTATGATTTCCATGCAGCGCGCAGTCGGTATCTGGGAAGATACTGATATAGCGTACATGCCGTCCTGCAGATCTTCTTTTGTCGCAATAGGGTTGGCATAAAGTATATATTCGTATATAGGCTCGCCGTTTGCATCTTTTTCAGCGGCTTGATTTGCCAGCATATCTTCGAGCGTTCCCGTAAGGATAAACGCGGCGCGTTCTTTGCCTGCCGGAACCGGAGAAGTTTCAAACAGCCCTTTTTCGGTGTATTCTTGATTTAAGCTTATGATATTCACATACGCCGTATGAGTATATTTGTTTGCCAAAGATATATTTGCCGGAGCCAAATTCGTTACGGCCGGAATGGGCTGCGGCTTATATGTAGTAACGGGAATCGTCGTAGGGGGAATAGTATCAGGGTCTTCGGTCAGCAATTCCCCGTTATCGTCAGTCGGAGGCTCAGTCGGGGCTTTTGTCGGGGCTTCCGTGGGTTCCTGCTGCGGGGTATAAACGAGCGGACGCCCCGCTCCTACTGCTCCCAAACTTGATACTAATGCGAAATCGGGCATATCCGGAAATACGGGTTCATAATTTTTCAGCGAAACAAACGGGCCCTCTATACGCGCCACATCCGGATGAACTTCTTTTGCCCATTCGAGATAATCAGTCAAATGCGAATATTCTTTGAGTTTTGTCAGATCCAGTTTTGAGAGAGGCGTAAGCTGGTCTTCTTCGTCAAGGTCAGGGTCGGCGTTTATTTCTTTTATATCAAGATTATATTTTTCGGCGTATATATTATATTCTTCAACAAGACGCTTGTTTACTGCAATATAAGTAGCCGTGCCTATAATTTTATTTGTGGGTATCGCGAGGGTTTTGTCCCCGAACTGCCCGGCCATCATTATAGAGGGGTGTATATATTCTTTCAAAACTTTGGCTTTTGTAGTAAGATCGTCGTCCATACCCTCAAGCCTTTCGTCTTTGGCGAGTTCGTAATACATATCGCTCGACGTTATAAGAAAAATATCAAGCTGGTCGTTCTTTGCATCGGGCCATTTTATTCTGCCGTCGGTTCCGTATATGTCTAACTCTGTTGTAGCGGGCGGTTCTGTAGCTCTTTTAGTCGGAGCCTGTGTTAACCCGGCGGCCTTGTCTTTTCTTGCCTGCTCTTTGCTTGCTTTATCCAAAGAAGCCTGAACGGCCTTTTCTTCTGCCAGCCTTTCCTGCTCCTCGTCATAAGCTTCGAAGAGTCTTGCTATTTCTGCTTCGTACTCGCTTCTTTTAAGCCCTATCAGATTTAATCTTGTAGTATATCTTGACTCTGTTATGTAATTCAATTCTTTCTGAACGGCGGCAATCGCCTCGGGTGTGGTGGAATCTTCGACAAGAAAATGAATGTTCAGCGTCACAGCTTTTCTGTTCTGCGGCAAATCCTCAATACTTCCGCCTGAGTTGCAGCTTGCCAAAAACATTGAAGACAGCATGCAAAATACCATAAAAATGCAGATATGACTGATTAGCTTTGTTTTTTTCATTAAATAAAAGCCTCCTTAAAAATAAATAAAAGCATATCATATAATTTATAATTTTAATAGAATTATATTAATATATCATTTAATTTATTTGAATTTTTAAAATTTTATCAATAATTTGATTAATTTCGGGTAATTTTGAGCAATTCAAACTTGATTCTGCAATATAATACAAAATAACCCTACTATATGTAGTCTACACTAAAAAAACAAAAGTGTCAAGTGCAAATTTGTGTAAAAACACTATACAAACTAAAAATTTTATATTAACAGCACAATCATAATAAATAAACGTGAGTTCGATAAAACAATTGCGCCTTTTGATGGATTTATAGGGTTTTGTATGTAGGGGACGCTGCCCTCAGCGTCCCGCGAGTTAGAATTTACGGTTTTATACCGGCGGGACGCGCGGGGCGCGTCCCCTACACATTATCGTCCAATGTTTCGCGTCCTTGGCTTTTCTGTCGAACTCACGTTAGTTAAATATGTAATCCCGATCATGTTTAAAATATAAATTATATAAATTTAATTTAATCGAGATAATCCTTGAGCCTTTTGGAGCGGCTCGGGTGTCGGAGCTTTCTCAGAGCCTTAGCCTCTATTTGCCTTATTCTCTCACGGGTTATATTAAAAACTTTCCCAACTTCCTCAAGAGTTCTTGTCCTTCCGTCCTCAAGACCGAACCTGAGTTTTAAGACATGCTCTTCCCTTGCCGTCAGCGTATGCAAAACTTCGCATAACTGTTCGCGTAAAAGAGTATAAGAAGCGGCTTCCGCCGGGGCCGGGGCATTGTCGTCCGAAATAAAATCGCCTAAGTGAGAATCGTCTTCTTCTCCTATGGGCATTTCGAGAGACACAGGCTCCTGCGCTATTTTCATAATATCGCGCACTTTATCCACAGACATGTTCATCTCTATCGCGACTTCTTCGGGCGAAGCTTCATGTCCCAAATCCTGATGCAACTGCTTTGAGACTTTGTTTACTTTGTTTATAGTTTCGACCATGTGGACCGGTATTCTTATAGTCCTCGCCTGATCGGCAATGGCTCTCGTTATAGCCTGCCTTATCCACCATGTCGCATAAGTCGAAAACTTATAGCCTCTTATATAATCAAATTTCTCAACTGCTTTGATCAGTCCAAGATTGCCCTCCTGAATCAGATCCAGAAAAAACATACCCCTGCCAACATAGCGTTTCGCAATGCTCACAACAAGCCTCAGATTAGCTTCAACTATTTTTTGTTTCGCCGTTTCATCGTTCTGCGACATTTTCATCGCCAGCTCTATTTCTTCTTCTGTATCAAGCAGCGGCACTTTGCCTATTTCTTTAAGATACATCCTAACCGGGTCGTCTATGGCAAGCCCTTCGACCTGCGCAAGCATTTTTTCCATGTCTTCGGGACTCTCGAGTTTTTCTACCTCGTCGTTTATATCTTCAAATTCAGGTATGTCGTCCTCTAAATATCCTGTGATTTCAATACCAAGAGTCTCAAGGCTTTCGTATAATTTATCCAACTGTTCGGCGTCGCAGTTTATTTCCGCTTCCATGAGTTCTTCGTTTGACAGGCTGCCTTTGGCTTTCGCACGCTCGATTATCTCGCTTATATCTACTTTTTTCTCTTCTGTCATATATTTAATTATCCTCCCTTTTTAACATTTCATCTTTTTTAACTTTAATTTTATCTTTATCTTTTGCCCTGATATAACTGATCCAGTCGTCTCCCGAAGCTGATATTTCTTTTAAATTTACATTCTTTTTTTCATAGACTTTATTTTGTTTTTCCAACGCCCCGATAAAATTTACAAGTTCGTTTTTTATATCTTTACCCGGAATATTATCAGAAATAATCATTTTTGTTATTCTTCCTGTTTCTTCGGCTGATAAATCTTTTGTTATCATAACTATATCAAAACTCGAATTATCTTCTGTTCCTGTCGTTTCTTTTGATTCTATGACTTCTTTAAATAAATTATATATTTTCCTGTTAAATTCGCTTATAAATATATTTTCTGTCAGTATATCTTTTATATCGCTATAAAATTCCGGGTATTTCATGAGAATACCCAAGATTATTTCTTCTTTTTTTACGGATTCCGGAAATTTCACCCTGTCGGGATTTAATCTGTCGCCAAAGCCCTCGATTTTACGCATATTATTATTTATCATATCAGTCTTTTCTTTTTTCAGGCGCGCTGACGCGAGTTTTTTTATCGCTTTTAAAATACTGTCTGCGGAAACTTTATATTTATCCGCGAGTTTCCCCCCGTAAACTTCCCGCTCGACTTCAGAATTTATAAGAGACAGTTCTTCGCATGATTCGTTTATCGCTTTTATTTTTTCTTCGGCGTCGTCTAAATTATATTTTCCGTAAATTGCGTCAAGTTTATTGTCTATGTATCCTTTGGGTTTTATTAAATTATTCTCTAATTTTTCTTTGCCGTATTTTTGTATAAATTCATCGGGGTCTTTGGCTTCGCCTAAATTCAAGACTTTTACTTCTATTCCCACTTCACCCAATAACGCCGCAGCTCTCTGCATCGCTCTTTTTCCTGCTTCATCAGTATCATAAGCCAAAATTACCCGTTTTGCGTATTTTGACATTAGCCGCGCCTGTTCTCCTGTTACAGCCGTTCCCAAACTGGCGACCGCATTTGTAAATCCCGCCTGATGCATTGCGATAACATCCATATATCCTTCGCACATTATAAAATAATCATGTTTTTTATTTGTGCCCACAGTATTTTTAGCAAAGTTTAACGCGTATAAATTCCTGCTTTTTTTGAATGCAGGAGTATCTGACGAGTTTAAATATTTTCTTTCGTCGCCGTTATTAATTATAATTCTGCCGCCGAACGCAATAACATTGCCGTTTACGTCAATAATCGGGAACATTAACCGCCCTCTGAATATATCAGTATATTCGCCTTTTTTTGTCATGCTGCATAAAAACGCGGTTTTTTGTTCTTCTTTTGAGAACCCTTTATCAGACAGGTATTTTGTAAGACTGCTCCATGAATTTGAAGCGTAGCCCAATCCGAAATGTTTTATAGTTGGATTTTTTATCCCGCGTTTTTGTATATATTCAAGAGCGTTTTTGCTTTCGGCGTTATTCTGGTCTGTTAAATTATTGTGAAAATATAACGCGGCTTCACGATTAAGTTCAAATATTCTTTTTTGTTTTATTGCCCTGTCTTTATATTCGCCGTCGTCCTCAGGCACGGGGATTTTGGCCCACTCGGCAAGCTTTGCGACTGCCGAGGCATAATCCGTATTTTCTATCAGCATAACAAAAGTTATTGCGTCTCCGCCCGCGTCACAGCCAAAACAGTGAAAAATCTTTTTGCTTTTCGAAACAGTAAAAGAAGGGGTTTTTTCGCTGTGAAACGGGCAGCACGCCACTAAATTCGCGCCTGCCGGTTTTAAAGTCACATATCTTGAAACAACGTCCTCAATATCGTTTCTGAATTTTATCTCCTGTAAAAATGCGTCGGGAAATCTCATTTTTATCACTCCCGATATTTAATTTGTTGAGCGCGCGCGATAATTTAGGCGCGCCGTTTTTTTATTTTTTTTATTTTGGTTAATATTTATATTTTTTATTCTTCTTTCCATGTTTTAGGCACAAAAATTTTACAATATTCAGATATAGAATATCTGTCGGTCATTCCCGCGATATAATCGCATACCGCTCTCTCCGTTCCCTCTCTTGTTATTATACTCTCATATTCCGGGATAAGCAAATTATAATTTTTTACAAAATAAATATACATTTGCTCAAGCATGAATTCGGCTTTTTTTTCTTCGGTTTTAGCTATGTTATTATCATAAACATTATCAAATAAAAACCTGCGCAGGTTTTCCATGGCTTCGAGTATATCGCCGCGCATTTTTATATCGCTTTTACCGTCCGACTCCGTTATTATTCCGTTTACCATAGTATTTATGCGCTGACTTCCGGTTTTACCCAGTATTTTTATTAAATTTTCGGGCAGATCTTCAAATTTTAAGATTTTTGCCCGCAGCGCATCGTCTATATCATGATTTATATACGCTATCCTGTCGGCGAATTTTAAAATTCGTCCTTCAAGTGTTTTAGCGGGAATATCGCCGGTATGACATAATATTGCGTCGCGCACTTCATAAGTTAAATTCAGCCCGGTAAAATTTTTTTCGAGTTTTTCAACTACCCTTAAACTCTGCTCGTTATGTTTAAAGCCTCTGGAATAAAGCCGGTTCAAAACTTTTTCCCCCGCGTGACCGAACGGCGTATGTCCCAGATCGTGGCCTAAACACGCAGCCTCTGTCAAATCTTCGTTTAATCGCAAAGCTCTGGACAAAGCCCTGCCGATCTGCATGACTTCAAGAGTATGCGTCAGCCTTGTCCGGTAATGATCGCCCTCCGGGTCGAGAAATACCTGAGTTTTATGCGCGAGTCTCCTGAAAGAATTAGAATGTATTATCCTGTCGCGGTCTCTCTGAAATTCTGTTCTTAAGCTATTGGGTTCTAAAGATAAATCCCTGCCTTTTGTGTTTTCTGTCAGAAAAGCGTATTGCGATAAATTTTCACGCTCTCTTTTGTGAATAAAATCTATAAAATTCAATATTGATTACCTCTATAATAATATATATACGTAAAAAAATAAAAAACACCTTTTTTAATAAAAAATTTAATGCAAATATATAAATCAAAATAAATCAGAAGAAGAAAATCTTTCACCATTTTTAATTATATCAGACTTCCCGTTGGTCAGGTTGATTATATCGGCGCAGATTTTTTCATAAAGATTATATTTTACAGCCAGAGACAAAATTATATTTTCGCCGAAAACAGTATTATCTGTTATGATTTTTTCGGATTTTATAAATTTCAGGATTTTATCATAATCCGGATATCCGCATAAAACGTCAAATTCTATGTGATTTTCATATAATACTATACCGGATTCGTCAACGGCAAGTTTTGCCGCGCGCGAATAAGCCCTGACAAGCCCTCCCGCGCCAAGCAAAATCCCGCCGAAATATCTTGTGACTACTGCGGCTATATTTGTCAGATCGTTTTTCTGCAAGACAGAGAGCGCGGGGATTCCCGCAGTCGAGTTTGGCTCGCCGTCGTCTGAAAACCTGATAATATTCGCGTCCCTGATTATATACGCGTAGACATTATGTGAAGCATCGCCATGTTTTTTTCTGATTTGATTTATAAAATCCAGCGCGGACTGTTCGTTCCAAACGGGTTTGACCGTGCAGATAAATACTGATTTTTTCTCGGTAAATTCAGCCGAACATTCTTTTTTTACAGTTTTGTATGAAATTAAATTATTATCCAAAATTTAACTCCCGTATAATTATACACAAAATATCTTAAATATATTCATATATGTTTAATGAACAACCAACAGCTCCGCCAACGCGTCAACGTCTTTTACAATATAATCCGATTTATATTCACCCTCTGTAAGTTCTTCTAAACTCCCGTAGCCATACAACACCCCGACGCTTTCTATCCCGTTCTTTCTCGCGCCGATTATATCATGATTTCTGTCGCCGATCATAACCGCTTTTGCTTTTTCTTCACTTGATAAAATCCCGAAATGCGCGAGACAATACTCAATAACCTCGTTCTTTTTTGCCCGCCGCCCGTCAAGTTCGGCTCCGGCTATAAAGTCAAAATACTGCAATATATCAAAATATTCTAAAATCTGCCTTGCCAGTATTTCGGCTTTCGACGTGGCTAAAATCACAGTTTTACCGGAATTTTTCAATTTTTTTAACAAATCCTTGACTCCAGGATATAATTTATTATCAAACATTCCTTTGGGCTTATAATATTCACGGTATTTTAAAACGGCTTCCTTAACTTTTTTATCGTCAAATTTAAAATAATTTCTGAAAGAATCCTGTAAAGGCGGTCCGAGAAAAAACGAATAAGAATCCAATTCTTCATCTTTTATTTCAATGCCGAAATGTTTCATGACATATTGCATGGATTTTAATATCCCCGGTTTTGAATCTGAGATTGTTCCGTCCAAATCAAATAATATATATTGTTTATTTAAAATCATTAATTTATTTCCCTACGCATTTTTTATAGATTTCAAACATTTCGTCGTCAGTTAAGATTTTTTTATAACTGTTCGTGAAGTTTTTCGCGGTTTTTACTTTTGACACATAAAATTTCAAAGTTTCATCGTCGAATTTTTCGTGATAATCCGTAAGTATTTTTATCGTTTCTTTTGCTTTTTCAATGGGAGTATCAAAAGCGGCGTACATTTCGTTTAAGTTTTTATTTAACTCAGGCATGTCAAGATTTTTTGCCGCAGTTTCGTGTATATTTAAAAATTCGCCGATAAATAACGCGCAGGCTTTTCCGTGAGGCAGTCCGTTTATCAGGGTGATGTTATAGCCCAGTGGGTGGGGAAAACAGGTGCCGGTGGTATTTATCGCAATCCCGCCGCAGAGCGAGCCGAGCAGCAATTCTTCACGGACAGAATAATCTATTTCGGATATAGGCTTATCTTTTAAATCAATAAGTTTTTCGAGGTTATGATAAACTGATTTTATCCCGAGCGAAGCATAAGCGATTGAAAACGGCGTCGATTTTACGGACAGATATGATTCTATGCAGTGGCATAAAGCGTCAAGGGCGGTGCTGACGGTGACGTTATAAGGCAGTGAAAGCGTATATTTAGGGTCGAGAAAAGCTGTTTGGGCGTAAGATTTTATATATGTAAAAGTTTTTTTCAGATCCTGACCGTCGAGGGTCATTATTGCGTATGGATTTGCTTCGCTTCCGGTTCCCGCAGTAGTAGGAATCGCGAAAATAGGCAAAGACGGATTTTCATAAGGCAAATTAAATAAATCTTCAGGAGTTCTATCTGGGTTCGCCGCGAAAAATGCGATAACTTTTGCCGCGTCAAGCGGCGATCCCCCGCCTATGCCGATAATTAAATCCGCTCCGAAATCACAGGCGGCTTTTCCCCCTTCATAGCATACAGAAAGAAGAGGATTCTCCTGTATATTATCAAAGATATAAAATTCGGCTTTTGTATCTTTCACTATACTCATTATATCGTTTAATGCCCCGCTGAGTATTGCCGATGATTTATCCGAGACTATAAAAAGTTTTTTGAATCCGTTAAATTTTTCTTTGTTTTTCAGAACGCAATTTTTATCAAAGATAATTTCAACAGGCATCAAAGAATTAAAACTAATCATATAAATATTTTCCCCCCGCAAATTTTTTGTTTTTTGTTTATATTATATCATAAATAAATAAAAAATTATATATTAAAACAAAAATTTTTTGTATTTTGCTTGACTGCATAGAATAACAATGATATAATAATAAAATATATCATAAAATACATAAGCGAATGGGAAGTTGAGATAAATAAATATGGATGAAATTAATAAAAAAATCAGAAGAATAGGCGTACTCACGTCGGGCGGTGACGCTCCGGGAATGAATGCCGCCGTAAGAGCAGTAACGCGCATGGCAATATCAAACGGGATTCGCGTGATGGGAATATTAAAAGGCTACAGGGGGCTTATTGACGGTGAAATAGTTGAATATGACGCACGCGCGGTTTCAAATATACTGACTCTCGGGGGGACGGTTTTATATTCCGACAGGTGCGATGAGTTTAAAACAGAAAAAGGCATGAAAAAAGCGTGCAGGACTTGCCAAAAGTATGAAATAGACGGCATAGTCGCAATAGGCGGCGACGGGACTTTCAGGGGCGCGACAGATTTAAGCAGGCGGGGCATTCCCACAATAGGCATTCCCGGAACTATCGACAACGATATAACCGCGACTGAATATTCAATAGGCTTTGACACTGCCATGAATACTGTAGTCGCAATGGTGGACAGGCTGAGGGACACAAGCGAATCTCATGCGCGCTGCAGCGTTGTGGAAGTTATGGGCAGGGACGCGGGGCATATCGCGCTTCAGGGGGGAATCGCAGTCGGGGCGACAGGCATTGCGATAAAAGAAATGCCGTTTGACGAGGACGAATGCATAAACAGGATTATACATGCAAGAATGAACAGAAAAAGAAATTTTATTATTATAGTATCAGAGGGAATGGGAACAAACTACGCGGAGAATTTTACTGCCAAAATAAGCCGACAAATACCGGATATGGAGACAAGATTTGCGCGGCTCGCGCATGTTCAAAGAGGCGGCTCGCCTACTTTGCGCGACAGGCTTGTTGCGACAGTTATGGGAAACAGGGCGGTTGAGCTTCTGATAGAGGGCAAAAAAAATCTTGTCGTCTGTATGCAGAACAGCAAAGTCGTAGACTTGGATATAGAATATGCTCTAAATCTCGATAAGAGATATAAAAATAAAATGACCGACGAGCAGTTTGCCGCTTTGAGTGAAAGCGACCAAAAGAGCATGACTAAATTTATAAAACAAAAGAAAGCCGAAATCGCAGAGTTTTATCAGATCTCAAAGAGAATGTCAATATAAAAAATATATTAAAATAAAAATAACCGGGCGGGATTATCCCGCCCGGAATTATGTCTGTGTAAATTTTCTAATGCCTGCCTCGCGATATGTTGATAACCCCCTCGGGAAGAAATTTCATGTGTTCGAGCGATTTTCCCGTGCCGATCGCAACGCATGAAATAGCTTCGTCGGCTACCCTCGCGCTTATTCCGGTGATGCTCGACAGAAGTTTGTCAAATCCATAGATAAGACTGCCACCCCCTGTCAAAACTATCCCATTGGTTGAAATATCCCCGACAAGCTCAGGAGGAGTTTGTTCAAGAACATGGCAGACAGTTTCGGTTATACTTTTTACGGGTTCTTCCAGCGCTTCTTCTATTTCGTTTGAGTTTACGTTTATTATCTTCGGAAGGCCTTCTATTGTGCATCTGCCTTTGACCTGCATGATTTTTGTGTCCTCACGGGGCCAAACGCAGCCTATTTTTATTTTTATATCTTCGGCGGTTCTGTCGCCTATTACTAAATTATATTTCCTGCGTATATATTTAACTATAGCGTCGTCGAATTTATCCCCCGCGACTTTTATCGATTCCGGTATAACGACCGCGCCAAGCGATATTACGGCGACGTCGGTCGTTCCCCCTCCTATATCCACGACTATGTTGCCGTTTGGGCGGTCTATGTCAATTCCCGCGCCTATCGCGGCGGCGAGTGGTTCTTCTATCAAATGCGTTTTTTTTGCCCCTGCCTGCGTAGCCGCGTCAACTATTGCTCTTTCTTCGACTTCTGTTATCCCGCTGGGGACGCATATCATTACCCTGGGTTTAAACAAAGTAGTCCCGCAGGCGCGTTTTATAAAATGCTGGAGCATTTTAAGCGTCACGTCGTATTCGCTTATGACCCCATCTCTTAACGGGCGTATCGCCATTATATTCCCGGGGGTTCGCCCGAGCATTAGCTGCGCCTCCCTGCCCACTTTCAATAACTTATTTGAATTTTTGTCTATTGCGACCACCGAAGGTTCTTTAAATACAATGCCTTTGCCTTTCACATAAACAAGCACTGACGCAGTTCCGAGGTCTATCCCTATATCTTTGCCCATAATATTTTATATCTCCCCAATATTTTAACAAAATTTATTTATTAGTTTTTTATTTTCATGATTGCGAAAAAACAGACGCCGCGCATAACGCGCAAACGCTTTTCGCCCCTATATTTTTCAAGATTCTTGCGCATTCAGATAATGTCGAGCCTGTCGTTACAATATCGTCTATGATAAGTATGTTCTTGCCTTTTATATTTTCTTTGTTTTTTCTTATGTTTTTAACAAGCGTAAATTTATTTGTCACGTTTAAGACGCGCTGAGTTTTATCCAGAGATTTCTGCTCTCTGTCATATAAACTCGAAGCTTCAATAATCTGTTTATAATATATTCCCGTATATTCAGATATAATTTTCGCAAGAACGGCTGTTTGATTATAGCCGTAAAATTTTATTGAGCTTTTCATTCTCGGCGTATTTGTTATAAAATCAATATCGTTTATTTTAATTTTATCATATAATTTTAGAGAATTATACATATCTTTTGCAAAAAATTCATTAATATAATATAAATTCGCTTGTTTTACGGCATATATAGCTTGCTTTAATTTATCCCCGGAATAAAAATACGGAAATACAAGTTTATCTATATAATTTATTTTTTTACATTCGCAAAGATACGGCGCATTCCCGCAAATCCTGCAACTGTGCGCCGCTTCTTTAATTAAAATTTTTCTGCATGACTCGCACAATATATCTTCGCTGTCAGATCTTGCCGAAATTTTTTTGCAGCATACGCATTTTACGGGAAATATTATATTTAAAGATTTTGTTATAAATTTTTTAACAGACATAAGCTTTTCACTCGTATTTAAAAATATTTATAAACGAATTTATTATTTCTGTCATTTTATTTAAATTGATTTTACAAGCGGAATATAAAATTATACTTTCGTCGGCAGTAAAAATTTTATTTGGCCTAACAACGCTTTCAACTGACTCCCTTTTTATAAATTTGCCCATGCTTCATCTTCCTCCGGCGTATCCCAATCTTTAGCCAATGATTTTTCGGAAAAAAGCATTGTTTCGGGAATAGCTTTTAGTTTTTTCGATTTTAAATATCCTATAAAATCCGAGATTTCCGGTAAATATTCTGCCGGAATCAATTCTACTTCGCGTATAAGCTGATTTCTTTCCAACATTATTTTTCATCTCCTGTTATATAAATTTTTTATTTTTTATAATATTCGTCCCAGTCCTCGACCAAAATATCCGACAGTCCCGAATATCTTACTGTTTGCTGATTATTATTTACCATATATTCTATGCTTCCGGCGTCGCCGATTACTATGACCATATTTTGCGCTCTCGTTACTGCCGTATACAAAAGATTTCTCGTGTGCAGTTTCGGGACTTCTTTTGATATTGGCAGTATTATAACGGGATATTCGCTCCCTTGGGATTTGTGTATGGTTATGGCAAAAGCGTGGGTTATTTCATCAAGCGTAAGAAAATCATACTCGACTGTTTTGTCGTCGTCAAACTCGATTGTTATCAATTCGTTCATGTTGTCGATTGACTTTACCGTTCCAATATCCCCGTTGTATATACCGATTCCTGTAGAGCCGTCTTTTTGGGTCCATTCTATCGTGTAATTATTGCGTATCTGCATGACTTTGTCCTGTTCCCTGATAATATGCGACAAGCCTTTTTTTTCGGCTTTGCCGTAATCAAACGGATTAAGTTCGCTCTGCAATAAAATATTCAGATTGCCTGTGCCTGTAACGCCTTTTTTTGACGGGGTAAGCACTTGAATTTTATTTTTTATATCTTCGCCGTATTTTACCGGAAGCCTGCTTTTGCACAAATCCACGACAGTATATGCTATTGCCTGCGGCGAAGTGCGTTCAATAAAGAAAAAATCTTTGTCTTTTGAATCCAGAACCGGCATAATCCCGGAATTTATATTATGCGCGTTAGTGATAATCAAACTCTCTCCCGACTGCCTGAATATTGTGTCAAGCCTGACTGTGTTAAACATATTGCTGCGGATTATATCTCTCAGCACATTTCCCGGGCCGACTGAGGGAAGCTGGTCTGAATCGCCTATAAATATAAGTTTTGTCCCTGAATTTATAGCCTTGAGCAAAGATTTCAGGAGAAAAATATCCACCATTGATGTTTCGTCTATTATTATAACGTCAAAATCGAGCGGGTCTTCTTCGTTTCTGTTAAATCTCGGCTCAATATCGTCCTCGTAAGTCATTTCCAGCATCCTGTGTATAGTTTTGGCTTCCATCCCGGTTGCCTGTGTCATGCGTTTTGCCGCCCGCCCTGTCGGAGCGGCAAGCGCGATTTTTTTGTTCATTTGTGAAAAAATGCCTATCAATGCTTTAATTATAGTAGTTTTTCCCGTTCCCGGACCGCCGGTCAAAATAAATACGCCGCTTTTCAGCGCATATAAAACTGATTTTATTTGCTCGTTTGTATATTTTATATGCTCGCTCTGCTCTATCGAAGCAAGCCGCAGTTTTACTTCATCTTCGTCGGTTTTATTATATTTGCCGTAATTATCCAAATCTATCAGTTTGCGCGAACAATATTTTTCTGTATTATAAGTCGTAAATTCATATACAGCCTGCTTGTTTCTGATTTGCCTGACGATAAATTTTCTTTCGCTGGTTAATTTATCAAAAACTTCTTGAATATATTTTTGGTCTACCCTTAGCATTGAAGCCGAAGCGTGCATTAAATTATCATACGGGATAAAAAGATGCCCGTTTGTATTCGCGTTGCGGCTTAAAATATATTTTATCCCGGCATAAATCCTGTTTTCAGAATCTTTATTCTGACCCAGAGAACTTGCGAGTTTGTCGGCGTTTTCAAAATTTACGCCATACACGCTGTCGCACAGTGAATAAGGGTTTTCTTTTATTATCTCTACTGCTCCCGCGCCGAATTGTTTATATATCCTGACAGAAGTAGGCATATTAAAATAGCTTGAACAAAACGATATGACCTGCCTCTGGCCGAACTGCTGCTTAAAATCTTCTGAAATTTCGTTCGCTTTTGCATGGGTTATACCTTTGACGTCGGCGAGCCATTCAGGGTGATTTTCAATCACTTCAAAAGTATCCTCTCCAAAGTGGTCAACTATTCGCTTAGCCGTGACTTTCCCGATACCCCTAACAATTCCCGAAGAGAGATATTTTATTACGGCCTTTCTTGACGACGGCAGTTTTTTTTCGTAATACTCAGCTTTGAACTGCCGCCCGAAAGACTGGTGAACAGTCCATTTGCCTACTGCCGATATATTTTCGCCCTCAGACAAAAATGGCATAACTCCGTTGACGACGGCAAGTTCGTCGTCTGTCTCTATTTCGCAGACAGTATAGCCGTTGTCTTCATTCTGGAATATAATTTTGCTCACAGTTCCGTCGATAGTTATAAAATCTTCTTCCGGATTATCGCGATTAATAATATTGGCAGCGTTAAAGTCGCCCAAAAAAACACTTCCTCTGAAATTTGTAAAAAATCTATCTATAATTATTATACTATTATACTACAAATAACAATACGATTTATATATTTTTTTTGATTTTTTTATAAAAAATAAAAATTTTTTCTAATTTTTCTAAGATTATATAAATTTTTGTATAAATTTTCAATAAAAGGCAAAAATATCAATAATTAATATTAATAAATATCACAACCCGGCAATAAAACTATAAATTAAAAATTAACGGAGGTCATAAAATTTTATGAATTTCAAAGCAAGAAGCGGCAACATAACAAAAGTTCTTTATATAGTTCTGGTATTATGCATTACAAGCATAATGTTTTTGAGCATTTATTCTATGTTCAATCAAAAAGAAAATCCGGAAAACCAAAACGATAAAGAAAACAATCTTAACAATTTTAATATAAACAGCGACAGCGCGTTACAAAACGATGCAGCCTATGACGACAGCGAAGACGCTATTTTAGATTTATTCAGAAAAAAAGAGGCAGAGACAACAAAAGCAACAGAAGCCCCAACTCAAAAACCTACTCAGCCGCCGGCGGTTACTGAAAGCCTGACAACTCCGGTTTTACCGACAGAAAATACTATAATCTCTCCTGATTCAGAACAGGGTGATCAAACAGCAACGACAGATAAAACAGCCGATATTATAATTGACCCGGAAGAAGACGCAATCGAGGTGTTATCTGTTCCCGTAATTTATATAAAACCTGTGGCGGGATATGTGTCTAAAAGCCATAATCCCGACACGCCCGAATATTCTATAGCAATGAACGATTACAGGACGCACATGGGCGTTGATATTGACAGCGACGTCGGAGTCAAAGTAAAAGCCGTGGCCGACGGGGTTATATCAGATATATACGACGATCCGCTCATGGGTAAGACCGTAGTTATAGACCACGCCGAAAATATTCAGTCTATATATATGAATTTGCAGGACGCTTTGCCTAAAAATATAACTGTCGGAACAACCGTAAAAGCCGGAGACGTTATCGGCGGGGTAGGGGAGACTGCGCTTATAGAAATATATGACGTTCCACACCTGCATTTTGAGATGAAAAAAGACGGCAGTTATACAGATCCTCTTGAATATATCAAATAATTCAAATATAGTAGGGGCGCGCATTGCGCGTCCGCGGAATGCCCGCTGGGCATTCCCTACACAAATCATCATTATCAAGCTGTTTCACTATAATATAAATTATCGCTATTTTTTCTAACTGAATTAAATAAATTTACAGCGGAGAGATTGCATTTCGCATATATGCGTGGGTGCGGTCTCTCCGTTGTTTTTATATTTATAATTTAACAAACAAAGATTTATCATTGTTTTTATTTATGCCAACAAGAAAAATATTATTCTTATCCGGATTATCAAGCCAATGCAATATTGTCTCTTTAACGCAAAAACTCATCGGCAAATCTTTTATATCTTTAAAATCAACCCAATGAAAAACCCCCTCGTCGCAATATGGCGGCTCAAATTCACTGCCGACTTTTCCGAAATAATAATAAAGGTTTTGTATTTCGCCACGCGTTCTGTTGACCTGCGTGATTATATAACGTAAATCAAGATTTAAAATATTTTCCTGTGAAATACCAGCTTCTTCTTTTATTTCCCTGTAAATTGCCGCAGGGAAATTTATTTTTCTCGGATTGCTCAATTCTTCATGTTCTAAATGACCGCCTATGCCCGACCACATTCCGGGTCCCAGTTCTTTGTGCATTCCCCGTTTCATCAGCAATACTTTATTTTGATATGTAAGAAATGCCCCGACTAATAAACGCGTGTGCATAATTATTTTTCTCCCGGTATTATATATTTTTGATATATAATACATAGGGGCGACCCTTGCGGCCGCCCGTGAATTTAATATATTTTAATTTTTCTTTGCCGATTTATTTACATGCTCGCTCAGTATTTGCGGAGCTATGAGTTTCTTTATATCGTTTAAAATATCCTCGGTGTTTATTTTTTTAAGTTTAGCTTCCTGTTTTAATATAATCCTGTGGGCGATAGCGGGAACATACATGCTTAAAATATCTTCGGGGATTATATAATCCCTCTTTTCCAGAAACGCCCTCGCCTGAGACAGTCTCATCAATGACAGCGAAGCCCTCGGGGAAGCCCCGAGCGTTATATACTGATGATTTCTTGTTTTGGCGACGAGTTCGACCATATATTTATAAAGGGTTTGGTCTATGTGAATGTTTTTAACTATATTCTGCGCTTTTATAATATCGTCCGCTTGTATTATCGTCCGGATTTTATCTATAGGGTTTTCGGTTTTTCTGTCTGAAACCATTTTAATTTCGTTTTCAGTATCTGGATAGCCTACAGAGATTCGCATTATAAACCGGTCAAGCTGGGCTTCGGGCAACGGGTGAGTGCCGACGAATCCTATAGGATTCTGCGTCGCTATAACCATAAATGGCGTAGGGACCTGATGGGTTTTGCCGTCTACTGTTATAGTCCCTTCTTCCATGACTTCAAGCAGGCTCGATTGCGTTTTGGGCGAAGTCCTGTTGATTTCGTCGGCGAGAAGAATATTGCACAAAGCCAATCCTTCTTTATATTCGAGTTCGTTTGTAGTCTTGTTGTATATAGAAAAACCGGTTATATCAGAGGGCATAACATCCGGGGTAAACTGCGCCCTTTTGTATTTCAGGCCTATGATTTTTGACAGGGCCGACGCGAGGGTCGTTTTACCCACTCCCGGAACGTCTTCGATTAAAACGTGCCCCTGACACAAAAGAGAGATAATAGTCATTTGTATAACGTCTTTTTTGCCCAGTATAATATTTTCAGTCTGTTCTATTATTTTTAATACGTTTGAATGGGATTCAAGAAAATCGTTCTGATTAATTGCTTTTGACACATTTGATATATCAGATATATTTGTAATATCCGCCACCTCCAAAATTATATAAAATCCTGTATATTATTATTTTACCACATAAACCCCAAAAGTCAAGTGATAAATTATAAAAAATTTACACTTTTTTTGTCGTCCATTTCCCTTTTGAGAATCTCCAGAATCCCAAAATAAGCCTCAGCATCTGGTCAAATATAAGAGATAACCACGCTCCCGTGAGGCCTAATCCCATAGGATAACATAAAAACCATGTCACTAACGGGCGTATAAAAGTTATGCTCACAAAAGAAATTATCGCGACAAATTTCGTGTCCCCCGCTCCGCGGAGCGAGCCGTTGACTACAACCTGCGAAGTCTGAAACGGCGAAGAAATAGCAATTAATATTATAATCACAACGCCCATTTTTATCACTGCTTCTGTATTCGTGAACAGTCCTATAAAAAAATAACGGCCGAATATAAAAATAAAAACCAGTACGCTTGAAATACAAATCGCGAGCCTCTGAGACGCTTTGCCGTAAATAATCGCCATATCGGGCCTTTCTGCCCCAAGGCTCCTGCCAACGAGCGACGAAGAGGCTATGCTTAATCCGTCGCCGAACGTAAAAGACATATTCTGCAAACTCATGCAAATAGTATATGTAGCAATCGCGGGAACCGTGGGCGTATCAAGCCCCGCGACCAGTCTTGCATAAGTAAAAAATCCTATGCGCATACATATCTGCTCGACAAACGCTGAAGAACTCACGTTCAAAACGCCTTTTAATGTTTCAAGTTTTAATTTAAAATTAGAAATTTTAAATTTTAATTTTAAAAACCTGTCTTCTTTGGCTCTAACAGTTATATTTAAGATACAGATAATAAACGCAACGATATTACCCGTAACCGTAGCGATCGCCGCACCTTTGACCATAAGTCTGGGAAACCCTAAATTTCCGTTTATAAGCAAATAATTAAATATTAAATTTATAATATTTGCCGTAATATTCGTGTACATTGATATTCTTGTGTTTCCAACGCCCCTCTGGGCAGCGTTCATGATCATGCTCAGAGACGCAAATACAAATCCTACCGACGTTATTTTAAAATACTGCACTGCAAAGTCAAGTATCCGAGTATCTTCTCTCGCTCCCGCAAACAGCATTAACGGCCGCGCGAAAACAAATCCCAGAACTCCCATTGTAATAACTATCAAAAAGCATACTATAAGACTTTGCATAAGCGTTTCGTTGGCTTTTTCCCTGTTGTTTTCGCCTTTTCGCCTCGCGACGACGGCCGTTACGCCGACATTTAAAGAAAAAATAGCCGCAAACAAAATCATTCTCGGCTGTCCGGTTATTCCAACTCCCGCAATCGCGTCGTCGCCAAGAGACCCTCCTAACGCGCCGACCATTACAGTATCGCATAACCCGATAAGCCCTACTAAAAAAGCTTCAAGAATCGAAGGCCATGCTGTCTGCAGGGCAATCGAGTAAACTTCTTTTGATTCAGGCAGTTGATTATCTGTGCGCTGTTTAGGTTTGAGCATATAATTCACAGAGAAGATACGCCTTAATATCCCGGCCAAAAAATTTATCTCCTTTTTGTTTTAACAACATATAATATAAACATAGAATAACTGCGAATAACCCCGCAAAATTTTTATTCTATAAAATATATCAAATTCCTCACCAAAACAGGGCGGTTAATAAATCGCTCTGTTTTCAAATTTTGTCTGTTTCATGCTTTGTAAATTATTTGCCCTGTCTTATAGATATTTTTAACGAAGCCGCTTTTATCTTCTTTGCTGTCAAGCAAGACAGGCTCGATATCAAAACTAATATCTTCCGTTAAATGCCACAGACGGCTTGATGTTTTCAACCAATCGCCATTAAAACCGTCAAAAATTACAGCTACGTCAATATCGCTGTTTTCGTGAGGATTGCCTTTGGCGTATGAACCATAAAGAACAATGGCGGCGGGCGAAATTTCTTTTTTCACAATATCGGCGTATTGTTCAACTTTGTTCATAACTGTTTCTTTATCCAGCATAGAAATTCCTCCGTTTTTTTAATAAGTTCCTGACATTTATTTTTTGTAAGCATAGTTGAAAGTTTTTGCTTGTATTCGGGATACCGGGCTTCTATATTTAATGGATTTAACTCTCTTATAAAATCTTTTTGTTTTTCGTTTAATTTATTCGAGAGGTCAGCATTTTTAGCCAATTTCATAAGATGATGTATTTTGGGCGGAATATCTCCGTCAATACAATCTCCCGCGATTATCGCTTTCAATCCTTTTTCAACAACTTGATGGCACATAAAACCGACATACAAATATCTGTCTGTCTGCAACATTGCCTTTGCGGTTTCCATATCATATTCTGCTAAATCAAGCCAATAATCTATCCTTTCGTCCATTAATATCTCTACCTCTTTTGTATTATTATGAATATTTCACCAAAACAGGGCGGTTAATAAATCGCTCTGTTTTCAAATTAATTTTGCGTTTAACGTATATTATGCTTATTTTGAACGTTTACAGTTTTCTCGCCTTAATTACGAAAACTTTTGGAATCATTCTTACCCTTTTAACGGATTCATTATTCTCGTCGCATGATTGTAAAATTTTCTCATCAGGTTTCTCAATCATTTGCTCAATGAAAAATCCTGCCTTAGCCAGTGCGTTCACATAGGTTGACACCATACGGTTTGATAGTGTGAACACTTCTCCGTCAAGGGAATCCGAATACCATGATTCATCAAAATAACTTTTTCTAAAAACATATCTATCATTTTCGGCAACGACGCATTTATGGATTTGATGTGACCAGCTAAAAACAAACACGCCGCCTTTTTTTAAGTAAGAAGCGATTCGTGAAAAGGTAACATCAAGGTCAGTAGTCCAGCCTATAGCGTAAATTGCATAGACAATATCGAAATATTCCTTTGGAATACCACATTCCTCTTCCATAGGAGAACAAATCAATTTTGCCGAAAGACCACATTCAATTAAGTATTGTTTTGTTTGCTCGATTTGTTTTTCGGAAATATCAAGTCCCCATAATTCGGCTGCTTTACGCTCACCCAAGTATTGCAAAGAGTGACCTCGACCACAACCAATTTCCAATACCTTTTTTCCCGATACATCATCAAAAAGGTGATGATTTTCTTCGGAGATAAAAGCACCTAACGTCGGTAACGCGGTTACCCCTATGACATCACTGCCTTTTTCATCCCATAGAGCTGTATTTATTTCATGGATTGTATTTTTGTTCATATCGTGACCCTCTGTTCAAAATATAAATTTCCTACAGTCAGTATCAATATCTCCCGTATTTATCCACAGCTTTATACATCGCCTCGAAATTCTCAAACTTAGCGTCGTCGATAAGCGCGCCCGTGTCAAACATAAATCCCCCGCCGTCCATACATTCGCCGAACAATCTTTTAATATATTCGTCAATCTCTCCCGGAGTGCCGTAAGATAAAAGATAATTAGGCATATTTCCCGCAATGCACGCTATATCTTTCAGTTCTTTTTTAGCTTTGACCATATCAATCCACTCAAAATCATAAATTACTTTGCCTTTCGGCACGTCTTTCAGATAATCAAATCTTGTATTATATTCTCCCTCGCAGTAAATAACCGGAACAAGATTTTTTTCGGTCAGCGCAACTATATATCTTTGCAGTGTCGGCCAGTAGAATTTTTTATACATCTCGTCTGACATAAAACTGTCAACGCCTTTGTGAAGCCAGAACCAGACATACGGAGTCGCAGCGTTTTCCGAGCCTTTTATAGTATCTTCGATTGCGTAATCCGTGATTTTCTCTACAAGTTCAAGCACATTGTCCGGCTGGTCGTATAAATCAGTCAGTATTCCCGTAGTGCCTCTGAGAGAATCGCCGAGCATATCAAACGGAGCATAAGCAAATCCGGCGTAAGCGAGCGGCACGCCGAATTTGTCGCGCATTTTTACCCTGTAATCTCCAAGATAACCGAACCATTTGTTTATTATTTTAGCAGCGTCGGCAGCGGCTTGCATAGAGTTTATCACTTCGTCGTCAAACGCCGAGAAAGTCCCGAGAAACCCAAACCACATCGCGTTTCTCGTGTATAATTTTTTAAACCCCTGCATCGCCGCAAAAGACCGCGGGATCCATTTTGTATTCATGAAATTCGACATATCTCTTATAGCTTCAAGATATTCGTCGGATTTCATATATTCGTCTTCTATGTACTGATACATGACGTTATCTTCGTCAACTCCGTGACCGGGCCAACGGAACCAGTTTATGCCGATTGTTTCAAGAGCCTGAGCGGGGAAAATCATAATCGGATCCCAGCCTAAGTCAGGTTTGAAATCCTCAAAAAATTTATCAAAACAACTTTCGGTTTGCGTGTAATCATACATGCACTCTTTTATAGTCTTATTGCCGTAATACACCGGGAATGCTTCCATTACAGGGATAAACGGCACTTTGTCAGGCTCTTTTAATTTAACGCAGTCCGCGACTCTTTTTATTCTCTTTTGATATTCCAGATTAATATTAATATCGGACATAAAACAAATACCTCTTAAATATTAATTATTTTAATTAACGTGAAAAATTTTTCGCCTATCAAAGTCCCCTTTAAAAAAGAGGCTTTATCGGGAGAGTGCTGATTTTATTATTTATTTCGCTTTATTGTTTTTTATATACTCTTTAATTATATTATTTATTTCTTTGTTTTGTTTGTTTATAGCCAAAAACAAATATTGCTGTTCAATCATAATTTCAGAATCATCGACTATATAATATTGATTCTCATTATCGGGATTTGCCGTATAATCTTTGAGTTCGTTAAGTTTGTTGGCTTTATATGTTTTTAATTTAATCTCAATATCTTTGACTGTTTCTTTATCTTTCGCTTCTATAAGAATTAAAATCTCCGCGCTGTTCACGTCCATTTCTTTGAGCATTATAATCTGGGCAGCATCTTCTTCCGATATTCCGAATTCATCGCTGATTTTCCCGGAATTATACGGCACAGTATTTGACAGATCGATTTTTTCCCCGATAACGTCGGCTAAATCCCATAATTCTATATTTATCTCGCTCTCCTGCCCGCATGAAAATAACATAGCGGCACAAAACAAAATCAATACAATTATAATAATTAAAACTTTAGTTTTTTTCATATTTTTTATTTCTCCAAAAAGATTTTATATTTTGTTATTATAGATTATAGCTATTTAATAGGGTGATAAAGCAGATATTCCACAAGCATATCATAAGCTGGCACAGTCAGGTGACAATAACCGTCAGAAGACAAATCCTCAGGCAAACAGTTCCGGCTGTCTCTTATTGCCGCCGCGTAATCAATAAAATAAATATTGTTTTCTTTCGCAAATTCTAAAAGCGCATTATTAGCTTCTATTATTACATCGTTGTTAAGCTCATATTTTTGTTGATTGGCGACAAGAGGGGTCACTGACATTATTACGATATTTTTATCGGGATTTTTTTCTTTTATCCTGTCGATAAGCCGTGAGTAATATTTGACAAAATCAGACACTTGAGCAAATGTGAGGTCGTTAAGCCCTAAGCATATAAAAACGTTTTTTACGTCTTTTTCCGCGATAATATCTTCGGGCAGGGTCTGTTCGCCATTAAGTTTAGGGTGAGCGGATGAAGCTGAAATCGGCTGCAGCGCGTAATAAACCCCGTATTTTCCAACAGCTACGACGTTTACTTCTTCCAAAACAGTTTCATCGTTGAATTTTATTTTAGTATTAAATAATTCAAATCCCGAAGTTACGGAATCTCCGAGAAAGACAATATTTTTGAAATATTCATAAGGCTCCGGAATAGTATCGCTCAACGGGACCGCTCCGTATTGCGTCTCTATGTTTCGCCCGTTTGGCGGCGGTTCTATTTTATCATCAGTACCCGGTATCTCGATTGCGTTGTCTAACATATACTGCAAAGAATACGGCGGCTCAGGTTCAGGATTTTCTGTTATATTTTCTATGTCTTCCGTAAATTCAAAACTGTCTGTGTTTTCAGAACTTATTGAATCTTCTGTATCTCTTAGACTTGTTTGATTGGCTAAATTCTCAGAATCTGTATCAGGCTCCGGAACTGCCGGCAAAGGTTCAAGTTCCTGATTGCCCGACGGCTCTTCTTCTTGCGAATTATAAGCCAAAAAAGAAGTCGCGCCTGAAATATCACGGGCATTTTCAGCTGGCTCATCCGGTTTTTTTTTGCTCAGGAGATCATATATATTATCTCTGTAAATAAATAACGCGGTTAAAACTATTAATAACATAATAAAAACAGCAATTAAATTTATAATAAAACTGATTTTTTTGTCGCTATCCATTGTTTTTCATGTCTCCCTTTCGCTCATCGCCCGGCCTGTGGCTGCGTGAATATACTATTTCCCCATATATCAAAAGCCATATAAACAGGAAAATCCCTGACTTCAAGTTCTTTTACAGATTCGCAGCCAAGTTCTTCGAAAGCTATTGTCTTTATTGATTTTATGCAGTTTGAATAAATTGCCCCCGCGCCTCCAATGGCACAAAGATAAACCGCTCCGTATTCTTTCATCGCATCGCATATTTCGGGGTTTCTCCCGCCTTTGCCGATCGTGCAGGCAAGACCCATCTTTAAAAGCTCCGGAGTATACAAATCCATCCTTTTTGACGTAGTAGGACCGCATGAACCTACTACGATTCCGAGTGGATTTATTTTTGGCGCAGAAGTCGGGCCGGCATAATATATAACGCTGTCTTTAATATCAAAAGGCAGCGAAATATTTTTGCTTATCATTTCAGAGAGTTTTTTATGCGCCGCGTCGCGCGCAGTATAGATAATCCCGTTTAAATACGCTTCGTCCCCGGCTTTAATATCAATTATATCTTCTCTTATTCTATTTGTGTATATTTTTTTTTTCATAAAATAAATATTTAAAAATAAATTTATTTCTACTGTTCGTTGTTTATGCTGTCATATATAATATTTATAGTGCCTTCGATATCTGACATGTGAAGCATATAATTATCTGATATTTCTTTGTATTTTTGTATAATATCTTCAAACTCGTTTTTGATAAAGCCATATTTGTCTTTAAATTCCGCCATATTTTTCATGTTTTCTTCAATGACGGCTTCTTTTTTAGCGTACGCGTTTCCGACAATCGCGTCTGCCTCGAGTTTAGCGTTCCCGATGATATTTTCAGCTTCTGCCGCAGCTTTGAGCGAAATATCCTCGGCAGTTTTTTTAGCCGAATATATAATTCCTCCAAGGTCTGCGGTAATACTCTCGTAAATTTTCTGCTCGTCGGATTCTACAATTTTATTTTCTTCGACGTTTGTTTTTAGCTCGGCATTCTCATATTCAAGCTCAGTTGTTTTATCTTTTAATCCCAGAAGTGCGCGAAGGCCTGAATCTATTTCATCTGAAATCACAGCTTTAGGCGCTATATCCGTAATATTTGCGGCATAATCTATATTTTTCCCTCTTGCACTTTCGATATCAAGGGCATAGATAAATTTTTTCAGCAGATTAAGCAAAAATAATTTTTCCGATTCGCATTCAGCAAGTTGAAACGATAATTGATTTACAGCCTCGGCGTTTTGCTCAAATTGATTAAATTTATTAGTAGTTTCAACAGAAATAGTTTCCGGTTTTTCGCTCTCTTCTTTTAATTGCTCGATTTCTTTTGTAAGATCGCCTATAAGCTCCTGATATTTTGCAATTTCAGTTAAATCGGGGATTTCACCGTTTGCGTCATTTCCGGATTCCAACTGAATCCGCAAATTATTGATTATTAAATCCTTTTCGTTTAATTCGATAGTTAATCTGTTGATTTCGTCTATTTGATTCTGCGTGATTTCATCTGATTGTAATTGCGTAGACCAGCTATCTGTTTCAATTTCAGAATTGCTGATTTCACTGGTTTTAGCGTCAAGTTCCATTTTAAGTTTCGCGATATGCTCTTTATATCTTTCTTCGTTTACGGCATAATCTTTGCTCAGTTTAGCTATATATTCGGCGACGTCATCTTTATTGAACCCTCTGAAACTTTCCCTGAAAAAATTATTGTTTTCTCCTAAATTCATATAAAACAAAGCCTCCCAGAATTTTTTTTATTTATATAATATTATATTTTATCATATAATATTATATTTTTCAACAACAAATATTAAATAAAATATTATATTTTTATTCGAAAAATCAGGGCAAACACAAAGTCTGCCCCTGTAAAATCAAATAATAACCCTTTTTTATCTTTTTGTTTTTATTTTTTATCGCTGGAGCAAAAATCTGCCGTATTTTATTTGCGAGTAAAGCCTCGAGAATATATAAATTACAATAGCGATCTGCGAGGCATAAACTATTTGGTCGTTATTGGTCGTAAGTATCCAGAACGACGACCATACCAGATTCGGGAGCGACGAAGCCGCCACTATAATCAAAGAGATATACGAAAAAGTAAAAAATCTCGATGTTTCGCGCCTTCCCACAATCATTCTCGATTCTGACACAAAATAAGTAGATAAAGCGAGAAAACTTAAAAGCTCATATATTCTAACAGGCGAGTTTACATTTTTGCTCATATCGAAAAAGCACTTGAAAACATTTAAAAATGACCATATTATCGGCATAAACGAAAATATTATATGCGCGGAGGAATATTTATAATTATTATCTTCTTCTTCATTTTCAAGCCCTATCTCGTTATTTTCTGACAGCAGCGCAATATTTTCTCCTATATCAAAATTGAGAGCGGCAGTTTTAAAAAAATATACTGAACTTAAAATAGAGATAAAAAATATTACAAAATCAAGCGGGTAAAGACTTAAATATTCAAAAAAATGTTCAATAAAAGACGGATTTATTTGAATTGCGCCTGTGGAATTTACCGGGTTCATAAAAGAATATATCTGAAATACAGAATTTGCGACAAACAAAAATCCGGTAAGAGACGCGGAAAACACCTGAGCCTGCGTTCCCTGAACAAAGCAATCGACAGCTTCGGTATAATTATGGCTTTCTTTTTTTCTTTTATAAATAAAAAACGAAATAATATATATAGCAATAACGCAGGCGGCTACGATATAATCAAAAGACAATATAAATATATTTGCTTTATCTGTATAAAAATGCACCTCTTCGTGCATGTAAAATCTCGCAAGGACCATTCGCACCGCAACAAATGCGAATACCAGAATGCTTATGCATAAAGCAAATTTTTTGTTTTTTCGTTTTATTATATTATGAACGGCTTCGTCAAACATAAACATTTTTACCCCTATAAATTAAAATCTATTTATATTCTATAATTTTTAATATAAAATACAGTATTTTGAAAATTTATATATAATAACCAATATTATATACGAAAAAAGCCTGAATATTAAGAAGAATTTGTAAAAACATTTTGACGAACGTAGTTTTTCTGTATAATTTAATTATATTATTTTATATTATTATGATTTTTCATAAAAATATTTTTTCTTTCATAATAATTACTATAATTATATAATCATAACGGAATTGGTGAAACATGAAATATTTGGGGATATTATTTATATTTTTATTTGCTTTTGCAATTTTTGTGACTTTTACGGTTATAGCCGAAGGGGATATAGAAAATATATTAAATACGGCGGACGAACAGAACGGATTATTAAATCCTGATGAAACTGATAATATTCAGGTTTTTAAAAATTATATTATAAAAGAAAATGAATTTGCCGAACCGGAAAATTTTATAAATTCAAAAACTTCTGAATATTTTAAATATTCAGAATATAGCGGTGAAAATACAAAAAATATAGAAAAACAGATTATCATATCAGTCTACGACGCTAAAACAAATGAAATCGAATCGATTGATTTGAACGAATATTTATGCGGGGTTGTTTTTTCTGAGATGCCGTCGAGTTTTGAAATCGAGGCATTGAAAGCTCAGGCAGTCGCGGCAAGAAGTTTCTGTGTCTATAAAATGCTCTGCTCGACTGACGCAATCAGGGAAGAACATCACGGGGCCGATATATGCAATGATTATACGCATTGCAAAGATTATATAAGCTATGAAAACGCCTGCGAAAAATACAGTGAGGAATATATACTGCCTCTGTGGGAAAAGATAAAAAACGCAGTATGGGATACAGAAAATGAAATTATTACTTATGAATCCGAACCCGCGATAACCGTATTTCACGCAATATCCGGGAAAGAAACAGAATCGGCTGAAAATGTCTGGGGAAACGCAGTGCCATATCTTGTCTCTGTGCCGTCGGAAGAAGAAAACAACAAAAATGAGATAAGAAATTATATTACGGAGAGCATATATAACGCAGACGAATTTAAAGATATATTGATTTCAAACGGATTTAGTTTGCGCGCTGATTTTTCAAAAAACGAATCTGTATGGGTTACAAATATTAAATTAAATTCATCCGGCAGGGTAGATACTGTAGATATATGCGGCAAAACAGTCACAGGAAGAAGGCTTCGCGAGATATTTGCTCTACGTTCGACTGATTTTACTTTGGAATATAAAAATCAGGCGTTTATTTTTACTGTGATCGGTTACGGCCACGGTGTGGGAATGAGCCAGTACGGCGCGAATTTAATGGCGAAAGAAGGCAAAAATTATAAAGAGATTTTATTGTGGTATTATACCGGGGTGGAAATAAATCAGGCGGGTAAGTTTTTTTGAAACAAAAAAATAAGACGGGATTTTCTCCTGTCTTATTGTGTTTTTATATGTACTGTAGATAATATTGATAATTACGAAGAAACGGCAAATTGAACCGTTCCCGGCAAAATGCTTATTAGTAGGGGACGGCGTCCTCGACGTCCCGCCGAAAAAACCGGCGTTAAATCATATTTGCGGGCTGTCTGGGACGCCAGCCCCTACTATTCATACCGTACTTATATAAATTATATTCGTTTTACAAAAATTTTTTTAATGCATATAATATTTTATTCTATTGCTAATTATACGCTATTTCACAGGCAAATACAATACTTTGCCGTGAATTTTTCTGCAAATTTATTTACCCGCACTAATCCTGACTTAAATTAATATTATATTAATGGGAAAAGAATTATAAAAATTTTTTTCAAAGCATGTTTAAAAAATAAAAATAATGACAAAATAATAATATAGAGTAAAAACATAGAAAGTATATAAATTTACGGAGAGTGAATATAAAATGACAATAAAAAGAGGCGATATATATTACGCCGATTTAAGCCCGGTGATAGGCTCGGAACAGGGCGGGCTACGTCCGGTATTGATTGTGCAGAACGATTTGGGCAATAAATACAGCCCCACGGTTATTGCAGCCGCTATAACTTCGCAGATAAATAAAACAAAACTTCCTACGCATATAGAATTATACGCGGAAAATTTCGGACTCGCGAAAAATTCGGTAATATTACTGGAACAGGTAAGAACTATAGATAAAAGACGCCTGAAAGAAAAAATGGGACATCTTGACGACGGCTTAATGAATCAGGTAAACGATGCAATATCAGTTTCATTCGGGCTTTCAGAGATGGAACAGGCGCAGAATTATTAATCTAATCATATCGGTCTACATAGATATAAATAACTAAAAAAATAAAACATGGATTTTAAAATCTATGTTTTATTTTTTTGTGATAAATCAGTCGCTTAAAAATAATTGCGCTGTAAATAATATGAATATCCCCAAAGCCCTCTTTCGCAAAAGGGGGATGTCGCCGCAGCGACAGGGGGATTCCTCAATTTGACGCTGCTTGTGGAGAATCACCCGTCACGCTAACGCGTGCCACCCTCTTTTGCGAAAGAGGGCTTTTAACTTTTTCTTTTACGTTTTCTTCATATTTTTTTTATGAAATAATATATTGCAAATTTTGACGGATTTTGATATAATAAAATTATAAATATTGAGAGGCGTTGTATTATGACAAAAAATATAAAAAAAGTTTCGCCGGGTGAGCTTGCGAAAATATTAAGCGATAATCTTGATTTTGTTCTGGAATTATATATCTTAAACGAAAATAAAATTTGCGTTAAACCGGTTTATAAATTTATCGAGGCGTTTGCCGGTGATATAAATATCCCGGATTTTGCGATGATATATTCAGAATTTGACGAGCCGGAAGAAATTTTTATCTCTGTAAATTCACTAAACTCATTAGATTCAAATAAATTCGGAGAAATATTACGCAAATATAAAAATTATAAATATATTTTTCACGGCGATAACGGCGACGGTGAATTATGCGAAAGTTTTTATTATGATAAAAAGACAAAAAATCATATAAATTCAGAATTAGGTTTTAAATTGTTGGCTTTGGACGATAAAAATTTAAAAAATATATTTGAGAAAGACAGCGATTCTTATTTAAGCAAAATTTTTGAGGATTTTATCGAAAATAAAATTTATCATGACTGCGGGATAATCGGCGAATATGATAAAAATAATAATTTTACCGGTTATCTCGCGTATTATGAAATCGCTGAAAATATCAGGGATATTTCGTATATTTATGTTGGAGAAAAATACAGGGGCAGGGGATACGGCAAAAATTTATTGAATTTTTTCGTGAATAAAAACATAAGCGAAAATAAAATTTCTTATTATTCTTACGCCGACGGCGAAATTTCTGAAGATCTTGCGAAATCCTGCGGCTTTTTGCCATGCGCGAAAAGATATGAAATTGAGAAAAGATAAATTATTGAAATATATAACGGGAGAAATATAAAAAAATGACCGGTGAGATATATGATATTGCAATTATCGGCGCTGGAGTCGTCGGCGCATTAACGGCGAGAGAACTAACTAAATATAATCTTAAAATTGCGCTGATAGAAAAAGAATCAGACGTCGCGATGGGAACAAGCAAAGGCAATTCAGCGATAGTTCACGCCGGATTTGACGCGGAATCCGGGACGTTAAAAGCTGAATTAAACGTGAGAGGCTGCGAAATGATGCAGTCTGCCTGCGATGATCTGGGCGTGCATTATAATAAAAACGGCTCGCTTGTATGCGCTTTTGACGATAAAGAAACAGAGCATTTGAAAAAACTAAAAAAACGCGGCGAAGACAACGGAGTAGAGGGGCTTGAAATTATATCGGGCGATAAAAAATTATTTGACTTGGAGCCGAATCTGTCAAGGGAAATCAAAGCGGCGTTATACGCTCCGACGGCAGGGATTGTCTGCCCGTATTTTCTCACGATTGCGGCGGCGGAAAACGCCGTTTTAAACGGCTGCGATTTGTTTTTGAATTTTACCGCAGGGGCGATTATTAATCGCCCGCAATATTTGACTATAAAAAGCATTGACAAACGTGAAATAAACGCAAGATACATCGTGAATTCTGCGGGATTATATTCAGACGAGATTGCGTTAATGTGCGGCGACGGCGAACAGATAAAAGATTTTGAGATAATCCCGCGAAAAGGCGAATATATGCTGATGGATAAAAAAGCCGGGGCTTTTGTAAATTCTATTTTATTTTCTGTGCCCTCGGACAAAGGCAAGGGCATACTTGTTTCGCCTACGGTTGACGGCAATTTAATCATAGGACCAAACGCAGTGGAAACAGAAAAAGACGATGTTTCTACAACAATACAGGGGCTTAAAGAAATCGAAGATAGCGCGAAAAAACTTGTGCCGTCGCTTAATATGCGTCAGGTCATAACTTCTTTTGCGGGAGTGAGAAGCACTCCTAAAAATCACGATTTTAATATATTTCAATCTAAAAATATCCCTGAAGTTCTGCATTTAATCGGCATAGAATCTCCCGGACTTGCGTCGTCCCCCGCGATTGCGGAGTATGCCGTGGATATGCTAAAAGATATGGGCCTGAACCTGACAGAAAATATAAATTTTAATCCGAAGATAATCAGGCGCAAATCGTTTAACTTAATGAATAACGGCGAACGCGCCGAGGCTATAAAAAAAAATAAATTATATTCTAAAATTATATGCCGGTGCGAAACGGTAACGGAAGCCGAAATAGTTGAATTTATACACAGTTTATGTCCCGCAGCGACGGTCGACGCGATAAAGCGCAGGACTCGCGCGGGAATGGGAAGATGTCAGGGAGGATTTTGCTCGCCGAGAGTCGTGGAGATATTATCTCGTGAATTGAGCATAGATATGTTAAACGTGACAAAAAAAGGCGAGGGGTCATATATTCTGACGGGGAGGACGAAGTAGGATTAAATGAACATATTAAAAAAAGATTTAGTCATAATCGGGGGAGGACCTGCGGGATTAGCCGCCGCGCTTGAAGCGAAACGTCAGGGAATTAACGAAAAAGATATTTTGATCGCTGAAAGGGATTCGGAACTTGGCGGGATTTTAAACCAGTGCATACATGCCGGATTTGGGGTTCATATATTCGGCGAGGATTTGACAGGGCCGGAATACGCGACTAAATTTATACGTCAGATAAACGAAGAAAAAATAGAATATTTTTTAAATTCTATGGTTTTAGATTTATCAAAAGACAGGGTTATAACTCTTGTTTCGCCGCAGTCTGGACTGTGTGAAATAGAGGCGAAAGCCGTGATTTTGGCTATGGGCTGCCGTGAGAGGACAAGGGGCGCGTTGAATATTCCGGGGACTCGTCCGTCCGGGATCTTGACTGCGGGAACGGCGCAGAGATTTGTTAATATAGAGGGATATATGCCGGGGCGCGAAGTTGTGATTTTAGGTTCTGGCGATATTGGACTGATAATGGCGAGACGCATGACTTTGGAGGGCGCGAAAGTTAAAATGGTCTGCGAGCTTATGCCGTACTCTAACGGGCTTGCGAGAAATATAGCGCAATGCTTAGGCGATTTTGATATACCGTTGAAATTATCGCATACGGTTGTCGGGATAAACGGCAAAGACAGGCTTGAATCCGTCGTAATCGCGAAAGTTGACGAAAAATTAAGGCCGATAAAAGGCACGGAAGAAATAATAAATTGCGATACTTTGTTGTTGTCTGTCGGGCTTATACCGGAAAACGAACTGACTTCCGATGCGGAAATAACTCTTGACAATATAACCTCGGGCGCAGTCGTGGATGAATCTATGATGACGTCTGTCGAGGGGATTTTCGCGTGCGGGAATGTTTTGCATGTACACGATCTGGTGGATTTTGTGACGGAAGAAGGATATAAAGCGGGCAAATCCGCTGCTGAATATATAAAAAATAATATGCCTGTTCAATCGCGCTTTAGTTCAAGCCCCATTTCGCAAAAGGGGGATGTCGCCGCAGCGGCAGGGGGATTCAGTTTAAACGAATTCGCTTCAAATAAAACGACACTAATTCCCTCGCGAGAACTGCGAAAAAATATGACCAAACAAGAAAAGCATTTGTGGTACGATTTTTTGTATAACCTAAAACCGCAAGTTTTAAAACAGCGTCCAATAGGCAGTTACGTCGTTGACTTTTATTGCCATGCGGCAAAACTTGCGATAGAACTTGACGGAGCGCAGCATTATGAACCTGATGCGATAGAATACGATAAAATCAGGACAGAGTTTATTAATTCTTTAGGTATTGAAGTCATAAGGGTTGACAATAGTGATGTTGACAATAATTTTGTTGGAACGTGCGATAAAATAAAAAAAGCGATTGAGGAGCGGAATCCCCCGCCGTCTGCGGACGGCACCCCCTTTTGCGAAAGGGGGCAGGGGAAAGCTATTTGCGAGACAAAACCTGAAAACGGGGTAAGATATATCGTCCCGCAGAGGGTAACTATATCAAATTTAAAATCCGGAGACAAGTTTTTCTTCAGGGTGGATAATATATATAAAAATTGCAGGATTGTTTTAAAATCCGGCGAAAAAATAATATATTCTAAAAAGAAAATAAAAGCAGTTCCGAGCGAAATGGAAAGCATTATAATCGACGAAAAAATTTTAGACGGGTTAAATAAAATAGATAATATAAAGAATATTGTGATTTGTCTGGAGAAATAGTTTTATGAACACAAAAATTATGACATGCGTGACATGTCCTGTCGGGTGTGAACTGACTGTGGGATACGAAGATAAAAAATTGATTTCTGTTGAGGGAAATGAGTGCAAACGCGGTATAAAATACGCGTCAGACGAGATAACAAACCCGCGCAGGACTTTGACTTCGACCGTTGCTTTAATAAATTATTTGGGCGGCGAAAAAACAAAATTTCTTCCCGTAAAAACAGACAGGCCTATATCAAAAGATAAAATATTCGAGGCTATGAATATAATAAACAAAATAAAAATAAACGCTCCGTTTAATATAAAAATGGGGGATATTTTATATTCTGATTTTACGGAACCAAATATAAATCTTGTGGCTGGCAGGGATATTGAATAGGAGTTGGAAAATATGGGTTTTATTAATCTGACACATACGGGGACAAGAGAAATAGAAACGTCGCGGTTGCTTTTAAGGCGGTTTAATATGAGCGACGCAAACGAAATATTCAGGGAATGGGCAAGCTATGATAACGTGACGAAATATCTGAGATGGGAAAAGCACAAATCAATTTCGGAAACTAAAACTTTTTTGATGAATGTAATAAGCGATTATGAGCGTGTAAATTATTATAATTGGGGGATTCAGCTAAAAGATGAAGGAATATTGATAGGAGCGGTAAGCGCGAATATAATAAGCGAACGTGATAAAAACGCCACTCTCGGATATTGTTTGGGCGAACGTTTCTGGAATTTAGGCTATACTTCTGAAGCCCTGCGCGCGGTCATTGACTATATGTTTTACGACGTCGATATAAATCGCGTTGAAGCGTGTCATTCAATAAAAAATCCGGCTTCCGGAAGGGTCATGCAAAAAGCCGGAATGATAAAAGAAGGCAGATTGCGTCAGGAATATATGACAGGCGGCGGAGAATATCAGGACGTTGATTTATATGGACTCGTCAAAGAAGATTTTGAGGAGCAATACAGACCGGAGATAAAAGATTTTCTGGATTTAAAAAAAATAAATCTGTCGGCTTACGGCCTTTCTCTAAAATGCGTTGATTATTACGAGGGCAATATAAAGAAGAATCATGTCCCGGCGTATGAATTTGACATAACCGAAAAAAATTCCGGCGAGGTATTCGGGAAAATATCGCTGAGATTGGGTTTTACAGACGGGTTATATTACGGCGGGCATATAGGATATACTGTAAACGAAGATTACAGAAATATGGGAGTCGCGACTGTGGCGTGCGGCATTATTCTTGAATTGGTCAGGGCGCACGGATTTAAAAAAATAATAATCACGAATCATTATATAAACAAAGCATCGAGAAGGGTCTGCGAAAAAATCGGGGCGAAACTCATAAGAATAGCGAGGCTTCCCGAATGGCATGATTTATATATCGAGGGTCAGCGGTTTGAATGTATTTACGAGATTGTTTTATAAATAAAATAAATCTTTAATTAATATTTTTAACGCGCACTTGACTTTATGTAAAATTTATGATATAATAAACAAAATTAAATATAGAATATAAAAGCTGTGATAAGAAACAGTAAGCGTTTATGATATTTCAGAGAGAAAGCGTACGGTGCGAGCTTTTAATATCAGAACCCTGAACCCGTCTTGGAGCTGCGAGACGAATAAAATATAAATTTTTAAGTTTTGCCGGGTTCTCCCGTGACAGAGAGCATGTGTAAAGCTATCTGGCTTTACACGATAAGCGCGGATATAATCCGAATTTAGGTGGTACCGCGGGCTTTAATTAATTTATTAAAAAGTTCGCCCTAAACTGATTAAAAAATTAGTTTAGGGCTTTTTTATATTATTTTTATATTTATAAAATCCGTAGGGGCGGGCATTGCCCGTTCGCTTAAAAATATTATAATATTATAAATTATCACGGACGCGCATTGCGTGTCCCTGCAAAATTATATTTTAAGGAGAAAAATTTTTATGAAACTTGATAAACTGATAGGCGAACGGTTCAAAGAAAGGCCGTCGGAATGCGTTATAGACAGCCATGCCCTCATGCTCAGGGGCGGTTATATGAAATATGTCGGCAACGGGATATTTTCGTCTTATACGCCGCTTAAAAAAATCACAAAAAAAATCGAGCAGATTATAAGAGAGGAAATGGATAAAATAGACGGGCAGGAAGTAATGTTTCCCGTTGTATTGCCTGCGTCTCTGTGGCAGGAATCCGGCAGATACGAGAGTGTGGGAAACGAGCTTGTGCGCTTTTTTGACAGAAATAAAAATCCCCACGTACTCGGGATGACGCATGAAGAAGCGGCAGTCCAGCTTGTGAGGGAATACGGGCAGACTTACGCGAAATACCCGTTTATGATATATCAGATACAGACAAAATTCAGGGACGAACCCCGTCCGCGCGGCGGATTGATAAGAGTGCGCGAATTTACTATGAAGGACGCATACTCGTTTCATACGTCAAAAGAAGATTTGGACCAGTATTTTGAAAGGTGCTATAAAGCTTATGAAAGAATTTTCTCGAGAGTCGGGATTCCCGAAACGATTGCCGTCACTGCGGATTCCGGAATGATGGGGGGAAAATTATCTTACGAATTTATTATTCTGACCCCGGTTGGCGAAGATTCAATAGCTATATGTGAAAGCTGCGATTATAACGCTAACATGGAAGCGGCTGAAAGCATTGTCGAAAATATTCGCGATAATATCTCGGAAATATTGACGCTTGAATCTACGCCAAATATAAAAACAATAGAAGATTTGTGCGAATTTTTAAATATAAAGCCTGAAAAAACCTGTAAAGCCGTGATGTATCAGAGAAACAGCGACGACAGTTATGTTCTTGTGTTTATACGCGGGGATTTAGACGTCAACGAAACGAAACTCGCGAATTATTTGAAATGCGACGTTCATCCCGCTTTAATCGAGGAAGAAAGCGAAACAGGCCTGCACGCCGGATATACCGGGCCGTATAATTTAGATAACGCAAACGGCAAAATCACGGTTTTATTTGATAAATCACTTGAAAATACAAATAATCTCGCAACAGGGGCAAATAAAAGCGAATATCACTATACAGGACTGGATATTTCACGTGATTTAAAAAATATAAATATCGAATATTATGATTTCGCGAAAATCATAACCGGGGGGATATGCCCGAAATGCAAAAAGCCGTTAATTAAAATTTCAAAAGGCATAGAAGTAGGCCATATTTTTCAGCTGGGGACAAAATATACGGAAGTGATGGGAATGCAGTATCTTGACAGCGACGGGCAGCCGCACTATCCGATAATGGGCTGTTACGGCATAGGAATCGGCAGGCTTGCGGCTTCTGTGTGCGAAGCTCATCATGACGACTACGGCCCGGTCTGGCCCATGCCGATCGCTCCGTGGCAGGTGCATTTATGCGCCGTTCGCTCAGACGACGAACAGGTCAAAAATACAGCCGATAAATTATATAGCGAGCTTATGTCAAACGGCATAGAAGTGATTTACGACGACAGAAACGTTTCCGCAGGTGTAATGTTCTCAGACGCTGATTTGCTCGGCGTGCCGCTGAGGGTTATCATAAGTCCGAGAAACATAAAGGAAAACTGCTGCGAAATTATAAGCCGCGACAAAAGTTTTTCGGTCAAAGAGCCGATAGAATCGGGCAGGGATAAAATAATTGAGATAGTGAGAGAAATGCTTAATAATTTTAATTGATTTGTTTTTGCCTAAATAAGCAAGGGCGGCATTAGATGCCGCCCGTTTTGCGTAATTAAGAAGTGAAGTTACTTTGCGATTGCGATATATTCGGTTTCACTCCAATTCGTGATCGAACCGTCAGTATCGTAGTGAGTGCTTTTAATTATATTGCAGTTTTCATCGTGTTCGTATTCAAGCCAGTAGAAAATCGAGCCGTCGGCGCCATAGCCAGTTATTTTAATTATATTGCCGTTTTTATCGTGTTCGATTTCACTCCATGAGTAGAAAATCGAACCGTCAGTATCGTAGTGAGTGCTTTTAATTATATTGCCGTTTTCGTCGTATTCCGATTCAATCCGGAAACTAATTGAGCCGTCGGCGTTATACACATTTTGTTTGATTATATTGCCGTTTTCGTTGTATTCGAATTCACTCCAATTCGTAATCGAGCCGTCGGCGTTATACATATTTTGTTTGATTATATTGCCGTTTTCGTTGTATTTATCTTCAAGCCGGAAATTAATTGAGCCGTCGGCATTGTACCGAGTGTATTTGATTCTATTGCCCTTTTCGTCGTATTCGTTTTCATGCCGTGCAGTAACCGAGCCGCTGGCATCGTATGCGCTCGCTTTAATTTGATTGCCGTTTTCATCGTATTCGTCGGTTTCATACCATCCGTTGATCGAACCGTCGGCATTGTACTCAATTTCTTTGAAAAAAATATATTCTACGGTACCCGTTTTTGAACCTGCGGGCATATCACCTATATTAATACTGCCAATAAAATTTACAAAACCAATCACAAGCGCAATCGCCGCAACTGCCGGAATTATTTTTAACAGAGTCGTTTTTATGCTTCTATTTTTTTTATTTTTTTTAAGAATTAATGTTTTGTCAACTAATTTTACAAGCGTTTCGTTATCTATTGCGTCTAAAAGATATTTTTCATTCATAAAATTATTCCTCCTTTTATCAAAATCTTTTTTACTTTAATTTTCAGTCTGCTTACACGTTTATCAACTGTATTCCGGCTGACTTTAAAAACTTCTGCGATTTCCTCCGGCGAATCAAAAAGTATGAACCGCATAGTAAATAATGCGCATTCTTTTTCATTTAACTTTTCAAACAAACTCTTTACGAGAATATCAAATTCAACTTCGTTTTCAAATCTCAAAGGCTTGCTTAAAAAATTAATTTTATCATCGCCGATAAGCTCATATATTTTCCGGTTATTATCTCTGCAATAATTCAACGCGACAGAACGTGCAATCACAGTTATAAACGCTGCCAGACTTCCGCGGATTTCATTGTATTGCTGTAATTTTTCTATAAGTTCTAAATATACAGTGCTTACACAGTCGTCAATATCGCGGGATTGTCCTGCGTTATTTAGAATTTTTGTTACGATAGCGCGTATCTGCGGAGTATATTTTTCATAAAAATTATTGTCGATGTTTATCCCGGAAATATCATTATCCATATTTTCTATCTCTTTTGCATTTATAAAATCCATATAAATATAATTCTGCTTCTCTTTTAGTTTTTATTTTATTTTTATTTGACATGTCTTAATATATATTACACATCAAACACATAAAATCTGACCTAAATTAATAAAAATTTTTTATTAATTAAAATAAAAACATCAGGCAACATTTTAAAATTATTACCTGATGTTCAAAATATAAATCTTCTATTATATAATTATAAAAACCCCTAATGCAGATATATCGCAATAACATTCTCCGGCGGGACATCTTCCTGAATGCAATGGGCAGGGGATAAAATATATCCGCCGTCCGTTCCGAAAATCGAAAGTATGCGCTCAACTTCTTCGCCGACTTGCTTGGGCGAACCGTTGACTAATAAATCCTGCGTGTCTATGCCTCCCCAGAACGACATCTGATTGCCGTACTCGGCTTTTAATCTCTCAGGCTCCATTTCAAAAGCGTTTGGCTGAATGGGATTTATAATATCAACGCCGCATTTAATCAGCGACGGAATCAGCCTGAATACAGACCCGCATGTGTGATGCTGGAAATACGCGTCTGTAAATGTTTTCGTGTATCTTATGCGCTCTTTCATATAGGGCAAAACGAGTTCGTCGAACATTTTTACAGACATGAAAAGCCCGCGCTGAGTTCCGAAATCGTCGCCGCTTGTCGTGCAGTTGATATATTCGCCGATTGCGCCGTAATATAACTTGATAACGTCTTTTTGATATTCTAAAATTTTATTGAAAAACCAATGAACTGTTTCGGGTTCCCCGGCCAATCTGTATAAAAAATCGTCGAAGCCGAACATCCAGCAGCCAAGCTCGAATACGCCGAAACAAGGGTGCTGCGCTATAACGGCATAATTTGTGTTTTCGTATAGATTTTTCGCGTGGGTCCTGTACTGCTCAAATATATTTTTATCTATGTCAGACGCTTTGGGAAACGGGAATTTTTTTATTTCATCAAGCGGCATGTCTTTAAGCGGTCTTTTTATCGCTTCATAATGTCCGTTAGCCGGGCCGTAGCCTATCCCCCATACATCAACTGAATATTTATCTGTGTAATCTATATATTTATATAAAGCTTCGTTTGTGGGAGACGGCATGCCGCCGGTCATTCTTGTGTCGATATTTAATTTTTCAAGTATACGCTCATCAATAAATCCGGGACCGTTATAGCCGCCGGATATATTTAATAAATTTTTTATTTCTTCGATGATTTTTGGAGTATCTATCATAGTCTGGGGACTGCCGTATAAATCAAAAACCGCGCGGTCAACTTTTTTGTGCGATATGGCGTTTAAAAATCTTTCCCGGCCTGTCATAATTTTAATCTCCTTTACGTTTACGGCGTTATCCCAAGCAATACTATTACAGGTAAAAACCAGAAACTCTGAATCAAAAACAAATGTCCCGCGTTTATACCCCAAAGCTGTCCGGCAATTCCCAGTATAACAGATAAAATCAAACTTGCGGCGAACGCAAAAATCTGAATAAGCACGTTGCTTTTCAATATATTTTTTGTCCTGCCCGCAATCAAAACGGCATTTATAAGAGATTTAATCGATTCTTTTGAGACTGCGGGAGCGTCTGTACGCTCAGGGATTTCATATACATCCGCCGGGTTTTTGAGTTTCAGGACTTTTACGGGATATTTTTTTATATTTCCCAGCTTTGATATAAGCTCGTCGTCGATATTCGGGTCAAATGTGCGGATACACAGACACGCGTTTATCTTTTTGATATTTTTTATTATATCATAAAAATCAGCCGTTATCTCGTATTTTATATATACTTTGGCTATGACTTCGTTTTCTGACGCTAAAAACATGATGCTCCCTGAACTTTTTACGAACGGGTCGTCAAAATTTGAATCGTATGACGGGACAAGCCCCATATTTGATATATATTCCGGCGTTCCCAGAAATAATTTCTGATTATTTGCCGCGTAGCATATTCCCAAATCGTCTATATTAATAAATTTTATGTCTTTGTTGAAATTCCTGTCGAAATTCGTCGAAGCTTTAAACGTATCGGCAGGGGACATATTTAATTTATCGAAAACCACGCAGAGATTTTGCAGGACGGTGTCTATCCTGTTGTTTCCGTAGACTTTTATACCTGAGATTTTTATCTGGTTAGCCGGGAAAATATCCCGGTCATACAGAGATATAATCGGCGCGTCAGAACTTTCTTCGATACTTTTCCCCCCGATAAAGGCAGAGCCTATAGCGCGCGCTTTTTTTTGCGCCCTGTAAACAGGATATACTTCTATAATAAACGAACACAGCGGCAAAGAGCCAAGCAGTAAAGCCGTTATTGACGACAAAGCGACATACCAGTCTTTTTCTTTGCTCACCCCCATAGAAACAATAAATATTATCAGCGCCATAACCAAAGATATATATACAAAATATTTTATGATTCCCCCTGTATGCTTGTCTTTATATGTCCGCGAAAAGAAATTCGATATAAACGGGGTTTTTATGATACCTCCGACAGGCGTATCATACGGTATAACATCTCTGAAAAGTTCTGATTCCAGACCGGAAGAATTATACGGCTGGGAAGATTTCTGGTTTTTAGATGATTTAACCGGGGAATGTGCGACTATATTTAACGCGAATTTCGGCTTTTTGGACGAAACTGTTTTAAAACTCGTTATTTCTGAACTCATGTCGAGTAAATTATATAAACTTATCAAAACCATACTGTAAACGGCTATAGAATTATATAAAATCATATTCGGATTGTTATATCTAAGATTTAGCGTGAGCATTGTGTGCAAGAACGCAATCGCAAAGAAGAAAAACGATATAGAATATACGTTTATATTTGATGCGAGCATTGATTTCACGCCGAAAACCAAAGATTTAAAATTAAGCGCGGCAACTAAGACAAGAATCTGCAAATCTATCCAGATATATGGCAAATTAAAATAATTTATATTTAAAGCGTTAGGCATTGCCCATTTTATATACGGCGCGATTTCCATGTAAAATAATATCAAAAACAAAAATATTCCGAGCGAAAGTTTTATAAATTCAGCTACATAAGATTTTCTGTATGACGCAAAAATTTCGTTTATCTGCTCACGGTCAATATATTCTTTGTCTATCGCTTTATTAAATATATGAGGAGACTGCACAGACGTTTTCTTGGAATCCGGCTTATCTCTTGCAATTTTGCTTTCCTGTGGTTTGGATTTATTTAAAGCTTCGGCGTCATCAGGCTGTGAAGCGTTATCTGAACGGATATTGCCCTCGCCTATCCCGATAGCTTTCAGCAATTCCAGATCCATATCTGAATTATCGGAGGTATCAATTTCGTCAGAGTTATCTTCATCATCGTCAAGATCATCAAGCGTTTCATAATCTGCCGCTGTTATATTTTCTGCAATTTCAATATTTTCTTTTTTTTGTTTTTTTGTATTTCCTGAATCGCCTCTTACAGGCATTTCTTTGGTATCTGAGAGCATATCGATTTTGCCGACTGGCTTTGACTTTGATTTTGATTTAAACTTGTCTGTTTGGCTTTTTAATGCGTCGTCATAGGCCGACGGCGTAGGAGTTACTCTGGGTATTTTCACATCTGAGTCCCCGCTATTTTCAGCAGCTTCAGATTTTTCGGATTTTTCGGTTTTCTCATATCTTCCGCGCTTTTCAAGTTCCACATTGTTGTTCAAAGCATTGAAAATTTCGGAAACAGTATCGTTTTCGGCGTTATTATCTTTTAAATTCCCGGAATCCCGCTTTTTATCCCCGATTTTTTCGCGTTCGGTATTATATATAGAATTTTCCAGAGTATCTTGTAAATCATCGAACAAATCGCTGAATTTACTGCTAAGTTTCGACGAGTTTTCTTTTATATCTTTCATGAATTTTACTCCGTCCTTTATTTTTGCTGTATAATTTAACTTAAAATTATAAATTTATTTTCACTTATTTTTGCTTTTTCTCTGACGCGCCACTTCATACATAAGAACCGCAGACGCGCAGGAGACATTCAATGATTCTATTTTTCCCGACATCGGGATATTTATAAGAAAATCGCTTTTCTGTATCACAATAGGCGAAAGGCCTTCTCCCTCGTTCCCGACGACCAGAGCCAACGGAATATCGTAATTCACATCGTCGTAATCTTTTATTTCTTTTTGAGCTTTTTTTTCGTTATTTTCGGATTCGCTTGAATCATTTAAATCCAAAAACGACGAAAATACCCAAACGCCTTTTTCCCGCAGGTCTTCGATTGTGTTCGCAATATTGGCGACTTTTGCGATTGCCATGTGAACCGAGGCGCCAGCAGAAGTTTTTGCCACAATAGGAGACACTCCCGCAGCATGCCGTTTCGGGATAATAATCCCGTGAACTCCCGCGCATTCAGCAGTTCTTATTATGGCCCCAAGATTATGCGGGTCCATTATTTTATCGGCAATTAAAATAAACGGTTTTTCATTCCGGTCCTCTGCTATTTGTAAAATATCATCGACAGAACAATATTCTTTTTCTGAAGCCAGAGCGATAACGCCCTGGTGCGCCGAATTGTTTATCATAGAATCCAGTTTGACTTTTTCGACTTCGATTATGGGAATTGATCTTTTTACGGCTTCAGCGAAAATCATAGTTATCGAGCCTTCTCTCTGACCGCTCTGGACAAAGAGTTTATCTATCGGCTTGTCGCTTTTAATAAGCTCTATTACGGCGTTTCTTCCGTAAACCATTCCCGAATCTTCCTGTTCGACGCTTGAAACAATAATATTTATGTCTTTTTCGCTTTTCTCAAACTTATCAGGCTTTTTATTAGTATTAGCATCGCCCTTTTGAAATCTGGGGGAAAACCCGCCGACGTTTGACTGGGATTTGCGCTCCCCTCTGTTATCTCTGCTATCGAATTTTTTGAAACTGTCAGGCTTATCAAATTTTCTGTCGAATTTTTTGAACGGCGGTTTTTTATCATTAGGTGCGGATTTATTAAAATTATTAAATCTATCAGGCTTGTCAAACTTGTCAGGCCTGTCAGATTTATTGAATCTGTTAAACCCTCCGCCGTTATTTTTAGAATAACTAGAATAGCCGGAATAACCGGAAGAATTGGAACGATTGGAAGAATAATTAGATTTACCTCTGGAATCGTCTTTTATATATGGCTTATTTGAATCGTTTGATTTACTCCGGTTGAAATTCCGTTCGTTACGTTTGAAATCACCGCTTTTATTTGTTTTAAAGCCGCTGTCTTTTGTAAACGGCTTTTTGCCGGGTCTGAAACTATCTCTGTTATTCTTCATAAAATTTTATATACCTCGAATTCTTAAATTCTTTGATTTTATTTATTTTTTTATTATTATTTGTATTTTTTCTGACATTTATAATATTATAATACATTTTATTCCGTTTTGCAAGGTTATTTTGAAAAAAACCGAAAAAACCGAAAACTATGATAACAAATGTATATAATACGGTGGAAGTGTTCATAATTTTTTGATATAGTGTAGTATAAATTTTTACAGGGGTTGATTATATTTTAAGTATTTTACGACGTTTTATTGAATTTATAAAACGGCTGAAAAAAAATAAATTTATCTGGATACCTGCGACTGTTTTATATTGGCTTATGCCGGTGTTTTATCTGTTTGAACTGGAGAGTTTTAATTCTTATCCCGTGCGTTTTTTGCAGGATTTTTTGCCCAAGCATATCCCGATTATAATATTTGACTTGATTTTGCTGTATATTTTATTTGCGGTAGTATTTTTTTTAGTGAAAAAAGCATGGATAAACGTGTTTTTTTTCAGTATTTTAATGTCAGCCGCCTCGCTTACGAATTATATAAAATATGCCCTGACGGGAGAAAATTTTTTGCCGCATGATATTATAATGGCGGGCAACATGAATGAAATCGTAAATTTTATTTCGATTGATTTGCCGTGGTGGGCGTGGGTTTTGATTGCCATAGCACTTTTCGCCGCGATAATACCGGGAGTTTTTGCCAAAGACGCGCCGTTTAAATTTTATATACGCATTCCGGTTGCTGTAATATTATCTACAGTTATCGTCATATTTTTCGGCAACTCGAATATAGCTTCTAAAGTATTTTATAAAATAGGGCTGACTTACGAAGCTACGGACAATCAGGACACGCATTACAGAGCAAGAGGTTTTGTCGGGGCGTTTTCTGTAAATATATCGTCTTTCGCCATACAAAAACCGGAAGGTTATTCAAATGCGAAATTAGAAACCGAACTAAACAAATATTTAGAAGTTCCGCCGTCTGATGATTTTGCCAATCCTGATATTATTGTTGTACTGAGCGAAAGCTTCTGGGATCCAAGATTGCTTCCGGGCTCGGAAATAACGCCTAACCCGTTTGAAAATTTTGACGAATTGAGCAGCCGCGAAAATTCTTACAGCGGGGGCCTGATCGTACCTGCTTTCGGGGGCGGGACAATACGCACAGAATTTGAGATTTTGACCGGATTTTCAGTCGACGCGCTCCCCAAAGGGGTCGTCCCATATAACGTAATAAAGAAAAATATACCGTCGTATGTTTCGTATTATAAAGATTTAGGATACGACGCAATCGCGATACACCCGTATCTCGCAAGATTTTACAATCGGGAAAAATGCTTTCCGCGGCTTGGCTTTGACGAATATTACGCTGAATCGCTCAGCGATATAAAAGAAGTTACGCCGTATGAAAGAGGATATTATGTAAGCGACGATAGTTTTGTCGATTATCTGGAATATTTTTTGAATAATGCGGATAAACCTATGTTTTTATTCGGCATAACTATGGAAAATCATCAGGGCTACAGGTTTAAATTTGATTATAATAAATTTACGGTCAGGGCAGTTAATCCGAATTTAAACGAAGAAGACGATCATAAGTACAAGCATTATGTTCAGGGAGTGCAGGACGCCGATGCGTCTCTGGGGAAACTTTGCGAGTTTATCGATAACCGTGAACGCCCGACTGTCGTAGTCTTTTTCGGTGACCACCTGCCGTCGATCTGCTCGAATAATACGGCATATCTGGACACCGGTTTTATTTCTGACACGCAGTCAAGCGAATCAAAAATAAAACTTTATACTACTCCGTTTATAGTTTACTCTAATTTTAAATTGAATAAAAACGCGGCAAATCATGATTTTGTCGCGTCGTATGATTTATTGAATTTATTGGCAAGTTTGATCGGGTCGGGCAAAACAAGATATATGGGATATTTAGACGCGCTGCGCGAAGTAGTGCCGTATTATAATGTCAGATTAAATATTAAACTGACAACGGAACAGAAAGAATTTTTGCGGGTACAGTATTACGCGACTTATAACGCCGTGACAAAATAAAATAAAGATAAAAAATAAAAAAATAAAAGGAGAATTGCCGTATAAAAATGCTATCGGGTTTTTCATATATTACAATCCCCGGATTTTCGGGAGATATAAAATCAGACGTTAAAAAATTGCTTTACGCAAATAAAAAATCAAAGACATACAGGCATGTAAAGGCAGTTGCCATTACAGATATAAAAATCGCAGAGCAGTATAAATTAGATATAAATATTTGCGAGCTATGCGGTTATCTCCATGATATAAGCGCAGTTATCGACCGTAACGATATGCTTGCGTATGCCGTTGAAAATAACTGGCATATAGACGAAGCCGAAAAGAAATTCCCAATGTTATTGCACCAGCGAATATCAAGAGTAATCGCCGAACAGGATTTTAATATCACAGACAAGAGAATTTTATCAGCAATCGAATGCCACAGCACTCTAAAATCAAACCCGTCGGATTATGACATGGCGTTATTTATCGCCGATAAATTATCGTGGGATCAAAATGGCAAACCGCCGTTTTATGATATTTTAAGAGACGCGTTAAATCAATCTCTTGAAGCGGCTTCGCTTGTGTATATGGGTTATATAGTCGAAAATAAAATGATTTTGCACCCTCATCAATGGTTTAATGAGAGCATGGAATTTTTACGCAATTTAAAAAATAATTTTGTAGGGTACGATGGCCCCGGCGTGCCGCGTAAATACATAAAATTTACGCAGGATTAATTGATTTAAACGGGACGTCGAGGACGCCGTCCCCTACGACAAATATTTTTTAGTCTCTCTGTAAACTTTCGGGCTTAATATTATCACGGCGGTAATATTCGGCAGCGCCATAAGCGCGTTGAATATATCAGACAAACTCCATACAGTTTTTATATTTATCACAGAACCCACAATAATCAGTCCGGTAAAAACCAATTTATATATATTCTTACATAAATTTATGATATTCTCACGTGAATTTTCAAAAAGATACGCTATACAGCATTCACCGTAAAAACTCCAGCTTATCAATGTTGCAATCGCAAAGAAAATTATCGAAACAGACAGAAAAATCCCGGATATACTGCCGAATACGCTCGCAAACGCCGCGTTTGTCAGGTTTATCCCGTCAAGCCCGGAAATTTTGTGGGCGTTTGACGTAAGTATCGCAAAGGCAGTCAAAGTGCAGACTACTATCGTATCAAAAAATACTTCAAAGATTCCCCACATTCCCTGCTGGACCGGGGATTCCGGAGAGGATATGGCGTGGGCAATCGGCGCGCTGCCAAGCCCTGCCTCGTTTGAAAATATCCCCCTCGATATGCCGAATCTAACCGCTCTCGACATAACAAAGCCCAGTATTCCCGCTCCGGCTTGTTTAATAGCAAAAGCGTCGGCAAAAATTGTTTTTATAGATTCGGGAAGATTACGCGAATTAAATATAATAATAATTATCGCGCCGATCATGTATATAACAGACATCAGCGGTATAAATTTTGACGTGAACGAGACTATTCTTTTAACCCCGCCGATTATAATTGCCATAGTTATGATTGCGACGGCTGTTCCGGTTATTATTCCGGGGATATTAAAAGTGCTTTCAAAAGAGTTTGCGATTGTGTTCGCCTGACTCATGTTGCCGATCCCGAAAGACGAGACTATACAAAAAAAAGAAAATAAAACGGCAAGTCCGCGGCTTTTCAATCCGGCTGATATATAATACATCGGCCCGCCTATAAAGCCGCCGTTCTTTTTTTGCTTATATAATTGCGACAGTATAACTTCTATATATTTTATAATCATGCAGAAAAACGCGCTTATCCACATCCAGAATATTGCCCCCGGGCCTCCCGCTGTGATAGCAGTCGCGACTCCGGCTATATTGCCGACGCCCATAGTTCCGGCAAGAGCCGCAGATACAGCTTCAAACGGGGTTATTTCTGTTTTGTTTTTTTTGCGCGCTTTTTTAGCCTCCCCTTTCAGGGGAGGTGTCACGAAGTGACGGAGGGGTTTCTTCGGGAAAAGCGAGCCGACAGTTTCTTTTGTTATTTTTTTTATCTGCGTTACCTGAAAAAACTTAAATTTTATCGTCAGGATTACAGAAGATCCCATAAGAACCACAAGCATTACAGGCGTCCAGAGCACAGCCCCGATTTTTTCGGCGAGTTCAAGCATATTAATTTTATCCCCAATCTTTATGATTATATAAAATATATATGCCGGTTCACTTGAAAATTTGATAAGAATGTGATATTATTAAAATTATAATAAAAGCGAAGAGAATTTATATTTTGTACGACAACCCCCGCCGCCTGCGGGCGGCACCCCCTTCTGGGAAGGGGGCTTGGGAAAACGCCGGTTAAGCCCCCTTCAGCGCGCAGCGCGGTGTGAAGGGGGTGGCACGAAGTGACGGGGGTTGCTGCACAAATTAAGCATTTTCTTAGCTAAATCAATAAATAAAATATATATCACAGATTAGATTGGAGGCATGCAAATCATGACATCGCGTGAACGCGTTATAAACGCTTTTAATTATAAAAAAGTTGACAGGCCCGCAGTGCAGTATCTCTATTACGGCCCCGGATATTACGAACACGGCGAAAAATTAAATGATTTATATGAAAAATATCCGGGGGATTTTGGTGGATTTGCGCGTCAGCCTATACCCGTGCTGCCGCCTGAAAATTTTGACCCTGACGGGCGTTATCATGTGTTTCAAAAAGACGACTGGGGAACAACATGGGAATATCGGGTTTACGGCATGATGGGTCACGCGGTAGATTTCCCGGTAAAATCGCTTGAGGATATGGCAAAATATAAATTCCCGGACTTGCCGGATTATACAAGAGACAGTCAGGCGTTTGAAGGATTAAAAAATCATTTCGCGAATTTTCGCAAAGATTATTTTGCGTTGTCAGGCGGTGGGGGGGCATATATGGAGCGTATTTCGGGAATACGCGGATTTGATAATTTTCTAATGGATTTATACGACGATTCACCGGAGATAAATAATTTTCTCGACCGGATAACGGATTATTATCTTGAAAATATACTTGCGATTATTAAAGCCGGAGCGGAGGGGATAAGTTTCGGCGACGATTACGGCACGCAAAACGGATTGATTTTATCCAAAGATTTATTCAGGCACGCTATAAAGCCGAGGCTTCAAAAATTAACAGAGCCGATAAAAAAAGCCGGGCTTCACATACATTTTCATTCATGCGGCAGGGTACTTGAATTATTCGACGATTTTAAAGATATAGGCGTAAACAGCGTATGGCTTCAAATGCCTGTTTACGATATGACTGAATTAAGAGACGCTTGCCGTGAATATAATTTTTCCGCCGCGCTCCACCCTGACCGCGCAGTTATAATGACTCTTGGAACTCCCGAAGATGTGCGCGAACTTGTGCTGGAAATAAACGAGATATTCAAGCCAAAAGACGGCGGCTCATGGTTTTATATAGAAGCAGACACAGGATTTCCGTTTGAAAATATAAAATCTCTGGTCGAAACGGTTTATTCTATATAATTATAATATAAAAAAATTACTTTGAATTTACGAAAAAACCTTGAAATTTTATAATAAAAGGCGTATAATATAAATATATAAAAATAAAACAAATAATTAATTTAAGAGGAGAAAAAATATGAAAAAAGTTCAAATCAAACTTGTTACAATAGAGGACATAAGAAACTTTGTGAATATACTGGCGAAATATAACATAGACTTGGATTTAAATCAGGGAAGATATATTGTGGACGCAAGATCTCTTATGGGTATATTTTCGCTTGATTTATTAAAACCCGTTGATTTTGTCGTAAACTCAGAAGACGAAAATATCGTAAATTCTGTTCTTGGCGATATTAAAGAATGGATTGTTTAATTTTAAATTTAATGTAATAATTAAAAGAAAATCGTCATACTCTTTAATTAACAGGAGTGTGATGATTTTTTATGAAGAAAAATAATTTTAATAAAAAAATATGTTTTATTATTGCCGTAATATTTATTTTTTACTGTTTTAGTTTTGTTTTGAATATAAATTTTGTTTACGCAAAAGAAAAAGAACAGGAAAATCAAAATCAGGGAATAACAGTTGTTCAGCCTGAACTCGGGATAAAAGCCGAGGGAGCTATTTTAATAGAGGCCGATACGGGGATTGTCTTGTATGAGCATAATGCCGACGAGGCTTTCCCTCCGGCTTCTGTGACAAAAATTATGAGCCTGCTTTTAATCATGGAAGGGATAGCCGAAAACAGAATTTCTATTGAAGATAAAATCTCGGTCAGTGAATACGCAAGTTCTATGGGCGGTTCGCAGGTTTATCTTGAACCGGGAGAAGAAATGACCCTGCATGATATGCTCAAAGCAATAGTTGTATCTTCGGCAAACGACGCGACAGTCGCAGTCGCGGAGTATTTAATGGGCAGCGTTGACGCTTTTGTCGCCCGAATGAACGAGAGGGCAAAAGAACTCGGCATGGAAAACACAGTTTTCAAGAATACGACAGGGCTTGATGAAGACGGCCATGTGATTTCAGCGAGGGATATTGCGGTTATGTCAAGGGAATTGCTAAAGCATAAAAAAATATTTGATTATACGACGATCTGGATGGATACGCTGAGAAACGGGGAGTTCGGATTATCAAATACAAACAGGTTAATAAGATTTTATCAGGGCGCGAACGGGCTTAAAACGGGTTCGACTGGCATTGCGAAATATTGCCTGTCGGCGTCGGCTTTAAGAAACGATATGCAGTTAATCGCAGTTATAATGTCTGCGCCTTCATCGGACGAGAGATTTGCGGGAGCAAAAAAAATGCTGGATTACGGATTTGCGACTTATGCAGTCTATAAAATCCCCGAAGAAAAATTTGAACCCGTAAGAGTTACCGGCGGGGTAATAGAGACTGTAAACGCGTCGCATGAACGGGAATCTTTTTTGATAAACAAAGGCAAGGAAAAAAGCATAGAAAAACAGATAGATATTTTGCAGTCCGTAGCTGCGCCTGTCGAAAAAGGCCGGAAAATCGGGACGATAAATTATATGATTGACGGAAATATCATAAAATCCATTGATATCACGGCGGCCGAATCAGTCGGACGAATCAGTTTCTGGGGGATATTCGGCAAGATGGCGAAAAAATATTTTCTGATGGGATAATATATCGGGGCGACACTTATGGTCGCCCCAATATATTATCTATAATTTTATTTTTTACGTTTACCGGCTTTCGCAAATTATATTTTTGCCCGAATTTATAAAATTTTTCACGACCCTGTTTATATTATTATAAAGTTTGGTGTACGGGATTTTATCTTTATACTGCGGCAAATTATATATTTTTGACGGTTCTTCCAATATCCTCGCATAAGTAATATCGTCAAAAATATCAATTACGTAGAATTTTTTGTTTTCGCTGGATTTTTCTGAAGTCCAGATAAAAGAATAGCAATAAGTCGCGTTCTGCAATAACGGCAGTTGATGCGATTTTATTTTCCACAATAATTGTCTGGCTTTTTTCATCGCAATCAGTGAAGTATATTTTTCCTCGGACTTTTGAAATTTAATTGTTTTATTTCTTTTGTTCATATAATTTATCATTTTTAATTTTTTAATTATCATAATATAAAAACCTGCACTTAAATATAATTTTGATTATTATAATAATTATATATTAAAACATGATAATTAGAAAGAAAAATAGAGTAAAATATGTGTAAAATTTATCTGTAGCCGGATTTTTTATATGAGGGATATTATTTATATCGCTTTGATTTTTTGTTGACTTATGCAGAAATCTGTTGTATAATAATAAAAAAACAGGAAGGAGCGATTTTTTTTATGGCAATAAAATTAAACGATAAATATTTAAAATATTTTTTAAGCGATGAAGAACAAAATTCACAGATAATTTGGGACAGGGCAAGAAATGCGTATGATAAAATTATAAATAAAACCGGAGAGGGGAGCGAAATGCTCGGCTGGGCGAGCCTGCCGGAAGATTACGACAAAGACGAGTTCGCGAAAATAAAAGCCGCAGCTGAGAAAATCAGGGGAAATTCAAAAGCTGTTGTAGTCGTAGGGATAGGCGGGTCTTATCTTGGATCAAGGGCGGCTATAGAATTTATTAAATCGCCGTTATATAATAATCTTAAAAAAGATACGCCGGATATATATTTTCTGGGAAATTCAATAAGCTCGGATTATCTGTCGGAAGTAAAATCTATCTGCGAAAATCAGGATTTCAGCGTTATAGTTATTTCAAAATCGGGGACGACTACAGAACCCGCGATTGCGTTCAGGATTTTGAGGGGTATTTTAGAAAAAAAATACGGTGATAACGTAAAAGACAGGATATTTGTTATAACAGATAAAAACGGTCAAAAAAGCAAACTTAAAGCCCTTGCGGATTTAAAATGCTACGAGACTTTTGTCGTCCCGGACGATGTTGGCGGCAGATATTCTGTATTGACTGCCGTAGGGCTTCTGCCGATTGCAGTCTCAGGCGCGGATATTGATAAAATTATGTCAGGCGCGGCAGAGGCAAGAAAAAAATATCTTGATTTTGATAAAAATAACGACTGCATAAAATACGCGGTTCTCAGGAATTTATTATATGAAAAAGGAAAAAGCGTAGAAATACTGGTATCTTATGAGCCCGCGTTTACTATGATGAACGAATGGTGGAAGCAGCTATTCGGCGAGAGCGAGGGAAAAGACAAAAAGGGCATATATCCGTCGTCGGTTATTTTCTCGACTGATCTGCACTCTCTCGGGCAGTTTATTCAGGACGGGGCAAGAATCATGTTTGAGACTGTAATAAACATAAAAGAGCCGCAGAATAAAGTGAAAATCCCGCCGGATTCCGAAAAAATCGACGGCATGGGTTATGTGGACGGCATGATGCTGGACGAGGTGAACTATAAAGCGATGCTTGGGACTGTTATCGCGCATACAGACGGCGGTACGCCGAACATGATAATAGATATAGATAAGAGAGATGAAAAAACATTCGGCGAACTTGTATATTTCTTTGAGCTTGCGTGCGCCCTTTCTGGATATATTCTTGAAGTGAACCCGTTTGACCAGCCCGGAGTCGAGGGGTATAAAATCAATATGTTTGCCCTTATCGGCAACCCGAAATACGCGAAAGAAAAAGAAGAAATAGAAAAGAGAATATAATTGCGTAAGGTTGATTGATTAACGCAGGTTATTTTAGGGGGATAAAGTTATATTAAGTTATAATGATGTTGTTGAAATCAGTAATGTATATCTTTTGCCGTTGATAGTGGAAATGTATGATTTGAACGGTTATAAAATTAAGCCGGTAGAATCGCACAACGGAGGAAGAAACATTATTTTTAATTGTGAAAAAGATGGTTATAATGCGAAAATACTCAGAATTTCTTTTTTAAAAGACAGAACCCGTGAACATAGGCTCGGTGAAGTTGAATATATCCGGTATTTGTATGCCAACGGCGGGAGTGTGTCGAATGTAATTAGTTCCAATAAAAATAATCTGTTAGAAGAGATAAATTATAATAATCATACTTTTTATATTTGTTTGTTTGAAAAAGCAAAGGGAAAAAGATTGCCTGATAATAATTACGATTATCGGGAAGGAGTTCCTGTCAGCGAATATTTTTATAACTGCGGAAAAACTTTAGGTAAACTGCACCAAATATCGAAAAATTATATTCCCATTCATCGCCGTTATAGTTTTTTGGATATATATAATTCAGAATATATTAACAGCCTGATACCTGATTCACACGACCTGCTTAAAGAAAAAATGTTTGAGCTACTCAATACATTAGAAGAATTGCCTAAAAACCGCGAGTCTTTTGGTATGGTTCATCTTGACTATAACGACGGCAATTACTCGATAGATTATGAGACCGGACAATTAACCGTTTATGATTTTGATAATTCTTGCTTTTTTTGGTATATGTTTGACCTCGCGGGGGTTTGGGAAAGCGGCACGGGCTGGATACAATCTGAAAAAGATATAAAAAAACGCAAAAAATTTATGAAGGATTATTTTAAAACTGTCCTTGACGGGTATCGCTCTGAAACTACAATCGACGATTTAATGCTTGATAATTTGCCTTTATTTATAAATATAGGTTTAATGGAAGGCATAATCGGACAATTTGAATATATGCGGGACAGCGGCGAAGGGCCGGATGAAGAATGGTTGCCACACGCTATAAAATGTCTTGAGGAAGATATTCCGTATTACGGGTTTTTTCATTAAACTTAATTACAACAGAATATATATAGTGAAACAAGTTGAGAAACCCCACCACCGCCGCGACGGTTCCCCTCCCCTGTTAGGGGAGGCAAAGTAAATTGCACCCAAAGCCTCCCTTGAAATGGGAGGTGTCACGAACGTGTAACGAATGTGAACGTAGTTCACATGCAGTTCACGCCAATCAATACGACGGAGGGGTTTTCAAGTAGAATTACTATAAAAGCGGCAGATTAACTGCCGCTTTTGCGTACTCTTTCAAATTTTCTATTTCCCCAGATATTGCTCCCAATATTCTTCAAAGCACAGACCCAGTTCATATATTTTGGTCGCGTGGTATCTGCCGACATATCTGAAATGCCAAGGCTCGTACATTATTCCGGTTATTTCTGTTTTATCTTTGGGGTATCTGAGAATAAACCCGAAATAATGGGCGTTTTCGGCAAGCCATTGCCCTTCGGGCGTGTCGCCGAAATTCTGGTTTGCGGCAGTATATGAATGCATGTCGGCGCAAAGCCCGCTCTGGTGCTCGCTCTGCCCGGGACGCGCTACGGCAGTCGCCGCGACAGCTTCGGCGTTATCGCCGTGAACGGGACGCTGCCTTTCTGCCTCGGCGTTAAATAATTGGGATTGAAACGCGTAACTTCTGTACGCGCTTGTGACTGATATATTAGCAAACCCGTTTGCTCTTGACTCAATTAAAAACGCTTCAAGTGCTTTTGCGGGATATAATCGTAATTTTTGAATATCGCGCCCGTCCTGTCTTGTGTCTGAAACGTCAGTCAGATCGGGCGGGACATAATCCTGCGGCTCTAACGGATTGGCTGGGTTTATTAAAATAATATATTCTTTTGCCGTATCGCCGGGAGGATTAAAATATTTTTCGTATTCTGATAAATCCGCCAGAAAATTTACGGGATCGCTGCTGAAATACGGGGCATCGGATTCATTGGCGGATTCTATTTTTTTTGCTTTTTGTATAATAAAACATGATTCGCCGATATCTAAAATATCTATTTTTATTTTATTTTTGTCTTTTTCGTCAAAAGAAAATTGCAGATTGTTAAAAGTATTTTCTAAAAATTCAAGAGGAACATATATATTTTTGATGTCATCGGCAAAAGAAGGCCCCGGCAAATGACACTTTTCGTCGTTTATATAGGCAATATTAGTATCGGCTATAAATTTAATATACTCGCCGGATTTATCTTTGAAAAAAGAAAATTCGTTTCCGTCCCCGGCTAAACCGAATCCCATTGTTTCCATAATGCCGTTTATCGGGAAATAATACTGCCCGTTCGCAAAACCTACGTCGTATGCAAGCGGGATATTCTGAGGCTTGCTGTTTTTTACCTGAGAAGTAGTTATCGTATATATAATATCCTGAGGCTTTTTAATATTTGTAAGATTGAAAAAGAACAAGGCAAGACATATTCCGCTTATGAGAACAAAAAAGAATAAAAACATTAATAATCTTAAACCGTATTTGACGAAAAACGAAGTTCTTTTACGCCTCTGCTGCCGTAACTGCCTCTGACGTGAAAGATGATTTACGTAATTGCCTGATTTAGATTTATTACGGTTGTGATTTTGTCTGATATTTTGATTGCGGCTTATATTATTTATATTTCTTATATCTCTTTGATTGCTGTTTCGGTTTTGGTTTTGGTTATTGTTCATTTCTGAAATATTCCAATCTTTCAATTATCTTTCTAAAATAACTAAAATAACTATTATAACTATTATAACATATACTGAATGTTAAAACAAGACAATTTTGCGCTAAATTTAAAATTATGTTTTAACACTTAATGCTTATGATTGACAAATATTATTTTTGAAAAAAAGTAAAATTGTTAAAAAAATGTTAAATGTAGGGAAAATATATTGCTTTTTTTTTTATATTGATATAAAATAGTCTTTGTCGTTAGCACTCGGCATATAAGAGTGCCGAAAATAAAAAATAAAAAATAAAAATAATTAAAGTGGGAGGAGCAAAAAATCATGAAACTTAAACCGTTGGCAGACAGAGTTATTCTCAGAATGGCGGACGCTGAAGAAAAAACAAAAAGCGGCATTATTCTTACGGGATCGGCAAAAGAAAAACCTCAGGTTGCCGAAGTTATCGAAGTGGGTCCCGGTGGGGTCGTGGACGGCAAAGAAATTGTAATGACAGTTAAAATAGGCGATAAAGTCGTCACGAATAAATATTCCGGCACAGAAATAAAAATCGACGATATAGAGTATGTCATAGTGAAACAAAGCGATATTTTGGCAGTCGTAAGCGAATAAATTAATAATAAACCGTAGGGACACGATATATCGTGTCCGACAGCGGACGCCATGTATGGCGTCCCTACAAAAACAAAAAAATATATTTCGGAGGTATAAAAATTTATGGCAAAAGAAATAAAACACGGCATAGACGCGAGAAACGCTTTGATGGAAGGCGTGGATAAACTTGCCGATACCGTTAAAATCACGCTCGGCCCAAAAGGGCGCAATGTTGTTTTAGATAAAAAATACGGCTCCCCGCTTATAACAAACGACGGAGTTACAATAGCAAAAGAAATAGAACTCGAATGCGCGTTTGAAAATATGGGCGCGCAGCTTGTAAAAGAAGTCGCGACAAAAACAAACGACGCGGCAGGCGACGGAACTACTACGGCAACGCTTCTCGCTCAGGCAATAATCAGAGAGGGAATGAAAAACGTCGCCGCCGGCGCAAACCCGATGATAGTCAAAAAAGGCATAAAAGCCGCAGCCGACAGGGCGATAGAAGCCCTCGCGGCTAACTCAAAGCCGATAAACGGCTCTGAAGATATAGCAAGAGTCGGAACGATTTCGGCAAGCGACGAAATAATAGGCAATTTAATTGCAGACGCTATGGAAAAAGTCACAAGCGACGGCGTTATCACAGTCGAAGAATCAAAATCTACCGACACATACTGCGAAGTCGTAGAAGGTATGCAGTTTGACAGGGGATATATTTCGGCTTATATGGTTACAGATACAGACAAAATGGAAGCGGTTATCGACGACGCTTATATTCTCATAACTGAAAAAAAGATTTCTAATGTTCAGGAGATTCTCCCGATTCTTGAGCCTGTCGCTCAAAGCGGCAAAAAACTCGTGCTAATCGCCGAGGACGTAGAGGGCGAAGCGCTTTCGACCCTGATAGTAAATAAACTCAGGGGAGTATTTACGTGCGTGGCAGTAAAAGCCCCGGGTTTCGGCGACAGAAGAAAAGAAATGCTCAAAGATATAGCCGTTCTCACAGGCGGTGAAGTCATATCCGAAGAACTCGGGCTCGATTTAAAAGATACAAGCATAGAACAGCTGGGTCGCGCAAAACAGGTTAAAGTCGATAAAGAAAATACTATAATAATAGACGGATTCGGCGACCCATCAGAAATAAAAGGCAGGATCGCGCAGATTAAAGCCGCAATCGAAGTCACGACTTCTGATTACGACAAAGAAAAACTTCAGGAAAGGCTCGCAAAACTCTCAGGCGGGGTTGCCGTTATAAAAGTAGGCGCGGCTACAGAAACCGAGATGAAAGAGAAAAAACTCAGAATGGAAGACGCTCTCAATGCGACAAGAGCGGCTGTTCAGGAAGGCATCGTTCCGGGCGGCGGAGTGGCGTATATAAATATTTTATCAGACGTAAAGAAACTGCTCGATTCCTCAACTGCTGACAGCGACGAAAAAACGGGTATAAGAATAGTTCTGAGATCTCTTGAGGAGCCTTTAAGGCAAATCGCCGAAAACGCCGGATTTGAAGGCAGCGTGGTTATAGACAAGATCAAAAATTCGAGAAAAATCGGCTACGGCTTCGACGCTTATAACGAAAAATATGTTGACATGATAGACGCCGGTATAGTTGACCCGACAAAAGTCGTGAAAACTGCGTTGATGAACGCAGCTTCGATTGCTTCGATGGTTCTCACGACCGAGGCTCTTGTGGCAGACAAAAAAGAAGATAATCCTCCTCCGATGCCTGCGGGCGCTCCGGGCGGAATGGGCGGCATGTATTAAAATTAATAAACAGTAAATTAAAACCTGCGTATTGTAAAACAACACGCAGGTTTTTTATTTGACTTGACATAAATTTTATTTTTTGGTATATTCGATTCCGTCGATTGCTATAACTTTATCGCTTATTTGTTCAAAAGAATAAGAGTCCTCGCTTGAAATTCCCAACAGGGAAGTTTTAATTATTATATTGTCTCCGTCAATTTTATATGTTCCGGACATGGATATTCCAAAAGTAGTCACTGTTATTTTGTTGCCGCTGAATTTATAAGACATTTCAATACCGTATTCGCTTGTGGAATATGTCCCGCTCAAACCGCCGCCGCCGCATGAAGCAATGGATAAAATAATAACAGCCAAAGTTGAAATTATAAGAAACAGCGCAATAATTCTTTTCATATCAGATTCTCCCTTTATAAATTTATTTAAATTTATTATATTTCTTCAATAACTACGTCAACTTCTTTGCCGAGTTTGTTTGATCTTTGTATACCGTCGATAATAGCCTGATTATAAACTATCTGGCTTGTCGGTATCGGAGCGGGCTTTTTGTTTATTATAGCGTCGATAAACGCGTTTATTTTTTTCTCGAATAATCCCGGACCGTAGTTTTCCTCAAGAGGTATCAGCGTCTCTGTGGGTTTGCCGAACACATCGTGCATTAATCTTATTTCGCCGACCGGTCCGTCCCACGCACCGCCCCATAAATTAAGATTCGGCTGTTTGATTTTCAAGCCTGCTTCGGTTCCCAAGAATATAAAATCGCCGGTCGTGTCCATGTTCATTTTCCATGACATACGGAAATCGAGGGTTATGCCGCCTTCAAGGCGAACAAACGCCGCCGCGAAATCGTCCACTTCAAAAGCGTCGCCGAACTCGGCTTTGCCGAAATAGTCAAAAGCAGTCGCCGAAACTGTCAGAGGCTTGGGATAACCGATAGAGTGCATGGCAAAATCAAGAGAATAGCAGCCTATATCAGCAAGGCATCCCGCGCCGGCTGTCTTTTTGTTTATGAAATTTCCTCCGGGCATCCCGCTGCGTCTGCCGCCGCCGGTCTGAACATAATAGATTTTGCCGAGTGCGCCGGATGTGATTATTTCCTGAATTTTACGCCAGTTCGCGTCATAACGCGGCTGGAATCCGATAGATAATATTTTGCCGCTTTTTACTTCGGCTTTGCGCATTGCGATAGACTGCTCGAGAGTTACGCTCATAGGTTTTTCACAGAGGACATGCAAGCCGTTTTCGAGAGCAAAAACAGCGCACTCAGAGTGAGTGGAATTGTAAGTGCATACGCTTACGGCGTCAAGTTTGACATTGTCAAACATTTCTTCTTTGCTGTTAAAGCCTTTTGCGTTGGGCATATTATTTCTCTTGAAAAATTCCTCGGCTTTCCCCGGGACAATATCCGCTCCGGCGACAACTTCAACTTCCGGGACATTCTTGTAGGAATTCAAGTGCGCGTGCGCGATTCCGCCGGTGCCGATTATGCCTATTCTAAGTTTTGACATAATTAATTTCCTCCTATAAAATAAAAAATTTATTTCGCAGTTTAAACAATTTATATTATACTATTAAAATTAATATATGTCAATGCTTTATATTAAATTTACGCGAAAAGCTAAAAAAGGGCGGACAAAACTCCGCCCTCTAATCCGTGATTTTTAATTTTAATTTAATCGAATTTATATTTTTGAACCCAATTTTTATCAAACCAGTCCCTTTTAAAATAATGTAAGTCGGTCCATTTATTATTAAACCAGTTTTTGTCAATCAATTTTCTGTCGGAATAATCAATTCTTTCAGTCCTGTCGCACTTTTCGGATTTATTAAAGTTATTAAAGTTATGATAATTATCATAGTTATCAAGATTAATAATATTATTAAAACCATCAAAATCATCGGAATTATAAAAATTATTGCGTTTTCTGCCGCAGCAATTCATGAATCTGCTTTTCATACTATACCCTTTCAAACATAATATAATTAGCCTATATAACACTAATAGACCAATATTATTATATGAAAAAATATTCGTAAACGTTTATTTTAATAAAAACACAGCGACGTATGATACTGTATTCTCGCCGTTTATGTATTTTAACCCGTGCGAATTTGTCATATCAGCTACATTCATGCAATAACCCTCGACAGAAGATATTGCTTTATCGGGAAAGCGGCATGGAATATTTTCGACTATGCCGCATTTCGGGCATATATCGCATCCCCCGGCGCCAAGAATCAGCATTTTTTCAAAAGATATATTATTTATTATATATTCTCTTGTTTTATTTATATTTTCGCAGTGAATTTTTCTGCCGTCCTCCATGCCCTCGAAATCATAGGAATCCTCAAGGGGATATATTGTCTGGATTAAAATAACGGCATCATAAGCCAGCACTTCGGCTTTCAAGGCTTCAGGTTCTCCGACAGCCGGAGGGCATTTATAATTTTTGCCGTAGCTTCCACATAAATTATCTTTGCACATATCCCTGAATATATTGTCAAACTTTATTTCGCTGACCGGGAAAACAGTCGAGGCGGACACGCCAAGATTTTTTATGCCGTTTATTAAATTTTCTGTTTTATTTAAACTTAATATATTTATCATATAAAAAAATCTCCTGATTTTATAAATTTTACGTTTATAGTTTATAATTTAAGTATAAACGAAATTTATAAAAAATCAATAGATTTTTTTAAAAATTTATTTTATAGTGAAACAACTTGATAATGATGATTTGTGTAGGGAATGCCCAGTGGGCATTCTGCGGACGCGCAATGCGCGCCCCTACAAAAACATATCACCATTTTAGAGTTGTTTTATTTTAAAACATTTTTTGTGATTATATTTTCACAAGGCCAAACAAGGCCTGCCTCTGATACGGTCGGCGGAACTCGAAATACATGCGGTTCCAATGGTCAATCGACTGTTTTATTTCTTTATCGTCCGGATTTTCTATTAACACGTCTCTTTCCCGTTTTTCATTTCCGTTCGCGAATCCGTTAATAGCGTAATGCTCCCACATAGAATCCGTGTCGCCTGCCATGCAGATTAAATAATATCCCAAATCGTTGAAAATATTATTTAATTCCGAAAGCTGCAAAAGCTCCCCCTCAAAATCCATGAGTTCCTGCGGGGGATTCGGGATTTTTGAATATGTCCCTATATATGCCAGAATACCGCCTTTTTTCAGGAATTTCTCACCCAAAGAAAAGGTGTTTTTAATATATTCGGAAGATTTACCCTGCGGCACCGCTGTGCCATGCGTGCAGATAATCAAGTCATATTTTTCAGCATCGGCATATTTGTGCCAATTCTCGCAGACAATTTTTATTTTATCGTCTACGCCTGCCTGTTTTAAACGCTCTCTGCCTCTTGCGGCGAAATCCGGATGACCTTCAACGACAACGCCCGATATTCCAAAGGCTTCGCTCCATACTTTTGAAATCGTGCCGTAACCGTAAGTCAACTCAAGAACCCTGCTGTTTTCATTTAATCCGGCTTCATAGCCGAAACGCAGTATTTCATCGACCGACACCATGCCTATAAGATGCTTGTTGTCTTCGATTTTTTTTAATTCCATAGAGTAACTGCCTGTTATTGATTTATTTGACATTTTCTTTTCTCCTCTTTTAATATAATTTTCATGGGAGATATAAATTTTATTCATGGATTCGGGAATAGAAACAGGGTTCTTTCTGTATGCCGCCGGCGTACGTCCGTATGCGTCTTTGAACGCCCTCGTCAGGGAGTTCTGTCCGAAATATCCGTATTCAAGCGCTATGTCAATTATGCGTTTATCAGTATCGCGTACAGCGACCGTCGCCATATATAAACGCCGTTTTGCCGTGTAGCTCTTGATTGTCGTTCCCGCAATACAGTGAAACTGCACCGAACAATAATACGGCGAATACCCCACCTGCCTTGAAATTTCTTCAAGCGACGGATTGTCTGCCGCATTTTCGTCAATAAAATCAACTATTTTCTGTACTGTATATATCCATTCAAGCAATTTATTATCACCCTCTTTCGGATTTTTATTATATCACAAAAAAGAGATTATGTTTTCACATGAGTTGTGAACATTAGAATTATTTTCAGTTGAATTACTGTTTTTTACACAAGCAGTTTCGTCAGATTATTTATATCCCCCGCGCCGGTTATAACTATCAGGTCATTTTTATTCGCGACTTTTTTCAAGTATTCCGCAATTTCTTCAAAATCTTCTATAAATACAGAATTTTTTAACTTTGCCGAAATATCTTTTGAATATATATCATATATATTTTTTTCAGTCGCCGAATATATCTCAGTCAAAATTAAATTATCCGCGTGAGACAAAGCCTCGCATAAATCGTCCAATAATTCATGCGTTCTCGAATATGTGTGCGGCTGGAAAACATACCAGAGTTTGCCGTTGTTTTTATTTGCGATTTTCTGCATTTCAGTCAACGCTTTTTTTACTTCGGTAGGGTGGTGGGCGTAATCGTCGTAAACTTTCGCCCCGTTTGATTTAATAACGCCTTTATATTCAAATCTTCGCCCTGCGCCTTTGAATATATTCAAGCCGGCTTCAACAAATTTGCCGGGTATCTTGCATTTATACGCGACGCTCGCGGCGGCGGCGGCGTTATATATATTAAATTCTCCGGGGACTAAGAGTTTTACATGAGCGTAAAATTCGCCTTTGGCTATTATATCAAATTCAGGGAAAATATTTTTATTATCTGTATTTTTCACGAAAATATCGGCCGACGGATTTTTAAGAGAATAAGTTATAATCTCGCTTTTGAAATTTTTCACGGCTTTTATTGCGTTTTCGTCGTCGCCGTTGATTATCGCGCAGTCTGAAGTGTTGTCAAGAAACTTTTCAAACGAGGATATAACGTGGCTTAAATCCTTAAAATAATCAGGGTGATCCATTTCTATATTTAATATAACCGAAATATTGGGGTATAAATTTAAAAAACTGTCGGAATATTCGTCGGATTCAAGTATAAAAAAATCTTCTTTGCCAATTTTATACGCGGAATTTATCGGAGGATATACTGCGCCGATAAAAAAAGTAGGGTCGGTTTTTGCCTGCATGAATATTTCGCTTGTCATAGAAGTTACAGACGATTTTCCGTGAGTTCCCGAAATTCCGATAGATTTTTTATATCCTGACATTAATGCGCCAAGCATTTGCAGGCGTTTTACTATAGGGATATTTAATTCTTTTGCTCTGATTATTTCGGGATTGTCAGGCTTTATCCTCGCCATATACACCAATAAATCGCAATCTTCACTAATATTTTCTCTTTTGTGCGGGATAAATACATCTATTCCGAGGTTTCTTAAATTTTTAACTTCGTTTTTGTCGTCATCAATATCGGAACCGCAGACTTTATACCCTTTTTGATGTAAAACTGCGGCGATTGCGTGCATGCTTATGCCACCTATGCCCGAAAAAAATATTTTCAGGTCTTTGTTTTCTAAGTATTTCAAAATATCGGATAAATCTGCCATTTAATTATTTAACCTTTCGAAATTTATTTTGATTTTTAAATTTTAATAAGATTATATGACAAAAAAGCATTTATGTAAACATATTTTCGTTAATTTTATGTAATTTTAATAGTGTATTAATTATATTTTAATTTTTACAACATTTTTTTCATGTATTATATAATTAAATAGCTTGCGATATATTAAATCAATGTATATTTTTTGAAGTATTATTAATAATATCTTTATATTCAATAATCTTTGACTATATATCGACAGGTAAAATCTAAATCATTTATATTTTTACAGGAGGATTTAAAAATGGAGATTTCGGATATAAAAGTTCGCAAAACATTCGACGAGGGACCTTTAAAAGCTATCGTGTCGGTCACTTTTGACAACGAGCTTGCAGTGCATGACGTGAAAATAATTTACGCAAAAGAAAAATTGTTTTTGATTATGCCCAGCAGGAAAAATCTTGACGGGACTTATAAAGACATAGTGCATCCGATAAACAGCGAATTCAGACTCAAGCTCGAATCTGCCATACTGGCAAATTACAACGAAGTGCTTGAAGCCCAGAAGAACGCCGTAAGCGAAGAAATTTAAATTCAAATTTAAACTTCGGGTCAATCAATAATTTTCTAAATATTAAAATTTAAATTTGGTGTTTAAATAATATATCTGAATTAAATTTGTTTTTAGTGAAATTACGAAAAATCCAAAAATATGGTTTACAGATGAAACTTTTCTGTAAACTGTATTTTTTTTGTTAATAAATTTTTTTTATGTTGTTTTGTTAATTTTTTTGTATTATAATTAAAATTATAATATTTTTAATTTTTAGATTTTAATTAATAAAGGAGATTATTATTTATGCAATATCGTAAATTCGGCAAAACAGGCAAAATAATTTCGGCGCTCGGTTTCGGCTGCATGAGGCTGCCGGAATTTGAAAAGGACGGCAAATGGTATATCGACGAAGAAAAAACTATACCCATGCTTCATAAAGCTGTTGAAAACGGGGTGAACTATTTTGATTCGGCTTATTTTTACTGCCATGAAAACAGTCAGCGCGTTCTCGGCAAAGCTATGAAAAATATGCGCGAAAAAGTCATGATTGCGACAAAACAGCCTTTGGATAGGGTTAAAGAAACTGCCGATTACAGGAAAGTCCTTGAAACGCAGCTCAAAGCCTTAGACACGTCTTATATTGATTTTTATCATTTTCACGGCATAGGAAAGGGTTCGATTGACGAAAAAATCAAACCTCTCAAACTGATGAAAGAGGCTCAAAAGGCAATCGACGAAGGGCTTATAAAACACATGTCTTTTTCGTTTCACGGGAACCCGAAAGATATGCAGTATATAATAGAGCAGGGCGAAATATTCTCTTCGGTTCTGTTACAGTATAATTTACTTGACAGGTCTAACGAAGATGCTATCGCTTATCTCGCTGAAAAAGGCATTGGCGTCGTAGTAATGGGGCCTGTTGCCGGGGGACGGCTTGCCGCTCCGTCAAGCCTTGCCGATAAACTTCTGGGCGATAAAAATCCCGAAACGGCTGAACTTGCAATAAGATTTGTTTTGGGCAATCCCAATGTCTCGTGCGCTTTATCAGGTATGGGCAGCATGAAAATGCTTGAGCAGAACCTGAAAGTGGGGAACATGGAAACGCCGATGACTGCCGATGATTTTGAAAAAGCGAAGCAACTAATGGCAGATCTTAAAAAATTCTCGGATTTATACTGCACGGGCTGCGATTACTGCAAACCGTGCCCGCAGGGCATAAATATCTCGCATATATTTAACGCTTTCACTCATCATAATGTTTACGGCATGACTACTCTTGGGAAAAATATGTATAAAGAAGTAACAGAGGGCAAAAAAGACTGGCACGGCAATTTAATTTCAGAATTGGTATCAAAATGCGTAGAATGCGGGGAGTGTGAAACGAAATGCCCGCAGAATATCAAAATTATCGAAAAATTAAAAGAAGTGGATAAAATTTTTGCGGGATTATAAATTACATTACAATAAAATATGTTTGAGGAATTTTGATATGAAAAAAATATCGCTGATTTTTATATATATTTTAATTGTATTAGGAATATTTTCGGGTTGTGAAAAGAAATCTGACGATACAGGCGAAATTGAGTTTGAATATATGTACCGTGGATTTACTTCTGTCAACGAAGAAGAAATGTCCGAAGAATACGGCTTATTTACAATGGTTACTTATGAAAACGCATTAAAAATCATTTTTACAATAGACGACTGGGGCGACTTCATGGGCAAGTACTGCCCCGGTATTCCGTATGACATAATGGCTGATTTTCAACAGGGAGAATGTATCGTTGTTATAATCGGCGGACCGGTAAAATCAAACTATACAAGCTCATATTATATTGACAAAATTACAGTAAACGATAGTAAACTGGATATTCAGGGTAACTATTATGAGCGTATTTATGGATTAAATAAAAATGGGCAGATACATTTTTTTCTTAATATTGTTGTGGTAAACAAAAATGATTTGCCGCAAAATCTTGATGATAATTATATTTACAAAAAATAAAAGGGGGATTTTATAGTATGAATATGAAAAACTCTGAAAAAACAATAAAAATTATATGTTTGTTTATTATATGCGCGCTTTTAATATCTTTTATTTCGGCATGTTCAAGTAAACCCGCCGAAGAAACGGGAGGAAACAACGATAATAATTCCGAAAATCAAACGCAGAATCCAGACGGCAATGTTTCTGCCCCGGAAGAAACGCCGACGGAAGCCGAAGTTAAAATTCTTCCCGATCTGCCTGAAAAAGATTTCGGCGGCTATGAATTTAAAGTTATAACCAGTGATTATCTGGGCGACAGCAATATGGTTCAGGAAATAGGATCGGAAGAAGAAAACGGCGACCCGATTAACGACGCGATATACGCGAGAAACAAAAAAATCGAAGAGCAATATAACGTCACGGTAAAAGAAATACTTTATGACAGGGATACGCTGAATACCCCGGTTAAAAAAGCGGTCATGGCTAACGACGGCGCGTATGATTTGATATGCGGCAATCTCAGGGAACTCGGGATTTTATCGCAGGGCGGGCATTTGCTTGATTTGACCAAAGTGAATTATCTTGACTTGGAAAAGCCGTGGTATGACCAGAAAGCCGCCGCAGATCTATCTGTCGGGCATAAATTGTTTTTCGCAGTCGGCGAACTTCAGATATCTGATAATAACGGCACATGGGCGATTTTATTTAATAAAAAACTGCTTCAGGAACTCGTGCTTGAAGACCCGTATAAACTTGTCCTCGACGGTAAATGGACAATGGATAAATTTTTTGAGATGGCGACGGCGGCCTGCAAAGATTTAAACGGCGACGGAAAAATGGACGAAGAAGACCAGTGGGGGACATTGGGCGAAGGGTTTAACATATACGCTCTTATGAACGGCTCCGGCACACGGTTTATCCAGAAAGACGAAAATGATTTGCCGTATTACGCCGGATATACTTCGAGAGATATAGATATTTTCGAAAAAGGCGCGGAATATCTCGGGGATAAAAACAGGTCTATGCTTGCCGAGAATTTTTCTTCTAAATATTCAAACGTATGGTATGACTTAGTAAATCCTATATTTGCGACCGACAGGATATTATTTTTCTTCACCAGTTTGTCGCGCGTGACATGGCACAGAAGTTCTGAAACAGACTTCGGCATACTTCCAACTCCGAAATATGAGGAGCAGCAGGAAAATTATCTTAATACAGTATCGGTCTGGATGGCGAGCGGCATGGGAATCCCCGCGACTTTCAACGGGGATGATCTTGACAGGACGGCAATAATAACCGAGGCTTTGAGTGCGGAATCTATGTACACGCTGACCCCGGCATATTATGATATTCAGTTAAAAACAAAACTCACAAGAGACGACGAATCGGCGGAAATGCTCGATATGATTTTTGCGAACAGGACATACAGCCTCGCGCATCTTTACGACTGGGGGGGAATGATTTCGACTATACAAACTATGCTGACTCAGAATAACCGCAATTTTGTTTCGTCAATGGATAAAATAGCGAACAGAATAACCAAAGATATTGATAAAACGATTGCCGCATACGAAGGGAGCGAGTAAACTTATGGGAAATATTATAAAGCAGGAAAAAGAAAAAAAAATAGTGAGGGAGCTCGCGGCGAAATATTATAATATCGCGATGAGCGGCGAAAATCTTGAAAAAGCAAGGCTTTACAGGGCTGTAAACGACAGAAAAATGATACGCCCGGTCGTGCTTGCCGATGAAATCCCGTGGTTTGAGCTTAATATAGACGGCTGTCTTAATTGCGTTTGCGAAGACCCCGGACTCAGAGGGCTTGAATCGCATTTCAGGTACTGGCTCGCGCGACATAAATATTTTGGCGGCGATTTATACTTAAATCCTGTTTATTTAATCACAAAAATTGTGCATATATCTGATATAGGCGTGGAAGCCGAAGAAAAAATCTTAAAAACCAACGAAAATAATTATATCATGGCGCACCAGTATGCCGATATGCTCCAAACAGAAGAAGATTTGGAGAAACTTCACAGTCAGACAGTGACTTACGACGAAGCGGGGACAAAAAAGCATTTTGAATTTGCCGCGGATACAATCGGGGATATTATGCCCGTAAAAATAACAGGGCTGTCATGCGATTACGGTTTAGGACATGCGTTATGGGATATAGTGTCAAGATTGAGGGGCGTTGAAAATCTTTTGACGGATTTGGCCGAAAGGCCGGAATTTATGCACAAAACGGCAAGAAAGCTCACAGATATATTTAACGACAGGATACGCCAGATCGAAGAAAAAAAACTTCTCGGCGTTGAACAGACATACATACATTGCACCCCCGCTCTCACAGACGATTTAGAGCGTCCGGCTGATTTTGACGATATAAAACTGCATAATATCTGGGGACGCGCGGTCGCGCAGATTTTCGGCTCTGTGTCAAAAGCTATGCACGACGAGTTTGATATAACTTACGCAGTCGAGACGATGAAACCGTTCGGCATGGTTTATTACGGCTGCTGCGAGCCTCTTGATAAAAAAATAGATATTCTTAAAAAAATAAAAAATCTGCGCAAGATTTCTATTACGCCGTGGGCCGACATAAATCTTGCGGCGGAAATAATCGGGAAAGATTATGTTATCGCGGCAAAACCAAATCCCGCGAATGTAAGCGCGGGATTTGACGAAAATGTTATAAGAAAAGAACTTAAAGAAATAGTTGACGCGGTAAAGAAAAACGGCTGCTCGTGCGATATAGTTTTAAAAGATATTTCTACAGTTGCGGGAAAGCCCGGGAATTTATTAAAATGGGTCGAGATCGCAATGGAAACGGTGAATAATTATTAGAATTATTTTGCATAACTAAAAAAGCCCTCTTTCGCAAAAGAGGGTGCCGTCCGCAGACGGCGGGTGATTCTTTCTGAACGAAATCAAATTCCGGAATCCCCCGGCACTTCGTGCCACCCCCTTTACGCGGCTTCGCCGCTAAAGAGGGCTTTTCATCTAAATCCACAGTTATGAAAGAAGTTTAATTAGAGTAGGGGCGGGATTAACCCGCCCATGAAATTTATTAATCTTTCACAAAAATCATAGAATATGGGAATGTTCCGTTTACTTCATAAGTCTCGATTTCGTCGTCATAATCCCAGCCGTTTATGATATTTCTTTTTAAAGCGATGCGGATTGCCTCCAATGTAAACACATTACATGACCATAAATATTGGTAAAATAACGGTACGCTTGTCAAATGTTCGGGTAGTTCCTGTTTTTTGTCTTTTAAAAATTCGGCTAATGGCGCTTTCATGATTTTTGTTAAATTGTTTTTTATATTTCCTATTATTTCGCATAAAGAGTTCCATTCTTCCGTAGACATGACAGGAATATCCAAAGTGGGTTTACCGTCGGCTTCGTATTTTAAAATCCCACATTTAACAAGCCACGGTATTTTTTTAAATAATTCCGTATTAAATCCTGTCCGTTCGGGATTTGTTCCGCTTTCGACCATATAAAGCAATTTCAATAAATCGTCGTCCTCAATATTGTTTTCGCGTCCCGTTTTATAATATATTCTTATAGGGAATCCTTCCAGATCGTAGACATAAAACGCAATTTTTTTGGAATCAAAATAATTTTCAAGCTGCGACCAGCGTCTTCCAGCTATGCCGTATCTGTAAGTTTCGCCGTTGTCCTCGCCTTGCCTCCATACATGACCGAAAGCGGTCCATGTTCCGCCGTTTGGACGATCGTAAGTATAAGCGCAGGTTTCGTTATAAATTTCATTAAAAGCTCCGCCTGTTACGCCGCATTCAGTCATAACATATAATTCCAAAGCGTATTTTTGATGTTCTGTAAACCGTTTGTAATATACGCTATCCCTAATTTTTTCGAGTCCGTCTTTGAGAGGCTTAAAAAATAAATCCTGATTCTCCTCAATAAACTTTTTTTGCGCGGGAATATGCTTTACTTTGTCGTCGCGTGTTGAAATCATAAAATCAGTATAAACTTTGTTGCCGACACGTTTCATCAATTCGCCGTCAACTAATTTTTTTATAACCGGCTCAACATAAGCCATTGGTATTCCGATTGCTTTGGCCAAATCAACTTCCGTGACGGGTTTTTCATACGCAAGCCATAAAAGATTTTGTGCGATTTTATCGTTTTGCACGAGCGATTGGGGTTCGCCGCAAACGCTCGAACTGCCGCTGTTTGATACCCACATTTGCACAGGCTCATAGCTTTGTTTTTCGTAGTTTTCCATATTATTAAGCTCCTTTTTAATTTGTTCCCTGCCTGCGGACAGCCGGCTTTTTACGGTACCTTGCGGAATATCAAGAGCCTGCGCGATTTTTTGCACGCTCTCGCCGTTCATATAATATCTCACAATAACCTCGCGGTGAAGTTTTGACAAATACGCGACGGATTTACGCACCTGTTCGGCTTCGTCTGTCTGACCGATATTCTCAAAACAGTCGGAAGCATCGGTTATATCAAAATCTTCGCCGATTGTTATAGTCGCAATCTGATATTTTGTGCGGAGTTTCTGATAAAACTTACGGGTCAAGACAGTCATAAGCCAGCCGCGCATATCGTTTATTATATTGCCTTTCGAGAGATAATTCAACGCCGCCAGAAGAGTGTCCTGCGTCAAGTCCTGCGCTTCTTCAAGATTCCCGCATTTATGCAATGCCGCAGACAAAAGAAAATTTGTTTGATTTTCAAGATTTTCGATTTGCATACCGGTATCCTTTATTCTAATTTGTTTTTTATTTTTTGAAAGCTTTCGTATATAAAGTTGCGGAAATTATAATATGGTTCACATGATTTTTGAAAATTTTTTATTTAATTAAAAATCAAGGGCGGGAAAAACCCGCCCTTGTATTTTTTATGAAATTTTACGTATTTTATTCGTCGTGACTTCGTTCGAGCAGGAACATATCTATGCCCTGACCGTCTAATAAATCAACCTGCATACCGAGCTGCAAATCTTCCAGACGCGCAATATTTATCGTATCCCCGGTGTATTCTATATGCACGACATAGTCGTTCGGCAAGGGCAGACGGTAAACAGAAGGATTTTCGCCTGTAACCGTTCCGGGATATTTTTTCATGAATTCGGCCGGGGTTATCTGATATTGAGCGAGTTTTCTTACGGAATCCATATTTAAAGTATCGTCTTCGTCGTCGATTACAACATCGCCGTCGCCGTCGTTGCCTTCGTTCGGCGGGGCGACGATTTCAGCATTATCTTTTTCGAGAGACCAAAAATCCCCCAGTTCGCCCTCTGCAAATAATTTAGACAATTCATCTTCTTTGCAGCCGGCAAAAATCATTAATACAAAAACAGCAAGCGTAAACAATATAAAACTTTTTAAAATCGATTTTAATTTCATAGTTTATTCCTCCTAAAAATTTATAATTATAATTTAAAATGTTTAATGTATATTAGAATAATAACACAAATCAAAAAAATAATCAACAATTTTATTGATATATTTTTTAATATATTTATAAAAAATATTATGCTTAAAAAATAAATTTGACAAAAATAAAATACTGTGATATAATCATATATAATTTTACCGTTTTGATTTAAGATTATTAAATATTATTATTGATAATATAAAGATTGCGGAGTGATTTAGCTTTGGGTAAAACAAACAGAATTAAAAAAGCAAATAAAATGTATAAAAACAAAGACGTCGAAAACAGCAGAAAATATAGCGAAAGAAAAAATGAAATAATAACATACAGGCTGCTGATATTGTTTGGTATAGCAGTCTGTACGGTCAGTTTTTTTATTTATGCGATGAATATAGCCGGGAGCGATATTAAAAAATTTGAAAAAATATCGTTTGCCGGACTTATAATCACAGGTATATTGTTTATATTTTCGGTAGTATTTCTCGTTTACAGGGTTAATCAGGCAGTCGATGAAAGCGACAGGGTCATACAGGGCAAAAGTGTTTTTTCGGTCGCTATGATTTTATTTTTATCTGATTTATTGATTTTTTTCACGTATCAGCTCTGGATTCCGTTTTTGACCGCGTTTGTAATAACTGCAACTGCGCTTGCCTATATTTATTATCTGTATCAGAAAGAATTCTTTTATTTTGCACTCTTCAGCGCGATAGGCTGCTGTTTGCTTTATTTGACAGGCTCGCAGCATTTATCTGAATTTTTCAGAATGAGTTTTAAAGTTTTGCTATCGGCGTGCGCGGTTTTTATACTTGTTTTTGCCCTGCTGCTTATAAAAGGCAAAGGGCACTTGAAAAGCAGGCCTTTTAAATTAAATATAAAAATATTAGAAAAAAATTCCAAATATTTTCAGTTTTTTATTCTTTCGGTTTTTATTTCGGGATTCGCCGCCATGAGTTTTTTCTCTGTAAATATAAATTTCTTTTATCAGGTTTGTTCGCTTATAGTTTATTTTATAATCGTGGGCATATATTTTACTGTAAAAATAATATGATATAATAATTAATAATTATTAAGTGGGAGGTGGCATATTAAAAATGTCGAACAAAAAATTCCAGAATATGCTTGGCAAATATAAAAATATAATCGGCAGGGAAATTGGGATAATAGACGAAAACGGAAATATTATCGCATGTACTGACAGTGGAAAAACAGGAAAATCGCGTGAAAATATATGCCATGAGATAAAATTTTATAAAAATAAAGACGAATATATAAAAGACGGCTATACTTATAAATATATAGAACGTGCCTCGGATTCGATGGCTGAGTATATTTTATTTGTCTTTGGCGAAGACGCTGAGGCGTCAAAAATGGCTTCTCTTCTCGCAATATCTTTCGGGAGTTTTGAAAATTTGCACGACGAAGAATTTAACAGGCTGTCTTTTATGAAAAACGTGATTTTGGATAATATTCTTCCGGGCGATATTTTTCTCAAATCAAAAGAATTAAATTTCAACGAAAGCGTTGGCAGATTAGTTTATCTTGTGAAATTTCCCGCGCAGTTAATTCAGCACGATATAAACTCAGCCGATATAATGCAGAGTATGTTTCCGGATAAAAGCAAAGATTTTATCGTAAGCTTAGACGAGAGGGATATTGCCCTAATAAGAGAGATAAAGCTTGATAGTGTTTTGCACAATAACAATAATAAAAACGAAGACATAGAAAAAGTCGCTAAAGAAATAGTATCTACCGCAAGTTCTGAATTCTTCACTAAAGTTATAGTTGGAATCGGCAGCCCCGTAGCTGAAATAAAGGATTTGTCCCGCTCTTTCAAAGAGGCTCAGATAGCTCTTGAAGTCGGGAAAGTATTTGACAACGAAAAAGAAATAATAAATTATAAAAATCTCGGCATAGGAAGGATTATTTATCAGCTTCCGACGACTTTGTGCGAAGTTTTTTTGCAGGAAGTTTTTAAAACCGGCGCGCTCGAATCGCTTGACAGGGAATCGCTGATGACGATACAGAGCTTTTTTGAAAATAATCTAAATGTTTCGGAAACGTCAAGAAGGCTGTTTGTCCACCGTAATACTCTTGTTTATAGGCTGGAAAAAATAAAAAAGCTGACCGGGCTTGATCTGCGTGAATTTGAACACGCGATAGTATTTAAAGTGGCGCTTATGGTAAAAAAATATCTGTCGTCAAAGCCGGTGAAATATTAAAATATAAGATAATAAATATAAGATAATTAAAAATAAATTAAGAGAATATAAAATAAAAATGATTGAATTTAAAAATGTAACCAAAGAATATTCAAATGGTTTTGTCGCTTTGAGAAACATAAATTTTAAAATAGCGAACGGCGAATTTGTTTTTATAATAGGCGCGTCGGGCGCGGGAAAAACTACTATTACAAAATTGCTGTTAAAAGAAGAAGAAGTGACAAGAGGCAGGATTATAGTAGATAATCATGATTTATATAAAATGCCGGACAGAAAAGTGCCGTATTACAGGAGAAGTTTGGGATATGTTTTTCAGGATTTCAGGCTGTTCCCGAATATGACTGTATATGAAAACATAGCGTTTGCAATGCGCGTTGTCGGGGAACCCGGCTCAAAAATAAAAAAAATGGTCCCCGCAATACTTGAAACTATCGGATTAAGGGGAAAATTGAAATCTTATCCGAAAGAATTGTCGGGCGGCGAACAGCAGAGAGTAGTTCTTGCGCGGGCAGTCGTGAACAGGCCCGATACTATAATAGCAGACGAGCCCACGGGAAATCTTGATCCCAAAATGAGCCTTGAAATAATGGAAAGTCTGGAAAGAATAAATAATATGGGCAAGACTGTTATAGTTGTAACTCACGAAAAGGCTCTTGTGGACCGTTTTAAAAAGAGGGTAATTACTATTAAAAACGGACGCGTTATAAACGATCAGATAGGCGGGGCATATAATTATAAAAAAGCCGAAGAACAGCATTTGTTTGATATTCAGAGAAAACTTCAGGCTGAAGCCGAAATAAATGAAAATAAAGAAAAAGAAAAAAGCAGTTTAAAGCCAAGAAATTAAAATAAAAATAATTATAATTAAGAGAAGATTTTAATAGATGAGAAAATACAGCGTTATATTTTTTATAAAACAAAGTCTGAACGGATTGTTCATGAACAGTATCATGAGCATTACGTCTATATTTATTTTGACGGCGTGTCTGGTACTGACCGGATGTTTCGCGCTTCTTTCGTTTAATACTAATATTAATTTGCAGCAGCTTGACAAGCTCAATAAAATAGTTTTTTTTATCGATAAAGAATATGAATCCGAAGAACAAATAGAAAAAATAAAAGAAGAAATAAGAAATCTTGCGAATGTGGAAAGTATAAAACTCGTGTCAAAAGAAGAAGCTCTTAATATAGTAAGAGAAAAGTACATGGAATTTGCGGATGTTTTTGAGGAAGAAGATTTTTATAATCAGGTTCTGAAAGATAACTATATAGAAAATTCGATAGAGATAGAATATAAAAATATAGAGGACGTGGGAACTCTTGATTATCAGCTGCGATGCACAGAGGGTGTGGCAAAGTATAATGACGGAACGCCTAAAGTAAAAAATCAGGTTGAAATAGCAAAATTTATAGATAATCTGAAAAACGTAGTTATGCTTGTTTTGATAGGGTTTTCACTGATTTTATTTGTGATCGCGGTATTTATAATATTGAACACGGTTAAATTGTCGGTACATGCGCGAAAAAACGAAATTGAAATAATGCGGTATATAGGCGCGACAAATTTTTTTATAGTTTTCCCGTTTTTACTTGAAGGGATAATAATAGGCGTGATTTCGGGATTGATCGCTTATGTGGCGCAGTCTTATATATACGGCAGCGCGGTGAATGCAATAATAAAAATGAACGCCGGGCTTGAGTTTATATTATTTTCAGATGTGAGCGTAACGGTTTTTCTGGGCTTTATATTCACCGGGGTTTTGTGCGGGCTCTTCGGGAGCGGCATATCGTCGCGCAGGTATTTAAAAACATAGGATTATTAATTAATAAAATAAATATATTAAAATTAAAGATATATAAAAGATTTAACGTAAAAAATCTGGGGAGGTTATTTTATGTTTGTTAAAACGAAAGGCAAAAAAATACTGCTGTTTTTTATGGTTTTTTTGCTTGCTTTTACACATGCGGCAATATATAATATAAAGCCACAGGCCGCAGCTACTGAAAACGATTTGCAAAAACAGATAAACGACAAAAAAGCGTCGCTGAACGCTACGGCAAATAAAAGAAAAGATCTTGAAAAAGAAATCGCTTCGCTCAAAAACCAGAAAGCCGACGCAGAGAGGGACAAGAGAAATTACGATTATTTGATTGCGATAATAGAAAGCGAGATAAAAGACACCGAAGAACTCGTAGAGACAATTAAAGAATATATGGAACAGGAAGAGACGGAAATTGATGATTTACAGAAAAAATACGAAGAAAGCTATGATATATTTCTTAAAATTATAAAATTTGCCTATGAAGAAGGCGACGTAAATTATTTGAATTTATTGCTCGATTCTGAAAATTTCACGGATTTTTTATCCCGGATGGATATAATATCAAATATATTTGAATATAATAAAAATGCGATAGATAATCTTCTGCAGGACAAAAAAACTTTAGAAAACGCGAAAGAAAGCCACGAGGAAATGATAAGGCAGCTTGACGGCTACGCCGAGGACCTTTCTGAAAAATCGCAGGAAGCGGCGGGGTACAGAAAAAAAGCGGAAAACGCGATCGCGCAGCTTGCGAGCGATATTAAAGAAAGCGAAGCGAAACAGGCTCAGTTTGATCAGGAAAGCGCAAATATCCAGGCTGAAATTGCCAGAGCGTCAAAAGAACTTCAGGCCTTGCAGGAAAGTCAGAGAAAATATGTCGGGGGCAACTTTCTTTACCCTGTGACCCCCAAATACTCCCCCGCCGTATCGTCGGGATTCGGAACCAGAATAAGCCCGATAACAGGACGGTCTGAATTTCATAACGGCATTGACATACCCGCAAATTACGGCTCAGATATATGGGCGGTCAACGACGGAATAGTTATAATATCTACATACGGGACAGGATACGGGAATTACATAGTTATCGACCACGGCGGAGGAAAAGCGACGCTATATGCTCATGCCAGCTCGCTGTTGAAAAAAGTCGGGGATTCAGTAAAAAAAGGGGATGTGATAGCTAAAGTGGGCTCGACTGGATGGTCGACGGGAAATCACCTGCATTTTACATATATTGAGGACGGAGTTTTTAAAAACCCGCTTTCTCAGTTGGGTTAGATCAAATAGATCAAATAGTAATTAAATTAATATATAATTATAAATATATTATAAAATAATCATGATACGGGGATAGTGCTTTTAAATGAACAAAAAAATTTCTCTCGGTTCCGCAGTCGTCTTAATGTGTTTTGCGGTTCTATTAACTTTTATGATAACGTTCGTAAACGCGAACAACAGATATAATAAAATGCTCGTGACTGTTGAATTAAGCGACAGGGTGACTTTAAAGCTTGCGGAATTGGATAAAAAGGCGAGAGAATTATATATAGGCGAAATAGACAACCAAAAAATTCTTGACGGCATTTCCGAAGGCTATGTGCACGGACTCGGCGACAGGTACGCCGAATATATGAACGCCGAAAGATACGCCGAATATCAGAGGGGCAATCAGGGAAAACTGGTTGGGATAGGCGTAGAGGTGCTTCCTTCGGAAGAAAGGGGCGGAATTATTGAAGTTACTTATGTCATGCCTGATTCGCCCGCGGAAAAAATGGGAATGCGCGAGGGCGATTATATCTACAAAGTAGAAGACGAATTTGTTTCTTCTTTAGGTTATTATGAATCTATAAACAAAGTCAGGGGAGAAGAGGGGACAAGCGTCACTATTACGGTTTTGCGGGGGAGTGATCACTCTGAAGAATTGATTATTACTCTTGTGAGAGCCGAAGTCAAAACTCAAAGCGTAAAATTCAGGATTATAAACGGCAATATAGGATATATAAAAATAAAAGAATTTAATCAGGAAACCCCGAATGAGTTTATAGGCGCAATAAACGAATTGGAATCTCTCGGAGCGGGCAAATATATATTCGACGTAAGATATAATCCCGGCGGTGATCTTCAGGGAGTTACGCAGACTTTAAATTATCTTCTTCCGGAAGGGCCGATTATAAGATATATTTATAAAAACAGTCAGGAAGAAACGATTATGTCCGACGCAAACGAAATAATTGCGCCGATGGCTGTTATTATGAACGAGAGCACGGCAAGCGCGGCTGAATTATTCTGCGCGGCATTGGATGATTATAAAAAAGCCGTGCTGATCGGAACAAAAACATACGGCAAGGGAACGATGCAGGGAATATATCAGTTAAGCGACAGGGTAACCGCTATTAAAATTTCAAACGCGAAATATTTTCCGCCTTTTGGCGACTGTTACGACGGTATAGGAGTTTTCCCGCATATAGAAGTAAAACTACCGGAAGGGCTTCTGAAAGAAAAGAGCTTCGATAAAATTACGGACGAAGAAGACACGCAGTTAAAAGCCGCAATAAAAGAACTTGAATAATCAAAAACGCGAAAAATAAAATATATTTCAATATTTTTATAATAACGGGTTGATTGGCTGTTATTTTAAAATATTGGAATTTTATTTGTTATATATTATAAATAAACTAAAAAAGAAATAAAGCAAGGAGAATATGAAAATGCAAAAAATGGCGAAACAGCTTTTAGTTACGGAAGAAGGACTCAAAAAAATGGAAGAGGAATTTGAATATCTCAAAACCGTAAAACGTAAGGAAATAACAGAAATCATAGGAATCGCGAAAGCTTTCGGCGATTTATCCGAAAACAGCGAATATGACGAGGCAAAAAACGAGCAGGCTAAAGTAGAATCAAGAATAACGGAACTTGAGGAACAACTAAAAAATGTTAAAGTCGTAGACAGAAGCGAAATAAAAACAGATGAAGTAAACATAGGTAATATAGTAAAAGTGCTGAATTTGAATCTTAACAAAGAAATCAGTTACAGCGTCGTAGGTTCAATGGAAGCCGACCCGTTTAATAATAAAATATCGGACGAATCGCCGATAGGCAAAGTTTTGATGGGAGCTAAAAAAGGTGATATAGTCGAGTATGAAACTTTAAAAGGGCTTTTCAAACTCGAAATTTTGGAAATATCAAAATAATTAAATTATAACAAAAGAAAAATCGAAAAATCGAACAAATAATCAGGAGGAATAAAGTTGTCGGACGAAAATAATAATTTGCAGAACGAAACACAGATAAACGAAAATGACTATAACGAACAGGAGAAAATACGCCGCGAAAAACTTGCCGAACTTATAGAAAACGGGAATAACCCGTATTTTATAACAAAATATGAAGTCGATTCAGATACAAAACAAATTATCGAAAACTTTGAAGAGTCTGAGGGCAAAGACGTTAAAATAGCGGGCAGGCTGATGTCAAGGCGCAATATGGGGAAGGCTAATTTTATAAATATAGCCGATTTTCACGGGATAATACAGGCTTATGTGAGACTTGACGACGTTAGCGAAGAAAAATACATGCAGTTCAAAAAATGGGACATAGGCGATATTATAGGCATAAACGGCAAAGTATTTAAAACTAAAACCGGCGAGGTTTCAATTCATGCTTATGGGATTGATTTGCTGTCAAAATCCCTTGTCCCGCTGCCTGAAAAATTTCACGGATTGAAAGACGCGGAGATAAAATTCAGGCAACGCTATTTAGATTTAATCATGAACCGTGAAGTAAAAGACATGTTTGTCAAAAAGCAATTATTTTGGGAGACTGTCAGAAATTTTATGTCTGAAAAAGGCTTTCTGGAAGTAGAAACGCCCGTATTGGAAGTCAATTCCGGCGGAGCGGCGGCAACGCCGTTTAAAACTCATCATAACGCTTTGGATATTGATGTTTTTTTAAGAATATCTATGGGCGAATTATGGCAGAAAAAATTATTGGTCGCCGGATTTGAAAAAACATTTGAAATCGGAAGGCAATTCAGAAACGAAGGCATGAGCAACGAGCATTTGCAGGATTATACCCAAATGGAATTTTACTGGGCGTATGCTGATTGCAGGGACGGAATGGAATTAGTCAAAGAATTATATAGAAAAATTACAAAAGCGGTAACGGGCGGGTCAAAATTTATTTCTCACGGATTTGAAATCGACATGGATAAAGAATGGGTATTATATGATTTTGAGGATATAATTAAAAGCAGGCTTGATATTGGTATTTATGACGCGAATATAAAGCAGCTAAAAAGCAAACTTGATGAGCTTCACGTTGCGTATGATCCAAAATTAAACTACTGGCGGCTTGTTGACGTTCTATGGAAAGTCGTGAGAAAAGATTTGTCGGGCCCGGGATTTTTGGTCGGTCAGCCTGTGCAGCTTAACCCGCTGCCTAAAAGGCTTGAAAAAGATCCGAGAAAAGCGGACCAGATGCAGGTAATTATTGCAGGTTCTGAAATGGGTAACGGTTATTCAGAGTTAAACGACCCATTGGATCTGGAAAAGAGGTTCAGGGAGCAAAGAATAATGGGAGAAGCCGGAGATACAGAGGCGCATAATCATGATCAGGATTTTATCGACGCTTTAAATTACGGCATGCCGCCGGCGTTCGGATTTGGCGTATCGGAAAGATTATTTTCTTTTATAATGGATAGGCCTATGCGTGAGTGCGTTTTGTTCCCATTAATGAAACCGAAAGAATAAAAATTTTAATAAAATTAATTCAGAGAGGTTAAATTTATGGACGAAGAAACCCGTGAACAGGAAGAGCAAAAAGAAGTCGGTGATTATTTATTTGACTGGAAACGCAAATTTGATAATTTCTGGTATCACTATAAAATCGCGTTTATAATAGGCGTTATAATTTTGATATTTGTTATTTTTTGCATAGCCCAGTGCGCGTCAAGAGTAAAAGGCGACGCTAATATCGCGTATATAGGCGCGCAGGAAATTGACAGCGAAATGTATGACGAACTGCAATACGCCCTAAACCAAATACTCGATGAGGACTTAAACGGCGACGGTAAAATACATGTTGATTTTACGCAATTTTTATATATGACCGGAGTTCAGGCAGAGAACATGAGGGCAATAGGGAAGGCTGTGGATTATCAGTCGCTTATGACTACCCAGACTCAGATAAATTTGGAATTAACTACGGGAAATATTATAATATATTTTATTAATCCTGAAGTATATAAAGAATTAGCTGTACCCGGCAGGTTTATGCCTCTTGAAGATGCTCTGGGTTATGTTCCCGAATACGCAAACGACGTGTATTCTATTAAACTTGGGTCTTTGCAGTGCTGGGATTATTACGAAGGGATATATAATTTTCCGTCCGGCACTCTTGTAGTCTTGAGGGATATGCAGGTATCCGAAGAAGATAATAAAACGATGCAGGACCGGTATGAAAGAAATCTTACAATGTTCAGACGGTTGGTTGAATTTAAATTTAAAGACGACGAAGTTAATACAAATGAATAGAAAAAGCTAATATTTAAAATATAACAAAACCGCAGGGGCAGATATTAAATCTGCCCCTGTAATTGTGTTGTAAACTGTAATTTCACGTTATAGCAAAACAAGAATAAAAAGAAGACAAACCCCTCCGTCGTATTGATTGGCGTGAACTGCATGTGAACTACGTTCACATTCGTTACACGTTCGTGACACCTCCCCTTTCATGGGAGGCTTTTGGCGCAGTTTCCTTGCCTCCCCTAACAGGGGAGGGGAACCGCCGCTGCGGTGGTGGGGTTGCTTTCTCAACTTGTTTAACTATAAATTATATTATAATCATATCGTCGTTTGTGACCACGCCTTTTTTTATCAAAATATTGCCGCCTCTGGTAGTGTCAGCCGTGACGATAATACCGGCTGCATTTTCCGCGAGTTCATAAAATTTGAACCGTTCGACAAGTTCAAGTTTTGACCCGTTGGATTCTATTAAATTTTTATATTCGCCGTATCGCTGATTTTCCTGTAAAACTTCCATTGCAAACGCGGCACATTCGACAGCGTAATCTAACGGAAAAAAATGCAGAATATCTTTAAGCAAATCAGATATATCGCATACGGGCATATATATTATTTCACTTTTGATATTTTTTGAACTGACGGCTTTTTGCGGGAAATTACCGTCTGAAATTAAAATTGTTTCCCCGTGTCCCATTTCCATAATTAATTTTAACAAATCCGGCGTAAATGTTTTTGGTATATGTTTCAGCATAAAAAACCTTTCTTAAATAATTTAAATATTTTATTATAATTAAATTATAACTCTTTATATGTTAATTTTTCCTTTTATTGTTTTGAATTTTTAGTTAAACCCCTTTACTTTCGTAAAAAAATATAATATAATTTATTTAATCAAAAACGAAAGGGGAAATATATTAAAATGAGCGAAAATAAATTTACAGTATTCACAAAACCATGGAAAAACATCACACTGGAGGAACTTGGAGAATTAGTAAAAGGAATGGGATTCGACGGGGTTGAATACCCGCTCAGGGACGGTTATCAGATTCAGCCGTCGGACGGGGTCAAAGGAATTAAGAGACTCGTTGACGTTTTGGGCAAATTCGGAGTGATTGTCGGGAGCATAGCCGGAGGAATCGACGTAAAATTTACGAGCGACAACAAAGTGGCAGGAGTAAACGAAGAACTGTTCGCGGGGTGCGGCGAAGCAGGGGTAAAAATCATCAGGATATGTCAGGGACTTGACAGGCGAGTCGAATTTTTCGAGAATCTGAATCAAATCAGGAGAACTTATGACGCAGTGGTGCCGTATTGTGAGAAATACGGGGTAACTCTGGGCGTGCAGATGCACTGTGACGCAAATATTTCATCGTCAGCCGAGACATATATTTTATTAAAAGACTATGATCCAAAGCATATCGCGGCGGTATGGGACTCAGGGCATAACGGATTAACAGGGACTGAGCCTTGTTTCGCATTAGACACAGTATGGGATATGCTGTGCATGGTGAATTTCAAAGCGGCGTACTGGAAATTGAGGGCAGGACCCGAAAAAGACGAGGCGAAGTGGGACGCGTACTGGACAACGGGACGGCACGCATGCGGAAGCTGGAGTGACGCAGTGAATCATTTAAAAAAGCGCGGATATTCGGGTATTATATGTATGCCGGCTGAGTACAGCGACGAGCCGAACGTAGAAACATACACAAAACAGGATTTGGCGTATATGAAAAGCTTGTTTGAATAAATCATGAATGACGGAGGAAAAAGTATGGTATATAATATAGTCCGTTTTGATATTTCTATGCTTGCGCTTTTACCGAGACCGCAGGAGCCATTTGAGATAATAGGGCGGCTTGTTCCTATATATAACGGGCAGGAATGGAAAGTCTACGAGGAATTACTTGATACTCCGCGTGAAAAATTATATCCGGACGATTCGTTTGATCCCATGACATATATTGACAATCCTGATGAAGCGGCTTTTCTCGCAATGCTTGACGGGAACTGCGTCGGCAGTCTGCGCGTATGTAAGCGGTGGAACAAAAATGCTTTTATAGACGATTTGGCTATTGACAGGGCGCACAGGGGTAAAGGCGTAGGGACGATGCTCATGAATGCGGCGGTCGATTGGGGAAAAGAACATGAATTATATGGCGTTTCGCTTGAAACTCAGGACTGGAATCTTCGAGCATGCCGTTTTTATTTGAAATACGGGTTTAAACTCGGCGGAATTGACCGGAATGTCTATGACGCGCATGTTTACCGTGGCGAAACGGCATTGTATTTCTATCTTTTACCGGAATGATTTCTTCTTTTAATACAATTTAAATCATATAAAATATATAAAAATTTGAAAGGGGATATGAAAAAAACATGAAAAAACTAAAAATAGTGATGATAGGCGCGGGGGGACGCGCAAATCAGGTAATATACCCGTCGTTCGCGGATTTGCGTGACTCCGGAAAAATCGAAATCGCAGGAATATGCGATATTGATTTAAAGAAATTAAATACTACTGCGGACAAGTATAATATCGAAAAAAGATACGGCGCAGGCGGCGTGTCTGATTATCAGAATATGATAAACGAGCTTAAACCCGATGCTGTCGTTGTTATCGGGCAACCTCATATTATGTATGATATATGGATGTGGTGTCTTGAGCATGGATTGCATTTATACATCGAAAAACCTCTCGCGTTGTCTATTCATCAGGCAAGAGCATTGCAGGTAATAGCCAAACGCAATAACTGCGTGACGCAGGTAAGTTTACAAAGGCGTTATACTCCTATGGTTATGCAAATGCGCGACGAATGCCTGAAAAAAAGCGCGATAACCCACGCTTTCTGTAAATTTTACAAGTGCGAAGTAAATAAAGATTTTCTCGGCGCGAGAGATCACATGATGGACGACTGCGTTCATTCGATAGATACTCTCAGATGGATTTGCGGCGTTGATTCGGAAGTTGTAAAAATCGAGAGCACGGCAAAAAGAATAGGCACGGCAGATATTAATTTTATTTCGGCGGTTTTGCATTTTGATAACGGAGCAATAGGGCATTTGATCAACAGCTGGTCGAGCGGCAAGCGAATTTTCGCCGTGGAAATGCACTCTCAGGGCATATTTGCCGAAGCCGAACATGAGACAAGAGGCTATATTTATTCCGATGGCAATTTAAACGGCATAGAGTATGACGCGCAGAAATCAGCAGGGAGCGATAAATTTCATGTATATACGGGCGTATTAAACGCGGCAAAAGATTTTGTTGACTGCTGCATAAACGGCGGTCAGCCGTCGTCGTGTTTTGACGATGCTGTAAAAACTATGAAAATCGCTGAAATAATTCTTGCCCAATCGTTGTTAAGCGAATAAGTAGTAAAAGGAGAAATTATTTATGTCTAATATTATGAAGCTGGAGAATAATATTCTGACCGTCGAGACTTCGACTCAAAGGGCGACTTTTGAAAACGGGGCAATAACTTCGCTTATCTCTAAACTCACCAACAAAAAATATATAGAAACAAACGCTTCCGAAGTCGGAGTTCATGTGATCTGGTCGAACGGAGGGGCAAAATATTTAAACACGGGCTCGGTCGAGTGTCATCTTTTATCAGAAAAACGCGCCGAATTTGTATATCACAGCTGGTACGGAGACGGGGTTACTTATATTTCGGCGGACGAAGAAACCGGCGATATTTTGATACGCCCGTCGGCGACATCCGGCAGGCCCGGGGTTAAAGGCTGTGCTTTTAATATAAGCGGTATAGATAAAGATTTATACGCGTTCACGCCGACTTGTCAGGGATTAAAATTAAAACTCGACGACCCGTTATACTGCGGTTACGGCAAGGGCGACCCGATCAACGAACCGGGCGCGATATACGAATGGCCGATTTCCTGGGAAATCGGGCTTATGATATTTGAGAGCGAAAGAGATAATAAAGACGGATTTTGGGTGCATTGCCGCGATGATAAATATCTGCCGAAATCGCTTGCGACCGGAAATGCTTCAGACCCGTACAGAATCGCTTTAATCAGCGAAGCCTTCGGCCCGCTCGACAATAATAAATCTGCCGGCGGGATTGTCTGGCGTATAAACGTGTATGACGGCGGCTGGAGAGTTCCCGCTAAAGTTTATAAAGACTGGCTTTATAAAACTTATAATATCCAGAAAGAAAAATCAAAACGCGCGGGCTGGCTGTCAGATATAAAAATGGCGGTGAGCTGGGCAAACAGCGACACAGATGTTCTTGACGCAATCGCAAAGCATGTCGATCCGAACAAAGTCGTCATACACATGTCAAATTGGCGCGATTTCAAATACGACCAGAACTATCCTGATTATACCCCAAGCGCGGCAGCTGTAAAATATTTCGGGCACGGCGCAAAACTCGGGTTTAAAATCGCGCCCCACATGAACGCTATGGAAATAGATCCGTCTCATCAGGTATATCCTATGCTTTCGGATTTTCAAATGCTTCACATAGACAGCAAGACAGTTTACGGCTGGGGTTGGGACAACGGCAAATATCTCGGCGTGCCGTGGACTGAATACGCTAAAACAGACCCGAGGAACCGTCAGTATAATATCATGACGAAAATACATACCGGATTATCTATGTGGCACAGCGAGCTTTATAAAAGAATACGCGAAATCGCCGAAAATTATCCGGTCGCGTCGTGTTTTATAGACGTTACTTTATGCACTTATAATTTGCACAATGCGATAGTCGAGGGCAGAACAAGTACTGAGGGCCTGATTGATTTGATAAAAATGCTCGGTGAAATCAGGGAAGGCTTGCCGATAGGCGGCGAAGGCCTGAACGAAATCACGGCGCAGGGACTCTCGTTCGCTCAAATGCATTTATACAGAAATACGCACAACTCCTCGCAGGATTTAAGCCGGTGCGGCGGCGACTGCGCGGTAAACGATTTTATACTCGGCGAATTGTGCAAAACAATCGGATATGCCGGACTTGCGGGCAGAAACGAGGACGAATACACGCGGCTTAAAATTTACGACGACCACAATACGATCCCGACGATTATAACAAATAATCCCGATGAAATCTTAAATCCTAATGCTTTTGTCAAAAGCGTTTTTGACAGGGCTAATTCGTAGGAGATATAAATATAAATTTAGGGGCGGCATGGAAACCGCCCCTTATATATTGTTTTATTATCGCTATTTTTTATATTTTTGCTCTAATTTATCCGCGCCTGCGCTTCTTCCTGTTTCCCTGAGCCTTTTTATATACCCGTCAAGCGCGCCTATTGTATGTGCCGGTCCGCCTTCTTGCAAGACAGTCCACATCGGGTCGGTAACGCATGATGATTTTTTCATCATGCAGTCATGCCAGTCCAGAATTATTTTTGCGCCTTTCGCGCATATATCCGGGAATTTATCTTTTATGTCGTATTGTTCATAAGGATCGTCGGCAATATTAAACAGCATTTCATCGTCAAATAAATGAAACCCGTCGTGATATGTTCTTATATAAAGCCAGTCGTCAAATCTTGCCGAACGCTGACAGACATGCGCCATCTGGGATATAACAAGACTTTCGCGCCCGGTTTCTTTTTTATGCAATACAGTATCGGCAAAGCTCACGCCGTCCCAGTTATTGCCAGGCTTTATATTCAGAAGTTCCGCGAAAGTCGGCGCAAGGTCAACATTGCAGTGAATTTTATTATCCGTATAATTTTTTGCCGCGCCGTTCCATTTTATAATCAACGGGATACGGCAAGTCGCATAATCCGCCGTCGCGTGTTCTGAATATATTCCCAGTTCGCCCATATTTTCGCCGTGGTCAGATGAAATTATAACGCACAAGTCATCATATATTTTCATGTCTTTTAATTTATTTATAATCTGCCCGACAAGATAATCCGCGTAAAATATCCCTGTATCGTATCCGTCTATGAGCTTTTTTAACTCAGTCAGATTTTTTGCGCTGCCCGGGTGACGCGGGAATTTCGGATTTTCGATGTCGTCGTACATACTTATCTCGTTTATAGAGTGAGGCCCGACATGCTGTAAATGCCTGTCGAAAACCTCCTGATTAATCCAAGTGTCAAGCGGCTCGTTTTCAAACGGGTTGCCGAAACTTTCCGGAACCCTGTACGGGGTGTGCGGGTCCCACAAATGAACGTGAAGAAACCAGTTATCGTTTTCAGCGTTCCGGTCAATCCAGTCAAGGGCGACTGGAAGCACTTCTTCTCCGGATTCCATACCGGATTTACCTACGTTATATGTTTCGTTAAATCCAGCGTTGAACCACCATGACGAATGGCGTTCGGCAAACGTGCTTATCGAGACAGTTTTCATGTTCGCTTTCCTGAAAATATTGATAAAATTATCCCTGTCAAGAATATCGCTGAATCCCCTGTCTTTCCCTGTGAAGCGTCTGTCTGCCGCAGTCCCGCCGTGGCCGACTGCTCCGTGTCGTATTCCAAACATGCCGGAAATAAGACTTGCTCTTGATGGCAGGCACGGCGCGTCCGCGCAGTAGTGCTGATTAAATTTTACCCCGTCCGCGCATATTTTATCTATATTTGGCGTTGTATTGCGCGAATAGCCGTAACAGCCTATATGATCCGGCCTCAAAGTGTCAATATCAATAAAAAGAATTCGCATAAATAATTTAAACCTCCATGTTTATTTAATAATATAACATAAATTTATTTGTTAATTATACAATTTTATATTAAGTTCGTCAATATGATTTATAATATTCCGTATTTCCATGACTGTGGCAGTAAAACACCGCAGTCTGAATGATTAATCGTATTTAATCCGAAATTAGCGTATATAACCGTTCCGTCATCAAAAACAGTCCGCTGTAAATTATAATTATCTGTTAAAAATTCAAAATCCGTCATTTCCAGCATACCTACTTTTGCGTGATTTTTCGCGACAGGCAGCGCGATTTTTAAAGCGTGCTGAGTCTCGGGATCATCGAAACGGAATCGATATAACATTGTCTCTTTTCCGTTACCCGTCCAGCAATACTGCGCCCCGAACGGGAACACATCCGGCGGCAGACCGTATAGCGCGTCCATTGCCGCCATAAGTTCACACCGTCCGCCGCCGTACTGATAAAACGGGAACATATTCGCGCCGAAATATTTGCTGTTGTAATTGTGTACTTCCCACCAAGAATGTATCATGCTGTCGTGATATACGAGCATAGTAAGGGGTATTGGCTTAAACATAAAAGAATCATACTGCGCCCATGCTTTGACAGAGCCTATGTCGTATTCTCTGGAATAAGCGTCGTTGAAGCTCTCGCTGCTGACTGCCCCGGTATTTTCTCTCGCGCAAAGCAATAATTTACGGATATACTCTCTGTCCTCAGTTTTAGTCATAACCCTGTTTATATGAGCCGCGTGATTTTTCGCGTGGCATTCGTTGTTGGTGGCACAGGTAACAACGTCAAAATGGTCCCATGTCATATCTTTTGTGCGCGTTTTTTTCTGCGAAAGATAAAAATCTTCCAAAAAAGCAGTGCAGATATTATAATATTTAAAATCGTCTATCTGCCATGTCAGATTTTTATCTCCGTCGCGGTTGGAGCGATATATGTTGTTTATATATTCGCTGCCGTCGTCGATAGCCTCGTTGATCCACGACCACGGGGCAACGTCGTATCCAAGTTCTTTTATTGACGCAATATCAGAATCCGATAAATTAACCGGAGCAACGCCGCCCATTTTGAAATCCTGCGTATATGTGTTAAATCTTACAGGATATACAAGCGCGCGTTCGAATCCGTATGCTTTTAATTTTTTGAAATTTTCAACGTAATCAATATCGTCCTGACAATAGCCTATATAGCACATAAGCGCGCCGAATAAATTCCTGACAGACGGATATTTTTCGATTTTTTCTTTAAAAGTTATAAACCTGCCTTTTTCAATTATTCTCGCTTTATAGCATTTCGCCGCTTTTGTAATCGACGGGTCGGTAAAATATATACGCCCTATCCGGTCGTAACGCATTGTTCCGATTGAATCTGTCTGAATATTATCGCACCGCGTTGTGCCGTCAGATTTACGCGATATAACCCAATGGCAGTCGTCCTGCGTTTCGGATATATATAATAATCCGCCGTTATCGCCCAGTACAGCAAACATTGGCATAGAAAACCCGTGATGTCCGGCTTCGCCCCGGTAAGACTCAAAAGGCGACGTGAAATTTTTATCGGCCGTATCCCACAGCATTCCCTGCATTATCGGGAATAAATATTTTTTTGTATTTCCGGACGGCGAAAACGCAGACGGCATCGTCACGGATTTTATATTTTCGTCACCGTCATAAATATATTTTATCTCGATATAATTGTCATGTAATTTATATTCAAATTGCAAGTTTTCGCTTTTATTTCCGTCAAGAATCCAGTCCATGTCCCGAAGTTTATCAGTCAGAGTAACAGATCCGCTTTCCTCGTTTATATTTATTTCAATAAATTTATTATGTATTTTTTGCATTTTATAATATAACCTCCGTTTCTTTTTTCTTTTTAAAAATATGAAAATAGTTGATTATTTAATTTATATATGATATAATAACCCCAATATATAACAAGTGAGTGAATAATTAAAAAATTGTTTTAAAGGGGAAAAATATTATGAAAATTATAAACGAAAAAAAATTATTATGCCGCGTCATTTTTTTATTTGTTATAATTATTATGCTCGCCGCCGCGTTGTCGTCATGCGGCAGCAACAGCGGCGGCGATACCGAAAATAAAGATAAAAATGAAAGTCAAAATGACGCGCAGAAATCAGACGACGAAATAAAATCAAACGAAATTCCCGAACCGCTTGATGTTGAAGAAAATGATACAGATACCGACAGCCGCGCAGGTTTTAAAGACAGCCTTCCCGATAACCTTGATTTCGGCGGAGCTGAATACAGGGCTTTAGTCAGGGCGGACGGCGAATATAACTGCGAATTTGCCGAAGACGAAATAGGGGAAGTCGTAAACGACGCGTTATACAGGCGGCAGATTGCGGTTGAAGACAGGCTCAACGTAAAAATAGTCCCCGTAAAAAGATTAGGGAACTGGGAAAACCAGAATCAGTTTTTATCGCCAATGAAAGCGTCGATAAAAGCCGGAAGCGACGATTATGATATTATTGCTGGATACGCTTATTATATAACCCCGTTTGCACTCGACGGCAATTTTTTAAATCTTGCCGAATTTGCGAATATAGATTATGAAAAACCGTGGTGGCCCGATTCTATCACGACAAATTTAAAAATAGCAGATAAATTATATTTTATAACGGGAGATTATACGCTTACTTTAATCAGAAGCCTTAATTGCCTTTTTTTTAACAAAGATTTGGCTCAGGATTATGCCGTTCCCAATCTTTATCAATTAGTTCTTGACGGTGAATGGACTTTTGACAAATACGATGAAATAGTAAGAAACGTTTCAAAAGATTTAAACGGGGACGGGAAATATGATTTAGAGGATTTATACGGGCTCGTTACGCGTTGGTATGACGTTTACTTTGCCGCTTTCCAGCTTCCGCTCAGTAAAACCGAAAGCGACGGGACTCTTCAGGTCGATGTTTATAACGAAAAATTTGTTGACGCGTATAATAAAATTTATGATTTAACTCACGGCGATTATGCTCTGCATGTAAAATATCTGAACGAAGACGCAACGCGTGAACAGACTCTTTTCGCAAATAATCAGGCTTTATTTCTGGGGCGCAATCTGGAAATCTGCGAAACCCTCAGGGATATGACCGCAGGTTACGGAATATTGCCGTATCCGAAATACGATAAAGCGCAGGATAATTATTATACTGTTTCTCATGACGATTATTCGCTTTTAAGCATTCCCGTAACGGCAGACCCAAATAAATATAATATGATCGGCGCAGTTACAGAGGCTCTTGCCGCCGACGGCTACAGGACTGTCACTCCGGCGTATTTTGAAATCGCGCTGAAAAATAAATACAGCAGAGACGACGAATCTTCGCAGATGCTTGATATTTTAGTCGGGGGGAACACATTTCAGCCCGCGATTATATATTCCGGCAGTCTTGGAAACATAGGGCATTTAATGCGTGAAATGCAGAATGACGCTCCTGATATAACTTCGATTTATGAGAAAAAAGCCGGGGCGTATCAAAAGGCGTTTGACAAATTCAACGATAAATTTTCTGAGCTTAATTAATAAAAAACAGGGGGAAAACATAAAAATGAAAATAATATTGTCTGAAAACGATAAAATTTTAGGAGAAAAAGCCGCGGGGCATATAGCTTTATTATTAAACAAAGCTATAGAAGAAAAAAATTACGCGCGTATACTGGTTTCAACCGGAGCGTCGCAGTTTACGACTTTTGAGGCATTGCTAAAATTAAATATCGACTGGTCAAAAATAGAACTGTTTCATCTTGACGAATATATTGATATGCCCGAAACTCACCCCGCAAGTTTTATAAAATATCTGAAAGAAAGATTTATAAATAAGATTAAAATTGATTTGAAAAAAATAAATTTTGTCGATACGTCGATAGGGGTGGCAAATATTATTTCAAAACTCACTGAAGAAATTAACCGTGAAATTATCGACGTCGGGGTTATAGGTATCGGCGAAAACGGGCATATCGCGTTTAATGATCCTCCGGCTGATTTTGATTGCGCTGACGCTTATAAAATCGTAAAGCTTGACGATGCGTGCCGGAATCAGCAGTTAGGAGAAGGGTGGTTCAAGACTTTTGACGATGTGCCGAAAGAAGCAATATCTATGACGCCGAAACAAATTCTTAAATGCGCGCATATTGTATCGGCAGTGCCATACAAAGTAAAAGCTAAAGCAATTAGCGATACCCTGACGTCTGAAAAGATAACAAATATGGTTCCGGCGACTATATTGAAAATCCACCCTGACTGGACTTTGTATATAGATAATGACAGCGCGTCTATGATTGATATAGAGTATTATAAAATATAAAAAATATATGGAGGATTTTATATGAGCGAAAAGATAATAAAAACGCCGCTGCCAGACGGCGGGCTTGGCTGGAGCGCAGTCGATGAGCGCGAAATCGAGGCGGTTACGAAAGTATTGAAAAAACCACAAACGCTGTTCAGGTACCCCGGTGAGGGCGAGACAAGAGAATGCCCGCTTTTTGAGAGCGAACTGCGGGAGAAACTCAATGTAAAAGGCGCGTTGATGGTCGCGTCGGGGACGAGCGCGCTGACTTTATGCCTGTCGGCTAACGGCATAGGCCCAGGCGATGAAGTGATTGTTCCGGCATATACATATATATCGACGGCTTCTGCCGTGACAAACGCCGGGGCAGTGCCTGTGATAGCCGAGATAGACGAATCACTGGGACTTGACCCTGCCGACGTCGAGAAAAAGATCACGCCGTACACAAAAGCGGTTATATTAGTACACATGCAGGGCATACCGGGCAGGATAAATTCGGTTAGGGCAGTATGCAAAAAGCATAATATCGCTTTGATAGAAGACGCGTGTCAGGCGATCGGCTCGAAATATTTCGGGAAATATACCGGCGTTGATTCAGACGCGTTCGCGTGGAGCCTGAACTTTTTCAAGGTTATTATGTGCGGCGAGGGCGGAGTGTTTTTCGCCAACGACGAAGATATATTTTTACGCGGCATATACGCGCACGACCCCGGTTCGCCCATGTGGAAAACGGGACTGTCACAGGGGTCAAAGTTAGCACCATATACTCAATTAGGCATACGAGGTAACGAATTGTGCGCGGCGGTGGCGAGGGTGCAGTTATCGAAACTCGACGCGATACTGGGCAAGACGCGCTCGCTAAAAAAGAAATTGCTGTCATGCCTTGACAAGCCCGTGAATTATATATTGCAGCATGTAGACGACCCTGAGGGCGACTGCGGATTTTCTGTTTCTCTGATCGTCAAAGACGACAAATCAGCAAAAGGTATGGCGAAACTGATGGGCGAACAGGGGCTTGGTATAGGTTCGGTCTATAACGAGGCAGGTTTCCCCGACAGGCATATCTACAAGAACTGGGAAGCAATCATAGAAAAGCATTCGCCTACTCCGGCAGGTTATCCGTGGAATGACCCAAGTTATCACGGAAATGTCGGGTACAGCGCGGATATGTGTCCGAAGTCGCTCGATATTCTGTCGCGCTGTCTCAGATTCACGATGAATATAAATATGACGGAATCCAACATGGAGCAAGTCGCTCAGGTCATTAATTACGCGGATAAAAATTTGTAGGATATGCTATCTAACGCAGGAAATTTATATAATCTACAGAGAATAAATTAGGAGAAAAAATGGGCAAATTACTTTTTTGTATAGCAAGATTGAAAATCATGGGAACTTTTATTGGCTTTGTATTTGCGTATTTTCCCTTTTTAGTTCCTATAAGAAAAATAATGCAAAATAAAAAAGTTCTTTCTTTCAATCACCCATCTGCTTGTTATCCAAATCATATATTAATAATACCACGAAAAATTGCGCGGAATATTTTTTGCCTGTCAGATGAAGATTTTTCAGCAATAATCGAAATGGCTGTTAAAATCCGTGAAAATGATGATAGAGATTTTGTATTATTAATAAACGGCGGTAAAAGACAAGATGTTATGCAGGCTCATTTCCACTTGTTCACAGACAATTTAGCATCTCGAAAAGAATTGATTAAAGGGACAGGAAAAACTTTTTCAGTATCAAATAAATTATTTTGGAAGCAAATTATATCTAACTTAAATGATTTATTAAAACAAAATGGAGTATCTGAAACATCATTTTCAATGTTTGTTCAGTTTGAAAAAGATATTAAACCGTCATTATATTTTATATAAAAATTTATCTGTTCAAAATAAGCATTTTCTACGTTAATATTTATAATATAGGAGAATAATATGGAACTTGAATTTTGGGATTGCAATTTAAATTACGGGCCGCAGACGGCAACAGAAAATCTGAAATGCTGCGCCGGTATAAACGAATTGGTTGAAAATATGGAAAACGCCGGTATTACCGGAGGTTTGGTGCTTAAAACTATAAACGAGGCGATACTCGCCAATAATTCGCTTGCTGATGACATAATAGATAAAGATAATCTAAAAGGCGTATGGCATATACTCCCCTCGCGCACAGATGAAAACCCCGCGCCGTATGTCCTGCCGCAGTTGATGAAACAAAATAATATCTCCGCGCTTACGGTAAATCCGAAAGGCCACAGGTATCTTCCCCGCAAAATTGCAATAGGCGATTATCTTGAAATGGCTTGCGAACGCAAAATACCTGTTTTATTAAATACGGACCGCGGGATAACTCTTGAACAAATAGATGATATAATGCGTGATTTTCGTGATTTGACGGTTATATTAACTCATGCGGATTGTTGGCCGAACGACCGATTTTTGAGGCCGTTTCTTGACGCGTACCCTAATTTATGCCTTGATATGACATATATGCTGACTGACTGCGGACTGAAAGATATGATAAAAAAATATCCGGCTGAAAGGATTTTATTCGGGAGCGGTTTCCCGATATCTTATATGGGAGCGCATATATTAGTGATAAAACATGCTGAAATAAGTGAAGATGATAAACGTAAAATAGCAGGGGGAAATTTAAAAAGACTTATAAAGGAGGCATGTTATGATTAACAACAAATCAAAACTTGCGCAGGACTTCTGGGAATTTGGCAGACTTGACGACTGTTATATACTTGATTTTCACGCACACATGCACTATATGTCAGGGATATATTTCCCCTCGCACAGCCCCGAAAAAATGATAGAGACGATGAAACGGTGCAATACAAAACTGACGGTGTTCTGCTCTCATTATGCGTTGTATTACGCAGGTTTCGAAGAAGAATATAACTTAAACGAAGCAAAGCGTTACCCCGATTATTTTCTGGCGTATCATTCTGTTATACCAAACAGGACAAATTATAAAGAAGCTATCGACCGTTTTGAAAAAAACAGGCAATATTATTTCGGGTTTAAATTTCACGCCGATTCACACGCCACGCCACTCACGGACGACGCATACAAGCCGTTTTTTGAGTATATGAACGCGAATAGTCTGCCGGCTTTGCTGCACACATGGGGCAAAAGCGAGTATAACGGCGCAGACGTTGTAAAAAAGATCGCAGAGCGTTACCCTAATGTAATTTTAATATGCGGCCACAGCTTTCACGACGACTGGAAATATGGCGCAGAAGTCGCAAGAGACTGCCCGAACATGATGCCTGAGCTTACGGCGGTGATGGATAATTGCGGCGCGATTGAGTTGCTATGCGAAAAAGTCGGCTCGGACAGGATTTTATTCGGGACGGATTTGCCGTGGTTTGACACTCATCACGGCATAGGTGCTGTTTTATCGGCAGATATAACCGACGACGACAGGCGCAATATATTTTACAGAAACGGTGAAAAATTATTAAAAATTTAGGAAATAAAAGGAGAAGAACAGAATGAAAAAAGTAATTCTTGACACAGATATAGGCAGCGATATCGACGATGCTATCGCTTTAGCGTATCTTTTGCGCAAAAATGACTGCGAACTTTTAGGTGTCACAACTGTGAGCGGCGAAGCGGACGAACGGGCTAAAATGGCAAGCGCAATCTGTACGAATATCGGCAAACCGGATATACCGGTTTACCCCGGCACGGAAATGCCGTTACTTACCGAGCAAAAACAACCTATAGCACCTCAGAATAAATATTTAGGCGGCTGGAAATATAAACCAAACTATCCTCGGTTCGGAGCCATAGAATTCATGCGTCAGACTATCCGCCACAATCCGGGGGAAGTCACGCTACTCAGTATCGGGCCGATGACAAATATCGGGTTGCTGTTTACAGTTGACCCGGAAATACCGGGTATGTTGAGGGAATTAGTGACCATGGGGGGTATTTTTAACAATGATACGGCAGCTGAATGGAATATTTTTTGTGATCCATACGCCGCTTATCTGGCTTGCAACGCAAAAGTCAGGGTTCATTATCTTATCGGCGGGGACATCACCGGCCAAGTTCGGATACAAACTGATAAAGAAGATATAAAACGGCGTTTTTCCGCGCCTGTTTTACGGCCGGTGGTCGATTTTACGCAGGCATGGCTTGAAAGTACGGATGTAATCACATTTCACGACCCGCTTGCCGCCGTTACGATGTTCCGTGATGATGTATGCGGTTTTGAACACGGGAAAGTCGAAGTGGACTGCACTGTGAATCCGGGCGCTACGAAGTTTATTCCCGGCGATGGCCATCATTATGTAGCAAAGAGTGTCATCCCCGACAAGTTTTTTGAGGAATTTTTCGGAACGGTAAATGACAAATAAGCTTGTATTAATTTTGAACTCGGAACTTAGTTTCCGAGGAGTTTTAATAAAGCAATAAAAAATGAGGTAAAAATTTATGAAGTATAAAACGCTTATACGCCCAGTATTTTTGATATTTGTTTTGATAATATTTGTGTTTTTATTCTCATGCTCCGGCGAAAACAAAAATACGGATATTAATGACGGCAATAAAGACAATAAAAATGAAAATATAGCCGAAGATGCGGAAAATGGCGATAATATTAATGAAGAAGCTGACCATCCGATTTCAAATCTGCCCAATATTGACTGGGAAGGAAAAGAGATAAAGTTCTTAGTAAGGGGGGACGATTTTTATCCGACGCACTGTCAGGATATATATGCTGAATCTGAAACGGGCGAGCCGGTAAACGACGCGGTATATAAACGAAACACGATTTTAGAAGACCGGTATAATATAAAAATTCTCAGTGTAAAAGAATCACAAGTCCCGGGCCTTCAAACCCATGCCGAAAAATCAATTCTTGCCGATTCCAACGATTTTCAGGTATCTATGTGTTCCACCCCTGAAACCATATATTTAGCCTCGAAGGGATATCTGTCAGATTTAAGAAAAGTAAAATATTTAGATGTGACACGGGAATATTGGGACCAAAATTCTGTATATGGGTTTACTATTTACGGAAAGACGCTGTTTATGACGGGCGATTTGTCTATTATGGCAAACGACGCTACATGGATTCTTATGTTTAATAAAAATTTATTAAAAGATTTGAATCTTGCCGACCCGTATGAACTGGTAAAGGCTAATCAATGGACAGCGGATAAAATGTATGAACTGATGTGCGACGCAACTATAGATTTAGACGGCGACGGCAAAATAACAAAAACAGACCAGTTCGGGTTTACTACTCACGACAGTACTTATGACGGATTATTTTTTGGGCTGGGAATGCGTTTTTCTGTTATGGATAAAAACGGATATCCGGAAATATTTATTAACAATGAACGAATCACAAGAGTTATGGAAAAAACCATAATGTTAATGGATAAGTCGGTCACGTATAATGCCGACTGGCAGATAATAGCGAAATGTTTTCAGGAAAACAGGGCGTTGTTTTACGGTGAAGTTTTGCAATGCGTTATAAGGCTGCGCGATATGGATACCCCGTTTGGCGTATTGCCGTTCCCTAAATTAGACGAATTTCAGGAAGATTACGCCCACATGGTGCATGACACTGCCTGCATGGTTGGCATCCCAAATAACTTGTCGTCAGATGAAATTGATTTTGCGGGATTTACGCTTGAAGCAATAGCGGCGGAATCCGGAAGCCTGTTAGTGCCTGCTTATTATAAAATCGCGTTGGAAGGCAAATTTCTCCGTGATGAAGAATCGAGCGATATGCTTGATATTATTCTCAGGACAAGATGCTTTGATTTGGGATATAAATCTAACTGGGGAGGATTATTTTCAAATTATGTTAATAATGTCAGACTAAAAAAGACTGATTTTATGTCAATATGGGAGAAAAATGAGGCTAAAGTAATAGCCGATATGGAAAAAGCCGTTGAAACATATAAAGATATTTCTTAATTTAATTTATGGTGCTAATAAAAATAACACAATAAAATCGGTAATCTCTAAAAAAGCCCCCTTCTCAGAATGGGGTGGCAGCGACATCGTTGCTGACGGGGGTTGTCGTTCCCCACACAGCATCTAATTAATTTTGCAACCCCCGTCACTTACGTGACACCCCCTTCTGGGAATGGGGCTTTAATTATGACCATGCGTTAATTTAATTATAAATTACACAAATAAAACTTTATAAAAAATCGAGGTGACGCAAAAATATGAAAAACAAAAATTTATTAGAAAATATCGAGTGGACTTCATGGTCTCCGCGAAAAGAATTATTGCCGGAATTTAATATCGAAAATAATGAATTAAGTATTGTCACAGGCGATAATTCTCATGTTTACGGCGAATTCAAAAGCAATATGATTTCTATACTAAATTTGCGTACAATAATTTTCGAAGCGTTGGTTTCCTGTCAGAATGTGAAAAACAAAGAAAACAGTATTTTTGCTATGATTAATTTTTATAACGGCCAAAAAAAAATGCTCGAAAGAGATTACGCCGATATAGTTGAGACTGACGGCGGGAAAGCAATAAAGCTATACAGGAAATTGGACGCGCCCGAAAATGCCGAATACGTGATGCTTGAGATAGGCGCGAGATGGTGTCCGGGAGCGGTTGTCGAATGGCGTGACATAAATCTCGAAACTGCGGAAAATAATCCGCCGCGAATAGTAAAAATAGCGACTACATATAAACAACAGCGAGATACTCTTGAGGAAAATTTAGAAGGTATGATAGAGACAATAAATAAAGCCGGCGAATCAAATCCCGACGTTATTTTGCTGTCTGAGTTAGTTTACGAAACCTGCCACAACAATAATTATACTTTGGATGAAAAAGCGCAGGCAATTCCGGGTCCTTTGACTGATATAATAGGCGAATACGCAAAAAAATATAACTCTTATATTATATTTACGATGAACGAAAAAGACGGCGATATAATATATAACACAGCCGTTATCATAGGGCGCGGCGGCGAAATATGCGGAAAATATAGAAAAACGCATTTGCCGCTCGCAGAAGCCGAATGGGGAACGTCGCCGGGCAATGAACTCTGTGTGTTTGACCTTGATTTCGGCAGAATCGGCATTATTATATGCTACGACCAATATTTCCCGGAAAATTCGCGGACGCTTGCACTTATGGGAGCCGAGATTATATTTATTCCCACGATGGGAGAAGACGAGGTAGTGCAAAGGTCAATCGCACGCACAAACGGAGTATATGTCACAGTATCGGGGTATACGGGCTCGGTTTCGTCAAGAATAATAAACCCTCTTGGTGAGATAATAAATTTTGTGCAGAACAAAGACTCTGTATATGCCACTGAAGAAATAGATTTAAACAAAAGATTTTTTACTTACTGGATGTCAATAGGCGATGGTAACGGTGAGACAAAAGTTTTGTTTCAGAAAGAACGCATGATTGATAATTATAACAATGTGGGCAAAGATTCTTATATTGTTAAACCAATGGTATAAAACCCACACAAAATAATATTCATTTTATAGTTAAATAAGTTTAAAAGAGTCTGAAATAGCAAGGTCGAGAGAATCGAATTGAGAAATGACTTTTTTGAGCCTGCGTTTAAGCCAAGACCAAAAATTCTCAATGAGATTGAGTTCAGGC
>Ga0082212_10000020_pt1 | contig 219346 bp, 190 predicted proteins | sample TergutNt197P3_FD_71548 | JGI IMG/M metagenome (GOLD analysis project Ga0082212, IMG submission 71548) | Neocapritermes taracua P3 segment gut microbial communities from Petit-Saut dam, French Guiana - Nt197 P3 | ecosystem: Host-associated > Arthropoda: Insects > Digestive system > Gut ... | reverse complement strand
GGCGACGTTTTGCCAGCCCGAATAAGGGCTTGCGTAGCAAGACCAGGGCTGGCAAAATGTGGTGGAGCAAAACACCACAAAGGGCTGAAAGCCCGACTGGTGTTTTGCGGAACCCGAGCCGCCAAAAGGCGGCGAAGCGCTAACCGTTTGTTATGCGAAGTATGGGCGTACACCATTTTTTATATTCTATATTCCATTGTAACAATTTTCATTCCACATTTTTCATGTATTTCACTTGTTTTATTAAATCCTAATTTGGAATATATTTTTTCCGCATATATTGAAGAATTTACAGATATAATTTTAATTTCATTATTGTCTTTTATTGTTTCCATATAATTTTGAAATAATTTTTTACCTATTCCTTGTCCATGAAACTCTTTTTTTACAAAAAACAATGAAATATGGTCATTATTTTTTATTTCCAACACACCAATTATTTCATTATTATATTTTGCAACAAAATATTTATTTAGATTATTGGAAAATCTATCCAATATGTTATTCGGTTTAATAAAATCCTTAAAAATATTATTTCCTTCTTCAGAATAATCCTTTCCAACAAATTCGTCAAATACATTATTAATCATATTTGAATATTGGTTAATATCTTCTTTTTTTAATGTTTCAAAAAATATATTATTTTCCATGATTTAGCCCTCCAAAAAAAATTATAAAACCATAATATTCCAATTTTTATATTATTACAATAACTTAATTTTTATATTCATATATTTTCCAACAAGTTTAGCCCATATTTCGCATAACTCCCCATGCCTGAATTACACATATTATCCCCATATCCTAGTCGATTGACTGTTCTCATTTTAAAACTAATTATTCCCTTTGTTAATTGATCACATATTAACGGCATCAGATATATTTAAGGCGAAATTCATGAAATCCAACACAATTTTACCTAAAAATCAATCAAAAAAACCAAGAAAACCCCTTTTTTGGAGTATATTGGTATTTTGCCAGGCTGGTTATCAGATGAATACCTCTTCCAATCTATAATCAACTTGTAAAAATGTCAGGTTTTGTTAAAAATTGACTTTGTTCTGTCATTCGAATAAAATGATCTCATATTACCGCAACAACAACAATCATCACCATACAGTAACTACAATTCAACCAAAAAAATACCGGTATTCCCGTTTAATTCGAGTATTCTTGCTGCCATCAAATTCTATTTTACCGATTAACCTAATCGCATTTTAACGCTCCGTTTTATTTTCACTGCCTATTTTGCGTCATATATTAATGCGGCCCCCCATCCAGGGGGCTTTGGATACGGAGGATGCTCCGGCGGGCTATGTGGGTGTAGCGTTCGGTTGTGCGAAGGTTGGAATGGCCAAGTAGGATCTGGATGTATTTGATATCGGTGCCGTTTTCAAGGAGGTGAGTTGCGAAGGTGTGGCGTAGGCTGTGAATCGACACGTTCTTTTGGACTTTGGCATTTTGGATTGCCTTTTCGAAAATGTTCTGGGCGGTTCTGACCCTGATGTGACCATTAACCTGGCCGGGGAAAAGCCAGTTGGCGATGTCGAAACACCGGCAGTATTCCTGCAAAAAAGCGGCTGCCCGGTCGGACAAAATGGTGATTCGGTCTTTGCGGCCTTTTGCCCCATAGACAAGCAGGGTTTTCCGGCTAAAATCAATGTGTTCTTTTTTTAGGGCCACGACCTCGCTGACCCGAAGACCGGACGAATAGGCCATCATCAGAAGGAGGCGGTGTTTGGGGTTATTTTCCGTGTCAAGAAGCGTTTCGATTTCTTCCCGCGAAAGGACACCCGGAAGGCGTTTGTCCTGACGGGGGCGGTATTGGTCGCGGGCAAAATTTCTGCCCATCACATTGTTGTAAAAAAACCGGATGGAGCTGATGGCAAGGTTCATCGACGAACTAGACATATCCTTTACGGTATCAAGAAAATTTAGATATTTCTTGAAATCCATCTCCGTTATTTTCTCAACCGGTTTTTTTACAATCCGGCAAAAATCACGGTTAAAATGCAGGTACGATTTGATGGTTTTTGAACTGTACTTTCGAGAATGGAGCTCCTCTTTAAGTCTTTCCACCCAAAAAAGGGAAAACCTTTCCGGTGGAGGAATACTCGAAACCAGGCAGGTGCGATCCGTTTTGCTCAACTTGTCCGCCGCCGCCAATCTGCCGGGCCAGGGTCGTTCAAAAAAGCCGTTGATCGCCGCCAGATCCTTTTTTACTTCTATATAAGGGCGATCAGCAAAAATGATCCGGTACTGTTCGGCCTTTAGGCGATACCGCAGGATAAACCGGCTGTTTTGTCTGTCCCAGCGGCCAAAGCCAGCAAGCCGTTTAAACAGAGGTGGATCAAAATCCATCATGGGAATAGAAACATTTTCCCGCTCATAAAACAGATATGCCGCATCCATAGGATCCTCCTGGCTGTCAGATCACCCGCCGCTGCCTTGCTCTCCCCGTCATTATCTATAGGGCATAGCTGTTTTTCCTGCTTTAATCAAAGTATTTTGACATTTTGTCAAAAATACTTTGTATAGATGTTAATTGGGTTTCAATTACTTAACCTCTATAGTTAATTCAGTCCCAAGAAGTAATCTTTCTCTTGGTGCAGCATTAATAGTAATTGTCTGGGACTTTGCAGTAAATCGAATTGACCTGCTTTCAACATCTCCTAGAACAGCATAAACCATATGATCGCCATTATTAACAAGAATCGTTGTTGTAGCACCATTTGCAAGTTCATGGGGATTATCATCAACAAAAATTTGCATAGGTAAATCCGGCATAATAGTCGATCTAACCCTTTGTAAAGTTACTGCTGTTCTAGGAATTGTTTCACGCGCAGTTCCTGTAGACCAACATGATGTTAAAGTACAGCAAAAGACAAATGTCATTGCCAATAATCCCAACCATAGCCGTTTGTTTTTCATAATTTTTCTCCTCTTGAATTAATTGTACCTAGATTTTAATGTATCTTTTTTTATACATATTTATAAAAACCTAGGATATTTGATATAAATTCTAACAATCAAATCAGAATTTATATCAAATATAATATATTCTTATATTATATTTGTCAATAAACCTCTGTCAATTATATCAATAATAATATAACTATGTATTTGGAAAGACTGGTAATAGATAATATTAAACGTATACGAAAAGAAAAAGGAATTTCGCAGGAAAAATTGGCCGAAGCCTGTAATACGGCAACCAGTTATATAGGGCTGCTGGAAATTTACAAAAACATTCCAAAATTATCTACAATAGAAAGAATAGCAAAAGCCCTTGATGTTGATCCTTTAATGTTTTTCCAAGATAAAAAGAAAATCCCTTTAGATCAAGAACTCGAAATACAAAACAAAAAGAAATTTATATTATCATGCCTTGAAAAAGAAATAGATGGTATTTTACGCAATAAATAAAACAGCCGGAACGTTATGCGGTATGCAGTCAGGTGTCCTTTTCTACAAACCCTTCTCCCATTAAAGCAGGGCAAATATCTTTCGCCTCTATGATCATTAGGAGGTTTTATAATGAAAAATCTTTATCGAATATATACGGCTGTTTTGGTGCTGTTCCTCTGGGGTTGTTCGGCTTTTGAACCGGAGACCAAAGCGGAACGGCTTGTCATTGCAAGCTGGAATGTGCAGAATTTGTTTGACGGCAGCGATAATGGTTTTGAGTATGATGAATTTAAAAACAGTGCCGGCTGGAACGAAGAAAAATACCGGGCCAGGCTGAATGGTATTATCGGGGCGCTCAAGAGCGATTCGCTTAATCCCGATATTCTGGCTTTGATCGAAGTGGAAAATGCTGCGGTAATCCAGAACCTGGCGGAATGCTCGAATCTTGGCTACTACTGGACATTCTTCGCCAGCGCCCCGGACAGCCCCGTCGGCATGGGAGTGCTGAGCAGGCTTCCGCTGACGGAAACCAGAGTTCATTCGATCCATTCCTCCGAGGGCAGTATTCCCCGGCCGGTGGCGGAGGTTTGGGCCGATACCGGATCCGGACCACTGGTACTCATGGTTTGTCACTGGAAGTCCAAGCTGGGGGGAGAAAGAAAAACCGAAGCCTTGCGGCGTTCCGCGGCAGCCCTTATTGTCCGGCGGCTTGGGGAAATTGCTGTGAAAAATCCGGAGATCCCGGTTATTATCCTAGGGGATCTGAATGAAAACTACGATGAATTCATCCGAATTGGGAAAGCCTACCCCTGCGCCCTCCTTCCTGATACCGGCGAAGCAGCTGCCCTGATCCAAAAGGTTCCGACAAGGTCCGCTTCATCAGGTTTCGGAGATTTCCTTGTTTTAAGCGGACAAAAACCGCCCCGGACGGATCATTTCTCCGAAACCACGGCGGCACTCTACTCACCCTGGCTGGAAATGGAAAAATCATTGGGGGATCGGGAATCCAGCTGGCAGGGCGGCAGCCATCAAGAAAATCAAGGTTCTTTCTACTATAAAGACACCTGGGAGACTATTGATCATTTTCTGATCAATGCCGCCCTGTTTACGCAGCGCATAACATCGGGCTGGGAATACGGGCAGTTCCGTGTCTTGGCAGAACCGCCCTTTACCAATGGGGCGGGCCTTCCCTATTCCTACAATCCCAGAACGGGCAGCGGCCTTTCGGATCATCTACCCATCGTACTCATTCTGAACAGGGAGCGCCAAGGCAGATGAAGGTTGATAAAACACGGCTGCTGTAAAAAATTGCGCCTTACCGATATCCCCGGTAATACACCCGTACCTGTTTGTACAGGCCTTCTCCTTCGCTTTTGGTTTCCACATCTGAGATGTCGTTCAGGGTGGTGTGGATAAGGCGGCGGTCAAATGGGTTCATCGGCTCCAGAAGGATCGAGGTTCTGTTTTCCCGGACCCGGTCTGCTACGGTATAGGCGAGCCGGACCAGGGATTCTTCCCGGCGAATGCGGTAGTTTTCGCTGTCCAGGATGATTCGCATATCCTCCCGGCCCTGTCTGCCCGCATAGATGTTAGCCAAGAGTTGGAGAGCATCGAGATTTTTTCCTTTTTTCCCAATCAAAATAGAAGAATGTTCTGATTCGATTTTCAGTCCCAGCTTGCCTTCTTCCCGGTATAGGACAGAAACCTTCCCCGCATAACCCATGCGCTCAATAAGACCTTCCACAAAGGAAACCATAGTTTTTTCAAAGTCATCCGTTGATCCCTGTACGGCCCTGACAGGCCGGGGCCGTTCTTCGTTCTGATCACTGTGGGGTTTTGCCTGGACCGGAACATCGGTATGGACCTGAATTCTTACATGCCCCTTCTTGAACAGGCCGGAACGCTGGGTTTCCAGAATCTCCACATCAAATTCATCTTTTTCGATTCCCAGCTCCGTCGCTGCCCTGTCGATGGCCTCTTTTTCGGTACGGCCCTCAAATTCATATATCATAACGAATACCTCACTTTCAGTGTTTCTTTTTATGCCGGGGGGCAATGATTGGCGGTTTTTCACCTTCCACCACGACGGCGGCCCTTTTCCCAGCCAAATATTTATTCAATACAACCTGCTGGACCAGTGTAAACAAATTAGAAAAAATCCAGAAAACCAGCAATCCCGAAGGCACGTTATAAAGGATAAAGAAAAACATAACCGGCATGGCGTACATCATCATCTTCATGGTAGAGTTGCCCTGCTGTTCTGGAGTCCGGGTCGCAAAACCATAGAGCAGCTGGGAACCTACATAAATAAAGGGCAGGATCCGGAGGCTTTCCCATCCCAGGAGGGGCAGGGAAAAACCGAAGTCCAACACCGATTCGGGGAGGGAAAGATCTGGTATCCAGCCGGGAATGAACATGGCCCCCCGCAAATCAAAATGGTTGTTAAAAAGGTTGTACATAGCAAAAAGGAGGGGCATCTGGATCAAGAGAGGAAGGCAGCCCGACATGGGGTTGTGACCTTCTTTCTTATAGAGGGCTCCCATTTCGGCGTTCATCTTGGTTGGATTATCTTTGTACTTTGCCTGAATTTCCTTGATCTTGGGAGCCAGGGTCTGCATCTTAATGGAGGCCTCGGAACTTTTTTTGGTCAGGGGAAAGGTAAGGAGTTTTACCGTCAAGGTTAAAAGGATAATCGCCGTTCCATAGTTGTGGACTAATTTATAGAAGAATAACAAGAGCCATTTAAGAAGCGATTCCAGAGGAGTTAAGATGCCGCTGGTGCTGGCAGCCTTGCTTAAGTCCTGATCTCGAAGTTTAAAGCTGTTATCCCCCGTATCATAGCGGCCAAGATTTTCCTGATTCTTTGGTCCCAGATAAAAATAAAACACATCATCGGATCGGGCGGAATTCAAGGGGGGCCTGATGAGGTGCATCCGGGAAACAGCGGGGATTCCCGGCTCCGATTTGTCGGAAAAGGACAAAGTATATAGGGTATTGTCCGGTATAACGATGGCGGTAAAGTACTTGCCTGCAATGGCTGCCCAGGTAAAGCGGGAATCGATGGCACTGTTCATTCTGGCATTGCTCCGCTTGCCATTGACCAAGGTGTAGTATTGCCGGTACTCATAACGGTTATCCAGCTTTTGAAAAGATGGTCCGATTTGAGGGCCGAATCCCAGGGTATATGCGGCATTACCAAAATTAAAAGGTATGGAGGACGTGCTTTCCATAGATACGGAAAGTTGGAACATATATTCCCCGTCTCTGAATTCAAAGCGCTTTATCAGGGTAAGGGTTCCCGGATAACCGATTATGGAAAAATCCCTGGAAAATTCCACCGAGAGCGGAGTGGGTCTTGAAACCTGAAAATGAGCGTCCAAGGGCTGCCCTTCTTTGCCGCCAAAGGCAGTGGTAAAGGCGTGGGATTCCTTTGTCGTACCGTCTTCGTTAACAGCGGGGAGGATCATTTCTACAACCTCACCCTTGTCGTTATGCTCCTTTAGCCGGTAGGAAACCATATCTCCGCCAACGCTGGAAAATTCCACCCGGATCAGATCCGTTTCGATGACAACCCGTTCTTCCATTTCCGGTTCTTGTGCAGCAAATTCGCCGCCAATTTCTTCGGGATTCCCTCCAGCGTTTACAGAACCGGCGGAACCGGCATCAGCGGATTGAATTACGGGATTGATGATTCCAGGCTGAATTGGGCCGCCCTGGGGCAGAACAGGAGCTTCCTGTTCTGCCAGGGGTTGATCCTGGGCAGTAGTTTGTTCCGCTTGTTTAGAATTGAATTTGGCCTGCATAAAGAACCAGCCAATCACAATTAAAAACGTTAAGGTAACTGCTAATACGGTATTCTTTTCCATATATTTAAAATCCTGTTAATTAAAGTACCGGATCATAGCCGCCCTGATGAAAGGGATGGCAGCGTAGAAGCCGTTTTAGGGCCATAAAAGAACCCTTCCATGCGCCGTACCTTTGTACCGCTTCCCAGGCATAAGCAGAACAGCTTGGGTAATAACGGCATCGGGGCCTAAGGTAGGGAGAAATCGCTTTCTGGTACAGCCAAATCAAAAACAAAACTATGCTTTTCATCACACTCTCCGGTGTATTCCCGCTTTCGTAAAAAGGGTCCGTAACTGTCCGGTACTCTCCGCCAGAGATCCCTTTGGCCGGTTTGCCCTTTTTATTGTTTCTTGGGGACCGCTTTGCGGGACCCCCTCAGGGTGGAGCAACAAAACCAAATCATAGCCGGTTTCCAGTTCTCCCTTCATCAGGCGGTAAGATTCCCGGACGAGCCGCCGGGCCCGGTTTCGCCGCACCGCATTTCCGTACTTTCGTACAAAGGTAATAACAAAACGGTTACAGGCTAATCCATTGGTCAGAAAAAACAGCTTAATGCCGGAGCATCTGACAACCCGCCCTTTTTTAAAAACCCCTGTTATGGTTACCCTTCTCTTTAGATGTTCCTGCCGCCTCAATCTTGCCTCGCCTTTGGACGGCCCTGGGGCCGGCTCTTGGCCTGGCGGAAGATTTTGGCTTGGATCTCTAATAGGGTTTTTTTTCGTCTGCAACGCTAAGTTTGTAGCGCCCTTTGGCCCGGCGGCGTTTTAACACAAGCCGCCCTCCCCTGGTCTTCATCCTTGCCCGGAAACCAAATTTTCGGTTCCTTTTTACCTTACTGGGCTGATAAGTCCGTTTCATGGGAAAAACTCCTATAATTAAGCCAAACGCTGGAAACCGGCACCTGGCACTAAGATCAACTCCGGAACAATCATTCTACCATGCAAAAATAGAATATGTCAATGGCAGCTATGGTATCCGGTAATCCCCGGTAAGAGAAAAGGCCTCCAGGGCTCCAGGGCTCCCGCGAATCGTTTTGTCTTCAAATATAAAGAGGATCTCCGCTCCGTTGGCCCTTGCCAGGGCAAGACCTTTTTCGTATCCCAGAACAAAACAGGCGGTGGACAGGGCATCGGCATCCATGGATGAAGTGAGTATAACCGTGGTGGAAAAGAGGCCGTTTTCTGCCGGATAACCCCGCCTGCCCCCGGCTTCTGTTAGGTCCATAATGTGGTGCCAGCGTCTGCCGTTTTCGGTAAAGTATCGCTCATAGATTCCGGAACTTACTATTGAGGCACTGTTCCCCAGCTTCAAAATTCCCGCATAGTTTCCCCGTTCTTGCATGGGATCCTGTACCCCAATGCTCCAGGGATCGCCGCCATTCTTGGTTCCCCACACATAGGCATTCCCCCCCAGATCGATTATGGCCCTGGGTATCCCCGCTTTCCGGAGGATCTCCGCCAATTCATCTGCCGCATAGCCCTTGGCGATGGCTCCCAAATCCAGGGCCATACCACGCCTTTTAAGGAACGCTGTTCCGCCGTTTTGCCTGGTTATTTCCAGATCCCGCCAGTTGACCAGGTCCAGGGCGACACGGATTTCTTCCTCTGGGGGGATGCGGGGAGTTTCCGTACCGATACCCCAGAGTTTTACCAGGGGGCCCACGGTTGGATCAAAGGCTCCGCCGGAAATTTCGGCAAAATAAAGGGAACGCTCCAAAACCGCCAACAATTCCGGAGAAACCGATGCCGGTTCCAACCCGGCGTTCCGGTTCACCTGGGCCAGCTCCGAATCGTCCCGGTTGGCGCTTAAAAGGCGGTCCAGTTCCGCAAGTCGGGAAAAAAGCCTGTTGTAGAGTTCGCCGTTCCCGTTTTCAAAAAGGTCAATACGACAGTAGGTACCCAGAACATATTCGGCCTGCGCCCCAGGCCCGGCAATTTTTTTACAGCCCGAATTTAGAAAAATGGAAAGGGCCAAGGCAGCAAAAACCATGCCAGGCTGCCGTAATAGTTGTGCTGGACTTTTTCCGGTCATTTGAATACTATAAAGTATATGGCTGATCCTGCGATACTGGGAAAAAAGATTTTTTTTGTCCACCCGTCGGTTTTCATGCAGAATGAAATTGTTGCCGAACTGGTCCAGCAGGAACATGAAGTTTACATAGCCAAAAGTGAAGACAAACTTAAGAAGGTACTGAAGAATCACCCCAATTCCATTGTTTTTGCCTGTATTGATGAAGTCCTTTCGGCAAAAAAATGGGAGGAATGGATCCGCTCTGTTCTGTCAGATGAGGCAACCAAAAACATTTCGCTGGGGGTTCTTTCCAACACCAATAATGAGGAAGCCAGGAAGCTTTACCATGACACGATTAAGGTTCCCTGCGGATTTGTTCCCGTTAAGATAGAAAAAGACAAGGTCGTACAAACCCTCTTGAGCATCCTTAAAGCTGCCGAAGCCAAGGGCCGGCGCAAGTACATCCGGGCCGATACTCGCAGCGAAACCATGACTACGATCAATATTGGCATAAACGGCACCTATATTACCGGCAATATCTGGGATATCAGCGTAGTAGGTCTTTCCTGCGTTTTTTCCCAGGAAGTGGAGCTGGAAAAAAACTCCATTGTGTCCGATATGCAGATAAAGCTTCAGAGCGCCCTTTTAAAAGCGGAAGGAATTGTTTTCGGATCCCGCACGGATGACAATACCAAGATTTATGTTCTTGTTTTTACCCAAAAACTGGAACCCTCGGTGCGGGCAAAAATCAGAACCTATATGCAAAAAAACCTTCAGTCCAAGATGGATGTGGAAATGAAATAGAAGCGGAGGCATCTTCCGGATGCCGACGCGTGTTACAGTATTATAGAAACACGGCTTGACGCCGTGCTTTTGCCGGCGTGGTGGAATGGTAGACACGGCAGACTCAAAATCTGCTGTCCGCGAGGATGTAAGAGTTCAAGTCTCTTCGCCGGTAAAGGTAAAATTGCTGATTCTTTGATGCTGATTTAAGAGAATTCTTAACTATACATTTTTTCTGGCACCTTGTATTACAGACATAATTCATCAGCCAAATAATCTTCTACACTCCAAATAGAAACGTTTTTCCTCAGATTCCCCCATGGAAAAACTTTTTCGGGGCAGAGGTCCCCGTTTTGCAATGGTTTCAAAAAGACCCTGCTTGCGAAAAGGCGGAAGCAATATTCCCACGGCATTGTTTGCCGGTTCACCTGGATTTGGTTTGACTACTAGGCGAAACAGTTCTTCGCTGCCATGAATATAATCAAGGCTAACTATGCCTTTTTGTTCTTCTATCATGCTGTCCAATAACGGTTGAAGCGTATCGACAGCAAGCGGAACAGGATCGGCTTCAATTAAAAAACAGCCTCTTTGGGAGATAAGCCCTAAGCGCAGCAAGCAGCATTGCCCATCTTGAACAAGTCCCGTTAACTCCGGCAAACTGCCGAGTTTACGGCAGCGGTAACCGGATAAGTGTAAAAGCCTTTGCTGCACGGCGGCGGCATCAGTGCCGAAAAGCAGGCGGTGTATCGGTTCAAAGCTCATCGCAGGATCGTAGAGGTTTACCAGCTCCACCAATGCCCAGCGGGCGGGGTGACTCATCAAATTTTGCTCACTCTGATTGGCAGCTTTATATTCTTCCCACACACCTTTTGCCGCTGCCAGAGAATGGTTGCCGTCCCCCACGGCATAGAGAAAAGGATTCGTTCCATGCAAGGAGCGTCCTGTTAATTTTTTCAGACCGTCGGCGAGGCAGTTCCAATCATCTTCTTTGTCCAGTTTCCAGCCCCGGACCCTGCCTGAATCAAGCATAAGTTCCGTATCGTAAAGCGCTGAGTCTCTGCCTTTGGCCCGTTCACCCAGGGCTGGGAGCAGGGCGTTTTCTTCATCATCAATCAAAACAAGGATATGAGGTGTTTCCAGGGGAGCGCTCCGGCGAACTTCCATCCGGGATGGCAGCCTTTCGGCTACAGTTCCTTCTGTTGGACGGATCAGACTTAGGGGTGGTGCAGAACCGGCATTCCAATTATAATCTTCCAGGTCTAAGGCGATTACAAGTCCCCTCCTTGACAGATGAAAAGGAGTGTCGCGCTCCACATAGACTAAAGATTTCTGGGGAGGGGAAAAAATATCTTCATTAAGATATTCCTTCATGGTGCGATGAATGGCGGCTATTCTTTCTTCCCTGCCCGGAGTGGAACTATCATTCACATTTGTTCGATCCGCGGAGCACACCGGTTCTTCCAGATATACTTCGGGATAGATTAGGTTGAGGGTAGACGGACTGTCTCCTGCAATGGATCGGGCCTGTTCCCAGTAGGATCGGTTCTGGGTATGTTGATCACAGGCGATGACTGCCCATTTGGCAAGATCAATTTCTTTTTTGGGCAGAAGCAATTCAGGGACAGCAGCGCCCAGCGCTGCAAGACGGTTGGTACAATTCATTCTTTTTATTATACTGGAAAAACACTTTTTGTTGAGGAGCTTTTTTATGGCCGAATTGACTGAATACCAGGGTCCTGCATCAATGGAAAAAATCACCTCCCTTGCCAAGCGCCGGGGCTTTGTTTTTCAGTCTTCCGAAATTTACGGCGGTCAGAACGGCGCCTGGGACTACGGTCCTTTGGGAATTGAATTAAAGAACCGTATTGCGGCGAATTGGTGGAAAGAAATGACCCAGCTCCATGATGAAATTGTCGGGCTGGATGCGGCCATTTTGATGCATCCCCGGACATGGGAAGCTTCAGGCCATGTGGAAAATTTTACCGATCCCCTGGCGGACTGTAAAAAATGCAAAAACCGGTTCCGGACGGACATGATCCCCGAAGAAAACCTGAAAAAAAAGATATGTCCCGAATGCGGAGGGGAGCTTACCGATACCCGTAAATTCAACCTGATGTTCAAGACCCACATCGGCCCTACTGAGGACAATGCGGGCCTCATCTACCTGAGGCCTGAAACTGCCCAGGGGATTTATGTAAATTACAAAAACATTATTCAGAGCAGCCGGATGAAAATCCCCTTCGGAATTGCCCAGATAGGCAAGGCCTTTCGAAACGAAATTGTTACCAAAAATTTTATCTTCCGGACCTGCGAATTTGAGCAAATGGAAATGCAGTACTTTGTAAAACCCGGCACCGACGTTGACTGGTTTAACGAATGGAAAAAACGCCGCTGGGCCTATTACGAAAAATTAGGCGTAAAAATGGATCATCTGCGCTGGCACCAGCACGGCCCGGGCGAACTAGCCCACTACGCCAAGGACGCATACGATATTGAATACCTCTTCCCCATGGGCTGGCGGGAACTGGAAGGAATTCACAACAGGACCAATTACGATCTTACCCGGCATACCGAATATTCCGGCAAGGATTTACAATACATCGATCAGGACAACAACAACGACCGTTACATTCCTTTTATCATCGAAACCTCGGCGGGCCTTACCAGGACCCTGCTCATGCTGATTTGCGACGCCTACGACGAAGAAAAGGTTGCTTTAGAAAAAAATACCGGCGAAACCGAAGGTTCCGCGGATGATTGGAGGACAGTGCTGCGCTTCCACCCTGCGGTGGCTCCCATTACCGCTGCCATACTTCCGTTAATGAAAAAAGACGGCCTGGCCGAATTGGCCCAGGATATACGGAACGAGTTAAAAGAAGATTTTACCACCGATTATGATCAGGCCGGTGCCATAGGCCGCCGATACCGCCGCCAGGACGAAGCGGGGACACCCTTCTGCGTAACCGTTGATTATCAGTCCAAGGACGATGGGACGGTAACGCTGCGTTACCGGGATTCCATGGAACAGGTACGGCTTCCCAGGGCGGCCTTGGCGGAAAAGATACGTCAGGAGATTAAGGGATATAAGCGGAACTAAGCAAACTAAAACTTTTCAAGGTTTCAGTTTTTAAAAAAGTTCTGCTTAGTGGTCCCCCGGTTTTTTCAGTGTTATGCCGGCAGACAATCAGCATATTCTCAATATCCCATTCTGCCCTTGATGCGGCTGGCTTTGATAGCCATATCTTTTCCTCATAGATTGAGTTTTTCACAGGCGTATAAAATTATCTATATATAATTCCCGTATCTGTCCAAGGCGCAGTTCTGAATTAAAACGTTTTAATAGTTCTGTTTTGGTTATATCAATGTCCAGGGCGTCAAATTCTTCTGCGGTAAGGGTCCCAAAATAATCGTTGATTACGGTTTTAAACCAGGAAATGCGGGAAGCGAGTTCTTCCGAAAAGGGCCGATCGTTTTTGTTATAGGGAAAGGCTATGGAAATAATCAGCGTATCCGGGTCCGGATCCGCCGTAGGAATCCGCAGTTTGCCCAAGCCGGAAAAAATACTTTGTCCCTCGGCTCCGGAAGTTGTACCATATGGAGCCGGAGGTACGGCGCTTTTTCCCCGCTTAACAAAACCGTATATGGTACCCGTGATCAGAATAACCGCCAGCAACGCAGCAATGATGAGCAGTGTCCGGTATACCTTTACCGCAGTCTGGGGAAGATATCCTTCTACTCGCTTCATATTTGTATTATACTATAAAGAATAACCCTTATAAAAGGAGCGGATTATGCTATGTCACCGGAATGAGCTAAGGACCGAGGCGCGGGAAAAAGCCCGGGGGGGTAATGGTACCGTCAATTTCCTCCACCTGGTGGAAGGAAAGAGGGTTCAGAAAAATACCAATATGCTGGCAGAACTAACCCTGCCACCGGGAGCTTCCATCGGCCCCCATTCCCACACGGACGAAACGGAATTTTTCGTCATCCTTAAGGGAAACGGTACAGTAAACGACAACGGTACGGAAAAACCCATTACCGAGGGAGATGTGATGATCACCGTCAGCGGCGAAACTCACAGTATCGCCAATACCGGTAATGTTCCCCTGGTTTTGCATGCCGTAATTGTACAAAACTGAGCCTTTTCAAAAACTGAAGTTTTGGAAAAATCTCAACAAAAAGTCCCGTTCATATTTGAATATATTGGACTTATTGGTCAACACAGTTTGCTGCCTTACACAATCGTCCCTGTCAAAATCATGTAAAAAGCGGTTCCCCCGAAGATGCTGATAAGGGGATTCCGCCTCCATAGATGTATCAAGGCGGTAAACACCGAAGCGATCAATATCAAAAGTCCGTCCCGGCAGTTGTCCAAAAAGGGAGTGCCCAGAGAATTGAAGGCCAGTACCGTCATGGCTGCCGGCGGAACGGTTTTTTCCACAAATCTGAAAAAAACCGCCCTGCTTATCCCGCGGACTCTTGGGGAAGGGGCCGCCCCTTCCGGTTTTTTCTGTGTTTCAGATCCGGAAAAAAACAAAAAGGGAAAGGCCCGGCAAAAAAAGATCACCGCACCCATGGCAAAGATCAGGAAGAGGGTTTCGCCAGGATTGCTCATGTTCCCCTCCCCTTCCTTTCCGTAAAGGGCGAAAGGATTAGAGCCAGGGCCAGGGCCGCCAAAAGGGAAATCCTGCCGGGAAAGAGGAATACCCCCAGCAGGGCCGCGGCGGCAGAAACGATAAACACCCCCGGGGTTTTTATCCTCTTAATCTGCTCAATCATAAGAACCACAAAGAGGGCGGTTAGGGCAAAGCCAACGCCCTTCATATCAAAGGGGATAAGGGTCCCCGCCAACGCGCCCATAACTGAACCGCTGACCCAGTAGCACTGGTCTAAAAGGGCCACATAGAACATAAAAAGCTGCCGTTTTTCCTTATCATCCGCATAGGGACCCGCCTTATCAGGCAGAGACGAAAGGAGGGCGAAGGTTTCGTCGGTTAGGGAGAAGATCATATAGGGCTTAAGGGGACCAAAACCTCTAAAACGGCTGAGCATGGAAAGACCGTAGGCAATATGCCGGGCGTTCACTACCAGTTGTACAAGGCATACCTCCCAGAGGGTTGTCCCCGCAGCAAGAAGTCCCGCGGCAATGAACTGGCCAGCCCCGGCGTACATCCACAGGCTCATGACCAGGGTCAGCCACCAGGGGTACCCTATCCCGAAAAGCATAAGACCAAAGGCAACCCCGATAGCCGCATAGCCCAAAAGCACGGGAATGGAATACCGGAAAGCGGCAAACAAAACCATCCGGCGGGAAAAAGGAGCAGGATCTCTCATGAGTCTCTTCAATATATCATTCCCTCAATTATTGGTACATTGCGGAACTTTTTTTCTTTTTTTGTTGACAAGCAAACATATCTAGTATATTTTAAACGTGGAAATATAATGGCAGAAACTGAAAAGGAAGCTGGCGCGCCTGACGAACCAGTAACTCAAGACCAGGCAGAAGCTCGTGAATTAACCATGGAAGAACTACTCTTTCTGCCCCAAAACACGACTGAAGATGATTCCCTTCCTTGACGATAGAATAAATACACCGGCACTGGTTATAAATGTCAATGCTCCGCCAAAAATAAACGAAACTGACTGACCAAATAAATCCCACACTAAACCTGCAATAATTGAAGCGGGTAATAATCCCAAACCTGCAAATGAATACAAAAATACTGTTTTATAATTGTTTCCGCTCATTGTTAAAAAGCCTTTCCCAGAGTAAAAAAATTAACCGTCCCAAAAACATTTCGTTTTTCATTTTCTCCGGCATACTTTATTTGCTGTTTCTTGTCAATCATTACAAAAAAGACAATAATGGTTCTGAGAGGATAAAATGCCCATAAATTCTGTATTAATCGCAGGGGCGGGAGCAGTCGGCCTTTCCGTAGCAGAAACATTATACAAATTTAACCCAGACTGTGTATCCATCCTTGCAAAAGGGGATCGGCTGGCCCGTTACCGGAAAAACGGCCTAAAGGTAAACGGCGAAGGGCTGAATTTCCGTTTTAGCGAAGGGGAAAAGGCAGACCTTATCATCGTGGCCTGCAAAAACTATCACCTCGATCAAATTATCGAAGACATAAGTCCATCGGTGGGCAAAGATACCATTATCCTTTCCCTCCTAAATGGTATCTCCAGCGAAGAAACAATCGGACAGCGCCTCGGCAGGGAACGCCTTCCTCTGGCCATGATCATCGAAATAGACGCTCTTCATAAAGGAGAAGAAACCACCTACAGCCGGAAAGGTGTTATCCACTTTGGCGATCGAGAAGGCAAAAACGGAGAAAGGGAACAAACAATAGCAGATTTTTTTACCCGTACCGGCGTAAGTTTTAAACTGGAAGAAAATATGAAACGGGCCCTTTGGTACAAGTTCATGTTTAACACGGGAGTTAACCAAGTAACGGCAGTGCTTAAGCTGCCTTACAAAACAGTCATGAATAAGGGCAGTCCTGGGGAAATTTACGAAGCTCATCTTCTTATAGAAAAGGCCATGCGCGAAGTAATTACCATTGCCAACGCTGAAAATATAGATTTAAATGAAGAAGACATAGAGCGTATCTTTAAGACCATAAACCTTATGGATGGCGGCAGTTTTACATCCATGTGCCAGGATGTTCTTGCGGGAAGAAAAACAGAAGTAGAAATGTTCAGTCTTACCCTGCTGGAACTTGGAAAAAAACACCGCATCAGTCTTCCTGTGAATGAAATACTTTACCTGCAATTACGCACAATTGAACAATTTTGGTGAATTGTTTTGATAAACTTATTCAACAAAATACAAGTGCTCTGAATAATACTGCCCTATAAGGGGTATGAAAACCCTGTTCTCGTCCCTTCTGTTTTTTTCGGTGGTATCTATGCCAATTTCATTTGCACAACAAAGGGTTGTGCAACGGGCAGATGTATCCGATCCGATACTGGTTCCCGAATTCCTTTGGACCGGCGCCTGGGAAAGCAGGCATAACCTTACCGATCGTTTTGCCTTTACCCTCACCATCCCCAAAGTAAACCTGGCGCTGCGGCTGGAGGTGCTGGATCGGCGGCCTGCGGCTGGTGTCGAAGCTTTTACCGAAAGTTTTGACGGAGAAACTTCCGGCAAAGCTTTTACCCAGCCGGGTTTTGGATTGTACCACCTGAGTACCGATTCACGGCTGCTTTACGGAGTACTGGACAATTATGGCCTTCCCGCCCGAATCCGCAATGTGTGGACCCGGGGAGTGCCCTACGAAGAAGCCCGGGCGGCTACTTCGGCGGACTTAAAAACCGCTCCGTCCTCCACCGCTGTACCCCAGGGTTACGCCTATCTGGAAAGTCCCAGGTTTTCCTTGGGGCCTGGAACGATCCAAGGCTTTGTTTCCTTTGCGGCCAACGATGCTGAAGAACGGGCTAGGGCCTTTGGCGGCGGTGCCGGCTACGCCTTGGGCAAAAAAAAATTCCGGTTGGAAGGTTTTTACACCGAGCGGACCCTGGCAGAACGGAAATCTTCTACCTGGTTTAACGAAAAACCTGCCCTGCCTGAACGGGACACCCGGCTTTTTGCTGGGGCGGCGGCTTTTTCCGTACCCGCCTTCGGTTTGGCGGCGGATATTGCCCATTCGGAAACCTTTGCTTTTGGACAGGATTATTACGGCAGCCTGGGACTGCGTTTTGGAGACAAACCCTGGAGATTTTCCCTGGCCCTGGACGGGGCGGGAAGCCGCTATGTGGACAGCGCCGGCGGCGTTCCAGGATCAGGGCTCCGGGCCGCAGCCCGGCTGGAACGGCGGGGCAAAAAAACAGCCTTTTTCCGGGTGAGCACCCTGGTTCGGGGTCCGGGGGCCCAGGATGATTTTGCCGCCATTACAAAGAATTTTAACCGTATGTCGGGAGAGCTCTATTACCGGTTTCCGGCAAACGCCGCCGCCTTTGGGCTTACCCGTTTTTCATTTTTTCTGAACCGGGATGGCAGGGACGAAAAAAAAACGCTGGATTCCGCCGGATCCATGGCGGCGTTTAAACTGGGGCCGGTCAATTCGGTCAGTGAGGGAAAGCTAACCGGCATAAAGGAAAAGAGTTATCAGTTTAATTCATACCGCTTTTCCCAGAGCCTTTCCTACAGTATTCAGGTTTTTCGCAAAGCCGGCCCAGGGATAAAAAATTCTTCCAGGCTTGGGGTATCCAAGGGCATCAAAAAAAAGGGATCCTTTACCGTACAAATGTCCACCAGGGCGGCTTACGAAAAAACTGCCCCAAAGGATGGTATCTGGGAAACCTCATTTTCTGTTTCGATCCGGGGAAAAAAGAGCCGTCTTACTCTAAAAGCAGCGACCCCAAACTATCCAGAAAAATGGGAATATACGATAAGCTGGAGAATCCAACTGTGAAAAAATCCATTTACTGTTTTTTTACCGTGCTTTTTTCAGCTTTTTAATGCTATCCTATTGAAATTGACGGAAAACTTTGTATATAATACCAAATGATGACTAACACCTAAGGAGAACTAATGGGCATCGACATCACCAGGATGCGGAATATTGGGATCAGCGCTCATATTGATTCGGGGAAAACTACCCTTTCTGAACGCATACTTTTTTACAGCAACAAAATTCACGCTCTCCACGAAGTCCGGGGCAGGGACGGCGTGGGGGCTACCATGGATCACATGGAACTTGAACGGGAGCGGGGCATTACGATCCAATCCGCTGCGACCCAGGTTGAATGGAAGGATTACACGATTAACCTGATCGATACCCCCGGCCATGTGGACTTTACCATCGAAGTGGAACGATCCCTGCGTGTCCTGGACGGGGCGATCCTTGTCCTTTGCGCAGTGGGAGGAGTTCAGTCCCAGTCCATTACCGTGGACCGTCAGCTTAAACGTTACCATGTGCCCCGGATTGCCTTTGTTAACAAATGCGATAGGACCGGGGCCAATCCTTTTAAAGTAAAAAATCAACTTCGGGAAAAACTGGGCCTTAATGCGGGGATGATCCAGATTCCCATCGGCCTTGAGGACAAATTGGAAGGAGTGGTGGATCTTATAACCATGAAGGCAGTGTACTTTGACGGAGAAGCGGGAACGGAAATTCGCCATGCGGAAATTCCCGCCCACCTTAAAGCGGATGCAGAAAAGTACCGGGAAGAACTGATCGATGCAGTGTCTATGTTCAGCGATGAATTGGCGGAAAAATTCCTGGGCGGTGAAACGGTGGAAGAAGATTTGATCCGCTCGGTGATCCGCAAGGCTGCGCTGGAAGAAAAATTTGTTCCGGTAATGATGGGCTCCGCCTATAAAAATAAGGGCATTCAGCTTCTTTTGGACGGGGTGGGCTATTATCTTCCCAATCCTACGGAAGTAAAGAATTTTGCCCTGGACCTGGACAAAAACGAAGAACAAAAAGAATTAAGTACCAGCGAAAATAACCCCACCGTGGCCTTGGGCTTTAAACTGGAAGACGGCCAGTACGGTCAGCTTACCTATGTGCGTATTTATCAGGGCTCTCTGAAAAAAGGAGATGAGCTTATAAATACCCGGGCCCGAAAAAAGTTTAAGGTGGGCCGGCTGGTGCGGATGCACTCGGACAATATGGAAGACATCAGCGAAGGATCCCCCGGCGACATTGTGGCCCTTTTCGGCATTGAGTGCGCCAGCGGAGATACCTTTTGCGGCGGAGGCCTTAACTATGCCATGTCATCCATGTATGTTCCCGAGCCGGTTATTTCCCTGGCGGTAAATCCTAAGGATAAAAAAAGCGCCGATCAGATGGCCAAGGCGCTGAATCGCTTTACCAAGGAAGACCCCACCTTCCGGACCTTTGTGGACGGCGAATCCAACGAAACGATCATCCAGGGTATGGGGGAACTCCACTTGGAAGTGTACCTGGAACGGATGCGCCGGGAATACAAATGCGAAGTAGACACCGGTATGCCCCAGGTGGCCTACCGGGAGACAATTACCGCCCGGGCGGAATTCAACTATACCCACAAAAAGCAAACCGGCGGTTCCGGCCAGTTCGGACGGGTGGCGGGTTACATGGAACCCTGGACCGAAGGGGACTATGAGTTTGTGGACAACATCAAGGGCGGATCGATCCCCACCGAATATGTTCCCAGCTGCGATAAGGGCTTTAAAGAGGCCGCCAAGAAGGGCAGTCTAATAGGCTTTCCCATCGTCAACATCCGCTGCGTGATCAACGACGGTCAAAGCCATCCGGTGGACTCTTCGGATATTGCCTTCCAGTCGGCGGCCATCGGCGCTTTCCGGGAAGCCTACGGCAAAGCCAAACCCTGCATACTGGAACCAATCATGAAAGTTTCCGTCGAAGGCCCCACGGAATTCCAGGGAAATATTTTTGCTTCCATTAATCAGCGCCGGGGGATCATATCCTCTTCTACCGAGGACGGAACTTTTTCCCGGGTGGAAGCAGAAGTTCCCTTGAGCGAAATGTTCGGCTATTCCACAGTACTCCGATCCCTGACCCAGGGCAAGGCGGAATTCACCATGGAATTCGAAAAATACAGCAAGGTACCGGCGGGCATCAGCGAAACGCTGATCAAGGACTTTACGGAAAAACGGAAGCGGGAACAAAAATAAACCAGGAGTTTTACAATGATTAAGGAAGAACTGATTCAGCGCAGCCCGGTGCGCATTTTCGAAAAATCTATTCATGGCGGATTAAGGGCCGGAGAAATCGGTATTATCGCTTCGCCCGCCGGGATTGGCAAAACATCGGTGCTGGTACAGCTTGCCCTGGACAAACTGCTCCAAAACGAAAAGGTGATCCATGTGTCCTTTACCCAGCATACCGATTATGTCCTTTCCTGGTACGAGGATATTTTTAATGAATTCATCAAAAAGAAGAGTCTCGATCATGCCGTGGATGTAAAGAACGAAGTGGTAAAAAACCGGGTCCTCCTTAATTTTAACCAGGACGGAGTAACGGGGGATCAGATCCTAAAAAGCCTAAGAGCCCTTATCATAGAGGGGGGCTTTAAGGCCGGTTCAATCATCATCGACGGCTTTGACTTTGCCCGGACCGACCGGGGGCGGATGGAAGCGGTAAAAGCCGCTGCAGAAGAGATGGGACTTTCCTTCTGGTATTCCTGCAATGTTAATGGAAACAACTTCGATAAAAAGAACATACCCTTGGCGCTAAAGGATTATTTGGACCTGCTGGACGTGGTCATCGTCCTGGAACCAAAGGCAGATCATGTGGCGCTTACTGCTTCCAAGGACCGGAATACGGCGGAACTGGAACACTTGGCGGTCAAACTGGACCCAAAGACCCTATTGATATCGCTGGAACGTTAAATAAGGGGAATTTTTAACTGCCAATCAGAAGGCGGCCAACATTAGACAGTTCCGGCATCTTGTTATAGAGGGGTATATGGCCCTTGGCATCGGCCTTGTCGGCATCCACAAGTTTTACAAAAAGTTCGTTTACCAAATCGGCAAAAACCTGAAGGTTCGAAGCAAAATTGTTCACCGCCATTTCCCGAAGTACCTTTTCCGCCGAAGCCTGGTCCGATCGGATTACGCGTCCGCGAATCGAAGGCAGTTCCCGCCGGGCCAGCGCCACAAAATGGGCGGCGGCTATGATTTCCCGGTACAATTCGTCCAGATGAATGGCCTGGGTGGGGGGTTTTTCGGTAAGGCTTTCCATCATATCCCAGGATTGATTGTCAAAGGGCAGCTGAAGCAGGGCGGGCCTGATAAAACGGTTGGAAATATTGCTCCGGTAGTGTTCACCAATCCGTTCAATAAGCCTGGTTATAGAAGCATCATGGACCTGCATTGTTATTAGTATAGTCATATTATCTTATTCTCACAAGCCCCAATTAAAGAGGGTAATCAATTTTTTGGAAATACCGAAAATATAAATGAGGAGCAGGATATGAGGATTGCAGGGACTTCGTCCTTTCCCAATATTGGCTATGCTTTAACCGCCTCTGGGTCCGGCAGAATGTCCCTGCCGGTGGCGCCCGCCAACTATATCTACTCCCAATTTAAGCATGTTTCCGGCGTTGTCGCCCCGGAAGGAACCCAGGGTGTGGCGATTACCAAGCTAAAAATCCTCGATGTGATGATTGAACAGTTAAGCCAGATGAAAAAGCGTCCCGAACTTAATACCGAGAACCTTTCTAATGAGCAAATTGATGCCCTAATCAGCAAGTACGAAGGCCAGATCAAAGCCGCCACAGCGGCCAACAGCGTAATGCCCTATGCTCCCGCTCCCCAGATTAACACGGGGGCGCTGTTCAGCCTTTCGGCTTAAAGCCTTTTTGCTTTCTATTACCCTAATTCTTGAGCAGCCTCGTAAATTGTCCGGAATACGCCGGGTATGTCCTCCTCTTCGATGGCAGCAAAAGTTACCCGAAGGTACTCTTCCCCCAGGGCAATGGTCCCAATTCCCTTTTTAAGCAGTGTCTGGCGCAGCTTTTCCGCCCCCCCAGGAGTAGTACCGCCGGTTTTACAGCGGAAACTCATAAAATAGCCGGAATTAAAGGGGAGAGCCTCCAAAGTAGGAGGCAGAGGGTTTTCTGAAATAAATTGTTTTACCATCCAGTAACGGCGGAAAAGTATGTCAAAAAAAGTCTCCTTGTCCGCCGCCGAAGCAGGGTCCTCCCAGACTTTAAGGGTCAGGTACTGGGCTGGGGTATTGGCACAGGATACAGAAGACCGGATCGCTCCCATAAGCTTTTTTTCCAGGGCGGTGTTTTCATCCGGACCCAGAGAGCCGGTACTGACAAAGGCGGTCCTCAAGCCCCAGCTATAGTCTTCCTTGGTGGGGCCGTCAATTTTTACCGCAAGAATCCTTTTATGGAGGCTGGCAAAACGGCAAAAAAGGGATTCAGTAATAATCCCCTCTTCATAAAAAAGGCCAAAATACGCATCATCGCAGATCACCAGTACGTCTACACCATTTTCCGCACATTCTTTAATGATTCTGACCAGTTCATCTGCTTCGGTTTTTTTGGGCGTATAGCCCGAAGGATTCTGGGGAAAATTCAGGATAATCCGCACCTGGCCGCTTTTTGCCTCTTCTTTAAGGGTTTTTTCAAAAACGCCGGTATCCAAACCCCCGGCGGCCTTAAAGAGAGGTATTCCCTTTAGGACAGCTCCCCGGCGCTCGGTAAAAATCAGACTGTAGTTTTCCCAGAAAGGATCGAAGGTCAGTATAACCTGACCCTCATCCAGAAACAGATCGGCAATGTAGGATATTCCCGCAGTTATCCCCGGTACAACCACAGGCAGGTAAAAATCTTTCTCTGCCAAAGAAGGGTTTTTCCGGATCAGCGCTGCTTTCCAGGCTTGGCGGAACGATTCAATTCCCGCAGTGGGAGCATAGATCACCGTTTCTTCCGGAGTGAGGCTGGAAAACTGCTTTACCATGGGGGAAAGCGCCAGGGGTTTTCCTCCGTGGAAAGCCATACCCGCAGTTGCATTAATTTTGGCGGTTTTTTTTGCCTCCGAGGATTGTGCGATAATTCCCCAGGGAAAAAAAAGCCGCCGTCCCAGGGAAGATAACAGAGGACCCGCGGGACCTTTATCCAGGATTTCGTTCAATTCGGCTGCAAGAGGATTCATTCTGTAACCATACCCTTTCCTTGTTTGTTTAAACAAGGTGGATTTTGGAAAAATATTGGACCAGTGGGATAAACGTACCGGTCCGGTTTACAATAAGGATGCAGATCTCTCCGCCTCTACAGCCGATTTTTCGGGCCGTTTGGCCGTGTCCTCAGCTTCCCGGCGCAGGCGGCTTCTCCACAAAAAGCCCGACGACATAATAGACCTTCATGGCCTTACCAGGGACGAAGCTTGGGATGCCCTGACCGTTTTTTTTAATGATTCCAAAAACAATGCCCTGGAAAAGATTCTGGTTATTCATGGCAAAGGAAATCATGAAACCCAGGAAAATGGCATATTAAAAAAAATGGTCAGGGATTTTATTGAACGCTGCCCCTTTGCAGGGGAAAGCGGTTACAGCAACGGCAGTTCAGGCGGCACCGGATCAACCTGGGTTTTTCTAAAAAAGAGTCCGCCTAGCGTTCCCGGTAAATAATACGGCCCCGGTTAAGGTCATAGGGAGAAAGAGCGATCCGGACACGGTCGCCGGGGACAATGCGGATATAGTGCTTGCGCATTTTGCCCGAAAGATGGGCCAGAATCAGATGCCCATTTTGGTTGTCTAGTTCTATCCTGAACATAGTATTAGGCAGGGCCTCCTTAACTATTCCTTCTACCTCTATTGCTTCTTCTTTGGCCACACATCCTCCAATTTCTAACGGTATTTAAAAAATAAAGAAAAGTCAAGGCATATCAAAATTACGTTATCGTATTGTCCAAGGATGTTATTTTATGTCAGCTTTACCGGCAGATTAGCCTTCGCCTGAGACAGATTGACGTTTTTTTAGCGCCGTTTTAAAGAGCTGCTCCGTATCGATCTTGCCATCTACTCCAAAGAGGGGCCGAATTCCTTCACCGTTTTCGCTTCGGAAAAGGAAACCAGTTCTGCTATTGTAGGCCCAACTGTCTTCATCGTTCAAGAGATAATCCAGCACTACCGTTATCGCCAGCGTAAAGTAAACCAGCGAAGCATTATTCCGTTTTTTGGGAGCCAGGAGCATATCCAGCCGTTTGGAAACCGGATTGGGGACCTGGAAAACATAGGGGTCCCAGGGGTTTTCGATACCGTCGCATGGGGCCCGCTGGTCTGCACCGCCCCGTTTGTTTCCCTGTTCTATGCCTGCAGCGACAGAACTGAGATAACGCTTTAAGGAACGCAGTTCCGGGTACAGGGAATTGGTAGCATTTTTCTGGAACGGCGGCGGCATAATCGATTCAAACTTATAGTAGGGAAAGAAGAACAGGCGTTTAGTCCAGTGCAGTTCGTTCAAAAGCCGTTTGGCATAATTACTGGTCCTTGATTCGGCGGTATTTTCCAGAAGCTGACAGTATTCGGTCAGCCTGGGCAGGTATTCCTTTTCAAAACTTGATTCGGTAAAACTCTGCCAGTTATTGATGATCCGGTTCATTGAATCGTTCAGCTGTTCGGGGCTGCCATCGGATCCAATGATCGTACCAAAAGAGGTATACCGCAGGCCAAAAAAGAATTCTTCCAAAATACGGCACAGAATATACACCTGTTGAAGGGGATCCGTGGGGGCAATCAATTCCACTCCCTTTTTTAGATGAAAAACATCGGAAAAGTAAGAGTACAGATCGGGAAACATGATAATTCGATCCCATCCTGCTTTGGGAAAAAGCGTCTCCAGGACGGCAATGCCCCGCTCCAGGGTCTTAGCTTTTGATTCCTGAGCCTGTTGTTTTATCCTCTCTTCTTCGGTTAAAGGCTCATCCATATTACTTTCATCAAAGACCTCCTTGGTTTCAGGGTGTTCCTCCGCCTTTTCCGCCTCTTCTGTTTTTTCTCCAATCTCGGCAACTTCCGCTTCGGTTATGGCATTCTCCATCTGGGGGCTTATTCGGTTCTTCTCGCTTAGCTGCAGAAAAGCCTTGATCCGGTTTTTCCGTTCCTGGAAAAAAAACTCGTAAGGGACCAGGCTGCCGGAAAGGAGTTTCATCAAAAGAGGATAGAGCTGGTACCGGACATCCCGGTAAATAACCCCGTAGGATAGAAGGGCGGTGCGGATTAATTCCTGGTATTTCCCTTTAGCTTCGGTAGGATCTTCCAAAAAAAGTACTTTGTAGAGCAGCTTAAAAGCGCCCTTAATATGGGTTTCCATATCAAGCTGTTCCAGAATATACAGGGGCTTGTAGATTTCCCGCAGAATCTCGGAAAAATCTGACACCTTAGCATTCCTGGGACGGGTCTGAATCCGGGACAGGTTGGTAGAAATCTGGTCAATGTTCCAGTAACGGATCGTATCCAGAATGGAAAAAGCAAAGGGAGAAGCCTTCTTTAACCGTTCATTGCGCTTTAGGTTATTCCGGGGAAAAAGGGTACGAACCGAAGTAACCAGGATTTCTATGCGCTTATAACAATCGTTCATCCGTTTGTTTACAAAGACAGGGCTTACATTGTCGGGGGGATCGCTCAGTATCGACAGCATAGATACCAGCACCTGGCTGGAACTTTTTATCCCAAATTCCACCTGGCCGCAGTACTTGTCTATTTTTACCCGTTCCCAGTAATTTGCTTTTACCGGCACTAAAGGATCATCGGTAGGATCGTTTTCCTTTTTTTTCCGTTTGCGGTATTCCTTTAGGCTTATGCTTTCCTCTTCATCAGATCCAACAATATCAATCCGTCGGCTGCGCCTGCGGTTCCCAATATTTATTTCGACCGTTTCGTTCCGTACCCGTTTGGGTTTACGCATGGCTGATTCCTGCTCATCAGTCCGTTCATAGCCGATTTCTCCTCCTAAAAGCTGGGTCATGCGTTTGGCTTCTTCTACATCAAGATGTTCAATTTTTAACCTGTCCCGGGTTTTGGAAAGTTCCCCCGGGGCATATACAGCTTTATTTTTTGCCATGTTTACACCTATTATATTTTCGGAAATTTTGATTATATCATGGAACAAATCCTTTTTTCCAGTGCCATACCGGCACAGACAAATTCGATGGGAAAGGATTCGGCCGGTTAAAATCAGGCAGCCAATCCGTATTGCCGGGGGTAAATTCCTGGCAGTAACCGTCTTCGATTTCAAGCTCGGTAAGCCACCCTAGTACCTCATCGTATTCCTTCCGGGTAATGTAACGATCGGGCTCCGCCGGCGATTTGACGGGAGTATACTGAAACATCAGGGAAAGCAGGGCCCGCCCCGCCAGGACATCTGCAAACCAGCGGAGTACCGCCCTGCTGGCTGGGAGCCTGCCCGGCAGAACCAGATGACGGACCATAACCCCCGACATCAGGGCCGGCGAATCCTTTCGCTCATTAAAGCGGAGGGGCTTCATCCCCAGCATGGTCTCAATGGCCGCCGCCGCCGCCGCCGGATAGTCCGGGGCATTAAAATAACGGGCCGCCAGGAGGCTGTCAAAGGTCTTCATATCCGGAAGAAAAACATCCACGGTTTCACAGAGCAGTTCCAGGGTTTCCGGCAGTTCATAGGCCGATGAATTCCACAGCACGGGAAGGGATAGCCCCCGCGCCTTTGCGGCGGCTATCCCTTCCACAATGGCCAGAACTGCATGGCTCCCGGTAACGATGTTGATGTTTTCCGCCCCCCGGTCCTGCAACGCTAGACAAATCTGGGCAAATTCGGCGGTGGTTACTACCCGGCCCAAATGATGCCTAGCATCATTTGGGGCCGGGGTTTGCGAAATTTGATGATTTTGACAGAACACGCAGCCCAGGTTGCATCCGCTGACAAAGATCGTACCGGAACCGCCTCCGGAGCCGTTTTCTCCGGCACCGGTAAGGGGCGGTTCTTCTCCCCGGTGAATAGAAGCGCAGGCAATGCGCAGGGCGGCTCTTTCTCCGCAATACCCTTCAGCGCTTTCCCGCATGACTCCGCAGCGCCGGGGGCAGAGGAAACAAGGCTCATAACGTGAAATACTCATCATAACAAAACAGCAAAATCAAAACCACAAATCGAGTACGGCAATTTCCGAATTGGTACCTATCCGTACCGGGGGCCCCCAGACCCCGGCGCCGGATGTGACCACCGCCTGGGTGTTATTTTTCCGCCATAGGCCGTAGTTCGTACCTCCGTAACCTCGAAACATTAAGCGGGTTATAAAGTCTGCGGGAAAGAACTGACCCCGGTGGGTATGGCCGCAGAGTACCAGGTCTATCCCCGCTTCCGCAGCCTGTCCCAGCTCCAGCGGCTGGTGATCCAGCAGGATTACCAGCGGTTTATCCGGTCCATTGCCTATTTCGCTGTCCCGAATGGTCCCGTCAATGGAAGCGGCAAACTCCTCCATGGAAAGCCGGGGATCCTGCAAACCGATGGGCCTGGGATCCTTTCTGCCCGCCACAAAAATGCCGGTTCCCGGCAAATGCGCCACTTCATCCTGTAAAAAAATAATTCCTGTCTGTGCAAGAAAACGGGCAATTGCACCGGTAGAACGGGTGCGGCGATCCGTGTCGTGGTTACCCGGACAGGCGTATACCCCCAAGGGGGCATTGATCCGCCTTAATTCAGCGGCTATCTCCTCCTGATCCACCATGCCCTCCAGACCGCTTTCAAAAATATCCCCCGGAATACAAACCATGTCCGGGGAAGCGTCATTGATAAGGTCCACAATCCTGGCAGTCCATGCTTTTCCCACCGTGGGGCCGATGTGCAAGTCCGAAACCAGGATAATTCTGAAACTCTCCATTCCTGTTTTTCCGGGAATAGAAAGTTCATACCGGACCGTGCGGATATCCTGAGCATGAATAGAGCCATACAGTAAAACGATCAGAGTCAAAACCAGCGCCGCCCCAGCCCCTGCGGGCATTATGCGGACAGTACAGTTTTGCTGGAGGGGGTTTCGGCGTTTTTTTCGTATTTGGGAGAGGACACAAGATATCAGATCAAGCAGAAGGATAAGACTAAAGAGATACACAAAAAACGGCAACCAGTACATTCCCGCCAGGCGGAGAAGTTTAATCCGGTCAAGCCGGAACAAGGCCAGAAATACAAAATGATAGGCAAGGATACCATAGAGGGGCCAGAAAATCAGCGCCTTTAACGAAGGCCGCAAAAACCTTCCAAAAGCAAAAAACCGGAACCCGGTATAGATTACCATCCCCGTGTAGAGAAACAGTACAGGGATTATCCGAAAAAGCCATAACATAGCCGCTTTATACCATAAAATTTCACGATCATCGAGGTCCAATTGAATTAATTTCCAAAAATACCTATTATATCTGAAGGAGATCATACAATGTCAGATGGTTCAAATAATCCTTACGAAAGCCCCCAGGCAGAAGCCGATGCGGTTAATCCCCTGTCGACCAAGTTCATAACGGAAGAGATGCTGTATTACCTAAAAAGAGCTTCTCCCTGGCTTCGTTTTGCGGGTATTGTTCGTTTCATTTTGGCTGGGTTTATAATATTGATGCTCCTTGCAATGATTTTTGGATTTCAAAGTTTGATTTCCGCTATCCCCGGTTTTGGCACCGGTCTTGAGGCTGCCGGACCAGCGTTACTTTTTGGTTATATAGTCAATATGTTGGTTACTGCGACGCTTATATTTTTTCCAGCCCTTTTTATGTTCCGGTTTGGAAAAAAAATCCAAAGTTATCTCTACACCAATGATACCCGGGATTTAGAACAGGCCTTTAAGGAGAATAAATCTTACTGGACCTTTACCGGAGTTTTAACTATTATCGGGTTAGGTTTTTTTGGCCTGTTCCTGATCATCATGATAATTGCGGCGGCTTTTGGTGCTTTTGTCGGATGACGGTCCAGCAGAAATGGATCGTCCAACAGAAAACGACACCGCTTTCCATACCGAGACTCCCGAGGGTATTGAGTATACTATGTATCCGGCGGGTTTGTGCGCCCGGTTCTGCGCCTACGGTATCGATACCTTTTTTCAATGGATACTGCTTTTTGCATTTATAATCATCTACTACTTCATTTTTAACGCAGCGTTGGGTTTTTGGATAATCATGCTGGTCCGCTTTGGTCTGGACTGGTTTTACCATGTATTTTTTGATCTTGTTTTCCGGGGGCAAAGCCTGGGAAAGCGAATCCTGGGATTGCGGGTGGTCCTATCCGATGGCTCTCCGGTCGACGCCGGGGCCTCCTTTATTCGCAATCTTCTTCGTTTTGTGGACGGTTTTATTGGCCTATATTTGATTGCCTTTCTTACTGCAGCGATCAGCCGGGCTTTTCGCCGGCCCGGAGACTGGGCGGCAGGAACCTTGGTGATCTATACCTGGCAGTCCCAAATTCCCCAGCAAACGGATCGAATGAACTGGCTTTCGAGCATCACCCCAATCCTGCCCCGGCGGCTCCTGTCTTTTGAAGAAAAGCAGGGCATTCTGATGTTTGCCCGGCGCTATCCCCTTTTAGGAGCCGCCAGGGCAAACGAGATTGCCGGTCCTCTGGCCGCCTCTTTGCAATATCCCATTGATGCTGAATATGCTATGGATGTGCAGAAACACCCGGAAACCGCCGCAACTACACAAGGCGAAATGCCCAGCTTGACAGACGGAGCTTCGGGCTACCTGTTGGGTATTGCCCGATCATTTGCGGGGGACCCATGACCCAGCGGAATTTTATCGCCAAACGGGAAAATGACTGGAAAGAACTGGAACTGCTTATAGCGGGAAATCTCCGAATGGGGATCACCGCAAAAACCAGGCGGAAAATCCGAAACAAGGCTGAATGGTTTCCCCGGGCTTTCCGTCAGGTTACGGGAGACCTTAATACCGCCAAATCCAACGGTTATGATCCTGCTCTTATTGAACGGCTTAATCGGCTGACCTTGGAAGGAAATCAGATCCTCTATGGCCCCAAACCATTTTCGTTCCGCTCACTTTCGGAATTTCTCTTTCGAACCTTTCCCCGTTCAGTCCGGAAGAGCTGGAAAAGTTTTGGCGCCAGTTCCCTGATCTTCTTTGGGTTGATACTCTTTACTGCCCTGGTCTGCATCCGCTTTCCCAATTTTGTATACGAATTGATGTCCCCCTGGCAAGCATCGAGGCTGGAAGATATGTACAACCCGGAAAGTCCCCATTACCTTAACCCCCGGGAGATCAGTACCGATGCGGAAATGTTCGGCCTCTACATTTATAACAATATCTCCATTGCCTTTATAACCTTTGCCGGGGGACTTCTGGCCGGAGCAGGGAGCCTTTTCTTTTTGGCCATGAACGGTGTTTTTTTCGGTGCCGCCGCGGGACATATCATCAACTGCGGATACCGGGGGACTTTTTTTTCTTTCGTCATAGGTCATTCAGCATTTGAGTTGACCGCCATAGTCCTGGCTGCCGTGGCAGGGCTCCACCTGGGGTACCGGCTCTTTATTACCGGGGGTCTTGGCAGCGGCGCTTCTCTTCGGGAAGCAGGAAAAACCGCCCTGCCCTTGATCAGCGGCAGCGGCCTTATGCTGGTAATTGCAGCGGCAATCGAAGCATTCTGGTCATCCAGACATGAAATTTCCGAGACTATCCGTCTTGCCGCCGGCGCAGCGGCGATCCTGCTGGTGATGTGCTATTTTGTTTTTGCAGGCCGTTCGGAGGATGCATGAGTTCCGCCCTTAGTCCCGCAATGGTATTCCGCCGGCGCAGCGGCTGGGAAGCAACAGACATGGGGATCTTTCTCTGGCGAATCAACTGGTTTTCTCTACTCCTTTTTATGGGAATTCCCGCAGGAATGCTTTTTGCCTTAAACCTGATATTGGCTGGACTGAATTTTGAATGGGCTCCCCTAACCACAGCCCTGCTTATATGGTGGCTTAAACCCTTACTGGATCGATTCGGCCTTCAGGTGGTTTCGGTCCGTTTTTTCGAACCCCGCTCTTCATTCCGCCGACTATTCCGGGGGCTGGGCAAAACGCTCCGGACAGCACTGGCAGGGGATCTTCTCTGGCGGCGTTTTTCCTTCTTCCGTTCCGCCCGGATGCCCCTTTTAGTGCTGGAGCGTTTAAAGGCAAAAAATTACATCCGCCGAAAACAGATTCTTGCCCGGAACGGCCTTGGCTTCGGCCTGGCGTTGACTCTGATCTGCATTGGTATAACGACGGCCCTTGAATTTGGAGAATTGCAGTTTTTACAGGGAACCGTGGGCCAAATCAAAAGGTATGATAGCATTCTGGAACTTATCAGCGAAGAGAATGCACTTATTTCTGCTTTGTTTTGGATCACGCTGATCCTAATCGAAATGCTCTATGTTTGTATGGGTTTTGGTCTGTACATCAATTCCCGGGTAGAAACCGAAGGCTGGGACATTGAATTGCTCTTTAAAAAATGCGTTGAAAAGGCAGAACATAAAAACCGCTCTTCTGGCGGCATCTTTGCTGTTATTGTCCTGCTCTTTCTCTTTGGTCCCGTCAATCAAACCACAGCGTTAGACGGTAAAACTGCAGAGATTGAACTGTTACAGCCTGATCCGGTCTCTGAAAAAACCCAGGAGGCCTTGGATCAAGTTTTTGATTCCCCCGATTTTGGAAGAGCAAAACCCAGCCGGCGTATTCAGTTTAAGCAATCCAATGTCCCGGCAAAGAACAACACCGGATACAATCGTTTTTCTTTTCCCGGTTTAAAAGAAATCATGGGCTTGCTCCTTCGTTTTGTTCTGGGTTCGGGACTGATTGTTGTTCTGGGTTTTGGGGCCATATATGCGTACCGGCATAGGGGACGTCTCTTCCCCGGTCTAAAAGGGAAAAGCCGCATAACTCCGAAAGCCGCCCCGGACGAACCGCGGCAGCTTTTAAATCAAGCCGAAGAACGCCACCGGGCAGGCCGTATTCGGGAAGCCTGGGCCCTCTGTTTCAGGGCTTTTATTGCTGCCTTTACCCAATGTTGGTTTCTTTCGTTCCCGGCGGAAGCTACCGAATACGAAACCTTGACGCTGGTCAACCAGGTACAGAGATCCAGCCAACAAAACAATGCTGCCGGAAACAGCGCCGGTTTTACGGTTTTTATCCGCCGCTGGATTGGTTTTGCCTATGGCGGCCGGGAACCAGCGGGGGGAAACTTTGAAGAAGCCCTGACATCCTGCCGGTCCCTTTTAGAAAACTCAAAGGTCAGCGAATGAAAGATCGCCAACATCTGATTGTTTTTTTTGTTATCCTGGGACTGATCCTTCTTGTGGGGATCTTTTGTTATACCAAACTGGAAATAGTTCCAAGCACCCGCTGGGAAAACCCTTCCCGGGAAGTACGGGCCAACCGGTACTATGCCCTGGATAAATGGCTTGGCAAACTGGGCTGTCCGGTCAGAATCCTTTCTAGGGGAAACATTGATACGCTTCTTAAGGGGCCGGAACAAACGGTCTTTATTGAAAATTCCTGCTTTAAATGGATGGGCGATTCAGATGAAGATTCCCTTCCGGGTAAACTGATTTCTTGGCTGCAGGAAGGGAACCGTCTGATTGTTTCCATTAACGAATATGAAAGTAAATATAATTTTAGGTTGACAGAATTTATGAATTCCCTGGGCGTCAAGATCGCTGACGATGATGATGATGAAACCGGCAATGTTGTCGAATACAAAAACGGTACAGCCGCAGAAACAATCGAAAAGGAGCCGGAAGTCTCCCCTTTTTTTGATTATTTTTCCGCTTTTAAAATAATAGAAAAAAAAACGCCCGTAGATAGGATATTGGTTATGAAACGATTGGGCGAAATCAAACTGGTCAAATTAACAATGAATAAAGGCTGGATAGTCTTTACCGGCGAGGCAAATTTCCTCCAAAATTATTACCTGCAGCAAAATGAAAACGCCAAGCTGGCGGGGGACTTATTTTTTGCCGGTTTGCCGGAAGCCGAAATAAAGGCCAAACCAAATGCAGAGACTGCAGAGGATATTGGCGCCGGAGTTCTTTTTATCCGTTCCCTGAGCGGGGACCGTCATTTCTTTGGCAATCTGGCTGAACGGGGGAACCCCGCCGCCTTAACAGCCTCTATTTTTCTGCTGATTGTGATAGGATTCTGGATGGTCATTCCCCCCTTTGGACGCTACAGGCCCGCACCGGAAAAACCCGGTAAACCCTTGAGGGAACGCTTTTTGGCGGAGGGACGGTTTCTTAAAAAATACCATGTCCTGGGAAAATACCTTGAAGTTTACGAAAAGGAACTTGAACATCAAATCAGATGCAGGGGATCTGAGTCCACCCATGAAGTGCGGATTTTTGCTGACCATACAGAGACGATCACCTTTAAACAATTTATTACGAAACAAAAAGCATTAACCAAACAGATGGAAGAGCTGAATAAATCATACCGGGGGAGTTATGAGTTGTACCATTAATGAAGCGCAATCGGCGCTGGAAAAAGCAAAAATAGAAATTGCCAGGGCCTTTATCGGTCAGGATGAACTTGTCAATCAGCTTCTTATTACCCTGCTTGCCGGCGGACACATTCTGGTAGAAGGAGTTCCCGGCCTGGGGAAAACCCTGCTGGTCCGGGCCGCAGCTAGAGCCATAGGGGGCGATTCCCGGCGTGTTCAATTTACACCGGACCTAATGCCCAGCGACATTACCGGCAGCGTGATCCTCGATACTTCAACGGGAAATTTTATTACCAAAAAAGGACCTGTCTTTACCCATATCCTTATCGCCGACGAAATCAACCGCGCACCGGCAAAAACCCAGGCCAGCCTTTTCGAAGCCATGCAGGAATATCAGGTGAGTTTAGACGGAGAAAGCCACGCCCTGCCCAGGCCCTTTATGGTGATGGCCACGGAAAACCCCTTTGAGCACGAAGGAACTTATCCGCTGCCGGATGCACAGAAAGACCGGTTTCTGATGAAGGCCCTGATACAATACCCTCCGGCGGAGGAAGAAAAACGCATGGTCGAACAGGTTCTTTCCGGCGGCACCGGAGCGGAACTTTCCGTTTCCGCCGTTAATGCGGTAATGAACCCTGAAAAGTTTCTCGAAATCCAGGAACTGGTTTCTTCCCTGCGCTGCGATGGAGCAGTAGTTGATTATGCGGTGCGCCTCTGCGCCGCCACCCGATCCAGCACAGTCCTTGAATGCGGCGCCGGACCCCGGGGCAGCCTTTCCCTGATCCGCTGTGCCCGGGCCCGGGCTCTTTTTGAAGGCCGGGACTTTATCATCCCCGACGATGTAAAAGCTCTGGCGGTTCCAGTTCTGGCCCACCGGCTTACCCTTTCCGCCGAAGGTGAACTGGAGGGTCTTACGGAAAAAAGCATTGTGGAAGGCATTCTATCCACGGTGGAAGCACCCCGGACATAAGGACATATACATGCGTCCTTTCAGATCACGGGGGCAAGGAATTTTTTTATAAGCAAACCTTGGGTTTGCGCGCCGCTAGGAGGCGGTGTGTGCATGAAACCTGGCCGGACTTTTTTCGTTATCCTGCTCTGCCTTCTAATTCTGGGAACGGCGGCATTTTTCTTTGACTCGTTGATCCTGGTTTGGATTGTTTCGGGCTCATTACTGCTGCCCTTTATTATCATCGACGCCCTGGTTCTTCTTCTTTTTACTGATCGTCTCCAGGTTGATCGGGAAATCAGCGGAACCCTGGCTCTGGGCAGGAAGGCTCCTGTCCAGATCACCATAAGCAGGACAAAAGGGTTTCTTGCCCGATCCATCCGGCTCTTCGATATATATCCCGACACCCTGGACTGTACCGCTTTTCCGGCAAAATTGGACCGCTGCATATCCAGATCCTTGATCTTTGAATACCCCGTGATCCCCCATGAACGAGGTTCCTGGGAATTTACAAAAATAGAACTGCTCCTTGGTTCGGCCCTGGGTTTCTGGCAGTTTAAGGTGATCCATCCATGCCACAGCCGGGGCAGAACTTTTCCAGATTTCAGGAAAATTGCGGGTAATGCGGATCTAAGGGGCATTCTAGAACAGACGGGAATTAAGATAATCCGCAAGCGGGGCCAGGGGATGGAATTTATGAACCTTCGGGAATACCAAAAGGGAGATTCTGTGAAAGCCATCGACTGGCGGGCTACCGGGCGGCGGCGAAAACCCATCGTGCGGGAATACCAGGAAGAACAGGATCAGCAGGTACTGCTTCTTCTGGACTCAGGCTACCGCCTCCACCGGCTGGAAGAAACAGCACAATCCAAAACACCGGGGGGGTTTTTACGAACCCAATTTGACAGTGCGCTGGAAGCGGCCCTGCTTCTTTCCTGGGTGGCGCTAAAACACAGTGACGGCGTTGCCCTGGGCTGTTTCGGTACGGAAGAACGCTGGCTTCCTCCCCGTAAAGGGATGAGTGCCCTGATGGGGCTAATCCAGAGCCTCTACGATGTAAAGAGTGCCCCCGCTCCTTCATCACTTTTTTCCGCCCTGGAAAGCGCTCTGGCCCGGCTTAAACGGCGGACCTTCATTATTATGATCAGCAATTTCAGGGAAGAGGATGGTGAATCGCTGTCATGGATACTCCGGCGGATCCAACGGCGGCACCTCCTGCTCCTAGTAAGTCTAAAAGAAATGGAAGCGGAAGCAATAGCACGGCGGAAACCAGCAGACGGCGACGAGGCGCTGGAAACGGCGGCGGCCTTTTCCTATTTGAGCGCCCGGCGGCGGCTCTACAAAACCTGGGAGCACCTGGGATTACTCACTCTGGAATGTAATTCCCGGGAACTCAGTTCGGCCCTGATTAACCGTTATCTAGAAGTCAAGCGCAGCGGGTTGCTATAACAGTATAAATTTTTGAAGGATGCGATGAGGTTTTCCGGCTTTTCTATTATTTTTATGGTCATGGCGGAATAGAAGCATAAATTCCCTGCCAGTCCTTGGGGGATTGAGCTGACAGATTTCATCTATTGGCCTTTCCTTCCTCTTGAGAACACAAGTAATTTAACATTACTATAAACCATGATTTATTCCGGTGCCCGGATATTGGTAGAATCTCTTATCGAAGAAGGTGTGGATACGGTCTTTGGTATTCCCGGCGGCTATGTACTGCACATCTACGATGAACTCTACAAATGCCAGGACAGGATACGGCATATCCTGGTAAGTCATGAACAGCATGCGGCTCATGCGGCGGACGGCTATGCCCGATCTTCAGGCAGGACCGGGGTATGCATTGCCACTTCCGGGCCAGGGGCGACAAACCTGGTAACAGGTATTGCCGCAGCTTACATGGATTCGGTTCCGCTGGTGGCGGTAACAGGGAATGTGCCCCTCCATCTTTTGGGCAAGGACAGTTTTCAAGAAACGGATATTGCTGGGATCACCATGCCGGTGGTCAAGCACAACTGGATTGTTAAGGATGTACGGGAACTGGCAGAAGTAATTCGGGAAGCGTTCATTGTGGCCCGGACAGGCCGCCCGGGGCCGGTACTGATCGATATTCCTGCGGATGTAAGCGCCGCCGAAACAGAATGGAAACCTGCCCTTGTTATGGCCTGGGAAGATGGAGATGCCCTGGGTTCCAGAGCCAGACGTCTGGCGGAACGCAGCGAACGGGTAACCTTTAGCGATACAGATATCGAAAGGGCGGCGGACATGATCAAGACGGCAAAGCGTCCTATGATCTATGCCGGGGGCGGGATAAATCTTTCCGGTGCTTCCGGCGAGGTGGTAAAACTCTCTACCCTCCTTAACGCCCCGGTCGCTTTAAGCCTTATGGGAACCGGCGCGGTACCCCGGAATTTTCCCCTTTGTACGGGGCTTATCGGAATGCATGGGACTACGGCGTCCAACAGGGCGGTACAACAGGCAGATCTACTCATCGCCGCGGGGGCCCGTTTTTCTGACCGGGTAACCAGCAAACCGGACCGTTTTGCCCGGAATGCAAAAATCCTTCATATTGACATGGACCCGGCGGAAATAAATAAAAACCGTATCTCCGACTTTTCTGTGGTGGGGGATGTTAAGGAAATTTTACAGAGAATCATAAAAAAATTACCCCGGACTTTCAGTCACTGGAACGGAGAAATTGAAAAGCTAAAAGAAAAAGATCGCAAACCTGAAACAAAAATTAAAAAGAAAAAAGGCGTCTTGCATCCCCGGTTCATTATGGAAACTGCTGCCGAGCGGATGAGTTCCGGTACCATTGTGGTAACCGATGTGGGACAGCATCAGATCTGGACAGCTCAATATTATCCCATTGCACAACCTCGTTCTTTTATCAGCTCCGGCGGACTGGGGGCCATGGGTTTCGGTCTTGGCGCAGCGGCGGGGGCAAAATTGGCAAATCCGGACCGTCCGGTACTGCTCTTTACCGGGGACGGTTCTTTTTTGATGAACAGCGGAGAACTGGCAACCCTCTGCCGTTATTCCATTCCTATTCTCATCATCCTTCTAAACAACAGTTCCCTGGGCATGGTCCGTCAATGGCAGCATGTTTTTTACGGAGATCGTTTTTCGGAAACGGTTTTAACAGGAAGTCCTGACTTTTCCGCCCTGGCCGCTGCTTACAAAATTCTTTCCTTTGCGGCTGCTTCGGAAGAAGAATACAGGACAGCGCTGGACAGAGCCTTAAAAGAGATTGCCGAAGGCAGGGCTGCCTTTATCGAAGTACCTGTAGATAAACAGGAAATGGTTCTTCCCATGGTGCCAGGCGGAAAACCCGTGGACGAGCAGATAGTTTAACTATTACAATATACCATGGATCGCAACGCCAGAGCCCTGCGTTTAGCCATAGGAGATACCCATGGCAGATCGTTCTGGAAATCATACATCAAAGAAGAATACAAAGAATTTTATTTTACCGGAGATTACTTTGACAGCTTTGATATTCCTTTTCCAAAACAGCAAACAAATTTTTTAGAGATATGTGAAGCCGCCAGGACGGACAACCGGATTAAAATGTGCCTGGGAAACCACGACTACCATTACCTGGAAGGGGTAAACAAGCAACAGTATTCCGGATTTCAGGACAACAACCATAAAAAAATCAGCGCCATTTTGGAAAAAAATATGGATCTGTTAAAAATAGTATTTGTGACCAAAGATAATTTTATTATTTCCCATGCGGGAATTACCGAATGGTTTCTTAATTCCATTGGAGGAAAACGCCCGGAGGATATCAATAAGGCTTTTGAAAAAGACCGGAATGTTCTTATTTTTAACGGCATAAATGTTTACGGCGACGATATTACCCAAAGCCCCATCTGGGTTCGTCCCGGATCCCTGCAGCGCAATCCCCTGCCCGGTTACAGTCAAATTGTGGGCCACACTCCGGTAAGAAAAATAATTGAAGACTCGTTGAACGGCGCAGACAAACTTATTTTAATAGACACCCACGATACCAAATCCATTTACCGGTTTTAAGCTGAACTACGCCTCTATGGTAAGACCTTCCCGGGCCATCAATATCTGCATAGAGGTTTTTCCGGCCATGCGTTTTTGGTAGTCTCTTTCAAGTTCTGCCAGCTGTTCATCAGTGCGGGTTGGATCGTGGTGAAAGAAAACTAATTTTTTTACCCCGGCATTGATGGCATTGTCTATGGTATGTTCATACGACGAATGACCCCAGCCTAGGTGCCTTTCATATTCTCCGGCGGTGTATTGGCAATCATGGATTAGTATATCGGCATCCTGAAAAAACCGGAGAAGTTTTTCGTTTTCCTCCCTGGCCGCCGTTTCTCCTTCCCGGGCTGTGTCTTCATCATAGCTGGGATCCGACGGGTCCGTGGGAAAGAGATTGCGAAATGGTTCGTTATCAAAGGCGGTAACAATGGTCTTTGCCTGATATTGAAAACGGTATCCAAGACAAAGGATAGGATGATTCAAATACTTGGTGGTAACCCAAAGGCCGTCTCCCAAATCCATTGATGTTTCTTGAATTTGGCCGTATTCTATGCAGGCAGCGAGTTCATCGACCCGCACCGGCCAATACCGGTAACTAAGCTGGGCTCCAATGATCTGTTCCAAAGTTTCGTCTTCGTAGGAAACGGGTCCACGGATTCGAATTTTGGTACCGGGTACAAAGATCGGTGTAAACATAGGAAAACCCATGATATGATCCCAGTGAGTGTGGGAAATAAAAACATCCACATCAATGGGCCCCTTTTTAAGATCATTGGCTAAAAGCCAGTCTCCCAGGGGTTTAATTCCCGTACCCATATCGACAATTATCAATTTTTCATCAGCTCGGATTTCCAGGCAAGAAGTGTTTCCCCCATAAATAACAGTATCTTTTCCAGGGCAGGGAATGGATCCCCTGACACCCCATATGCGGATACTAAACATAAGCTTGGCCAACGGCCCTCCTTGACTTTTTAGGATGGATACATTTTACTATAAGTGTGAATAATAATCTATTAGAAGTGCTCAGAATCGGTATTTTTTATGATGGTTACTATTTTTATAAAGTTAGTAATTTTTACAAGTATGAGCATGAAAAAAAAGCAAGAATAAGCATATCAGGGCTGCATGAATTTATCAAGCATGAAGTAGCCCAGCTTGTCGGATTGGATATCAGGCAATGCCAGATTATCGATGCCCACTACTTTAAGGGCCGTTCTTCCGCAAGGGAAATGGGAGAAAAGGTCCAAAGCGAAAGGGTTTTTGAAGATATCCTGATGCGGGAAAATATCGTTACCCATTATCTTCCCCTGCGGTACAACGAATATAATGTGGCCCAGGAAAAAGGTATCGACGTCTGGCTTGCCCTTGAAGCATACGAACTGGCGATCTATAAGCATTTTGACATTCTTGTCCTGGTGGCAGGGGACGGGGATTATGTGCCATTGGTCCGCAAACTTCACACCTTGGGAACCCAGGTAATTCTAATCGCCTGGGATTTTTCCTACCACAACGAAAGCGGCGACATAGTAGAAACCAAATCTTCCCGGCAGTTACAGGAAGAAGTGTTTTTTTCCGTTCCCATGCACCAGCGGGTGGATCAAAACGGCGATACCTATGTACGGAATCTTTTTGTACCCGACAAAAGTTTTGATCGGAATCAATCCCAGCTAAACTTTAAACTAGAGAGCGATTCAGGATTAAAGGACGATTTTGATATACCGTCCTTTATCGCTTCGCCGAAAAAAAAGATCGAAGGCACTTCGATAATCATCAGCCTTAATGCCAATGGTTTTGGATTTATTAAGGATGAAATCCAGAATAATATTTTTTTCCATTACAGCACTCTGACCAATAGGGATTTTTCCGAACTCCAGGCCGGCATGACAGTAAAATATCAGCTGGAAGAAGACATAGAACGGTCTAAGCGGGAAGGGGAACTCCGCTATAGGGCTTGCCGTGTTACCATAATAGATCAACCTCCCCCTGAGTATTCCGCCGGGTCTGAAGGGCAAAGGCTCCCCGCCGCTGAACTCGAAGAGCATATTATTGATGATACACAGCCTCCCTCTGGCATCCTGTAAGGGATTTTCACGGCGCCGTTAAAAGGAAGGTATAATATGAAACAGGATCGTACTATTTACAATCGGATCTCTGTTGTATCTGACATACAAAATTCTCTTTCGCTGTTTTTATATAGTGAACCAGAACAAACGGGCTGTAAAAACCGTATTGGGATGGGCGCAGCGGATTAAGGATGCTGTTACCGGCGATCCTTTTTCTGCATCGCTTCGCGAAGATGAAAAGAAAAAACTCAAGGATTAGTGCGTTGTTTGTCCAGCTTGCCCCTGGACAGCATGATGGTATAAAATAAAATACCTTTATATGTTCTTCCCGGCAAGATTCAGCTTACAATGCCATACTAAAGATGAGGCTGACACGATTTGAACGTGCGACCTGCAGATCCGCAATCTGCTGCTCTATCCAGCTGAGCTACAACCTCAATGCAAACTTACCATATCACCGGGCAGGACAAAAGTCAAGACGGTATCCATACCGGCCTCAAAGCACTGTTGATCCTGTAGATTATTATCAAAAAATTCTATACCCTATGGGTTGTAGATTATCATAATGAAAAAAAGGAGAAACCTATGGAAAAAGAGTATTTTGACATTATAGAAGAAAAAAATCCGGAGGGTGTCACATTTATTCTATCAGGCAGGGTTAATTCAACAAGCGCAGAGGAACTTGAAAAAAAACTGCAAAAACCATTGCAAGAAGGGCAGAAAAACATAATCTTGAATATGAGCAAGGTTGAATTTTTAAGTTCCATCGGAGTAAGAGTAATTCTAAGAGCTTACCAAAAAGCCAATGACGCTGAAAGCAAATTAGGGATCGAAATGCCGTCCCAAACTGTCAAAAACATTATTGGCATGATCGGGTTAAATGAAATACTGATAAAATGATCATGTATTCTATAAGAACAAAAATTCTTGCTATAACCCTTGCTTGTATTGTATTTCTGGGCACAGCATTTGTTTTGTATTCAATAGCAACAACCGAGAATTACAAACGCCTGCGTCTTGAAGGTATAAAAAAAACATTGGAATTTGAAACAGAAAAGATTAATAAAATAATTGCAGCCCTGGAACGCGGCGCTACAAATCTGGTGATTGACGGTTTATTGTTTTTTCAATCCCAGTCGTATAGTATCGGCGAAACATCCGTGCTGGAATTTCTTCGCAGCTTTTCCGCTGCCGCCGGAGGCGGGTTTTGGTTTGAACCTTACGCCTTTAATAAGAATAAACTGCACGCCAGCATCTATGCATTCTATGACAAGGACTCAGGTGAACTACTCATGGGTGATATTGAGAACTACAACCATTATGAAAAAAATTGGTACCGCGAGATTGTTGATAAAATAAAGCGTCCGTATCAAACTGCGTGGGCAAGACCCTTTGTTGGCGACCTCTCACTGAGCCTTAAGACCGCCGTGGGAGCGGGCATTTTTGATCATGAAGGTAACTTGATTGGAGTATCGGTGATAGACTGGGGAATGGAGGAAGCGATTAGGGATTTGACCGCTATTCACCCGACAGAAAACAGCTTTGTTGTTCTCTGCGCTCCCGAAGAAGACTATGTTATTTCTGATACATACACAAACAGCCTGATGGGTACAACCGTAAAGAGCATTCCCTGGGATATAAACGCCAATTCTTTTTTTCTTGAAGGAGTCAGCTATTTGAGTTTTAGCCAGTTCCTTGATAACGGCTGGCTATTATCCGTGCAAATTCCCCAAAATGAAATTTTTGCCGAAGTAGAAAGCCAAAACAACAGTTTCTCCATAATAATTGCCTTTGTATCGGCCATAATGATATGCATAGCATACTATTTGGTTTCAAAGCTAATCAATGATCCCATTAAACAGCTTACATCTGATCTTGCTGATCTTGCTCTGGGTAATCTTGACATTCAAATAAAAGTGACCACAAAAGACGAATTGGGCATGTTCGCCAAGACCTTTAATAAAATGACTACAGATTTAAAAGAATCCTTAGAAGCCCATGACCGGGAAAGGGCAGAAAAAGAACGGATAGCCGCGGAGCTCAGTGTGGCAGCCGAAATACAATCTAGTATGATCCCCTGTATTTTTCCGCCCTTTCCCAGCAGATCAGAATTCGACATATACGCCACCATGCTTCCGGCAAAGGAAATGAGCGGGGATTTTTATGATTTCTATATGGTTGACGAGAATAATTTGGCCATAGTAATTGCCGATGTTTCCGGCAAAGGTATCCCCGCTGCTCTATTTATGGTCATTACTAAAACCATGATAAGAGACTGTAGTTCCTGGGAAAGCCCAAAAAATGTTTTTGAAGAAGTAAATAAAAAACTCTGCTACAATAATGAATCAAGCATGTTCGTTACGGCATTTTTGGGCTTCTATAATATTCCAACCGGAAGGTTTATTTATGTCAATGCAGGACACGTTCCGCCTCTCGTAAAAAAAGGCGGCGGCGGCTTTGAATTTTTGAAAATAAAACCCGGCATTGTTCTGGGATTTACTGAGAACGCCAAGTACAGCGAAGAAGAAATTATTTTGGAAACGGGTGATATCTTTTATTTATATACCGATGGCGTGACCGAAGCTCTGAACACAGACATGGCGGTTTTTTCCGAACAACGATTGCTGGAAGCAATAAACAAGTGCAAAGATTACTCACCAAAGGATCTAGTATCCGCCATTAAACAGGAAATGGACAACTTTACAGGCAGGGAAGAACAATCTGATGATACCACAATGCTTGCCCTTAAAGTAAGCCATCTGACAGATCCTGCCGTAAAAGAACTGACAGTACAGGCAATCAAAGCAAAACTCAATGAAGTACTGGATTTTGTAAATGCAGAACTTAAAGGCAATAATTACCCGCCCGAACTGCAAGGCGAGATTGATGTGGTGGCAGAGGAAATTTTTATTAATATCGCAAATTACGCCTATGAACAAGAAGCTGGTGAAGCCACCATCAGCATTGCCGGCGGCAGAGAAGAGATGTTGCTCAGGTTTGAGGACTCAGGCAGGCCTTTTAACCCCCTGGGAGAAAAAGATCCGGATTTGGACAAACCTTTAGCGGAACGCCAATTAGGCGGCATAGGGATTTTCCTTGTGAAAAAGCTCATGGATAAGGTTACTTATATCCGACTGGAAAATAAAAATGTTCTTACAATGACCAAGAAGATTAAGTAGAAAAAGTTTTAGAGAGCCTTTTTCAGTTCCTCGGTTTTGTCAGTTTTTTCCCAGGGGAATTCACTGCGGCCAAAGTGACCGTAGGATGCGGTTTTCCGGTAAATGGGACGGCGGAGATCCAGAGTTTTGATAATCCCTGCCGGAGTAAGATCAAATACTTTTTTTACTGCATCTTCGATCTTTTTTTCCGGAACCGCAGAAGTGCCAAAGGTATCGATCATTACTGATACGGGAAAAGGAACGCCGATGGCATAGGCCAGTTCCACTTCGCAGCGTTCCGCCAGCTTTGCAGCGGTCACATTTTTTGCCACATACCGGGCGGCATAAGCGGCGGAACGATCCACCTTGGTGGGGTCTTTGCCGGAAAAAGCGCCTCCTCCGTGGCGGCCCATGCCGCCGTAGGTGTCTACGATGATCTTTCGGCCCGTGAGGCCCGTATCGCCGAAGGGTCCCCCCACAACAAAACGCCCGGTGGGATTAATGTAGTATTTGGTTTTAGCATCCAGGAGCCCCGTTGGTTCCAGTACGGGCTTGATAATTTTTTCAATAATACCGGACTCTATGTCTTTGTAGGAAATATCAGGATCATGCTGATGGGAAACTACCACAGCTTCGATGCGTATTGGTTTGTGCCCCTCGTATTCAACTGTTACCTGGCTTTTTGCATCGGGTCTGAGCCATTTTATCGTTTTGCTTTTCCGCAGTTTGGCTGCCGCAAAAAGTATCTTGTGGGCCATGGTAATAGGCAGGGGCATCAGTTCTTTGGTTTCATTGCAGGCAAAACCAAACATCATCCCCTGGTCTCCCGCTCCTTGCCGGCCCTTGTATTTTTTCAGCCCCGTGCCGGAAACACCCTGGCTGATATCCGGAGACTGGCTGTGGATCATGTCCAGAACCGCCATGGAATGACAATCCAGACCGTAATCAGGATCGGTATAGCCGATTTCCTCAGCCACTTTTCTGACAATTTCCTGAAAATCCACAAAAGTTTTTGTAGTGATCTCTCCTCCCACAAGTACCAGGGAGGTAGAGGCAAAAGTCTCACAGGCAACCCGGCTTTCCGGATCATCCTTTAGGCAGGCGTCTAGGATCGCATCCGATACCTGATCGCAGAGCTTATCCGGATGTCCCTCTCCCACTGATTCAGAAGTAAAAAAGTAACGTCGGTTTTCCATGAAGACCTCCTTTATCAAGAACAAAAAACCAGGTATGTTCAATACATAACCTGGTTTATCATGAGACTTTATCAATTCACAATGGCTTGTTCTTTAAATCTTGTCTGCCAGGTTTCTCAGCCTCGAAGTAGCAGCCGGTTTACCTTGTTTTTCATACTGTCTTGCAACAGAAAGCATATCATTTTTGAGCAAAGCCTTGGCACCGTTGTTGTTCAGATTCCGCTGAAGATCGGGTACAACCAGCCTCTGTCCAACTTCAATAACATCGGGATCAGGAACTTCGCTTGTATTGGCAAGCCTGATAAGGGGGAAAAAATACATATTCGACCCGCCATATCTTACGGCAGCAATATCAGCAAGGGTATCGCCTCTGACAACTGTGTGGTAAGCCGCTCCTTCGAGGATCAAACTCCCTCCCTCTGGCTGTTGAGTCGTTGTAACTGGATCGGAAGCAGGAGGCGGAGCAGAACCGCATCCGGAAATTACCAGGATGATCAAGGCAATAATAAGCAGCCCCATGACAGTATTTTTTTTCATTATTATCCTCCATCATTAATATTAATAATACAAAATAAAATAAAAACCCAAAAAAAACAAGGGGCTATTCAGCACTTAGGCCCAGGACCTTATCCACCGGCAGGGAAAATACAATTCCCTGGGCCTTGCTGTTAAGACCGTGAGCATCGCATACCGCCCGCATGATGGGGATCTTCTTTTCCCGGCTGGCCAGGATAATAATTATTTCTTTTTCATCCTGTATTGAAACTCCAAAGAATTTAACGGTCCCTTCGTGGGCCTGACCCCTGGCGTTCAGCACCGTGCCTCCGCTGGCCCCCGCTTCCCGGGCGGTATTCATAAATTCATCGCTGTAACCCTGATTCACAATGGATATGATAAGATCGTGGGTAAATTGATCTGCCATGTTTCCTCCCTCAACTGCCGGGCCTGCATTTTTGGGCTCCCCGACGATTTTTTCGTTTTTATGAATACTCTGTTTAAAAACCTGCAAAATCGGACTGTTGATCCCCGAAAGGGGTATCGTAAAAGCAATACCTGCGCCAGCTCTGTGGAAGCCGAGTTTTTTCCGCGCTTCCTTTAATAACACCGGCGCCAGTACCGTCTGCTCCAGACAGATCACCACCGCTTTTTCACTGGCGCCGATGCCCAGCAAATCCAGGATTTCGGAACTGGCGGTTCCTTTTCCCTTGCTGACAAAATGCAAACGAACTTTTTCTTCATCAAGCAGATTGGAAATGACTTTGTACTGATTCCAGTCAACGATAAAAAAAATCATCTTTAGTTCCGGTATTTTTCTCTGCTCTTTCTCCGGATCTTGTTGTGGGATGGGCTGTTTGGAAAAAAACTTCGAAAGCAGGGATTTTTTAGCCATTTCCTCCTCCCTCAAAAACCGTTATTTCCCCCCAATCAATAATTTCGCCGGTAGAAACGGCGCTGATGGCGGCGGTCTGGGCTTGGGTAAGGGCGGCGGCTTCTTTGGTCCTGAACTGGTAAATAAGGCCCATCATCTGGATCACGATTAAGGGTGTCATAGCAACCATGGCTACAATGCCGAAGGCGTCAATCATCATGTGCCTGCCCGCTCCTTCGGAGGTTCCCATCGCCAGGGGCAAAAGGAAGGTGGTACTCATGGGACCCGAACATACGCCGCCGGAATCAAAGGCGATACCGGTAAAAATCCGGGGTACAAAAAATGTGAGGGCGATGGCAAAAATGTAACCGGGGATCAAAATCCACATAATGGGTATACTCAGCAGAATGCGTATCATGGTGATTGTCAGCGCCGCAGCCATTCCAATGGCAAGTCCCCTATTCATCATTTTTGCGGTGATGGCCCCGGAAGAAATTTCCTCGACCTGCTTGTTAAGTACATGGACCGCCGGTTCTGCCGCTACGATGAAGTAGCCAACCAATGCCCCAAGAGGAACCAAAGCCCATTTAAACTCCGATGCCGCCAACTGTAATCCCAGAAGGTGTCCCACCGGAATAAACCCTACATTTACCCCGGTTAAAAAAAGCACCAGGCCGAACATTGTGTAAAGAAAACCAATGGCGATACGGCCAAGCTGGTGGCGTTTGTACCGCCGGGAAACAAGCTGAAGGACAATAAAGAAAAATACAATGGATCCCAAAGCCTTGGACACATCCACAAAAAATTCGGGAAGTTTATCGGTAAAATGCTTTACCACAGCCTGGGAAGTGGGTGCTTCAAGGACAATGTGAGGTTTCACTTCTGCAGACTGCGGCCCGTAGAAAATACCCAAAAGGAGTACCGCCAAAATAGGTCCCACACTGCACAGGGCCACCAGGCCAAAGCTGTCATCTAAAGAATCTTTGTCGCTCCTAATGGAGGCCACGCCCGATCCCATGGCCAGGATAAAGGGGACCGTAATGGGGCCTGTGGTAACGCCGCCGGAGTCAAAGGCCACGGGAATAAAGGTATTGGGGGCAAAACAGACCAATCCAAAAGTTATGAGATAAAAAAATATCAGCAAAGTCGAAAGCCGGATCTTAATAAGAGGCCGCAATATGGCGATGACCAGGAATAATCCAACTCCTCCTGCAACAGTAAAAACCAGTTTGTCGTTCGGAATGGAAGGGACCTGCAATGCCAGTACCTGCAAGTCCGGCTCGGCAACAGTGATAATTGCTCCCATCACAAAACAACCAAGGATAATAAGTGCCAGCTTTGAACTTTTGGTAAGCTGAATGCCCATACCTTCTCCCATGGGCATCATGGCCATATCCGCCCCCATGGTAAAAAAACCCATGCCGACCACAAGCATCACCGATCCAGCCAGGAACATTAAAATAGTCCCCGAAGCCATGGAGTTGGGCAGAATTACGCTGACTATTAAAACAATTATTGTAATCGGGAGAACCGAAGAAAAGGCTTCCATTATTTTTTCTTTTAGAACCTTGTTCACATCAGAACTATACCGTTGTAAAGGAATCGGGTCAATATGTTATATTTGATCAAACCGGAGAGCGAGTTCCGTCTTTAGTGCATTCCAGGGATCCTTCCGCGCTTCGCGGGAATTAAGGGAAGCGGCAACTTCAATAAGGGAATGTAGTTTGAACAGGTTATCTCCTGGAATTGTTTTAAAAAGGTCCTCAAAAAAATTATCTTCTTCGTGGTAGAGCCGGTACAAATCCAGGTACGCGTTGTTCACCGGCAGTTTGGAAAAGCCACGGTAGTGTTTGCTTTGAAAACGGTTTTCGTATTCTGTTTCAAACCGATCCTGAGCCGTTTTTATGATCCGTTCTTTCTCCAGAAGTTTTTCTTCCATGCTTAAATTTTTCCTGGTATACATCGTTTCCAGTTCGGCAATTAATTCCGTTATAAATTCCCGGTAAGAACGATAGTCGGCGGATTCGCTGTCTATGGAAAGGTATTCTTCAGAATCAAGGCCAAAACGTTTTTCTATATAGAGCCGGGCACCCAGGGTACCGGTAAAATTCGCTAACTGCTCATTAAACTGAACTCTGCCTTTTATAAATACCGTGGCGTGAAGCAATTCATGAATGATAAGATCAGCCAGCTGATAATCGGTATAGTTTTTCATGTACGAATAAAGAGGATCCTTAAACCAGCCCAGGGTGCTAAAAGCATCCACGCCTCTAATCCACACATCCAGTCCCTTTGTCTTGAGTTTTGCCGCTTCCTTCTGTGCATCTTTTGGATCAAAAAAACCCTTGTAAGGTACGGTCCCCACCACAGGGAAACGCCATTCATGGCGGGTAAAGGAATCTGCCGCACAGGCGGAAACCACTGCGGCCAGATAATTCCTATCCAGTTCAACATAACTGGCATAATTTTTACCTGTCTTTAAACCCAGCTCTTCCATGGAAAAACGGCGTATGTCCTCTATCCGCTCTACAAAAGTTTGAACTGACGTATCACTTCCCGTTTCACTGTAGTCCGCCAGTTTTTCCAGAGGTACGGCTTTTCCCAGATACCCTAGCAGGGTTGTTCCCTGTTTAAGGGTATAGCAGCCGGAAAAAAGCGGCAGTGCCGCAGCAATAAACGCCGCCGAAAAAAGAGAAGGCAAAATAGTAAGAAAAAAAGAACTCATCTTCTTCACCATCGTACTATACATTTTTTCCTTTCTATGGTAAACTTACCTTCATGGGTAATGCCAATTTTTCTCCCAGATTCTGCCGCAGGTGTTTGTACTCATCCTTTTCGGTACCGGATATGGTCCGTTTTGCTGGAATGGTCCTTCCGGGTTATGACATTTATAAAAGAAGCGGCTATCCAAAAGGTCATCCCATAGACAACCAGGATGCAGCCAGTCGGATTGTTACAGATATACTGCACGAAGGATACTATATAGATTTTGTTGAATTGCTGAACCGGGTGAATACCGAAGGTTACATGGGCCGCCGCCAAAGCCTGCGGGGTTTGGATGATGTAATAGACGATGTAATTAAGGCAGGGTATAGCTTTGACAAAACTACGGGCCAGTTTTTTGAAAATCAGCGGGAACGAATCACCCGGAATTGGGGCCGTCTTCTAGAAGGCGATGAACGGCAGATGGCGGTGCTGCGGCTGGACATTGCGGGAAACTCGATCCTTGTCAAGGAAAATTCAAAACAGCTAATTGACAAAGCCTATGGCGATTTAAGAAAAATCGTTACCAAGGCAGTGGTTTCCCGGCTGGGCAGGCTATGGTCCTGGGAAGGAGACGGCGCCCTGGCAGCATTTATGCTGGGCAACTACAGTAATATGGTGATCTGGGCGGGAATGGAAATTCTAAACGAAATGTTTGTGTACAATAAAATAGGTAATCCCCTGAATTCTGAAATCAAGATACGCCTTTCTGTTCATTCGGGATCGATCGTTTATTCAAACAGCGAAACAGAATGTTTAAGGGCCGATTTGGTGAGGAAAGCTATAACTCTGGAATCAAAGGCAGCGGTTCCCAATTCCATGGTAATTTCCGAAAACTTGGTAGCCATACAGTCCCAGCTTTTGCTTAACATCCTTAGCACTACAAAAGTTATCTCTGCCGATAAATACCGGGTTTATCAAATAAAACAGGAAAATGGATAACGTCCTAACAGAACGGAGCTGTACATGAGCGTTTATATTTTTACAAAAAAAGAAGCCGCCTTAAAAACTGCTTTTTCAAAAAACGCCGAATTCTCAGGAATGGCGGCGTTGTCCAAACATACCCAAAAAAATGGAGACATATCCTACCTTGATGTTTCGGGAATTGCCGCAGCGGATCAAAAAAAAATCCTGACCCAGCTTAAAAAGCGGTGTAAAGATACGCCCTGGGGAATCATTGATCCCAGGGGAGACATCAATGATCCTGCGGCACTGTTTTTTGAAGGAGCCTCCGATTATCTGGGCCCCGGTTTCTTTAAAAACAAAAGCATTGATCTAAAGCGGATAAAGGCTGCCGCCGCATGGCGGCCCACAGACGACGGAACAATAAAGGGGGATCCAAAAGATTCCAAAGGAACCGGGGCGGCGGGACTTCCCAAAACAGGGATCAAGATTCCAGCCGGAAGTCCCTTTCCCGGCTGGAAGAATATGCAGCCAGGGAAGACCATGCCCTTTTACTTGTTGTATTGTTCCCTCCAGGGAAAAATGGCCTTGAATTCCCGGCTTGGAGAAAAGATCTATACCCAGATGCACCAGCGGCTCCTGGCTTACCTGCACCAACACTTTCAGGAAGGAGAGGGACTTCTCTGGATGGACACCGCCAGAGACTGCCTCTTTCTTCTTCCCCCAAAGATAAAAAACGCCGAAGCCGCGGTTATTGCCTGTATGCGGATGCTTGTTTCTGTCCCCCTGCTGGCGGTGGAAACTTTGGATCTGACTATCCCGGCCAATTATGTTTTTGCCCTTCATTTTGGATCAGTAAGCTATAGTCCTCCAGGAAGAACTGGGACGGTGGTATCCGATGCGGTAAATTTTGTTTTTCACCTGGGAACCAAAAAGGCCGAACCAGGACGACTGACTATTTCCGGTGATCTTCCTGACGGTACAATCCCAAAGGCTCTGGAAGATAGTTTTATTTCTGCGGGAGAATTCGAAGACAGAAAAATCTGGCATACCAAAAAATTCAGTTATATTGGACACTGGCTGTAAAAACAATACTAATGCGGTGAACTTGATCTTTTTTTTCGATACAGAATTACGCCCGCTGGATACTTCTGCCGGACAGGACTATGCCTTTCTTCCCCGCAGGGATCAAAGGACAGTACATCTACTTAAAGTATTGCACAAAAAAGAAGGAGATACTTTTGATGCCGGCGTTCTGGAAGGAAAACTGGGAACCGGGAAAATAACAAAAATAACCGCCAATGGACTGCATATAAGCCTTACCTTGGAAACGGATCCCCCGCCCCGGACACCCCTGCGCCTTGGAGTAGGCTTTCCCCGGCCCATCCAGCTTAAACGGCTGCTGCGGGACTGTGCCAGCCTTGGCTTGGCATCGGTGGATCTGCTGGGTACCGAACTGGGAGAAAAAAGTTACCGGAATACAAAATTGCTCGATGACGGCGGCGCCCGCTCTGCATTAATAGAAGGGGCTGTCCAGGCTCGCGATACCCGGCTTCCAGAATTGGCAGTATATCAAAGCCTTAATAAGTGGGTACAGATGGATTTGATCCTGTCAAATCCATCTGCGGAGTTTGTTTCACAAACTCCATGCATCAAACCACCCGCCATCCATGGCGGGGGTAAAGTGCCAAATGTTGTTTTGTTAGCGGCGGATAATGTAAGGCCACAGCGAAGTTTTTCGCAGTTGGAGGTGTTACAAAAAGATACAGAAGTGGTTCTGGCAGTTGGTTCGGAGCGAGGCTGGAGTGATAGGGAACGTGAACTCCTGGAAAGCGCAGGTTTTACCCGCTTAAGCCTGGGGCAAAGGGCGCTCCGCACCGAAACAGCCTGTATTGCAGCAGCTGTTCTTGTGATGGAAAAAATGGGATTTGTGGATTGATGTTAAATTTTTTTCAGCGCTTCTTCCACTTCTTTAAGACGAGTTTTTAATGTGCCGATTGTTCGTTCAATCCGGACTTTTTCTTTTTCCAGCCGCTCTTTTTGGTCTTCTTCACTTTGGGTTAGTGTAGAAGCGCTTCGGGTTTTAAGGGCGGTCTTTACCGAATCGGGGCTTTTTCCCGCAAGGAGGGCTTTTTGTGCGCCGCTGCGATCTTCTTCGCTGCGGATACCAGCCAGGTAGCGCATATTATCCGCCCCAAGGCTTGGGTCAAGATCGTACTGGAACATTTTTATTGCCGTATGGGCGGCGATTTTTGGGATTCGCAGCACCCTGTCTACATAATCTTCAAAACGGCCCCCTATTTTATCACACAGGTCGCTGGCTTTAAGAAGCTGCTTTCCCAGTTCTTTTACCAGGCTGCCGTTTTCTTCCAGGAATTTCTTTTTAATGGAGATCGTCAGTTTTTCCAGTTCAGGTGAGTTGGTAAAGACATTCTGGTAGATGTTCTTTTTTTCAGCCTTTTCCAGAAGCTCGTGGAATATTGCCCAGAATTCGGAAGTGTGCGCCTTGGAAGAAAGGTTCCCCCCGCGGGCGCAGCAATGAAGGTGATGGGCATATTCATGAATCGCCGTATAGACAAGAAGGTTTTCTCCTGTGGCATCGCTGGAAAAATTGCGGTTATGAAGGACAATTTCCCTGGTATCGGTTTTATAAATCCCGTTTACCTTGCTGCTTTTTTTCCCCGACAGGATTACAGAAAACTCAAGAGGGGCATCTGTTATCGAAAGGAGAATCTTCTTTAGCTTGTCGTTAGTCATAAGTCATTATACCCGATATTATGGCAGACCTCTATTATGCCGATAGTCAATACAGAATGATCCGTTTATTCAAGGCTTTGTTAGCAAAGCCGCCTTTGCCGGTTCTCTGTTTGTCCTTGTTTTTGCTCAGTGCCGGGACCGATCCTTCTCAAGCCGCTATTGACAGGAAATATTCCGATCCTTTTCCTGCGTTATATTATACTGCTCAGTATCGTGAATGGCTGTTTAGAGAAGGGGCCAAACCCTACTGGGCGGCAACGGAATTGGAAAACCGTATCTGGCTTCAAAGCCGGATACGGCCCCTCATTCTGAATAATGACATCATCGCCTTTTACGGTCATCCCCTTTCGCAGAATATGGGAATCCTGGGCAGATATGAACTGGATGATCTTAACACCCGCCTTAATGCTTTGGCGGCGGAATACAACGAAGTAAACGGCCAACGGGGGGTCTGCAAGGCTTTTTACATCATCTATGGCACCGTACAACCAGGAGGGAACATAGGCTATATTTCCGATGCGGTGCTTCAAACATATATTCGCTTTGCTCTGGAACGCAATATGCTCATTTTTATCGATCACCAAATTGGCCGCCATGATCCTATTGATTCCCTAAAAACAATGCTGCCCTATCTGCACTATCCCAATGTTCATCTGGCCTTGGATCCGGAATGGCGCACCGACAAACCGATGAAATATATCGGCAGCGTTAACGCCGAAGAAATAAACCAGACCCAGGAAATTATGTCTGAATATCTGAAAAAGCACCGCCTGCCGGGGGAACGAATGCTGGTAATACATCAGTTTCATTACAATATGATAGAGGACAGAAACAATGTCCGGACCGGGTATCAAAACGTGATCCTGGTTCACTGCGCCGATGGTTTCGGCAGCCCCCCCCTTAAACGCAGCACTTATGCCTACAATGCCCTGGCAAAGAATATGCCCGTCAAGGGTTTTAAGCTGTTTTACAACTTTAACATCCCCGGTGCGGGCTACGATGATCCCCTCCTATCTCCCCAGGAAGTGAATGATCTAATCCCCCGGCCTTACCTGATTATGTATCAGTAATTTAGAGGTTTTTCCAAAACTTTTAGGTTTGGAAAAGGCCCATCGGTAAACTCTTCTGTCTCTCTACCGGTGAATTCGGCTCTCTACTTCTTCGGCCAGGGCGTTTTTGTTTATGGCACGAAAGATTTCCGCTGAACGGCGCCAGGACATGACGGCAAAATTTTCGTTCCCGATATTGCGGGACACATCGCCCATGGCTGCCCAGTCCATGGCAATTCCATAAGAATTTTCCGCCCGGCGGTCAAAGTTCAGGGCCTGGAACAATGCTTCTACAGCGGCCCTGTGGTTCCCTGCCACGGAACGGATCGAAGCGATCAGGTACCAGTCATAGCCGGCCTGTTCCAGGTAGCGTTCTTTGTTATGAATGGAAAGGGCATTCATTATGGACTGTTCCGCATCTTCATAACGGCCCAGATCTTTTTCCGCCATACCTTTTACGGTCCAGCTCATGGCATAGAGCAATTTATCGGACTTTAAGTTATTCTGCTCACTTTGAACCAGGGCGAGGATTTCTTCCGGGTTAGCCTTACCGGACAGAAGCAAACTTCTGGCCTGGAATACCCGGCTGGCCGAGGCAAGCATCGGTTCCCGGGTAAAATTCGCCTCCATCTCCGCTTCCCGCCATATCTTTTCCGCCTCCTCGATCCGGCCCAGAGAATAGTGAGCATTTGCCCGGGCCATGTTTACCCGAATCCGCAGGGCGGGCCGGTCGGTGATTACCGCCAGCCGCCATGCTTCGTTTAACAGGTTCAGCGCCTCAGCATAATTGCCTTGATCCGCTTCTCTGTTGGCCTGGCCTATCAGGGTATCAGCCATGGATTGAACAGTAAAAACTTCTACAGGCCGTTGGGGAGCAGAGGAACAGGAAGCAAACATCAATGATAATAAAAGAAAAACAGCCTGTATTTTTTTCAAATTTAATTCTCCATGCTTTGCTAAAACTGTATGTTCCGGGGATTGGTCCCGCTGGAATCAATTTCCGCATGCTCAGGGATACCTCTTCTTAAAAGGGGATTGTTCCGCAGGGAAATAAGTATATCCTCGACGGACTGGAGGGTGGTCGATACTCTGATAAGGAGCGCAGGCATATCCCGGGGAAGGATGGCGGCTGTTTTCTCTATAGAATCCATGGTCTGTGCCAGAGAAGCAAGGACCGCATCCAAAGAATCAATAGAATCACCCGCGGCAAGGCTGGCGGTAATCGATTGAATATTGGCAATGGTTTGTCCCAGAGCAGTGGCGGATCTTTCATTGGGGCCGACGTTAATTCCTTCCATGGTTATTTTCAGATCATCCAACACGGAAAATACCTTTTCCAGGACGGCGGCGATGGCATCATCCTGGGGCGGAATAAATGCCAGACCCCGGGAAAGATAATTCTTTCCCTCCGGCGAATCATGCAGGGGCACCAGAGCCCCCTCTTCCAGTCCTTCGCCCAGGCCGGGGTAAAAAATAAATCTGGCTCCCAAGCCTATGGGACTTTCTATTATTTCTGCCAAGGAACCTACCCTGGCCCTGTCATGGAATTCATTCAGAATAGTAAAGATCACCATTATCCGGTTATCTTCGGTAAGCTCAAAGGATTTAACTTTACCGATGGGATACCCCCGGCAGGTTACATCCATATTTTGACTTAAGCCCGAAGCGCTGACTGCAAAGGTTTTATAGCTGTGTTTTTTGGAAAACCAGCGCTGGGTACTGCCCAGCATAAAAATTACAAAAACCAGAGAAATCAGGGCCGCAATAATTAGAATGCCAACCATCTGATCCGCATACCGTATTCTGAATTTCATCAGGTAATACCCTTTTCAATCAGGTCCGAGAGATCCCTGTCATCGTTGATCTGCTCATGGGTCATTATGGTATAAATATAACCACCCACCAGCATAACCACATAGTCCGCCAAATCACGGATTATCCTTACATCGTGGCTGACAAATATAATTGTATTATCATGCAGCTTTTGGTCTTTTACAAGAGAGATAAGCCGGCGGGCGGCGTTATCATCCAGCGATTCGATCCATTCATCCAGAAAGAGCAGTGTGGGCCTGCACAGCATGGCCCGCCCAAAGGCAATAAGTTTTTGTTCGCCCATGGAAAGGCTGGCGGGACGGATCAGCAGGCTCCGTTTGTACCCTACGGTTTTCATCACTTCGGCTATACGCTGCTGCCGTTCTTCTCTGTTCATTTCCGGAAAATGTATTCTAAGGGGAAGATCCAAAATTTGCTGGAGGCTCTGGTTGGCCCAAAGGGCCGAATCCTGAAAAACAAAAGCGCTTTCCCTGCGAAAATCCAGATTTTGGGACCGGTTCATGGCGGTAATGTTCATGCCCCGGTAGAAAACCTCGCCCGCAGAAGGAATGATCAGGCCCGCGCAGAGTTTCAGGAGGGTACTCTTTCCGCAGCCCGAAGGACCCACCAGGGCGGTGGTTTTTCCTTCCTCAATATTCAGATTTATCTGGTTGATGATTTGGTTATTCTGGGAAGAAAAAGAAATGCCCTTCAAATTTAGAATTTCCATGCTACCTCATATAGTACAGCGCACAGATGATAATGTCCGCAATGATTACCCAAAGAAAAGAAGAACCCACCGCCTTAAGGCCCGCCACAGGTATCTCCGTACTGGCCCGTTCCACGCCAAAGCCCTGCAGGATTGCCATGATCGATATGATCATCCCAAAGATGATACTCTTGGCCGCTGAAACGATAATGTCATGGATAGCTAGTTCTCCCAGAATGCGGGTAAAGTATATTGAAGGAGACATCGGGTTAAAAAACTGGGCCACCGCAAAAGACCCTGCCAGGCCGAAAATGGAAAAATAAATATTCAGCAAAAAAAGAGAAATGGTAACCCCCAGAAAACGGGGAACCGCCAGGTGTTCTATGGGATCCACCCCGACGGAGATATAGGCTTCTACTTCGTGGGAAATGACCATGGTGGCCACTTCGGTGGCGATGGCCGTGGCGGACCGGGCGATGATAATAAAGGCCGTAAGAAGGGGTCCCAGTTCCCGGGTGATCATGATGATAAGCAGGGGGTAGATCATCCTTTGCTGGCCTATTATGGTCAGGTAAGGGAGGCCGATTATATTTACCGCCGCCCCAATACCAACTGCCAGCAGAATGGAAAGCCCCAGGGCATCCACAAAGGTAAAAAGAATCTGCATGATAAGAATCTTGCGGGACGCTTTTCCCCGGAAAACAAAAGCGCCGACCCCTTTTAAGGTTCTGGCAAAGAAACCCAGAGTATAGGATACTTCTGCAAAGAAAGCATGCACCTTGGAAAAAGTGTAGCATACATAAAGGTCCCAATTCCAGTATTGCCAAAAAAGCCCGTTATTCTTCCGGCTCGGAGACCGCCTATCCATTGCTTTATTACCAAAATTCCGATATACTGTTTCCACCGAATTTAATAAGGAGAAATACATGAAAAAAATCCCTGTCGTTCTTGCCGGGTTATTTTTTTTTATTTCCAGCTTTCTTTTTGCCCAAACCCAGGCAGACCGGGATGCAAAAAGGAGGGATATCTTTGTAATCCTCGATGTCTCAGGAAGCATGGATGAGGATAATAAATTTACCAATGTAAAAACATACCTGGACCAGGAAATAATCGACGGCCTTCTTAAAAACGGAGACGATTTTACCCTGGTACTCTTTGGTACAACTGCAAGGGAGCAGTTTACGCGAACCATTAATTCCGACTCCGACAAGGCAGCCCTAAAAGCGGATCTGCGGCGGCTGGAACCAACCGACGATTTTACTGACATAGGTATGGCCATGGAAAAAACTGCTGAAATTATAGAACGGCAGGAAAAAACCGAAACCAGGCGGGTTATTCTCTTTATTACCGACGGCCTTAATGCTCCCCATCCGGGCAGCAAATACCGGGGAGTAAATCTTTCCGTAGATGAGCGCTTTAAATCCCTTGGGGAAAGAATTTCCCGGGGAAGCTGGTTTCTTTATATAATCGGCATAGGTGGCCAAACTGCTGCCCAGGACATAGCCGGACTCATTCCCGGTTCGGAACTACTGACCACCGATTCGGATCTGATCGGAACAGATATCAGCGGACGGGTCAGCGAACTGGAAGAAGAGGAGCGCAGGCTGGAAGAAGAACGCCGTCTGGAAGAGGAGCGCAATGCCGGTGTTATGGGTTTCTTCCGGCGGCTTGCCGGTTCGCTGGGCATTTCCCTGCCGGTACTTATAGCTGGTTTTCTGATCCTCCTCCTTCTGTTGATTCTTCTGCTGGTATTTTTTAGAAAGGCTTTTAAAACCAAGGAGCTTGTAATTACCGATGAAAAAGAAACGCTGATTAAACAGATTCCGGCCCTGGGAGGACTTACGCTGAACTGTCCGGCGGCAGTTCTTCCCGGCATAGGCGACGAAAACAGCCAGGTGTTCCGTATCCAGCGGAGCCTTTTTGGGATAAACATACAAACCATGAATCCCCAGGCTATCGCAGAAAACTCACCCTACAAAAAACCCGGAACTCATCCTCTTAAAGGAGTAATTGGACTGGCTAACGGCGGTCTGGTGCGGATCACGGTGCGGTAGGCAAAATGAAATTTTCCCAAACCTTTATCCCTACCCTGCGGGAAGTACCCGGCGATGCAGTCATTGCCAGCCACCAGCTAATGTTCCGCGCCGGAATGATCCGCAAGCTTTCCAACGGCCTCTTTGCCTACCTGCCCCTGGGGCTGCGGTCCTTCCGCAAAGTAGAAAGGATCGTCCGGGAAGAAATGAACGCCATCGGTTCCCTGGAAATAAAGTCCACCGTGATAGTGCCCGGCGAACTGTGGAAAGAATCGGGCCGCTGGGATTCCATGGGAGAATCACTGCTGCGGCTAAAGAACCGGCTGGGTTCGGATTTTGTAGTGTCCCCCACGGCAGAAGAAGCTGTTACCAGCATCGTTCGGGACGAGCTTTCCAGCTATCGCCAGCTTCCCCTTTCGCTCTACCAGATCAACACCAAGTACCGGGATGAAATCCGCCCCCGTTACGGTGTTATGCGGGGCCGGGAATTTACTATGAAAGATGCCTATTCCTTCCATGCCAGCGAGGAAAATCTGGATAAACACTACCAGGCCCAGGGCCGTGCCTACCGGCGGATTTTTGAACGCTGCGGCCTTACGGTAATTCCTGTTCGGGCTGATTCGGGAGCCATGGGCGGTTCGGGGTCAGAAGAATTTATGGTAGAGAGTGAAATTGGAGACAACACCCTCCTTCTTTGTAAAAACTGCGGCTATTCGGCCAATGTGGAAAAGGCTGAATGTAAACCGGATTTTACCCCGCTTTCCCAGGTGCAGACAGCGGCGTCCCATATCCTTCCGGTCGAAAAGATCGACACCCCGGAAATAAAAACCATCGAAGAACTCTGCGCTTTCCTAAAAACCGATGCAAAGAATCTTATCAAAACCTTGATCTACAAAGCTATAAATGTGGAATTGGATCTTTCCTCTGCTCCGGGCTGTAAGACATTAATCAAGCGCAAGGCCGCCCCCGGAGCGCCCGCATGTTACGGAGAAGCTTTTTTTGCCGTGGCAATCCGGGGGGACCTGGACGTAAACGAAGTAAAACTTGCCGCGGTTCTTAAAGCGGCGGAAGTGAACCTGGCGGCAGATACCGATGTGGATCGGATCACCGGAGCGCCGGTTGGTTTTGCCGGTCCCGTGGGCCTGGACACCGTACCTGTTATCATCGACCAAACCATCACCGGCATGAACGATGCCGTTACCGGCGCTTTGGAAAAGGACAAGCATTACCGGCACGTCTCTTACGGCAGAGATTTTTCCGCCTGGTTTACCGCCGATATCCGCACCGTTAAAGCAGGAGACCGCTGCCAGGCCTGCGGCGGAGAACTCTACGAAAAAAAAGGGAACGAACTCGGCCATATTTTTAAGCTGGGCAAAAAGTACACCCAGTCCATGGGAGTCTCCTATCTGGATGAAAACGGAAAAAGCCAAATGCCCCTTATGGGATGCTACGGCATTGGACTGGACCGGACCCTGGCCAGCATTATCGAAGAACACCACGATGAGCAGGGAATCATCTGGCCCATGTCGACAGCCCCCTACCATGCGATCATCATCCCCATTAAATATCAGGGTCAGGTTCAGGAAGCCTGCGATAAACTGGTAAGCGAATTGGAACAGGCCGGTGTGGAAGTTCTGCTTGATGACCGGAATGAAAGGGCGGGAATTAAATTTAACGACGCCGATCTTCTGGGCATCCCCTGGCGGATAGTAGCCGGGGACAAAAACCTTGCCGCCGGCATGGTAGAAGTAAAACAGCGCAGCGAAAAAGAAGCCCGGCTTATCCCTCTAACCAGAACCGCCGCGGAAATAGCCGGTGCAGTCAGCGACGCTTTACAATTGCAGCCCAATGGCAAAGACCAAAGATAACAAAGCCGAACCTCGGACTGAAAGTCCACTCGAAAAGCAGCTCTGGAAATCCGCTGATAAGCTCAGAAAAAACATTGATGCCGCCGAATATAAGCATGTCGTCCTTGGTTTAATATTCCTGAAATATATTTCAGACGCTTTTGAAGACCTTCACGCAAAACTAAAAAACGGAAAAGGCGAATACGCCGGGGCAGACCCCGAAGATAAAGACGAATACAAGGCCGAAAATGTATTTTTTGTCCCGGAAACCGCCCGATGGACGTACCTTATGGAAGTGCTCGAGAATTCTATCAAAAAATATCATAATAAAATCATTACCGCCACAGAAGTTATCGAAGAGCTTATCGAATTATCAAAAGAAATTCATAAAATGGACAAAGAGCCCTGCGAAATGGGGCTGACAGATGCGGAATATGCGTTTTATACCGCCATTGCAGATAATGACAGTGCAAAACAGCTAATGAAACAGGATAAACTCCGTGAACTTGCTGTTGTACTGTACAAAAAGGTCAAAGAAAACGCTTCTATTGACTGGACAATAAAAGAAAGCGTTAAGGCAAAATTAAAAGTTATTGTAAAAAGAATTTTACGGCAATACGGTTACCCGCCTGATATGCAAATGCTTGCAACTGAAACGGTTTTGAAACAGGCGGAATTAATTGCCGAGGAATTAACAGGTGAAAAATAAACCCTTGTGTACACCTAAATTCAGTTTAACTTCTGGGTCAGCTTGTGCTTTAAAAAGTTATTTTCTTTTTTAAGTTTTGATATTTCCAATTGCTGGGATTTGACGGTCTCCAGCAGATCTCCCTGGGTAAGGGCTCCTGTGTGGAGCAGTTCTTCCACATATTCCATCTTGTTTTCAAAATCGATCTCCGCTTCCAGGCTTGCCTCCTGAAAACTTTCGTCGATGGCTTCGCTGGTCAGGGTAAAATTTTCTTCCTGGGATTCAACGATCTTGTCGGCAATGCGATAAATTGCCTGGGAAATTATCGACTGGGGTTTATAAAGCACCACCGGCAGACGGGAAGACAGGGCCGTATCCTGGATTCCATCGCGGTACATTATTCCAAGGTGTTCCACTTTGATATCCAGATATTCTTCGCAGGACCGGCGTATCTTCATGGACACATCGGCATCCTTGGGGTCTTCGATCATGTTCATGATCAGCCGAGGATGAAAGTGGGACACCGCATCGACAAATTTTTTATGGGACTCCGGATCGACGGCGGCAATTTCCTTAAGCATCTGGGGTATATACAGATGCTGATTTCCCGAACTGTCCTTGCGGGCTTGTTCCAGATAGTTGTGCGCCTCGGTTCCTTTGGTAAACACTGTATACATAAGCCGGAAAACTGTGTTCTTTAAAAACACATAGGCATTAAGGGTGGCGGTAACTGCGGGGGAACTGACCACAATCCCCTGGCCCGACAGAAGAAAAAAATCCAGAATGGATTGATGCGTTCCCGCACCCAAATCAAGGATCAAAATATCCGTATCCGATTCAAGGGTAAGAAGCCGCCTGACCAGAGCATTACGCTGAAAAGATTTTAAGTTTGCCATACCTGGCATTTCCTGATCGCCGGGAATAAAACGCAGGCCCCGGACATCGGTTTTAGCAATGATCTGTGTAAAATCAGACTTAGTATTATGAAGAAAGGTTCCTATCCCCTTGGCAGGTGAACGAAAACCCAGCACCAAATGGAGGTTCGACGCCCCCAGATCCAAATCGGCCAGCACTACCCGCTGTCCTGTCTGGGCCAGGGCCACCGCCAGATTTGCTGCCACCAGGGATTTACCCACCCCTCCTTTACCGCTGGCAATGGGAATAATACGCATCACTCGCCTCCTTCCGCTGTTTCCGCCGTCGAAGCAGCAGAAGCGGATATTTCCATGGTTTCTATTTTTATTGGCATTTCCTGTACTGTCATTTCCTGCGGATTATCTTCGTTTCGCAGGGCCATTCCCATAATTGTACCAAGATCGGCTCCGCATATACACAGGGCCAGTAAAACATTGGACGGGTTAGGCATTTGCCTTAAAGAAAAAAGCAGCCATATTGTTACACAAAGAGCGGCAAGAAACTTGCCCGTTATATAAAGAGGTATATAAGCCCGCCTCAACTGAAGGCTTAATCCATCAAAATGGATCAGCAGAAAAAAAGACATCAGGGGAAAAAGGGCATTTGGCGCAATGAACATCATCAAAGGAAAACCAAAATCCACTCCCGGCCTTAAATAAACTACCAGCAGCAAAAAAACAAGCCGGGAACAATCGTAGACAAAAACTGCGGCGGGTATCAGAAGTCCGGCGGATCCCTTTTGATCATTCAATTCCCACCAGCTCCATTTCAAACACCAGAAAGGCATTGGGAGGAATTACGCCGCCGGCACCCCGTTCACCATAGGCCAATTCCGGAGGTATCACCACAAGCCGTTTTTCTCCCAGTTTCATCTCTAAGACGGTTTTGTCCCAGCCGGAAATCACCTTACCCATGCCTGCCTGAAATACGATGGGACTTCCGTGAACCTCGGAAGCATCAAACACTTCGCCGGAAATGAACATTCCCTTATAGTTGATCGACACGGTACTGCCCTGTTTCGGACTGGGACCGGTTCCCTGTTTCTGGATCAGGTACTGAACACCGTTGGCGTCGGTCTGGAGACCGGGATACTTAGCGCCTACCCGGGCAAGGTCCGCATCCCGCTGGGCCTTCGCTTTGGCGGCCGCTGCCTCTGCGATTCTGGAAAGGAGATTATCAAAGGCCGCCTGATCCGTCCTGAATGCCTGGGCTGCGCTTCCGTTTCGTACTATGGTAACATCAATGATTTGATCGCCCGCCCGGATGGCATTTACTACCTGCTGGCCCGAGATCACTTTGCCAAACACCGCATGGCGATCGTCCAGCCAGGGAGTTTCCTTGTGAGTGATAAAGAACTGACTTCCATTGGTGCCGGGCCCCGCATTCGCCATGGAAAGCGTCCCCGGGCCATCATGCCGCAGGGTTGGATCGAATTCATCGGGAAACTGATACCCGGGACCGCCCCTGCCATTGCCCAGAGGATCTCCGCCCTGGATCATAAAATTCGGTTCCACCCGGTGAAATGTAAGGCCGTTATAAAAAGGTTTACCGCCGCAAATATTCATTTTTCCCTCTGTCAGGGCCGCAAAGTTACAAACCGTCAGGGGCGCCTTTTCAAATTCCAGCCTTACAAGGATTTCGCCCTTGTTGGTGTTGAACCGGGCAAAAAGACCGTCCCCCAGGACGGCATTACCGGGAGAACTTTGGGCGGAAGCTTCGTTCACGCTTATCCGGGAAGGCCATTTTTCGGAACAAGACATAAATACCACCGAAATAAAAATAGAAAAAACCGCAGTTTTGATCATCATAATGAATCCTACCATAGACATAGATATTGATTCAATCTATAATGCCGGCAATGGATATTACCGAGATTCAGGATGAGCTGCTACGGCTGGAATATCCGAACCTGCTGCCTGATCACGATCCTGATATAGAACGATACTATTACCTCCGATCCATAAGCCAGTCCCGGGATGCCATGTGGATCTATCAAAACCGGCTTGTGGTCCGTTATCCCGATGATAAATTCCGTACCTGGCTCCTCCGCTGCTATCGCAGCCATGATCCGGCTTTCCGAAGCCTCTTGGCCAGAGGTTACCGGATGCTGGGGGCCCGTTCTTTGGAACGGGTGAAACAGGTCCTTTTGATCATTGCCGAAAAGGCCGAAACCTTTAACGAAAAAGATGTATACTCCACCATAAAAACAGCGGAAGAGATACTGAAATTCCTTTCACCGGAACGTTACGAGGCCATGGCAGGAATGGAGCGTTTTTTCCGCTATGCCAGCGTTCTGGATCTTAAAATTAAATCCATTGCCAGGGCTACGGAATTAATCAGGGCATACCTGACGGATACCCTTTCGGTGGTGGAAGAAGAACGGCGGCGCCGATCCGAAGCCCAGCGCAAAGCTGAAGATAAAGCCCTGCAGGCCCTGGTCAAGGCCGATTGGGACAGTTACTACTACCAGAAAAAGTACGGAACCCATTTGCCGCTCATCGATCTTTCTTCTGTGGTTTTTTCTGCCGACGATTTGGCCCGGATCGAGATACCTTACTTTTCCCGTGTCGAAGATCAAATCCTCGCATATTGTGTTAAATACTGGAACAATGTAGATGACCCCGCCTTTGAACGGATCCTTTTTCTTTATTCCCGCAAATACGGAAAAAAGAACTACGAAGTCTACATGGCCATACGCCAAGGGCAAAAGGCCAAAAACCGGGACGATGAAATTCTTGCTTCCATAATGAGCATCCTTGTAACCGGTTATTACTATTCTATCCAGGGTGATTTATACCTCCAGCGAAACTGGAATTCACTTAAACGTATTTTGGCTAATCAGCAGCAAAAATTACCGCCCAATACCGAAACTAAACAAATTCAATCAAAGCCCGTTGAAAAACAGATCAAGGCAAAACCAAAAACTGCGCCGGCAAAAACAAAGGAACAGAAAAAGATTCAGCCCAAGATCGCCCCCAAGACAAAATCAAGGACGGTGCCTAAGATTGCCCCGAAACCAGAAAAGGTTACCCGGCCTGCGGCAGTAATGGCCAGACCCGCAGGAAGCCGCCCTGCGCCGGTTAAACCGGTTAAGGTACCGTATAAACTAAAACCCGCTCAGCAGACAAAGACCACCATGCCGGCAAAAACTCTGAAAAAAATTAAACCGGTACAGCCTGCCGTACAACTCGCTCCAAGACCGGCAGTACTGCCCATAAAACCGATCAAGCCTGTTCCAGTGAAACCAGCGATAAAACCGGTATCCAAACCTGCGGCACCCAGACCCCTGGCTTCGGCGCCTCCTGCCAAACCTGCCGGTTACAGGCCCGCTCCTTTTGTTACTCCTTCTCCGCAGCGTTCCAAAACCAAGCAAAAGGTGTTTAACAATAAAACCTTGAGCAAAGCCAAAGGGTCGGTGGCGGACCGGCTCAGGCAGCTTTCGGGCCGTTCCTATGATGTTTATCAGGATCGCTTTCTGGCAAAGGCCCGGACTTCGATCCGTAAAGTTTTAGGAACCGGCAAAGGTCTATTCTTTACCCTGCCCGAAGAAGCGGAAGATCTGGTGTACAATTTTCTTAGGGATCACTATTCAGATCCATACATGGACTGGGAAGACAGCGCAGACCGTAAAAATCTTCTGACCATGGGCTTTGATTTATCTTCGATCCATCCGGTAATTGATGAATGTTATAAAACCCTGTAAAAAGGCGGTATGTACATGAAAAACTCAAAAATAGTACAGCCACTGGCGATCCTGGCATTATTTGCAGTTCTGCTGACAAACTGCTCAAAGAGCAGCGCTCCGATCAAATATTTCACCCTGGGGGACAGAATCGGAAGTGTTTTTTCATCCTTTGGGAGTTTTGCTTCCGGCGTCCTGGTGGTGATATTGGGCATAGTGGTCTATGGTATTCCAATTGTTCTCTTTTGTCTGGCAGCTTTCTGGCTCCTCTTTGGCAGAGTGGGGATACTAAAAAAAGCCTTCGGTTTTGTTATGCACGGCAATACCGGCAGTGATTTTGTCCGCAGAAAAGACAAGAAAAAAAAGAAAGAACAGGATATGCCGGAGAACAGCTAATATGGGCATAAAAAACACGGCAAAGAAAAATGGATTCTTTGTGCGAAATTTGCGGATTTTTTTTGAACATCGGGCATTGTGGCTGTACCTCCTCTGTGATGAAGCCCGAAAAAAAGGAATAAAACCAGAAAGTTTTGTCCCCGCCGCCATACACCGCTGCGGAACCTACCACGGCATCCGGGCATTGACGGGGCTGCAAACTGTATCCGATCAATGGGCCAGAACAGAAGAGACAGCGGCAAAACAAAACAGCTGTAAACTGTTACAGAAAAAACTTTTTTCCCCCTCAGGCCGGGCGGTATTTGAAATGAAATTCATCAAGCTAACTGAAGATGTCTTTGATGTGGACTTTCACTACTGCCCCCTGGTATCAGCCTGGCAGAAGCAGGGGTGCTCCGGTGAAGAAATAGACAAACTCTGTGACTGGGCCATGGAAGGAGACCGGGGCATTGCCGAAGCATTTGGCTGTGAACTCGAATTAAGAAAAACTATCGCCAAGGGAGACGGCATCTGCCAAATTCGGTTTAAGCGGAAATAATACAGGAGGCAGCTATGGGAAAAAAGCTCAATGTGGGCATACTCTGCGGCGGAAAATCCGCTGAACACGAGGTATCCCTTCAATCGGCAAAAAATATCTACGAAGCCATAGACCGGGAAAAGTTTAATCCCATTCTGATTGGCATAGACAAAAGCGGCAAATGGCTTTACCGGCCCCATACAAAGGCCAGTGATCTGATTGACCATGCCGATGATCCGGTAAAGATAAGCCTTAACGCGGGCAGTTCCGAAGCATTTCTTCCCGCAAAAAGCGCCGGCCTCCTCTCTATACGGGAAGACTCCTCTCATTCCATTCAACTTGATGTGATTTTTCCCATCCTGCACGGCCCCTTTGGCGAAGATGGCACGGTTCAGGGCCTCTTAAAACTGGCGGACATTCCCTTTGTAGGTTCCGGAGTCCTTGGTTCTGCCGCGGGAATGGACAAAGATGTGATGAAGCGGATTCTCCGGGATTCCGGAATTCCCATTGGAAAATTCCTTGTCCTTCGGGACTGGGAAACCATTCCCTCCTATGGGACACTTACCGCCAAACTGGGAAATCCCCTTTTTGTAAAACCCGCCAACATGGGTTCCAGCGTAGGGGTAAGCAAAGTCCATGATGAAGAAAATTTCTGTTCCGCCGTAAACGATGCTTTTAAGTATGACACCAAGGTAATTCTAGAAGAAAATATCCCCGGCAGAGAAATAGAATGTTCTGTCCTTGGAAACGAAGAACCAAAGGCATCCCTTCCAGGCGAAGTTAAGGCGGCCCGGGAATTTTATTCCTACGAAGCAAAATATATCGACGCCGATGGAGCGGCATTGGAAATCCCCGCCAGCCTTCCCAGTGCAATAGTACGGGAAATCCAGTCCTTGGCTGTTAAAACTTTTCAGGCCCTGGAATGTTCGGGTTTGTCCAGGGTGGACTTTTTTCTGAAAGAAGACGGCGCGGTACTGGTAAACGAAATTAATACCATGCCAGGCTTTACCAAGATCAGCATGTACCCCAAACTCTGGGAAAAGAGCGGCATAGGCTACTCAGAACTTATCACCCGCCTTATAGAATTGGCCATAGCCCGGTTTGAAAAGGAAAAAAAACTAAAAACCAGCCGTTAACAGTAAAGCCGCAACAGCCGCTTCACTTGCATAAAATTCTATAAATCTGCACACTTAATGTATGAGCAAGATTCCTGTGGGCATCCTGGGGGCCACCGGTATGGTGGGCCAGATGTATATTAGTCTCCTCGCGGATCACCCCTGGTTTGAGGTCCGGTATGTTGCTGCATCTCCCAGAAGCGCCGGAAAAAGCTATGCCCAGGCGGCGGCGGGGCGCTGGCATCTTGACAACTTTTCTTCCTCGGCGCCTATCCTCCACAGTGTGGGCGAAATCATGGTAGAAGATGCCAACGATATTTCCAAAGCCCTCGAAGCCCGCAAAACGGGACGCTGCGACTTTGTATTTTCCGCCCTGGAAATGGAAAAGGAACAAATCAAAATGCTGGAAGAATCCTATGCCGCCGCTGGGATTCCTGTGGTATCCAATGCTTCCGCCCACCGCTGGACCACAGATGTGCCGATGCTGATTGCAGAGGTAAATCCCCACCATGCGGAACTTATTACCATACAGCGGAAAAAACGCGGGTGGGACAAAGGCTTTATCGTGGTAAAACCCAACTGTTCCATACAAAGCTACACAACTCCCCTCTGGGCACTTATGCAGAAGGGCTACGAAATCAAGCGGCTCCTGGCCGTTACCTTGCAAGCCGTTTCCGGCGCAGGTTATCCGGGCGTTTCCAGCTGGGACATGATCGATAACATCGTACCGTACATCGGCGGTGAAGAAGAAAAATCCGAACAGGAACCGCTCAAAATATTTGGGGTCATCAATCAGGAAGGCATACTGATAAATGCAGCGGAACCGCAGATCAGCGCCCACTGCAACCGGGTGCCGGTAAGCAGCGGCCACACTGCCTGCGTCAGTCTGGAGTTCGGTGCAAAAAAGCCTTCCATAGAAGAGGTAAAAAAAATCTGGACTGAATTCAGGGCCTTGCCTCAGGAAGCGCATTTCCCCACCGCACCGGAATGTCCCATCATTGTGCGGGAAGAAGCGGATCGGCCCCAGCCCCGGAAAGACCGGGACATGGACAAATCCATGGCAGTTATCGTGGGCCGGATCCGGCCCTGCCCGGTCTTTGACCTTCGCTTTGCGGGCCTTTCCCACAACACCATCCGGGGCGCCGCCGGGGGGGGAGTACTAAGCGCGGAACTGTTAAAACATAAAGGCTATATTTGATACAGGCGGCTTGTACATGAGCGAAAAGACTTTTCCTCTTTCCAAGACAGAACTGGAAGAGCTATCCAAAACGTATCCTACTCCTTTTTACCTGTATGATGAAAAGGCTATCCGTAACAATGCCCGGGAAATCATCAGGGCCTATGGTCTTTTTCCTGGCTTTAAAGAACACTTTGCTGTCAAGGCCCTGCCCAATCCCTTCATTCTAAAAATCCTAGCCGCCGAAGGTTTCGGTGCGGATTGCTCCAGTCTGCCGGAACTGCTCCTGGCGGAGATGGCAGGCATTAAGGGCGGAGATATCATGTTTTCGTCTAATAACACCCCCGCCGCAGAATACCGGGAAGCCCGGCGGCTTGGAGCGGTGATTAACCTGGACGATTTTACCCACATCGAATTTATGGAAAAAAACGCCGGTATTCCGGAACTTGTTTCCTGCCGTTACAACCCCGGCCCCCTAAAATCGGGAAATGCGATTATTGGAAAACCCGAAGAGGCAAAGTACGGTTTTACCCGGGAACAGATCCTTGCAGCCTACCCGCTGCTTCGGGATAAGGGGGCAAAACGTTTTGCCCTTCATACCATGGTGGCATCCAACGAACTTTCCCTTGATTACCATATCGAAACGGCCCGGATGATCTTTGAACTGGCGGTGGAGATAAAAGAAAAAACCGGCATCTCCATGGAGTTTGTCAACCTTGGGGGCGGCGTTGGAATTCCCTACAGGCCGGAAGACAAAGCTGTCGATTACCAGGGACTAGCCAAGGGTATCGAGACAGCATACCGCAGTATTATTGTTCCCGCCGGCCTTGCTCCCCTGGGTGTACGCATCGAATGGGGCAGGACAGTTACCGGCCCCCATGGCTGGCTTGTAACAAGGGCTATTCATGCCAAAAACATTTACCGGAACTTCATAGGCCTGGACGCATGTATGGCCGATTTAATGCGTCCAGCCCTTTACGGTGCATATCATCATATCACCGTGCCGGGGAAGGAAAGCGAGACGTTTACAGAAATCTTCGATGTAACGGGAAGCCTCTGCGAAAACAACGACAAGTTCGCCATCCGGCGTACACTGCCAAAAATTGTTCCGGGAGATTTTGTGATCCTCCACGACGCCGGAGCGCACGGCAGGGCCATGGGCTTTAACTACAACGGCAAACTCCGCTGCGGCGAATTGCTCCTCCGCAATAACGGCAGTATTGTTCAAATACGCCGGGCTGAAACGGCGGAAGATTACTTTTCTACCCTGGACCGGGACGCGCTAAGGGATTTTAACAGTTCTGTTCGATAAACCGCCGCAAACGGCGGGATCAGCCTTATTTATCCTCTTCCACCACCAACCCTTCCACCGACGATTCAAATTCCCAGCTTCGCGTTCTAGCTTCTGCAGTAAATCCCGTCCCCTTAAGGGTGGTTCCGTCCGTCCGGGTAATATTCACCATTCCCGGAGCGCGGAGGATCCGGTCCCCGTCCTGCCACGAAAGCTCTTCCGTTTCTATGGTTATGTTTTCGGAAATTACCTCAATGTTTACGCCGCCGGCAATAAATAAATTGTTCGTGTCGGTTTCTATCCGAGCCTGTGCGGCGCTGCCTCTGGCGTTGATATCGGGGATTGTTTCCTGCCTTTCCGGAGCGGCGTTGTACTGTTCAAAAGAAAAATTATCCAATTCCATGGAATGTTTTGTCTCGTAGCGGCGGACTTCTTCGGCCCTTATCTGAATTTCCGGATTGCCCTTTACCATGCGGGTATATTCAGTATTTTCCATAATCAGGCTGGATTCATTATCATCCTGGGTAACCGTATCGTAATTAAAGGAACAGGCGGCAAGGAGAATACAAAATAAAACCAGGTAATGCCGGCAGGGCCAATCCTGCCGCTTATGCTTCATTTTTTTTCTTTGCCGCTGCGATAAAATCCCGAAACAGGGGATGGGCCGCGGTTGGTTTTGACTTAAATTCCGGGTGAAACTGAACTCCCAGTCCCCAGGGATGATCCGGCCATTCTATACATTCAACTAGGGCACCGTCGGGAGTAAAGGCGCTCAGTTTAAGGCCGGCCTCACTCATCTCTTTCCGGTAGGTGTTGGTAAATTCATAACGGTGCCGATGGCGTTCAAAAATATGCGCTTCCCCATAAGCCGCCAGGATCAAGGTTCCCGGTTCTGCCACGCTCCCGCACTTTCCCAGCCTCATGGTACCGCCGTAATTTTTTACCTCCTGCTGGTCTTCCAGCAGGCTTATTACCGGATGCCTGGTGTCCTGGTTGAATTCAGAAGAATCCGCATCTTCCCAGCCCAGCACATGCCTGGCCCAGTCGATAACCATAACCTGCATACCCAGGCATATCCCAAAGTAGGGAATCTTGTTTTCCCTGGCCCAGCGGGCGGCATTGGTCATGCCGTTTATCCCTTGCTGGCCAAAGCCGCCGGGGACAAGAATTCCGTTTACATTAAGACTATCCAGGGTATTTTTTACCCCGGCCGCATCCTCCAGGGGGGTGGAATCAATTTTTACCAGTTCCACCCTTACGCCGTTGTCCAGCCCCGCATGGAAAAGGGCTTCGTAAACCGATTTGTATGCATCATGGAGTTCCATGTATTTTCCCACAATGCCGATCCGGACAGTTCCCTGCTGAGACTTAAGGTGTTTCATCATGGAATACCAGCCGTCCAGATCAGCATGGCGGCTTTCTACCCCCATCTTTCGAAGCACCACCTGATCAAGCTTTTGATCAAAAAATATCAAGGGGATTTCATAAATCGTCGTATCAATATTATAGGAAGTAAAAACCGCCTCGGTATCCACATTACAGAACTGGGCTATTTTCCGGCGGGTTGCCCCGTCCAGCATGGCCGGCGCCCGGCAGATCAGGATATCAGGCTGGATTCCCATTTCCTGCATGGCCTGTACCGAATGCTGGGTGGGCTTGGTCTTTAGTTCGCCCCCACCCACTTCGGGGATTAGGGTTAAATGAACCGACAGGGCATTGCTCCTGCCGCATTCGTGGATCATCTGCCGGGCCGCCTCCAGAAAGGGGATGGATTCAATATCTCCCACGGTACCGCCGATTTCCACAATCACCACATCCGTGTCGGGATCCTCCTTGGCAGCGGCAGTAATGCGGCTTTTGATTTCGTCGGTAATATGGGGAATCACCTGGACACAGCGGCCCAGGTAACGGCCCTCCCGTTCCTTGCGGATCACCGCATCGTAAACCTGGCCAGTGGTAATTGAATTGGCCCTGGACAGGGGGGCGGAGGTAAAACGGGCATAATTTCCCAGATCCAGGTCCGTTTCCGCCCCATCGTCGGTTACATAGACTTCACCATGCTGGTAGGGGCTCATGGTACCCGCATTCACATTAATATAGGGGTCGCATTTTACCATGCAGACATTAAGACCCCGGCCTTCCAAAAGGGCCCCCAAGGAAGAAGCGGACACGCCTTTCCCCAGGCTGGAACACACGCCTCCGGAGACAAAAATAAACTTATTCATGTGGATAGATTATAGGATAATTGACAGATTTTGATCCACCCCGTAAAATTGCTGTATGGGTGATGCCTTTTTCACAGACACTGATTTTAACGCATACAAGGATCTCATATACAACGAAAGTGGGATTTACTTTACCGCCACCAACCGGTCTATCCTAGAAAGCCGCCTTAAGGAACAGTTAAGAAACAAGTCGATCCCCAATGTTCAGGCGTACTTTGACATCATTTCCAAAGACAAGGAAGAACTAAAGGGTTTCCTGGACTCGATTACCACCAACCTGACACGGTTTTTCCGCAACCAGGCCCATTTTGACGCACTGGAAAAGCATGTAATACCGGAATTAATAAAGATAAAGCAAGGGACGGGCAGCAACATTATCAATGTTTGGAGCGCCGGCTGTTCCACCGGAGAAGAGCCTTATACTATTGCCATGCTGTTAAACGAAATTCTCCCCTCCCCCTGGAAGTTTAATATTGTCGCCAGCGATATCAGCCTGAAATGCCTTATGACCGGCAAAGAAGGGTTTTATGCCGATTCCCGGATTGCGGGCGTCCCCGAAGCCTACCTAAAAAAGTATTTTGACAAGGTTGAGGGAGGATACAAGGTCAAAGCCGATATTATGTCCAAAATACGATTTGACTACCATAATTTAAAAAACGATTCGGGCTTAAGGAATTTAGATGTGGTTTTTTGCCGGAATGTGATCATCTACTTTGACGAAGCCGCCCAGACCTCAGTGATCAGCGGATTTTGGAATGCCATGGCCAATAAATCGTTCCTTTTTATCGGACATTCCGAATCCTTGTTTGGCATGGAGACCAAATTTGAATTTCTAAAGACCCAGTGGGCTACCTTGTACAAGAAATTTATTTAGGGGAACTATCGTGGCTGATGAAATTGGTGTTCTTATCGTAGACGACTCCGCATTGATGCGGAACCTGATCGGCAAAATGATCGAAGCTACTCCCGGCCTGGTGGTGGCGGAAAAAGCCATGAATGGGAATTTTGCCCTTCAAAAAATCCCCCGGGTTAACCCCGATGTAATTTGTCTGGATCTGGAAATGCCCGAAATGACCGGCATTGAATTTCTTAAAGAACGAAGGAAGCAGGGCATTGATATTCCGGTGATCATCCTTTCTTCCATTGCAGCAAAGGGAGCGGCGATCACCATGGAGGCCCTTTCCTTAGGCGCCAGCGACTTTATCCAGAAACCTTCCGGTTCCATATCCGAAGACATCCATACCGTGGCGGATCACCTTACCAGCCTGCTCATTGCCTACGGCGGTCAGCACCGCAGATCCAAGGGCAAAAAGGTCCTGACCCCAACGGAATACACAAAGAAACCAGAACAGGAAGAAGGAAAAAAACCCTCCCATACTTTTGGTCTTTTTGGCGGCCCCGCCAAGACGGAACCCGCCCCTCTTCCTGCACAGGTACGAAAGCCCGGCAATATCGAAGTAATTGCCATCGGCATTTCCACCGGCGGCCCCGATGCTCTGCGGGTTGTTTTTGCCAACCTTGATGCAGACTTAAAGCAGCCCATCCTGGTCGTTCAGCATATGCCCGCAGGTTTTACTTTGGAATTTGCCAAAAGCCTGGACCGGATCAGCCCCCTTAATGTAAAAGAAGCGGAAGAAGGAGATAAACTGACCCCTGGCTGGGCCTACATAGCCCAGGGAAACAAACATCTCGAAATTGAACGAAGAAGCGCTTCTGCCATACTCCACCTGTCCGATGCTCCTTTGGTAAGCGGCCACCGGCCCTCGGCAGATGTCCTCTTTGCTTCAGTAGCCATGGCCTATACCAACCATGTCCTGGGAGTAATCATGACCGGCATGGGACGGGACGGCGCCCAGCAGCTTGGCACAATTTACAAAGAAGGGGGAATTACTCTGGGGCAGGACGAAAAAACCGCCATCGTCTACGGTATGCCCCGGGTTGCCTGGGAGCTGGGTCATGTGACGGAACAGGTACCGCTGGAAAAAATGAGCCGGCGTATCTGCGAGGTTGCAAAGACGGAACGATAACCATTGCCGCCATGATTAGGGGAGCAAACCGGAAACCTATCCATGACCAGTCTTTTGGAGCAAATCAAGCAATGGCACGATGGTGATGAACACCAGGCAATCGTAAATGCCATAGATAAAATTCCCCGGCCAGAATGGGACTACAATCTCTCCTGTTACTATGCCAGGGCACTGAATAATCTGGAACGGTACCAGGAAGCCCTGGATATCCTCTCGGAACAAAAAGAAAAAGGAAAAGAAGACGGCCTCTGGTACTTCCGGATGGGCTATGCCCTCTACTATCTTTGCCGGGAGGCGGAGGCGGCGGAATATTTTCAAAAAGCTGTGGATTACGGCGATAGCAGCGAAGATACTCTGGAATTTTTAAGGACTAGCCGGGAAGAAGCGGAACAAAAAAATAATGAGGAACCGGAAGAAGCAATGGCTCCGGAAATGTACAGCCAGGAAGAAATAGATGCGTTAGAAAATCACATCGGTGCGTATTTTGGAAAATTTGACAAGGTTTTTCATGAAATCGTTTCTCCGGATATTCATGTGGATATCGCCATAATTGAGCCAACGCCGGAACGGGATTACTATGTACTATGTACCATGGGGATGGGAGCGCACTGCATGAATGTTCCCCCGGACTGCACGGAACTGGAAAGAGCGGAAATCCTTGTCTGTCTTCCGCGGGGCTGGAATCTGGACAAAACCGATGAAGAAATCTGGTACTGGCCTTTGCGGTGGCTTAAGCTTCTTGCCCGGCTCCCCATTGAAGAAAATACCTGGCTTGGCTGGGGCCATACTGTTCCCAACGGCAAGCCCTTTGCAGACAACACGGAATTAACCACTGTGCTGCTCCTTAACCCCGGCGCTTTTGCCGAGGCCGGAAGAACCTGTACCCTTCCCGGCGGCGAGACAGTTAACATTTACCAGATGATTCCTTTATACGAAGAAGAAGCCCAGTTCAAGATAAAGTACAAGGCGGAAAAACTTCTGTCCCTGCTGGAAAACGAGGCTCTGGAATATGTAAAGCCGGATCGCCCTTCAGTGGTTCCCCGGCTTTCAAAATTTATATGAAGCTTTTTGAATCAAAGATCGATATAAGCGCTTAACCGAAGATCCGTTTTCGGAGACCCCGGAAGCCAGCGCAGTGGCGTGCTTCGTCCCTGGCCATTTCGTGGACCGTATCGTGAATGGCGTCCAAATTCTTTTCTTTGGCCAGCTTGGCAAGTGCGGTCTTCCCCGCGCAGGCACCATGTTCGGCTTCGATGCGAAGGTCCAGGTTTTTCTTGGTACTGTCGGTGACCACCTCGCCCAGGAGTTCTGCAAACTTGGCGGCATGTTCTGCTTCTTCAAAAGCATAACGTTTAAAGGCTTCGGCAGCCGCAGGATATCCTTCCCGGTCGGCAACCCGGGACATGGCAAGGTACATTCCCACTTCGTAGCATTCGCCGCTAAAGTTGGCCTGAAGACCCTTTATAATTTCCGCATCAACACCCTGGGCAACACCTACCACATGTTCGGCAGCAAAACCCTGATCACCGGACTGTTGGGTAAATTTAGAAGCTGGAACTTTGCATTGGGGGCATTCCGCAGGCGGCTTATCGCCTTCGTGTACATAACCGCAGACTTGACAAACCCATTTCATAAAACACTCCTTATAATCGAAAATTATTACAACGGCCAATGCCGGTGTTTTGCGCTAACGCAAACTATCATATCAATAATAATACCAAGAATAACTATTGGCAAGACACTTTGTCATATGTTCGAAGTACAATTTGGCATAAGGTTTTCGTTCTAGTTTGAAGATAATTGACCAAACACCTGCTGAGCATATCTCACAGAAGCCATAGCGTCTTTTGCATAGCAATCCGCACCGATACATTCGGCATATTCTTTGGTAAGGACAGCACCGCCGCACATAATTTTACAATCCGGCACTGATTTACGCAGCGCCTGTATTGTTTTTTCCATGCTGACCACCGTTGTTGTCATAAGCGCCGATAACCCAGCTAGTTTTGCATTGTATTTTTGTACCGCTTCTACAACACTGCGGGCCGGTACATCCTTGCCAAGATCGATAACATGAAAACGGTAGTTTTCGAGCAGCGCCCGCACAATGTTTTTGCCGATGTCGTGTACATCGCCCTCCACTGTGGCAATAACAACAGTACCGATGGTATCATCCGCAGAACTGCCCATGGCAGGGCGGACAATCGTAAAAGCGCTTTTTGCGGCTTCGGCGCACATTAGAAGCTGGGGCAAGTACATCGTTCCCTGTTCAAAACGCAGCCCTGCTGTATTAAGTGCCGGAATAAGTTCTGCCTCGATTATATCAAGAGGCGCATACTGTTCCAGACTGCGCTGTACACTGCGTATCGCCTGCTGTTTTAATCCTTTTAGTATCGCTTCACCCAGCTTCATATCGTTTGGATCTTTTGTTTTGACTGTGTCGCTGCAATGTTCTCCGCCGTAGGTTTCGATATAACGCACAAACTGCTTATCCCTGCCAAACAGTGCATCGGTAGCGATATTGAATTCAGCGGGTCTTCTTTTTTCATGGCTGGCGATCTCTTGATGTACGGCGTTCACATTTGGATTAAGGATGGCTGCATCAAGTCCGGCGTCAAGGGCGTGGGACAAAAACGCTGCATTAAGGATATTCCGGTTAGGTAATCCAAAGGATATATTGGACACACCAAGAGATGTTTTTACTCCCAGTTCTTCCTTAAGGCGTCGCACACATTCCAGTGTTACAAGAGCGCTGTCCGGCCCTGCGCTTACCGCCATGGTTAAGGGATCAAACAAAAATGATTCCCTGCCGATGCCGTACTCTCCTGCATACTTCAATATTTTCTTAGCAATATTGATACGACCCTGGGCTGTTTCGGGTATGCCCTTTTCATCCAGTGTCAAGGCAACCACGATGCCGCCGTATTTTTGCACCAGCGGAAATATGGCTTCCATCATATTTACTTTTCCGTTTACGGAGTTGACGACAGGCTTGCCGTTATACATCCGCATTGCAGGGGCCATGGCATCGATGTTTGCGGTATCAATTTGCAGCGGAGCATCGACGACACTTTGCAGCTGTTCCACAAGAGCCGTCAGCGCCGCAGGTTCATCGATTTCCGGCAAGCCGGCGTTGACATCAAGCACATCGGCGCCCTGTTCGATCTGCGTAATACCCTCCCGCAATATAAAATCGTAATCTCCGTCTCTAAGGGCCTGTTTAAGCCGGGACTTTCCGGTAGGGTTGATCCTCTCGCCGATAATAACCGGCTTTGTGCCGAACTCAATCGTTTTGTTGTAGGAAGCGGCAACCGTAAGGTTCTTGCGGGTAATTGCGGGAGGTACAATGTCGGCACAGCTTTTTACGAGGACCTCGATGTGCGCCGGAGTTGTGCCGCAGCAGCCTCCCAGCAGCCAAACGCCGTTTTCCGTATTTTGGCACATTGATTGGGCGAACACTTTGGGATCAACATTGTACTGTGCCGTACCTTTGGCCTGATCCGGCAATCCGGCGTTTGGCATTAACAAAACCGGCGTCGAACTCCGGTCCAGCGCCGCTGCAATATGCTGTGTCAACTGTTCAGGCCCAAGACCGCAGTTAAACCCGATCACATCGATACGCAGTCCCTCCAGCAGCGCAACAACAACATCCACGCCGCCGCCGGTCAGCATTTTTCCATTTGCGTCCAATGTCACCGACGCAATAACCGGTAAATCACAGTTTTCCTTTGCAGCCAGCACCGCCGCCTTAAGCTCATAGGCATCCGAGAATGTCTCAATTAGAATGATGTCCGCCCCCGCTTTTACACCCGCGATAACCATTTCCCGAAACAGCGTATAGGCTTCATCAAAATGCAGATCACCCAAGGGTTTAAGCAATTTTCCTGTGGGGCCGACGTCGAGGGCTATAAAACGCTGCTTGACCGGCGCATATTCCGATACCGCCGTTTTTGCGTTCGCAACGGCACGGGTAATTACCTCTTCTACCGTGTAGCCGGTACCAGTTAATTTATAGCCGTTGCAGCCAAAAGTATTTGCCGTGATAATATCGCTGCCTGCAGCAAGGTACTGTAAATGTATATTTTGCACAACATCCGCATGGGTGATGTTCCAAAGATCCGGTATATCCCCTGCTTGTAACCCCGCTGCTTGAAGCTGGGTTCCCATGGCGCCGTCCAAAAACAGCAGTTTCTTTCCAAAAAATTTCCTGATCATGTCTTAAAACCTCTTGCTTTAAATGGGCAGTCTGTCTTACTGCAATCACCGCACTTATCAGGAGAAAAACCCCGGCACGGCACGACGGATAGTTCCGGTTCGTATTTTTCTTTTTTTGCACCGATGCCGATCACAGCCGTTATCGACTTGAGCGGCGTCAGCATATGTGTTTTTGTTTCGGTTACACCGATACGCTTGTGTACCTGCAATATGCGCAGTACGTCTGTTTGATGGGTAATGTCAAAGTCGCCGTATCCTGGAGAAAAACGCGGACGAAGATAAAATCCCTGCCGGCTTAAGTCTTCTGACAATTCCTGTTCAATACGGTTACAGTGGTCTTCGATTTGATAAGCAGCGCAGGCCTGTATGCACAATGCCTCGGCGCTGTCTATCTTTGTACGCTGTGCGATAAGCCTGTCCACAGCGGCACCCAGAGTTGCCGCAAATAGGTACGCCTGTGTGCAATCCAATAAATGAGCGGTAAGTTCTTTGCTTTCGATGTTCAGTTCACCAATAGTTACACGATTACCGGTAATTATACAGGGCAGTTGCATTGTTACATGGCGCGGCGTATATACGGCGGTAAGTTTTTCTAAACATGACAAAACCAGCGTTTCCAGGTGCGCATCGGCCCCGCCGCTGTGTCCCATGTACCTTAGAATTTCGCTGTGAACGATCATAGAATTTACATTATAGGATATGAGACAGGTTATTCATGATCTGTCCGGCGACATCGGGTTTGTTCATGGTATAAATATGAATCCCGCGCACATTGTTGGCGGCAAGATCGATGATTTGCTCCGTCGCATAGGCAATGCCAGCCTGCCGCATTGCGGCGGGGTTATCGCCAAATTTGTCAAGGATGTTCTGAAACCGCGGGGGCAGGACGGTTCCGATCATCTCCACAATACGCCTTATTTGCACCCGGTTGGTTACCGGCATAATACCCGCTAGTACCGGCACATCAATGCCTTTTTGCGAAAGCTTATATAAAAATTTGTAGAGAACATTGTTGTCAAAAAACATCTGGGTTGTAAGAAAATCGCAGCCAGCGTCGGCCTTTTGTTTAAGGTAGGCAATATCCTCCTCCTGATTGGCGCTCTCTATATGTCCCTCCGGGTAACATGCGCCGCCGATGCAGAACCCGCCCCGATCTTTTATTGCAGCGACCAGTTCGTTGGCGTGGGTATAGTGTCCATCCGCAGGCTGCTGTATGCCTTTTGGCAAATCGCCGCGCAGGGCCAGCACATTTTCGACCCCCTTGCCTGCATAATCATTCAGGATTGCAGAAATTTCCTCTTTGGACGCTGCGGCGCAGGTAATATGCGCCAGGGCCGGAACATTGGAACCCTCGATGTGCTGTGCGAGGGCTTCGGTATAATTTGCCGTGCTTGCACCGGCGCCGCAGGTAACACTGATAAAGGCAGGTTTTAGGGCGGCGATTTTACCGGCGATCTCGAAGGCATGTTCCAATTCCGCCCCGATCTTTGGAGGAAAAATTTCGCACGAAACAATCGTCTCTTTTTCACGTAATACATCACGGATATACATCAATCCTGTTCCTATTCTTTTTTCCTATATTAGGCGGAAAATAGCAAGAGCTGCAGAACGCCAGTATTGTATCTCCCTGCTTAAAACAGTATCATTAGTAAAAAATCAGCATGCTTTTTAAGGAAAAATAATGCATACCCTTGGCATCAATATAGGATCCACCAGCCTAAAAATGGCCCTGGCGGAATATTCAAAAGAAAACCATTTTCACTGTCTTTGGAGCGCCGCAGTTCCCCACGAAGGGGATTTTGCGGCGGCGGTTAAAAACCTTCTCGCAGAAGGAAAGATAGATCCGGGGATTCCCGTGCTGGTTACGGGCAACGAAGGCCGTTTTATGTTCGACGCGGCAGGGACACTGGAACCTCTGTGCGTGGAAGCAGCCCTGCGGGCACTGGAACTAAAGGCGGATGCTGTGGTTTCCATGGGAGGTGAGGATCTGATCGTCTATCGCCTGGATGAAACGGGAAAGATCATCAATAACTTTTCTGGTAACAAATGCGCCAGCGGTACCGGGGAATTCCTTAAACAGCAGCTTGCCAGAATGGATATGACCCTGACGGATATCGACCGGGTCCCCGACACCGCCTCGGTTTACTCCCTTTCTACCCGGTGTTCAGTTTTTATGAAGAGCGACTGCACCCACCGGCTCAACAAGCGGGAAGCATCCAAAGACGACATTGTTCTTTCCCTTTCCAATGTAATGGCCGTTAAGGTGATCGATTTCCTTAAGCGAGCCAAGGTTACTTCTGGCCGAGTAGTTCTGGCGGGCGGCATTACCCTGAACCGCCACATACTCCGGTTTATCCGGGAACTGGCCCCGGATATTGAGTTTATCGTTCCCGAGTCGGCGGCGGTTTTCGAAGCCCTGGGAGCGGCGGCTTTGGCGAGGGAAACAGGAACTCCCCTGCCGCCGGAAGAAAAACTCATGAAACATAACGAAATCCGCTTTGACACCCTTCCGGCCCTGCAGGACTGGGAAAAGAAGGTCCGTTTTTTTGAAAAACCCGGCGGCAAGGTCCAGAAGGATCGCCGCTATATCCTGGGAGTGGACGGGGGATCCACCACCACCAAGGCATGCCTGGTGGACATGGAAACTGACGAAATTGCCGCAAGCCACTATGGCAGAACCCACGGCGATCCGGTAAAGGCCCTTAAAGAATGTTTAGGCATCATCGAAGAAAAGATTATCTCCGATACCGGGGACAGCAAAATTGATATACGGCTGGTGGCTACCACCGGATCGAGCCGGGAAATTCTGGGGGTCTTTTTGGAAACCCCCGGTGTCTACAACGAGATCATCGCCCACTCGGTGGGAACTTCCTATTTTGACCCTGATGTAGAAACAATTTTTGAAATCGGCGGCCAGGACGCCAAATATGTCCTTCTAAAAAACGGCGTCCCTATCGACTATGCAATGAACGAAGCCTGCTCCGCCGGTACGGGATCTTTCCTGGAAGAAAGCGCTGCGGGAGATCTTTCCATCCACAGTGCGCCGGAGATCGGCCCTCTGGCCCTAAAAGCGGACGCTCCCCTTAAATTCGGCGAACATTGCTCCGCCTTTATTAACAGCGATATCCGTAAGGCGGTTCAGCAGGGAGCCACGAAGGAAAACATTACCGCCGGCATTGTTTGTTCCATCGTGGCAAACTACCTGAACAGAGTGGTAGGAAACCGCACCATCGGCGGAAAGATATTTCTTCAGGGAGGAGTGGCAAAAAATTCCGCCGTCCCCCTAGCCTTTGCCATGATGCTGGACAAGGAAATCCTTGTTCCCCCTTCGCCGGAATTAACAGGCTGCTTTGGTGTGGCCCTGCTGGCAAAACGCAAAAATGCCGACGGCCTTTTAGAAGAAAAAATCGTTGATCTGGGAGAACTTAGGGCCAGGGAAATTGTCTACGAACGTATCTTTGACTGCAAAAGCTGCGACAATTACTGCCCCATCCAGGTACTGTCGCTTGCTTCCGCAGGCGCCGGGGCGGGACACAAGTATATGTTCGGAGGCCGCTGTAACAAGTACACTAACATGCGCAAGGTCGTAAAAGATGTGCCGGTCTTTGACTATGTGGAAAGACGCCAAAAGCTGATGTACGAAGGATTTGCCGCCCCGGCATTATCTGACGAAGCAAAAAAGAGAAAATTTACTGTTGGCATTCCGCGGGCCTTCTCAACTCACTCACTCTATCCCCTCTATTCATGGTTCTTTTACAAACTGGGGATCAAAACAATCCTTTCCGAAGAAGTTGCTCACGAAGGCGTGGCCCGGGCAGAATCAACCTATTGTTTTCCAGCAGAAATTGCCCATGGAGCGGTGCAGGATTGCCTGGACAAGGGAGCGGATTATGTGTTTCTGCCCCACTTCCGGGATATGCCCAGTTACGAAGAAGATGTTCATGCCAATTTTTGCCCCATCACCCAAAGCCTTCCGTACTATATCGAAAAAGCCTTTCCAGATGTGGACAAGAACCGCTGGCTTCCTCTAGTAGTAAGTTTTAAATTCGGCAACGATCAAGCGCTGGAACTGTTTTGTAAAATAACAGCACAGCTTGGTATAGACGAAAAAGAAACTCTAGCGGCCTTTAACGCTGCCATGGGTAAACAACAGGAATATTACGATGCCGCCCGCACTCTGGGCGAAGATGCCCTAAAAGAAGCCCGCAGTGCCGGGCGGCCGGTCATTGCCCTTTTGGGCCGGCCCTACAATGCCTTTACCGCCGAGGCCAATATGGGAATCCCCCGGAAATTTTCCACCCGGGGCTACTCAGTTATTCCCTTTGACATCCTTCCCTTTGAAGATGAAAATATCTTCCCAAATATGTACTGGTACTACGGACAGCAGGATGTCAAGGCCGCAGAGTTCCTTAAAAAAGACGACAACATCTACGTTACTTTTATTACAAACTTTTCCTGTGCTCCCGATTCATTCATCCTCCATTATATCAAATGGATCATGGGACAAAAACCTTTTCTTGTGCTGGAACTGGATTCCCATTCCGCCGATGCCGGGGTGGACACCAGGGTGGAGGCGTTCCTCGACATCATTGACGGTTACCGGGCCAAGAAAAGTGAAATCGAAGATGAACGGTACAGCAACGGCTGGAAATTTGTTTACGATTCTGCCTCAAGTCTGGATGATCAGCTTCGCATTGACAACGAAAAAACCGGAGAGCGTGTCAATATCCGTAACAATAAGCGGGTAAAACTCCTTCTTTCGAACATGGGGGCCATTTCCACAGAATATGTTGCCGCCGCAGTACGAAGCATGGGAATCAATGCAGAAGCTCTGCCGGTATCAACAAACAAAACTGTCCAGGTCGCCCGGGCCCATGCATCAGGGAAGGAGTGCGTCCCAAGTCATCTGGTATTGGGAAGCGCCCTGCAATTTTTCTTTAGCGAAAAATACCGCAAGGATGAATTATACCTGCTCTTTGTGCCGATTACCACCGGCCCCTGCCGAACGGGACAGTACTTTGTATACTACGAAAATCTGTTCCGGGATATGCGGCTTGAAAATGTTGTGGTCTTTATCCTTTCCGCTGATAATTCCTACACCGAATTGGGGCCGGGGTTTGCCAAGGAAATGTGGAAGGGCCTGGTATTTTCCGATTACCTAAAAGATGTACAAACCGCTTTAAAAGCAACAGCGGCGGATCCGAAAACCGCCATCGCCGATTTTGAAAAATCCTGGAAGTCCCTGATGCTGACCGTGGAACATCAGCCAAAACAGGTTTGGAAACACCTAAAAAAAACAGCCTCCGATCTAAAGAAGATACCCCTTAAACGGAAGGTAACGGATTGTCCCCGGGTACTTATTGTTGGAGAAATCTATGTACGGCGGGACGATTTTGCCGTGGGGGAACTTATTGATTTGATGAGCGAGCGGGGTATAGCGGTAAAGGTGGCAAGCATCGGCGAATGGATCCACTACCTGGATTTTGTCCGGGAATGTGAACTGAAAAAACTCATTACCCTCCAAAAACCGGGGCGAAGGCTTTTTTCCAAACCCTGGCGGGATTTAAAACTTCTTGGCATAGAAGAATGGTGGAAACATTCTGTGGAAAAAAGAGTCCTCTCCATTTTGGAACCCACCGGCCTGGTTCCCCAATCGCCCCGTGATATGCACCAGATCATGACCAATACCCAAAAGCATTTTGTCAATCTGGAACTTCAGTCGGAAATCTCCGTATCCAGCGGAGTCGCCGCCACCGCCATGGAGCAGGGTTATTCGGGAATTGTCAACATCAGCCCCTTTGCCTGCCTTATTGGCCGGGTTATCGAAGGACTCTTTACTCCCTGGGCCAGGGAACGGAATTACCCTATTTTGTCAGTAGAAGTAGACGGCAACCTCCTGCCTCCGAACATTGTGAACAAACTTAATATCTTTATGGTGAATGTACTCCGCTTTCGAGGCGGAGAGGATTTGACCACCCTGGTGGATACCCCGGAAAACGGTGTATTGCCAATTGCGGCGGGAGAATAGTATGCTTTGCCTAAGCAAACAAAGTACAAGTAAGGAGTGTAATTCAATGAAAAAATTGATTATGGCGATGCTGTTATTCACTATGGCCGCAGGATTGTATGCACAAAATGCCTTTTTCGCCACAAAGACGGGAATGGAATTGACCTATGCGGAGAAAGATGCCCGGGGAAGGGCAAATAGCTATACAAAAACCACCATTAAGAGTGTAACCGGTTCAGGCAGCAATATGACCATTTCTTATGTGGCAGAAATCCTGGATAAAAACCGCAAATCTTTTAATCCGCCTCAAGAAGTGCCCTTAACGGTAAACATAAGAAACAATGTTGTAACCATGGACATGAAGCAGATGTTTGCCAGTCAGTTACAGGATCAAAATATCCAGGTACAGGTTACCGGTACGCCGATGGAAATACCGGCTAATTTACAGCCCGGACAGTCGATCAAAAATTCCGAAATGACCATGACCATGGACCTTGGCTTCACAAAAATAAGCACGGTAACAAAAATGACCGATGGAAAATGCGAAGCCATTGAAAATGTGACCGTTCAGGCGGGGACCTTTAGATGCCATAAAATTTCCCAAACTATTACTACCACCGTAATGGGAAAAACTTCGGTTATGAAAGTCATTTCATGGTATGCCCCCAACATTGGTACGGTCAAAACCGAAACCTACGATGACAAGAATAAATTGACAGGAAGTTCAGAATTGATCGAGGTAAAAGGCAATTAATTCATTCTGGAAACCCTGGTTCTGACAGCCTAAGAGTATGAAAATCAAAAAAAAACTGAAGTACGCCCTGGTGCTTTCCGGAGGCGGCGCCCGGGGGCTTGTTCATGTAGGAGTTCTTTGCGCTCTGGAAAAAGCGGGTTACCCGCCGCCTTCGCTTATTGCGGGAACTTCCATGGGTGCAATCATCGGCGGGCTTTATGCCGCGGGGATGAAGGGGCCGGATCAAAAACGTTATGTTCTGGAAGAACTGGATATTTTTGATTTTATGGAAAGCCCGGTATTCAAAATCGACGGCCCCATTGGAAAACTTTTCCAAACCGGACAGATTATCGGGCATGCTGTCACCAGGCCTGGTGTTGATTCGGGAAACAAGGTTCTCCGGATACTGGAAAAACTAACGGACAATAAAAAAATAGAAGACTGTGCTATTCCTTTTATTTGCAATGCCGTAAACATTTCCGCCGGAGAAGAGGTGATCTTCCGTTCCGGTTCTCTGGCCTGGGCAATCCGGGCATCCATGTCTTTTCCTTTTGTTTTTGAACCTTTGGTAGAAGGTGATCAATGCTATGTTGACGGCGGAGTGGTAAGTAATATGCCCATTAAATCTGCCAGAGAAACGGCAAAGGCGATGGGGATCCGGCATATTCTGGCGGTGGACACCCTGCGCTGGCGGCACATTCCGGCGGTGGCGCTAAAAAACGGCCTAAGTGTGGTGATGCGCTGCTTTGATACAATAATCCATATTTCGGAAACCGAAACGGAAAACTTGGAGGAACCACCCAGTCTTCTTGTTCACATTTCAGATAAAACTTCTGCCTTTGACTTTTCCCGCAAGAAGGAACTTATAGAACTGGGAGAAGCGGCGGCTGTACAAAGCAAAGCCGAACTGGATGCATTTTTCAGAAAAGGAATTAAAGGCGCCGCCGCCCGCCGAAAAAAGAAAAGATGCGGCATAGAGTTGGAAGAATATTTTGGAGGTCCCCATGCCAAAACTGGATAAGAGCATAGATGCCCTGCTGGAATCCTATCACAGCCTGGGCCTTATGAATCCCGCAGGAGATGCAAATCTTCCTTCCAAACGGAGCATCGAAAAAATTTTATTAGAGCTTACGGAACTGCTTCTTCCCGGCTTTGGAGAAATGGAGACCCTGGATCATGACAAACTTACCCTTATTACCGCGGAACGGGTAAACCGGGCCGCCCGGAGTCTGGAACAGGAAGTAGAAAAAAGTGTTGCCTTTGGACTACGCCTGGAAGGGAAGGGCGGCGAATCCTTCCGGGGCTGTCATGCCGGGGCGGAAATTCTCGTGGGAAGTTTTTTTAGCGAACTTCCCGTCATTCGCTCCCTTCTGGAACTGGACATCCGCGCTGTCCTAAATGGAGATCCCGCTGCAAAAAGTACCGAAGAGGTGATCCTTTCTTATCCGGGACTGGAGGCGATCATGGTTCACCGGATAGCTCATTTTTTCTGGGCCCGGGAAGTTCCCCTGATCCCCCGGATGATGAGCGAGATCGTCCACCACAAGACCGGCATCGACATACATCCCGGAGCAGCAATCGGTGAATCCCTCTTTATCGATCACGGTACGGGGGTCGTCATAGGGGAAACAACGGTCATCGGAAAAAACGTCAAACTCTACCAGGGAGTTACCCTGGGAGCGCTTTCGGTAAAGAAAGAACTGGCTGGCGAGAAACGGCACCCTACCATTGAAGACGATGTTACAATCTATTCCGGCGCCACCATCCTGGGAGGAGATACGATCATCGGCCGGGGTTCGGTAATTGGCGGCAATGTCTGGCTAACCAATTCGGTTCCCCCCGGATCAACGATCTATGCGGATATGAAAACCCGGTTATAATTAAACAGATTGGTGACTTTTTCACAATGGATTAGCGGCGAGTTTAAATTTGAATCGGATAAAGAATATTTTTTGATTTAAAATCAAGCAAAAAAAAGAACGAAGTAATAAGGATATTAAAAAAGCAAAAAAGAAATCTATGTTTTACAGGCAGCTTTGTTAACAGAAAAATTGAATGATTTATACAATATATAATAAAAACCTGTGCATTTGTATTGACGAATAAATTGGTGGAATAATAGTAATTGGGATGGGAATAGATCTACTTGAAGGGAATGGCATGGATAAAACGAATGATTTTTTTAGAAAACTGTTTAGGATTAAAGAATGAATGATATAACATTTTTTAATTTTATTTACTATGGAATATTAGTTATCTACATAATTTTTGGACTTGTAGCGGTAATGGTGGCTACGACTCGATCACATTTTAGGCCTGATGTTTCTAAAGACAAATTAAGAATAATGCAAAAAAATAGCAAAAAACATCTGATAATTTATTTTATAGCATCATACTTGGTACTTGCACTATTAATACCATTATACATTTTTTCTCCAAAACTTATTCTTGCAATTCAGTTTGTTATTCTGTTTTTTTCGATAAATTTTTCTCTGTTGTTTACATATAATTTAATGTATTATTTGGCAATACGGAAAAAATTAAAACTCATAGATAACGCAGAGTCGTAATGTCAACTTATTGAAAACACCACAGAAACCAAACATGTTCCGCCAGAAAAACATCGTATCCGTCAATTTAAGGGTTAAAAATGTTCCAGGGAAGAAGTTTTTCCCAGTCATCGGGTGAAATGGCAAACGAGGCTTTTTCAAAAAGAGTTGTCAGATAGTGCAGCGGGATAAGGCCGTTCTGCTTTGCCGTCTCAATAAGCGAGGGACCACCAGTGGGGGCAGCGGAGAATCCTTTGCGGTTGTTATGAATACCGCCGTACCCGTCAAATTAACCGCATCTAGACAGCCATTGTAACATTAAGGAAATAAATACAATGGAGGAAAGGATGAAAAAGTACGGTGAACAAGAACGTCTTGAGCATGTCGAAAACTGGAAGAAGGGGACCCTGTCGCAGACAGCATATGGAAGCGCAAAGGTGTCGGACACCAAATTTGCCTAGTGCCGTTCATGGACAGGTTGCCACATACTTTTAGCGATCATCCAGAAAATGCACCATAAGCGAAAGATCAACAGTGGGGATAGCAATTAATTTTTATTCCTATAGCGAATTTTTTACTTTATATTCGGGTGTCGTCCTGTCTTTTGTGATGGGGTATCTCTTAAAAAATATCCTGGGCGTGGATGTTTAAAACCTCAAGTCTTATTTTTCCAGCGCTTTTTTTAACATTTCCAATCCCTGATCAATTTCCGAATCGCTGATAATGTAGGGAGGGAGGACTCGCAGGGTGTTGGTTCCGGCGCTTAAAATGAGGAGGCCCGGATCTCCTGGGTTTGTTGTGCCGGGTACAGCAAGGGCTTCCAATACCGGCCATGCTTTGGTATCAATATCAATACCCGCCATTAATCCCATGCTTCGGATTTCTGATATGCGCGGGTGATTCCAGGATTCCATGGTGATTCGTATTTTTTCCCCCCTTTGTTTGATTTTTTTCAGAAAGGCAGGATTGGCCACGGTATCCAGCACAGCGATCCCCGCAGCGCAGGCCAGGGGATTTCCCCCAAAGGTGGAACCGTGATCGCCGGGCTGTAAAACATCGGTGGTTTTTTCTCCCGCGAGAAACGCTCCGGCGGGAACACCTCCGGCAAGGGCCTTGGCTAGGGTAACAACATCGGCCTTTACTCCATATTGTTCGCAGGCCAGGAATGTTCCGGTCCTCCCCAAGCCGCATTGAATTTCGTCAAACATAAGGAGTATGTCCCGATCGGCGCAGAGCTTTGCCGCCCCTTGAATAAATTCTTCCTTCTGGGGCCGGACGCCGCTTTCCCCCTGCACCGCTTCCAGCAGAAGTCCCGCCACGGTTTTTTGATCCAGCGCCTTTTCCAGGGCCGTTAAATCGCCTCCATCAATAAAAACAAATCCTTTGGTAAAGGGGCCAAAGTCCTGGTGAAACTTTTCCTGCCCCGTGGCAGAAAGGGTGGTGATTGTCCTGCCGTGGAAACTCCCCTTTAGGGTAACAATGGTATGCCGTCCGGGGCCATATTTTTTAAGGGAATACTTCCGGGCAATTTTACAAGCCCCTTCGTTGGCCTCCGCACCGGAGTTGGCAAGAAAAACTTTTTTTATCCCCGCTCCGGCGCAGGCTGTCACGAGTTTTTCCGCAAACATCAGCGCCGTATCACTTTGGTAGTAATTGCAGGTATGAAGGAGTTTTTCCGCCTGGGAAGCAATGGCTTGCACCAAAGCCGGATGGTTATGGCCCAGGCAGTTTACCCCAATGCCGGAAGTAAAATCAAGGTAAGTTCTGCCTTCTGTATCGTAGAGCCAGGAACCCTTGCCCCTGGTAAAGGTAAGCGGCAGCCGGTGATAGGTATTCATAAAATAGTTAGACATAATTAATTCTCCATCAATAAAGAAGCAGCAAGCATTGTTCCAATCCCTTCGTCGGTAAATAGTTCGATCAGCAGGGCATGGTGGAGCCGCCCATCAATAATATGGGTTTTCTTTACCCCGCCGTCCAGAGCCAGGGCGCAGCAGTCCACTTTGGGAATCATCCCCTTGTTTACCGTACCGTTTTTTTTAAGTTTGTCCAGTTCAGAACGGGTAAGTGCTTTAATAAGGGAATTGTCGTCATTTACATCTTTCAGGATTCCCCTTACATCGGTCATGAGGATTAGTTTTTCTGCACCCAGGGCGGCGGCGATCTTGGCAGCGGCGGTGTCGGCGTTGATGTTTAAGACCCTGCCCGCATCGGCCTCTGTTCCCAGGGCTACGGAGGACACTACGGGGATCGTTCCGGCGGCGAGGATGTCTTCCAGTATTCGGGTATTTACCGACACAATTTCTCCCACCAGGCCAATGTCTTCGCCGCCGGGCCGGTACTGCCGGGCCTGGAGCATGGCTCCATCTATGCCGCAAAGTCCCAGGGCCCTGCCCCCTGAGGTTTCGATCAACGCGGTAATGTCCTTGTTTATCTTGCCGCAGAGGACCATCTGTACTACCTCCATGGTTTCCTCGTCGGTATAACGCAGACCCTGGACAAAGCGGCTTTCCCTTCCCAGGGCATTGAGCATTCCTTCGATTTCCGGCCCGCCGCCGTGGACCAGTACAACGCGAATTCCCACACAGGACATAAGGATCAAATCCTGGATAACCGCTGTCTTTAATTCTTCGTTGATCATGGCATTGCCGCCGTATTTGACCACCATGGTCTTGCCCCGGAACTGTTTTATGTAGGGCAGGGCGTGGATCAACACTTCCGCCCGGGCGGCGTTGTTTATGTCTATCATATCAGCCTCTGTTTGTTCACGAACGGTAGTCACCGTTTATCTTTACATAATCATAGGTCAGGTCGCAGCCCCAGGATACTGCTTGGCCGGATCCGCTTCCTGCAATCACCTTAATTTCGATTTCTTCTTCCAGTAGAATCTGTTTTGCCCGTTCTTCCGAAAAAAGAAGACCTTCGCCGTTTTTACAAACCAGCGTTGAACCGGCGGCGGAAGTAAATTCCACCGATGTTTCTTCCGGCTTAAAGGGAACCCCCGCATAACCCAAGGCACAGATTACTCTGCCCCAGTTGGCATCTGCGCCAAAACAGGCTGCCTTGACCAGGCTGGAACCAGCTACGGAACGAGCCAGGATAGCGGCGTCTTCTTCGCAAGCGGCGCCTTTCACCGTAACAGTGATAAGCCGGGTGGCCCCCTCGCCGTCCCTGGCCATGGCCTTGGCCAGGCCGGTGCAGACATACTCCAGCGCCGAAGCAAAGGCCTCCCAGGCTGGTCCTTCACGGTCAACCAAGGGATTTTCAGCCGCTCCATTGGCCATGACCAGGGCCATATCGTTGGTTGACATATCCCCATCCACGGTCATCCGGTTAAAGGAACGGTCCACCGCCCGGCGCAGGGCACGGTCCAGCATGGCCGCGGTAATCGCCGCATCGGTGGTGATTACGCAAATCATCGTCGCCATATTGGGATGAATCATTCCGGATCCCTTTGCCATTGCGCCAATTCTAATGGGTGTGCCATGCCCTGCAAGCAGTTTAAGCTCAATGGCGGTGGATTTTTTCCGGATATCGGTGGTCATGATTGCCTCCAGAGCTGTGTCCCCGCCATTTGGAGCAAGGATAGCGGCCAGATTGGCTATTCCCGCTTCGATCCGGTTAATGGGCAGGGGAACGCCGATTACCCCCGTGGAGGCCACCGCTGTTTCTTCAACCGCTATACCGAGTTTTTCCGCCGTCAGTTCCGTTATACGCCGGGCCGCTTCCAGTCCCGCCTGACCGGTGCAGGCATTGGCATTTCCAGAATTGGCCACCAGGGCTCTAATCTTTTCGCTTCGACTGTGTTCCCGGCTTACGATAACGCTGGCCGCCTGTACCCGGTTAGTGGTAAAGACCGCCGCTGAACTGCAGGGCCGCTCTGAAAATACCAGAGCCAGATCCCGTTTGGAAGCATTCTCCTTAATACCACAGCGAATCCCGGAGGCAAGAAAGTACCGGGGCGCACAAATTCCACCTGCTATTGTTTTCACAGCCTGAGTATGCCCGATTTTTCTATGAATTTCTACAGAAATCGCTTATCTCAATGTTTCTGCCATATTTACAAATTGAATAAACTCGTTATTTTTCCGATAATCATGGTATGTCTAGTGCGCTGATCCCTATCCTCATTGCAACGCTTATTTTAGGTCTAGGGGCAGTAATAGTAACGTCTCTTATGGGCCGGTCCAAAGGCGGCGGAAAGCGGGCCAAGGGCCGGGATGTTATTATGAGGGACGTAAACAAAAAACTTGCTCAAAATCCCCGGGATCATGAGGCTCTTCTTTCCGCTGGGGATATTTATTACCAGGAAGAAGCCTGGGATTTGGCCTTTAGGACCTATGAAACCCTAAGCGGAATGACCACTACCTATCCAACAATGGATGAATTTCTGATTAACCAGCGCTGCGGGGTTGCGGCCATGAAGCTGAACCAGCCTGGGGAAGCCTATAAGTTCCTGACCACAGCCCTGGCAATCAATGGCAACGATTTTGAAACAAACTACAACCTGGGGAGCCTGGAGTTCCAGCGGAAAAATTATGAAAGAGCGATTCAGCATTTTCAGAAGGCAAGAATCCGGGATCCTGAACATGCCCCAACCCTTCGCGGGCTGGGACATTCACTTTTTAAGACCAAAAAATACAAAGACGCCCTGGCGTTTATCCGCAAGGCGATTGACTTGGCCCCGGAAGACAAAGAATCTCTTTATACCCTGGCGGAGTGTTATTTTGAGGCAAATCAAACCGAACAGGCTCTCAAAATCTTTGCCCATCTCCGGGCGGATCCTGTCATGGGTCCCAATGCCTGTCTTTTTTCCGGCACCATCAGCATGAACCAGCATCAGTATGCAAAAGCCATAGAAGACTTTGAAATTGGCCTAAAGCACGATAATATAAAGTCAGAAATCCTTATAGAACTACAGTACCGGCTGGCCACCGCCTACCTTAGGGAAAATGAAATCGGCAAGGCCATTGCTCTGCTCCGGGAAATACAAACGATAAACTCTTCCTACAAGGATGTAAATAACCTGATCAGCCGTTATCAGGAACTGAACGCAAATAAAAACCTCCAGATCTATCTGATGGCACCCCAGGCGGATTTTATTGCCCTATGCCGGAAAATCACCATGAATTATTATCAAAGGGCTAAGGTCAAGATAACCAATATTTCGGTGAATAAAAGTGAATGGGCGGACATTCTGGCCGAGATTGATACTCCCAAGTGGTCTGATTTGGTAATGTTCCGCTTTAACCGGAGCCAGGGCTCCGTCGGAGAACTGATTGTCCGGGACTTCCATTCCCACATCAAGGAAGTAAAGGCCGGCAAGGGAATTTGCATAACCCCCGGAGGTTTTTCTGAAGAAGCTAAACGCTATACCGAAGCCAGGCTTATCGATCTTATCGCCAAAGAAAAACTCACCGCCATCCTTAATACCGTGGATGCCCGGGCCGCCAAAACAACAGGCCCGGCAAAGAAGTAAGCCTTTCTTATATTTCCGGTTTTTGCCGGGATGTCTGGTGACGAGCTGTCCTAAAAAGACTAACGAATTCTTCCGGGCTGATATCAATCGATCCCAAATCTGTTTTGTAATCCAGGGGCATTCCAAAATCAAGGAAGACAAAACCCGCTTCTTCCAGAGCGCGGATCATAAGGATCATTTGAACCGTACCGGCATTGTTTTCTTCCCTATAACCCGAATAGCTGGTGTAGACCTGTCCGTATATTACCCCGAATTCACCTGCCTTTAATTCCTCGTTTTTATATAGCCCAAAAGAAACGGGCCGTACAGATGCCATAGGAGCCAGATGGTCCTCCGGCCTGGATTGCTCCCTTAAAACAAAAAGTGTTTTTACCAAAGAAGGAGTCAGCCAGCCGTTTCCGTGGATTTCCAGGCATTTGTTCACAATAGTTTCAAAATCCGTGTCGAAGCGCAGTTCATACCGGGAAAGATACGGTTTAATGCTCCGCTTTACGTGGAGATTCTGAAAGAACAAAGCGGATCGGACCAAGTGCAATTTTGGAAGTATAATATCCCGTTTAAATTGCCTTCCCGTTTTGTCTTCGTCAATTAATGTTTCGGACATGACCAAGAAACCGGCCTGCATTAGCCGGGCAATAAACGAAGGATCCCAATCCAGTCCTATACAAAACTCTTCCGAATAGCTGGTGGCAAGCATAATATCCACCACTGTATCACAGTCATCTTCGGAACCCATAAAAATAAGCCCCGATGGGGTATAACGGAGGGGATAGGTCTGCATGTGGTGAATTGACTGTTTTGGAACTCCTGGCTTTCTGCGGTAATTGTCCTGCATTACCTGATTTTAAAGTGATTCACTGATTTTTCCAGGACATCTACTCCTATTTTAGTATTTTCCGCTGCAAAAACGACCGACTTGGCACCCTCGGAAAGTGAAGAAACCCCCTCTGAACATTTTTCCACCGTATCTGCTACACTGCGGCTTAGTTCCGTCAGGCTGCGGCAAGCGGAAACGGCCACTCCCGCGCTGGACTGCATGGTTGAAGCTCCTGATTCAACATCGCTGGTAATGGTCTTGATTATCGCAATGGAATCCAGCAGTTGGCGGGATCCAAGACCCTGCTCTTCCGATGCTGTTTTTAGGGCCGCCGAAAGCTGTTCAATTTTTTTGATAATTTCGATCATGCTGTCAAAAGACTGTTCCACATGGGCGGAAGATTCGGCAATTTCCCGAATCTGTTTTTGGATGGAAATAAGGGCTTCTTCGGAACCCTTGACCTGCTGGGCGGTGGTTTCCGACAGCTTCCGTATTTCCTGGGCAACCACAGCAAATCCTTTGCCCGCCTCTCCTGCATGGGCAGCTTCAATGGCGGCATTCATGGAAAGAAGATTTGTTTTGGTGGCGACATTAGAAATAACTTCGTTCATCTCCGCCAGGGCCCGGGATTCTTGTTCTACCAGTTTGGCGGACTCCGATGCTTCGGAAATGCGTTTCTTTTCTTCCAGGGATGATATCACCAGCTCGCCAATATGGGTATTTACCGTAAATATGCTGCTTTCAATGGACTGAATACTGGCTGCCATTTCTTCTATAGCCGAAGAAGATCCGCTTATCTGGGTACTTTGTGCCTTGATTTTTTCGTTAAGCCGGCTGATTTCATCCGTGACCCGGTTAATGGCTGATTCACTTTGGGTAATGGATTCGTTTTCCCGGCCTACATCGTTTCTGATTGAGTTTACTCCTTCTTCGACCATGGCAGCAGCCTGGTTTGCTTCGGCAATGGAAGCACCAAGATCTGCCGCTACCTTTTTTATATTCCCCGCCGAATCTTTTATATTCCTGACCATGGAACTGATCCCGTTGGAAAAAAGATTAAAGCCGTTGGACAGAGACGAAGCCTCTTTGGAAGCATAATCCGGCGTGGTAACAGTAAGGTCCCCCTTAGAAATTATATCAAAACTAGCTGCCAGTTGTTTAAATGGCTTGGTAAGCCGCGAGCTTAAAATGGACGCTATTATAACGGAAAACACTGCGATACCTGCAACCACAAGAACAACAAAAAACAATAACTGGCGAATTTCTTTTTTGAGTATTCTTAATGATCCGGTAGAAACCAAAAACCACTCAGTCCCCTGTACCGGAGCAGAACTAACGTATTCGTTGCCATAAAATACCACTGTTGCAGTATCGCTGAAGACTGTTTCTCTGTCGATTGAAGGCATTTCTTCGAACAGATTTTTTTTCTGCTCCATAAAAACTTCGTCCGGATGAACAATAAAGAGTCCGGTACGATCTATTAGAACCGTTAAACCGTCAGCGGTTATTTTTTGACGGGTTACAATTTCTAAAACTTTATCCAGTTCTACATCAACAGCGATAATCCCGATAATGGCTCCAGTATCATTACTGACAGTCCTGGAAAAAGTAACAACCAATTTTTTTGTTTGTGCATCAATATAAGGTTCTACCAGCATAATTTTTTCCGGATTGGCCAAAGCAGCCTGATGCCATGGTCGTTTCGGGGGGTCCCATTCATAATCCCAATCCGGATCCGTATTCGGATACCAGCCATCGCCGGATACCCAAATACCTCCCGGAGCATACATAGAAATAACGCTGGCATAGTACAAGTCAACTACATCAGGATACACGTTCATAATCCGGGTAAAAATAGTTTCCATTGTTTGCAGAGATGGGAGGCGGCTAATATACGCCGCACCGCTTTGGATCATGTCAAAAAAAGGCATAATTGTCTGATACAGATCAACATCCAGATACTGCATGGTGATTTCAGCCTGGGTTTTTAGATTTTCTTCCGTAAGGCGGTTTATCCTAATTGTTAAGATTGCAGAAACTGTTCCTGCGATCACAATTATCAAAAAAAAACAGAGGGCCAATATCTGAGCGGAAAGGGATCTGTGGCGTTTAATCATATACCGCTCCTTTCTGGGTATTAATACTATCATATTGTACAGCAATGTCAATGGATATACACGCCCTGCCTTTTTTTCTAAAATTGATTTATGCTTCAATCAACAAAAAACCCCCTGGTCCTCTTCTTGATGTTTATCCTCTACGGAATCAATTATATTTTTTCAAAAAAACCCCGGGTCCCCCTGATGATAATCGTCCTCTATGGAACCATGTTTATTTTTGGTTTCCTTGAAAACATCAAAGGCGTTTCTTATCCTCTTATTAAAAATGAATTCGGCGTTTCTTACGAAACCCAGGGTAAGATGATTTCGATCCTTTCGACCAGTTATACCATTTTTGTGATTGGCGCCGGGATTATGCTGCGTTTTGGAGCAAAAAAGGTTTACTTTTTTGGATTTGCCTGTACGCTGCTGGCAGCATTGTCGATTTATTTTTCGCCCGGTTTCTGGACTGCTGCATCTTCATTGTTTATTCTCTTTGCAGGTTTTGGCGCTTTGGAAATCGCCGTGAACAGCGTGGCATCTGAGCTTTTTACCAAAAAAGCCGCTCTAAAGATGAGTCTGCTCCATTTTATGTACGGATCCGGTGCAATGGTCGGCCCTAAGGCTGCAGGAATACTGGCGAACCCAGCCGGAATGGGTATGTCCTGGCGGCAGATTTACCTTCTTACCATTCCACTGGTGTTGATCGTTTTTATTCCTTCGATTTTTACCAAATCTCCCAGACCCGGCGAAAACAGGGAAGCCGGCAGAAACGCCGATAGGGATGATCCGCAGGAGCACAACAATTTTTTTACCGCCCTAAAGACACCTTCCGTTTGGATTTTTGGTATTACCCTGGGCGTCATGATAGGTTTGGAGATGGCATCCTCCAACTGGGGCGGCCTTTATTTCCAGGATGTGTACGGCATGAATCCCACCACCAGGGGCGCCAACTTTGTTTCAACTTTTTTTGTGTTATTTACCATTTCCCGTTTGGTAAGCGGCTTTCTTATCGAAAAGATCGGTTATATGAACAGCCTTGTCGGATCGTCATTGATCATTATGATAATTTTTATTGCCGGTTTTGCCCTGGGGCCGACAGGGATCTATGTGCTGCCTCTGCTTGGATTTTTCCTCGCCATACTTTGGCCCACCATAATGGCCGTTGCCATACGTCATTTCGGATATGCCGCCCCGGTTATGACCAGCGCCGTTATCGCCATTGCGGGCCTCCTTAATGCGGGAATTCAGCTTGCTATGGGTTATTTTAATCAATGGATCGGCAATGGCTGGGGTTACCGGAGCTGTCTGCTCTTTGCCGGTATTCTTATTTTCCTGCTGCTGGTTTTTAAGGACAGGATGAACAAAAAAGTACGGGTCCGGTAATTGGACTTGTCCGGGACCCCGAGTGGTTCGATCACAAGCGGGACATTTTTGCAATGAACGGTTCAATCTCTGGCACGGCGGTAAAAGCGGCCCCCCAGATGATCTGTTTTAATCACATTGATAAACGAACCGGGATCGATCTTTTTTATCCCCGCCACCAGATTACCTACTTCCGGTGCAGAGACTACTGAATAAAGCATGACCCGTTCTGATTGTTCATAATAACCCTTGCCGGTAAAAGCGGTGGCGGCGTGATTAGTTTCTGTTCGGATCAAATTGTATACCTCGTCCGGGTTGGAAGTTACGACGAACAAAGTCATTTGTTGATACCCCTTGTAAAGGGCGTTAAGTCCCATGGTAGTGGCAAACTGAAAGATAACGGAATAAAGGGCGATATCAAGATTAAAGAGCGTCCCCGCCAAAACAAGGAGTACAGCATTACCCGCCAGGATATAACCCCATGCGTCCCGTCCGTACTTTTCGGAAATAAAAATGGCAATAAAATCCGTACCGCCAGAGGTAGCTCCCGCATGGAGGCAAAGGCTTATCGCCAGGGAATTAAGAAGGCCCCCAAAGACCGCCGAAAGAAGGGTGTCTTGGACCTTGATTAATTCGACAAACATGGGAGGCATAAAGTCCGTCAGGAGGCCGCTGAGGATAATCACTACGCAGGAATAAATGCTGAACCATTTGCCAATATAGCGGAAACTGATAAAGGCAGGAATGGAATTAAGAATAAACAGAACGATGCTAAAAGGTACAGCCAGATCAAACCAGCGCCGGGCACATTCCTGAATAAGCAGGGTAAGGCCGGTAAATCCCCCGGGTATAAGCCCTCCGGCATGAACAAAGGTATTGATGTTTAAGGCCATAAGGGCCGATCCAAAGGAAAGAAGCAAAAGGCGTTTAGCGGTACTCATTGTTTTATTCTACAATATAGCTCTTTGCTTTTATATCCTGATAGTGGTAATATAATGAACAAGATGAAATTTTCTTTTATCGTAACCATCGCCCTTGTCTTGACCATGACTTTTCCGTCCTGCAAAAAGGAATGGAAGCCGGGAATGCCCCTGGCTAAGGAAAAGCTCAAGATAGGGGTGATCCATATCACCGACCCCTTTTCGGAGAGTTCTGGCTACTCCTGTGCTCATCAAATGGGTATAGAGGAGATGAAAAAGAACCTGGAACTCCAGGACAGTCAATTCCTCTATAAAATCCATGTGGATGATACGGATCATTTGCACATAGAAAGCGCTATAAGGGATCTTATTGCCCGGGGGACTAACGTTATCTTTGCCACAAGCTGGGGATATATGGACGCCTGCGAAAAGCTGGCCGGGGAATTTCCGGCCGTTGTTTTTGCCCATGCCTCGGGTTTTAAACGCAACGAAGCGAACTATACAAACTACTTTGGCAGGATTTACCAAGCCCGGTACCTTTCCGGCATTGCTGCGGGGACGCAAACCAAGTCCAACAAAATAGGCTTTGTAGCCGCCTGGGGAACTGAAAACAGCGAAGTAACCGGAGGTTTGAATGCTTTTGCTTTGGGGGTGGAAAAAGTGAACCCCCAGGCGGGAATCTACGTTAAAGTTACCCATAGCTGGTTTGATCCCCTAGGAGAAGCGGCGGCGGCCCGATCCCTCATTGCTGCAGGCTGCGATATCATCGCTCAGCACTGCGATACCCCCATTCCCCAAATAGAAGCGGAAAAAGCGGGAGTATTGGGTATCGGCTACAACACCGATATGAGCGCCGTGGCTCCCTCCTCAGTCCTCGCTTCGGTTCTTTGGAACTGGGGCGCATACTATACTACCTTAGTGCAAAGCGTTATAAATGGCACGTTTACCACTGCGCCTTATTTTGGTTCTCTGAAAGACGGTATTGTGGATATTTCCCCCTTGAACGAAAACATTAGTTGGAATCCGGAAATGATCCTTTTGCTTTTGGACGAACGGCGGCGTATTGAATCCGGATCTTTTGACGTATTTAGCGGAATAATGGAAACTAATGATGGCGGGCGAATTGGCAGGGCAGGTGGAAATCTTTCAGACGATGAAATCCGTAACGGAATGAACTGGTATTACCGCACGATCATTAAATACTAAACGGAGATCTTAAATGAAAAATGCAAAAACCATTATTATCCCGGTTATGGTTCTGACGGTCTGTCTGGCCTTTACCGCCTGTAGACGGCAGCAAGGAAACCCTGTTTACAGCAAGGAATTGAATGTGGTCTACAGCGGCACCCCGCAGCCTCACGAAAAAGAATTTATTATTGAGGTATTTATAAAAAATTTTGAAAACAAATACAAGGTAAAGGTTAATATTGAATTCATTTCCCAGACGGAGTGTATTAAAAAAATTCAAAATGAGCAAAACAGTAAAAATTTCGAGAGCGATGTGATCTTTGTTGACACGGCAAATATGGCGCCCTATGTTAATGGCAGATGGATGATTGATCTTAGCAGCATGGTATATGCAGGATCCACCTTTACCGCCATGTATGACGGTATTACCAGAAAAGGAGGGGAATATTTTTTTGTCCCCGCCTGTTTTGACATTTATGTTCTGGCAGCCAAAGTAGATGCGCTGAAGTACCTGCCTGCAGAACTTGCAAAAGAAGATGTGCTTAACGGCATTACCTGGGAAGCATACGCCCAATGGGCAGTTAATATCGCTCAAGGTGAAGGAGTCGGAAAAACCATGATGCCCGCCAATGACCAGGGTTCCCAGCTTGTTTATCCCATGGCGGGCATGGGAATGGCCTACGGCGGCGGTTTTCCAGATTTTACTTCTGCCGGTTTTAAAAACGCTTTGGGAATTATCGCAGCGATGGCCGAAGGAAACGCCTTCTATCCAAAACAGGACCAGTATACCGCTCCCACAAAACCAATGCAAAATGGCGAGGTATGGCTTACCTTTGCTCATATAAGCCCTATAGGCATTGCCTATGTTGATGAGCGCAATCATTGGTTAATAGGACCCGCACCAAAGGGCATAAGAGGCTCTGGATCTACTTCCGGCGCATGGTGTTGGGGGGTGCAAAAAGGTGCTCCCCATGAGGATTTGGCCGCACTCTGGATAGAATATGTTACTACCCCCCATGTGAATTACCAGATGTGTTCCCAGCTAAGTTTTTTAAGCCCCATAAAGGAAATCGCACCTCTTCTGGGTACAGATGATGCAGTTATGGCTGCAGGAAATAAGATGTTGACCAATACGGTCATATCCAGCGTCCCATCAACCCAGTATAAGAATTGGGATGCGGTGAAACTGCTTTACCATGACGTTTTTAATCAAACGGTTAATGCCAAACAAATCCCTTCCGATGCTTTTTTAAGGGATCTTGAAACAAAATGCCAGGCGTTAAGAAACTAACGGAGAAATCCATGAGGAAAAATTATCAAAAATATCCACACAAACACCTGATTCTTGTCTGTTTTGTCTTGTTTGCTCTCTTGGGTTGTAATAAGGAAAAACACTGGAAGCCGGGGCTGCCCCTGCCGAAAGAAAAAGTAAAAATTGCTGTTATTCACCCCAACGAAATCGACCGGCATTCTTTATACGATAACGCCCACTACGAAGGGACACTGGAAATGCAGCGAAACATTGGCCTTGAAGATACCCAAATTATCCGCAAGATAAATGTGTTTGACGGCGATCCGGCAGTGGTGGAAGGGATTATACGGGACTGTATCGCCGAAGGAGCCAATATTATCATTGCAATAAGCATGGGCTACATGGATGTATGCGAAAAACTGGCAGCGGATTTTCCATCTGTAATTTTTGTCCACGCCAGTGGTTACAAGTACAACAACTTCAACTTTACCAATTATTCAACAAGACTTTACCATGCCCGTTATCTTTCCGGCATTGTGGCAGGCATGAAAACGAAGACAGGAAAAATAGGGTTTGTGGCGGCCATGGGAAAAGACAATAGTGAAGTAACCGGAGGAGCAAATGCCTTTGCCATCGGTGTACACGAGGTAAACCCCAATGCCCGGATTTATATGCGTGTTACACACAGTTGGTACGATCCCATGGGCGAAACCGATGCTGCTAATGATCTTGTCGCTGCCGGCTGTGATGTTATCGCTGCACACAGTAATACCGCAATGGCACAGATAGCAGCCCAAAAAGCCGGCGTGTGGGCCATCGGCTTTAATAGCGACATGAGCGCCGAAGCGCCTGATGCGGTAATTACTTCAGTTGTCCCCCGCTGGGGCGTGTTTTATACCACACTCGTGGAAAGTGTTATAAGCGGAACTTTTAAACCAGTACCTCATTTTTATGGACTTGTAGAAGGAGTAGTGGATATTACACCCATAAACGAAAAACTTGCCGCCCCGGGAACAGAAGCGGCTGTGGAAGCGGCCCGGAAGCTCATCACAAACGACAACTTTAATGTGTTCGACGGTGTACTGGAAACCAATGACGACAGGACTGTGGGTGAAACAGGAAAAACTCTTGGAGACGAAGTTATTCTAGGCGGCATCGACTGGTACTACCGGAATATTGTGGAGAGATGACATAAAGAATGTAACAGGCTGCCTTCAGAAAAGCCTGAGCTGAAACTTAATCTGGGAATACTTCTGTGGAACTATCTGTTCTGTGGTGGGCAGAAAACCCCGGCCCATGATATAGGTGTCCATGTAAATAAGAAGCTGGTTCTGGGCCTGTGCACCAGTTTCGGCGTCAATGTAGTAACCGCCGTTCCATTTTGCGCCGGGGGTAAATTCACCCAGAACCGCATAGAGATCGGCGGCGTTGTCTAACCGTGCATGACCGTCCAGGACGCGTTTGGCAAATTCGCCTAGACCCACAGAAACGGTATAACCATAGGAAAAAGCCCAGGTACCAAAACGGGCCGCCCCGCCCCTTGCGATAACGGCATTTTCTACTTTTGCGAGAATTGCCGGGAAGTCTCCGGCATCGGTTTCGACGGAAAGGTCAATACCCAAAGCGCCGGGATAGCCCAGGATGGGGCTGGGGGTGTCGGCTTCAACAAACATTCCGCCGTATTCAAGGAGTTGTCTGAGCAAGGGCTCGGTGTGGGCATCATTGGTGCAGAAGAAAACAGCGTTCCTGCCATACTGATTAATCCATTGAGGAGCATGCTCTATAATATACTGCTGGGCGCCTTCCTCACCTATATCGGAGGTAGGATCCGGGGCGGTAACATACACAAACCGCATTCCCAAGTCCGCGCAGGCGGCCTCAAAGATTTGGCGGCGAAGCCCTATGCTTCCATATCTCATATGCCGGGGAAAGCTAATGTGTACAAAGGTATCCGCGCCAAGCTCTTTCGCTGCCCAAGGAATAGTGTAACCCCGGGAAATAAAATCGGAACTGATCGACAGGGTGGCAGCCTGCTGGATTACTTCTGGGTCATCTTGAGGCTCGCCAGCCAGGAGTATAATGTCGGGCCGTATTTCCCTGATGCGCAGGAACGCTTCCGCAGTGCCGGGAACCGCTTGATTTACAATAATTGCTTTCATGAGAGGATCTGACGCCAGGGCTTGGATTCGGATAATAGTGGTTTCCATTTGGTCCATAAAGCTGTCGGGATAGGTTATATGCTGAATGATTCCTCCCGACGCTGTTGAACCGTGGCGTCTGATAAGTTCTTCAGCGCCCCGAAGGTCATCTTCTGATTGGGAAACCGTACCGGTTACAATACCAATATGATATTGACTTGTACCGCCGTTGGCGGTTCGGATACCACCGGCCGATTTCTTTTTACAGTCCGTAAAAACCATCATTCCAGAGAGCAAAAGGGCAATAGCGATTAAACCGATTTTTTTCATGGTATTCTCCATAATATCGAGGATAGCAAAACGATCGGTGTATTCAAATAAGCGTATCTGGGATAAGTGTATCGCGATATAAAAACATAATCAATATAAGTTTTTATGGGTTCCGGAAAAAAACCGCTACAAATTCTCCCTTTCTTTTTATTTTAAAAAGTGGTATTCTTCTATAACATGGAAAAGCTTGCCGGCCGGGAACGGAAGCGGCTGTCCGGGTGGTGAGGTAACATGAAAAAAAGCAGCAATACCAGTTCTGCGTTGCGGCATAATTACCTCCAGTTACTGTTTGTATTTGCAGCCTTTGCGCTGATGGTGGTAGTAGCCTATCTTTTTATTGGCAACATTCTGCGGAGCTATCTTTTCAGCGGAGCGGAAGATCTGCTCTCTTCCGCCGAGGCAAATGTCAGGGTAGGGCTTTCGGAAGCGGAAACCATCCTTCTCAATTCCCATTACTTAGTACAGGATATGGTAGAGAGGGATGTTCCCCAGCAGGAAATTCTCGATTACCTTACCGCCACAACCGAATGGATGCGGCGGCGGGATCAAGGCTTATTAAATTATTACGGTATTTACGGGTATATTCATGGAGAATTTTACGACAGCATCGATCTTAATCCAGGTGATGATTACATTCCTCAGAGGCGTCCATGGTATCAATGGGCGATACGGAGCGGTAACACTGTAGCCTATACCACGCCATACAGAGACTGGCGCACAGGAGACAGCATAATTTCTGTAGTACGGAATATCGACATCAAAGGTGAACTGGCGGGGATTCTCGTCGTAGACATCAACATTAACCATCTGGTGGAATATGTGGGTTCCCTGAAACTGACCACCAGCGGTTACGGTATACTCCTCAGCCATAATATGACTCTTATGGCTCATCCGGATCGTAATTTTTGGGGCCATCAGCTTGAGGAGCTTGGCGGTGCTTATGAGGAAATCGCCCGGAACCTGCGCTCCGGCGGAGAAGTGAAAGGCCGCCAGGTAATAAATTTAAACGGTGTTTCAGCTATAGTTTTTTTCAGACAGATCTTTAACAACTGGTATGTGGGCATCGTAACTCCCTACACCCAGTTCTATCGGGATCTCTATATTTCCGCCTTGATTCTGATTGTCCTGGGACTTACGCTTTCCTTGGCACTCTGTTTTATTCTGCTGCGCCTCTCTGCAGCCAAGATGCGCGCCGATGAAGAAAACAAGTCCAAATCTACGTTCCTGGCCCGAATGAGCCATGAAATTCGGACACCCATGAACGCCATAACCGGAATGGCTGAACTTTTACTTCGGGAAGATATTCCTGACAAATCCCGTAGTTATGTACAAGACATTAAGCAGGCAGGATCAAATCTTTTGTCCATCATCAACGATATTCTGGATTTTTCTAAAATTGAGGCAGGCAAGCTGGAAATAGTTCCCGTCAAATACCTGCTTTCATCCCTGGTTAATGATACTGCCAACATTATCCGTATGAGGATCATGGAAAAGCCAGTACGGTTTTTTACCAATGTCGACAGTGCTATCCCCAACAAACTTATCGGAGACGAAGTTCGTCTGCGGCAGATAATTATTAATCTCCTTTCTAATGCGGTAAACTACACAGAAAAGGGACATATCAGTATGTCCATTACCTTGGAGAATCATTATACTTCGCCGGAGACAAAAGCTGATCCTGAAAAGAAAAACAGGTTCCTTCCAGCAGAACAAATTTACCTCAAGATCACTGTAACCGATACCGGGCGCGGGATAAAACCGGCGGACAAGGAAAGACTATTTGGAGATTTCGTCCAGGTGGACACCATGAAGAACCGGGATATTGAAGGAACAGGCCTGGGCCTGGCAATCACAAAACGGTTCTGTCTTGCCATGGGCGGGAATATCAGTGTGGAGAGTGAATACGGTAAGGGCAGTGTGTTCACAATAATCATTCCTCAGGATGTTGATGAAAAGGTGCCCTTTGCCGAAGTGGAGGATCCTGAACAAAAGAAGGTGCTGGTTTACGAAAGACGAACTGTCTATGCAAAATCGGTAAGCTGGTCTCTGGAAAATATGCATATTCCTCATACTGTGGTAACAAATTTGGATGAATTTGGCAAAGCCCTGTTCCGAGAAGACTGGTTTTTTGTGTTTTCCAGCTATGGCCTTTATGATAAGATAAAACCAGTAATGGAACGATCCCGGTCTGCTTTTCTCCACAAAAAACCGCCTCTTGCTCTGATGGTGGAATGGGGTACCGAAGCCTACATACCCAATGTCTGGTTTTTATACCTTCCAGTGCAGACCCTGTCCATTGCCAATGTTCTCAACGGCAAGGAGGACAGAAATAAATATCCAGAAAATTTTAAAACTGTCGGTACAGTGCAATTCACTTTTTCCGGGGCCCGGTTTTTGGTAGTAGACGACATCGCTACGAACCTTAAAGTGGCTGAAGGCCTTTTGGCTCCATACCGTGCGGAAGTAGATATCTGCCTCAGCGGCCCGGAAGCCATTGAGTTGATAAAACGCCATGATTACGACATTGTGTTCATGGATCACATGATGCCCGAAATGGACGGCCTTAAGGTGACCGCCGCCGTGAGGGCGCTTGAAGGCGAGCGTTTCAAAACTTTACCCATAATTGCCTTAACTGCCAATGCCGTGGTGGGAATGAGAGAAATGTTTATGGAAAAAGGATTAAACGATTTTCTTGCCAAACCTATAGACATATTCAAACTTGATGAAATACTTGATCGATGGGTACCAAAAGAGAAAAGGGAATATGGACTTGAAGGGGATGGCAAAGGTTTTTCTCCTATCCAGCCGTCAGCCCCTAATTTCCATGAGATCCCCGGTGTAGATGTGCAAAAGGGCATTGCCATGACCGGCGGTACAATAGCAGCCTACCGTCAAGTGTTGTCCACATTCTGTAAAGATGCAGAAGGAAGGCTGCCTTTGTTTAAAAAATTTATTAATGGAAACAGTTCCGGCGAAAACAAGAATCTTTCCGCATTTACTACTCAAGTTCACGCCCTAAAAAGTGCTTGTGCATCCTTAGGAGCTGCGGAAGTATCAACAGAGGCAGCCCGGCTTGAAAATGCGGGAAAAGCCGGGAATCTGGCCTTTATAGAGGAAAACCTTCAGGGCTTCTCGGAACAGCTGGCGGAACTAGTGGAAAATATTCGTACTTTCCTGAATACCAATGCGGCTCTGCTCCATCCCCATGTGCCGGCACCGGAAAAAATTCCACCAAAACCATCCGGCTTATCTATTGATCCTGTTTTGCGTGATCTGGAAGCAGCGCTGAAAGCTCAAAAAGCTGATGATATCAACCGGATTCTGGAAGAAATAAATGCCCAGCCGCTGGATACTGATATAAAAACAAAAATGGAACAAATATCAGACGAAGTGTTGATGACAGAATACGACAATGCCGGGAAAATCCTGAAAGAATTACTGAAGAGGAGAAAGTAAAATGATCATAAAGAAGAGAATATTTTTGTGTTTTATGACAGGATTATTTGCTATATTATTACCAGAGTGCGGCAAAGGTGATCCTTTGGATCCAAAAAATCCTGTTATTATAACATTTTGGCACACGTATTGGGAGCAGATGAAAGATAGTATTGATGAATTAATAGACGAATTTAACAGCACCATAGGATCGGAAAAAGGAATTGTCGTTCAAACTACCTATGTCGCAGTTGCGCCAATGCTGAACGAAAAAATACTGGCCGCAGCGAGAGGAGACCCCGGATCGCCTGAATTACCGGATATTGCTGTTGTCTACCCGAGCATAGCAACTACGCTTGCAGAGAAAGAATTGTTGTTAGATTTTACCACGCAATTAAGCCAAAAAGAACTTTCCGCTTATGTACCGGAATTTTTGGAAGAAGGAAAACTGGGAGGAAATGCGCTGTACATTCTGCCGGCAGCCAAATCTACGGAAGTGTTGTATGTTAATATGATCATATTCGATCGTTTTGCGGCGGACACAGGAGTTTCCCTTTCGCAGATTGCCACTGTTGAAGGCTTATTGGATGCCGCAGAAAAATATTATCGGTGGAGCGGCGGAAAGGCGTTTTATTATATAGAAGATCTGTTCCATTTTGCGATGATAGGTTTTGAACAGTTGGGAGATGTTTTTGTAACAGAACACCGCTTAAATCTGTCTTCGCCGGTTTTTCAGAAAATCTGGGACGCCTACTACCCATTGGCGGTAAAAGGCGGCGGTATTATTTTTGACGGCTATGGCAATTACCTGGCCAAATCCGGGGATATTGTGTGTACAACAGGAACTTCGGCGGGCGTAACTTTTTATCCTGATTCGGTTACCTACGCAGATAATACGAAAGAGGATGCGAAATTTGCCGTTCTTCCCTACCCCGTTTTTGCAGGCGGAGAAAAAATTGCAGTGCAGCGCGGCGGCGGTTTTTGTGCGTTCAAATCCAATGCAAAAAAAGAATATGCCATAGGGGTATTCCTGAAATGGATGAACGAGCCGGCGCAGAATCTGCGCTTTACAACACGGAATGCCTATATGCCCGTAACCGAAGCGGCTTATGGCGATTTTATGACGCAGGAAATATCAAACATCAAAAGCGATATTATGCGGGAAATGTTTGGAACAGTTGTTGCTATGCGCAAGAGTTACAAGTTTCATGTCCCTCCTGTGTTTGAAGGTTTTGAAGAAATGCAGAAAGAATACAAGAGCAGCATGCAAAGAGCAGCCGAATTATCCATGAATGAATACAAAAGAATGCTGGGTGCTCAAAATCCGGCGGCTTATAAAAATATTTCCAGCGGTGTGTTTGAGAAGTTTTTATCGGAACATTAACAGGGCCAAAAGTGCTGGTGTAAATGATATGAATTTTCAAATAGATGACAACAAGGGCAAAATGATACGCGTCAGGCTTTTGGCTTTTCTTATTGTGCTTGTGATCACGATGGTGCTGGGCATAGGATCGATTCTTTTGATGACAGACTCATTAGCCATGGGCGGTAAAGAAGCTGAAAAAATAATTGAAGACGAATTTTCCAGTATCTATAACCGCCTGACAGCGGAATGTGGAAATGCCGCTGTTCAGCTTGTTTATCTGTCGGAATCATTATCCAGGAGCATTGAACGGCAATTGTTAGATATGGATATCCGTAACGGCGGACTTCAAAAACATGCCGAGGTGTTTGAAGAAGTTTTTGGAAATGAAATCAGCCGCCTGCTGCTGGCCCTGGAAAAAACCGAATGTAGCAGTGTTTTTATGGTAATAGATGCTACAGTAAACCCCTCTCTGGAAACTGCCCAGGATTCCCGGGCGGGCATTTATATCTGTCATACCGAACCTGCAATTAGGGGACCCGAGACAGGAAAGCTCTATTTAAGAGGCTTTCCGGCGCTGGCGTATCAGAATGGAATGAACCTGCAGTCTCAATGGGAAATGGAATTTAATATAAAGGACCGTTTGTTCTATCATAGCCCAATTAAAAAATATTATGAAACGAGGCAGCCGCTTTCCCGCTTGTATTATTGGAATTTTGAACCTGTTATTCCTGAACTTGGAAAAGACATGATAGTTTGTAGTGTTCCTCTAATTGATTCGGAAGGGAATGCTTTTGGCGTCTGCGGTTTTGAGATTAGTTCGGCAAATTATCAATCAAACTATTCACCTGGCAATAGAGTGTTCAGGCGTATTTTCAGTATGTTTTCTACTCTGGACGGCAGCAAACTTGACCCAAAAAATGCCTTGCTTTCAGGAAACTACATGGCGTTTAGCAGCGAATTGGCCGGGTGGCCGGCCTCTTTTACACACAACAAAACACTGAACCAGTATGATCTGTATAATGGCAGGAAATTTGTTGGGCTCCATAGTGAAATTAAACTTTATCCGGATGATTCGCCCTATGCGGATAAACGTTTTGCTGCTGCTCTTTTACTGCCAAAGGAAGAAATGAGATCGGTCGTGTTCCAGATGAATTTGCGGCTTATTCTTATCTGCGCTGTTCTATTATTCTTGGGTATTATCGTTTCTTTGTTCATAAGCAAAATGTATACGAATCAAGTCACAGCGGCTTTTGTTGCCATTACGGAAGCCAGGCGGGCGGCGGAAACAGCAACGCAGGTAAAAAGCACTTTTCTGGCAAAGATGAGTCATGAGATACGTACGCCAATGAACGCAATTACTGGTATGGCGGAACTTGCCCTGCGCAAAGATATGCCTGACATTGTTCGTGAACATATCCTTACGATTAAACAGGCTGGCTTTAACCTTTTATCCATCATCAACGATATTCTGGATATTTCAAAGATCGAAAGCGGAAAACTGGAAATTGTTCCGGCAGAATATTTATTTTCTTCTTTGATAAATGACGTAACCAGCATTATTAGAACAAGGGTCGTCGATTCATGGATCCGGTTTGTTGTAAATATTGACTGTAATATACCAGATGCGCTTTTTGGAGATGAAACAAGAATTCGTCAGGTATTATTGAATTTATTAAGCAATGCTGTCAAATACACAGAAAATGGTTTTGTATCCCTTGCTGTGACAGGAGAAACTCTTGGAGACACTGTCACCCTCGCCATAGAAGTTGCAGACAGCGGTAAAGGAATAAAGCAGGAAGACATAGAAAAACTGTTCGGGGAATTTGTTCAGTTTGATTTATCGATTAACAGAGGTATCGAAGGGGCGGGGCTTGGGCTTGCCATAACCAGGAATCTTGTAGAATTAATGAGCGGCAATATTTTAGTCAGCTCTGAATACGGTAAAGGGAGTATATTTACCGTTAATCTGCCGCAGAAGATCCGTGTGCATGAAAAGCTTGTGTCAGTTGAAAATCCGGCTGAAAAGAGCGTACTTCTCTATGAACAGCGAAAAGTATATGCATCTTCCATTCAGCGTACATTGGACAATCTGGGCGTGAACTGTACAGCTGTCTGCAGTTATTCTGAATTTTGTGAAAATATGAAAAGAGGGATGTGGCCCTTTGTTTTCGTTTCCTTCGGCATCTTTAAGAGCGTCTCGGAAATAATCGCAAAGACCAGTTCTCAAACCAAAGTCGTACTGCTAGCGGAATTTGGCGAAGTATTGGCCGATGAAGATATGCATATCCTTATTATGCCTGCACATTCCATATCGGTCGCTAATGCCTTGAATGGAATTACTATCGATTCCACTTTCAGCCCAAACAAAAAAATCGAGGCAGAATTTACCTATCCGGAAGCAAGGGTCCTTGTCGTTGATGATATTGAGACAAACTTAAAAGTGGCCGAAGGTCTGCTGCTGCCTTATAAAATACAGGTTGAACTATGCATCAATGGTACTCAAGCAATCGAGGCGGTAAAGCAGAACGATTATGATCTGATTTTTATGGATCACATGATGCCCGAAATGGACGGTGTTGAAACAACTGCTGCGATTAGGGCACTGGAGGGAGATAGTTTCAAAACTATTCCCATAATTGCATTGACTGCCAATGTTGTTTCGGGAATGAAGGAAATGTTTATGGAAAACGGTTTCAGCGATTTCCTGGAGAAACCCATAAACATTTCTAAATTGAACGAAATGCTTACCCGATGGATTCCTAAGGAAAAAAAGCGGAAAATAACGGACTATGTCCCAACCACCGAGAATGGAACATTGAATTTTTTTATTCCCGACGTTGATGTAAAACAGGGTATTGCCATGACTGGCGGAACGGAAATGACTTATCGGACTGTGTTGTCTATGTTCCGTAAAGATGTGGAAAAACGGCTGTTTCTATTCGAAAAATTTCTAAAAGAAAACAACTCCAGCGAAAATGACAAGTTTTCCGAAGGAAAATACGATCAAAAGGATTCAAAAAATAGTCTTTCCGCATTTATTACCCAGGTTCACGCTCTTAAGAGCGCATCCGCTTCTATCGGGGCTGCGGAAGCATCTGCCCAGGCCGCCCAGCTTGAAACCGCAGGAAAGGCCGGAAATATGGCTTTCATACAGGAAAACTTGCCTGGCTTTACCAAGAAACTGGCAAAACTGGCCGAAAAGATTCGGATATGGGAAATTTCTATAGAGGAGGATGATTTTTCCAGAGCTGAAAAACCTGATTTGCAGGATGATATAAGTTTTACGGCGGAGTTGCCTCTTTTGCATGAACTTGCAGCGGCCCTGGAAACACAAAAAACCAAGGACATTGATCGTATCCTGGACAAACTTAATCAAAAACTATTGGATGCAGAAACTAAGGAAATCCTGGAACAAATTTCCGATCAGGTACTGATAGCCGAATTTAAAAGCGCTGTAAAGACTATAAATGAGTTTATCAGCGGAAAACCCTGGAAAAACAGGCCGGGGAATTAAAGTACTATAATGACAGCCTGCAAAGAATGGTTAAAGAAAAAATTAAAGCGTTCTGGGTCTACAGGACACATTATTTGTTGATAAGGGGTTATCATGAAATTTCAATTTTTATTTTTGCTTATGGCCATAATAGCCCTGAGCAGCTGTTCACCAAGACTGGAACAGCAGGAATACATAACCATAGGAGCGCTCCTTCCGCTTACAGGAGAAGATTCGGATGAAGGGCTTCGCGCCGCCAATGGGTTGCTGCTTGCAAAAGCGGAAATAAATGAAAACGGCGGGATTTTGGGAAAAAAATTGGATATCATTATACTAAACGACAAAGGCGATGAAGACTACATTGTAGAACAGTATTCCAAACTGAAAGAAAGAAATGTGGCTGCAATTATCGGTTCAAGCTACTCAGGTGTAACGATGGCATTGGCAAAAGCGGCTGAAAAAGACGGTTTGCCGGTTATTTCACCTACCGCATCAAACCCGGATGTAACAAAAGGCCGTAAAAACGTCTTTCGGGCCATTTTTATTGACGATTACCAGGCCGAAGCAATGGCGCATTTCGCTTACAACTTGCTGGACGCAAAAACCGCTGTTATTTTAAGCAACAAAAATGTTGATAGTTTTAGGGGAGTGGCAGAAATATTCGCCCGATCATTCAAGGAACGCGGCGGACAGATAGTAGCATTCGAACCATATTCATCATGGAAAGATTTTTCGGACATATTAAAAAAATATATCATCAAACCTCCGGAAGTTATTTTTTGCCCAGAGGATTTTATTCCTGCGGCAAATCTGGTTAATGCTGTTTTCACAGCCGGTTTACACAATACATACATATTGGGATCGGACGCATGGGATGGGCTTTTGGCCTATGTGTATAACCCGGAAGCCATGAAGAATGTTTATTATTCGGCGCCTTTTTCGTTTGACGATCAAGATGAAAATGTGATACGGTTTGTCAGAAAATATTTTGATTCCTTCACTCAAATGCCATTGTCCGGATCTTCTACCGCTTACACATGTATATATATATTGGCGGAAGCGATTACCAAAGCAGGAAATACAGAAAAAGAAAATATTATTTCTGTCATGAGGGCAAATGAATTTGATGTAATAACAGGGCATATAAAATTTGACGAGAACAACAATCCCCGTACAAATGTATATATTATCCAGATAAACAACGGTGATTATTCTACATATAAAAAACTAAATCTGTAACGGAGATGTGATATGCTGCGAAAATTCAAAATAAAAACAAGATTATTAATAACGTTCTTTATTGTAGCATTCTTTACGCTGACAGTAGGACTGACAGGCTTTGTAAGCCTTACCTCCATTGGAAATTTTGCGGTCAAAACCATAGACAATGTCAGTATTTTGAACGATATATACGATCATCATATTGCTATTGATGCCGGCGTATTTAGCATGATTTATGTTAGCGATATTACGCTTACCAATTATGTGGTACAGACAACAAAGGTTCATACGGAAGGACTGTTAACGCAGCTTAACGAATATCTGGAATTCCAGGATCAATTCAACGATGTTTTTACGCCGGGCGAAATGCAGGACATGGCAAATTTATTTGAAATATGCAAAGAAACCTATGTTCCTGTACTAAATGAGGTTTTTGATTTAGTGGAATTAGGACGCCAGGAAGAAGCACTTTCCGTTTATGTAAACCGTCTTACCCCCATTTACGATACAGTTTCTTATTATATTGATATGGGATTTGCAAAAAATCTGGACTATTCTGTAACCGAAATATCAAGAAACAGTGAAAATGCGTCATTTAATGCATATTTAATGCTGGCTATTGTTTTGTTGTCGTTGATTGTATCTGTAATCATGGCTCTTGCAGTTACAAAGTCTATAGCTATTCCGCTTTCTGGACTTGGGGCGGCTGCCGAAAAAGTGGCAAACGGAGAACTTGACGTTCATTTTGAACAGTCGCAAAGCAATGATGAAATCGCCCACCTGTCGCTAAAGCTGAAGGAAACAATGCAATACCTGAATAAGGCTCAGCAATTACAATTGGAAGCCGTGGAAGCCCGGCATGAAAAAGAAAAAGCTGAAGAATCAGCCCGTTCCAAGGGAAACTTTTTGGCGAAGATGAGCCACGAGATACGAACTCCCATGAATGCTATAATTGGCATGGCGGAACTTGCTTTACGAGAAGATATGCCGAACACGGCCCGCGAACATATCCTTACGATTAAGCAGGCAGGAGCAAATCTTTTATCAATTATCAACGACATTCTTGATTTTTCCAAGATTGAGAGCGGAAAACTGGAAATCATTCCGGCAAATTATTTATTCTCATCATTAATGGATGATGTAATCAGTATTATCAGAATGAGAGTAATTGATTCGGAAATACGATTCATAGTTAATATTGACAGTGATATTCCAAATGTTCTTTTTGGAGATGAAATAAGAATCCGTCAGATATTGTTGAACATTTTAAGCAACGCCGTAAAATTTACAGAAAAAGGTTTTGTATCTCTGACTATCAAGGGAAAAATCAGGAAGTTCCCATCGAAAACCAAAGACATTGTTGATCTGACAATAGAAGTTGCAGACAGCGGTAAAGGTATAAAACAGGAAGATGTTGCAAAATTGTTCGGGGATTTTGTTCAAATTGATTTGGACAGTAATAAAGGCATTGAAGGAACAGGACTGGGGCTTGTCATTGCACGGAGTTTTGTTCAGGCGATGGGCGGTGATATTATTATTGATTCCGAGTATGGCAAGGGCAGTACATTTACCATTACGCTGCCGCAGGGGATTTGTGAATACGGAAAACTGGCATCTGTTTCAAACCCGGGTGAAAAATATGTACTCGTTTATGAACTTCGGGAAATTTATTCCAAATCTCTTGTTTACACCATAGCCAATTTGGGGGTTAAGTATACGATTGTTGAATCTGATTCCAGTTTCTGTGAAAAAATAGCAGGCGGAAAATACTCTTTTGTTTTAATCGCATCTAACCTCTATCAAAGCGTCAGGGATATATGCTCAAAGTTTGAATCAAAAGTTAAGATCGTATTACTTGCTGAATTTGGAGAAGCTGTTGTTGATCAGAATTTAAGTATACTAACCATGCCAATATATTCCATACCAGTCGCCAATGTATTGAATGGACTCACCACCAGCTCAACTTTCAGTGCAAATAAGGGAGCCGTAGTAAGATTTACTGCGCCGGAAGCAAGAATTCTTGTTGTTGATGACATAAATACCAACTTAAAGGTAGCCGAAGGTTTATTGCTGCCCTATAAAATGCAGGTAGAGCTGAAAAATAGCGGTTTGGGAGCAATTGAAGCAATAAAGTCAAAAAAATTTGATCTGGTTTTCATGGATCACATGATGCCGGAAATGGACGGCGTTGAAGCTACTGCCGCCATCAGGGCGCTGGAAGGCGAACATTTCAAAACCCTGCCTGTCATCGCATTGACGGCCAATGTCGTTTTGGGAATGAAAGAAATGTTCATAGAAAGAGGCTTCAATGACTTTCTTGCCAAACCTATTGATATATCCAAACTTGATGAAACTCTGGACCGCTGGATACCTAAGGAAAAAAGGGAATGGGACATAGAGAAAAAAGACCGAAGATCCAAGAACAGAAAAAATGACTCGGATGTCAGTCTCCAGCCTCTGGTAATTCCTGGCGTGAATGTACAATATGGTATTACCATGACAGGAGGCACATTGACGCTTTATCGTCAGGTTCTTGCTCTTTTTCGTAAAGACGCGGAAAAAAGGCTGCCTATGTTTCAAACCATGCCGGATGCGGAAACCTTGTCCTCTTTTGTTACCCAGGTCCATGCATTAAAAAGCGCGTCCGCAAGCCTGGGCGCTGCAGAGATTTCAGCACTGGCTGCGGAACTTGAAACCGCGGGTAAAGCCGGTGATTTAGCTTTTATCCGGAAAAATCTAAGCGGCTTTACAAGGCAGCTTGCTGAACTGGTTGAAGGAATCAGGGCCTGGGAAACCTCCATAAAAGAGAGTGATTCTTCAGAGGATGGAGCAAATCCCGCGGCGGCATTACCCCTTTTACGCGAACTTGCATCGGCTTTGGAAGCGCAAAAAACCGATGACATTGATCGCATTCTAGAAGAACTTAATCAAAGACCGCCGGATCCAAAAATAAGAGAAGCACTGGAACAAATTTCAGAACAAGTGCTGGTGTCTGAATTCGACGAAGCCGGAAAAATTGTTCATTCAATACTTGAGGGAGGATGATTTAAAGGCAGTATAATGTGAAAGGTACGGGGCAGCGTCTTTTCTGAATTATTAAAACGCTGGAAGGAGAGAGAAATGATAAACATTGATCATGAAACAGGGAATAAGGAAGGCAATTCGAACCACAGTCCAGAGTCCATAATTATTCCCGGTATTAATACAGCAAAAGGTGTTTTTATGACCGGCGGCAAAATGACTCTTTATCGCCAGGTTTTGGCCCTTTTTTGTAAAGACGCCAAGGATCGGCTGCCTCTGTTTCAAACCATACCGAATACAGATAACTTGTCCCAGTTTGTTATTCACGCCCACGCTCTCAAAAGCGCATCTGGAAGTTTGGGTGCATCTGAATTATCGGCGGAGGCAGCCCGGCTTGAGGCGGCAGGCAAGGCAGGAAATATAACATTCGTTCTGGAAAATATGAGCACCTTTGCAGAACACCTGTCGGAACTGGTCCGGAGTATAGATGAAGCTTTGGAATCAACGGCAGCTGATTCACATAACGAAGAATCTTCCGTTTCTATCCAGCTTTTGAGAGAACTTGAATCAGCTCTAAAATCTGAAAACGACTCAGAAATTGATCGTATTCTATACACGATCAATGAAAAACCGCTTGATACAAAGTCAAAAGAAATTGTTGAACAAATTTCCGAGCAGGTATTGATGTTTGAATTCGGCAATGCCATTGATCTGGTTAGAACACTGTTTGAAGGAGCGAGGTAAGATATGGCTATTAAGGTAGCATCGTTTCGGGATTGGAACATTACTGGTATTATTGACGGGATAGGGCAGTCTGATATAAAGGCGATACTCTACTTTTTTTCGCCTGCCTTTGAAGAATACGAACCTCAGAAAATCCTCGCTGAAGCATTCCCTGCGGCCGCGTGTTTCGGTGCTTCCATGATCGGAGGATGGTCTTCCGATGGTGCCGGCGGCGGCGGGGCTCTCGAAAGCGGCATTACGGCCATGTCCCTCTCCGCCGATGAAGTTGAGCAGGTCTATGTATCCTTTCAAGAAGGAGTCAAAAAAGATCCTGTTCGATCTGCAAAAGCCGCTATCGCCGAATTGAAACAGAAAACAGCGGGAGAAAATATCAATCCCGATGAATACTTGGGACTGATCTTTTTTGACGGACTTTGCCTTGGAGAGCTTATTGTAAAAGAATTTTCCCTGGAACAGGATTTTAATATGGCGTTTGTCGGCGGAGCCGCCGCGGATGAACTGGCTTTTACAAAAACCCTTGTCGGCGCAGGAGCGCGGCTTTCCGGAGACGGCCTTGCCGCAGTCATTCTTAAGATGAAGATACCTTTTTTCTTTAATCATTATGTGCATTACCTTCCCACCGATACTTCATTTTCCATAACCAGAGTGGAAACAATGAAGCGGATTGCCTGGGAAATTGATGGGGAACCGGCGGCAGTTTTTTACGCCCGGCAGATCGGCATTGACGATGTGAGCAGGCTGGATGCGGGGGTCTTTGCCAAGCACCCCGTGGGGCTTAAATTCGGGGACAGTATCTATGTCCGCAGCCCCAACGCTGTTATTAACGGTGTTGGCCTTCAGTTTTACTGTTATATCGAAGCAGGCACCAGGGTATTTCTCCTCAAGCAGGGAGACATCATTGACCACACGGAAAAGGGCCTTGCCGACGCCGCACACTTTCTTCCCGGCATACAGGGCTGTCTTCTTTTTAACTGCGTACTGCGATATCTGGAAATCAAGGAACTGAACAAACTTGACGAGTTTAACAATGTATTCAGCAAATGCCCGATGATCGGTTTTAACACTTACGGAGAAGAACTATTTACCCACCACAACCAGACATTGACTGCCGTTTTTTTTGGGACGCTGCCTGAAGCGGATACAATGGACCCTTACAAGGCAAAACGGCTTTTTCATTATACCGACAGCAAGCTCAAATCTTTGGTTTTTGATATTGTCAGCCGGAGCGAACTGTTGAATATCACCATTTCTTACCTTAAGGGGAGTATGGATGCAGAATCCGGCGATTCCGCCCTTATAAATTACGAAGCTATTAGAAAAAGCCTGGGGACGATGATCGAGCAGTCTAATGTATCAAAAGAAGATATAGAGCGGCTGCTTGTCGTCTACCAAAAAAATGTAGAAGAAACCGGGGAGTATGTTTTCAGTATTGTTGATGAAATCAGAAAGCAAAACCGCCGTCTGATAGAACTCAGGGAAGATGCGGAAACGGCAAACAGAACCAAAACCAATTTTCTTGCCAGCATGAGCCATGAGATCCGAACCCCCATGAACGCCATTACCGGCATGGCGGAATTACTTTTGCGCAGTGAACTTTCCGATGAAGCCAGGGGGTACGCACAGGACATCAAACAGGCAGGGTCTAACCTCATTTCCATCATCAACGATATTCTTGATATTTCAAAGATTGAAGCGGGAAAGCTGGAGATCATTCCCGTTGAATACCTGCTTGCATCCCTGATCAATGACACAGTTAATATTATCAGTATGCGCCTTGCGGAAAAGCCAATCCGCTTCTATACAAATATAGACAGGGATATTCCCAACGGCCTTATCGGGGACGAGGTACGGCTGCGGCAGATACTTATAAACCTTCTTTCCAATGCAGTAAAATATTCTAACCGGGGATGCATCAGTTTAGCTATTACCGTAATCAAGAAAGAAGATAAACAGGTCTGGTTAAAGATTGTTGTTAGCGATACTGGCAAAGGAATTAAACCGGAGGATCAGTCTAAGCTTTTCGGTGACTTTGTGCAGGTTGACACAAAAAAGAACCGCGGCATAGAGGGAACGGGTCTGGGGCTTGCTATTACCAAACGGCTCTGCCTTGCCATGGGCGGGGACATTACCGTGGAAAGTGAGTATGGAAAAGGCAGTATGTTTACGGTTGTTATCCCTCAGGAGATTCATTCCAGAGATCCCTTCGCTGCGGTAGAGGATCCAGATAAAAAGAAAGTACTGATTTATGAACGCCGTACCGTTTACGCCAAGTCGGTATGCTGGTCTCTGGAAAACATGAGTGTACCTTATGAAATGGTAACAAGTCTTGATGATTTTTCCAAAGCCTTGTTTAGGGAAGAATGGTTTTTTGTGTTTTCCGGTTACGGTCTTTACGAAAAGATCAAACCGGTTATGGAAAAGCCGGGAATATCCTTCCCCGGAAAAAAGAAGCCGCCGCTGGCCCTGATGGTGGAATGGGGAACCGAGGCTTACATACCCAACGTGCGTTTCGTATCCCTGCCGGTACAATCCCTGTCTATCGCCAATGTTCTCAATGGCAAGGCGGACAGCAAGGGGTATCCTGAAGGCCGCGGATCTGCCGGTATGATACGATTTACCCTATCCCGTGCGCGGCTGCTGATAGTGGATGATATTGCCACCAACCTCAAGGTTGCCGAAGGGCTTTTGGCTCCCTATCAAGCAGCAATAGATACCTGCCTTAATGGCATGCACGCCATTGAATTGGTGAAACAGCATAACTACGACATCGTGTTTATGGATCACATGATGCCCGAAATGGACGGAATTGAAGCGACAACAGCCATCCGTGCCCTGGAAGGTGAACGTTTCAAAACCATACCAATAATAGCATTGACTGCCAATGCCGTTTCGGGAATGCGGGAAATGTTTATCGAAAAAGGTTTCGATGATTTTCTTGCTAAACCAATAGACGTATCCAAACTTGACGAAACCCTTGATCGCTGGATACCAAAAGAAAAGCAGGATAAAAAAATAGCTCACGAAAAAAAACTTATCATGCTGGTGGACGATAATCCTGTGAATCTCAAAAGCGGCAAAGATATTTTGTCGGAAAAATACACCATTGCAACCGTTCCTTCGGCAGAAAAAATGTTCATCCGCCTGGAGAATGTGCATCCTGCATTAATTCTCCTGGATATTGATATGCCAGTAACGGACGGCTATGAGGCAATAAAAACCCTTAAATCAAAGCCGGGAACCAAAGATATTCCGGTGGTACTTCTTGCGGAAACGGCCGGTTTAGAGGATGAAGAAAAAGGACGATCCCTTGAGGCCGCAGGCTGTATCGCCAAACCTTTTGATTCAGCGGTGCTTATCGCCTGTATTGAAAAATATTTATAAATAGAGGTGGTCATGGAAAGTGATAAAGATTTAATTATTCTGGTAGACGACAATCCAGCAAATCTCAGAATCGGTAAAAATGTTTTGTCAGAAAAATACACCGTTGCAACCGTTCCCTCGGCAGAGAAAATGTTCAGCCGCTTGGAAAATAATACTCCCGCCATGATCTTACTGGATATAGAAATGCCGGAAATGAACGGTTACGAGGCAATAAAAATTCTCAAATCAAACCCGCGGACAAAAGATATACCGGTTATCTTCCTTACTGCACGGATTGAATCGGATGATGAGCTTGAAGGGCTTTCCTTGGGGGCAATTGATTACATAACCAAACCATTCCAGCCGCCGCTGCTTCTTAAACGGATTGAACTGCATTTGCTTTTGGAAGCCCAGCGAAAAACACTGAAAAAACAAGCCGCAGAACTGAAATATTACAATGATAATCTTCACAAGGCTTTTTCTACCTATTTGTCTGCGGAAGTTGTTGAAGAAATTGTCAGCGATCCTGCAAAGCTCCAGTTGGGCGGAACGAAACGGCACATGACCGCTCTGTTTACCGATGTTAGGAACTTTACCAGTATAGCGGAATCTTTTGGTCCGGAAGAATTGGTTGAACTGCTTAACTATTATCTTTCAACCATGAGCGATGTAATTCTTGAACACAAAGGAACGATAGACAAATACATGGGAGATGCGATTATTTCATTTTTCGGCGCTCCCTTGGAACTGCCCGATCACGCTTTGCGGGCCTGCACTACCGCCATATTGATGAAGCGGTTGGAAGGAGAGTTGAACAGGCACATAGCGGAAAAAGGAATGCCTCCGCTCCTTACCCGGATTGGAATTAATACCGGTGAAATGATAGCAGGGAACATGGGAACACAAAAAAAAATGAATTACACGATTATCAGTAACGCGGTGAATCTGGCCTCCCGTCTTGAAGGGGTGAATAAACAATATGGAACATGGATTCTTGCATCAGAAGACACAATGAAGGAGACAGAAGGACATATCCTTTTTCGACGCCTTGACCGAATCAGGGTGGTGGGAATAAATGACCCGGTATACATCTGTGAAATATTGGAGACAAAGGCAGATGCCTCATCTGTCTTATATGAGCAGACGGGTCTTTTTGATAAAGCACATGATCTTTTTGAGTCTCGTAACTGGAAAGAGGCAGAAAAAGCATTTATTCGGGTTTTGGAACTCATACCCGGTGATGGACCATCCCTTCTTTATCTTGACCGTTGCCGGAAATATCTTCAGACTCCGCCGCCGGACGATTGGGATGGAGTATTTAACATTATGGAAAAATAAACTAAAATTTATCTAGAAAAAGGAATTTTTTATGGAAAAAGATTTAATTATCCCCGGCGTTGATACGATAAAGGGCACCGCCATGACCGGCGGTACCGCCGCAAGCTACCGTAAAGTGCTGTCCATGTTTTGCAAGGATGTGGAAGAACGTTTGCAGCGGCTCAGATTTTTCCTTTTTGAGGGCATGAGAGGGAACAAATTTCCCGAAAAACATCTTGCCGCATTTACTACCCAGGTCCACGCCATGAAAAGCGCTTCCGGCACCCTCGGGGCGGCAGAAATTTCGATGGAAGCAGCCCGGCTTGAGGACGCAGGAAAAACCGGGGATTTAAATTTTGTCTGGGATAATCTTGGCGGCTTTGTAGAACATCTGACGGAGTTGTCCGGAAATATCCGCGCCGTTTTGGAAACGGAACCTGGCGAAGCAGTTTTCCCAAGTAATCCGATGGTAGATATTTCCATCTTCAACAAGCTCGCCGAAGCCCTGAAATCTCAAAATATATCAGAAATAGACCGAATCATGGATGAACTCAACGGAAATATACTGGATTCAGAAACCAAAGAAATCCTGGAACAAATTTCTGATCAGGTGCTAATGACAGAATTTGAAAGTGCCATAAAAACCGTTAATGAATTGATCAAGAAAAACAGTTAATAAGGAAAAAGCATGGAAAATTTTAAGAAACTTATTATTCTGGTAGATGATAATCCGGCGAACCTGCGAATTGGTAAAAATGTTTTGTCAGAAAAATATACCGTTGCAACCGCCCCTTCTGCGGCAAAACTGTTTAAACTTTTGGAAAATAACGATCCAGTCCTAATTCTCCTGGACATTGATATGCCGGAAATGGACGGTTACGATGCTATTCAGGTTCTAAAGGCTAACCAGGGAACCAAGAATATCCCGGTGATTTTCCTTACGGGGATGACAGATTCCTTGAACGAGGAAAAAGGCCGTGCTCTGGGAGCCGTGGACTATATCACTAAGCCCTTTGAGCCAAAACTGTTAATGGCCTGTATCGAAAAGTATTTATAAAATCCGCATGATTTTAGTGGGACACTTTTGCTCACAGGTTCCGCAGAGATTACATTTATCGTAGTCCACCAGGGGAATACCGTTTTCAATAACAATGCACTGTTCCGGGCACTGCTTTACGCAGATACCGCATTTTATGCACCCCAAACGGCAGGTTTTTCTGATTGCTGAACGGATTGGATTGCGGTTTGAGCAGAGGGCAAGGACAATTTTTTTGTCCTTGGGAATTACCCGGATTATTCCTTGGGGGCATTCGGCGACACAAACCTTACAGCCTGTACATTTTCCCCAGTTTACCGAGGGCAAACCGTCGCTTCCCATGGATATAGCATCGAATTTGCAGACCGCTGCACAATCGCCAAAACCGATACAGCCCCAACTGCACAGTTTAGTGCCGCCGGCAAGTTTTGCCCCCCGGCAAGTAGTAAGGCCCGTGTACTGTCCCCGTTTTACGGCAATGTCATTGCCCCCAATGCAACAGACTGCCGACACCATGGGGGTTACCGCCACGGCACTGACACCCATAATTTCTGCCAGCTTATCCACTGTTGATTTGCCCCCGGCGGTACATTGGGCAATGTCCCCCCCAGCGGCCACCGCTGCGGCATAACCGTCGCAGCCAGGAAAACCGCAGCCTCCGCAGTTTGCTCCTGGCAGGGCTTCCCGAAGAATTCCAATGAGGGGGTCTTCTTCAACCTTAAAAAGTTCCTTAAACAAACCCAGAGCAAGCCCCAGGATCAGGGCCAGAATGGCCGCCACTATCGCAGTAATCAGAATAACAAAAATCACTTTACCAAACCTCCAAAACCCATAAAAGCAACGGAAAGGAGGGAAGCGGCTACAAAGAGGACAGGTGTTCCCTTTAAAAAGGCTGGAATGGGACTGGTTTTAATTCGCCGCCGGATCCCTGCCATTAAAAGCAGAGAAAGAAGGAAACCCACGGCTACTCCTATTGCGTAGACCAGGGATTCAATAAAGGTGTAAGGTTTTCCCGTAAAAGAGCATGTGTTGTTTATTACATCCAGAGTTACCGCAAGGATTGCACAGTTTGTTGTGATTAAGGCCAGATAAATACCCATGGCTTTGTAAAGACTGGGAACCATTTTTTTTAAAAAGAATTCCACAAGCTGTACCAGCGAAGCGATCACCAGAATAAAGACCAGGATCTGTAAAAATTCCAGGCTGCCTTCCACTCCACCGGGCATGGTGATGATACCAAAGATTCCTTCTTTGGAAAGGATAAACCGGTAGATGGGCCAGGTAACGGCGGTTGCCAATACAGTTACAAACGTAACGGCAATCCCCATGCCTATGGATTTGTCTTCGTCGGTACTCATGCCGATAAAAGGACACAAAGCAAGAAAGCGCATTAGGACTACATTGTCGATAAGAAAAGCTGAAATAAAAATCTTAAAGAGGATCACGATGCTCCCCCTTCGGCGGTATTGGCATTTTCACCCTGCCGTTCACCAATACTACAACCTTGACAGCCCGGAGACGGACAGGCCGTACAGTCAGAATCATCACCGCCTATTTTAATCCGTTTAAAAGCCAGGTTCATGGCAATAAACAGCGCAAATACAAAGAAGCCTCCCGGCGGCAGGTTAAAGAACCGAATCGGCTCGTAATCACCAAGGTTTAGCGGAAAAATCTTGTTTAGGAGTGTGATAAACTTGTTTAGGGCTTCATAACCCATGACCGTTCCATTCCCCAGCAATTCCCGAATTAAGGCGATTCCCACAAGTACCCAGGTATAACCTAGACCCATGCCTAAGGCGTCGGGGATCACATGGTGAGGAGGCTGTTTGGATGAAAATGATTCTACTCTTCCCATAATAATGCAGTTCACTACAATAAGGGGAATAAAGACACCCATGGCCTTGGAAAGATCGGGAAAATACGCTTTAAGCACATAGTCGATCACCGTAGTAAAGGCGGCAATGACAATGATGAATATCGGAATCCTGATCGAATTGGGGATGAGTTTGCGAAAAGTGCTGATCACCAGTTCCGACATAAGAAGTACAAATGTCATGGAAAGGCCCATGCCTATACCGTTGACCACCTTTGTAGTTACCGCCAAGGATGAGCATAGACCAATCATTAGTACCAATAAAGGATTTTCCTGGATAATGCCGTTGGTAAAAATGCGGAATAAATTTATTGATTCTGTTCCGTTTTTCTGGCTCATGGTGCCGCTCCTTCCGCAGTAAGCCATTCCGCCGCGGCTCGGCCCGCTGTCCGCACCACCTGGGAAACAGCCATGCTGGTAATGGTCGCTCCAGAAATGGCTATTACATCGTGTTTTGGTTCAATGGGATCCGTAACCGCTTTACCTGAAAATTGGCCGTAGAAGGTAATTCCGGCGGCTTTGTTTACATAATATTTTTCATCCGCCGCATTGGCCCCCAGCCCGGGAGTATCGGAATGGCTCATTATTTTTATTCGGTTGATTGTACCATCCGCATTGACTCCAACCAGTACCTTAATGGGACCGCCGTAACTTCCTCCGGAAGCCTGGATGGCAGCGCCGATCAGTTTTGTACCCTGGGAAATGCTGTATTGGTTTTCAAAAGTTATTCCCGGATCGGGATTGATAATGGTTCCCGTAATATCCAAAAAATTATCCGCACCAGGAAAAAGCTCTTTTATGGACGCTTCCAGATTGGCTCCTTCCTGTTTATCAATTTCGCCCTTTGTTTTTGCATATACAAAGGCAAGACCAACGCAGGCTGCAACGGCATAGGCCGCCAGTACCAGTCCCAGTTTTATCGTTTCCCACACTTTCATTTGGCCGCCTCCGAACTAGTTTTTGGCCCAGCCGGTTTTTCCTTTTTTGGAGGCGGCACAAAACCGTACTTCTTCTGGAGCAGCCGATTCAGAAATGGAGTAACGCTGTTCATGATAAGAATGCCGTAAGTAACCCCTTCGGGATAATTTCCCCACTGGCGGATCAGTACGGTGATGATCCCCGCTCCGGCACCGAAAAGAAATTTTCCTTTGGAGGTAAGGGGGGCGGTGGTATAATCGGTGGCCATAAAAACGGCGCCAAACACCAACCCTCCTGTCAGAATACTGAATACCGGATCTAACCCAAGTAAAAAGGAAAGAACAAAGGCCGAGGCGATCATCATTACCGGAGCGCGCCAATCGATCACCTTGGTAACAAGCAGATAAATGCAGCCTGCCAAAATCAACAGTATTGAAGATTCTCCAATGGTTCCGCTGTGGTTTCCCATAAAGAGGGTTTTAAGGGTGGAAAAATAATCAGCACTTTCTGACAAACCGGCGGCGGCAAACTGGCGTCCCACATCGGTTATACTCCCGCCTGTTTTAATTATTCCAAGGGGAGTGGCACCGCTGAAGGCGTCCAGGGAAAGAGCTGTGTCGTTAACGGCCGCGGCAATGTCCGGCATGGCGGAAACAATCCCCTTGGGATTGGTCCATGTAGTGCAGGCAATGGGAAAACTCATTAATAAAAAAGCCCGGCCCGTCAGGGCGGGGTTGAATATATTAGCTCCCAGGCCTCCAAAAAATTCTTTTACGACAACCGTTGCGAAGATAGCCCCCAAGACAGTCATCCACAAAGGAATCGAAGGGGGCAGTATCATGGCCAGGAGCAGTCCGGTAACAACCGCAGAAAGATCCAGAATACGGATTTCCTGTTTTGTTATCAGCCGGAACAGAGTTTCCCCCGCCATAGCGGCGGCAATGGAAGTAACAATCACCCACAGAGCATGAGTACCGTATATGACAATACCGTAAACCGCAGCTGGGGTCAGGGCGATAAGTACCTGGGCCATGATCGTCCGCGTTCGGATAGGGGTTCCGATATGAGGGCTTGATCCTAAATAAAGTTCTGGCATGTACCTCTATTTCCTTTCAGGATTTTTTTCCGCCTGGGCCTGCTGCTGGGCCTTGGCCTTAATTTCCCGCAGGCGCAGTTTTCCTACCCGGAAACGCTGAACCAGTTTAATCCGGGCGGGACAGATATAGGAGCAGCTTCCACATTCTATGCAGTCCATTAGACCCGCCTGTACAGCTTCGTCCATGTCCTGGGATTCCAGGGCATTATTCATAATTACCGGCGAAAGACAGCAGGGACAGTTCCGGAGACAGCGGCCGCAGCGTATGCAGGTATTTTCGGCATCCGTCCTGGTTTCTTGCCGGGTCATCAGAACAATTCCGGAAGTGTTTTTTTGGATGGGGATCGCCGCCGTAGCTGCGGCGTTTCCCATCATGGGGCCGCCAAAGATGATCTTCCGCAGCCTGTCGTAGTCAATAGCCATACATTCCGGCGGCAGATCGGTAATCATGGCGCCAATGGGAAGGCGGAGATTCTTGGGAGTTTTGCAGGCCCCGCCGGATACAGTAAGGTCCCGGTCTATCAGGGGTTTTCCCAAGGTAAATGCTTCGGCAATGGCGATAAGGGTTCCCACATTACTGACAATGCAGTGGGCATCCATGGGCAGGCCCCCGCTTGGAACTTCCCGGCCTGTCAGAGCCTTGATCAGCATCTTTTCCCCTCCCTGGGGATAGCGGGTCTGGCAAAGACCGATAGTTATATCCAATTCTTCGGAAATGGCATGTTTATTCAGCCTTATTTCCTGTTCCAGGATGGTTACAAGGCTGGCCTTGTTATCTTCCAGGCCGATAACGGCCCGTTTAACCCCGGTGATCTTCATCATCATAGTAAGACCCGCCACCAAAAGCTGGGGCTTTTCGGTCATCGATGCTTCGTCAGTGGTCAGGTAGGGTTCGCATTCGGCGCCATTGGCGATAATGACGTCAACAGTTTTCCCCGGCGGAGGGTTGTATTTAACATTAGCCGGAAATCCCGCTCCTCCCATACCAATAATTCCCGCATCCCGAATTCGGGCCAGAGCTTCTTCCTTGGTACAGTTAAATGGATCCAGAGGCGGCATAAATGATTCGGCAGACTCGCCGGGTTCAGCCTCAATAATGATGCACAAGCCATTGGTATTGTTTGTCTGAGTGCGAGGTTCTATCTTTGTTACTACTCCAGTAATGGATGCATGAACCGGACAGGTCATGGGGCCGGAGGCATCGGCAATCACCTGGCCCCGGATTACCTTGTCTCCGGGGTTAACCAAGGGCTTGTTTGGAGCGCCAAAATGTTGATTTATGGGGATTACTACCTGGGAAACAGAAGCCGTCTCTCTGGGGCTTCCTTCAGTCGCATGTTTATGGGGAGAGAGTTTAAGGCCCCGTTTAAAACCGTGTACCACTAGCGCCGCCTCCTTGAAAGAAGTACCAGCCGGATCAGGCTCATCAATGCGGTAAGGGCGCTGGCCACATAGGTCATGGCGGCGGCGGAAAGAACCTTCCGCACCCCTCCCAGTTCCTCATCACTTAATACCTGGTTTTGGGAAAGAATCGTCAAAGCCCTGGAAGAAGCGTTAAACTCCACCGGCAGGGTGATAAGGTAAAATGCAACCGCCCCGGCAAAAAGAAGGATTCCAAGATTGAGCAGTATATTAAAAGACATGGCAAGGCCCGCCACGGCAATCCAGGGGCCCATGGAGGATCCAATATTGGCCACCGGAACCAGGATGCTTCGCAGGGCCAGGGGGCCGTAGCCCCGGGCATGTTGAATGGCATGGCCTGTTTCATGGGCGGCGACACCCACGGCGGCTATGGATGTTTCCCCATAAACAGGCTGGGATAACCGCAGTACATGATGGGCCGGATCGTAGTGATCCGTCAGGGAACCGCCTACACTTTCTATGGAAACATTGCTGATGTTGTTGGCTTGCAGTAAAAGTTGGGCAGCCTGAGCTCCGCTTATCCTCTTGCTGGAATGGATTTGGGAATATTTGTTAAAAGTAGATTTGACCTTAAACTGCGCCCAAAGAGAAAGCAGTATGGTTGGAACCACCAGTATTAAGTAATATTCGTCAAAGCCGTAGAAAGCACCCATAGGACATTACTCTAACCAAAAATTGAATAAGTGTCAAGCAGGAATTTGAATTTGCTTTATTGCTATGCAATTTTCCTAAGATTCTAGACCGGCCACGCTCCAGCACCTTTGCGCAGAGACATGATCTCGCCTCCGGAAATATCCAAAATGGTGGAAAAAATCCGGGGCCGTTCTTCTCCTGTATCAAGAATCAGATCCAAGCCAGCAATGGCCTCCAGTTCCCAGCCTCCTTCAAAGAGATCTTCTTCCGGTATGGGGGGCAGTTGATCTGTTTCGGAGGACCGGCCATCGTGCCTGGTTTCGGCCGGGATCGGCGCATCTTCATCGGTCATACTTCGTTTTGCGGTAACCGAATAGAGGGGAGAACCCAGGGTTTTGATTAGGTTTACCGGTACGGGGTGATCGGGGATCCGGACTCCGATTTCACCCCGCCGGAGCTGTAGGGTCTTTTCCGTTCCCAAAAGGGTTTTAAGGATAAATACATAGGGCCCCGGCGAAAGGCGTTTTAAGAGACGGAATTGGGTATTATTCATACTGCAAAAATCGCCAAATTGGGAAATATCCGAGCAAAGCAGGGTAAAATGCCGTTCATCCCGCTCGCCGGAAATCTTCCTGAGTTTCTTGATCCCTTCCTTTGAACGGAGAGAGCAAACAACAATCCAGCTGGTATCCGAAGGGATCCCCAATAACCCCCCTTCGGAAAGAATCCGGGCAGAGCGGACAAGGACCCGATCATCAATGTTGGTGGAAACGATGTATTCGATCATGGTATTCTCTATGCCGTTACGGTACCCAAATCAGCTTATCCGGCTCCGATTCATTCATAAAAATCTTTTCAAAACGGCCCGAGTGTTCTATCCCCGGCTTTTCGGGGAAATAGGTCGCCATAAAAAACCAAATCACATCAGCCATCATGGGGGCAGAATTGCTGGGAGCGTAACGGAACCAAATTTCTTCCTCTTCCAGCTTTTTTCTGGTTTCCGGATCTTGGTGTAGTTCCGGGTCGGTAAGCCTCCGCAGTTCCGATCGAAGGCCGCCATAGTGGGTCCGGCCCACCGAGAGCATTCGCAGGTGCTTTCGGTCGTCCATCCAGTATATTTCATAAATCCCCGCCACAGAAGGAACCTTGGCGTTGATGGTCCACCGATCGGCCTTGGAAAGAGGAGACCATTTTATAAAATAGTGAATTTCTTTGCCCTTTTCTTTGCAAAGGATGCCGTAATCATCCAAAACCATACTTTAACTATACCATAGTGTACTTTTTTTTTATACAGTCCTTAATAAAATTGTATACAAAAACAGACACATTTTTTCTTTTCAAAATTTCAACATTTTGTAATTCTTTGTATTATAAAGAATTACAAAATGTTTATGGATTTTGTCCTACTTGGCATGGATATTGCTTGTTTAATTATGGTCCTTGCTTAATCAGGCAAGGGGCCAAGGGGGCAGCTATGACGGAAAAAAAATCAGACCTTGTGCAAATGTATTTCAGCCAAATCAGGGTCTATCCACTTCTTAGTTTTGAAGAAGAACAGGAAATGGCCAAGCGTATTCGGCAGGGAGACCAGGAAGTCCGGCAAAAACTGGTGGAATCCAACCTCCGGCTGGTGGTAAAAATTGCCCGTTCTTATTTAAACCCGGATATTTCTTTTTTAGATTTGATTCAGGAAGGAAATATCGGTCTTATTCATGCGGCGGAGCGGTTTGATCCTAAAAAGCAGGTCCGGTTTTCGACCTATGCCAGCTGGTGGATCAAACAATACATACTCCGGTACCTGGCAAACAAGCGGCGCCTTATCCATCTGCCTCACAGAAAGGAGGAAATACTGCGAAAAATCCAAAAATCTTATCACGGCCTTACACAGCGCTTTAACCGGGTTCCGAATGCGTCGGAAATAGCCAATGAAATTGGCGTATCCAAAGAAGACGTAGACGCTGTTCTTTCGATGACTTCTAGTATGCTGCCCTTGGACACCAGCGATTCTGATTCGGCGGGTGTTCTGGAATTCCATGAGGATTACACCTATAATCCCGAGCGGGCGCTGCTTAAGAAAGATTCAAAAAGCGCCACCATGAAAATACTGAACTGTCTTAAAGACCGGGAGAAGACAATCCTTATGTACCGGTATCAGTTTAACGATTCCGAAAAACAGACCCTGAAAACGATCAGCCGCAAAATGGGAATTTCTCCGGAAACAGTGCGCCAGATTGAGCTAAAGGCAATCAAGAAAATCAGAGTTAATCCGGAATTGCAGAACTATTTTAGTTAGCCCTTGAGTTTCTGCCTTTTGTGGATTATCCTGATGCAAAGGAGTTAATAAAGGAATATGAAAGCAGAAGAACTAAAACACGCGGGATTAAAAAAATGGATTGAGGAAGCGGCGGCCCTTATGACCCCCAATTCGGTGGAGATTTGTGACGGAACCAAAGACGAATACGACCGGATGATCAAAGCCTTGGTGGATGCGGGGCTTGCGACGCCGCTTAAAGCAAAACCCAACAGTTTTTTGTTCCGGTCCGATCCTTCGGATGTGGCCCGGGTAGAAAATCGTACCTATATTGCAAGCAAAAGCCAGGATGATGCGGGCCCTACCAACAACTGGATCGATCCGGCGGAACTGAAAAAAAACATGAAGAAACTCTACACCGGCTGTATGAAGGGCCGGACCATGTATGTTATCCCCTTTTCCATGGGGCCCGTTGGTTCGGATATTGCCAAAATCGGCGTTGAAATTACCGATTCCCCCTATGTTGTGGCGAATATGCATATCATGACCAGAGTGGGGACCAAGGTATTGGATGTACTGGGAAGCGATGGTTTTTTCGTACCCTGTTTTCACTCCGTGGGTAAGCCTCTTGAAAAAGGAGAAGCGGATAACGGCAAGTGGCCCTGCGCTCCCATCGAAAAAAAGTATATTTCCCACTTTCCCGAAACCAGGGAAATTTGGTCCTATGGTTCCGGTTATGGCGGAAACGCCCTCTTAGGCAAAAAATGCCTGGCCCTGCGAATTGCTAGTGTCCTGGCCCGGGATGAAGGTTGGCTTGCTGAGCATATGCTTATATTGAAGATCACCAACCCCGAAGGAATAGTAAAATACATTACCGGAGCCTTCCCTTCGGCCTGCGGCAAAACCAACCTGGCCATGTTGATTCCCACCTTGCCGGGCTGGAAAGTCCAAACCGTGGGCGATGACATTGCCTGGATGAAATTCGGCACCGATGGCAGACTCTATGCTATCAACCCTGAATCGGGCTTCTTTGGAGTCGCTCCGGGGACCAACAATGAATCCAATTTTAACGCCATGGAATCGGTAAAGAAAAACACAATCTTTACAAACTGCGGTCTTACCGAAGACAGCGATGTCTGGTGGGAGCTGATTGGCCACGGCGCGCCGGGAAAGGAAATCATCGACTGGAAGGGCCAGAAAAAGCCCGCTCCCCAGACCGACAAAAGCCCCAAGGGTGAGGAAATCGCCCATGCCAACGCCCGCTTTACCGCCCCGGCCAGTCAATGCCCGGTTATTGCCGATGAATGGGAAGACCCCAAGGGAGTACCCATCAGCGCGTTCCTTTTTGGAGGACGGCGGCCTTCGACCATTCCTTTGATCAACCAGAGCAGAAGCTGGATCCATGGGGTGTTCATGGGTTCCATAACCGGTTCGGAAATTACCGCCGCAGCGCTGGACCTTAAGGCGGGTACGATCCGCCGCGATCCCTTCGCCATGCTTCCCTTCTGCGGCTACCACATGGGGGATTACTTTAAACACTGGATCAAACTGGGACAAAAAGCCGAAGCTGCGGGCAATGTCGAAAAACTGCCGAAAATTTTCTTTACCAACTGGTTCCGCAAGGACAAAGACGGTAATTTTATGTGGCCCGGTTACGGCGAAAACAGCCGCGCATTGGCATGGGTATTTGACCGCTGTGATGACAAGGACAACTATGTGGAAACCCCCATCGGCAACCTGCCCAAGCCAGGTGCTATTGAGCCCCCCGCTGGGGTAAATGCCGAAATTATGAAGGAACTTTGTTCTGTGGACATCGAAGGCTGGAAAAAGGAAATTGCCGACGTGCGGCAAAACCATTACCCCCAGTTCGGAGATAAACTGCCAAAAGAATTGTACGACGAACTGGACGCCATCGAAAAGCGCCTGAACGGATAAGGTAATTAGGCGGTCCTGTAAACGGGCCGCCTTTTTTATGCCGCCTTGTGTTAAAAGGCTAGAAACGCCAGCCGATGCATATGCTGGGCATAAAGGTAAATTGTTTAAAGGCGTTGAACCTGCTGTCCGATTCAAGAACCAGTTCGGTTGCCAAGACATGGAAATTACCTGGTGAAATCTCTTTTTCTTCTGTTTTTACACCCGGAATATTTGCTACTATTGTCTCCCGTTCTAAATCATTAAGATGCCGGAAATCAGCGGCGAATTTGTAGGTTCTTAACCGCAAAAAGTCAAAACTGGCCGCCGCCCCCAATTCCAGATATGCATTTCTGGTAAAATTAAAACGCATCGCCACATTGCCAATAATACCAAGGGCAATATCATTATAGGTTTCTTTCATTTTGACATTTTCAATTCTTTGGCCCCCGGAAAAATAGATTGGCTGTCCCATGTTTTCTATTTTGACTTTCCAGGTGGCATCAATGATGTCTCTATACGATCCGCCGTAGGTTAGATCGTTAATACTCATCCCAGTATCAATAATAAAAGCAAAACGGTCATTCAGAGGTATATCAAAACTGGCTCCAAAGGCGCCATTGATAAATAGAATATAATCGTAGCTGCTATAGGTCAGGGTTAGATCACCTTCGGTAACACTGGAAGGAAAAAGCAGGCCAATACGTCCAAAAAACCCTATCGGCCCGGTCAGCATCCGCAGGGTAAAAATCGCCCCGGGCTCGGTAATTTTTCTAAGGGTTTCTCCGTTATCGAAAACCTGGGCTGTTCCGTACTGGAACCCCAGACTTAATCCCAAAAACCCGTCTTGGGCAAATATTTCGCTCCCTAGGCATATAAAAACCATCAGTGTCAGGATCTTTTTCATAAAGCCTCCAAAAAAGACACTACGGAATATCAAAACCCCCGGCTGGGTTTTTTAGAAGTGTACATTAAGAAACAACACTGTTCAATGCAAGGTTACTAAAACTGATAGGCAAGGGACAGGACAGCCTGGTAAAAGGCAAGACGGAAAGGATCGGAATTGTTTATGTGCCGTTTCCGGTAATACAGATCCTCCCAATTTGGATCGATATAATTCCGTACCAGACGGAATTGGACAAGCAAGGTGGCGTTGAATTTTTTGGTGATGGCAACCCGGCCAAGTCCCGAAATTGTCCAGCGTATCCTATCGTCTCCCCAGATTTCGCGATCCGGTGTATCGTACAGGAAGAGATCCGCCTCTGCAAGGAAGCCCAGAGTATCCAGTTTTATGGGCATTTGGTAACCGATAAACACATTGCAGTAGTAATTATAACCGTTACAGTTTTCGCCCTCGTCGTCTTCGTAGTACCAGGATTCGCCCGGTTCGGCGGCGGAATAGCTTTTATAGTTAATTTCGTGGTAAGTTCTGATTACTATGCGGGTCCAATCTCCGGGGAAAAAAGCGGCCATGTCAACCTGAAGCGCCGCCCCTACCTGGGCTTTCCAAAGAAAGCCGTCAAAAGCAAAACCGGAATGCTCGGCCCTGTTATTTGCTCCCTCCCGGTTAAATCCAATACCGTAAACATCGCCGCCGAAAAGCTTTATATTCCAGCCCGAACCAACCCGGCCCCCTGCCGCCGTCTGAAAAAACGCTACCGGTGTCCAAACTACTTCTGCCAGACCATTAATGGAAACAGGGGAAATCTCTGCGGTTAACCCAAAATCGATATTGTTGTTTTCGGTCAGAAAAGACGATCCTCTTAAAAAAGGAAAGATAAAATGCTGGGTATAAAAAAACTTAGCAGCCGGCAGGGAAGAAAACTGCAGACCAGCTTCCCTGATAATTTTCGTTTGATTTTCCTGCGCCTCAAGTACCTGTACGACAAGACAAAATATCAGTATGGCGGTCTTTTTCACGCAAACTATTTTAGGACAGATCGGGGATTAACGGACGATCCGTCTTTATACACGGTAAAGTGCAGGTGGTGACCCGTACTCTGGCCGGTATTTCCCACATAACCAATAACCGTATCGGTATCGACATAGGCGCCGCTTTTGGCATCACAGGATTCCATGTGACCGTAAAGGGTTTTGTAGCCGTCTGCATGGCGGATAATAACAAAGTTTCCGTATACATTGTCGTACCCAACAGATTCGACACGGCCAGCCATGGCGGCCCTGATGGGTGTACCGCCGGGAGCACCTATGTCCAGCCCGTCATGGAAGGAACGGCCCCTGGTAAAGGGACTGCGGCGGTACCCGTAATACGAAGTAATCCTGCCCTGGATGGGCCAATCAAAAAGTCTTTCGGAAATGATAACCTGCGGCCGGTTGGCGGCAGCCACCACCACTTCTTGCCAGGGTGCGGTGGCGCCGGGAATAAAAAGACTGACATTGGGGTTGATGGCGTCCGAAAAAAGTTCATTGGCCGCCTGAATCCTTGCAACTTCTGCCTTGTGTTTTTCGGCAATCCCATTTAAGGTATCTCCCTTTCTGACGGCGTAGAATACGCCATCCTGATTTGGGATACGGAGAACTTTGCCTACAGCAAGGGCTCTGGTATTTGCGATTTTGTTTACCGAGACAATGGTGCTGATGGAAAGGCCGAATTTATTGGCAATTTGACCCACCACATCGCCATTTTGAACAGTATAGGCTGAGAAAAAGAGGGCACTGGAATGAGATTGGGTTAACTCTTCCGGTTCTGACAACCCTTCAGTTTCCAGAGAAGCAAGCTCCATGGTAACGGCACTTTCCCGTCCTCCCATACTTTCTTCCAGAGGAGTTTCGGCTTTAACGCCCATTGCTTGCGTCGCAAGAATTGCAAACACTAAAAGGATCGATAAAACGGCACTCAAAACTTTTATATTTGCACTTGTAATGGCAAATTTTCTAAAAATAACCAGCATTTCGCATCCATCCGAACAAAAATTGAGCCTATCGTTCAAATTTCGGTCAAGTTTTAAACAAACTATACTAATTTGTTTAAATTTTGGGAAGCTCTTTCAGGGAATATATCGCATTTTTTTTAAATATCCAGTGTTTTTTCCAATAAATTCAACATATCCCGAATTTCCGCCGCCCGTTCATAATTCTCCGTCGCCACCACCTCGTCCAGTTCGGCCCTGAGGAGACGTCTTTTGGTCTCCTGATCTGTCCTTACCATGTCCGTCATGTTTTCTATCGGAATTCCCGCCTCTTTGACCACCCTTTCTGAAATATAGATAGGGCTTTTGCAGCGAACCGCCAAGGCCAATGCATCGGAAGGCCGGGAATCAAGGACCATTTCAGCGCCGGAGGGTTTTTTAATGACAAGGGAACCAAAAAAGGTATTATCCTTTAGGTCGCTGATTTCCGTCCGAAGAAGCGTAAAATCCGCTTCCTTGATCAGATTGTTGAGCAGATCCGCTGTCAAGGGCCGGGATATGCTGATCCCCCCAAAACCAATAAGAATTGCCTGGGCTTCAAGCTGGCCAATAAAAATAGGAACCGAGTATTCCGATTTCAGCGGCTTGATGAAGACCATATAGCCGTCTTCGGCTTCGGCAATGCCCCAGATTTCAGCTTCCAACACTTACTGCAACAACTCCGTTAAACTTGTTAGCAGGCGGCCTGCCTCTTTGTCCACCGCCGGCAGGGCCGAAAAAGCCGTTCCCGCTTCGATAATAAGGTTTTTTCCCCGCTTTTCCGCTTCCGCCAATGCCCCCGCATCGGTCAGGGCATCAATGAATTGTTCCACCTCAGGTATATTAACCCCTCCTTTCTGGGCGGCCCTAAAACAACGCTGAACAAAGGAGGCCCGGTTCTTTTGATCCTCTTGGACAAAAAGCAGTACTGGAAGGCTTTTTTTCCCTTCCACCACATCATCGCCCCGTTCTTTCCCCTTTATACCAGTGAGCAAATTTTTTACATCGTCCAAAATCTGGAAACCTACTCCCAGTTTCTGAGCCGCCGCCCCCAAAGAAGCCAAAAGTCCTTCATTTATTTCGCAGTCTGATTTACGGGGAGAGGAATTTTTACGGGAAATCCGGGCAGTCTCGGCGCCCAGCAAAGCGGCAAAGCGGGCAAGGCATCCGGTTTTAAGGCTGGACATCAGCGTATAATCTTCCAGGGAAGGAAAATAAGCAGGGTCCCGGTGCCAGGCAATGTCCAGAGACTGACCCAGGTGAAGAAAACGGAGGTGTTCCGCCCAAATCTGCCAAAGATGGTTCCGGTCTTCTGCTTCCACGTCCCAATGTTCCAGTGCGGTGAGGGGGAGGAAATACAAAAAAGCCCCGGCATTGATCGCCGTGTCGTTACCGTAGAGCAGGTGAACCGTCGGTTTGCCCCGGCGCTGTCCCGAACTGTCCTCCAAGTCATCGTGAATAAGGCTTGCTGTATGGCAAAATTCTACCAGGGGAAGCAGGGGCAGGGCCGCATTGCCTCCGCCCAGAGCCCGGCATACCAGATGGGCCATTATGGGCCGCCACCGTTTACCCCCCCGGCTAAAAAGATCCCTCCCCGGCTCCAATAGGGATTCCGTTAATTCGGGCCTTATATCCAGCCTCGGAAAAACCCTGCTGTACCATTCTGCCCCGGGAACAGCGGGAAGAAACTCCTTAAGGAGTGCTTCAATTTTTTCGGCCTCTGCAATATACTCTTTATCCATACTCTGATACTAACATGACATCTTATGAAAAGCCAGATTTCTGGTCAACGAAAGCGCAAAAAGAAGATTACCCCGCCCGGTCGGTTTACAAACTCAAGGAGATTGATGAAAAATTCATTTTCTTTAAATCCGCCCCGCAGACAACGAACAATTCAATGGAGCAATCGAACAGGGCAGGCTTGCGGGTTCTTGACCTGGGAGCCGCCCCGGGGAGCTGGAGTCTCTATGTGCTGCGTCATTATAAAACGGGGTCTTTGTTTCTGGCCGCTGCGGATTTTCTGCCCCTTTCCCGGCATTTTGACCCTTTTAAGGGAGAGAATTTTTTCTTTGTTCAGGGTGATTTTACCGGCGATCCGGTGCGGAAGGAACTGACACAACGGGGACCCTATGGAGCAATTATTAGTGACGCCGCTCCAGCCACCACCGGTTCCCGAATGGTGGATACTCTGCGTTCTACGGCCCTGGCGGAAGAAGCTCTGTCCTATGCCGAAAGCTGCCTTGCCCCCGGCGGGAATCTGGCGATCAAGGTTTTTCAAGGGAGAGATACGGCGGAACTGCTTAAGCATCTGCGGGAACGTTTTCGCAGCGCAAAAAGTTTTAAGCCCGCCGCCTGTCGCAGCAGTTCTTTTGAGACCTATCTTCTTGGTCTTGGAAAATCAGAAAAAAGGGAATAAGTTAGACCATGATCCAAATCAAAACTATCCGCACTTTTCTTTTTTGCGCTGTCCTCTGCGTTCTTTTCTTTGTTTCAGGCTGCGCCGTTTTTGCCTCAAAAGAAGCTGAACAATATGGAAAATTTGTTCCTGCCCGTCATCTGGTGTTTATCGGCCTTGACGGCTGGGGTGGCGTCTATGTCAAAAAGGCGGACATGCCAACGGTAAAACGGATGATATCAGGCGGAGCTTCAAGCCTGGATACACGATGTGTTATGCCCAGCATAAGCTGGCCCAACTGGTCTTCTCTTTTTTGCGGTACTCCGCCGGAACGCCGGACTGGCGAAGTTAAAAGGGAAGCGTCTGAAAATAGAGCCGCAAAAACAATAGACGATTTTCCTTCTATTTTTTCGGTTGTTAATAGCGGCAAAACAGCGGAACGATCCGGGCCGGCATTTTTTTATGAATGGGGGGAACTGCAAAAAATCTGTCCCGACGAAGCGGCGGAGAAATTTAGAATTCAATCCGATCTTGAATCGGCCAGAAGAATTGCCGTTCACATTATGGAAAAAAAGCCTGTTTTTACTGCGGTGGTCTTTGATGAGCCGGACCCTACAGGCCACTCGGTGCGCTGGGGTTCAAAGGCCTATTATGCCAAACTGGCGGAATTGGACAATCTTGTCGCCGTTATTGAACAGGCGGTAATAGATGCGGGAATCTACGACAGTACAGTGTTTGTACTCTCCGCTGATCACGGAGGCTTGTTCAGGGGTCATGGGTCCAACATTTCCTCACATCGAAAAATCCCTTTGGTTATTTACGGCGGCGGCATTAAAAAAGGTTTTGCCATTCCTTCTCCAACATCCATCTGTGACATAGCTCCCACGATGGCGGCAATTTTGGGGTTAGAAGCACCCCTCGAATGGACTGGACGGGCTTTAACGAAAATTTTTTAGATAAGACGCCATTTCTAAAACTATCTCGTCCTTTTTTTCCACCGAATATAGACCTGTCTGCCCGGACCGTTTTCCTGGGGCCGTTCTTCAGTTTCAAACTGGGGAATGGCCCGGAACAGATCCGCCAGTTTACGGAAGCCGTAATTCCGGGAATCAAATTCGCTTTGCCGCAGGGTAATCTTTTGTCCCACTCCGCCCAAATAGGCCCAGCCTGAATCGTCGGCAAGGTCGTCCACGGTATCCCTAAGCAGATTGATGAGCCGCCGGTCGCCCTTAAAGTCTCTGGCCTTTTTTTGCGCCGGTTTTACATCATCCTCATCGTCTTCCCGGTCCTTTAGTATCTCCGTGTAGATGAATTTATCGCAGACCGACACAAAGGCCCGGGGAGTTTTCTTTTCCCCAAAACCGTATACCTTAAGGCCGCTTTCGCGGATCCGTGAGGCAAGCCGGGTAAAGTCCGAATCGCTGGACACAATACAAAAACCATCCAGGTTTTCACTGTACAGAAGGTCCATGGCGTCGATGATCATCGCCGAATCAGTGGCGTTTTTTCCGGTGGTATAGGAAAACTGTTGTATGGGCTGAATGGCATAATCCAGCAGCTTATCTTTCCATGAACGAAGATTATTGTTCGTCCAATCGCCGTAGATCCGTTTAACGCTGGCCACGCCGTATTTGGCCACCTCTGCAAGAAGCCCTTCGATGATCACCGCCTGGGTATTGTCGGCGTCGATAAGTACCGCCAGTTTGTCCTGGTTCGCAGTAACCTCAGAAAAAGGAAGCAATGGCATATTACACTCCAAAAATTGACTGTTTTATCCGTCGTATCAGACTGATTTTTCCCAGCGCCAGTTTTATTGATTCTCCACCATCTCTGGGTTTAATGACAAGGATCATTTCGCTCCCTTTTTTGTCCAGGCTTTCCGGTACCCCCAGAATCTTTTCTCCGTTAAGGCAGCTTAGCTCTAAAAGGGATCCGGAAATAATCGCTTGTTTGACAATGCCGGTTTTTCCCACATAGTCCAGGGAACGGGCCTCCAATTTTTCATACCGGAGAGAAGCGTCTTTTAGCTGGCTTTCGCTTACCACTATTCGCCGTTCTATCCTGGATTCCAGTTCCTCCTGTTCCTGTCGGTTAAGTTTCAGCTGTTTCAGGGCAGAGAAGAATCGGTCTTTGATTTGCAGAACGCGGATTTCGCCGTTTTCGGGCTGTTCCGCCAGTTCTTTTATGGAACCCGGCGGCGGGTTCACGTTCCCGGCGGCTTCGCCTAAGGGAGAAAAGAACGTTGAAAGGACGCTTATTTTTGATCCGGGCCGGGCTACGATATCTACCCCTGCACAGTGCAGGGCGTCAGTTGCATCCTCCTTATTCGCTGAAAGAAGATATATCCCCGGTGCTAGGGTTCGTTTGATCATGGAGGCAAGGGGTTCGGTTTGGGCAAGGTAGCTCCGTTCACCGCTGAGGGTCAGAACCACTCCCTCATTCAGGGATACTTCCTGCCACCGTTTTTCCCAATCACCCAGGTTCCATTTAAGGGCTTCGGGAGCTCTGCCGCCGGAAAGCCGTTCCAGGAGCTGCCACAAAAAATCCGCATCATAGCCCCGGTCAAAGCCCCGGACCACCGAATCCCGGGAAAGAGCAAAGTGGATAGCTGTTCCTGTTTCTTCCACCGTGGAAAAAGCCGCCAAATCCAGGGCATCGGCAAAACTGATCTCCGGGTAGAGTATGCAGGAAAAGCCAGAATCCATGGCGATATGGGGACGCTGCTGATCCGGTACATTCGCAGTTACCGGACAATAATAGGTTGTCCCGTCAATCACCGCAGCAGTAAAAAGACCCGCCATAACAAGGGAACGGATCAGGACGGCCGCAGAAGGAAGCTCCCCAAAAAATCCCCAGCCTGCCTGTTCCTGCCGCCGGAATAGTTCCGCCATTTTTATCATCGTCGCTTCGGGCAGGATTCTGCCGTCCTTTGCCGCGCTGCAAAGGGAGTGGATAAGGTACACGGTATTTTTAAGCATCCCCCTGCCCTGAGGGGCAACAGAAGCGCCGTGGTGGAGAAAAAGGGCGATACCCCCTGCAAGATATTCAAAACGATTCTGGTCAGTCAATGCTTTAAAGGCAGCCATTTTTGCTTCGTCCGGGGCAATGACAATATTTGTTGACAAGCCTCTTTCCCTAACCAAAAGACCCAAGGCAAGGAGTCCTCCGGCAACAGCATTTATATCCAAACCGGGAAAAAGGACCTTACTTTGCTCCGTTGTTTTTTTTCTAAAAACAAGGGAAGTCTTTCCGGCTTCGTCCTTGATCTGTATTTCGCTGCCCAGCAGAAAAGAAAACAACGCCGCCAGGGTTCTGCCATTCAACATTTCATTTGCTGCGGCAGACATTGTACTGTCTTCAACCGTGAGCGATGCGGGACTAAGAGCAGGAAACAGTATTCCCGTATTGCCCGCATGGGGGGCAAGGATGTTTTCCAGCCGGGGATTCAGGGCGATCCGCAGGGCATCGTTGTCCCGAAAACGGTAAATAATGAGCCGTTCCTCCAGATTCAGAAGCATGCTTTGAAGTTCCGCATAAGAATACTCGCCGGTAAAAAAACTCTCCAGTTCCCCCGGCACGGGCTCTCTTAAAAGAGCTATGGCGGCGATGATCCGGCGGTCATTGTCATCAATATAAGCGGCCATGGTTTCCTGAATTTCGGACCGGACAATAAACCGGGAAAGTTCTCCTATTAGGTTCTGTTTGTTAAAGGGAGTTTTTACCGCCCCCAGAATACTTCGCAGAAGATCAAAAAAAGCGGCATCTGGAAGTGTCATCAATGCGGATTGCCAGAATGAAACGGGGCGAAATGGGGGCTTCATTGATGCACCTTTGTACCGGTATCTGATCCTTCAACAACAGAGACAACAGTAGAGTCATCAGCAAAATCAGCGCCGGTGCCGGTATTTATGCTTGGCAGAGCTTTATCCATTGAACGCCAATACTGGATTGAATAACGGTAACCCTGTTCGGCAAGGAATTTCTGGCGGTTGGCGGCAAAGTCTTCTTCCACGGTAGAGCGGGAAACGATGGTGAAAAAGTAAGAATTTTTGTTTTTCTTGGGCCGGAGTATCCGTCCCAGCCGCTGGGCTTCTTCCTGACGGGAACCGAAGGAGCCGGAGATCTGGATCGCCATGGAAGCATCGGGAAGATCCAGAGCAAAGTTGGCGACTTTGGAAACAACCATGACCGGGATTTCTCCTCTTTTAAAGGCAGCGTATATCTGCTCCCGTTCGGCATTGGCAGTTTTGCCGGTTACCAAGGGGGCCGACAGGAGGCGGGCGATGCTTTCCAATTGGGAAATGTATTGGCCAATGACCAGGATATGATCTTCGCGGTGGTTGGCGATAAGTTCCAGAGCCGCTTCTTCCTTTAGGGAATTTTCCGCGGCGATACGGTACTTCTCTCGCTTCCCCGCCACCGCATAGGGGACTTTTAGTTTGTCCGGCAGGTCAAGCCGCACTTCGATGCAGATCGCTTCGGCGATCCACCCCTTTCGTTCCAGATCCTTCCAGGGTACATCATAGCGCTTAGGACCTACCAGGCTGAATACGGCATCTTCCGCCCCATCTTCCCGAATCAGTGTAGCGGTAAGGCCAAGCCGCCGGACTGCCTGAAGTTCCGCAGTAACCCGAAAGACCGGCGCAGGGAGGAGATGTACCTCATCATAAATGATGAGACCCCAGGGGTACTGGCGGAAAAGAGAAAAGTGGGGAAAATCTCCGGTCTTGTCGGGCCGCCAGGTTAGGATCTGGTAGGTGGCGATGGTTACCGGTGCCACAGTTTTGGAATCGCCAGAGTATTCGGCGATCTGTTCCCGTGTTAGGGTGGTTTTGTCCAGAAGTTCATCGATCCATTGGTGGACCGCCGCTACATTGGCGGAAAGGATCAGAGTGTTGGTTTTAAGGACGGCTATTACCGCCATACCCACAATGGTTTTACCTGCTCCGCAGGGCAAGACCACTACTCCAAAGCCTGTCCCCGGACCACCCTGACCCAGGACAGCCCGGGCCGCTTCAATCTGGTAGTCCCGCATGACAAAGGACCGTTTCGACCCGGGCCGCTGCGGTCCGATCCCAGTCTCCGGCGTACCGTGGTTTTCCTTAAGGGCCACTTCCAGGGGTTCCCCCTGCCTAAGGGCGGCCTCATCCTGTACTGGCCAGCCAAGTTTGATAAGTTCCTGTTTTACCGTACCCCGGTCGATAAGTTTTACTTTGAATCCTTCGTTAGTTTTAACAAGATAATCCGACAGACTTCTGGCGGCGGCTATTTCTTTTGTGATAGTTTCATCTTCCATTGTAAGGATCAGTTCTTCCCCATCCCCAATGGAAACAGAACGCAGCCGTATCTTTCCGTACCGGGCCATGGTATCGGCAAAACCTGCACTGATACCGGAAGGTACTTCGTAACGGCTATATGCGTTTAGAGTCGCAGCAACATCGCCGGGGGTAAAACCCGCGCTGGCGGCATTCCACAGCGAAAGAGGGGTAATACGGTAGGTGTGGATGTGTTCCGGGGATTTTTCCAGCTCTGCGAAAGGCAAAATAGCCGCCCGGGCATCCTCCGCCCCCGGATCGTGAACATCCAGCAACAGAGTACGATCACTTTGAATAATAAGAGGTTTCGCTGCCGAATGAATCATAACTTTATAAATATAAAGAAAATAGCCAAAAATCGCCATAGGAACTGCAAACGACAATGTAGTGATGAGCCTGCCATACACCAACCTGAAGCAAAAGAGAGAGCACACGAACTCATAGGCAAGGTGTGAATCTTTTCTCTGCTTTTTAGTTTGCCTGCAACATTACTTGCCTAAGAATAGTATTGGCTCTGGTTTGGTATCCGGGGCCTTCACTTTTTAACCATTCAACAACATCCGCATCAAGACGTAATTGAACAACTTGTTTTATGGGTTTGTAGAGCCGTGCGTCCGGGTATTTAGGTTTGAATTCTTGTAATTGTTCAGGGGTTTGTACTGGGCAATCGCTAAAATCTTTGGTCTTGAACTTTTTCAGTTCTGCGCAATACGCTTATCGCTCATCATCGGCAATTTGTTGTTGGTAGTTTTCATTATAACGCTCCCTTTCAAGCGGTTCGGCTAACCTGGCAGAGATGATCCGTGTTCTTTCCCCGCGCTCGGTATAAGATACAAAGAAATATAGTCTTTGATCAAAAGACGCAATACCTTTTTGTCGTACCTCGTTTAAATCTGATACATTTACGGGCGTAAATTAGTTTTTTAATGTCTCGCCACTCCCGGCAGGGGTTTAATGGTTTTAAACCGTAAATATTTAAAGGGATGAATATCCAGAGCATTGGGAAACCAGCCTTCAAGTTCGTCGGTGTCGATCACATTAAGGGCAGGACTAAAACAAAGGGGAAGTACCGCCCCCCGGTCCAGCAAAAGTTGTTCCGCCTCTGCCAGGATTTCAAGCCGTTCATCTCCTTCTTCAATCATGGAACGTTCCATCAGCTCTTCATATTCATCATCATCGTGAAGAGGATCGTTCAGGTTGGAATCCCGGCGCCACATCTGCAAAAAGGTATAGGGATCTGCAAAATCTCCAATCCAAGTGGTGGAGGCGATGGTATAATCGTTCCGCTTTAGGGCCTGAAAGTACCGGCTAAAAGGAACCACATCCAGTTTGACCGGAATTCCTAGCTGCATCCACGCCCCGGCCATCAGCTTGGCGACACGGTCCGCATCTTCCGACGGAGTAATACGGATCACCAGTTCGGGGAGCCCCACTCCTTTTGGGTAGCCTGCTTCTTCCAGAAGCCGCCGGGCTTCTTCGGTGTCTCCTTCTTCCATGCCTTCGATTTCAGGGTAGCCGGATATGGGAAAAATCAGGGTCTTGGCAGGAAGGTAGTATGATTCACGCAATTCCTTCCAGGGCAGGGCCAGGGCCAGGGCCCGGCGCAGACGGTAATCCTTCCAGGGCCCCGCGGAACGGATATAATAATAATGGGTGGCAAACATGGGATTTACCACTATGCCGCTTTGATCGTTCAGCATTTCCAGATCAACGGTTCCTGCAATCCACCGGGCTTCGCCGGAATTCCACATGGCGGCGGATTCTTCCCCGTCTTCGATAAAGCGAAGGTTGATCCTTTCCAGTGACACCCGATCCTCGTCCCAGTAGAGTTTATTTTTTACCAGGGTAATGTTGTCCTTTCCCTGTTCAATTACATAAAATGGACCGTTGGATATGGGAGTATTCCAACTGGCGTCCCGAAGCATGGCAGGATGGATGGGGCTAAAAGAATGATGGCAGAGCATACTGGGAAAGAACGATGCCGGAGCATTAAGGCGCACAATCAGGGTTTTATCCCCCTGGACGGTGATCCCCACAGTGGAAGGATCGGCGGTCTTACCCAGCCTGTAATCTCTGGCACCTTCGATAATGTCATAAAGAGAGGAATAGGGGGTTTCGTTTTTTGGATCCAGCATGGAAAGCCAGGAGGCGCGGAAATCTTCCGACCGGAGAGGATCGCCATTCCAGTACCGGGCGTTCGATCGGATCGTAAAGGTCCAGGTTTTTTTATCCTCCGAAAGCTGCCAGGACGAAGCCGCCGCCGGAACCGGAGTCAGGGTAAAGGGATTGTAGGAAAAAAGCCCTTCGTAAAGGGCGGTAAAAATTTGGGCTTCACTGGCCAGGTAAGATTTGCGGAAATCCAGTTCCGCCGCCGTTTCACCCTCTCCTCCGGTTAAAACCACCGTTAATTCGGCACGATTTCCAATATCCGGCCGGGGTTCAACATATTCAAACTGACGGGGCAGGGGAAAGATCAGCCTGCCGCCGTCCAGAGGCTCATCCGGAGTTTCCTGGGCGGTTAAAAAACAGGCAGAAAGGCATATACTTAGGCACAGAAAAAAACGGACAAAAGGTTTTAAATTCATACAACTCAGCATACACTATTTTAGGAACTGGGGTTAACCCCAAGCCGTTTAAGCTGTTCTTCTTCTTCCAGTTGAGCGCTGTATTCGTGCCGCTTTTGATTTGCTTTTATGATGGCGTTTTTTATGGTCCCCAGTTCGGGCTTAATTCCTTTTACCTTGTCCCTGTTTTCCTGGGGAGCTTCGGCCTTAAAAAATTCGTCCAGCCCGGTAAGGGTTTTGTGAAGGCTCTGAGCATCCCTGACGGCCCTTTCCAGAATACTCGAAAGCTGCTTTTCATCCATTTCGCTAAGGCGGGACATATTCCGGACACCGAAAGAAGAAAAAGTGCGGAGCCGTTTATCCAGATCAGCGCGAAATATATTAAAGTTTACTTTTTCTTTGATCGTTACTCCCTTTACCGGATCAATGTATTCAATCTCGTATATCACAGGCTCCGGTTCTTTGTTAAACATTTGCCGGAAAATATCCTTAAGTTTTTCACCGAAGCTTAGCTTACGGTTCTGAAAAAGCAGGTGATTATCGTCCATCCGGGGGATAATATCCTGCAAGGCAACTGAAACAGAACTGATTACCACAATTCCATCTACCAGGGTAAGTTTAAAATCAACTGCCTTTTTGACAGCCTTGGGTTTTTCTTCCGGAACCGCCAGTTGGTTAAGCACGGCATTCCGCAGCTGTTCTCCGCCGGAGCTGTAATCTTCCTTAATTAATTCTTCTGCCAAATCGGGATAAAAGGGTTTGCCGGACATGGCGGAAGAAAACTTTTTCTTTATTGCCTCCACTGTTGCATCATTCATGGTTCCGGTAATGGTTTGCCGCAGTTCCAGTTTGTACGATTCCCGGTTAAAGGTAGTTGCGATCTTTAGATACCCCATGATAAGCCCGGTTGTTTTGTTAAGCTTTCCCAAGGATTCACTAATCACATTGATAGTCAAGGGATCCGCCCCGCCCCGGATCTGACCAATCAGATCTACCAATACCTTGGTGGTAGAACCATGGGTGTCGCTGGTAAAATGCGTCCAGTCAATGTACCGCACCAGGCCAAGGATACGTTTTATATTATCCAGGTTCAGGAAGTCTATGCTGAACTGAAAAAAGTTAACCAAAAAATCAAGCTGATTGTCGTAGGCAGAAAGGTTCATGGTAAGCTGATCCATCCTGTCTCCCTCGTAGGTAATAGCCTTGGGGACTCTGATCTCCCCTATCTTGGCTTCCTGTTTATAAGGATCTTCGTTGATCAGTTTTTTCTGAATTAACATTTTGTACAATGCCACAAAGGCGTTATGGAAAGTCCTGAATTCCTCTTTAAATTTAGGAAATTCACTTTTTTCCAGCCATGCAGCGTAAGCATTCAGAGCCTGATCCAGAACTTTTTGGTATTCGGAACGATCCATGTCCCATTTATTATCGGCCTTCAACAAGTAATAGTCAAGAAAGGGGGCCGATCTTGCCCGAAAAGGCCCTTTCCGGTAGTATGAAACCATGAATTCCGATGAATTACGCTCCAAATTCATAGAGTTTTTCCTCAGCCGCGGCCATGCCCAGATAGAAGGAAAGTCCCTGATCCCGGAAAATGATCCCACGGTACTCTTTACCACAGCGGGAATGCATCCCCTGGTTCCCTATCTGTTGGGGGAACACCACCCGGCGGGAACAAAACTGGTGGATTACCAGAAATGTATCCGTACCGGAGACATCGACAGCGTGGGGGATTCCAGCCACTTAACCTTTTTTGAAATGCTGGGAAACTGGTCCCTGGGAGACTACTTTAAGGAAGGAGCCATCAAGATGAGTTATGAGTTCCTTACCTCTTCCCAATGGCTGGGGATCCCGCCTGAAAAGATCGGAGTTACGGTTTTTGAAGGAGACGAAAACGCTCCCCGGGACGATGAGTCCGCCGAAGTGTGGCGGTCTTTGGGAATCCCCGAAGACCGGATCAGCTACCGGCCCAAAGAGGACAACTGGTGGGGCCCTGCGGGAAACACCGGCCCCTGCGGCCCGGATTCGGAGATGTTTTATGACATAGGCAGGGAAAGCTGCGGCCCCGGCTGCGGCCCCGGCTGTTCCTGCGGCAAATGGCTGGAAATCTGGAACGATGTATTCATGCAGTATAACAAAACCTCCGCCGGATCCTACGAACCCCTTTCCCGAAAATGTGTGGATACCGGCATGGGCATAGAAAGGACCGTAACCATCCTGAACGGAAAAAAGTCCGTCTACGATACAGAAGTATTTGCCCCCATCATTGCCTCCGTTACCGGAGCAATGAATCCGGGGGGATATACCTATGGGTCGGATGACGGCCAGGACCGGTCGATTCGCATTATCTGCGATCATATTCGATCCGCCACCTTTATCCTGGGAGATCCCAAGGCGGTAAGCCCCTCCAATGCGGGAGCCGGCTATGTACTCCGCAGACTAATCCGCCGGGCGGTGCGGCATGGCCGGAAACTCGGCATAGAAAGCCTCCTCCCCATTGCCCGGGCAGTGGTAAACAAATTCGCCCAAGCCTACCCGGAACTAAAAGAGAACGAAAATTACATCATACAGGAACTGAAAAACGAAGAACAGAAATTCCTGGAAACCCTTCAGAAGGGCGAGCATGAATTTGAAAAACTCCTCCCCAATATTCTAAAAGGCGCATCCAGGGTCTTGTCCGGCAGACTGGCTTTTAAACTCTACGATACATACGGCTTTCCCATTGAATTAACCGAGGAATTGGCGGCGGAAAAGGGCCTTTCTGTAAACAAGGAAGAATTTGATGAAGCCTTTAAAAAACACCAGGAGCTGTCCCGGGCCCAGGGAAGCCAGGTCTTTAAAGGGGGCCTGGTAGACCAGGGGGAAATGGCCGTTAAATACCACACCGCCACCCACCTCCTCCACAGGGCGCTGCACATGGTTCTAGGGGATCATGCGGCACAGAAGGGGTCCAACATCACCGCCGAACGGATGCGCTTTGACTTTACCCACAACGAACCCATGACATCGGACCAGGTCAAGCAGGTAGAAGTCATCGTAAATGAGCAGATACAAAAAAACCTTCCGGTAACCATGGAACTCTTAACACTGGAAGAAGCCAAGGCCTCCGGAGCCATCGCCCTTTTTGGGGAAAAGTACGAATCCCAGGTAAAGGTATATACCATAGGTGAGGGAACAAACTTCTTTTCCAAAGAAGTTTGCGGCGGCCCTCATGTGGAGCGGACCGGAACCATGGGCCGCTTTACCATACAGAAAGAGCAGTCCTCCTCGGCGGGGGTCCGGCGTATCCGGGCGGTTTTAGAATAAAGCGGCACGGACGCCGTTGTTACTTTAAGCCTGTTTATTTCTTTTAATATGTAGTATATTAAAATCCAAGGATATGGAGCAATGATGAAACGTTTTATGTTATTTTTATGCGGTTTTCTCCTGGTTTCGGCCCATGCCTTCTGCCAGCAGCTCGAACTTCAGACGATTGCTACCGTAAGGCTTTCCAAAACAGAGAATATTACCGTCAAGCAATTTAAGGAATATGTACAGTGGCTGACGATTCAAAAAGCCCTGTCTACCCAGAACAATAATGCCCAGTTGACGGACAGTGAAAGACGGCAGGCTTTGGAAGAACTGGGAAACCAGTTCCTGGCCTGCCAGGCGGCGGAGCAGGAAAAGATCACCGTTACCGACCGGGAAATTAACCAGTTTTATGATCAGAACATAAAAGGCTTTTCCGATGGATTGGCCCAAATCATGGGGCGTACCCCTACAGATGCGGAGATCGACACGGAACTGCGAAACAGGACCGGGATGAACAGGGTAAGCTACAAAGACATGATGAAGCGTACCCTGCTTACCCAAAATTACCTTCAAACAAAGAAAAAATCCCTTTTTGAAGCAGTTAAGCCCCCCACGGATGCGGAAATTCAAACCATCTACAACGATGTAAAGGGCAAAAGTATCTTTGAAAACGGTTTTGTCCGGCCCGACACGGCCCGTATTCGGATGATCCTCGTGCCGATCCGCAATCCCAGTGAAAAAGCGGCGGCCCAAACCACGGCCAATAACCTTTCCCGGCAGATAGGCGGCGATCCCAGCAAGTTTGACGAAACGGCCCGGGATTTCACCAAGCCCAATTCCAACTATGTAACCGGCGATGGATTTATATACAAACATGATATAATTCGCCAGGCCATGGGAGCAAATTTTGTGGATACCGTCTTTAGCCTTAAACAGGGAGAAGTATCCAGGGTGGTGGAACGACCCGATGGTTTCTACATTATCAAGGTAATGGAAACCTACCGGTCCAAAACCCTTGCATTGGACGATACCTACAACCTCGAAGATTCCCGATCCATGACGGTAAAGCAGGCTATTATCAATGCGGAAATGGAACGGCGTTACATGGCTGCTATGCAGCAGGCAACTGGGGAACTAGTGGAAGAGTTAAGAAAAAAAGGCAGCGTTCAGATCATGAACGACATTTACAGCAAGATCACCTGGTAAATGGGGTCCAGGCGCAGAGGACGTATTCTGGCTTTTCAGGCCCTCTATGCCTGGGATACCTCGGAAAACAAAGACGAGGCTCAAAAAGATCTGCTCGCCTTTTCTTGGGTAGAGGGTAAACCGGAGACAACTAATTTTTCCCGGCTTCTTACCGCAGGGACTTTCGAAAATATCGAAGCGGTGGATGCCATGATCCGCAAGCACTTGGTCCACTGGGATTTTTCCCGGCTGAACCGTGTCGACCGGGCTTTGCTCCGCCTGAGCGTATACGAACTGCTGTTCCAAACCACCCCTCCATCGGTTATAATAGACGAAGCCGTGGATATTTCCAGAGAATACGGCACCGATGATTCTTACCGGTTTATTAACGGAGTCCTGGACGGGGTACGGAAAACCATACAAGACGCTAAAGAGGAGAACCAGCAATGAACAAGCAGGCAGGTCTTTTAAGGGGCGTGTGCCTTTTGGGATTTGTGGTGTCTTTAGTTCTTCTGGGAACACTGATCTTCCTTTCCATCCAGGGAGGCATTCCCCTTTTTTCACCTGTCAGATTTGGAAAAACATCCTTTGCCCTGGCTTTGGAAGAGTACGACAAAAAAATCCTGGAAAATCCCGATTTATCCTTCAGGCAGCACAATGCCCTGTTAGATTCATTGGAAAAAAAAGCCCTGGATATAGAAAACACCCTTTCGGCATTAAAGCGCCGCCGTATTCCGGCCCGCATTCTGGATAACCGGGATCATGAGCAACACCGTTCTTCCTATATCGCCGCCGCAGACAGAGCCCGCAAGCTGTATCCATATTCTCCCCAGATAAGCGCCTTGAGGGCGGAATCGTTGATCATGGGCGGCTTCTCTGCCGAAGACACTGCAGAGGAAATTCGAGATCTTGCGGCCGCCATGTCCCAGGGTGGGCTTACCGATCTGTCCCTGGCTTTCTCGGTATACTCAGGGGCCATGGGGGATCCCGCGCCGGCCCGCTTCCTTCCCAGGGAACTCTTTACTCTGCTTTGTTCCCTTACACAGGGAGAAGAACGGGAAAAGTATCTGGTTAACTCCTGCATCAGAACCTTGCTGGACAACACCCAGGAAGGGATCACTATGGTTAACGGCCTTTTTGAGGAAACACTGTTACGGAACGAAACAGCCATATTTGGGGCTGAATTTTTCTACGATCATGGGAATTTTTTCCGGTCGGCGGAATTGTTTTCTGTCTTTACCGACAGCCGTAATCTAGCCCGTCAGGCCGATGCCCTGTGGCTTGCGGGTTTTACCGGCAGCGCCCGGGGTTTATGGCAGGCGGCGGCGGCGGAGAACAGAAATCCCCTTTTGGATGATCCATCGATTCGATCCCGCTCATTTTATAACCTCGCATCCACTGCCCCCACAGCACAGGAAGCAAGCCGCAGTTTGGAACAGCTTTTTGCGGCCAACGCCGAATACGAACCGGGACAAATTTTTGGGATTATCCGGTATTCCCGGCTTGTTCCCATCGACAGAGCCCTGGCAATTCTTAACCAAACTGATCATGAACATGAAGGACTCTTTGATCTGGAACTGCTTAGAAGACGAAGCGCAGACTGGGAAATTGACAAGACCGTGGCGGAAACCTGGATGCTTTTAAACCGCCATTCCAACGACGGGCGGCTCTTTGAATGGGCCGTGTGGTATTTTGATTTTCAGCGCCGCTATGACGAAACCGCCCTGGCCCTGCGAAATGCAAATATTAACCGGGTGGAGGGCCCCTGGTCGGCCCTGCACCGGGCCTTTGCTTTGGTTCGGGATCATGAATTTGGCGAGGCGGAAAGGACCCTTAGGAGCATTGTTCGATCCCCCCAGGAAACAAAAAACGCACCGGGCCGGAGAACCCAGCCCTTATGGCAGGCCGGAGCAAACCTGGCCCTGCTTCTGGAAAAACAACACAACTATCAGGAAGCCCTGCAATACTACGAAATCGCCGCCGGACAGCTGGGAGGGCTCCAGGCGGAACCTTTAGCCAGGCCGCCTGATGATCCTTTGTTCAATCCGGGCGAAAGCCTGACAAAAAGGAACAGTCCCGCAGAAAGCCCGGGCATCCCCGCTGCGGGAACCACCCCGGAACGGCGGGATGCGGCGAAGATTCAGGTTCACATAGCGGGGGTACTCCGTTCTCTGGGAAAAAGGCCGGAAAGCATCCGGGCCCTGGATTATGCCTTGGACCTGGACCCGGAAAACCTGGAAGCCCGGCTGGAAAAACGCCGCCTCGACGCAGACCGGGGCATATTGTAAGGTCTTGATCTTTTTCCGATGTTTTTTTATATTTAACCCAATCCAAATATTTATTATTGTCCAGAGGAGGAGTGTATGAAGGTTAAACCCTTGGCTGACCGGGTTCTGGTTAAGCTTGAAAAAAACGAAGCAAAGACCGCCGGAGGAATCATCATCCCCGATACCGCCCAGGAGAAAACCCAGCAAGGCACGGTGGTTGAAGCAGGACCAGGTACGGAAAAAGAAAAAGTTACGGTCAAAAGCGGTGACAGGGTTATGTATGATAAGTATGCCGGCGCCCAGGTAAAAATTGACGGTATAGAACACCTTATTCTTAAAATGCAGGATATTATCGCAACAATCGAATAGGTTCCTGTATCAAAATTACGGCTTCTGCCGCACGGCGATTGTTTTGCCCGTGTGGCAGATTTTTTTATTTGAATCTGTGTGTCATTATGATACTTCAATAAGCGTATTTTTCTGTTTTGTGTCATTATAACCCATTTTTCTATCAAGGCAAGCAACAGAGGTTTACTATTGTTATGCTAAATCTTTGTAATACAAAGATTTAAACATTTGTTATCTTGTTTTTCCTGCTTGGCATGGAATTTGCTACTAATCTAGTAAGAATTAGTGGAGGAAATCATGCCCGCAGCAAAAAGAACACCCTGTACTCAGGACGAAGAAAATGTTTTGGCTAAATACCTGGGGGAAATAAACAACATTGCCCTGCTCACCCGGGAAGACGAGGAAAAATATGCCCGGGAAGCTGTCAAAGGAAACATGGCGGCCCGGAATAAGCTGGTCAACGCCAATCTGCGCTTTGTTGTAAATGTGGCAAAAAAATACCAGGGCCAGGGGTTACCCCTAGAAGACCTGATAAGCGAAGGGAATATCGGCCTCCTTCAGGCCATTGATCGTTATGATGTGGAGAAGGGATATCACTTTATCTCTTATGCTGTTTGGTGGATTAAGCAGGCAATTTTAAAAGCTCTCTGTGAAAAATCCCGGATGATCCGGCTTCCCCAGAACAGGGTCAATGAACTGATCCAGATTCAAAGGGCCCGCCGTTTTGTGCAGGAAGGGGAACCGGAAATAAAAGAAATAGCCCGGTTCCTAGACATGGATCCCGGCCATGTGGAAGATCTGTTGGCTGTCTCCCAGGATATGATTTCTCTGGAAAACCCTTTCAATGACGAAAAAGATTCTTCTACCCTGGGGGATTTTATCGAAACCACAAAGTACCGTTCTCCCGACGCTTTAGCCGTGGACTCGGCGCTGCAAGTCGACCTTGAGTGTGCATTGGATAATTTGGACAGAAAGGAAGCGGATGTTATTCGTTTCCGCTATGGTCTTGGAAATAAGATACCTCTTTCCCTTAAAGAAATTGGGGACCATTTTAACCTGACCAAGGAACGGATCCGGCAGATCGAAAAGAAAGCCATTAAACGGCTCCAAAATCATTCATCCCGAAATGTATTAAAGTCCTATATAGCATAGAATCAGAAAAACCTTCCTGTGGGTCTTGCAGGACTGGCCTTTGTAGGGATACCCTCTGTATTTATAGACAGCAGCGGTTCAATTAAGGAAAAAAAATGGAACATGAAAAGTTCACCATTAAGGCACAGGAAATCCTGGACAATGCCACAAGCATCGCCCAGCGCAGCGATCATTCCCAGGTAGAACCGGAGCATCTCCTTAAGGCTCTGTTGGAACAGGAAGACGGCATTATCCGTCCGGTGATCGATCGGGTCGGGGCAAACTCCACCCAGCTTTTGCAGGAAACGGATATGCTCGTGGCGGGGGTTTCCAAAATTTACGGAGACGCCGCTCAACTGTATTATTCTTCCGCCCTGGGAAAGGTCATTGCCAAAGCGGAAGGGGCAGCTTCTTCCCTCAAAGATGAATTTATTTCCACCGAACACCTGCTTCTGGCCATTGCCGAATCCGCCGGTAAAGCGGGAGATATTCTGCGCCGGGCCGGGGTAAATAAACTTGCCATCCTAAGCGCCCTTAAGGCAATCCGGGGCAACCAACGGGTAACGGATCAAAGCCCGGAAGAAAAATACCAGGTACTGGAAAAATACTGCCGGGACCTTACCGCCCTGGCCCGGCAGGAAAAACTCGACCCCGTCATTGGCCGGGACGAAGAAATCCGCCGGGTAATGCAGGTGCTTTCCCGGCGGACCAAGAACAATCCCGTCCTTATCGGCGAACCGGGGGTGGGAAAGACTGCCATTGCCGAAGGTCTGGCCCGGCGCATTGTGGCCGGAGATGTACCCGAAGGCCTAAAGGGCAAAAAACTTCTTGCCCTTGATCTGGGGGCTCTGGTAGCGGGAGCAAAGTTCCGAGGCGAGTTCGAGGAACGGCTAAAGGCGGTGATCCACGAAGTCCAGGCCGCAGAGGGCAAGATCATACTTTTTATTGATGAACTCCATTCCCTTGTCGGAGCGGGCGCTTCCGAGGGAGCCACCGATGCATCGAATCTTCTTAAACCGGCCCTGGCCCGGGGGGAATTGCGCTGCATTGGTGCCACCACCCTTGACGAGTACCGCAAACAAATAGAAAAGGATGCCGCCCTGGAACGGCGTTTCCAGCAGGTCTATACCTCCGAACCCAGCGTAGAAGATACCATCGCCATACTCCGGGGCCTCCAGGAACGTTACGAAGTTCATCACGGCGTGCGGATCAAGGACGAAGCCCTGATGGCGGCGGCAAGCTTATCGGACCGGTATATCACCAGCCGGTTCCTTCCCGATAAAGCTATCGACCTGGTGGACGAAGCGGCAAGCCGCCTTAAAATGGAATTGGACTCCCGGCCCACGGAGTTGGACAAGCTGGAACGAAAACTCCTCCAGCTTTCCATAGAAAAACAGGCCCTGGCCAGGGAAGAAGACCCGGCTTCCAAAGACCGGCTGGGCAAGCTGGAAAAAGAAATCGCCGACGCCGGCACCGAACGGGACGCCATGAATGCCCGCTGGGAGGGAGAAAAAAAAGACATCCAGAAGATCCGGGAGATCAAGCAGCAGATAGAAGAACTAAAAATTGAAGAAACCCGCTGGGAGCGGGAGGGCAACCTTTCCAAGGCCGCGGAAGTCAAGCACGGCAAGATTCCCGAAGCCCAAAAAAAGCTAAAAACGCTGACGGATCAAATAGAAAAAAAGCGGGACACGGGGTCTTCCGCCCTGCTCCGGGAAGAAGTGAGCGAGGAAGATATAGCTCAGGTGGTTAGTACCTGGACGGGGATTCCCATATCAAAAATGCTCAAGGGGGAGCTGCAAAAATACCTGGATTTGGAAAAGGTACTGGAACAACGGGTGGTGGGCCAGAATACCGCCGTCTCTGCCGTGGGAGACGCCATCCGGCGAAACAAGGCGGGACTGTCCGATGCCGCCAAACCCCTGGGGAGTTTTCTCTTTCTGGGCCCAACCGGGGTAGGAAAAACAGAACTGGCAAAAACCCTGGCGGATTTTTTGTTTAACGACGAGAAAGCCCTAACACGCATTGATATGAGCGAATACGGAGAAAAACATTCCGTCAGCCGCCTTATCGGAGCACCTCCAGGCTATGTGGGTTATGAGCAGGGAGGCCAACTTACCGAGGCGGTGCGCCGCCGGCCCTACAGCGTGATCCTTTTTGATGAAATCGAAAAGGCCCACCAGGAAGTGTTTAATGTGTTCCTCCAGATCCTTGATGATGGCCGGCTAACCGACGGACAGGGCAGGGTGGTGGACTTTAAGAATGTGATCATCATCATGACCAGCAATCTGGGTTCAGATTTAATTCTGGAAGCAAAAAAAGAATCGGAGCTCCGATCCGCCCTTAGGGAACTGTTAAAACAAAGTTTCCGCCCCGAGTTTCTTAACCGGATTGACGAGACGGTAATCTTTAACCGCCTGGGCAAAGAAGAAATCGTTAAAATCGTCGATATTCAGCTTGCCCGCCTTGCACAGCGCCTGGATGAACGGAAGATCACTTTAAAGCTGGCCCCAGCGGCAAAAACATATCTCGCCGAACGGGGCTACGATCCTCTCTTTGGTGCCCGGCCCTTAAAACGGATCATCCAGGCTGAACTGGAAAATCCCCTGGCCAAGGCAATCATTGCAGGAAAAATAAAAGAAGGGGACAGCATAAGCGCCGACAAAACCGAAGAAGGGCTGGCCTTTAAAAAAGGTGCTGGAAAAACTTAAAAAGTATGGTATCCTCTAAAACAGGAGAGTTCTGTGAAAAAACTGTTTTTGGTTTTGTTGATTCTTGCGGTCTTTGCCGGCTCTGTCTTTGCCTTTGAATTTTTAAGCTACCCGCCCCCTGTCAGCGGCGGAAATGTGATGGTAGATACCGGTATTGGTTTTGTATATACGGGATATAACAGAGGGAAGTTTGGAATTCCGCCACTGTTTCTTCAAGTGGAATATGCCCTGCCTGTTGTAGTTCCTATTTCTGTGGGGGCTGGGGTATCGTTTTACCAATGGAAATATCCGATCCACGGTGATACATTAAAAGAGACCTTTGTTACCCCTGCATTTCGGGCCAACTGGCACTGGGGATTTGATGTAAGCTGGCTGGATTTTTATACCGGGGCGTGGTTTGGATATACAATTTGGAATTTAAAATCAAGCAATTCCTTTTGGGACTATTTAGCAGTTGGATCCAGCGGATTAGATTGGGGTTTTCAGGCGGGGGTGCATTTTTACTTTTCCAACACCATCGGCGTCATGGTTGAAACCGGTTATCCCTATCTTATTAAGGCAGGTTTAACGATTAAGTTCTAAGATTCAGATGCAATGAATTCACGCTTCTCCAGCAAGGAAAAAAATTAAAATATTATTTGCCCAGTCAGGTATTTTTTCGTATCTTATGTTTATGAGCGAGACTGTGAATCAGAGAATAAAGCGGCTGAGAAAAGATTTGAATCTCACCCAGAGTGAATTTTCGACAATAATTACCATTTCATCGGGACAGCTTGCCTGTATCGAAACGGAAAAACGGGCTGTGAACGACCGGACGATCAAGCTGATCTGTGACTCATTCAAGGTAAATAATGAATGGCTGCGGACAGGAGAAGGGCCGGTATTTCTGGAAAACAAAGACAGCAATTATTTCAAGCTTGTGGCGCTATACGATACATTGAAACCCGCGTTCCAGAACTATATTCTTCACTCAATAAACTTCTTTATAAAAATACAGGAAAACGATGTCAAGACCGGATAAAACGTAAAAGTATCTTGCGTTCCTATTATTTTCCAAAAGTTCCGGCTTGCATATTTCTTCGCTATAAGTCCATTGTACAGGACAGAACGGATAAACTTTCCAAGGTTCGTTTACTTACTGAATATAAGGGAAAAAGAAATTTCCATGTTTTGCTTCAGACAGGGATTTGCCTTTAGAAGCCTGAACGGTTTTGGCATATTTGGAAAAAAAGAAAGGGACTTCACCTTTAGCAGTCTGAATGCCTGTACAAGAAATTACTGCCGGTAAAAAAGGCAAAACAAATTGGATCTTATATTTCTTCATGCAATAAGCATAAAGTACAAGCGGTTTCCTTAAAATCCTCTGCCGCCCATCATTTGCTGCATCGCCGCTGAGTTTTTTCCGGCTTTGGACATTTTTTTCATCATGGTACGCATTTTTTCAAATTTTTTAATTACCCGGCCCACCTCTGCAGCGGAAGTGCCGGAACCTCTGGCGATGCGGCTTCTTCGGGATGGGCCTATGATAAGGTGGTTGGCCCGCTCCTTGAGTGTCATGGAAGAAAGGATAGCTTCCTGATGTTTAAGATCTTCCCTGTTGATGTCTTCTTCGCTGATCTGTCCGGCCATGCCGGGGATCATTTCCAGCATCTTCTGGAGGGAACCCATCTTCTTTACCGACCGGATCTGGTTTAGCCAGTCGTCCAGGGTAAAGGTTTCCTTCTCCATTTTTTTCTGGAGTTCTAAGGCTTCTTTTTGATCTATTACTTCCTGGGCTTTTTCTACCAGACTGACCACATCGCCCATGCCCAGGATCCGCCCGGCGATCCGGTCGGGGTGGAAAGGCTCGAAGTCTTCGGGTTTCTCCCCGGTTCCCACAAATTTAAGGGCCTTGCCGGTAACGGTTTTAAGGGACAGGGCAGCCCCGCCCCGGGTGTCGGAATCAAATTTGGTCAGTACAACTCCGGTAAGGCCAATCTTTTCGTCAAAGGTTTTGGCAATATCCGCCGCAGACTGCCCGGTCATGGAGTCTGCCACCAAAAGTAGTTCGTCCGGTTTTACCGCATCCCTAAGGCGCTTTAATTCCTCCATCATCGGTTCATCAATCTGCAGGCGGCCAGTGGTGTCGATGATCAGCGTATCGTGGAGATTTTTCCTTGCCAGGGCCAGGGCGCTTTTGTAAACCGCCACCGGATCTTTGGCCCCATCTTCTTTATAGACCGGCACATCAATCTGGGAACCCAAAACAAAAAGTTGTTCCACCGCAGCGGGCCGGACTAGGTCGCAGGCTGCCAAGAGAGGATTCCGTCCTTCTTTCTTTAAACGGAGGGCAAGTTTGGCGGAACTGGTGGTCTTTCCCGAACCTTGCAAACCCAGCATCAGCACCGTGGAAATGGTATCCGGTCCTTTTAGTTTTAAAATTTCACCGCCGCCGCCCAAAAAGGATACCAATTTATCGTGGACGATTTTGATAAACTGCTGGCCTGGATCCACAGATCGGAGTACCTTTTCGCCCTTTGCTTCTTCTATGGTAGAATTGACAAAGCGCCGGACCACCCGAAGGTTTACATCTGCTTCCAGAAGGGCCATCTTAATGGCCTCCACCGCATCATCAATGTTTTTTTCGGTGATCGCCGATTTTCCGGCGATGAACCGGAAGGCGTCAGAAAATTTTTGGGTAAGCTTATCCAGCATTATTCTTATTCCATACTCTTAAGAAAACTCTGTAAGAATTCCAGCGGCCTGGTTTCCTTGTTTAAGATCTGGTAGAGTCCGTCAGATATGGGCATTTTAAGCCGGTGCTTTTCTGAAAGGATCCTTACATATTTGGCTGCCGCCGCTCCTTCGGGCAGATAACCGATTTCGCCGATATGCTTTAGTAAATCATCCAAATCTCTAAAAGGTTCCAGAATGTTCTTTTCGACGATCTCCCGGCCAAAGCGCCGGTTACGGCCAAAGACCGAACGGCAGGTTACGTCCAAATCCCCTACCCCTGAAATGGAAGAAAATGTTTCACGATGGGTGGCTCCCATGGCCATGCCCAGGATTTGAATCTCGTTTAGTCCCGCCGCCAGAAGCAGCGACTCGGTGTTATCCCCGAATAGTTTTTCCGCTTCGCCAGGCTTTGTTTTCAAGGCATCCATAATTCCAAAGGCGATGGCGATTACATTTTTTACCGCCGCCGCCACCTGTACCCCCTGGACATCAGTGGAGGCAAAGACCAGGAGCCGGCTGCTTTTCAGGAGATACCGGAATCGTATGGCATTTTTGGGGTTCCGGCTGGCTGAAATCAGGCCGGTAATTTTTCCCCGGGCGACTTCTTCCGCATGGCTTGGTCCGGCGATGTACACCAAGGATTTCCGGTAAAAGCCGGGCAGGTAATCTTCCAGTGTATCCAGAATTAGTGTAGGCCCGCTGGAAGTTTCCAGAAATCCCTTGGTGATCACCGCAATGGAAGTATGCCCTTCCCGTATCGACTGCACCGTCAAAAGCTGCTTTATCATATCAAGTAAAAAAAGGGACGGCAGTGCCAGAAAGAGGTATTCCCTGCCGGAAACTGCCTCTTCCACAGAGCAAAGGGCTCTGAGCTCCGCAGGCAGCGCTACTCCCGGTAAAAACCGTTCGTTGGTATGCTTGCTGTTTATTTCTTCGGCAGTTTCTTTTTCGTAACACCAGATGACCACATCATGACCCTTTTCGGCAATGACCTTGGCCACTGTGGTTCCCCAGGCTCCCGCTCCCAGGACCGCAACGGTGGATCTCATATTGTTAGTATAACTCAGTATTTAATTGTATTAAAGATCCGCAAATCCCGGTAGAATTTTCCTCATAGCTTTTTACCGTTTTTTTTATTATATTCATACCATGAATATACTCGTCATCGGCGGTGCGGGTTACATCGGGAGTCACGTTACACGGGAGCTTCTCGACCGGGGACACAAGGTTACGGTCTTTGATAACCTTTCTTCCGGGTTAAGGAGAAACCTCTTTTCCGATGCAATGTTTATCCATGGAGACATACTTCGCTGCGAACAACTTACGGCGGCCATGCGGGAAGGCGCTATGGAAGCGGCGGTTTTTTTGGCGGCTTATAAGGCTGTGGGTGAATCCATGATCAAGCCGGAAAAATATTCGATAAACAATATCACCGGCACTGTAAATCTCCTGAACGCTGCCAGTGAGACGGGGCTAAAATATATCATCTTTTCTTCCAGCGCCGCCGTGTACGGCGAACCGTCCTACCTTCCCGTCGACGAAAAACATCCTGCCAATCCGGAGAACTACTACGGTTTTACCAAGCTGGAAATAGAAAAATTCCTTTTCTGGTACGACAAGCTCAAGGGAATTCGTTTCGCCAGCCTGCGTTACTTTAATGCCGCCGGTTACGATGTCCGGGGCCGTATTTCCGGACTGGAACAAAACCCCGCGAATCTGCTGCCGGTGATCATGGAAACCGCCTGCGGCAAAAGGAAGGAACTGGAAATCTTCGGCAATGATTACGATACCCCCGATGGCACCTGTATCCGGGATTATATCCATGTGAACGATTTGGCTGCGGCCCATGCCCTGGCCCTGGACTACATAAGCAAAAACGGCAAAAGCCTGACGGTAAACCTGGGAAGCGAAACCGGTTCTTCGGTACTGGAAGTGCTGGAGACCGCCCGGCGGATTACCGGACAGCCCATCCCATCCAGAATTGCAAAGCGCCGTCCCGGAGACCCGGCAAAACTTACCGCATCGGCGGACCTTGCCAGGTCTCTCCTGGGCTGGAAAACGGAACACTCGGATCTGGATACCCTGGTACGAACCAGTTGGGAAGCATACCATCAATATGAAGACTGCCGGGAGGCGCCGCATACATGAAGGAAACACTTTTTTCATACATCGACAATGCCGAAGACATGGCGGTAGAACTGGAAACAGAACTCTGCAAACGCCCTGCCATTTCTCCTGAATCTGGGGGTAAAGGGGAACTAGACAAGGCCTTATGGCTGGAAGCCTGGCTTAAAGAACAAGGTTTTCAATATGAGCGGATAGATATTAAAGATGAGCGGGCCAAGGAGGGAATACGGCCTAACCTAATAGTAGATGTAAACGCTTCCTGCAAAAACGGTAACGCCGGCGGCGGCGAAAATTACAGTGGCGCCGGCGGTACTCTGTGGATCATGAGCCACCTGGATGTGGTGCCCCCCGGCGAGATCACCCTTTGGGAGAACGATCCCTGGACGGTAATCCGCAAAGACGACAGTCCCCTGGGACCGCGCCTCATCGGGCGGGGAGTGGAGGACAACCAACAGGGTTTGACTTCGTCCCTTATCGCCGCCGCCGCCTTTAAGAAAACGGGTCTTGTTCCGGCGCACCCGGTAAAACTCCTCTTTTGCGCCGATGAAGAATGCGGCAGCACCTATGGTATGGCAGCGTTACTTAGGGAGCGTACGGTTCGAGAACCGAACCACAATCTTTTCGGAAAAGATGATCTGGTCCTTATCCCCGACGGCGGGGACAGCAAGGGAGAAACCATTGAGATTGCGGAAAAAAATCTCCTATGGATTGAATTCACCACCAAAGGAAAACAGGCCCATGGTTCCCGGCCCGATCTGGGTGCCAATGCTCACCTGGCCGGGGCGGAGTTGGCGGTGCGGCTTCACCATGAACTGGGAGAAACCTTTGGCGAACGGGATCCCCTCTTTGATCCGGATTATTCCACCTTCCAGCCAACCAAAAAAACCTCCAATGTGCCGAACATCAACACCATTCCGGGGGAAGATTACTTCTGTATGGACATGAGGATCCTCCCCCGGTATCCGATAAAGACGGTCCTTCCGGTAATCGACCGGATCAAGGCCGAGGTCGAGGCAAAACACAGGGTTATGATTAATTACACATCAGCCCAGCAGGTGGAATCCCGGGCTACTCCGGCAGATTCACCCCTGGTTGCCATGCTTTCCGCCGCGGTGAGGGAAGTCTATGGTCTAAAGACCAGGCCCGTTGGTGTAGGAGGAGGTACCGTGGGGTCTTTCCTCCGCAACAAGGGAATCCATTGCGTGATCTGGAGCCGCGTGGATGATACCGCCCATCAACCTAATGAATATGCCCTTATCGCCAATATCTTAGGGGATGCCAAGGTTATGGCGCTTCTTATGGCATCCATGTAGAAGGGACTATTCTGCCAGTATTTTAAGAATATCTTCCGAACTCTGGGCTTTAAGGATTTCCGCCCGTTTTTCCGAACTTTTAAAGAGTAGGCTTATTTCCGCCAAAAACTGAAGATGAGGACCTGTCTTTTCCAGGGGGGAAAGGGTCATAATAAAAATCCGGCACGGCTCATGATCCAGAGAATCAAAATCCACCGCCATATCGGAAATGCCAATACAGGCTATTAAATCTTTTATGGTAGCACTTTTTCCGTGAGGTATGGCGATGCCATGCTTCATGCCGGTGGACATTTTCTTTTCCCGGTCCATAACTGCCGCATAAGCCGCCGGTTTGTCCTGTATCTTATTAGCGGAAACCAGAATATCTAGTAATTCGTTGATAATCTCTTCTTTGCTTTTACCCTGCAAGTGAAGGCTAATCGTTTCTTTGGTTAATACTGTCTTCAGGTTCATATATCCTAATAATAACCTCCAATTAGGACAAATGTCAAGTCCATGACTTATAGGCTTGGATACGGATTTTTGATATGGTAACAGGGTGAAAAATAAAGCAAAGTCGTTTTTTATTGCGGGTTTTTTCTCTTTCCTGGTTTGTTGTGCCGGAAGAGAAATCCCGGCACAAACCTTTTCGGCACTTAGTCAGACTGAAGAGATAAAAGAAAAAGTTTCCCGGGTTCTTAAGGCTGCGGAAATTCCGGAAGATATGGCCCGGTTTATCGAAGCCTCCGCCGTCTCCGGTTCGAACAGTTTGTTCCTTTCCCATTTGGAAGGGGTTTTAATAAATGACGATCCTTATCTTAGAATTCTTGTGGACAAGCAGCATCCCCTGCCGGAAGATTATGAACCCGGTGATTTGATTGAACTGCAGTACAAAAGCTACCGGGCGGGTATTACTGATGTGATGATGCTCCGCCGCAAGGCAGAGGCAGCGCTGGAAGAAATGGCCGCCGCCGCCAAAACTTCGGGGCATACTCTGACCATTTCTTCCGCTTACCGTTCCTATCAATACCAGATTGGTTCCTTTGAACGCTGGACGGCGCGGCTGGGCCTGGAGAGGGCGGAAATGGTTTCGGCCCGGCCTGGCCGGAGCCAGCACCAGCTTGGACTGGTGGTGGACTTTGGTTCCATTTCCAATAATTTTGCCGAAACCGCCGCTGGTAAATGGACCGCCTCAAATGCGGGCCGTTTTGGCTTTTCCCTTTCCTATCCCCGGAGTTATGAAAAGATTACCGGATATGACTGGGAAAGCTGGCACTACCGCTATGTAGGCAGGGAGCTTGTAACCTTTATTGACACTTGGTTTGACGGTATCCAGCAGTATGCTCTGCGCTTCATCCACGAATGGGAAGCAGAGCCTTCGGAAAAACATTAAAAGCGCCGAAAGAGAAAATACTTTTTTAAGAAACCGTTTTTAAAATCGCTTTACGAGAGAAGCTGTTACCAATTACCGCCTGTCCGGCGAGGTTTGTCCATTGCTTCATTCACCCTAAGTTGGCGGCCATCGCATTCCTTACCGTTGGTTCCGGTAATAGCCGCAGAAGCTTCTTCATCGGTACCCATTTCCACAAAACCGAATCCCTTGGAGTTGCCCGATTCCCGGTCAAAGATAATTTTGACAGACGCAACGGTGCCGAAGCCGGAAAACAGGTTACGAAGACCGTCTTCGGTGGTGTTGTACGAAAGATTACCGACATACAATTTCTTAGCCATTGAAAAAATTCCTTCTCCCGGTGAATCATGGTTTTACTCATGAATCAGGGCTTCCGGGCAAGCCATGTCTAAAGCCTCTAAAAAGGCTCCTTGAACAGTATCCTTTTTTGGCCTTGTCGTCAAGGGTGTTTTATTTTATTATTCCTATATGCTCCCTTATTCCGCAAAATTCTCCATTTTATGCATTTTTCTTGGATTTTTCTGCGGAACCTCCGGTTTTGCCCAGAATTCTTCCCGATTCACGGCGGAACAGATAATGAAGGCCCATGCTGCGGCCTTTCCCCAGGCCATAAGCCGGGTGGAGTACCGGAACGGGGACTGGGCGGTATTGCTGCGAAACAAGTGGTTTTACTATGCAGGAGGACGCCTTCTGCCGGAAGAACGCTGGGGCCAGGATGAATCCTGGGCCCGCCAGTCTTTCTATTCCTACCCTGCGGAATTGCCTCCCTGGAAGGAGCCTGAAGGGGAACAGGCAGAACGATTAAGGAATGTGCTGCCCCAGCGCAGGGCCAATCCGCCCCGGCGGGATCCGGAATTCTACGATACCCTCTGGCAGGCCCATAACAGGAATGAAGCTTCCGCCAACCTGGTAGAGATTACCTTTTTGGGAAAGACTTTTGGCGTTCACCGGGAACTGGAGGATCGGCTAAAAAAAATAGACACCCAAATCCGTGAAGCGGCAGAAACCGATCCGGCGGTAAAGGATTTTATCAATAATATCGGTTCCATCGGCGCCTGGAACTGGCGCAATGTGGCCGCCACGATAAGCCGGAGTTTTCATTCCTACGGAGTAGCCCTGGACATACTGCCCAAAAATTTACGAGGCCTGGCGGCCTATTGGCAGTGGACCTCGGACGCAAACAACCCTGAGTGGTATAAAGTGCCCTACGAAAAGCGCTATCATCCTCCAATGGTCGTTGTAAAGATTTTTGAGCGCTACGGCTTTTGCTGGGGCGGCAAGTGGGCCCTATTTGACACCATGCACTTTGAATACCGGCCTGAGATCATGCTGCTCCATGGGATGAAGGTAGAAAACTGATGAAACAGACAGGAACATATGTACACGACACTCCCAGCGGCGAACGTAAATCAAATTCCCTGCCCCCGCGGCCTGTGGGGACGCACGTGGTATCCGCCCTGGTAGAAAACCGGGCAGGTACCCTAAGCCGGATTTCGGGGCTTTTTGCCCGCCGGGGTTTTAATATAGACAGCCTAACCGTAGGGGAAACGGCGGATCCTTCCATTTCCCGCATGACTATCGCCGTGACAGGGGACAATGCGATCCTGGAACAGATCATAAAGCAGCTGCGAAAACTCGTGGATGTCATCGCCGTCCGGGAGTTGGATCCCGCTTCCTGCCTGCGGCGGGAAATAATGCTGGTCAAGGTAAATGCAGATGAAAAAACCAGGCCCGCGGTAATTCAAGTTGCGGGAATCTTCCGATCCAGAGTGATCGATGTTTCCCCCTCTACCGTTACCATAGAAGCCACGGGAGATATGGAAAAACTCAACGGCCTCCTGATGCTCCTTTCCCCCTATGGCGTGATGGAGCTAGCCAGGACGGGCCTGGTAGCGCTGGAACGGGGAACAAAGGTGTTATCGGTCCATGACATTTCCTGACACAAAAAGAGTCTTCATCTTTGACACAACCTTGCGGGACGGAGAGCAGGCTCCAGGGTACAGCATGAATGCCCGGGAAAAACTCGATGTGGCCCGCAAACTGGAAAAACTTGGAGTTGATGTGATCGAAGCGGGATTTCCCGAATCCAGCCCAAGTGATCTGGATTCAGTCCGGAACATTGCGGAAACTATCAAAGACTGCACCGTGGCGGCGCTTTGCCGTTCCCTGGAAAAGGACATAGACACCGGCTGGAGGGCGCTGAAAAAAGCAGCCCAGCCCCGGCTCCACATATTCATAGCCACCAGTCCCATTCACATGGAATGGAAACTCAAGATGAATCAGGATGAAGTACTTGAACAGGTATCTTCAGCGGTGCGGTATGCGAAAAAACTCTGCAATGATGTTGAGTTTTCCGCGGAGGATGCATTTCGCAGTGATCCTGATTATGTATGCAGGGTCTTCGGCGAAGCGGTTAAGGCTGGTGCCCGGACGGTTAATTTTACCGATACGGTGGGTTATGCCATGCCGGATGAATTTGGAAAGAGGATAAGCTATATTCGGGAGCATACGCCGGGAATAGAAAAGGCCCGGCTTTCGGTACACTGCCACAACGACCTGGGCTTGGCGGCAGCCAACAGCCTAGCGGCAATAACAGCCGGAGCGGATCAGGTTGAATGTACGATTAACGGCATTGGCGAGCGGGCGGGAAACGCATCGCTGGAAGAAATTGTCATGTCCCTACAGGTCCGGAAAGATATTTATCATGCGGAGACCCGGATCGACACTACGCAGCTCTACAGTACCAGCCGCATGGTAAGCCAGGTTACGGGAGTAAAGGTCCAGCCCAACAAGGCTGTGGTAGGAGAAAACGCCTTTGTCCACGAAGCGGGCATACACCAGCACGGAGTAATGGCCAACCGGGAAACCTACGAAATCATGACCCCCGAATCGGTGGGAATCTCCAGAAATCAGATGGTGCTGGGTAAACATTCAGGCCGCCATGCCTTTGAGGACCGGCTAAAATTGCTTGGCTTTACCGTAAGCAGCGAAATCCTAGAAAAACTCTTTGATGAATTCAAGCTGCTGGCGGACAAAAAGAAAACCGTGAATGACAGGGACATCGAAGCCCTGGTTATGGATTCTACCACCGCGGCACCGGAAACCTGGATCCTCGACCATTGGGCGGTAAACACCGGCAGTGCCCTGGGAGCCAGCGGTACTATCCGGCTGCGGCACCGGGACGGCGGCCATAAAAAACTTGTCTCCCTGGGAGATGGCCCGATTGACTCAATCTACAAAGCAATCAATCAGATCATCGGCAGGGAACCGGAACTGGAACTCTACGAAATCGGGGCGATAACCGGCGGCTCCGCCAGTCAGGGCGAAACCATGGTCAGAATCCGCTGGGAAAACCGGCACTACAATGGTCATGGCGTCTCCACCGATGTGATTGAATCTTCAATAAAAGCGTACCTTTCGGCAATAAACGCCATGGAATGGGAATTGGCCGCTTTTAAGAAGAACAAACAATGACTGCCTCAACTCAAGCGATAACCCGGTATATCACAGAAATCGGCAAAATCTACCGCACCGGAAACGCCACCGAGCATAGCTACCGCCCCGCCCTTAAAACTTTGCTGGAAACCGTTACCTCAGGACTGACCATAACCAACGAGCCAAAGCATATTGAATGCGGCGCGCCTGATTACATCATCACCCGGGACAGTATTCCTCTGGGTTATATCGAAGCGAAAGACATTTCTGTTGGCCTTGACAACAAGGCAAACAAGGCGCAATTTGATCGTTACAAACAATCTCTGGGGAACCTTATAATTACAGATTATCTGACCTTTCAACTTTTTGTTGAAGGGGATCAAATTGTTTCTGTTACCATTGCCCGTGAATCTAATGGCAACATAGCGCCGGATAAAAAACAATGTGGCTCTTTTCTTGAACTGGTCAACCAATTTGTCGGCTACTGTGGAAAAACCATTTACCAATCCATAACCCTCGCCCGCATGATGGCGGCTAAGGCAAAACTTCTTGCAGAAGTGATCAGAGCCGCGCTTTTAGATAAAAATGACGAAAATGATACTCTTTCCGGTCAGTTGGAAGGTTTTCGCACAATTCTTATTCACAATTTGAGCGAACAGTCATTTGCAGATATGTACGCTCAAACGCTGGCTTATGGGCTTTTTGCCGCCCGGCTTAATCAGCGCGATAATCAAATTTTTAGCCGAGTAACAGCGTCTCATCTTGTACCCAAGTCCAATCCGTTTCTGCGAAAATTTTTTCAGTATATCGCCGGATTTGATCTTGACACCCGCATCCGCTGGATTGTAGACGCCCTCGCCGATCTTTTTAATTGTGCAGCTATCGAAGATATCCTCAAAGAATTTGGCAAAGCAAATCAGGACCCCTACATTCATTTTTACGAGACTTTTCTTGCCGAATATGATCCGGCCTTGCGTGAGAGCCGCGGCGTGTATTACACACCGCTTTCGGTAGTGCAGTTTATCGTACAAGCAGTTGATGACATTTTACAAAAGGAATTTGATCTTGCGCAAGGATTAGCGGATAATTCAAAAATTAAACTGCCAATAAAAGGTGCTGACAAACAGGGCAAATCGGTAATAACGGGAGAACGCGAATTTCACAAAGTACAAATACTCGACCCTGCAGCAGGAACCGGAACTTTCCTTGCGGAGGTTATAAACAATATTTATTCCCGTTTTAAAAATCAAAAAGGAATGTGGACGGGTTATTGTAAAGAACATTTGATCCCCCGTCTTCACGGTTTTGAAATTCTCATGGCAAGTTATGCGATGGCGCATTTTAAACTTGATATGACGCTCAGAGAAACGGAATTTAATTGGAACAACGAACAGAATGGAAAAAACGAACGCTTGAACATCTATCTTACCAATACACTTGAAGAAGCGCCTGAGCATACACCTGAATTGTTTATGGCTCAATGGCTGGCACAGGAAGCGGAAGAAGCGCGCAAGGTTAAGCGGGACGTTCCGGTAATGGTAGTGATGGGAAATCCACCCTACAATGTAAGTACACAGAATAAAAATGAATGGATAGACGGGTTGATAGGAGAGTATAAACAAGGGCTTAACGAAAAAAAATTAAACCTTGATGATGATTACATAAAATTTATCCGTTACGCCCAATATCTGGTTACCAATAACAAATTCGGTATTGTGGCTTATATATCAAATAACAGTTTTATTGATGGAATTACTCACCGAAAAATGCGAAAAACATTAATGTCAAATTTTGACAAAATATATATTTTTGACCTGCATGGCAGTACAAAAAAACGGGAGACAACGCCTGATGGAGAAATTGACAATAATGTGTTTGATATACAGCAAGGGGTAAGCATTAATATCTTTGTAAAAACAACATGGAAAAGCGGACTTGCAAAGGTATATCACTATGATTTATTTGGCAAACGCGATGAAAAATACCGGTTTCTTTTGGAACATAAATTTTTGTCTCTTAAATGGCAAGAATTACACCCTGAAACTCCTTATTACTTTTTTGTTCCCAAAGATTTTAAAAATAAGCATGAATACGAAAAAGGATTTTCTATAACGAAATTATTTGCTGTGTACAATAATGCTATAAAAACAGATCGTGATGCGCTATTTACCGATAATAACAGGGAAATTCTTGAAAAAAGAATAAAAAAATTATTGTCTGGTAAATATGATGAAAAATTCGTAAATGATTTTAATGTCAATGACAGCGGCGGTTATAAACTCACCAGGGTTATCAAGAATAAAGATTTTGATTCAAAAAATATTATGGAATTACAATACCGTCCATTTGATTATCGTTTCATTTACTATCAACAGGGGATTACTTCAAGACCTGCATTCAATGTTATGAAGCATTTTATTGGCAATAAAAATACGGGTTTGGTATGCTCCCGGCAATACGGCGGCAATAAACATTTTATTTGCTATATTATGAATAAACTGATAGAAATAAGCTCACAGCCTTATGCTCCCTATACGGTTTTTCCCCTTTACCTTTATCCTGATGAAAACACTTTAGACAAAACAGAAAAACGCCGCCCCAATCTAAACTCTGATATAGTAAAAATAATAGCTGAAAAACTAAACCTGCGTTTTACCGAAGAAAAAGAAGCTGATAAAAAAACTTTTGCCCCCATCGACATTCTTGATTACATTTACGCCGTTCTCCATAGCCCCGCTTATCGCGAGAAATACAAAGAATTCTTCAAAATTGACTTTCCCCGAATTCCCTACCCTGATAATGCCAAACAGTTCAGAAAGCTTGCCGAGTTTGGCGGAAAACTGCGGACCATTCATCTATTGGAAGGAGTTACACCATCAGAAAAATTAGCCAGTTATCCCATCAAAGGCAGCAATTCTATTGACAAACTTACTTACCAAGACAAAAAAGTCTGGATAAACAAAACCCAGTATTTTAAAACAGTCCCGCCAGAGGCATGGAATTTCTACATCGGCGGCTACCAGCCAGCGCAGAAGTGGCTCAAAGACCGCAAAGGCAAAACACTCGATTATGATGAGATTCAACATTACCAAAAGATTGTCAATGTGCTGTATTTGACGGGGGAATTACAGAGGAAGGTTGATGAGGTAATTGAATAGATAAAAATGATATGGGACATGACAAAATTCATGGATACCAAAGAGGATACAATTGCTCATCTAATGGCTGCTCTTGAAGAAAATGAATATACGGTTACGTTTGTTCTACTGGTATCCGTATTCTTTCTATAGACAGCGCCCTCCCCTGATCATCCGTTTCGATGATCACCCCTTGAAGTTCGCATTTGTCCCAGGCGTCCTTGGTCCAATCGGGGATCCCTGAACGGTATTCCCGGATCCGGCTGGCAATGTCATTTCCTCCCACTGACTCGGTACTGCCGGTTCTGCCGGCATCACAGATTACTGCCGTACCATCCAGGATTTCTTCGTCCGCAGTTTGTACCCTGCCATGGGAACCGATTATCGCTGTACAGGAACCGGCGGCGGCGGTAAAGAGGGTTCGTTTTTCTCCGGTGGCCCAGGCGTGGAAATCCAGTACAACAAAGGGTGTTTGTGAGCGAAGTTTTTCCAGAAGCGATGTAATTCTGGTAAAGGGATTATCTGCTTTCAGCCGGATAAAATTCGCCCCCAACAGTACCGCCGCCGCCACCTTTATTTCCGCTCCTTCTACGGCAGTTTTAAATACCCGCCAGCCGAAGCCGGGAACCCGTTCATTCGTGTTTGTATCCATACCGCCAAGGTTGGCCGGACGCAGCACATAGGGTGCCCAGGTTTCTACTAAATCTTTCTTATAAAAACAACAGTCTCCGGTGGTGATTACGTCGGCGCCGAGTTTGCGGATGTATCCCGCGTGGTGGCGGCCCAAACCATTTCCTCCCGTAGCACCGTCTGCACAAACCAGGGTAAAGTGGATAGTCCGCTCTTTTTTCAGGCCCGGGAGGGCTTTTTTTAGAGCATGAATGCCGGCTTTACCAACCAGCTCCGCTACATAGAGAATCCTCACTCTGATTAAAGCCTGTGCCGGGGAAGCTCAGAAAGGCTTCGGCCAAATTCCGCCGATGCCTGATAATCTTTTAGTTCCCGGCATACATCCCGCAGGTTAAAAAGGGCTTCTTCGTACAGGGGCGCCATGGCCACTGCTTCTTCAAAACAATGCCGGGCTTCTTCATAGTATTCTTGAACAAAATAAAGGACCCCCAGATTATTCCAGGTTTTTGGTGAATTTTCATTCTGGGCAAGGGAAAAGTGATAACAGTCTTCGGCCAGCTCAAATTGCTTTTGCTCATAGTGGATGAGTCCCATGGAAAGCCAGGCTTCGTCCAGCGTGTCATCGATGCTTATGGCCTTTTGAAAACTGGTCAGGGCTTCTTCGTATTCTCCTGTATGCTGCTGGGCAATACCCAGATTTAGCCAAAGCAGAGGGTTTTCCGGCTCAATTTTCAGAGCTCTGGAAAACAAGAGAATTGCCTCGTCGGGCCGCTGGGCTTCCGTGAGGGCGATACCTGAATCATTTAATGATGCCGCTGTTTCCATATTTCTTCCATTGGGTACTATTGTCCCCTAGTAAAATATATCCCTTGAGGCATGGAAAAACCATAAAATCGATGTTTTTCTGGTAATAAACCCGCTGAGACGCTTAATTTAAGGATATTTTAGCGGCCGACGGGAGTCGAACCCGCGTCACGAGCTTGGGAAGCTAGGGTAATGCCGTTATACGACGGCCGCAGTGAATTAAGATTACTGGTTTTTGATGGGGAACGTCAATTATGGAAAACCCCAATTCATCAATACTCTTTATTAATTTCCCTTTCGATCTCCTGCTCGTTGAAATTTTTCATAACCTTACTACAGCAGGGCTTCTACATCCATTTCGCAGGCGGTACAAGGTACGGTGACACCCCAGTTTTCCAGTACCTCCGGGTGAATTTCGCCAAAGATCCCTATACGCTTTCCCTGATATAAAATTGCTGCGGCCCGTCCGGGGATAAAGCGGGGATCCTCCGATTCTTCTGCATCATAGTCCAAGGAAAGATAATAAAACAACGTTTGAAGCTGCCCCGCAATAGTATTAAAGTTTACATCTGAACCCGCATGGAGAAAACCCAGATATTGCCGGGTAGATGCCCCATAATTTTCATTTTCGTCCAGATATGCAATTTTCCCCGTTTCAAATATCCTGTGGGGATACATGGCGTTACCTGAAACGGATTCGCTCTGCATAAGGGATGCGATAATGCTGTCCCTTACATATTCGTAGTTTTCCGTCATGGGGTTTGAGATTTGAATAATCCGGCTGTCCGTTCCCCTCATCCTTTCCACCAGGTCTTTGCGGGAACCCAAGTAGTTGTAAATCATTTCCTGATAACCCATGCCTGTCATTGTTTCCTTGATCCGGCGGCTAAGGATCGTAACCGGCGCAAGACGGCCCACGGTAAAATCCCGGGGACGTTCAGGTTTAAAGGTATTAAGTCCCCGGCCCATCATAATGTCTTCCATCACATCTGCAGCGTGAAGAAAATCATTCCGGTATTCGGGCGGCCAGGCTCTGACGCCGCCTGTTTCAGGACCGACGGCTCCTTTTTCAATGGCATCTGCTTTTTCCGCTCTGACTCCCATACGAGCTAGGGCTTTTACGCAGTCATCAGCGCTGATCGCCTCTCCCAAATATTTCTCTATCCGGTCAAGGGAGCAAAACACCGGTTCCTGAAAATAATAGGGAGTAACGCATTTCTGCCCAAAGGGCGTATCGTACCCGTAGTTCACTTCCACCGGTTCAATAGTAAAGCCGTTGTCCGACAGGTCACAGGCAACAATGGACGCCGCCAGGGTAACTGAATTTTGATCGGTCCCGGTAAGTTCCACAAAGAGATCCGTATCTCCCGTCAAAACCGCACCAATATCGGCAGAATTGATAATGGGCGGGTAGGAAAGAATATTTCCCTTAGCATCGGTTAACAGGGGATGAATTTGCTCATGTTCCTGAATAAAGGCAAATTCCTTTCCTTTGGGGTGCTGCTTAAGAATTTCCCGCAAAGTAAGGGGCATATCCCATTGCAGGGGTACAAAGGACACGCTGTCCTGATCCACTCCCTTGTAGATGATGGGCCACTGTATTTTTGAAATCCGGTAAAGTCCCATGGAAATAGTCCGACGCTTTCGTCCGAAATTCCAGGCCAGTTTTTCCTGTGTCTGAATCATGTCTCGAAGCATGGGATCGCTGATTGCCTTTCCGGAAGCGACAAAACCCGAAAGGTATGGCCGGACCTGCTGTACGGTTTTTTCAACAATTATCTCATACTTTGCAGGCTGGTTCCCGCCGCTGCCGGCTCCGGGTCCCCGGGAATTACCGGCGAAGAAAGGATAATCAGGAATGGTGCCGCCGTTGTACACTCGAATCTGGCGGGCGCAGCCAGCGGTTCCCCAAAGGTCGGGGCGGTTAGTATCGTTTAATTCAATCTTAAGTATCCGCTCCGAAGGCGGAAGTGTTTTATCACTGTCTTCGTCAAGTTCCGCCTTGGCGCAGGTTAGGGCTTCTTCAAATATTTCCTTGGTGAAAGATGATCCGGTTCCGCCGGGTAAATCCGCAAGGGTATAAAAAACTTCTTCGTTGACTTCAATTTTGGGCATCCTGTTTTCCTGAACGGAATTATAACTGTTTTTTGACCCGGCGTCTATGATCTGTTTTTTTTAGAAATGTACGGTATACTAATGCTGGAGGCTTGTATGTCAGATCAATATAAACCTAGAAAATTCAGGGATATTACTTCCAGCGGCGGATTTAAAATTGCCATGCTCGTTCTCCTTATTTTTGTTTTTCTCATTCCCATTTCAATGATTCGTTCACTGGTGTTCGAACGTAGTCACCGTGCAGTCGAGGCGGAGGAATCTATCATGGAAGCCTGGGGAGACCAGTTTGTACTGTATGGTCCCATTATCCGCATACCTATTGTTGAGCTCGAAGAATTACGCACAAAAACAGAGAAAGAGGGCGAAAAAATCGAAATAGTGCAGCACGAAAAAGCGCTTTGGATTACGCCAAAGGATGTGGACATACAAGCGGATTTTTCCGTACAAAAAAAAACCCGGGGTATTTTTTCTGTTGCGCTTTTTTCCGGCGATGTTTTGTTGACAGGTTCTTTTAGTTTTGAGCGGGTCAGGGGTGAACTTAAACCAAACCAGGAACTATTTCCCCAGCAGGCGGAAATTATCATTGGCTTGACAAGCCAAAAAGGTATCCGCAGAATCATAAAAGCAGACTGGAACGGCGGTGAACTTTTCTTTAAGCCAGGAAACCGGAATTTTTCCATCGGCTACATGGGAAGCGGCGGTATCAATGCCTCCAGTCCCTTTGACACAGCCGGCCCGAATACATTTGATATACAGATTTCCGTACAAAGCGGAAAATCCATCCGGGCCCTTCCCATCGGGGAAATCACCCAGACACATGTTCGTTCCAACTGGCCTTCGCCGTCCTATCAGGGGGGATTTTTACCCGCGGAACACACATTCTCGGAAAGCGGTTTTGACGCTGAATGGGAAATCAGTTATTTAAGCCGTTCTATTCCACTTTTTTGGATTACCGGTGAAAAAGGTGAAAATGACGGAAATATTAATTTCAGGCGCGAGCTGTTCGGCGTTGATTTTTTTAAGCCCCTTGATCATTATGCGTTGAACGAGCGCGCTGTAAAATACGCTGTTTTATTTTTGGTCATCCCTTTTTTAACGCTGTTCTTTCTGGAAATTTTTTCGCAGAAATCGTTCCATCCCGCGCAATATATGCTTTCAGGGCTGGCCAATGTTATTTTTTACCTTTTGCTTTTGTCAATTTCGGAGCATCTTTCTTTTTCCATTGCCTACCTTATTGCCGCTTCTGCACTCACCCTTATGATGACACTATATGCCCGTTCACTGCTGGAAAACTGGACCCGCAGCGCATATATGGGCCTTGTCATGGCGTTGTTGTACCTTGTCTTGTACCTTACCCTTAACGCCGAGGACTGGGCGCTCCTTATCGGGTCAATAGCGGCGTTTGTTATCTGCGGCATCGTTATGTTCCTAACAAGGAAGCTGGACTGGAAAAGCATGCATATAAAAAATGACATCTGAAAGAGCCGGGAAAATCTAGGCCTTTGGCATGGACGCCGCCGCTTTGGTCCTCCTGAGCCGCACGCTTTCGATGTCGTAGCTGAACAGGTCCCGTAAGTCGTTAAGTCCCAGGGCCATCAGGGCCATGCGGTCAATACCAATCCCCCAGGCTGCCACCGGTACATGGACACCCAGGCTTTCTGTCACCTCGGGCCGAAAAATTCCCGAACCGCCCAATTCGAACCAGCCCAGGACGGGATGCTTGATGTGAACTTCCACAGAAGGTTCGGTAAAGGGAAAATAACCGGGAACGTACTTTACCTCTTTTGCTCCCGCTACTTCCAGGGCGAACATTTCCAGCATTCCCAAAAGGGTTTTTAGGTTTACCTCTTCTCCCAAAACGATACCTTCTGTTTGGTAAAAGTCAGGGAGGTGGGTAGCATCTACCCGGTCATAACGAAAACAACGGACTATACCAAAGTACTTGCCGGGAATTTTTGCCGCCGGCAGGGTTTTGGCGGAAAGGACAGTCCCCTGGCTGCGAAGGATAAGATGGCGGGTAAAGTCCCGGTCAAAAGCATAGTTCCATCCCCGGCTTCCGGTAGTGCCTCCATTTTCGTGGGCGGCGGCTACATTGGAAAGCCAGGGTTCTTCAATGGTTCTGGCATGAGCCGGTTCTGCAATCCGGTATACATCGTGGATGTCCCGGGCGGAATGGAACTGGGGCATAAAAAGGGCATCGGAATTCCAGAATTCTGTTTCCACCAGGGAGCCGTCGAATTCTTCAAACCCCAAAGAAGCAAGTTTATCTTTTACATTTTCCAGAAATTGCGCATAGGGATTGGTCCGCCCGGGAACAAGCCGGGTAGGGGGAACCTTTACATTGTAGGAACGGAAAGCCCTCCCCTTCCAACTTCCCTCGGCAAGCATCTCCGTTGTCAGAACACCAATTTCCTCGCCGGTAATACCCTGAGCTTTGAGTATGGCGGCGGCTTTTTCTGCAGGGACAGAGCCGTCTTCCGCCGTGGTAAAACCAAAGACCACAATTTCCCGTTCGATCAGGCGGAAAGCTGCATTGTCCGCCCCGCGTTTTTTGGCGATACTGGCAATGATTTTTTTTTCGGCATCACTAAGGGATGTTTCAGCCAATATGCCGCCATCCATGATTACTTTATTAAAGAGGCCCTGCATAAGGGTAAAATGCGCTAACAACGGATTTTTTTCCGGATTGTCAAGATGCTCCAAGGGCAGGGTGATAGTTACTTTTTTTTCGCCGTCCATCGCCAGCACGCCTAATTTTGACAGGCTGCCAAAGGCACTGCCAATATCCTTGTTTTCCATTTTAAGGGCCTGGGCAATTTCGGGCAGCTTCGGCCTATCCTGCATCGTTTTTTGCCTTTGCCGTATTAGTTCAAGGATCCGTTCTTCCGGACTTCCCTTTTCCTTCCACTCCTGACCAAGTCCCGTCAATTCATAAAAAACCGAAGCTGTTCGGCGCAGTTCCTGCACAATGCCCTTTCCCTCAAGCCAGGATAGAGCCTGGTTGCCATTACCGCTTTTCAGGTTTAAATCTTTTTCAACCCGGTCGATGGTAAGCTCATCGCTTTTTTTATAGTAAAGGAGAATTTTTATCTCCAGAGGATGGAGGTTTTTTATTGTGCTGTGCAGATCCATACGATTCCTTTGCTTTAGGGTATCAATTTTTCCGGGTTTTGAGAAGGTTTAGTTTTTAAAAGACTGCATGATTTTAAACAGAATTACCCGGCAGTTTCCGAGTCGATAGAGTCGTCATCTCTGACTTCAGGAATAGAACAAAGGAGTCTAATTATATCGCCATATTCATAATTGTTCGCCGCTTCACGAAGCTGCAAAACAAGATTGCTGTCTTCTTTATAATCGTACTGTTCCAGTTCATCAAGGGTATCGAGTATATTGTTGATGTTATAAGATCGGGCGGCATCCAGCAATTTCTGCAGTATCGCCGGGTCCGGAGTATTTTTTTGTTCCTTGGGTTTTTCATCTTTTTTGGGGATCAGCACTTTGAGTTCATCCACCAGTTTTTCCGTGGCTTCGATGAATTGATTATTCAATTCCATTACCATGTTTAAGTCCTGGGCTTTTGCGGCCATTTCCAGTTCCTTGGCCAGGTCTCCCACCGGAGTGGCGCAAATTCCATAACAGGAACCTTTAATGCCATGAACCGTAATCGTATAGTTCTTTAGAGAATCCAGGGCCGCCGCCGCCGCCGCCGGCATAATACGGAATCCATTTAAAAAATTTTGAACTTCCTTTAACAGTTTTGGAGTATCGTTGACAAAAACTTTTACAATCTCAAGATAATTTTCTTCTCCGCCAAACTGGGCGGCACCGGCGAGCAAATCCACCCCTTCGATGTTATAGGCGGTTAAAATCCCGTCTTGTGTTTGTTCTTCTTCTTCCAGTGCAACACTGGCAAAGATCTCGTCTTTTGCTTCATCCCTGACCCATTTATTCAATACGGTATTCAATACATTAACGTTAATGGGTTTGGTCATAAAAGCGTTAAAACCGTTGGCAAGGAACAGTTCTTCAATTCCCGGTACGGCATTGGCAGTAAGGGCAATAATCGGTATGTCTCGGGCATAACCGGTGTCCAGTTCCCGAATTAATTTAGCCGCCTCTACGCCGTCCATACCGGGCATCATGTGATCCATAAAAATTGCATCGTAATGCATCTCCGCCCTGGAAATAAGGTCTACCGCTTCCTGACCGGACATAACGGAATCTACGATCATCTTGTAGGGTTTCATAATCCCCTTAGCCACCGCATGGTTGGTTTGCACATCGTCCACCACCAATACCCGGGCATAGGGAAGGAACAGTTTTTCTTCCTGATCTTCTTTCCAGCTAAAGGTCCTAAGTTTTTCCACCGCATCTATACCCAGAATTGTTTTGCTTCCAATTTTTTGAGGTATATAGACGGCAAAAACGCTGCCCCTGCCAAAGTTGCTTACTGCAGTTAGATTTCCACCCATCAGTTCTGCGAGCTTTTTGGAGATAAGGAGGCCCATACCGGCGCCGCCGGTGGCACGGCTGCTTTCCGTATCGATCTGGCCATAATCGGTAAAGATCTTCTCCATGTTTTCGTTCTGGATTCCGATTCCTGTGTCGCTGACCTCAAAGTACAAAATAATCTCGCCTTCCTTGTCCGGTCTTATAAAACCGGTACGCAGGGTGATAGTTCCTTCGTTGGTAAACTTAACAGCATTGGAAAGGAGATTTATCAGGATCTGTTTAACCCGGCGTATATCGCCATGAAGTTTAACCGGCAGGTTTTCATCCGTTTCGATCTGAAAATTGATTTTTTTGTTTCCAATCCTTACTTTTGTCGAAACAGTTACGTTGTTGATAAATATGGGCAGCGAGTAATCTTCGTTCTTAAGCTGTATATCCCCCGATTCGATGCTGGAAATTTCCAGAAGATCATTAATCAGGGTGAGCAGGGTGGAACCGGAACGGCTAATAGAAGAAAGGTTTTCTTTGGATTCCGGACGGGCCCGTTCCAGTTCCGCTATGGAAAGACCAATGATTGCATTAAGGGGGGTACGAATCTCGTGACTCATGTTTGCCAAGAAGCGGTTTTTTACCTTGAATGCGTTTTGGGCGGCGTCTTTTTGGATTTCCAGTTCCCTGGTCCGCCGTCTGACCAGCACCTTAAGATGATGTCTTGATTTTTTGGACTTTTGCAGAAGAGCGAAAAGGAGAAAAACTATCACCCCCAGGGCTATAGAAAAACCGATCAGATAGAACTGTCTTTGACTGATAAGTTTATGCTGGTAATCAAAGGTCCGGCTTAACCAGCGGTTTTCCAGAAGTTCCGTATTTACCAACCCTTGGGCTTTGCTGATTACCGAACAGAGAATTTTTTCGTCTGGGTTAAAGCCAAAGTATGAATCGGCGGTTTGGTAGAAGACCAAATTTACCTTGTATCCAGGTTTTTCCATGTAATTGGTCAGGTTAAGGATTGTGTCTCTGGTTCCCATATAAAGGTCTATTTCACCCTTATCAAGAGCTTTCAAGGCTTCTGCCCTGGTGAGAAATGTTACCATATTGGGATGATTGGGGAACCAAAGGGGAAAATACTCGGAATAAGCTGAATTAGCCAAAAGTCCAACCCTGGAATAGAGAATTTCGTTAATCCCTACATCAGGGGCTTCCTTTTTTGACAGGAGGGCAAAATTATCTGTGGCATAAGGAACTTCGCTCCAGAGAAAATGGTCTTTTCGATCACTAGTGCGGATCAGTTTTGAAACAAACGATCCCTCGCCTCTTTCAAGCTGGACAAGATTATCCGACCAGGTATCGTCCTTGGTACTGACTACTTCAAAATGGAGGCCGCTGATGGACTCAATTTTTTTTAGCACATCCCAGGCTATTCCCTGCCAGGCTTTTTCGGTTTTATCGTAGAACGCCCAGGGATAGTTATCTTTTTCCATGACAAAGGGAATGGGCTTTATATCGCCCTGGCTGCCGTCACGGGATGATACATAAGCCTTTTCTTCTTCCGTAAGGGAAGCATGAAAACAATAGGTAAAGTAATCTTTGTATCCCTGATTGTACAAACTTACCATCTGGTAAAGAGCACCCTGGTTTAAATATTTTTGCACCACCGAAATAATGGGAGCCAGTTCTGCCTTTCGGGCCGCCATGGAAACGGGATTGTAAACGGCGGGAATAATTTCCGCTATGGTCAAATCATTTTGAACTGTTACCACTCCCTCGTACCCGTCTTCGATAAAGGCATCTATTTTTTCTTCCCTGAGCAGGCGGTAGGCTTCTTCTGTAGAATCAACAAAGATCGTATCTGTTTCGAAAGACAGGGTTGGCTGGATCATGGCAGAGGTAACGGAATTGGTCAGGTAACCAAAGCGCGGTTTCCGCCATGTGGACACGGCCGCAGGATCGGGATGATGGGTAACCGTGGTAATAATCACCGTTCGCTGGGCTATGGTACTGGTCATAAGGTATGTTGTCAGCCGTTCAGGAGTGGCGGTCAATTCTCCTGTAAAGTCGATTGTCCCCGCTTCCAGACCGCTTAACAGATCGGTCCATTCATAAATGACCGGGGTAAAATTGAGATCGAATAAGCTGCTAAGCCATTGGCAGAACAACACTCCAAATCCGCCTATATGGCCGGCATCGTCAAAACATTCTGAAGTAAGATAAGCTCCGTACACAAAGGTCCGGCCATTCTTGCGGAATTCTTCGATGGCGTTAATTTCTTCCTGGGTTACACCCGGTATGTCCCTGTAGGAAGCGTAGACAGGAAAACTGTCCTGGGAATTTATTAACTGTCCTGCGTCACCCGGCAAGCCGGTCCTTTCGCAGGCCGGAAACAGCAATGACAATACTACAATACAAAGTAATGTCCCCGGCAAGGAAGCCTTAAAAAATGCCATTTCTTTTGCTCAATTATAGGATGGTTTTCTTTTTCTGTCCAGTGTTATTTTTCTTCTTAAATTCAATGAAAGCAGTAAAAGTATCCAGGGAAAAAAGTCTTAATAAGCGGCAAAAGGCAGGATTTCTATGATTTCTATCCGGAAACGGCCCGAAGCAGTCCATTGGCCTTTGTCCATCCAGTACCGGGGAAAAGCCGCCAGGCTGATGTAGCCGGATACTTCCTTAGGGCGGTTCCGCTCGCTGCCCCGGAGTATAGCCCTAAGGGCGGCCCGGGCTGCGTCCTCCAGAGCGGCATATTTGTTCTCCAGAGAACTCTGTCCGTAACCCTGGGCGGTTCTGACCTTGTCCGCCTTCCATTTGGCCAACCTGTAGCGCTGAGTTTCTTCGGGACGGTAATCGGCCCACAGATACAGGTTTGGGCCCTTCAGCTGAACATCGGTTACTTCAAGCCGGGGATCATTGGCGCTGATCGTCCCCAGAGGGGTCAATTCCAGTTTTTCTTCTATGTTTCGGGCCCGTTCCCCCACCTCGTAATGGAAGGACCACCCGTAGATCATCACTCCGAAATACCGGGCCGCTTCTTCCCGCGCCGCAGCCCTGGCTTCCGCAATTTCTAAAATGCGATTGTCGGCAATTTCTTCAATAGAAAAACCCCGGACCTGTTCCAGTTCTATCTTTACTTCCCCCCGCAGCACTTCCTGGGCAGAAATGGGAAGGGCAATGCATAAAAGCCCCAACAAAACCCGCATCATGCTATAAATATCGGCTTGCAAGAGAACCTGCTTCAGCGTATGGTTATGTAATGAAAATACTACGCGGGTCATTCCGCTACAGTTATTCCTCTATTGTCTATTATTTAATTGGAATCAATGTGCTAGTTTTCCTGGCCCAGCGCCTAATTCCGTGGATAACCGGCTTATTGGCGATGAACCCCTACCTGATAATCGAAGGCTGGGTATGGCAGTTTGTTACCTATATGTTTGTCCATGATCCTCGAAGTTTTACTCATATACTTTTTAATATGCTGGGGCTCTTTATCTTTGGGATCCAGGTTGAACGGCGGATGGGGAGCAGGGAATTTCTTTTGTACTATTTTGTTACCGGAACTCTGGCGGGAATTCTATCTTTTGCGGTATATCATTTTACGAATTCTCCAGCGATCCTATTGGGCGCCTCCGGAGCCCTTTTTGCGGTGGAACTGGCCTTTGCCGCCTTTTTCCCCGATGCCATTATCTACATCTGGGGGATCATCCCCCTGCGGGCCCCGGTAATGGTCCTGGGCTTTACTGCCCTGGAATTGTTTTTTTCAATGACCGGCATACAGAGCAGGGTGGCTCACCTGACCCATCTTTTTGGATTCGCCGCGGGGTGGCTGTATTTTTTAATCCGCTTTCGCATTAATCCCTGGCAGGCGTTCCGGGGCAGATGACAGCAAGCTACCGGTACAGATTCTCCAGCAGATTAGTAGCATGACGTTTCACCACATTGGGAAAATCCGTGGCGGTAAAGGCCCGCAAAAGCCTTATTCCCGCATCCGCCAGGGGGGGGCCGGAAAAACGGCATAGATCCCTGGTGGCGGTGGCCGCAGCGATCAAGGCCCCTGGATCCATGGTAGCATTATCCGGAGCCAAGAGGTAGGTAAAGGCCCGGATTGCATCTCCGGAAGGATCTACCCCGATACGTCCAATGGCTTCGCAGCAGGCTTTTAGGATTTCCGGATCTTCATAGGTACCTGCATGGGCGCCGGTGGTAAATTTATGGGCAAAAAGCCTGGTCAAAAAAGGAATCGTTTCCCGGGAACCAAGGTACCCCAGCTGCCGGATATAATCGGCCCGATCGAGAATTTGCACCTGGGGTCTGACCGGCGAATAGGTGGGGGAAAAAGAAATTCCCGCCACTTCCATTAAATAGGCCACATATTCGGTCTCATTTTCGCCAACCTGTCCGGACTTAATGGCATCTTCAATTTCGTCGTACATCATTTTTATGATCTGCGGATCATAGCGGGTTACCCCTGCACTGGCCCATGACGAAGGAGGAGGATTCCCCAGGCCGTAGGAACCTTCCGGAGCAGGTCCGTATATGGACCGGGGTATGTTCCGTTTCCGTTCCTCGACCCGGTACGCATGGAGGTAACGGTCGGTACCGCCGGAGTAAAGGTAGCCCTCGTCGCTGAACGAAGGAATTGTCGCTGCTCCGGTAATGCGGAGTATCCACAGCCGTGCGCCGTCAGATTCTCTAAAGCCCGTAACTCCTTTGGCGGAAAGGGTGTAGATCCCCCGCTCATCAAACTGCATGCCCGCCCAATAGGGTTCCACAACTCCTGTTCCCCGTTCGGCGGCAGTCTCATGGCTGTTTTCGGTCCACAGTACTTCGCCCTCTGGGGTGGAAAGAAGCTGAACTCTGCCATCCCGGAGCGTTACCGCAACTTTGTCCTGCCAGCCTGCCGCCGCCGCCGGCGTTTGGGGAAGAGAAGGCAGCGATTTACTGGTCAGCTTTCCATTTTCCCGGTAGATCCATTCCACCGCGCCGTTGGCATAAAAAAGAAAAAACGAATCTTTCCCCATTGATGTTTCAAGGGGAACAATATGAAGAGGTTTTGAATTGAGTTGGAATTGCTCTACGGTACTCAGGTGGCTGACCAGGGTTAACCGATTGTTATCCAGTACCATGGCAAGTCCGCCCCGGCGATCCAGCACGGGTTTTACAAAAATGGGACTTCCCAAATCAATGCCCCACAAGGAATACCCCGATGCGGTCCGGCAGAACATTTTTGACCCCGCGGGAATAAAAAGCCTGCCGTCCCAGCCTACGATAATAGGAGAAGTAATGGGGGTTTCCAGATTCAGTTTCCACAATTCCCTGCCTACCCGGTTAATGGCGATAACCACTCCGCTGGCGGTACAAACATAGGTGGTACCTTCCCGGGCCCGGCTGGCATGGGGAGTAAGTCTTTCTCCGGCATTGTAGGTCCAGAGCCAGTTACCGAAGCGGCTGTAAGATTTGACATCCCCTTCTTCCAAAACCACCACTGCCGATTCCGCCTGAAGGGTAGGAAGGCCGGCCACGGTTCCCCTAAGGTCCTGTTCCCAAATCGGTTCGGCGCTTATCGGCGGTTCTCTGGTTTGGGCAGGAAGGGAAAGGGTAATGGCTGTAAATAACAGGGCAAAACTGATCTTGTTTTTCATTACAGTACTATAACAACAATTCCCGGTATTTCGCAACAGTTTCGGATCGGACAATTTTTTCCCGCAGGGCCGCTCCTCCGTTTATGCCTTTGGTATAGGCGCAAAACTGTTTACGCATTTCCAGACAGGCCCGCCTTTCCCCCAGATCCTCCGCCAGCATTTCCAGGTGCCGCAGGGCAATTTCCAGCCGTTCAGTTTTTCCAGGGGGTGTCCATGTTCCGGCGGCAAGAAGGGACTTGGTTGTGGAAAAAATAAAGGGATTTCCCATGGCTCCCCGGGCGAACATCAGAGCGGCGCAGCCGGTTTCGTCAAACATATGCCGGGCATCTTCCGGGGTATAGAGATCGCCGGAACCGGCAACGGGAACAGGAAGGCGGGTAACCAAATCGGCAATAAAGGACCAGGAACTTTTGCCGCCGTAGCCCTGGGCCCGGGTCCGGGGATGAAGGCTTACCATGGCTGCTCCCGCTTCGACCGCAGTCCGGGCGCATTCAAGGTAGTTTATTGAATTGTTGTCCCAGCCGGCCCGCATCTTTACCGTTACCGGAACATTCCCCAGGTGTTCCCGGCTAGAACGAACCATGACTTCCAGGATATGCCCCAGCCGGAGCGGGTCCCGCATCAGGGCAGAACCGGCGCCGGTTTTTGTTACCTTGGGGACCGGGCAGCCCGCGTTCAGGTCTACCGCATCGGGCCCGAGAGGAGCCAGCAGGGCGCAGGCCCGGCCCAAAACATCCGGGTTTGCGCCAAAAAGCTGTATCCCATATCGTTTTTCCCCCCTTCCCCGCTTAATTAGGGCAGCGCCGGGGGTCAATGTGCCCGATGAACAGTTCACCGGGCTGTCCAGCGCATAGTGCCGGGGATTGCGAGTCAGGGCTTCGGAAGAAATCAGTTCGGTGTAAGAAAAATCCGCCCCCAGTTCACAGCAAATGGAGCGAAAAGCCCGATCGGTGTACCCGGCCACGGGGGCAAGAAAAAGATTGCCCTTCAGTTCCAGGGAGCCAATGGTTACCCCATTCACCTATTCGCTGGGAAGGCCGAAGAAACGGTTTGCATTGTTCCAAAGCTGAGCGGCCAGTTCTTCCTCGTCCATTTCCAGCATTTCCGCCATAAACCGGACAGTCAGGGGCAGGTATTTTGGCATATTCCGCTTACCCCGGTAGTCCGCCGGCACCATAAAGGGGCTTTCAGACTCAATAAGGATGCGATCCAGAGGGAGTACATCCAGAGTTTCGTGGAGATTCCGGGCGTTCCGGTAGGTCAAATTCCCCGCAAAAGAGAAAAGCAGGTTCAAATTCAGGGCTTTTTTAGCGTATTCCGCATCCTCCGAATAGCAGTGAAGAATTCCCCCTTTGGGGGGGATCCTGTCTTTTAAAATGTCCAGCACATCGTGACCCGCATCCCGGTTGTGGATAATTACCGGCATGTTAAGCTTGGCCGCCAGGTCAAGCTGGGTAATAAACAGTTCAATTTGGGAATTCTTGTCTCCAAATTTCCGGTAATAGTCCAAGCCGATCTCCCCTATGGCGACAACCCGGGGAAGGGTTACGCTCTGTTCGATGGTTTGGAGCCAGTTTTTACCGGGATTTTGCACCTCCGATGGGGAAACCCCCACGGCGTGGTACACATTGACGGCGGATTTGAGGTTTTCATAGACCGTTGCAAAGTCGTGGAGACTGTTACAGATCGACACCAGCCGGGCAACTTGGGCCTGGCGGGCTTCCTGAATAACAATGAGCTGCTCAATAGGGTCATCAACAATGAGCCCAATATGGGCGTGAGTATCGAAATACTGCATGATTATGTCCAATAGGTTAGAATTTGTATTTTTCCAGGCCCTTATTACCCTGGAGATGGTCAAGTTTAGCATAACAGAAAGGGAATGTCAAGAGGAATTTTTTTTAGCCAAAATATCAGCTAATAGCTGATATTTTGGCGTTTAGATGTTTACAAGTGTCAAATTCTTTGTCCGTAAAAACTTCAAAAACTCAATGGAAACCGATAAAAAATGATATAGAGAGAAAAATAATCTTGCAGGAGAAGTAACAATGATACGAATTGTAATTGCGGACGGTCAGGAGGAATTCCGAAATTATCTTTGCAAGTACCTGTCAAATCAAAATGATTTTAAAATTGTTGGCGTTGGAGGCGACAGTTACGAGGCGGTAAAACTGGTCGATCTCCACAAGCCAGATATCGTCCTTATGGATACACATCTTCCCCTGGGGGACGGCATAAAAACCGCCGCACTTATAAAATACCGCTCTCCCCATACTTCGGTGATCATTAATGGGGATAACAGTGAACGAAGGGTTTTTTCTGTTCTTTTTAGCGGCGTTTCGGGATATATTACCAGACAGGAAAACAGCAATTTACTGTGCCATGCGATCCGTGCAGTTTATTATGGAGGGAGTTTTACGGATCCGGACATTTTTCTTAAATTAAAAACAATCGTCACTGGTCTGGCAGGAAACATCGTAAAATCCAGGGGAGATCTCCGCACTACTCAGCCCGGAAAGATTAGAAAGCGGGAAAAAAGGAATCAAGGCAATGATCCCACGGCAAAACTTCCCCGGACCATTTCCCCGTCGGAAATGAAAATCATGGGATATGTGGGCAAGGGTTACACCAACAAAGAAATTGCTGAGAAGCTTCATCTTACCGAAGGGACTATTCGTAACTATGTTTCTTCTGTACTGCAAAAAACCGGCTTTCGCGACCGGACCCAGATAGCGATTTATGCCGTTAGAACCGGAATAGCGGTTTCTTCATAATCAAAGAGAAAAATATATACATTCCGGAAGAACCCATATATCACAGCATTGCCGCATTATTTTTCCAATAAGTACAAGAATTCCTTTACATGCATTTCTCTATTACTTAAATTCCTACTCCCCCGGAATGTATTATACCTTGTTTCAAGAACAGTAACTTTTCCAATCTTGTTTAGCATTTCTTTCATATCATCAAGTTTAATAAAACCTTCTGAGTTAAAAGATATTAAGACATATTTTGCTTTGACATTATTAACCAAATCTGACAAAGCAGAACATGCATAATTCCCTTTATTATAATCAGAGCGATTCCAATCAGATGGAATTCCCGATATTGCACTCATTTTTTCCGGATATGTATATTCCAAAATCAAATTCAGCATAAAATAATTTGAACCATATGGGTGTTGATTATACGGCGGATCCAAGTATGCAATATCAACCTCCGGTAAGGATCCAATAATTTCATTGGCCTTTCCATTACAAATAATATTTTCAGTTTCAAAATTACTAAAAACAGGGAAAGGCAGTTTTATATCACCTGTTATCCTGAACAATGCATTCTGGTTTAATCCCCCGAATTGGCCGATGCCCGTTTCTTTATTTTTATAAAACCCTTTAAAAACTCCCGAGGTATTGGCATGAACAGACGCCTCAGACAATAAAGGCGCCAGAAAATATTTTTGTTCGTTTTCAGGTATAGCATCTATCAATTGCCTTATTGTATCAATATACATTGCATTTCTGATGGTATAAAAAACACGATCGTTTGCCTGAATATTTTTTTCATCTGCCGGAGCATATAATTCTCTGATTATACCGCTCTGTAGCATGCTCTCTGCTTTATGTAATAATTGGTGATAATAATCCTGTAAACAATGTAAATCCAGAGAACTAACATTGGATAAATAACATTCATTGATCAGTGTAGAATATTTTTCCAAATCATTTGTTATTAATAGATCGGCAAATTGCTTAAAATATCTGGCCACAACTCCCGAGCCGCTAAAAACATCGAATACTTTTAATTTGTTCTTTCCTACTTTTTTTTGAACTATTCCTATCCCATTACCGATAAAATTTAACAATGCTCTTTTATTGCCAATATAGGTAATTAGCTGCTGCGTAAGGTATTCTTCTTTTTCAACAAGAGATAAAATGTTCGACATCTGCCAAATACAGAAAAGTATACTATGAGTGGCTGAAAATTGTAAAGGCGTTACGGTCAGGCAAGTAATATTTTGGGGTTATGTCGGGTTTCATCAATAAGCGATTGAATATCTTCTGCAATAGCAAGCCCGCCCATGGTGTGCAGGGCTCCATAACAGGAAACAATATAATCAATGATATTGTATTTTTTAAAAAGCGCCATGACTTCTTTTCCTTTCATATCGTATGCGGATTTGTACTCTTCCAGACAGTAAGCAATAAATTCGGCATTATCGCTCATTGCTATGCCTCCTCAGGAAAAGTAATGGTTCCTGTCTCAAGTTCCTCGTTCAGCAAATTCGCCAGTGTTAACTGACTTAGATGCCACAACTTGGTAGATTCCATTTCCAGTTTACTGTATAGAAACGAAGAATACAATAATTCAAAAGCTTCCTGTCCATTTACTTTCCGGCTTATCATTATTTCCTTTACAACAAGGGGGATTAGCATTTCCAAAGTTGCTTTAAATTGAAGGTCAGACATTTGGAACCTCTGTAATTTATTTATCAATGTCGAAAATTTTGATTGATAGATAAAGTTATTGCTATTTTTTTTATCAATGATATAGTGTCAAAATCGTTTTCTTATATAATAAAATTTTCTTTTTTAAAATCAAAAACTTTTTTGATTATTTCAAAATTATTTCTACGGTTATTATACCACCTATTTTTCCAATATTCTGTTAAAATATCAATGTTTTTGCTATAAAAATCCAATTTTTCATTTTCTCCATTTAAATATTTTTTTGTATTTTTTGCAAATGGAATAAAATATATTTTTCGTTTAAAAGAATGTGTTAAGAGTTGGTCAGTATCAAATCCTAATAAGTCCCCAGTAGTTCTTATCACTCGCATTGTCCAACTTGGACCATTACCAAAGACATTACTTACAATAATATTTTTTTTTCGAAGATAATCAACCATAGTATTGATTGTTTCCATAGTAAGATGTAAGGTTCCAAATCCTTTTGTATTTCCTATCGGTTCATATATTTTTCGACCATCATATACTATCCTGTTATACTGAGAACTTTTTTCATATAAACTTGTGGTAAATAATCCAGCCAATTCTGAATAAGCAGTATTCTTGTATTTTTTCTTAAATATTCTTCGAATTTCTTTCGATGTTAATAAAACAGATATTAGCTTACCGCCTAATAAATAATTATACGGGGGAAGAGCTCCAATTACATAAGCGTCCATCATATAATTAATCTTTTTAGTTCTAGTGTCCTTGTTCCACCCAATATATTTATCTCTCGCAGGAATGTGAATAATAGGACTACCTAATGCAGCAATACCTATAACTGGTTTGTTTACCAATCCAGCATCACGTATTATTAATTTAATTCTTCTTCCAACATATTCGCTATACGGAGATGACCAAAAATATCGATAAAGACGAAATAAATCATATTGTTTTTGTGTTGAGCATACTTCAATAACTGGTTGAATTTGTGATTTTAATACATCAACTCCATCAGCCAAATTATTACGAGCATAGTCAATATGGTTATCAATCCATGATTTATTTTTATTTATTATTTCCATTCTTTTTATCGACATGGAATATTTTATTACTTCTTTATCATAATATTCAGGCGGAGTAATTTCTATTTTTTTTTCTTTGTATTGAATTGACCAATTCAATCTCTGCAAATCTCTTATAATTAAAAGATTTACTTTCTCTTCTAAATTGTTTGTGCGAATGATATTTTTTTCATTTTGATTATCAGTTATGAGAAAATTAATATCATTTTTCAAAGCTGCTGGAACAGTTTGGAAAACCATTTATTGTCTCCAAAGATGCAAAGTATTATTCATATGTCTTGCCAGCTACTAATTTTTCAAATTCTAATACTCTGACTGGCAAGGCGAATGATTGTTTTGCTGATACCATATATAGATTGCCAGGAATTGTTTCATTCTGAATAAAACGAGAGATAACACCATCATAATTGATATTTGACCTAATAAGGGATTTTATATCATCGGTATTTCCCATGTAAAAAGTAAAAAAATTCTCAGCTTGAGAACGTATCTCTTCAGCAATAGCCGATGGCCTTTGCGTGATAGCAATCATTCCAAGTTTAAATTTTCGTCCCTCTTTTGCCGTTCTTACAAATGGATTAGCATTTGAACGTACAAATTCTTCTGATATTACATTCTGCGCCTCCTCCACGCAGATAACAGTATCAATAACCTTTGTATCATTTTGTGCTGTATGATACATTTTGTTATTTTCAAAAAGATTTCTGATTAAAACAGCAGATAACACATTTGCATCGTAACTATCTTTCAATGATAAATCGACAATTACAGTTTTTCCTTGTTTGAGATACTTAAAAATATCTTCCAGCATTGTTGAGCTATTAGAATGTAAACCTTTTCCTTCATCAATTAATCTACTTATTCTTTTTCTGATAGCCATAATGGTTTTTCTTGCGCTTAAGTCTTCCTTTAGGTTGCCTTTTGCATCTGTCTTTTGCTCACCAAAGAAATCAGAAAATTCAACGTGTAATTGTTGAGGATTTCTAACATAAGTGTCAATATTTTGTATAAAACTTTGAACTTGTTCATCCTCAAGATATAGCAGAAAAGACTTCATAACATCAGAAAAACCTGCACCAAAAGTTAGTATATCCGAAACTGTCAAATGCCTGTGAAGATTGGCTAATACTAACCCGCCGTAAACAAACCTGTTTTTGTAAAACTCTTTGTCGAAATTTTTATCCGTATACAAAACTAAGTTTTCTTTGATTTTCTGTTCATTTATATCCGCTAATCCTTTCGTCGTTTTACTACTGAAACAATATTCACCGTTCAAATCAAAAATCAATTTACCATAGCCTGTATTACCGATCATGTGATATAACATCACTTTCATTAAATTTGTTTTGCCAAATCCAGACTGAGCGAATATCATCGTTCTCTTTTCTTTGAGCTTATTTATATCAAACATTATTGATTTGTCTTCAAAAAGAATATTTTCTCCAATACATAGCTTTCCTATCTCAATCCCTTCTTCATTAGACTTATTTAGTATTTTTTCATATTCACGAGGGGTGATATGTCGTGCATGATATGAAACTGTTGGTAACTTTCTTACAGCGGTAGAAAAATCCATTCCATCAGATGTAAAAGTTCCTAATATTTTTACATTATATGTATAACTGAACATTTTTTGTTTATCTCTATCTGATAAATCTCGTTCAGATATTCTTGCATAGTGAACAGCAACCAATGTTTTATCTTGATTTCTAAAAATTGGATCCTCATCATAAATCTCAGCTTCTACCCGCGCCAAAAATTTATGACCATCTTCATCACGAGGAGTAAGAACGATAAAATCGCCCGTTTGTGGACTAACCTTAGAATCTTCATACGATGAGTAAATTAAAAGCGCATCGCCCGTCGTTTTCTGCCCATACAATACACCAAAATCTTTTGTTACCTGATTCATAATTAAAACCTCTCATGAATATCTAAAAATAAATTCTCAATATCAACATGATCCATCATTTGCGATTGATAAAGAGATGCCTTAACACGATTTATTAGTTCATCATTAAAGTCATTTTTTAATGTTACAAAATTATGAACTTCAACCAATGGATAAGGATAACCTAATATATAATGTTCTTGTGTTAAGCGTGTAAGTTCTTTAGTGATGTTTTCGAGAAAAGCTATGTCCCTTTCTGCAACCCGAACTTCACGTTCATTCATCTTTTTTGTTATTGTGGGAATAATATCGAAGATGTTCATATCAAGAACAACCCAATCATAATTTTGTAGCTTTTCTACATAATCAAGTCTGGCTACATAAAAAATGCCAAATCCTCGCCCTCCATTGAGGTTATTTGTAGCAAACATACTATAATTTTTATTTGCCTTTGGCGTGTCACTTGATTGATTTGCTTTCCTTTCTTCAGCTTCAGGGTATGCGCTTAACAAAACATCATCATTGACCTCAAACCAGCAACATAATTTTTGCCATCGTTGTTTTTGGATAGTAAAAGGATATGATGGTTTTTTATCCTGTTGCAAATATAAATCTATTTTCTTAAATGACGATGAAAGTTCAAGCTTGATAGGAGAATTTTTAGTAACAGCAAGCAAAACAACTCCTAGCCGGTGTGCCAAAACACCTATCTTTATTAGATATTTTTGTTTAATGTAAATAGAACGTAAAACCCCATCACGAAGTATAATATCTCCTTTTTGAATTACTGGGAGATTTAGGATTTCAAGAGCAAGAGCCCACTCAAGAATTTCTTGACAAAATGCTAATAATTTGGATACAGAAGAACAAATTATTTCTTTACTAAATCCCCATATATTATCAATGTTGGGCTCATCGAAAAATAAAATTAATTTTTTTACAGGTTCTAGAAATAATAATTCATCATATATTGCTTGTCTATGAGCATCATTAGTAATTAAGATATTATTTGGAAAATATGATTTCCCCATTATAACAGGATCATTTAAATTATTTAACTTTATTTGCTTGCCTTTGTAATAACAAATATATCCAGCAGTATATAATCCAATATATACTCCATTATAAAATTCCTGAGAATTGTAACTTCCATCTATTGCAAAGACTTTCCTTTCAAAAGCATCAATTTCATCAAAAGGGATGATTTCAAAATAATGAGGCGTGTTTACATCGTCATCTACTGTAATGACAGGAACACGAGGTGGTCTATTGTTTGCTTCATTTATATATGCAGCAACAACGTTAATTGTGTTATCAGGTATTTCCTTCACAATTTTCCTTTTAATCACTAAAAATCACTACATTCTAAAGATGAATATAGTAGTTAATCAAAAATAGTATAGTCTAAAAAGGTAAAAATATCAATCCAATTTTTCATCATTCCCCATCCATCGCCTAAATCTCATCCTTATTTAAATTCTAGGACGTAGATTCTTGTTCTGACTTAAATATTTTTGTATTATTGCAAAATTCATCTAAAGAAATATCTTTATACAAGCCTTGTTGCCATTCAGTATAGTCAAATTGTTCACGTAAAATTAAGGAAATAAAACGTTCGGCATCTACCAAGCCAAGAGATTCCGATAAAATATCCATACCCTTGCGCTTAAGAACAGTATCCGTTATCATTTACATCCTCCGTCAAATCATACAACGTATACAATGCCGTATCAATCGCTTTGTCTATAACTTAACTTGGCTCTGGACAATATGAGACAACCAAATCATACACTTGTTCCGCTTTTACGATGGCGGTTTTTACCATATTTTCGTCCGGTGATATTTCAGCGGGATACCGGGCAGTTACACCAAAAGGTGTTAAATGTGCACATTCGGCTACCATTCTATAATCGCTCATATAAAACCATTCCATTTTTTTCTATTGCCCTTTCCAAAGTAGGCTGAGTGCTGCGCCATTCATAATGTGATTTGTAATTAGCAATTACATCAACGGGAATATAATTGGTATCGCACATAAATTCGTATATTTTTTGCATAACTAAAATAGGATTTTCTGCACTGTCTTTTAACACAACATAAAAATCATAATCAGAATCTTTACGCGGCGTACCGTAGGCATGGGAACCAAATAAAATAATTTTCTCACATTCATCGCCCACTGTAGAGAGGATATTGTCTTTTATTGCGATAATGTCACTATTCACCTCTCCCCCTCAACCGCCTTAATCTCATCTTCCGTTAAATCATACAACGCATACACAGCCGTATCAATCGCATTATCTATGCCTTCAATCTGGATTAGTTTAACTTACAATTTTATTCTTACTTTTCCAAGATTTTGCTTTTCTTTAAGTAATTTTTTTAAATTATATGAATCCAAAACTTCTTTTCTTGTGGATTTCAATATATCATCAACTAATTCACCAATTTGAAAATAATATTTTTTGCCGTCTTCAATATTATCAAATTCAATTTTATTTTCAATAAAAAATCTATTCATTTTAAAAATTGTTTCCGATGTTTCATTAGAAATATAGAAATTTGCTTTTGTTAGTTTAAAAATAGACATCAAATATTTATCTTTTATAGGATTTTTTTCATTTGAAAATATACAATGATATAATTTTTTATCATCTGGATCAATTACACAAACTGAGAAACCCTGTAATAATTCTTGAATCAGATCAAATGTTTCTATTCTTTTTTGAATTAACATTTTGTAGTATTCATATCTATATTGATTCCTTCCTAAAAAAATAGAAAAAATACCAGCAATTATGGTTGTAATAATACCACTTGTAATGATTGTCGTAATAATTGTTATCATTAATTCTTTACTCATATATTATCTTCACCCCTCCACCACCTTAATCTCATCCTCCGTTAAATCATACAACGCATACACCGCCGTATCAATCGCATTATCTATGCCTTCAATCTGTCGTGTAATCATTGTTTTTAGCTGCTGATTCGGCTCGGTAGCTTCCTTTTGTTTGAGTTCCAGCATTTTATCAACAAGAGAGACAAGTTTGTCGTGTATAGCTTTGTTTGGAATGACAAGCGGAAGGTTTTTTATATTTACAATTTTCACCTGTGCAAAAGCACGTCCAGTTTCTTCTGTCATAACTTGATAAAAATAATTAAGCAATTTTGAATTGAATAATGCTAAAACATATCGTAAATCAATTTGTTTTTGAATGATATCTTTAAGTAATATAATATGTACGGTTTTATCGTTGTGAAACCCGTCATTATCAATTGCGGCAATCAAAGAACTTGAGGTTTGTCGATAAACGACTTTTGGAGCTGTTTCTAATAACTCAGGCGTAAAACGGAATATATCATTGTCTTTTAAAAATTTTTGATAATTATGCTTCAAATATTGTGATGGTTTACTTAAAATGTATTTTTGAATGTTAGAACCCTTGTAATACGGAATATCTAAGTTATTTTGTTTATCACCTGTATACAAAATTCTTGAACCAATGGAATCACCACGTATCTTTCCTCTGCCTATTGACCAATAATTATAACCAACATCTTTTATAAAAAAATATTCATCAAATTTTTTATAACTATCCATTTTTTTTACAAGAGCATCTACAAAAACAAAAACTTTTTCGTCAGAATTAATTTTGCCTTTTATTGTATCAATATCCGATTTTAAAACCCATTGTTTAACAGGTTTTTCTTTAGAAACATTACAGATAGCTGTAAAAACTGTGGCATCCTTAAAAATTTGTTTGTTCCCAAAATCAAGGATTTCATTAATTCTATATTTCATGAAGTATGATCGAAGATCTTTAAAATACTCCCCCTTCAAATATGTGTTCGGCGTAATAAAAGAGAAGATACCGGATTCTTTCAGAAGGCGCATTCCTTTTATCATAAATGCAATATACATATCATTATTTCGCTGGAATTCATAATAATTATTTTCTATGTGTTTTTTTATTAATTCGTCAAAAACAAGAACATACGGCGGATTCCCAATCACCACATCAAAACCGCCCGCTTTAAAAATCTCCTCAAACCCGCTTTTTTTCTCCCAATCAAAACAATTTACCTTTATTCGATCTTCTTCGGAAAAGTCTAGATCACCCTGGGTATAAAAATCCGTACCAATAAGGCTATTGCCGCATTTTATGTTTTCTTCCAGAGACGGCAGAAGCGTATTATCGGAATATTTAAACAAGTAGTCTTTGTACTGCTTCCCTTCGTCTTCCAGAAGTTTCAGGTACAGGGAAAGCTTGGTTACCTCTACAGCCTGACTGTCAATATCAACGCCATAAATGCAGCTTGTAAGGATTCGCTGTTTTTCTTCTATCGTTAGTTTATGGGAATTAAAACCTGCTTCGTAGATTTTTGCGTTTTTTAAAGCGGATTTAACATTTTTTTCTTTGGAATAATAATCCAGGTGATAGTTCAAGAGGTATTGATACGCGCCGACCAGGAAAGAGCCCGAACCGCAGGCAGGATCGCAGATTTTTATGGCTGCTATTTCCTGCGGTGTTTTGTTTTTTATCTTTTCGCCCACGGTGTTCTGCACGATATAATCAACAATATACTGCGGAGTATAAAAAACGCCGCCTGCTTTTTTAACTTCGGGTTTTTCTTCTATAATCGCCGTGTGAGTTGACTGCTCCGCTGCCTTGCCTTTTACAACACGGAAACGAATTGTCTTGCCGAGAAAACGCTCGTATATACTGCCCAGTATCTCAATGGGCAGTACGGAAAACTCGTATGGACATTCCGGGTAGTATAAATTAACAATGATGTTCTGCAGCACCTTATCATCAATATGTACATCGTTTATCCAGTCAAAGGGGGCAAAAAGCCCCGAATTATATTTGGCGTTTGCCTTGGTAAAAATCAATATAAGTTTTTCGTAAATATTTGTAGATTTTGCAACAGAAAGAAGCAGGTTTTCGTCTTCGATGCCGCGGTCTTCGGCAATGCGCAGAAACACAATGCGGTCGATAATTCGCTGCACCACGGTGTTAAGGCTGTAAACCGAAAGGTCAGGATTGTTTTTTGCAATATTTTTTGCCAGCTCCATCCGCCACTGTTCAACAAGGGCTAAAAGTTCAGTGTCAACTTCGGAAGTGCCTTTCTTGTTTTTATTTTCTTCGATGTACTTGTCAAAACTTCCTTTATTAATCGCCTCTTTGGAAAAAGTATTATAAAGAAAATCAAAATGCTGTTCGTATTCATTAAACGTGCAGTAAAAAATCCGCCCTGTACCGGATTTATCATCTTTATTTGGTTTTATGCGTGTATCGTAAACGGCAAATTCTTCAAAATCAGTTAAAATCGAAAGGGGGAGTTTGGCGGTATATGCATAACGCCGCACCTGGTATGCTGGTTCAGCGGCATCCTTAATATTAACCGACGGCTTTTTTGCCTCTACAAAAAACTTGCGCACCCCGCCTATACGAAAACTGTAATCCGGCGCTTTCTGTGAACCGTCAATTTTAACTTTATCTTCCCGCACTACATCGCGGTATGTTTCGGAAAACCCCTGGTTATTTGCAACATCCCAGCCAAGCAGGGAAAAAATCTTGTCGATAAAATCGGTGCGGGTGTTAGCCTCGTCGTATTGACTGCTTTTATATTGAGTAATGTTTGTCGAAAAAAGGGAAACAAGAGATTTTAATTGATCAAGATTTGTAGTTTGATCCATAGCATATTCTATCATATATTTTACTTTCTTTCACCTCAATTTCCTCCCCAATTCCCCCAGCGATACAACATCAATACCGGGCTTCATCGGCCAGCCTTCTTTGGATGGGATAACAACCAAGGTTTGCTTTGGTGCAATATCATCAATGGCACAATAATTTCCTTTTGTTAAAACCGGGCTGGCAGAAGCTTTACATTCGATTGCATAAATATTTCTGCCGATGCTTACAACAAAATCAATTTTTGCGCCGTTGGATGTTCTGTAATAGGAAATTTCTGCGCCGGGAAACATGCCCCGAAGGTTGATAAGCACTATCTGTTCCCATACCGATCCAAATACAGGGTGCCCGCATAATTCCTCGAATGAACGAAGTCCCAGCAAGGCGGCGGTTATTCCCGAATCGGCGATGTATGCCTTCGGCGCCTTAACAAGCCGCTTGCCCTGATTGGAAACCCAGGGAGGAACCAGCTCTACCATATAGGTACTTGCCAGAAGGTCGATGTATTTTTTTACCGATACGGAACTAATGCCCAGGGAAGAAGCCAGGGCGGAATAATTTATCGTCTGCCCGTTTACATGGGCAAGCATGCGCCAAAGCCGCCCCATCGCCATCGGGGTAAATCCCGCCCATTGAAGCAGATCACGCTCAAGAAACGTGGCAATAAAATCTTCTCTCCATTGATACGACACGATCCTGTTTGGGGCAAGAATACTCCGGGGAAAACCACCGGCGGAAAAATAGTGTTCCATGGAACGTTTTTCCGCTAACTCGCTCCAGAGAAACGGAGTAAGACGTTTATACGATACCCTTCCCGCCAGGGATTCCGAACTTTGTTTTAAAAGATCGCGCGATGCAGAACCAAGAATAAGAAAAGAACCCGGACTGTCCCACTCATCAACCAGGCTGCGTATCAACGGAAAAAGTTCCGGTTTGCGCTGAATTTCGTCAATACAAACAAGCTTTCCCTTTTGAGCGCCAAGAAACCACTCGGCATTATCCAATTTCCGGAGATCCGATGGCCGTTCCAGATCAAGGTAGACAATGCCTGCCGAAGATCTTCTGCGTTTTTTTACTTTTTTTGCCATATTCCCATTAATTAATTGCTTTACAAGGGTGGATTTACCGCACTGCCTGGGCCCGGTAACAGCGGTAACAGGGAAATGATTCAGGGACTCTATAAGCGCTGCCTCGATATGCCGTAAATAGTAGCCCATATTTCTCCATGCAAATTTAAAGTTTAAATTTAAATTTACATGGATAGTATATTACGGAACAAAGAAAAGCGCAAGAAGAAGAAAAAGCCTACCCCAGCAGGGCTGCGGCTTTTTCCATATTCGTTATAATCGGCACGGAGAAGGGACACCGTTCTTCGCAGCTTCCGCAAGCAACACATTCAGAAGCATGGTGATCCAGCGCCCGGTACTGGCTTGCAACGCCGGAAGGAATATTTGCCTTATCCAACAGGGCAATGTCCAGATACCTGTGTACGCCGGCAATATCTATCTGTGAAGGACAGGGAAGGCAATGGCTACAATAGTAACACTGGCCTTTGGAATCGCCCTGGAAATCCTTTATTACATCGCTGTAATCCCGTTCTGCATCGGTTGTATCAAGGTAGGCCGCCGCTTCCAACACTTCTTCCCGTGTGGCGCAACCGATAAGTGCGCTTACCACCGCCGGCCGGGTCAGGGCATAGTGAATGCACTGGGCAGCAGTAAGGGGCCGGGCAAATGGGGTATGCTCCGCAGAAAGGAGTTTTCCCGCCCCAAGAGTTTTCATTACCGTTATTGGCACACCCCTCTGTTCGCAAAGCTGGTAAAGAGCAGCCCGGTCACGATCCATTTTTTTCTCAAAATCAAAGACACCCTTGTCCAGATAATCAATTATATAGGTATTCGCCGCAGCCATATCAAACGCAGGGTTTATGCTGAACATAAGAAGATCGATAACACCTGTTTCCACCACACGCCGTGCAGTAACAGGATCGTGGGAACTGGCTCCTATGGCGCGGATTTTTCCCTGCTGTTTTAAATCCTGGGCGTATCGGAGAATGTCAGTCTTAAAGACATCGGAAAAATCCTTTTCCGTATCAATAAAAAAGAGCATTCCCAAATCGATGTAATCGGTTTTAAGAAAACGGAGCAAATCCTCAAAGTATTTTTTTACCGTGGGCAGGTCGCGGCTGCGATCGTACTGCTCATTAATGTCGGTAGAACAAATGTGCCCCTGAACAAGTACCTTAACAAATATAGCTTATGGCATATTCCAACAAATTCCATTCCTTCGGTGCTAAAACTGTTTCTGACGGAGGAAAAAATGACTGACGGAATTACCCTGGAAATTTATAAAGAAATGTAATGAACGCTGCTATCCTGCTCTACAAGTTGTTGCAAAATAAGTAAACTATTGTCTTTTGAACCATCATCAACAAAAATTAGTTCGAATTGTTTGTTTATTAACGCACATGTTTTAATAGCTTCCATATAAAATAATGGAATGACAGCTTCTTCGTTAAAACAAGGGACAAATACTTAGTATTTGATGACAAAGATAAACCTCATATCGTAATATTTTTACTTGTGTTAATACCCTATCATTATATATGCGAAGGAATTAAGGGATTTGCGAAAAATTCTTTCCCAGAACATTAAAAATGCCCGATCTGCACTACATATTACTCAAGCGAGCCTAGCTGCTTCTGCAGAGATTTCTGTGTCTCACATGGTTGATATTGAGCTATGTAGGACATGGGTAAGCGATAAAACATTAACCAATATTGCCAAAGCGCTAAATATGGAAGCATACGAGCTGCTGACTCCCGAAAAAACCGGAAAACTTGACCATCAGAAAGCCGAAAATCAGGTGTTACGGAGGACGGCGGAGCTTATCAAGGCAAAAAAAGCCTTTTAAAACGGACAACAAGCGAAACCATGGATGATTTACTATTGGATATCCTCCGGCTTCATGAACAAAGCGGCTTGTAACCCAAAGAATAAATACAATAAATGTCAGCTTGCCTAAATAGACTGGTTTTCTACCTCTTAATTATCCAACAGCGTAACGTATCCCTAAACATCCAGGGTCGCCAGCAGGGCATTCTCCTCTATAAACTCCCGGCGGGGGGCAACGTTTTCTCCCATAAGGGTACTGAAGATCCGTTCCGCTTCTACTGCATCATCCAGATGGACCTGGATGATATTGCGCCGCGTTGGATCCATGGTGGTTTCCCAAAGCTGATCGGGGTTCATCTCGCCCAGACCCTTGTAGCGCTGGACTGCAGTCTTTTCGGGGTCCCGGCCTGACCCGGCAAGGATACGATCTTTTTCCGCATCGTCGTAGGCATAGAAGGTTTTCTTTTCGTAACTCACTTTGTAAAGGGGCGGCATGGCAATATACACATGGCCCCGCTCAATAAGCTCGGTCATATAACGGTAAAAAAACGTCAGAAGCAGGGTTCTGATGTGGGAGCCGTCCACATCCGCATCGGCCATGATGATAATCTTGTGGTATCGGATTTTGGCGGCGTCAAAGTCCTCGCCGCATCCGGCGCCGATGCTGGCGATAATGGGCTGTAGTTTGTCGTTGGTTACCACTTTTTCGATGCGGGTTTTTTCCACGTTGAGCATTTTTCCAAAAAGAGAAAGGATTGCCTGGTAGCGGCGGTCACGGCCTCCCTTGGCGGAACCGCCGGCGCTGTCTCCTTCTACAATAAAAAGCTCGCAAAGGCTGGGGTTTTTTTCGGAACAGTCCGCCAGCTTGCCCGGCAGACCGGCGCTGTCCATGGCGTTCTTGCGGCGGGTGGCATCCCTGGCCTGGCGGGCGGCGATCCGGGCCCTGGCGGCCAGGACGGACTTTTCCAGTATATTGTTGATTACTTCGGGATGGAGATCAAAAAACAATTCCATCTGCTCATTGGCGATGGACTCCACAATTCCCTTTACTTCGGAATTGCCAAGCTTACCTTTGGTCTGGCCTTCGAACTGAGGATTGGGCACCTTAACAGAAAGCACCGCCGTAAGACCCTCCCGCACATCGTCCCCGGAAAGGGCTTCCTCAAGTTTTTTTGCCTGTTTGGATTTTTTTAGGTATTCGTTCAGTGTCCGGGTAAGGGCGGATTTAAATCCCACAAGATGGGTTCCCCCCTCTCTGGTGTTGATGTCGTTGACAAAGGAATACATAATCTCGTTAAAGCCGTCGTTGTATTGAATGGCGCATTCTACTTCCACCGAACCCTGGACGGGATCCTCGCGGTTGCTTTCAAAAAAAATCGGCTCCTTGTGGAGGATGGTCTTGCTTTCGTTCAGATACTCCACAAAACTTTTTACCCCTCCGTCAAATTTGAATTCATGAACCTTGGGTTTGGAAAGTCGTTCATCCCGAATGATGATCTTAAGGCCCTTGTTCAAGAAGGCCAGTTCCCGGAGCCGATTGGAAAGCATATCGTAGTTATAGGCAGTGCTTTCAAAGATAGAAGGATCCGCCTTAAAGCGGATCACTGTTCCCCGGCGGCCCAGACCATCTGAAAAACGCTCCTGCGCCCAGGGTTCAAGACCGGAAAGCGCAGTTTCCAGGGCGGGCCCTTCGGCTATGCCCAGTTTATAACGCTGGACGTAGACCTTGCTTTCTTCTCCGCCTGAAAAGATAAATGCCTCGCACCATTCAGAAAGAGCGTTCACTACCGAGACTCCCACGCCGTGGAGGCCTCCGGAAACCTTGTAGGATTTTTTGTCGAATTTGCCCCCCGCATGGAGCTTGGTCATAACCAGTTCCAGGGCACTGACCCCTTCGGTGGGGTGTATGTCCACCGGAATACCCCGGCCGTTATCTTCTACCCGGACCACATCGTTCCCTTCCAGAACCACCAGGATCGCATCGCAGTGGCCCTGCATAGCCTCGTCCACGGAGTTGTCCACCACTTCATAGACAAGGTGATGGAGGCCGTCGGCGCCGGTGGTACCGATGTACATACCCGGCCGTTTACGGACCGCTTCGAGACCTTTAAGGACTTGAATATTTTGAGCGGAGTAGTCTGAATTCATAGGTCCCTCCGGGCCGCAAGCGCTAAGAAAGTTATCAAAGCAAACCTTTGGTTTAAGCAAACTCATAGTTTGCGCACCGCCAATTACGGCGTATGCGTAATTCATGTTATCGAAAAAAGACAAAAAAATCCAGCATTGACAGAGAATAAACCTTGCCTAACTTCGGTATCATTCATTAAACTGTCTTTATGGCTAATTCACCGGGCGAACACATTGCCGAATTACGTAAAACCTATTCCATCAGCAGGGAAACCCTGGCCGAACGGAGCGGTATTTCAGTAGAACTGATCGAAAAAATCGAGGCCGAAGGACACATCCCCGACCTGGCCCCGCTTATTAAAATTGCCAGGGCCCTGGGGGTCCGGCTGGGAACTCTTTTGGATGATCACGAGGAACTGGGGCCGGTTATCAGCAGAGCAGGAGAAGCCGCCGCTTCGGCCCGCTTTGTAACCGGATTACCCGATGAAGCCGCCGCTAAAGACCATCAAGGTTTAAGTTTTAAGGCCCTGGCGGCGGACAAAAACAGCCGCCACATGGAACCCTTCATCGTAGATATCGAAAGCGATGCACAGCAGGAAAAATCCACCCACGAGGGCGAAGAATTTATTTATGTGCTGGAGGGGAATCTTTCGCTGGAATATGGTGCCGTTAAAGACATCCTTAAGGCCGGGGATTCGGTTTATTACGATTCCATTATTCCCCACCGGGTACTGTCCGCGGACTCCAATCCGGTTAAAATTCTTGCTGTTATTTATACGCCGGTGTAAGGAATCATTTTCATGGAGTACATAGAAAAAACTCTGGGCGAAGTTTTACGGGAAAAGGCCCAGGCTAATCCGGATAGCGATTTTTTAATCTACGCAGACCGGAATCTCCGTTTTACCTACGGTGAATTTGACAAGCGGGTAGATGATCTTGCCAAGGGCTTTCTGGGTATGGGACTTAAGAAAGGAGACCATGTGGGAATCTGGGCCACCAATGTCCCGGACTGGAACACGATTCTCTTTGCCTGCGCCCGCCTGGGCATTGTGGCCATTACCGTCAATACGGGCTACAAAATTCACGAGTTGGACTATGTCATAAAACAATCGGACATGATCTGCCTCTGCATTATCGACGGCTGGCGGGATTCGGACTATATTTCCATGGTCAACGAGCTGATACCGGAACTTAAAACCTCCCAGCGGGGTCATCTTAATTCAGAAAAATTCCCCTTTCTTAAACACATAGTGTATGTGGGCCAGCAAAAACACCGGGGTATGTACTCTTTTAACGAATTGCTCCTTCTGGGACAGCACAGCGGCGATACGGAATACAGAAAAATCGAGGCTTCCCTGGACCGCAACGATGCAGTGAATATGCAGTACACCAGCGGCACCACAGGCTTTCCCAAGGGTGTCATGCTGACCCACCGGAACATCCTTAACAATGGCCTGGGAATAGGGGATAATCAGCGTTTAAGCGAAAGGGACATAGTTTGTCTGCCGGCGCCGCTCTTTCACTGCTTTGGCCTGGTCCTGGGAATGATGGCGATCCTTACCCACGGATCCGCCGCGGCCATTATTGAATGGTTCGATCCCCTGCTGGTACTGGCAACAATTCAAAAGGAAAAATGCACCGCCCTTTACGGCGTACCCACCATGTTTATTGCCGAGCTTAATCACCCCATGTTTAAGATGTTCGATCTTTCCACCCTGCGCACCGGTATTATGGCGGGTTCACCCTGCCCCATCGAAACCATGCGTCAGGTCATCGACCTGATGTACATGAAGGAAGTAACCATATGCTACGGCCTGACAGAGTCTTCGCCGGTAATGACCCAGACCCGCTTTGATGACAGCATTGAAGTAAAAGTAGGAACCGTGGGCCGATCCCTGCCCGGCGTGGAAGTAACAATCCGTAACCCCGATACAGGCGAGGAATGTCCTGACGGCGAACATGGTGAATTTTGCTGCCGGGGTTACAATATCATGAAAGGTTACTACAAAATGCCCGAAGCCACCGATCAATGCATCGACAAAGAAGGCTGGCTCCATTCCGGCGATCTCGGAATCAAAGACAAAGACGGCAATTTTATGGTTACGGGGCGGATCAAGGATATGATCATCCGGGGCGGCGAGAATGTGTACCCCAAGGAAATCGAAGACTTCCTGTACACCATGCCCGGCGTCAAAGATGTACAAATAGTGGGCATCTCCAGCAAAAGGTACGGCGAAGAAGTCGGCGCCTTTATCATACCCCGCCCGGATACCGCCATGAACGAAGAAGATGTCCGCGATTATTGCCGGGGCCAGATCAGCCGCTATAAAATCCCAAAATATGTATTTTTTGTGAAAGAGTTCCCCCTTACCTCCAGCGGAAAAATACAAAAATATCTCCTGCGGGAACAGGGGCTAAAAAAGGTGGAAGAGCTGGGTCTAGCTACCTAGACACCAATAAGTAAGGATAAAACCGTGTTCTTTTGTGGAAAATTTGTGGAAAAACAGCGAATTACCCTTAGTTTGCGTCAAAATGAACCAACTGCAATACAGCGGCATATATAAATACCCATTTGAAAACTGGTAATTCTTTATATTATAATGAATTACCAGTGGTTCACTAATCATTCATTAAGGAATAAAAATGCAAAAAAAAGAGGGCAAATACCTTTTTTCTATTTTCAATTGTGATATTATTGTGGATAATACACTTTCCAATGACTGAAATAAGCGACTATACCATTATTTGGAACGAAACTCTGAATCAAATCCGGTCGGAAATAGACGAACAAGAATTTCAAACCTGGTTTAATTTGGAGTTCCAAAAGGCGGATGAAAAGGAATTTACCATCGCCGTTCCCTCCCTTTTTTACCATGATCAGGTAAAAAGCCGCTATCAGAGCTACATCGAAGGGAAAATCGAGAACCTTATTGGCAAACGGGTTAACCTAAACCTGGTAATTGTGTCAAAAAACGAGGTTCTCCAGGCAGATCAGGAAACCCAGCCCGAAAATCAAAATGTACCCGCCAAGGAGCCGGCAAAACCGGCTCGAACAAAGGAAAAACACACCCAACTGCGAAATGAATACTCCTTCGACACCTATGTGGTGGGGGAAAACAATAGTTTTGCCGCCAATGCCGCCCAGGCCATAGCCCGCAATCCCGGTACAGCTTACAATCCCTTTCTTATTTATGGCGGCGTTGGGCTGGGAAAAACCCACCTGATGCAGGCCATTGGCAGCTATGTTCATGCCAATTCGGACAGCAAGGTTATTTACATAACCGCCGAGACCTTTACCAACGAGTTTATCTCTTCCATTCAGGATACAGATAGGGCCAAAGCGGCGTTCAAAAACAAATATCGCCACGCGGATATCCTCTTAATTGATGACATTCACTTTCTTCAAAAAAAGGACGGTACCCAGGAAGAGCTGTTTTATACCTTTAATGCTCTCTACGATGCCAATAAACAGATGGTTTTTACCTGCGACAGGCCCGTCTCTGACCTAAAAGACTTTAGCGAGAGGCTTCGAAGCCGGGTAGGCCGGGGCCTGAATGTGGATCTCCAGCCGCCTAACTATGAAACCCGCTGCGCTATCCTTAAAAAAAAGGCCCATGCATCGGGGATAAGCATCCCCGACGATGTGATTGACCTGGTCAGCAAGAACATCTCCACCAATATTCGGGACCTGGAAAGCGCCCTTAACACCCTCACGGCCTATGCCAAACTGGTGGGAAAACCCGTTACCCTGGAAATAGCCCAGCAGCGGCTAAAAGATGTCTTTGCTTCTCCAAGACAGTCAAATATTTCCATTGAGATAATTCAACGGGTAACGGCGGATAAATTCCACCTTAGTTCTAACGAGTTAAAGGGTAAAAAAAGGACTCAAAGTATCGTCTACCCCCGGCAAATAGCCATGTATATATGCAGGGAAATTACCGAATATACCACCACCGAAATAGGCCAGGAATTTGGGGGAAGAGATCATACCACAGTCATGCACTCATGCCAAAAAATAGAAGACCTTATACGGACCGATCCTGCTGTGGATTCTACCATTCAAAGCCTTATCAGAGACATAAAGGACTATAGTGCAAAATCATGAAAAATGTTACTATCCTTATGAAAAACTTGCTAAAACCCTGTGGATAAGCCAAAATAATGTTGATTAGTGCAAAAACAGGAGCTTGTTATAAGACCATTGTTAAATATTTAATTTTATATAGTATAATGATTTAATAGGGTTTTCCACTTTTTATGGTACCCTATTACTACGAATACTATTATATATAAATATAGTATTGGGGGTTGTGAATGAAGTTTACATGTGACCGGGTCGTTTTGCTTAAGGAAATTTCTATTGCCCAGGAAATAATTTCTTCTAAAAATGTTATTTCCATTCTGTCTAACATATATCTCGAAGCGAAAAATAATGGTCTTGTTATAAAATCCACTGATATGAAAGTGAATTTTGAAACCATTGTACCTGTAGAGGTAAAAGAAGAGGGTTCTACTACGGTTTTTGGGGAAAAGTTTTTAGGGATCCTTAACAACATTCCCGAAGGAGATCTTGAGTTTGAACAAAAGGACAATTTTATTGTTATTAAGCCTTTAACAAAAAGGATAAAATTTAATCTTAGGTGTATTGCCTCTGAAAAATATCCTGAATTTCCATCCTTTGATAAAGAAAGATTTTTTGAGGTTCCTGTTAAGAATTTTAAGAATATGGTGCTTCAAACGGTTTTTGCGGTATCCGATGACGAAACCCGGTATTTTATGAATGGAGTATTTTTTAAAAAGGAAGATAATTCTATTTTTATGGTGGCCACCGATGGAAGACGTCTGTCCTATGTTAAAAAAGACCTTAATAAAAAGATAGATGATTTTGCCGGGGTTATAATCCCCCCTAAAATACTTAATATACTCTTAAGAAGAGCGGGTGAAGAGGGGCTATTGGGCATTTCCATAACGGACAGAATAATTTATGTTCAATTTGGGTCCTACAAGATTTCCTCGATTTTAATAGAGGGGCAGTTTCCTAACTACCAAAGGGTTATACCAGAAAACCAGGAGTATTCCTTTACTATAAACAGACTGGAAACTCTGGAAGCTCTTAAGAGGGTTTCATTGCTGGTGGAACAAAAATCCCACCGGATATACATGGTCCTTACTCCGGGGATTATGACTATATCTTCCAGCAGAGAGGATCAGGGTGATGAAGGAGATATTGGCAGTGCCAAAGAAGAAATTCCCTGCAAGTATGATGGAGAGGAAATATCCATAGCTCTGAATTACCGGTATATTGAAGAACCATTTAAGGTTATGACAGAAGATGAAATCAGTGTTCATTTTACCGAATCCGCCAGGGCTATTACTATTAAACCGGTTCCGGAAAATGACTATTTCCATATCGTCATGCCCATGCAGCTTGATTAAACAATGAACAGCGGTTATGGCCTTTCTTTCCCTGCGGACCGCTTCGTTTCGTAATCTTGCCGATGCCGGAATTAACACCTCTGCAAAAGATGTTTTTTTGGTAGGAGAGAACGGTCAGGGAAAAACCAATTTTCTGGAGGCCCTGTATTTTTGCTCCTATGCCTCGTCCTTTCGGGGGATCAAGGATAGCGATTTGGCTCGCAGCGGGGAGGAAAGCTTTTCCGCCTTGGCGGAGTTAGATATTCCGGGACAAATAACGGTAAAAGTTGAAAAATCCAAAAAGACCATACTGCTGGATGGAAAAAAAATTCCTGACCGCAAGGATCTTCTGGAAACAATTCCTACCGTCGCTTTTTGCCATGAAGATATGGAATTTGTTTCCGGCAGCCAGGAAAGACGCCGGTGGTTTTTTGATCAAACCCAAAGTCTTTACGATCCGGTTTATCTGGATGACCTTCGCAAATACCGTCATGTTCTTAAAACCCGCAATGCGGTTCTTAAAGAAGCAAAGACCGGCAGCTTCGCCGGATCGGATTACCGCAAACCGGCGGAACTTCTTGATGCCCTTGAGCCTCAGCTGGCGGAGTATGGGGTACGGCTTATGGAAAAAAGGATCACCGCAGCGGAACGGTTTTCTGCCGTCTTTAGTCCCCTATACGAAGAAGTATCCGGCATAGCGGGGATCCGTGTGAGCTATGATCCGTCATGGAAACTGGCCCATGATAAAATGGCGGTGATTAACCGCCTGGTTGAACGCAGGGCTGCTGATCTGGCCCAGGGAATAACCCTTTCCGGGCCCCACCGTGATCGGTATCTTTTTTTGCGGGACCCGGCGGGAGAATTTTCCGGGAACGCATCTACCGGTCAGCGGCGTCTTTTGGCGCTGCTGCTCCGGACGGCCCAGGCCCGGTGTTTTTCCGGGCAGACCGGAAAAACACCGATATTACTGTTGGACGATGTGCTGTTGGAATTGGACGGAGAAAAACGCCGCCGTTTTCTTTCGGTCCTGCCCGGTTATGAACAGGCATTTTTTACCTTTTTGCCGGAGGAACCTTACAAAAGCTACATTAATTCAACGACGATGATATATTATGTCCGGAACGGGGTAATAGGTAATACAGGCTTTTAAGCTGCGCGAGTGTAAGGAAATTATTTTAGGCATGAAGAAAGCAGGGGAAATTCTGACCGCTTTTTTAGACAAAGATACTCTGAAAAAGGCAGAGAAAATGGGGAAATTATTTTCCCCTTCATCCTGGTCGGATTTACTGGGAAGCTGCAATCTTTCCCAGGGGGTGTCCCATTCACGAATTGCGGAACTGGAAAAATCTATATTGCTGGTGGAAGCGGATCATCCGGGCTGGGTTCAACTGCTGCAAACCAAACAGCGGGAACTGCTTGATGAAGCCCGGCGGCGTTTTCCGGAAATTACACTGACAGGAATTTCCTTTCGTTTAAGCCGTCCTTAAGCTGCCACGGAAGCCGCTCTAAGACCGGCATGGATGCCGTTAGTTCCAAAGAGTCTCCGGGTACACCCCAGCTGTAGTAAACTCGGCTATCCGGTTTATTGCCGTTTCCCGATCTTCCTTGTAGGTAACGCCAAACCAAGGGGAGTCCGTTTCCAGCGACCGTATGCTTAACAGGCCATTTTTAATGAGCCAGTTCGCCGCCATGGGAAGATAGCATTCCGCTTTGGGCTGTCCTGCGGATACAGCGAGGAAATCATCAAAATAACGCTGTAGATCATTAAAAACAGCGGGAGGAAACCCCCAAAAATTCATTGATACAGGCGCCGCGTCAGGAAGGCAGCGTTTGGCGCCATCGGGGCCGGTATTGTAAATTTTGCCATCCCTTTCCCGGGTAATGGCGGTTAGTTCCTCCACTGAGGCAAGACAGCCGTTGTTTATTTCGCAAACTCCCCGGGTTACCGTTCCCTTGGGGCTTAGGGTGTTTTCCAGATGGTAGGGAACGATGGCGCCTTGGTTTGGCCCGCCGGCAAGGAAGGATCCCATGGCATTAAAAGCTTCGCGGCCGTAGAAATCATCCGCGTTGATTACTGTAAAAGGCGCATCAATCAGGTTCCGGGCGCAGAGCAATGCATGGGCTGTTCCCCAGGGTTTGCTCCGGTTTGCTTCCTTCGATTTGCTAAGGGCATCGGGGGGGATCAGGCTGTCCATTTCCTGAAAGGCCAATTCGCAGGGGAAATTCCCGTCAATCCGGCAAAGTACAAATTTCCTGAAATCCGATTCTATATCGCGGCGGACAATAAACACAGCTTTTCCAAATCCGGCCCGTTTTGCGTCAAACACCGAATAGTCCAGCAGCACTTCACCGTTCTTTCCGATTTTGTCCATCTGTTTCAGCCCGCCATAGCGGCTTCCCATCCCTGCGGCCAGCACAACAATAATGGGCTTCATATTTGTTTCCCCTTACCTAATTTCTCTTCAAACCGTTCAAGCGCTTTACCGGACAATTCTGTATGATTTTTGCCTTTTCCTCCTCCTTCTACTGTTAACCGGCGCTGGAGTTCCGTAAATTCACTGCGAGAGAAACGCACTCCTTCCTTTATATGTTCTTCAAAAGAAACGCAGCACCGGGGAGCGACTTTTTTGGTTATGTCAAACAAAACTTCCGCATAGAGCCGTATTTCTTTTTGGGCATGGGGATCGAGGCGGAGGTTCAGAAAGTGAAATAAGTTATGCAGATCTATCTGCCAGTACCACTCGGTGTATAACGAAAGGGGCAGGTTGATTCGGGCCAGTTCCCGGGCAAGCCCCGTCTCCACAAGGCGGGTATATTCATCGTAGGCCTTTTTCTGGGACTCTTCTAGGCTGGAACGGATTACCCTGGCTTCTCCGCTTTCCAGGGCTGTTTCGGATCGGCCCTGTTTGTTGTCGACACTTTGGAGGGCCATGTCCTCCGGCGCAGGAACATAAAAATCATCCTTTAGAACAGAGTAGCGGCCCGAAATTTCGTTAAGCCGGGCGGTCCGGTGCCGTATCCACTGACGAGCCACAAATATGGGCAGCTTTACATGGAAGGTCAGCACTACCTGTTCAAAGGGACTGGTATGTCCATTCCGCAGCAGGTAGTCGATAAGGGCTGCATCTTCCCGGTATGTTTTGGTTCCTTCCCCATAGGAGACTCGGGCGGATTGAACTACCCGCTCATCTCCCCCCAGGTAATCCAGAAGCCGGATGAATCCCTTATCCAACACTGGGAATTCTTTGTCCAGAATCGCTTCGGCTTCGCTCACCACGCAATGGGCCATGAAAAAAGTATAGCAAAAGTCTGGGAAGTAAAAAACATAACATTTGTATAGTATATATCCCCTTGACGGAGGTTTTCCTGTTTGTTAGGCTGTTAAAAAGCATGGATATCCTGTTGGTACGCCAGTCAATCCGCAGTTCTGCGGAGATACATTTTTCCCGGTCGGGTGGTCCCGGCGGTCAGAACGTGAATAAGCTGAATACCAAGGTTACCCTTCGCTTAAGACTTTCTGATTTGCAGGGTCTTTCCAGGGCGGAGCAATGCCGGCTTCGGGAAGTATTGGGGTCCAGGCTGAGCCGGAGCAAAATGGCGGTTTCGCAGGATAGGAACGGATTTCCGGAAGCCGAAGAATTGGTGCTTAGTTCCAGTGAAGAACGATCCCAGCGGATTAATCTGGAAAGGGCTTACGCCAGAGCAGAGGCCCTGATAACCGTTTCCGCCCGGCTGCTTAAAAAACGCAGATCCTTCGGGCCTTCCGCCGCGGCCCGGGAAAACCGGCTTAGGACAAAGCATCTGCATGGAGAAAAAAAGGCGGCTCGGCGTCTTTCAGCCGGGATGGACGATTAAATGTTTCACGTGAAACATCCGATAATAATTTGAGCTTTTTTCAAAACTCTGTTAATTTTGGAAAAGGCTTGTAATCGAAATTTTTAATGGGAGGATGTATGAAGAAACTGGTTTTTTTGGTTATTTTTGGAATTTGCGGATTGGCGGCATTTGCCCAGTCTGAAACCATTCCCTTTAAGATTACGTCTTATCAGATAAGCAGAAGGCAGCTTGCTAATCAGTATTCCAGGGCAGAAGTGATCGTTGACTACGAAGCCATGACCTGGGAAATTATTCTGTACCGGAAAGACGGCGGTAACCCGGAGCGTATCAAGCTTGAAAAATTCGATGACATCGGTCGTAACAATGTGGTGTTCCGGGCAGTGACCATCGTGGAAGCCGCCGGTACTTCGGGCAGTAACTTATTTGCCTATTTGCCGAAAAATGATGATAATGTGCAGAGAGTGGACCTGTGCGATAACAGAACCGAGGGCGTTAAGCGGCGATTGGTTATGGAATTTTGATGTTTCACGTGAAACATCAAAATTCCATAGAATGAGCCTCCCAGTGGAGCATAGACCCTCGCAAATAATCAATTAGTGAAAATCATAACCAGTGCTTTGCCGTTGGCATCGACACTGGTTAATTCGAGTCTGTTCTGGTTAATTTTCCAGCTTTTTACCTTGCTAAGATACAGGAAAAAATCATGTTCCTGAATTCGCTGGGGATCAAAAATCAGGGACGCCATCATAGTACTGGCTACAGGCATAATGGTCAGGGCATTGTTGGATCCCGCCTGGTACGAAGAAAAATAACGGTTGGGTGCCCCTTTTCCGCTGATTCGATCATTGTCAACGATCATGGTAAATATATCGCTCATGTTGCCGGTCAATTCGTTCCGGTTAAGTACAACGGTCCTGTCGGGAAAGCGGACTTCTGTAAGCTTCCAGGTTTTTCCGGAGATGGTTGTTAAATAATTGGCCCCGGTTGATGATGCTGTCTGAGGAACATTTCCTGCCGTTCCTGTGCCGCCCGCACCTTGGGTTCCCGGAGTACTTGCAATGGCCGTACCTTGTGAAGAAGATGTGCCGCCGGCTGCACCCTGAGCCTGGTTAGTTTGGCCGGACTGGGAACTGGAAGTTGTCTGTGAAGAGCCGGAAGACGATTGCGAACCTGTTGCGCTGCTTTGGGGATTTGAGGAGGTTCCGCCCGCCGTGCCTTGTTGAGAGGCTGAGGAAGTTCCGCTGACCGTACCTTGTGAAGAAGATGTGCCGCCGGCTGCACCCTGAGCCTGGTTAGTTTGGCCGGACTGGGAACTGGAAGTTGTCTGTGAAGAACGGGAAGAACTTGTCTGCCGTTGCATTTCATCCCAGGCGGCCTGTTCTCTGGAGCGTAATTCCTGATCCATCAAATGATGATTTTCGCAGTCTTCAGCGCTTGTCAGTAGTAAACCACAGACCAGTATAATACCGAAGAAATAGATTTTTTTTTGTTTGCTAAAAATTGAATTGTTTTTATTATATGTCATGATTTTCTCCTGTCTTAAATAATACTATGCTGTTATGAAATAATCCAGCTTTCCTTGTGGTCCCGCTAAACATGGTATATACTGATGCCGATGAGATAGCAGTTATGAAAAAAGTTTGGTTTTTGTATCTGTTCGTCCTTCCTCTGCTCTGGACACAGGAATCAGAAACGCCTGTGATAGTTGCTGCGGTAAATCTATCCCCTGAAACGGCCGCAGTGGAAGAAAATGCCCCTGAACTGGATATAGAAACCATTCTGCGCAGACGTATCACCGAAACAGCCCAGGAATTTTTGGGGGTTCCCTACAAACCTGCCGGCATTACCTCAGAAGGTTTTGACTGCTCCGGCTTTATTTTTTACGTGTACCGTGAAGCCGCCGGAATGGAAGTATCCCGGTCTAGTGTGGGAATCTGGAACAGCGGAAAAAAACTTGCGCTGGCGCAGGTCCGTCCCGGAGATGTACTGGTATTTACTACGGTTCGTGCCGGAGCAAGCCATGCGGGGATTGTCCTGGAAAACGGCCCCCAGGGGGTAATCTTTATTCATGCCGCTTCTCAGGGGTCAAAGACAGGGGTGATCATCTCCAATATGAACGAAAGTTATTATAAAACCCGTTTTATGGGTGCCCGAAGCTACTTTTAACAGCATCATTACATAACATTTGACAGTCAACAAATGTTATGTAATGATGCTTTCCATTAAACACTGTCCGTTGCTGTATATCTATTGCGCCCGTTTTGTTTGGACGTATAAAGCGCTTGATCGGCTTTCCTTATGTAATCATGAGCGGTATGGGAATGATCCACAATGCTGGTTACACCGCCGATTGAAACGGTAACAAAACCCGCTGCATCGCTGCTTTTATGCGGAATGTTTTGTTCGCGTACATTTTTAAGCACCCTCTCTGCAATCATGGTTGATCCGCATTCGTCAACATTCGGCAGAACGATAACAAATTCTTCTCCACCGTACCGGGCAACAAAATCATCTGCCCTTGTAATGCTTTGAACAATGGTATTCGCCAGTGTTTTAAGGCAGATATCACCCATGGTATGCCCGTATGTGTCGTTGTATTTTTTAAAATAATCGACATCCAGCATCAAGAGGCTAAGCTTTCCTTCCGATCGGGACAAGGATTTGATAATGTGTTCCAGGTTTTCATCAAGAAAACGCCTGTTATAAATTCCCGTAAGGGCATCAACAATGGATTTATCCCTATAGCTGTTCCGTTCCTGGTTTAGATCGTAATTAATTTGTATTAAGTTGAAGATGATGATGATACCTGCTACAACGAACATCATTGCCGCAAAAAGTATGGTCATGGGAGTTTTTAATATTTCTTTTAAACCAATAGGAAGGATAGCGCATACATACCAGTCAAAGTTGTGAATTGCGCCCAGGGCGGCTACCCCGCCGGGAATACTGAAATATTGAATCTCTTCGTCTTCCAGACTTTCCAGCATTGAAAAAATTAAAGCGCCGGGTTTACCGAGTTCGTTTGCTAAATTTATTTTATTGGCTACGAGGCTCTTGTCCCTTGCTCCGGTTATTTCTCCTGCCTTGTTAAAAAAAAACATGGGTGCCTTATTGAAATAGTTACGGTAAATGGTATCAATAAATTCTGATAAACCAATTCCTGTTCCCAAAATACCGATGGGTACCCTGTGGTTTGAATTGAAGACAGGAGCGCTTATCCAGAGGTCTGTCAGATTAAGATGGGGGTTGTAATTGATATTAAAGTTAAACTCTTTCGTCTCGTTGATGGTCATGTTATACCAGTAATCGAAGGGATCGTTCGGATCGACTATATAGACAAAAGAATCATTGTAATAGAATTTTTTATCAATAACGTTTATCCAAAAAGCCGATTGGGAAGCGAAAGCCCGGCGGTATCCGGCGAATTCATCAAAGGCGGTTTTTTCCAGATCAGGATTGTCGGGATCAATAAAATACCGTTGTATCAGGGGAGAATCCGCCATTTTCAGGACCAGGGCAATTTCGCCGTTTACGGACGCTTCCAGCCTGAGCTTTTCACGCCATACCGTCTGGGAAAGATCCCGGCCTGCGTTGGCATGCTGAATTTCCCGCATGGAAAAAATAAAAGCCAAACTTCCTACGGCAAAAATGCTCAAAAATAGAACGACAGAAAAAACACCATATTTGTATTTTTTCTGGCCCCTGATTTTTTGTTTTTTCATTTCAATTAATAATTGTACACAAAAACCTATGGACGGTAAATTCCTTTATTGGGCGGTTTCGGCAAAAACAACCCTGTTCCGGCCTGATTCTTTTGCCAGGTAAAGTGCACGGTCTGCTATAGAAATGAAATCTTCGGCCGTTTTATCAAAGGTGGGAATTTGTGTATGTACGCCAATGCTGGCGGTTACACTCAAATCTTTTACAAATGGAAGCAGCACTTTCTCGATTTCCGTACGAATCCTTTCGGAAACGATACCCGCCCCAGTTGAGCATGTAACCGGCAATAGGACAATAAATTCATCACCGCCCCAGCGGGCGACAAAATCAGTTGATCGTTTGATCGACTGAGCAACAGTCTTTGCCACCATTTGCAAAACCAAATCGCCCTGTTGATGCCCAAATGAATCATTATAGGTTTTGAAATTGTCAATATCAATAATTAATATACTAATGGGAACATTATCTCTCATGGCCCGTTTCCATTCCCAATTCATCCGGTTATTAAAGTGGCGTCTGTTTGGTATCCCTGTTACCTGGTCTGTCATTCCAGTGGAGGCAATTTTTAAAACACCCTGGGCAAGGGTTTTATAATCGCCCTCGAATTCTTCAATGTTAAGGCTGTGATCTGATCTGTCTTTCTCGTGTTCGACAGCCATGATATTTATGGCTGTAAGAAGTTTACGCAGATTACCGTCTGCGATATGGTCCATACCACCTAACGATTTGGCAGCCGGTTCATTGATCGATGAAACAATAAGAAATAGCAGCGCAGCAGATACGGCAAGTCCGCATAAGCTGAGTATAATTCCGTCCCGGATTGATTTATTTGACACCGCTATTATTTCTGCTTTCGGAATGCCGAGAAAAAATGTGGCAAAAGCCTCGCCATGGGCATTTATCAGCGGCATATAAAAGGTTTTATATTTTTCATCAAGAATTTCCGCATCGCCGAAATATCCCTGTTTATTTTCAATAACAATTTCCGCTATTTTTGGGTCCAGTGTTGAGCCTGCGATACTCTGTCCATTTTTTGTAATTGTTGTAGCAATTCTTGTATTGCCTGAAAAAACGGTAACTTCGGAATTAAAAAGCCTTTTTAGTTCTTTTACCGTGCTGTCTGAATCAAATCTAATACCCGCGGAAATAACGCCGATCAATGTACCATCCGTATCATATACGGGAGAACCGGTACGAACCGAAACCTTTACGGCGGTTCCGGTTTCAAAATAAGTCGTTGTTTTTCCGGTCAGTGCATTTTTTATGTTTTGCTGATTCAAAACCGAATCGCCAAAATGCTCTGGTTCATGGGTTCTTACCAGTACTATTCCTTCGTTATCGCATATTGTATAGAAGTTTACTCTATATAAATCATGCGTAGGAGTAAAAAGATTCAATAACTCATTTGTGTTACGATCCCTTATAGCTTTGATAGCGTTAGGATTAAGGGCCATTGAAACAGCTGCCATCCTGGAATTGGCCTTACTGTTATCAAGGTAGAGCTTTAAGCTGTTTATGTTGGCGGCAAGTTTTTCGTCAATCAGGGCATTGTTTAAGGCTGAAAATTTTAGAGACAGAAAAATATTCAGGATAACAACTAAAGCAGTTAAAACTATGACTGCCGGAATGATAATTCTTACCCTATATCTTTTTTTTTGCAAGTATAATGCCTCCGAACAGTTTCTTATCCTATCATATTTATTATAATATACATGTATGATTACTATAATATATACTATAACTGAAGTTTTGGAAAAGGCTCAGATATGAATCATGCAGGGAGCCCAGCCATGAACATCGAAATCCTAGACACAACACTACGGGACGGTATTCAGGGGGAGGGGATCTCCTTTTCGGTACAGGACAGACTTTCGGTGGTCCGGGCCCTGGATGAGCTTGGTATTCCCTGGATAGAGGCGGGAAATCCGGGGAGTAATCCCAAGGATACGGAATTTTTTTCCCTGGCGGCATCGCTCAAGCTGGAGCAGGCAAAACTTTGCGCCTTTGGGGCTACCCGGAAACCGGGAATAAAAAGCGCCGATGATCCCCAGATTAAGGGCCTCCTCGAAGCGGGAACGGAAGCTGTTTCTATTTTTGGCAAAAGCTGGGATTTCCATGTAAAAGAAGTACTCCGGGTAAGTGTGGAAGAAAACCTGGCCATGATCGCCGAAACCATCGAGTACCTAAGGGCCGAGGGACGGATGGTTTTTTTTGATGCGGAGCATTTTTTTGACGGCTGGAAGGCGAATCCTTCCTATGCCCTTGCTGCCCTGAAAACGGCTTTTAAGGCCGGGGCGGACCGTATTGTTCTCTGCGACACCAACGGCGGTTCTTTTCCGGAAGAAATTGTTGCGGGAATATCGGCGGTCAAAACTGCCCTGGGAAGCGGCGTAGAGAGAACGGTCCCCTTCCTGGGTATTCATTCCCATGATGACGCGGGGCTTGCCATTGCCGCTTCCATTGCCGCGGTGGAGGCAGGCTGCAGTCATGTACAGGGAACCCTGGCGGGGTTTGGAGAACGCTGCGGAAATACCTGCTTGGCGGCATTGATTCCCAGCCTCCAGATAAAACAAGGTTACTCCTGCCTGCCCGGGGAAAAACTGGAGCGTATTACTGAGCTTACCCGGCTGGTGGCGGAGGTTGCCAATGTACCCCTTCCTTCTTCCATGCCCTATGTAGGATATTCGGCTTTTTCCCATAAAGGGGGAATGCACAGCGATGGGGTGCTAAAGGCAAGCCGATCCTTTGAGCATATTGATCCTGTTCTGGTAGGGAATGAACGGAATCTTTTAATGAGCGAAGTGGGGGGTCGTTCAGCCATTGCCGATCGGGCCAGGAAGATCGATTCTGCTATTACCCGGGATCACCCGGCAATAAGGGCGGTGGCAAAAAAACTAAAGGCCATGGAAGCGGCGGGCTGGGCCTTTGAAGGGGCCGATGCCAGTTTTGAATTGTTGCTGCGCCGGGAACTGGGCCTGCATAAGGCTCTTTTTACCATTCTGGCCTACCGGGTGATGAGCGAACACCCTACGGGTCAGTCCATTGCCTGTTCCCATGCATGGGTTAAGGTTTTGGTGGACGGCCAGGACGAAATAGCCGCCGCTGAAGGGAACGGTCCCGTTCACGCCCTGGACGTTGCCCTTCGGCGGGCCCTACAGCGTTTTTACCCCAGCCTGGAACAGATTCGTCTTACCGATTACAAAGTCCGGGTTATCGACGGAGGGGCCGCTACCGCCGCCAAGGTTAGGGTTCTAATTGAATCATCCGGCGGCCACCATACCTGGACCACCGTCGGAGTATCGGACGATATTATCGATGCCAGCCGGACAGCCCTAGTAGATTCCATCGAATACAAGTTGATTACCGGTTAAACATTCCCAAAAACACTCCCGCCGGGGGGTCGTATTTCCCGGCGGGGCACACGGTCATTTATGGCACAGCATAGCAAATAACAAGCGTGTTTTCTTTCCCCGCAAGATAAAAGTTTGGAGGTTAACAAATATATAGTGTAATGAGAAAAAAACATTACAAAAGAATTAAATAATTATTATTTTTGTATTGACAGATAAATAGTTCTATCGTTT